>Ga0101944_10000202_pt1 | contig 197235 bp, 169 predicted proteins | sample DewCreD2012metaG_FD_75245 | JGI IMG/M metagenome (GOLD analysis project Ga0101944, IMG submission 75245) | Hot spring sediment bacterial and archeal communities from British Columbia, Canada, to study Microbial Dark Matter (Phase II) - Dewar... ...
CCGGCGACGAAGTAAGGAGGAAAGATGGTGGCATGCCAGCCGGGAAGGACGGAGGTGGCGAAGTCGAAGCTGACGACGGTGTGAACCGAGAGCACCAGGGGCGTGCTTAAGCCGGCCAGCAGCAGGTAGGCCATCTCGTAGTTGCGCCAGTTGCGGTTGCTTCCTTTCCAGCCGAGGGCAAAGAGGCCGTAGATGAAATGCTTCACTTTGCTCTTGGCACGGTCGCGGAGGGTGGCCAGATCGGGGATCAGGCCGACATACCAGAAGAGCAGCGAGACGGTGGCGTAGGTGCTGACGGCGAACACGTCCCACAGCAGCGGACTTCGGAAATTGGGCCACATCGCCATTTGATTGGGCACCGGAAACATCCAATAGATCACCCACGGGCGCCCGACGTGGATCGCCGGAAAGATGCCCGCGCACGCCACGGCAAAGATCGTCATCGCCTCGGCAAAGCGGTTGATCGAGGTGCGCCACCGCTGGCGGAACAGGAACAAGATGGCGGAGATCAGCGTTCCGGCGTGGCCGATTCCAATCCAGAAGACGAAGTTCGTAATGTCCCACGCCCAGCCGACTGGCTGGTTGTTGCCCCACACCCCCACGCCGTGCGTGACCAGGTACGCCAGCATGGCGCCCAGAATCAGAGTGAATGTCCCGCTGATTGTGATGGCGATGTACCAGGCCCGCGGCGGCTTTCGCTCCACAATGCCGCTCACCGTCGAGGTCACATCCGACAAACTCGGTTTGCCCAATACCAGCGGCGCATCCAGGATTGCTGACTGGTCTGTCACGTGTCCCGCCATGGCCTATGCCAGCTCCGGATTCAGATTGCGCACCCTGGCCAGGTACGTCGTCCGTGGCCTCGTGTTCAACTCCCCAAGGAGGTCGTAACGGCGGCTGTTTTCGCGGAGCTGCGCCACCCGGCTGGACGGATCGTTCATATTCCCGAACACGATCGCCTCCGCCGGACATGCCTGCTGGCAGGCCGTAACGATCTCCCCATCCCGGATGGCGCGCCGCCCCTCCCGGTTTGCTTGAATACGCTTCTCCTCAATCCGCTGCACACAAAACGTGCACTTCTCCATGACGCCCCTCATGCGCACCGTGACGTCCGGGTTGAATGCCATCTTCTCTGTTTCTGTGAGCCCCTTGTGAAAGTTCAGGAAATTGAACCGCCGCACCTTATACGGGCAGTTGTTGGAGCAGTAACGCGTCCCCACGCAGCGGTTATACACCATGTCGTTCAGCCCTTCCGGGCTGTGCACGGTGGCCGCCACGGGGCAGACGTTCTCGCACGGAGCGTTTTCGCACTGCTGGCATGTCACCGGCTGCGTGACCGCCCGGGCATCTTCCGGCGGACCTTCGAAGTACCGGTCCACCCGAATCCAGTGCATCTCCCTTCCCCGCCGTACCTGCTCCCTTCCCACGATTGGTATGTTGTTCTCCGCCTGGCAAGCCACCACGCAGGCCCCGCACCCCACGCAGGCGTTCAAATCGATGGACATGGCCCATTGGTAGCCTGTCTCGTAAGTCCGCTCCTTGTAGAGCGAGAACGGCTCGTGCTTCTGGTGCGCGGACTTAGCGATCGTCTGCGGATCTTTGTTGAATTCCGCCAGCGTCGTCTCCACCACGATGGCGCGCCCCTCCATGCTGTGGTGGTCCTGAGTCAGCGCCAGCTTCCGTTGTCTGCCGGTTTTCCGAACCTCGGCCTGGGGCGCGATCCAGGGGCTGCCGCTGGATCGGAGCGGATAGGCGTCGGAACCCACGCCCCTCCCCACCCGCCCGCATTTGGCCCGGCCATAACCCAGCGACAGCGATACGCACCCATCCGCATGGCCCGGCTGCACCAGCACCGGAATTTCGGTCTTCCCGGCGCCGGTTGCGACTTCCACCACATCGCCGTCACGAAGTTCCAGGCCCTTGGCGGTTGCCGGGCTGATGAGAGCCGCGTTGTCCCACGTCAGCCGCGTCATCGGCTCCGGCGCCTCCTGGAGCCACCCGTTGTTCGCAAATCGCCCGTCCCAGGCCGCCCATCCAGGGTAGAACGCCGCCTCCAGAGCGCCGGCGGCCCGCCCCGCGGGGCTGGCCCGTAGCGCTGAGTTGGCGGTGGCAACGTCCAGCACCGGCTTCGCTTCCCCATACCGCGTGTTGGGGATCACGCCGTCGTGCAGCGCCTTTCGCCACAACTTCTCTGCCTCCGCCCCCGGCCACCGCGCTGTCCAGTAATTGTGGACGATGTCGTAACCGCGCCGGTCCGTGTAGCTTGAGATCAGCGCCAATACCTCGGCGCTCGTCCTGCCCCCGAACAGAGGCTGAATCAGCGGCTGCTGGATCGAGGCCGTCCCATCCGCAGCCCGCCCATCTTCCCAGCATTCCAGGAAGTGGGCTTCCGGCAAATGCCACGTGCATCCCGCGCTTGTCTCGTCTTCTTCCATCCCCAGCCGGACGGTAACCTTCACCTTCTGCGCTAAATCCCGCAACTCCAAATCGCCCGGCGCCGTATATGCCGGGTTGCCGCCCAGAATGACCAGCGTCTCCACTGCGCCCGCCTTGATCTCCCCGGCGAGGCTGCTCAGCGAAGCGGTTTCAACCTTCGCCGGCGGCTTCAGGTAGATTACGGTATTGCCCGCCGCGCCCAAAGCGTGGTTCATCCAGTGAGCCAGCGCATGCACCTCTGCGGGCTGGCGCGGACCCGCCACCACCAGGCAGCGCCCCCTGTGACGGTTCAGGTCCCGGGCCAAGGCCCCAATCCACTTGCCCCAGGATCCTGTCTCGGATCCCTGGGATGCCCGCGGCGCCAGGCCCAATTCGCGCGCCAGTGCCACCGCGAAGCCGCGCACCTGACTGGGGGCCAGCCGCAATCGGTGGTCGGCCGCCGCTCCTGTCATCGAATGCCTTCCCTCGGCCACATACAGCCGGTTCATCGCCTCACCGGCCTTGCTCAACTGGCGTCTTCGCGAGAAGTGCCGGATGGCCGCCGGCGACGGGGCGTCCGTCCCCAGAAAGTCGCTGTCAAGGGACACCACCACATCCGCGTTCTCGAAACGGTAATCCGCAACCAGCCGTTCCTTAAAGGCGATCTGAATCCCGGCCGTCGGCTGGTCCTGCGCCAGCGGATCGAACTCTGCCCACTTCGCCCGGGGAAACCGTCTCAGGGTGTGCTCCCGCACAGCCTCCAGAGAAGGCGAGTTCAATGGTTCGCTCAGAAACCACAGGCCTGCTCCGGCCCCGATCCTCTTTGGATCAAAATGCTCTGTGGCGAATTTCTCAAACTCTTCCCACGAAGACGGCTTTCCGCTCCTCAATACCCTTCGCGAGCGGTCCGGATCGTACAGTCCAAGCACCGCGGCCTGCGCGTACACAGACGTCGCCCCCAGGCTGGCCGGATGATTTGGATTTCCCTCGATTTTCGTCGGCCTCCCGTCGTGGCTCTCCACCAGAAGGCCGGTCGCGGCGCCGCCCAGGGTCATCATCGTCGCGTAGTAGACCGGAACCCCGGGGGCCATGTCTTCCGTGGCGTGACTTGCCGGGAGAATCCGCTCCTCCGGACGACGGCAGGCGGTCAAGCCGGCCAATCCGAACGACGCCGCCATCAGTTGCAGCATCCGGCGCCGGCTCGGACCGCCGGCAAGTTCCGAGGCCCGGGAGGGAAACTCGCGGTGCAGCCAATTCCGAAATCGAGGCGTCTCGGCCAGTTGCTCCAGGCTTCGCCAATACTGCTTTCCGGTCAGACTCATCGATGACATCCTGAACAGTCCAGTGGCGGGGAGATCCCCCTCGCCCGGATGATTTCACTGCCGATCTCCGCCGGATCGCGGTCCGGCTGCCAGCCCAAATTCGTCACCTGCTCCACGGGACGAATTCGCGGCGCGGGGTTGCGGTGACAATCCAGACACCAAGCCATGTTCAGCGGCTCCGCCTGCTTGACCTCGATCATCTGGTCCACCCGCCCGTGGCAGCTCACGCAACTCACCCCTGCGTTCACGTGCGCGCTGTGGTTGAAGTAGACGTAATCCGGCAGGCGGTGTACCTTCACCCACGGGATCGGAGTGCCCTTGGAGTAACTCTCCCGGACGGGAGCGAGCGACGCGCTCGTGGCGCCCACTCGCGTGTGGCAGTTCATGCAGATCTCGGTCGGAGGCGGGGCGGCCACGGCGGCTGATTCCACCGTGTAGTGGCAATACCGGCAATCCATCCCCAGATCTCCGGCGTGCAGCTTATGACTGTACGCGACGGGTTGTACCGGAGTGTAGCCGACTTCCGTCTGCCTGGGATGAAAAAGCCAGGAGGCAAAGCTGATTCCAATCGCCAGAACCACCAGAGCTCCCACCAGCAACGCGCGCAGAATTTTGTCAGCGGATCGAGAAAAGATGGGTTTCATTAACCTGGCTCGTTACCCCTCCGAGAGTAACCGAATATGATCTCATTTCAGCATGGCTCCTGCTGCCTCCGCAATCCTCGCCAGCCGGCCGGGGGCGGCTGAGTCCGCGGCCGCGGCCAGATAAAGCGCCGGCAGATAGATTACAGAAGCCAGCAGCAGTTGGCGCGCCTGCGCCCCGCTCCGATTCATATAAAACCGCAGCGCCGCCCCCGCATACATCAGCCCGAGCGCCAGCGCTGCTCCTGTATAATACTTCCCCGACATCCCCAGCCAGCCCGGCGCCAGACTCACCGGGATCAATATCAGCGACGTCGCCAGAACCTGTCGCACCGTCTCCGCTCCGTCAGGCCGCACGACCGGCAGCATGGCGATCCCGCCCCTTGCATAATCCTCCCGGTACATCCAGGCGATCGAAAGAAAGTGCGGGAATTGCCACAAGAACAAGATTCCATACAGCACCCAAGCCTCGGCAGTCAAGTGTCCCGCCGCCGCCGCGTAGCCGATCAGCGGGGGCATGGCGCCCGGCGCCGCTCCTACCGTCGTGCACAGCGTCGATCGCCTCTTGAGCGGGGTGTAGAGCAGCAGATAGCTCAAAAGCGTGAAGAGCCCAAGCGCCGCCGCCAGCAAATGAACCGCGATCCAGAGTTCCAGAAACCCCGCCGCCGAAAGCCCCAGCCCGAAAACCAGCGCATTCGCCGGCTTTACCCTTCCGCTCGGCAGCGGCCGCCCCTGCGTCCGGCGCATCCGGGCATCGCCATCCCGCTCGTACCACTGGTTCAAAACGGCGGTGCCGCTGGCCAGCAAGGCTGTCCCCAGCAGCGTGTGCAACAGGCGCAAGAGGTCCAGGTCCTTCTCGAACCCGAACCAGTAGCCTATGCCCGTGCTCATCAGGATGAGCCAGGTGATGCGTGGTTTGGTCAGCTCCCAGTAGGCCTGGATCAAGTCAGTGAACTCCCGCCGTATTGTCTTGTGCCGCACTGCCCGTCGCGCGATGAATCTGCGCTGCCGTGACCGCGCTCCATGCCACCATCAGAGCGCCAACCGCCACGTGCGCCGTAACCGCGCCGGTCGCCAGAGAACCGTAGATGCCGTCCCCTTCAAATGAGATGCGCAAGAAGTACGCCAGGACTCCGAGCGGAATCTGATGCAATGTGATGATCAGCAGGCTCTTGGCCGGCCGGGCGACGCTCTTCGATCCCGAATGCTGGGTCAGGACGATCAGCGACAGCATCATCACCAGGCCCGCCACCGCCAGCGCACCCGCCACGTGGGGCATAACGCCAAGCGCCCCATGCCGGTAGCCCGCCCCCAGCGCCGCTTGCCCCAATACCCCCACCGGAGCCGCCATGCCCAGGTACCGCAGAGGGGGCCATCCCGAATCCTCGATCTTGCCTGCGGACTCCTTCCACCCTCCCGAAGTGAACAGCGCCAGCAACGCCGCCACGGCGAAGAACGTCTGCGCCAGGCAGGCGTGCAGAATCTTCACACCGGCCGGAAACTCGACCCGCGCGCTCATCATCCCCATCGCGCCCTGAAGGACCACCAGCAACAAAGCCGTAACCCCCACCCACCGAAGCCAGCGGCGCGGCTCCGCAATCCACAGCCAGACCACCAGTCCTATGGCAATCGTTCCCACAATCATGCCCAGAACGCGGTGCAGCTTCTCAATGCCGCTACCCTGTACCAGCGATCCCGCAACGACCATCAGCAATGTCGCCGACGCCAGCAGCAGGCAATAGCGATGTAGCCAGGTGTTCTTCATGGAATTCGGCCGCCCTCCCTCCTCTTGAGGATATAGTCTCTCTCAGAACGCCGCCGCCCCTCCATCGTGCGGATCACCCCCACCCTGGCTTTCGCGGCCCGCTCCGGCGTAGACTGTGACCTTGAAAGTGAGGTCGATTATGGGCAAGCTGGTATTAGGTCTGCTGTTTGCAGGAGTCATGTTCGCGCAGGGCAACGTGATCCGTGTCATCGCTTTCGGGGCGCATCCCGACGATTGCGAGATCAACTTCGGCGGTACGGCCGCCAGGTTCGCCGCCTTGGGCCATGCCGTGAAGTTCGTCTCCGTGACCAACGGCGACGCCGGCCACCAGGACCAGGGGGGCGGAGCGCTTGCCAGGAGGCGCCGCGCGGAAGCCCAGGAGTCCGCCCGCAGACTCGGTATCGCCGAGTACGAAGTCCTGGATAACCACGACGGCGAACTCCTCCCCACGCTCAAGGTCCGGGAGGAGATCATCCGCAGGATCCGGACGTGGAACGCCGATGTCGTGCTCGGTCCCCGTCCCAATGACTACCACCCGGATCACCGCTACACGGGCATGCTTTTGCAGGACGCCGCCTACATGGTCGTAGTCCCCAATATCTGCCCGGATACCCCTCCCCTCCGCCGGAATCCCGTCTTCCTCTACTTCGAGGACTCTTTCCAGAAACCCAGTCCGTTCCGCCCCGACATCGCGGTCGCCATCGACGACGTCTTCGGCAAGAAGATCAGCGCCCTGGATGCCCATGTCTCTCAGGTTTACGAGTGGCTCCCCTGGGTGGACGGCATCCTGCCCCAGGTTCCCAAGGCTCCGGCGGACCGCCTGAAGTGGCTCTCGACGCAGTACTCCCAAGGGATCACGCCCCCCGTGCGGGCAGCTCTTGAAAAGTGGTACGGCGCCGCTAAGGCCAAGGCGTTCCAGCACGCCGAAGCGTTCGAGTTCTGCGAATATGGCCGCCGCCCTACGGAGCAGGAGACCAGGCGGCTCTTTCCCATGCTCCCATGACGTTGAGGGCCTTACTCTACCGTCGTCACTTTGCCGAGGCGTGCAAAACGGCCCGGCTCCCGTCCCGCCCTCGCCGCTAACGCCAGCGAGATCATTTGCACCGGAAGAATCTCGAGAAGCGGGCGCGCCTCGGGCGCGGCCGCCGCTATCCGAAAAACCGCCTCCCCGGCATCCGGCCCGATCCAGGCCGCCAGCCCGCCTGCCGCTTCGACATCCCTTGCCAGCCCCCGGTTCACCTCTGCGGTCTTCTCGTCGCCGGCGAAAACGCAGACCAGAATCCCCGGCTCAGCCATGTCCAGCGGCCCGTGCCGGAATGCGGCGCATCCCATGCCCTCCGCCGGAAAGTGCGCCGCTTCCTTCAGGACCAGCCCGCCTTCGCAAGCGGTCGCCAGCGACACCCCGCGGCCGGTCAAAAAAACGTGCCGGACCGGCGCCAGATAGGCGGTCAGCGCAGTCACGTGCTCCTGCCAGTCGCGCAGATAAGATCTCATCCCCGGAACAGCCGTCCGGAGACGGGACAGAGCCGCGGACAGATCCCCGCCGCCAAGTGCTTCTCCCAGCCACTCCAGCGCCGCCAGCGTCGCCACGTACGTTTTCGTTGACACGGACGATTCTGTTCCCGCTTGAGTAATGACTGCATAGTCGCATCGCTCTCTCAAAGGAGATCCCGGAGAATTGGTGACGCCTATGAGAGGCCCCCTTCCGCGGGCGGTCTCGAGCAGCCGCAGAATCTCCACGCTCCGCCCCGACTGCGAGACGGCGATCAACAGGGAGTCCGGCTGAAGCAGTCGTTGCTGGTAGTGGATCAGTTCCGATGTCTCAACCAGAATCGCCGTGAGGCCGAGTGCCGTCAGCTTCAGATGCAACGGATAGAGCGCGTGAAATGACGCCCCCATTCCTGTCAGCACGACTCGCCGGATGCGCCCGCCCGAAAGCCCCGAAGCGATCTTCTCGGGAGGCTGGAACGTCTCCAGCGCTCCAAGCGTTTCATCCAGGGCGTCCGGCTGCCCCAACACGTCGCGGACATGTTCGAATCGTGCCAGTTGATCTGGGGAAATCATGCAACAAGCTTACAACCGGTGGTTGCCGGTTTGGCAACCTGCCTTCGTCTGCGTCTTGCAGGGCCTTCCTCCCGGTCCTGGCCGGCGGCCGGTCGCTCTCGCGGGCAGGACAGCATGAATGGGGGTTCTTCGCAGCCACCCGCCGGGCCGGGTGTGCTATCCTGCCGTCGAACGGAATACTCTGCCAGTGTGTTGAAACGTAGTGGCTGGTGGCGCTGTTTTAGGCCGGCATCTTCGGAAGTGCCTGCTTCCTTTCCCAGAACCGCGGACAGCCGCCTGCCCTCCGGTCTTCAGCATCCTGCTGCATTCCGGCAATGATCGATAAAGGTTGCCACCATGAATCAGACAACATCCTCGGGAGCGCCCGCGCGCAGGGACTTCCTGAAAGTGGCCGGCGCGGCCGCGCTCACCACCAATATTTTCACCGGTAAGATGAAGGGCGCCAACGACAAAGTCACTCTCGGCTTCATCGGCATGGGCGCCATGGGCAGCGGAAACCTCGGCTACGGTATGAAGGTGCCGGGCTTCCAGCCGGTCGCCGTCTGCGACGTCTACCAGCCTTATCTCGAGCGAGCCCAGGCCCAGGCCAAGAAGGGCGGATTTGAGGTCAAGGCCGTCAAGGATTTCCGGGAGATCCTCGCCGACAAGTCCATCGACGCCGTCTGCATCTCAACCCCGGATCACTGGCACGCCTATATGGCCGTCGAGGCTTGCAAGGCGGGCAAGGATGTCTATGTCGAGAAGCCCGCCTGCGTGTACGTGGAAGAAGGCCTCAAAATGATCGAGGCCGCCCGTAAGTACAAGCGTATCGTCCAGGCCGGCACCATGCAGCGCTCGGGTGCGTTCTTCAAGAAGGCCAAGGAAATCGTCCAGAGCGGTGAACTGGGGGACATCACCTTCTGCCACACCTGGCAGTCGGGCCTCGCCAGGAAGGAAGGCGAGGGCAAACCCCCGGATTCCCCCGTCCCCGCCGGCCTGGATTGGGATCTCTGGCTTGGTCCGGCGCCCAAGCGCCCCTTCAACGAGAACCGCTGGGGCATCTCGCCGAAGCGCTGGTCCACCTTCCGATATTTCTGGGAATACGCCGGCGGGGCCATGACCGATTGGGGCGTCCACCTGCTTGACATCGTGCAGTTTGCCTTCAATGAGGCGATGCCGCAGAAAATCGTCGCCCTCGGAGGCAAATTCTACGTTGACGACGATGTCGAAACTCCCGACACTATGCTGGCAACCTTCCAGTACTCAAAGTTCCTTGCCAGCTACGAAAGCCGCACCTGCAACTCCACCCCCATGTTCAACCGCGGCTATGGAACCTCGTTTCATGGCACAAAGGCCACGCTCGTCGTGAACCGTGACGGCTACTGGCTCACGCCATTAGGCCGGGATGCCGGCTCCCCCGTCGAAGTGGTCGACAAGGAACTTCGGCCGATGAATGAACCGCACTGGCAAAACTGGCTGGATTGCATCCGCAGCCGCCAGGCGCCCATCGCCGAAATCGAAACCTGCGTGCGGAGCACCATCCCCTGCCTGCTGGCGAACATCTCCATGCGTTTCGGCGCCGCGCTCACCTGGGACGAGAACGCCAAGACCGTCCTTCAGCGTGATGCGCGCCAGTACCTCAAAGCGCGCTACCGCAAACCTTGGAAATTGGAAGTCTGAAGCACAACCGGCGCGGCGGGCCGGCTCGCTCGCCGCGCGCCCGCAGTTGCAGGTTCGCCTCTCGGCGGCGCTGGCTCACCGGATGTGGAGGGCAGGGCCGGCCGTAGGCGTTGTCCTCTTGGGGCCGTGCTTGGCTCGCGGAAGGGGCCGGTTCGCAACATACGCCTGCATCTCTTGGTCCGTGAGCGAGAGATCCAGGGACTCCGGCGGCCTCGCTTCAGCGATGTCTGGGTCGGCGGTCAGCAGCCGGAGGCACAACGCAGGACCTTCCTGCATGCCTACGTGGTGTTTCACGAATAACGTCAGGTCCGCATGGACCGTGAAGGTCCGCTTTTCCACGCCAGGCACAACATACTCGAAGAAGTACGCCCGGGTGTTGCCCCTGTGCTCAAAGCCGACATACCGGAGACGCGCGATCTCCAGCCGCTTGTCCTTCGCGTTCCCGGACTGCGGCGCTCGCTGCACAACGACGTTCAGTGCTTTCGGATGCCGGCCTGGTTCCAGGTCGAAACTCACTACCTGACCGGCTGCGAGAATCGGAACGTCATATGCCAGGACCTCCGATTGGCGGAAGCCGACGATCGTGCCGTCCGCGGCCGTGATGACCCCGGATGAGCTTTCTATGTCCAGGCTCTTGATTGTTCCAGTCATGAGAGCAAACCTCCTCTGGCCAATCTTCACCCTTCTGCAAGCGGCGCCGGCCGTCTGCCCGCTGCCGGGTGCCTTACGATCCCCCTCCGCTGCACAAGCACGCTATGTGTGGCTGACTTAGCAATGCCTGTCCATCGGCGCCGCCTCATCGGCGGGCCATCTGACTTTCGGGGAACTGGACTGCCGGCAGACCAGGCGCCCATGCGCCTCTCCCGGCAGCCCGCCACTGCCTCTTCCTACCAGCGCGATGTGCGGCGTTCCCGGAATGCCCCGCCATTTGTCTTCGGCCGGGCTTCGTTCACATTGAGCGCGCGTCCGCCCAGATCTGTGCCGTTCAGCGCCTCGATGGCGCGGTCCGCTTCTGCCGCGTCCGTCATTTCGACGAAGGCGAAACCCCTCGGCCGGCCGGTATCTCGGTCCGTGACCAGATTCACGCGTTCTATGGCTCCATACGGCTGAAACAGGGATCGGACGGCCTCTTCGGTTGCGCCGAAATCCAGGTTACCTACAAATATGTTTTTCAGAGTGATCTCCTTGCTGTTTGAAAGCGGGCTATGCCAGGCGGAGTGAATTGTCGGCCCAGTTTGGCGGGACGGTCAAACGCAATCCCATGATAGCACTCTCAGGCCCCAGGATGTGTCTCCGCTTTTCTTGCCGTTCGCCCTGACCAGCCGCTGCGCCGCCCGCCTGTCCCATCCGCCCTGCCGGGGGAACTCCGAACCAGTTTTTCGGAGTACCCTGGAACGCAGGAGAGGAAGTTGTGCGGCTGTACCTCATCAATCCATCCAATCCCCTGGTCAGCATCGCCAGGATCAAGGAAAGCCGCTGGAACCGCTACCGCGTCTGGAAACCGCTGAGCCTCTTGGTGCTGGCGGGGCTTACGTCGCCCGGTTGGGAAATCACAATCCTGGATGAGAACCTTGGGCTGCCTGACTACGCCTCCCTCCCGGTCCCGGATCTGGTGGGCATCACCGCGTTTACTTCGCAAGCTAACCGCGCCTATGAAGTCGCGGCTCTGTTCCGGCGGCTTGGCGTGCCCGTCGTCATGGGCGGCATCCATGCCACCATGCGCCTTGCGGAGGTCTTGGAGCGCGTTGACTCCGTTGTCACGGGGGAGGCCGAAAGCGTCTGGCCGTTGGTTCTGGAAGACGCCCGTAAGGGATGCCTGAAGAAGCGCTACAACGGGGGATTCGCCGATATCGAATCCGTCCCGCCGGCCCGGCATGACTTGCTGGCTTCGGGGTATGCCATGGGCGCCATCCAGACCACGCGGGGCTGCCCAATGAACTGCACCTTCTGTAGCGTTACAGCATTCAATGGCGCACGCTACCGGCAGCGTCCCATCCCCGACGTCGTCCGCGAATTCAAGATGATCCGCGAGAAGCGTGTTCTGGTTGTGGATGACAACCTCATCGGTACCCGCCCCGAGCATATTGCCCGAGCCAAGGATCTCTTCCGCGCCATGGCGCGCGCGGATCTTCGCAAGGAGTGGGTGGCTCAGGCCACCATCAACTTCGGCGACGATGAAGAACTCCTCGCTCTCGCTGCCAGGGCCGGGTGCAGGGGTGTCTTCATCGGGTTTGAGTCGCCCACCCCGGAGGGCCTTGCCGAGTTGGGAAAGAAATTCAACCTGATGAAAGGCCGCGATCTGCGGGCCTCCGTGCGGCGGATCCAGCGGCACGGCATTCTGGTTGTGGGTTCCTTCATCATCGGCCTGGATAGCGATACGCCGGGAATCGGCAAGCGGATCGCCGCAGCCGCCCGTGGCTATGGGGTGGACAATCTCAACGCAATGTTCCTTACCCCGTTGCCCGGTACGCGCCTTTGGGAACAGTTGGAGGCCGAGGACCGCCTCGCCCTTGCCGCTCTTCCCGAGGATTGGCGGTATTACACGCTTACCTTCCCCTCCGCTCGGTACAAGAATCTCTCTTTGGATGCCATCCTCCGGGAGATGATCTCCTGCGACCGCGAATTCTACTCCGCGCCGCGGATCCTGGGAAGGTTGTGGCAAAACCTCTGGCGGCGTCGCGCTCCATTTATCTCGCTCGTGGGCAATCTCTCCTACAGGTCCAATCTGCGCTTGGACTACGAGAACTACGAGGAATTCAAGCGCCGGCGGGGAACCGCATTCTCGAACGCCGCCGGCTGAATGTGAGTTCAACGCCTGTCCAACGAGAGGCGGATGGCGGGCTTACTGTCCAGCCCATCGGATCGCGGATGGCGGTGTCTCCCGATAGAAGGAGCGCCACAGCAACGGCTCGGACCAGTCGCCCCTGGACCGCGCGGCGAAATCCAGTAATCTGGTGCGATAAGGATGAAGGCCTCACGAAGGCCACTTACGGAGCCGGCCGAGGTTTCAGGCCCCCGGCCCTGTGTCCGGTTGAGCGGCGGTATCCGCCTCTCTCACTGGGTCAGAGGTGTGGCTCAGGCCCGCCAGCCGGATTCCGAAGGGGCGGTGTGTCCCGGTTCGGTTTCCAATAGCGCTCCCCTCGCCGCTCAAACCGAGGGGGGGACAATTGCGCCTTGGCTGATGCGATGAATGGCGACAGCATTGTTGTGGTTTCCGCCGCTGACGAACGCTATACCATGCCCCTGACGGTGATGGTGCGATCGCTGCTTGAAAACCTCGCTGTGGGCCTGTCGTTTGATCTCTAAGTCTTTGTGGACGATCTCTCAGTGCTGCCTCACGTCGCCGCGCGGAGGATTCCTGGGCGCCATACTCCATCCGAACCCATTGGATCGCCCCTGACAAGTCGAAGTTTGAGGCCGCCTCGAAAGGCCGTGTGTTGCCGGGGCCTCCGGCGACCTATTTCCGCCTCCTCGCCGGGGAGCTCCTCCCATCACACGTGACGAAAGCCATCTACCTCGACGCCGGCGTCCTGGTGATCGGAGACTTGTCGGTCCTCTGGAAGATGGACCTGAAGGGCAGCCTTGCTCTGGCCGTGCCCGACGCTTATGCGAAAGCATTTCACCTCCGCCGGCTGAGCCGTGTCGCCTTCAGCGAGAAACTCCTGCTCAACCTTCAAACGCCCTATTTCAATGCCGGGGTGATCGTAATGGACGTGGAGGGTTGGCGGAAGGCCGATGTCGGGGAAAGAGCGATCCGGCTCCTCGAAGACCACGGGCAGTCCTCGCCCACCGCCACCCGGAGCTGATTTCACGCCGGATGATCCTGCCGGACCGCCTGGGCTTCCTGGGCACGCTCTACGCCCGGCTTCGGAAATTCGCTGGGCTGGCGCCACTGGTATTGGCCGCATCTTGGGAAGCACATCTATGCCGGGAGCGGCGAATGGGCGATTCAGGCTCCGCTTCCAGGGAGGAAAATGAAAAACCGTGGTACGCCCGAGAGGATTCGAACCTCTGACCTCTTGCTCCGGAGGCAAGCGCTCTATCCAGACTGAGCTACGGGCGCTCAAGTCCAGTATAGTCCAAATCCCGGCGGGCTAATCCGGCATGTCATAGAGGTGAAAATTGTGCGCCGCGTTATTCATGGCCACCAGGAATCCCCGCGGAAACCGCGGCCCCATTGGGCGCGCGATCGCGTCGATTCCGTCCGTGGATTGCGACCTCCCCCTCCAGACCGCGACTTCCTGCCAGTCCGAACGCCGGTAGAGGTGGTACTCGCTGCGCGGATCGAGCTGGTCCGTCACGATTACGTACGCGCCGGCCACCGCAATCCCCTCCCGGTTTCCGCCGAAACCCCGTTCACCGAACCGCGCCACCTCTGCGCCGGCTTGTGCATGGTCCGGATCGGCATGATAAGCACGCACGCAGCAGTCTTCATCGGAGTAGTACACCAGCTCCCGCTCCGGGTCCACGGCTACCGCTTCAATCTCCCCCGTACCCGAGAACGCGCCGAACGCCCGCGCCCTCACGCCGCTCGCCTTGTCCCCGCTGACCTGCAAGCGGTACTGCCAGAGGTAGCCTTCCCGCGGTCCCGTCTTTCGGCTGACAATCGCAAACAGCGCTTTGTCCTTGTTGCGCTCGTACAACGCAATCCCCATCGGCGCCCCCGCCTCGCCCGCTTCCCCTTCAAAGACCGGAACCGTCCCAATGAGCCGCAAATGCGGGCTCGCCTCGTGCACCCGGTAAACAAGCAGGCGGCGCTCGATCCTCTCCGTCGCGACGCAAATGTCTCCGAGGATGTCCACGTTGTTCGGGCGGTCGAGATTGCCAACCGTCTCCACCAGCTTTCCATCCAGCGTGTAGACGGCTAGCGCTCCCTCCGGCCGGGGCCGCTTCACCGTGCCCACGATCAGGCTGCGCCCCGGATCCTTGGGGTGAACCCAGATGGCCGGATCGTCCACGTCCTGCGAAACCGGCTGCGTCTCCACCGCCGGCTGAATCTCAAGCACAGTCACGGCCGCCGCAAAGACAGCAGCGGCCGTGAGCGCGATCATCGGGAGCTTGTTCATGAGTGTCAGAACCTGTACCGGAGCATGAGCTGAATTTGCCTCGGCCCCCCGGATCCGGTCGGATTGGTGTTCACCACCGACGTGATGGTGCCAAAAGTCCCAAGGTTTGAAAAGTTTGCGTTCGGATTTGCGTATTGCGCCCGGTTGAAGAGATTGAACATCTCCGCCCGGAACTCGATCGCATGACGCTCGGCCAGCTTCGCTTGCTTGCCGATAGCCACGTCCAGTTGCCACAGGCCGGGCCCGCGCAGGGCGCTGCGGGGCAGCGTGCCCCAAGTCCCGGAAGGCGGAACCGCGAAAGCTGCGGGGTTCAGCCATCCCAGCGGAGACTTGACCGCGGCATACAGGCTCTGGCCCGGGACAAAGTTGGGTCTCTGCGGCGGCGCGCTCTTCCCGGGCGTGCTTACCACGCCGTCGGGGAGCGAAGAGGCGCTGCGGCTGACGGTCACGTCGAAGGGTACAGCGGTGCGCGCGGTGAAGAATCCGCTCAGGCTCCAACCGCCAAGCAATGCCTCCGCCAACGTGCCCGGCAGCGCATGTCTCCGTCCTGCTCCAAACGGCAGTTCATAGATCGAGTTCATGGTCACCGTATGCCGGATGTCCCAGGGCGCATCGCCACGGTCGCAGCGCCGGCAGTCCGAAATCATGCGGTTGGCGCCGTCCCCGGCTCCGGCATTGTCATTGATATTGTGCGACCACATGTACTGAGTCTGCCAGAGGAATCCGCGTCGCATGGGCCGGGTGAGCGAAACCTGTAACGCGTTCATGCTGCTGTTGCCATCGTTGGTCTTGATGTCCACATTGCTGTAGCCCGGATACGGCCGGGTCCCGGTCGCCGGGTTGATCGTATTGATGAATGAACGCCCGAACAAATGGTGCCCGTTGGCGCCGACATAGGCGGTTTGTAAAACGAACGCCAGGGGCAGTTCCTGCTGGATGGCGAAGGTCCATTGCTGGCTGTAGCCCTCCTGCCTGTCCCGCTGCAAGGCGCGGGCGGAGATGCCCGTCGATTTCGCCTGTCCGACGTACTGTGCGGCTGGGAACGACAACAGCGGTTGGTCAGAGGAAGACAGCGTGAACGTTTCCGGAATGCTGTCGATCGCGGCATTCACGTCATCGATCTGCCCGGGCCCGTAGAAGATGCCGTAGCCCAGCCGGAACACAGTTTTTCCGCCCAGCGCCTTCGGCGCCCAGCCGAGGCCCGCCCGGGGCGCCCAGTTGTTCTTATCCGGAAAGTACCACGGCGTCCCCGCCGGGCAGAAACCCGCGCATCGCTCCAGGTCGAAGACCCTCCCCCGGCCGTCGCTGGTCTTCGCTACGGAATAGTACTCGTAGCGCGTCCCCAGGCTCAGGCTGAGCGTTCTCGTCAGCTTCATCTCATCCTGGGCGTAGGCGAAGTAATAGGGCCGCAAAGCCTTTACGCCCGGCAGCGCGCTGCCGAATGAGATTGAATTGGCCCGGTTCTGCACAAACAGCGCCCGGGAAGAAAAGCTGGTGGTGATCTGCCCCGTATCGGCCAGCACCAGATCGATCTTCCGGATCTCTCCGCCAAACTTGAAGGTGTGGCGTCCCTTGATCCAGGTGAGGTTGGGGATCACTCCATAGCTGGTCCCGATCTCCACTTCAGTCCTGTCCGGTTGCAAGCTCATCAGCCCGGAGACGGAGACCCCCTCCCCAAACGTCCCGTTTGTGTCCCGGTGCAGGGAGGAGCGGTTGACGCCAAGCCGCACTTCGCTCAACAGCGTGGGCGAGAAGACGCGCTGAAACTGAATCACCCCGTTTTGCGTCCGGAAATTGCTCGTTCGGGTCTCCAGCAGCGCGTTCCGCAACTCGTCAATGCGCCCGTCGTCCACGTTGTAGCGCAGAAACATGGAGTTCGAATCGTTGAACCGGTGATCCACCCGGAACATGCCGCTCTTCTCGGTCCAGGGCTGAGATCCCACCGAAGTCAGCGTATCCACCTCCGCATTGGAGGTCCGGGCGTTGCCTTGCCTGTAGGCTTCGATCACCGGACGGAGCGCAGGGGAAGCAGCCAGAACCTGCTGCCGGAGCGACTCGCTGGGCACGGAACCGGTCAGGGTGGTGGACAGGCGTTGCTCGAGGCCCTCGTAGTTCACGAAGAAGAACGTCTTGTCCGGCACAATCTTGCCACCCAAATTGCCCCCGAACTGGTTCAGCCGGAACGGCGGCTTGCCCAGCAAGTCGGTCGGACGGCGGGCGTCCAGTCTGTCGTTCCGGAAATACTCGAAGATCCCCCCATGGAACTCGTTCGAGCCGCTCTTCGAAACCAGGTTCATCTGCGCCCCGGCCCCGTTTCCGCTCTCCGCGTTGTACAACCCGGAGCTCACGCGGAACTCGCTGATGGAGTCCAGCGAGATGTTCAGCCGCAGGTTTGCTTCCTGCCGCGGGTCCTTCACGCCGGTCGCGTCCACGCCATCGAAGGTGAAGTTGTTGTCGTCGCGCGAGCGCCCATTGAAACGGATCGTGTTCTGCGTCCCTTCCCCCGTGTTGGTGGCGCCCGGGGCGAGCATAAGCAACGCCGTCCAGTTCCTCCCGTTCAGGGGCATCGAAGACACCTGATCCTGTCCGATCGCCAGCCCCAGTTCCGCGTTGTTCTGTTGCAGCGCCGGAGCTTCTGCCGTTACAACCACCTCCGTGGCGGTTGTCGTGATGTCCAGAGCGATGTCCAGCGCCCGAACTTGCCCCACGGCCAGCGTCAGCCCCTCGATCCTCTTCGTCTGAAACCCTTGCTTGGCTACCGTCACCGTGTAACCGCCCACGGGTACGGACGGAATCAGATATACGCCTGTGGCATTCGATACGCTCTGGCGCTTGAGGCCGATGGAAGGAGCCTCCAGTGTCACCTGCGCCCCTTCGACCACCGCTCCCGATGGATCAACCACGGTCCCTGTCAACGTCGCCCGGTCAACCTGCGCCTTGGCCGGCCCTGTGGCGAAACACAACGCCAAGAGCAACATGGGTATACAACTGGAATGCTTCATGGAAGTCGGCCTCCTGAGTGATTCACCCCGAGGCTAACAGGCGCGGGTTACAGTCCAGCAGGGATTGAGTGAAATCTTCGTGAAAACCAGGGCTGCGCTACTCGGCAAGCGAGACCCTCGGCGTCGATCCCGCGCTGTAGGGCGTGCTGGCGGGGTTGCGGATGTAGGCGTTTCCGTTCAGGGTGAGGCTGTAGGCTACCAACGTGGTGCTGGCCCCATCGGAGTTGCCGTTGCCATTGAACGTCAGAGGCGCATTGGGGAAATAGAGAGCTCCGGTCACTCTCAGGGCCGCGCCGCCGTTGAGTGTTCCTCCGCTGCTGTTGCTTCGCGCCTGGAAGATCAAAATCCCTTGCCAGGGACCGGACTCAGGCGCGGTCAAGGTGGCGCCGCTCGAACCGTTGATAGTTATGGCCCCGCTCTGGTTATAGATCGTGACCTGGTTCGCGGTCAAAGTGGAACCTCCGTTTACAATGATCCCGTTCTTCAGGACGTACAGGCCCGAGTTCATCGTAAGGCGGGTCTGTCCGTTCAGGATGATCGGCCCGCAGTAGACGCCGGGATTGATCGTCGCGCTTTGCTGGCCGTTCAACGTCACGCCGCTACTGGTGCAGGCCCCCACTTCCGGTGCCCCCATGCTGGCGAACGGATCGGTGGCCGGCTGCACGCCCACGTTGGGCGCGGGCTGAATATACGCGTTGCCGTTGCCCAGCCAGTTGCCGACGATGTTCACAGAACCGGAGCCTGTGGCGCGGATCGCCGCGTTTCCGTTGAGCAAGACGGCCGTGCTGCTGTTGGAGTTTACGTACACGCCACAGCCGCTTTCGATGTAGGCGTTGCCGTTATTCGTAACCGAGGTTCCAGTGGGCCGCAGCACGTAAATGCATCCGCCCCCGCTCGCGGGCGGAATGATGGCCGTGGCCCGGGCGCTCACACCCACGGCCCCTCCGGGCAGAATCGCCGAAAACAGTCTGGGATTGTTCTCCGAAACGTAAGCCGTAACCCAATACCTCGCATTGACGCCGGGGGCTGTCGGTGGCCCGCTCCCCGCATTCGCGGCCAGCCGCACCGATTGGCGCCCTCCCTGGCGGAACCCGTTCGCCGCCGCGTAAAGGCAACCGCTGTCGAAGTTCGTTGAGGGTGGGTTGGATGGTGAACTGGAGCAGGCCTGCGGCGCGGTCTGACACACCACCCCCAGCGTCCCGCATCCAACGGAGGTCCCTCCCGCGTGGAAAGCGGCCTGTGCGGCGGCGGAAGCTGCTGCGTCCGCTGCCGCTTGTGCGGATTGCTGGCGGAAGTGCGCCCAACCCAAATCCACTGCCAGCGCCAACATTCCCAGCATGACGAACAGGCTTAACGTAACCATGACCAGCGCCTGCCCGTGCCGGTGGTTCCTGCCAGGAATCCTGTTTCTCTTCATCATCGTCACCCTGCCCTTGGAACCTGCCCAAGAACGGGGCCCGGCTCCAAATCCCTCGGCCAGCCTCATCGCCGCCGGGTCGAGGGTCCCCGCGCCGGCGGCGCGTGCGCAGCGGCGTCCGTCGCCGTTTTCAACAAACTCCTAGAACTGAATAGCCTGCGAGGAGGAGGCGGCCAGGTTCAGAGTCCCGGCGGAGTTCATTGCCCCCGCCCCTGGCCAAAACATCACCATCGCCGATTGGAACCCGTAAGTCGCCTGCAACGTTATCTTCCGCCCCGGAGAATTCACATTGTTGGGCGGCCACAGCGCGGAGTTGCCGGAGCAGGAGGTGACCGGGTGGCAAGGAATCGCGCCCGCGTCCGAAACCAACGTGACGTTCAACCGCTGTGGATCGAGCCCCACTCCTGCCTGCCGGATCGCTTGCGTAACGTTGGCAACCGTCCAGGTGCAATTGTTCCCGTTCGCGCCGCACGTCTGGCCATGGACCACCGCGGACCGCAAGCCCCGTCGTACGGCGTGCGCCAGCGTGTGATAGCTCCACATCCCCCGCGCCATTTCGAATGTGGAGACCAGCAGGAAAATGATCGGAAGCCCGGCGAGAGTGAATTCGAGCATCGCGTTTCCTCGGCGCCTTCCTTCTCTCATCGGCGTACCCTCACCCCCGTATCCTCATCTCGGCCGTCCGGGTAATCGTCACCTGTCCCGGCAACAGGCCGGGGATGGGAATCAACGGGATCGTGCGGTAGGTTAGCGTCACCCTCGACGAAGGCGACCGGTCGGCGCTGGGCGGAGTCGTATTCTGGTCCGCGCGCTGAGCCGTCACCAGAACTGGCATCGTACTGCAACTTGTCACGGAGTCACCGACATTCGGCAGCCGGCGAAATTCATCCAGTACATATGCGCACGCGCCCGCTGCGTCCGACGCTGTCGCCTCGGAACTTGATGTGTAAAGAACGGCCACACGCGCTGCGCTCTCCGTACAGATCAACGCGTACGAGTAGAATCCCCAGTCCAGCGCCCCAACGAAAAGGAAGAACATCCAGGGAAACAGCAAAGCGACTTCAACCACGCTGTGGCCGCTTCTCCGCGATCCGGTTCTCGCGCTTCTGCGTTTCCCTCCCGCTTGCCTCATCATGATCATTCCAGCCATGGGCCGCGTCTCCCGGGGAAGATCTACAGGGATTGGCGGCGCTTCATCTGCCTGATCAGATGACGGTCCGCCGGGACGTTTTCTTTACCCCCTCCGAGCCTTCCGCGGCCGCGCGGAAGTACTAACTACCAGTCAATAATCCTGGCTAACCAAAGATAGTATTCACGTGGAAATCTGTCGTTGGTATCCTGTTTCCGATGCTGGCTCCGATGGCCGACCAGAATCTGCTGCGCCAGGGTGCGGATGAGTTTCGATGTCCCCTCGAAGAGGAGACGGTCTGTCTCTATGAGGATCTCGCCGCGATTCTGCTCAGAACCGGCATCAGAATCACAAAGGATCCGGAACAGGCCCAAGATGCCTTACAGGAATGCTTCCTCCGCTACTTCCTGGCGCGGCGAGAGGGTCAGGTCATCTCCAACCCGAAAGCTTGGTTGATGCGGGTGCTGCGCAATTATCTTTCGGACGCCAGGCGGTTGTCCCGTTGTGATGCGCAGGTCAGCGTCGACGCCGCCGGTGACCGCCCGGACCTGGGAGCCGACCCGTACTCGCAAACTCTCCAGGCAGAGTTGAGTTCCGCGCTGGGCGCGCGCCTCACCAGCCGGGAAGCGGAATGCCTGGAGCTCAAGGTGGCTGGTATGCGCCAACGGGAGATTGCGGACACGCTTGGCATCCGCCCCGGCACAGTCGGCGTGATCTTGAGCCGGGCCGTCCGAAAAGCTCACGGCTTATTTGGATGGAATCGGAAGCTTCCTGTGGCAGTGGGTTGTAACGGAGCTGGCTGAAATGTGTCCCCACGCCCTATCGCGATGGTTTCTGACGGCGGGCCGTCGTTGGCGCCTCCTGTCCGGTCGTGACGCTGCTGGCAACAGGCCGGCCGACCTGCCGGGGAACCGAGGCGCCGCTGAGTCGTGCGCGCGCCGCGGGACGGCTGAGCGGTTGTCCCCCGGCGCTGTTGAACTGCTGGCCGCTCTCCACGATGAGCGCCGTCTGGAACTGGTGCGTTCACGGCTCGCCGATGAGCGCAGAAGCCGGCTCTTGCGGGAGGGGGAAGTCCTCTTTGGACGTGCCGCCGCCTCCGGAAGGCTGGATGGCGCTATGGCGCTGGCGGGCGCTTTTCTGGGAGCGCGCGGCGCAGTTGCCTGGACCCGGCGAGTCGATACTCAGCTCGGGCTTGCATAGTCCCGCTCCCGCACGCCTGCCATCGTCTCTGGTGTGCGATTCAACCCCGCTGCGGTGCAGGGCCTATAATAGCGTTCCAGGTGGAGAGGATTTCGCGATTCGTTTGGATTCTTGGTGCGGCGCACATCGGAACAGGTTTGGCCGTCCTGATCGAATGGATGACCCGCACAGGTGGCCCCGCTTCCCTGACCGTGTTTCGCAGCGTGGACGCGAGCTTCCTGTTTGCATACGCCTTGGCCGAACTGCTGTTCTGCCTTCTGTGCCGCGGGCTGTTCGGCCCCGGTGACGCCTTGCGGCGCGCTTGGTCCTTCATCTCGTGGGCGGCTGCTTGCCGTGTTGCTGGTGTTCTGGTGGCTGGGTTTCCGCCCCTCTTCCGACCTGCGGACGCGGGTCGGGATGCTTGGCTCGCCCGCGCGGGTTCGGTGATGTGTGGCCCTTTGACTCTGGTGCTGCTCGGCATTGGTCTGTTCGTCGTGCTCCGGCTCTATGCCAGAGTCGGTCTGCTCAAGCGCCCCGCCGCCGCCGACTGGATTCCCTTGACCTTGGTCGCCTTCTTCCTGGGGAGCCAACTGGTCGAATTGATTTGGCGCATGGCAACCCCCCAGCAGACCGGCCGGCTCCTCGCCTGGCTGAATTGGGTGGTGGATCCCCTCCTGGCGTTGCTGCTGTTGGAAGCCGTTCTCTTGAGGCGCGCTGTCGTCAATGCCGGCGGCGGTCTGATTGCTCGATGCTGGGGCGCGTATGCGGCCGCGATTCTGCTCCTGGTTCTGGCAAGCGCCGGATCCTGGACCATCGATCTCGGTCTGCTGGCCTCAGCACACGCCCACACCATCCAGTTTGCATTCTCTCTCTCCGCCTTGGCCTTCGCTCTCGCCCCGGCTTACCAGATTGAGGCGATCGTGCGCGCCACGCGCGCCGGAGTCCTCGAGTTCTGACCTGCTCGGGCATAGTCGGAACGCCGCCGGCAAGTTCTCGCTGCCCACGGCGTCTTGACCTTCAGGCTCCAAGGTTGAGTTTGCACTGGTGCTGCTCCATCGCCCGGCGTTCCTGGGCTCGGTAGGCGCTCGTCCTTCGGATCAGCTCGTCAAAATCGACTTGATGCGCGTCAAACTCCGGCCCTTCGACGCACGCGAAACGGACCTTCCCGCCCACGGTGATGCGGCACCCGCCGCACATGCCCGTCCCGTCGATCATCACAGGATTCAGGCTGGCGAATGTCGGCACGCCCCATCCGCGCGTAAGCTCGGCCGCGGCTCGCATCATGGGAATGGGACCGATGACGTGCACCATGGCCGGCGCCTCCGTCCTCTCGGACCGCCACGCCGCCATGCACTGAACCACGTTGCCGTGGAATCCCGCCGACCCGTCGTCGGTGGCCCATACGAGTTCATCCACGGCCTGCTTCAATTCCTCGTCGAGAATGCGCAAAGATGCTGTCCGGGCGCCGCACATGGCCGTTACGAAGTTGCCGGCCTCGCGGAAAGCGCGAGCCACGGGCAGGAGTTCCGCCACTCCCACCCCGCCGCCCACGCACAGCACATGGCCGGCCTTCTCGATGCTCGCCGCTTCTCCCAGCGGCCCGACCACGTCCGCGAAGTGTTCCCCCGCCTCCTTGGCGACGGTCACCCGTGTCGTCTTCCCCACGGCCTGCACCACCATCACAATGCTGCCGCGGGAGGCGTCGCCGTCCACGATCGTGAGCGGTATGCGCTCACTGTCCTCGTCCGGCCGGATGATGATAAATTGCCCTGGCCTCCAGCGCCGGGCGATGCGGGGCGCCTCCACCTCGAACCAGGCAATCTCCGGGGTAAGCTGCCGTTTTCTTAGAATCTGGTTCACGGCTTCTCCTCTATCGCCACGTCGTTGCCGGCGGCATCCGCCGGTTGCGCCTCCAGCTTTTGGGTCAGCGCTCGGTGGATCGCCGCCGCCGCCAATCTTCCATCCCGCATCGCCTGGATCACCGTCGATCCGCCGCGCACCACGTCTCCGCCCGCGTAAACCAGCGGCAGGCTCGTCTGCCCGCTTTCGTCGATCACAATCTTCCCTCTCTTGGTGATCAACTGTGGCGTCGCGCGTTGAAGCGTTGGGTTGGGACTCTGTCCAATGGCGGCCACCACCGTATCCACCGCGATCCGATACTCCGAACCGGGGATGGGGATCGGCGATGGACGCCCGCTGTCATCCGGAGGCCCCAACTCCATCCGGATACACTCCATCTCCCGAACCACTCCCGCTTCGTCGCCGATCAACGCTACGGGCGCGGCCAGGAACTCAAAGCGAACGCCTTCCTCTTCCGCATGCTCAATCTCCGCCAGGCGGGCCCTCAGCTCGGCTCTGCCCCTCCGGAACAGGATGGTCGTTTCGCTGCCGAACCGGCGCGCCCAGCGGGCCGCGTCCATCGCTGAGTTTCCGCCGCCCACCACAATCGTCCGCTGGCCCACCAGCACTGGAGTGTCCACCTCCGGGAACTTGTAGGCCTGCATCAAGTTGATCCGCGTCAGGAATTCGTTCGCCGTATAGACACCAACCAGATTCTCGCCGGGTATCCCCATCAGGTGCGGCAAGCCCGCTCCCGTGCCTACGAAGACAGCCTCGTACCCTTCCTCGAACAGCTCATCGAGAGTCGCTGTCTTGCCGACGATGAAATCCGTGTAGAACTCAACCCCCATGCTCTTCAGCCGCTCGATCTCGCGCTTCAGAATTTCGCGCGGCAACCGAAACGGCGGGATTCCGTACGCCAGTACGCCACCCAATTCGTGCAAGGCTTCAAACACAGTCACCCGGTAACCGTTGCGCACCAGATCATAGGCTGCGATCAGGGATGCCGGCCCGCTTCCCACCAGCGCTACCTTCGGCCCCGCGGGCCTCGGCCCGGGAGCGTTCAAGCAGACCCCGGAACCGGCCGCATAGTCCGCCACGAAGCGTTCCAGCGAGCCAATCGCCACCGGATCCAGCTTCTTTCCGAGCAGACAGGCCTTCTCGCAGAACAGCTCGTACTGGCAAACACGGCCGCAAACCCCCGGAAACGGCGTGTGCTGGCTCAGCACTTCAAAAGCCGCCGCAAAGTCTCCATCCACCATCCGTGCGATGAAGGACTTGATGTCAATGTGCAGAGGGCATGCGTCTACACACTTCGGATCCTTGCAGTCCAGGCAGCGGCGGGCCTCCGTCAACGCCTGCTCCAGCTCAAAGCCGAGCGATACCTCGGCGGCGCCGCGGATTCGCTCCTCTGGCTTCAGCAGCGGCAGCTCCTGACGTGGCGCCTTCGGATTACGCTTGCGGGTCTTTTCGCTCATCGCTGGGTTACATTCCTCCGGTGGCCCGGGATCCTTCTCTTATTGTAGGTAGTCCTAGGGTGTTTCAAAACTCCCCTGCAATTGTCCTGCCAGTCAGTCTCCTGCGAACTGTGCCAGTTCTTGCAGGCTCAACTCGCCGGTATAGATCGCCATGCCAAGGGCGGCATGTACCCCCATGTGCTGCAATTCCCGTACCTCTTCCATGGTCGTGATTCCGCCTGCCGCCGTCAGTTCCAGATCGGTTGAGGCGCGCAGCCTCCGAAACCACTCCAGGTCGGTTCCCTGAAGCATGCCTTCCTTGTCCACGTATGTACAGAGAAAGCCAGAGCAATACGGCTCCAGCCGCGCCATGACCTCCTCCGCGGCGAATCCGGTCGCCTCCCGCCAGCCCTTCACCACCACGCGCCCGCCCATCGAATCCAGCGCGATCAAAAGCCGTTGCCGGCCCACAGCCTTTACCGCTTCCCGCAGAAACGCGGCATTTACTCCTTCCGTGTCGAATGCGGCCGTCCCGATAATGATCTTGCCGGCGCCGAGATCCAGGAGCTTCCGCGCTCTTTCCGCTGTTCTCACTCCACCGCCAACGCGCGTCACGGCCCGCGACGCCAGATACCCTGCGATCTCCTCGTTCGATCCGGTGCCAATGGCCGCATCGAGGTCGATAACCTGAATCTGAGGAAATGGCGCAAACTTCTCCAGCATCTCGTCCGGAGTCCCGCCCTCCAATGCCTTCCGCCGGCCCTGCACTAGCTGCACAACCTTGCCGCCCATCAAATCGATGCAGGGGATGATCATGCGCGTCTCACCTCAATGCCTCGGCCATCAAGAAACTGCTTCAGATCGCCCACCGTGTATGTCCCGTAATGGAAGATCGAGGCCGCCAGAGCGGCATCCGCTTCTCCCTCGGTCAGCACGCGCAGAAAATCCTCCGGTCTGCCCGCGCCTCCCGAAGCGATGACAGGAAGGTGCGTGGCCCTCGAGACCGCCTTGGTCAGCTCGCAGTCAAAACCGGTCTGAACCCCATCGGTATCCATGGACGTGAGCAGGATTTCTCCTGCGCCCAGCGATTCCCCGCGCGCCGCCCACTCCACGGCATCGATCCCTTCGTCGTCACGGCCGCCGCGAGTGTACACGCTCCAATGGCCGTCTGGCTTCCGCTTGGCATCGATAGCCAGCACCACGGCTTGCGACCCGAATTCGAGGCTCAGCTCCGTCAACAGCTCCGGTCTACGTATGGCCGCCGTGTTCACGCTGACCTTGTCCGCCCCCGCCATCAGGATGCGCCGGGCATCCGCGACCGAGCGGATTCCTCCCCCCACCGTCAGCGGAGTAAACACCTTGCGCGCTGTCCTCGCCACAACATCGGCCATGATCTCCCGGGCGTCGCTGGATGCTGTAATGTCCAGGAAGACCAGTTCGTCCGCACCCTGCTCGTTATACCGTTCCGCCAGTTCCACCGGATCCCCGGCGTCTCGCAGATTCACGAAGTTCACGCCCTTCACGACTCTGCCGGCCGTTACGTCCAGGCAGGGGATGATTCGTTTGGCAAGCATCGGCCTATAATTCCACGAAGTTCTTCAGAATGCGCAGTCCGACTGGACCGGACTTCTCAGGATGGAACTGCACACCATAAATATTGTCCTTCTCCAGCAGGGCCGTATAAGGCTCTGCATAGATGCTCACGGCTGCCGTCGCCTCCGTCACCGGGGCGTAGTAGCTATGCGCAAAGTAAACGTAGGCTCCCTTCGGGGCGCCTTCCAGGAGGCGGGCCGGGCGCAGCGCTTCAAGCTGGTTCCAGCCCATTTGAGGGACGCGCGCCGTCTCCGGAAAACGCCGGACTTCGCCCGGAATCAACCCGAAGCCCGCCACGTCGGGCGCCTCCTCGCTCCGTTCGAACAGTGCTTGCAGTCCCAGGCATATCCCCAGGAACGGCGCTCCCGCGCGGATTCGCTCAAACAATGGCTGTCGGACCGCCATCGCCTCCAGTGACCGCAGCATGTGACCGAAATGCCCGACTCCGGGCAGAATCACCTTCTTCGCTCTCGACAGACCTTCTGCGTTCCTCACAAGCTGGTATTCGCAGCCCAGTTCAGCCAGCGCGTTCTCCACGGACCGTAAGTTGCCGGCTCCGTAATCGAGGATCGCGATCACAGCAGTCCTTTCGTGGATGGCAGTTGGTCCCGCAGGCGCGCGTCTCGCGAACAGGCGTACTTCATCGCCCTCGCGAAACACTTGAACACCGCCTCCAGTTTGTGATGACTGGAACGTCCATACAGCACCTTCACATGCACGTTGGCGCCGGCATGAACCGCGAAGCCCTGAAAGAAATCCTCGGCAAGCTCGGCCTCGAAATCCCCGACTCTGCGGGCGCGCACCATGTCGCGGTACACCAGAGCGGGCCGGCCGCCCAAGTCCACAGCCGCTGCCGCGAGCGTCTCATCCATCGGCAGGACGAAGTATCCCGCGCGATTGATCCCGCGCCGGTCCCCCAGCGCCTTCGCAAACAACTGCCCCAGCACGATCCCCGTGTCCTCGACCGTGTGGTGCTGATCCACCTCCAGGTCGCCCTTGGCGCGAAGTTCCAGATCGAAACCGCCGTGCTTGGCGAAAAGCTCCAGCATGTGGTCCAGAAACCGGATCCCGGTGGAGATCGAGTACCGTCCGCGTCCCTCTATCTTGAGCCTTCCTCGAATCTGTGTTTCCTTCGTTTCCCGGCTGACGCTGGCGGTTCTCATCTCACAACACGCCCTCCAATTCATTGATATCGCCAATCACCGCCACTGCATCCATTTCCCGAAACAGCACAGCCAGCTCCTCCCGCCGGGGAGCCTCGGGCGACGCAACCCCGATGAATGGGACGCTCGCGGCCTGCGCGCTTCTTGCGTCGTCCACCGTGTCGCCCACGTACCACAAGTGCGCCGCGCCGGTCCGCTTCACGATCTCCAATAGACCATCCGGCGCGGGTTTTCCGGCGGCGACATCTTCCGCGCCGATGACGGGATCGAAGCGAAGATTCCTGGCAAAACGGTCCAGCGTCAGGTACGCCTCCCGCCGGGGGCGCCCCGTAAACACCGCCAGGCCGTATCGCAAGCTCAATCGCTCGAGCAGCCCCGGCAGCGCGACCCACCGTTCTTGACAGATCAGTCCCGCGCCGTCTTCCCCAAGGAACAACTCCTGGAATTTCGCCACAACGTCGTCATACTTGGCTGAAATCCCCAGGTCCTGGATGATGCGTTGCGAAACGGCCCAATCGTTTGTCCAGCCGCCTGCGTTCTTCAGCTCCTGGATTCGCTCATTCTCAATTTCCTGGCTCGTGAAGTAACGGACGGTTTGGCGGATCGCCTCCCGGTAGGAGCCGGTCACGTCCACCAGTACCCCGTCCATGTCAAACACGATCATCCGCTCGAGCCTCACCAAACCTCCTCCAGGGCGTGCAGAAACCGCCGAACCTGTTCCCGAGTCCCCACAGTGACGCGCACGCAACCTGGCAATTCGTAACTTCGGTCTCGCACCAAGATGCCCATGCTCCGCAGGCGGTCCCGGACTTCGATCGCTCGCTCTCCTGCCCGGAACAGCACGAAATTCGCCTGGCTGCGAAAGTACGGGATGCGCAGTTTCTCGAGCCCCTCGTAAAGCTCTTGCCTTGCGGCCAGCACCTCTTCCACATAGTGCTGGACGTGGTCAGGATCCTGCACCGCCTCCACCGCCGCCATCGCCGCCAGCATGTTTACGCTGTAAGGCGATTGCGCCTTGTGCAGGTAGCCGATGTTCTCTGCTTGCGAGAAAATGCAGCCCAGCCTCATAGCGGCCAAGCCGAAGACTTTCGAGAATGTCCGGCTCACAAACAGATTCGGAACCGCCCCGATGAGAGGCAAGGCGGTTACGCCGCTGAATTCAAAATACGCCTCATCGATCAGTACGGCGGCGTGATCGGCCTTCCGTAAGATCTTCTCGATATCCTGAATACCGGCTCCCGTGCCGGTGGGGTTGTTGGGGTTGGCGATCAGGACCGCCTTCGTCCCGGGCCCGATCCCTTCCAGGAGTTCCTCCAGAGGAAACGACAGGTCTTGCGAGTGATAGTCGATCTCCTGTATCGAAGCCCCAGCCACTTCCGCGTAGAAACGGTACATCGCATAGGAGGGCCGCAGAAGCACTACCTGGTCGCCGTCGTCCACGTAGGTGTTGACGATGATCTGGATCGCTTCGTCGGTGCCGTTCGTTAATAGGATCTGATCTCCTGCTACCTGGAAGTGGCGGGCCAGGGCGGCCCTGCATTCTCCGTATTCCGGGTAGACAGCCAGCCCCTCGGCGGTCAGCTTCCGGCTCAGCGCTTCCGCCACGCGCGGCGGGGCGCCCACGGTGTTCTCATTGAAATCCAGGCGCAGCTTGCCCGAACGCCCGGCTGTGGGAGGCGAGTACGGCGCCATGCGGCGCACGGCTTCCCGGGGGCGAAGGGCCTTGGGGGGATCGGCGGGCTGGTCAATCACGCAGACGTACCTCCACAGAGCGGGCGTGTGCCTCCAGCCCCTCCGCTCGTGCCAGCGTTGTGATCGCCGGTGCGAGCGTTCGCAAGCCTTCCCGGCTCAATTCCTGAACCGAGATCACCTTCACGAAATCCGCTGCCGACAGGCCGCCCCTCACTCGTGCGAAACCCGAGGTCGGCAGAACGTGATTCGTGCCGGAAGCGTAATCGCCGGCCGCTTCTGGGCTGTATTCCCCTATGAAGACGCTTCCCGCGCTCCTGATTTGGCGCAGAAGCGACGCCGACGGAATACTCAGGTGCTCCGGCGCGAATCGGTTCGCCAGTTCCACGCCGGCGTCCAGGGAGGGGACCAGAATAACGGCGCTATGACGGCGGATCGCCTCACGGGCTGTGCCCTGGGTGGGCAGATGTTCCAGTTGTGCTTCGATTTCTGCCGCCACGGACTTCGCCAGGCGGCGGTTTGTTGTTACCAGGATTGCTGCGGCCTCCGTGTCGTGCTCCGCTTGGGCCAGCATATCGGCGGCCAGCACGCGCGGGTGCCCGTCCTCTGCCAATATCAGAATCTCGGTCGGCCCCGCTACAAAATCGATCCCAACCTCCCCCGCCAAGAGCTTCTTGGCAGCCGCGACGTAAACGTTCCCAGGCCCCACAATGCGGTCCACCTTGGGCACCGTCTCAGTCCCGAAGGCAAAGGCGGCAATGGCTTGTGCCCCGCCCATCCGGAAGACTTCCGTGACTCCCAGCAAGCCGGCCGTCCCGAGGATCTCGCGCGATGGCCGGGGCGAAGCCAGGCATATCCGTGCAACCCCAGCCACGGTTGCCGGAATCACCGTCATGAGAATGGTCGAGGGCAACGGATACCGGCCCGACGGCGCATAGGCCCCCATGGCGTCCAATGGCCGGACGATCTGGCCCGCCCGTATCCCATCCCCCATCAGGGATAAGCGGTTCTGCGGCAGTTGGCGCTTTGCAAATTCCCGGATATTCCGCGAGGCGTGCCGAATCGCCTTGCGAAAGTCCGCCTTCAGCCCTTTGGTAGCCGCGTCGATCTCTGCGACACCCACGGCTACGGATTTCGCGCGGGGGTCGAGGCCGTCCAGCTTTCTCGCGTAGCGGAGCAGGGCCGCATCCCCCTTCTTTCGCACCGCCTCCAGGATCGGTGCGACAACCCGTTCCGCCGCCTCAAGCCGTGCTGCGCGGCGCTGCAAAAAGCCGTCTGCCTCGCGATGATGAACGATTCGGAGCATCGTTTCCTCACATCACAATCTTGTTCAGAGGATACTCCACGATTCCCTCTGCCCCGGCTTCCTTGAGCCGCGGAATGATCACACGCACGGTGGACTCATCCAATATCGTGTTCACTGCCAGCCAGTTCTCGTCGCTCAGGTGCGATACGGTAGGCTTCTTCAGCGCCGGCAGCACCGCCAGGACTTGGGATAGGTTCTCGCTGCTCACATTCAGCATCAGACCCACTTTCCCAAGCGCGGCCATCGCACCTTCCAGTAACATCCGTATGTCTTCGAGTTTCCGCCGCTTCGGGTTGTCCGCCCAGGAATCCAGGTTGGCGATGAGCTGCGTGTTGGACTCCAGCACGGTGTCGAGGATCCTCAGCTTGTTCGCTCTCAGTGACGACCCTGTCTCGGTGACCTCCACGATGGCGTCCGCGAGTACCGGAGGCTTCACTTCGGTTGCACCCCAACTGAACTCCACCTTCGCCCGAACGCCATGCTTCTCAAGGTAACGCCGGGTTACCCCCACCAGCTCCGTGGCGATGATCTTCCCCTCGAGGTCCTTCACAGAATGAAACGCCGACGCTTCCGGAGCCGCCAGCACCCAGCGCACCTTGCCGAAGCTCTGTTTCGCGTATATGAGGTCGGCCACGGTTTGAACACGAGCTTCGGTTTCCTCCACCCAATCCCGTCCTGTCAGCCCGGCATCGAGGACCCCGTCTTCTACATAGCGGGCCATTTCCTGAGCCCGGATCATCATGCAGTCGATCTCTGGATCGTCAATGGCCGGGAAATAGGAACGCGTGCTCGTCGTGATGTGAAATCCCGCGCGGCGAAAGAGGTCCACGGTGGCGTTTTCCAGACTGCCTTTGGGGATGCCGAGTTTGATCTTCACTTCGAGCCTCCATAGACGGCCCGTGGGTCGTACGTGCGAGGATCGGACACAACCCAATCGCCATCCTTGAGTGTGCGGAAGAAGCAGCTCTCGTAACCCTCGTGGCAGACCCCCGGCCCCATCGCCTTCACCCGCAGCAGCACCGCGTCGTTGTCGCAATCGACGGAAATCGCGCGAACTTCCAAACGATGCCCTGATGTTTCCCCCTTGAGCCACAACTGGTTGCGGGAGCGGCTGTAAAACGTGGCGAAACCGCTCTCCACGGTCCTGCGGAAAGCGTCCTCATTCATGAACCCAACCATCAAGACGCGGCCGCTGGTATCGTCCTGAATGACGGCAGGCACCAGGCCGCCCAGTTTTTCGAAGTCCAGTTTCATCGTGTGCACCAAAATAATAATGCCCGCCGGAACTGCGGCGGGCGTCCTTTCCTGATCGCTTGAGGGTTTCGTCGGAGATCAGCCCGTCGCGCCTGCTGCGCCATGATGACGATGATGAAAGCGTGCGACGGACATGCCGAACCTGAAGCCGTTAGTATATCAAATCTTGTAATGTCCGGGCGTTGTGGGCTCGGCGATATGACTGCGGTCAGATGTCCCTTCGGTTCTCCAGAGACTTCGTGATCGTAACCTCGTCTGCGAATTCGAGATCGCTGCCCACAGGTATCCCCATGGCGATTCGCGTGACGCGCACGCCCAACGGTTTGAGGAGCCGGGCCAGATAAGCGGCCGTAGCCTCGCCTTCCACCGTCGGGTTCGTCGCCAAAATGACTTCGCGAACCTGGCCGCCCTCCAGACGCTCCAGGAGGTTGCGTATCCTCAAGTGATCAGGGCCGATTCCACGCAGCGGCGCGATCGAGCCGTGGAGGACATGGTACAGGCCTCGGTACTGGCGCGTTGTCTCGATTGGGAGAATGTTGTGGGGCTCCTCCACGATGCAGATTATGGAGTGGTCACGATGGATATCCGCGCAGAATGGGCAAAGTTCGCTGTCGCTGATGTTGTTGCAGGCCTGGCAGAGCCGCAGCTTGGTCTTTACGTCTAGCAGGGCTTCGGCCAGACGCTGGGCCTCATCACGGGATCCCCGCAGAACGTGAAACGCGATTCGTTGAGCCGACTTTTGCCCGATCCCCGGCAGGCGCCGGAACTCCTGGATCAGCTTGGCAAGTGGTTCGGCGAAGTCCGGCATGCTTCAAAAGAGGCCCGGAGGCAGCCCCATCCCTCCCAGGAGCCCGCTGGTCTTCTGCTGGATCTCCTCGTCCACTTTCTTGCAAGCTTCGTTGCAGGCGGCCAGCACCATATCTTGAAGCATCTCCACATCGCCGGCGACTTCCGGGTCGATCTTCACCGCAAGTACATTCTTCTGCCCGTTCATTCGCACTGTGACCATGCCGCCGCCGGACGAGGCTTCGACGTTGATACGTTCAACTTCTTCGCGGAGTTTCTGCTGCATCTCCTGTGCCTGCTTCAGCATCGACTGCATGTTGCCCGGTAGTCTCATAACCTCTCCCTTTCGCGCGGATCATGCCGGGCCGCTTGCGGCGCCGGATCGGCAAACCCTCAGGCCAGCATTGCGCATTCTAGCTGGAGTCACTCTTTAAGATCTCGTACGGCTCGAATCTGTCCCTCGAATGCCTGCTTGAATTTCTGGACTTCAGGATGCGCGAGCGCGCGGTTGAACGCGTCGCTATCGCCCTGTTGGGGTGTGGCGGCCATCGGCTCCGCCTGGTGCGCAGCCGGAGCCGAGTCCATGAAAACAATCGTGATCTTCTCCTGCGCCAGTCCGATTTGGTCGAGCGCCTTCCTCAAATCGGCTTCACGCATGCAAAGGCGGAATTCCTTCGGCGTCTCAAATCTGAGTCCTGCTGGCGTTTCGCGGATGACAGAGTGCTGCAATGCATCCGCCGTGAATTTCATGCCTAGGTCCAGGAGAGCAGAGTGGAGTCGTTGCTGCAACGGCGCGGTGCCTGACCTTTGGGGCCGCCTGCTGCTCCCCTGCGGAGGCTTTTGCGGTGTTGCGGAGGGAGCCGGCTCCCCTCCGGTGAGCATGGCAATGGCCTCTTCTATCGGCAGCAAACGCCCCGCCTCAGCCATCCGCAAGAGGCCAAGTTCCATATGCAAACGGGGCTGCGTCGAACGTTGGAGGTCGGCGTACAAGTCCAGCGAAAGCTGCAAGTATCGTGTCAGATCTTGTTCACTGAATGTCTCTGCGATCGATGCCAGAGTTTTGCGCTCGTTTGCCGAGGCCGCGATGAGGCGCGTTTCTGAACCGGCAATCTTGGCCACGAGAAGATTTCTGAAGTAGCGGGCGAGTTCGCGAGAAAAATGATGCAGATTGTGGCCATTGCGTTCCAAATCGGCCACCAGTTCCAATAGGCGCTTCGAATCGCGGCTGGCAAGGGCGGTTGTGAGCTGGTGAAGACTGTCGATTGAATAGGCTCCCAGAAGATCGCGGATCGCCGCCGCTTTCAATTCAGTTCCGCAGCACGCGATAGCCTGGTCGAGCGCCGAAAGGGAATCTCGTACGCTGCCGTCACCGGCTTGCGCGAGTACTGCCAAGGCCTCTGGTTCCGCCTGAATCGACTCCTGCCCGCAAATCCACTCCATGCGTGCGACAACGTCCTCAAAGTCCACGGACCGAAAGCTGAAATGCTGGCAACGGGAGGCGATCGTGGCTGGAATCTTATGGGCTTCGGTGGTGCAAAGTACGAAGACCACCCACTCCGGGGGCTCCTCCAAGGTCTTCAGGAGTGCGTTGAAAGCTTCGCTGGTGATCTGATGGGCTTCGTCAATAATGAATACTTTGTAGCGGTCACGCGCCGGCCGGTATCGTACATTCTCGCGTAGTTCGCGCATTTCGTTGATCCCGCGGTTGCTCGCGGCGTCAATCTCAATGACGTCTACGGAGCCGCTGGCGGCGATCTCGACGCAACTTGCGCACCCGCCGCACGGCGTAATCGTCGGACCAGCCGTGCAGTTCAGGCAACGCGCCAGGAGTCGCGCCACCGTCGTCTTGCCGGTTCCCCGTTGGCCTGAAAAGATGTACCCGTGGGCAATTCGGCTCTGCGCGATCGCATTCTCCAGGGTGTTCTTCACATGGTCCTGTCCGATCAACTCGGAGAATGTTTGCGGCCGGTATTTTCTGGCGATGACCTGATACATGGCGCCGAATGTTTGGCCTGCGTCAAGCCCTGGGTTACCCGCGGCACACTAGCGGTTCCGCTACCGTTGCTTCCTTCCGGACCTGGCGGGGTTTGCGGTCGCCCGTTGCACGGGACCCAGGGCCTGACAAACATCCATGCTAGCACGGCGAGGGGTGTCTTCTGGGGTCGTTGACCGCCGTGGAAAGCGGGATGATTTGCTCATTCCTCACCTATGAACTATTTTCATTATAACTGAAGTATCGCAATATCTACTATTAATATAGAAGATGTGGCTCTTGGGAGAGTTCTGATTCTGCCCTGTTTGACAAGAGCCCGAATTGCAAATAACCTAGGTATTGAAGCCTGTGCCGGCGTAGCTCAGAGGCTAGAGCGAGGGTCTCATAATCCCTAGGTCGCTGGTTCGAGTCCAGCCGCCGGCACCAATCAGCGAGCCGAAGCCGTCAATACTTCATAGAGGCGGTGGAGGTCCTCGTCCGAAAAGTACTCGATTTCAATCCTTCCCCTTCCTTCTGATTTCTGGACGATCCGAACCCTCGTGCCGAGAACCCGCTCCAGTTCTTCCACCGCCGCCTTGACATTCGGATCTTCCCAAACGGCATCAGGGGACTTGGGCTCTCTCGATTCGGTCATCCGATTCACAAGGCGTTCGACTTGCCTGACCGACAGACCCTGCGAACTCGCCTTCTCGGCTACCTGGCGCTGTAACTCCTCGCCCGGCAGCCCCAAAATCGCCCGAGCATGTCCCATCGACAACCGGTGGTCTGCCACGAGTTGCTGAACATCCAGCGGAAGGCGCAGTAGCCTCAACATGTTCGAAACTGTGCTGCGGTCCTTCCCCGTGCGTGTCGCAATTTCCTCGTGGCTCAGGCCGACATCCTTAACCAGTCGCTCGAAGGCCCGCGCCACCTCTATCGGCGTAAGGTCTTCCCGCTGGATGTTCTCAATTAGAGTGACTTCCAACAGGCGCTCATCGTCCAATTCCTGCACTACCGCAGGCACTCGATCTAGCCCAGCCATTCGGGAGGCACGCCAGCGCCGCTCTCCTGCCACAAGCTGGTATCTGTCGTTCCGCCGTCGTACGACTAGCGGTTGAATGACTCCATTCGTGCGAATGGATTGGGCCAGTTCCTGGAGTCTCTCTGCCTGGAACACAGTACGGCATTGAAGCGGGTTCGGATCAATCCGCTCAATCGGGATCTGCAGGATCTCTTCTGTCGCTGTATGGGCCGGTTCAGCGGTTCTGACCGCCGCTGTCTTCGGCGGATCCTGCTTTGGTCCGAGCAGGGCGGAAAGCCCCTTACCCAGCGCTTTGCGAGGATTCGGGGACGCGTTGCTCATTTGCCAGTATCTCCTTCGCCAGTTTGATGTAGGCCTCGGTTCCACGCGACCGCACGTCATAGCTGAGAATCGGCCTGCCGAAACTCGGCGCCTCCGCAAGCCGAATGCTGCGCGGGATTACGGTGTTGAACACATCGCTGCCAAAAAACTCTCGCAGATCCGCTGCAACCTGCCGGGTGAGCACGGTGCGCTCGTCATACATGGTCAGTAAGACCCCTTCGATGCGGAGCGGATGACCGAAGGATTCTCGTATTCGGTCAATCGTGTCCAACAACTGAGAGATCCCTTCCAGAGCAAAGAACTCACACTGGATCGGGATCAGAACGGAGTCGGCCGCCACCAGCGCATTCAACGTAAGCAGATCCAGGGCCGGTGGGCAATCAATCAGTACGAACCCATACTTTTGACGGTGTCTTTCCAGCCGGGACTTCAATCGCCTCTCTCTATCAGCGAATTCGATGAGCTCCAGGTTCGCCCCAACCAAATTCCGGTCGGCCGGCACAATCTCCAGTCCATCAAACGCAGTGTTCAGGATCACCTGCTCCAGGTCCACCTCTCCTATAAGTGCGTCGTACAGCGAGCCCCTCTCGTGATCCTTGATCACGCCCAGCCCCGTGGTAGAGTTGCCTTGCGGGTCCGAGTCAATCAGCAGTACACGGATTTCGTTCGCGGCCAGTGACGCCGCCAGATTGATAGCCGTCGTGGTCTTGCCAACCCCGCCCTTTTGATTTGCAATAGCGATGACTCTTCCCAATGTCCGCCTCCCGCCCAAACTAGGAATATTATCAGCTTTCTTGCGAAGTGGGGGGGAAGCGCTGAATGGTCGATCCGCACGCCCCAGAATTTGGGAGGTTTCACGTGGAATTTGGGTGTTCTCCTTCCCGACGGTAAGGGTTTCACGTGGAACGGGGGGAGACTGGATGCTCCCCATATCACCGACTCGCTCGCGGAACGGGCCTTCCCAGAACGAGACAACTCATGCAATTCCAAGGAAGAGGCAATCTCTTCTCGACCTCGACAAGCCCCCTCCGCCCCAACTCATCCGCATCTCGACCTGACAACAGCATCCCAAGGCGCGAACCGAATCGGAGACCACAGGACAGGGCATGCTCAATCGATACGGCTCTGGCGACCATCCAATCAAAAGGAGCCGTACAATCCTCACCCCTACTCTCCAAAACCTGGACATTGGGCAGGCTCCGCGTCGCCTCGCGTAGAAAAGCAGCCTTTCGTTTTCGGCATTCGATCAGTGTCACCCAATAGTCCGCCCTGACCACTGCGATCGGTATACCGGGAAAGCCGCCGCCACTCCCAAGATCGGCGAGTGTGTGCCCTCCTTGCGGAAGATTGGCAGCTAAGAATAAGCTCTCCCCATAGTGCTTCATCACGGCTGATTCCAAATCAGTAACCGACGTGAGGTTCACAACCCGATTCCATCGGCAGAGCAGATCCCAGTGTTCCTCGAGGAGTGCAATCTGCGCATCGGAAAGCTGACAGAAGTCATCGACTCTGCCGCGGAGCAACTTGGCGAAAACACTCATCTTCCGTTTGAAGCGAGGCTAAGGTACACGTCAAGAACCGCAATCGCAGCCGGGGTGACTCCAGGTATCCTGGCTGCCTGCCCAAGAGTGGACGGCTGCACCCGGCGTAGCTTGTCGAGAACCTCCCGTGACAAACCGGGCACCGGTTGGCCCAGAACCTCGGGCGGAATTGGCCTCCGTTCACTTGCTGCGAGTCTCTCCACCAAACGGTGCTGTTGTGCGATATATCCGTCGTACTTGATCTCCGTCTCGATCGTAGTGAGCACGCCCCTTACGGTAGCCCCGTCCACCAGGCGCTCCAAATCGGAAGCCAGGCTGCTGATTCGATTCTCCGGCCGTTTGAGCCAGCATGCCAAGCTGGAACCATCGCTGAAATCACGCTTCGCCGTTCCCAGCCAGCGCAATATGCGTTCCTTCTGAGAAAGCTTGCGTTGGAGCAAGCTCCACCGTTCCCTGGTCGCTAGCCCCAGATCCCAAGCCAGAGGCGTGAGCCGCTCATCTGCGTTGTCAATGCGCAGCCTCAATCTGAACTCGGCCCGCGATGTGAACATGCGATAGGGCTCGTCAACTCCTTTCGTGATCAAATCGTCGATCAGAATGCCGGTGTAACTGCTACTTCTCTCCAACACCACCGGCGCCCCATTCCTCAGGAATCGAGCCGCGTTGATTCCAGCCATGATGCCTTGACAGGCGGCCTCCTCATATCCCGAGGTCCCGTTGATTTGGCCGGCCAGGAATAGACCGCGGATACTCTTAACCTCGAGGCTGTGGTCCAACTCCCGGGGATCCACGGCATCGTATTCAATCGCATACCCAGGCCGGATCATCTCGGCGCCCTCGAGGCCGGGAATCGACGCAATCGCCCTGCATTGCACATCCAGTGGCATGCTCGTCGCCATCCCGTTGATGTACACCTCGTAAGTCTCTCTTCCCTCCGGCTCCAGGAACAGTTGATGGCGCGTCTTTTCCGGGAACTTTACGACTTTGTCCTCGATTGAGGGACAGTATCGAGGCCCTACGCCTTTGATCTGCCCGTTGTACAAAGGCGAACGCGCGACGTTCTCCCTCAAAATCCTGTGGGTCTCATCGTTGGTGTAGGCGATATGACAGCGCACTTGGGGCTGAGTGATACGCTCAGTCAGAAATGAAAACGGTGTTGGATCCGCATCACCCTCTTGCGACTCGAAACGGCTCCAGTCGATGGTCCTTCCGTCCAGCCGCGGCGGGGTACCCGTCTTGAGCCTCACATAGCTCAAGCCGCTCTGCCGCAATTGCTCGGCCAGGAACTCGGAGGGTGGCTCGCCGCTCCGCCCACATGTGTAAGTATTTTCACCAATATGGGCTAGCCCGTTCAGAAAAGTTCCCGGCGTAAGGATGACGGCCCCGGCCGCCAGCTGTCTCGTGTCGCGAAGTTGGACGCCCCGAGTTGTTCTTCGCGGGCCATCTTCCAGAATCAGCCCCACCACCTCGGCCTGGATGATTCGCAAGTTCGGCTCCCGCTCCAATAACTCGCGCATGATCCCCCGGTAAGCACGCCTGTCGCATTGCGCCCGCGGAGACCAGACAGCCGGGCCACGGCTCGTGTTCAACAGGCGGAACTGGATGCCGGCACGGTCGGTAGCTTCCCCCATCAACCCGCCCAGCGCGTCGACCTCTCTCACAATGTGCCCCTTGGCGATTCCGCCGATAGCCGGATTGCAGGACATCTGCGCGATCAGGTCCAAATTCATCGTCACCAACGCAGTCCGACAGCCCATCCGCGCGCACGCACGTGCGGCCTCACAGCCGGCGTGTCCGGCTCCGACGACAATGACCTCGTAGCTGGTTGTGATGCCCGGGAGCAATTAGTTCTATTCTATGGAAGTTGGGTGCCCCCTCTCAAACGCCCCACAGGAGTGACTGAACGTGCGAATTCTCATCATCGGAAGTGGCGGCCGCGAACACGCCATTGCCTGGCGTCTGGCTCAGGATTCCACCGCCGCAGAACTCTTCGCTGTCCCGGGCAATCCCGGCCTGGCCTCGATCGCCGCATGTATTAAGCCGCCGGACAACTCACCGGAGGCATATCTGGCTGTGGCTGAGTCGGTAGATGCGGATTTGACGATCGTCGGGCCCGAAGCGCCGCTCGTCGACGGCATTGTGGACCGCTTTCTCGCCAGCGGACGGCGAATCCTGGGCCCATGCGCCGCTGCTGCCAGGCTGGAAGGCAGCAAGATCTTCGCAAAACAGGCCATGCAACGCTTCGGCGTGCCGACCGCGGCCTTCGCCCGCATCGACAATCTCCAGCAAGCTCAGGATGCGCTAACCCGCTTCTCCTATCCCCTCGTACTGAAAGCTGATGGCTTGGCAGCGGGCAAGGGCGTCCTCATCGTTAAGAATCGGCAGGAGGCGGAAGAAGCTTTAGCGGGACTCCTCTCTGGCGCTATCGTCGGTCCCGCCGGAAACAGACTCATTATCGAGGAATTCCTTCCCGGCGAAGAGGTCAGCTTCATTGCCCTCAGTGACGGCACGCGTGTCCTGCCTCTGGAGCCGACTCAGGACCACAAGGCCATCTTCGACGGAGACCAGGGGCCCAATACCGGCGGCATGGGCGCGTATTGTGACACCCGCATCCTCACTCCCGCCCAGACCGGCGTCATACTCGAACGCGTGATCCTGCCCGTCATCCACGGCATGAAGCGCGACGGCAACCCCTTCGTCGGCTTCCTCTATGCCGGACTCATGATGGTCGACGGCGAACCCAAGGTTCTCGAGTTCAACGTCCGCCTTGGCGACCCCGAAACTCAGGCGCTCATGCACCGCATCAGTGGAGACTTATTGCCCTCCCTCGAAGCTGCCGCCACCGGCGATCTTGCTGGCTCTGCCATCCGCTGGAGCCCATCCCCTTCCGTCTGTGTCGTTCTCGCCGCTCACGGCTACCCTGGAGATCCCCGCAAAGGCGACAGGATCAGCGGCATCGAGGCGGCCGAAGCCCTCGGAGCCACCGTGTTCCAGGCCGGAACCAGGTCCGGCGCGGCCGGCCTGCTCACGGCCGGGGGCCGGGTGCTCGGGGTCACGGCATCCGGTCTCGACCTGCGCTCCGCCATCAGCAATTGCTACCGTGCAGTCTCTCGCATTCATTTTGAGGGGATGCAATTCCGGCGGGACATCGGTCAGAAGGGCCTCAAGCGCTGGCCTGCGCTAGAATGAATAAAGTCGTCGCAAGCCGCGCCAGATGTGCTGGGCGCGCACCGGCGGGGACGTAGCTCAGATGGATAGAGCGGCCGCCTCCTAAGCGGCAGGCCGGCAGTTCGAATCTGCCCGTCCCTACCATGGACTGACCTCCCCCGCTGACTATACTGGTACCGAAATGTCCGACAGGCCCTTCGTCCACCTTCATACCCACACAGACTACTCGTTGCTGGACGGCGCTTGCGAAATCGGACAGCTCATGGAACTCGCCGCCCAGCAGAACATGCCGGCGGTCGCAATGACTGACCACGGCAATCTCTTCGGAGCCGTCAAGTTTTACCACGCTGCCAAGGAAAAGGGAATCCATCCGATCATCGGCTGTGAGGTCTACATCTCGCAGCAGGGACGCACGGTTCGCTCCGACTCCGACCGCTACAACCACCTGGTACTCCTCTGCGAGTCTCAGGAAGGTTACCGCAACCTGATCAAACTGGTCTCAGCCGGATTCCTGGAGGGCTTCTATTACAAACCCCGTATCGACCGCGATCTTCTGGGCCGTCACGCCAAGGGCTTAATCGCCATGTCCGCATGCCTCCGCGGCGATGTCAACGAACTGCTGCTGGCGGATGCCTACGACGAAGCCCGCCGCCGCGCTCTCGAGTATCTGGACATCTTCGGAAGAGGAAACTTCTTCCTGGAGCTCCAAGACCACGGGCTGGAGGAGGACCGGCGTCTCCTTCCCCAGATCTACCGCCTTTCCCAGGACACTGGCATTCCCCTGGTGGCCACCAACGACACCCACTACTTGCGGGAGGACGACTCGCGCGCCCACGACATCCTGCTCTGCATTCAAACCGGCAAGACCGTAAGCGATACCGTCCGCATGAAAACCTGGACGCCGCACTTCTACCTCAAGTCGCGTCTCCAGATGGAGCAGGTCTTTGGAGAGGTGCCCGAGGCTTTGGATCGAACCTGCGAGATCGCCCAGCGCTGCCAGGTGAGCCTCGACAAGGTCCGTGAGCCGTTTCCGAAATTCGACGTTCCAGAGGGGCACAACACCGACTCCTACTTCGAATACGCTGCTCGTCAGGGTTTTGAGGCCCGGCGGCCGCGCATCGAGAGCCTCCATTCCGCTGGTCTTCTCAGGCATCACCCCGCGGAATACGCGGAGCGGCTGGACCGCGAGATCCAGATGATCCAGCGCATGAAGTTCTCCGGCTACTTCCTGATCGTCTGGGACTTCATCCGCTTCGCCAAGTCCCAAGGGATTCCCGTCGGGCCCGGCCGGGGCTCGGCCGCCGGCAGTCTGGTGAGCTATGCCATGGGCATCACCGATATTGATCCTCTCCAATACGGCCTTCTGTTCGAACGCTTCTTGAACCCTGAGCGCGTCAGCCTCCCAGACATCGATATCGATTTCTGCATGAACCGGCGAGGGGAAGTCATCCAGTACGTTACCGGGAAGTATGGGCGGGAGCAGGTGGCTCAGATCATCACCTTCAACACACTGGGTGCCCGCGCGGCTATCAAGGACGTCGGCCGCGTCCTCGAGATGAGTTTCGCGGATGTGGACCGCCTGACCAAGCTCATTCCCAATATCCTCAATATCACCCTCGACCAGGCGCTGGAGAAGGAGCCGAAACTGCGCGAAGCCGCCCGCAACGACGCCCGCGTCGCCGAGGTCCTCGAAATCGCCCGCCGGATCGAGGGAATGTGCCGCAACGCCTCGATCCATGCCGCCGGAGTCGTCATCACCCCCGTCCCGCTCCAGGAACTGATCCCCCTCTACCGCACCAGCCGGGATGAAATCGTCACTGAGTTCGACGGAACCAGCCTCGAGAAGCTCGCCCTTCTCAAAATGGACTTTCTTGGTCTCACCACTCTCACCATCGTCCACGACGCCCTCGCGCTCATCGAGAAGAACCATGCCGTGCGCCTCGTCCTCGAAGATCTCCCGCTCAAGGATCCGGCCGCCTTTGAGATTTTCTGCAAGGCTCACACCAGCGGCATCTTCCAGTTCGAGTCCTCCGGCATGAGGGAAATCCTGCGACGCTATCAGCCATCCCGCCTGGAAGACCTCATTGCGCTCAACGCCCTCTACCGCCCCGGCCCCATTCAAGGCGGAATGGTGGACGATTTTATCGACCGTAAACACGGCCGAAAGGACATCGTCTACGATCTCCCCGAACTCCAAGAGATTCTCGAAGAAACCTACGGCGTCATCGTCTACCAGGAACAGGTGATGCAGATCTCGAACGTCCTGGCAGGCTACTCGCTCGGCGAGGCCGACATCCTGCGCCGGGCCATGGGCAAGAAGAAGACGGAAGAAATGGCCGCTCAGCGCGAGAGGTTCATCAAAGGCGCTGCCGCCAAAGGCTTTCCCGAGCGCAAGGTCGCCCGCATCTTCGACCTCATGGAGCAGTTTGCCGGATACGGCTTCAACAAGTCTCACTCCGCCGCCTATGCTTACCTCGCCTACGTCACCGCATACCTGAAGGCCCACTACCCCGTGGATTTCATGGCGGCTTTGCTCACTTCGGAAACCGGTAATACCGCCAAGGTGGTCCGGTATATCAACGAGTGTCAGGAGATGGGGATCCAGGTCCTGCCGCCGGACGTCAACCATAGCGACTGGAACTTCACTCCGGACTACACCTGCGGCGGCCGCGGAGGGATTCGCTTTGGCCTTGGCGCCATCAAGAACCTGGGCCGCGCCGCAGTGGAATCCATCCAGAAAGCCCGTGCCGAGTGCGGCCGTTTCCGTTCGCTGACACATCTTTGCGAGAGCGTTGACCTCGCCTCCTTGAACCGCCGCATGATCGAAAGCCTGATCAAGGCCGGTGCCCTGGACGGCCTGGGCGGCAATCGCGCCCAACTCTTTGCCGCTGTTGAGAAGGCTATGGAGGCGGGGCAGCGCGTTCAACGCGACAGGCTCAGTGGTCAGGGGGCGCTCTTTTCTTTCGGCGTAGGCGACGGTCCGGACCATGAGCCGCCCTTGCCGGAGGCCGGGGATTGGACGATCGACCAGAGGCTGTCCGGTGAGAAGGAAGTGCTCGGCTTGTACGTCACCGGTCACCCCTTGGATAAGTACGGCGAGAAGGTGCGCGAACTGGCCACCCACAACTCCTCCACCCTGGAGAACCTGGAGCGGGGCGTCGAAGTTGTTCTTTGTGGCGTGCTTACGGGCATCCAGCGCCGCCGGAACAAGGAAGGGAAGACATGGGCCTCGATGCAACTGGATGATCCACTGGGCACGGTGGAACTCCTGGTCTTCACCACCAACTACGACCGTTTGGAGGCCGAACTGGTGGAGGACCGGGCCGTGATGGTTCGCGGGTCGGTCCTGCCTGAGGAAAACGCCGCCCCAAAGGTCTCCGTGACCGATGTCGTCCCACTGGATGTAGCCCGCATCGCGCTCCCCTCCCTGATCTCGATCCGTGTGTGGCTCGACAGAACCGAACTTGCCCCGCTCGAGGACCTCTTTCGCCGGAAGCCGGGAGAAACCGCCGTTCGTCTCCGCCTTGAGAAGTCGCGCGACTTCTCGGTCGTCCTGGACATCTCTCCCAAAGTCCGTCCCGACCGCGAGTTTAAGGCTGAGTTGGAACAGATCTGCGGCCCAGGCGCGCTCGAAATCCTGGCCAATTGAGCCAAGTCCTCTCCCCCCGCGCCGCTTCCGGACGTTCTATCATGAGGGGGATGGGTCCCGAACAGACCAGAGAGCGGCTGGAAGCCCTGCGGAGTGAACTGACGGAAGCACGGCAGGCACACCCCGGGGCAGAGGCCCGGCTCCAGCAGATCGAGGCCGAATTGCGAGAACTCCAGGCCCAGACCGCCTCCGGCACCCCCTGGCAGAGAGTTCAGCTTGCCCGCCACCCCAAGCGCCCCCACTCTCTGGACTACATCCAGCGGCTCATCACTGACTTCCACGAACTCCACGGCGATAGGGCGTTCGCCGACGACCCTGCTATCGTCTGCGGCTTCGGCTTCTTCGAAGCCAACCCGATCATGATTGCCGGACAGCAAAAGGGCCGGGACACCAAGCAGAAACTCTATCGCAATTTCGGAATGCCCAAGCCGGAAGGCTACCGCAAAGCCCTGCGCCTCATGCGCCTGGCGGCCAAGTTCGGCCGCCCCATCCTGACTCTTCTGGATACGCCCGGCGCCTACCCCGGCATCGACGCCGAAGAGCGTGGCCAGGCCGAAGCCATTGCCGTCAACCTCCGGGAAATGTCCCGCCTTCCGGTGCCGATCGTAGTTATCTGCATTGGGGAAGGCGGCAGCGGGGGCGCGCTGGCCCTCGGTGTCGGTGACCGCGTCTATATGTTAGAAAATGCGGTGTATAGCGTCATTTCTCCGGAGAGTTGCGCCGCCATCATCTGGCGGGATGCCACCAAGGGTGAATTGGCGGCCAGCGCGCTCAAACTGACCGCCCCGGATCTGAAGCGCTTGGAATTGATCGACGGATCAATCCCGGAGCCCGGCGAGGGCGCCCACACCGACCCGGACCAGGCCGCCGAAGCGATCCGCGAGACTCTCCGCAAGGCCCTTCAAGATCTCTCGGCCCTTCCACCCGCGGAGCTTCTCGAAAGGCGCTATCAGAAATTCCGCCGCATGGGAAGTTTTTTTGCGGAGGTAGGGGCCTGAGAATCTGTTGGCGCAGATTGCCTGACTCACCTGTCCGTGGCCTATTTGATCGCTGGATCAACCACTTACAAGCCTTCGGTGTCAGGAGAGCGGCGCTGGCGCTGTTTCGCAGCGCCCCCGAAAGCTTGGCGTGCTACGATGAAAGTGGATCCATTCCGCGAACATTTCGGGGCTGATCCGCGTCTACATTCGGTGGAGCCCATTCTGTGAAAAAATCGGTCAAGATCTGGCTGGCGATCCTCGTGGTTCTCATTCTCTCGGGAGCCGTGTTTGTTGGAATCAAGAAGAGTCAAGCGGATATCGTCACGGTGCAGACCGGCAAGGCGGTTCGGCAGGATCTTACCTCCACTGTCACGGCGTCCGGAGAGATTCGGCCTCGCAACTACGTGAACGTCGGCGCCAATGTCATGGGTCGCCTTACCGACATTCTTGTGAAGGAAGGCGACCGCGTCAAGAGAGGCCAGTTGCTGGCCAAGCTTGAATCTGTGCAGGCCGGGGCCGACGTCAACGCCCAGCTCGCCAGCCTCAGCGCCGCTCAAGCTGAAGTTGCCGGCGCCGAGGCCGCTCTGAACGCCGCCGACGAGAGCCTCCGTACCCTCAAGGCCTCCGTTGACCGGACCCGCGCCGAACTTCAGCGAGCCACCCTCGACTTCGAGCGCGGTCAGCAATTGTTTGCCGAGAAGCTGATCGCCAAACAGGAATTCGACCAGCGCAAGGCCCAGGCCGACGCCGCTTCCGCCTCCCTTCGCGAGGCCGAGGCCAGACTCGCTCAGGCCGGCGCCCAGCGGTCCCAGACGGCTGCTTCCCTGGCTTCCGCGCAGAAGCGGGTTGCTCAGATTCAGGCCTCCTTGGTTCGCTTCAAGGACGTTCTGAATAAACACCTGGCCACTTCGCCCATTGACGGCATCGTCACCAACCTCCCGGTGCGAGCCGGGGAAACCGTAGTGCCCGGTATCCAGAACTCTCCCGCCAGTCTGATCATGACGATCGCGGACATGTCCCTGATCACCGCCGAAGTCAAGGTGGACGAAACCGATATCGTCAACATCAACCTGGATCAGGTCGCTGATATCACCATTGACGCCATCCCCAACCGGACTTTCAAAGGGCACGTGATCGAAATCGGCAATACCGCCATCCTGCGGTCCACGGGCCTGGCCGCTTCCCAGAGTGCTCTTTCCAGCCAGGATGCCAAGGATTTTAAGGTAGTTATCGCTCTGGATGAGCCGCCCGCCGAAATCCGGCCCGGACTTTCCTGCACAGCCAAGATAACCACGGCCACCCGGAAGAACGTCTTATCTATTCCGATTCAGTCCCTCACGGTCCGCCAGAAAGGGGACCTCCTGCCCAAGCCGAAGAAGGGCGTCGAGGCGGCTGCCAGGCCCGATCCGGCCAGGCAGAAGGAACTGAAGGAAGAAGTGCAGGGCGTATTCGTGATCTCTGGTGGAAAGGCAGTGTTCCGCCCCGTAAAGACCGGAATTACGGGCGCCACCGACATCGAATTATTGGACGGGCTCAAGGACGGCGAAGAGATTATCACGGGCAGCTACCGGGTGATTCGCACGCTGCGGAACGAGACCCGCGTGAAAGTGGATAACCGGACCGAAGCTTCCAATCCCCTCTGAGGGCGGGCTGGGTCTGACTGAGAGAGGACTATGACAAAAGCGAGCGTCGTAGAGATTAGAGAGCGCGGTGAGCAGTTGCGCCGGGATGGCATCGTCATCCACACGCACGATCTCTGGAAGACATACATCATGGGGGACCAGGAGATCCATGCCGTGTCCGGTGTGGACGTCACCATCAACCGGGGCGAGTACGTCGCCATCATGGGACCTTCCGGCTCCGGAAAGTCAACCCTGATGAATTTGATCGGCTGCCTCGACACGCCGACCAAAGGAGACTACTTCATCAACGGTTACCTCGTCTCGGACTTGAGCGACGACGAGCTGGCCAGAATCCGCAACAAGGAAATCGGATTCGTTTTTCAGACCTTCAACCTGCTGCCCCGGGCCACGGCCCTGCATAACGTCGAATTACCCCTCATTTACTCCGGCATGGCCGCCGAAGCCCGCCTCGAGCGCGCCAAACAGGCGCTCGCGATGGTGGACCTGGAAGCGCGCATGTACCACAAGCCCAGCGAACTCTCCGGCGGACAGCGGCAGAGAGTCGCGATCGCCCGCGCTCTTGTGAATAACCCCTCGATTCTGCTGGCGGACGAGCCTACCGGAAACCTGGACTCCGCTACCGGCAACGAGATCATGGGCCTGTTCGACGTGCTTCACCAGCAGGGCAACACCATCGTGCTTGTCACGCACGAGCACGACATCGCCATGTACGCCCACCGCGTGATCCACGTCCGCGACGGCAAGGTCGAACGCGACGAGAAGATCAAGTAGCGCCGATTTCTGGCGCTCTGCGGGGCGCGCCATTCCTGTTGGTCGCCTGCCGGACTTCGCTCCGAACATCCCCGCCCGTTGATTCCCCGGCTGCCGCCGGCGCGTTCGTGCGCGGCAGCCCCATTGCTGCGCTCCCGCGCCCGCCATGGAAGCAACGAGTTTGCCCCCCCAGCCCGCGGCGAAGATCCCGTGGCGGCCGGCCGCTACTTTTCGAGCAGAAAATTCCCCACGAACATCGCGTCGATGCCGCTGGAGTAGAAACTCCGCACGGCGTCCCGGGGATTTGACACCAGCGGATCGCCGAACAGGTTGAAGCTGGTGTTGTAAAGCACCGGCACTCCCGTCGCCCTCCCGGCGGCGTGCAGCAGTTCCCAGAACAGCGGATTCACCTCACGGCTGACCGTGTGCACCCGGACCAGTCCGTCTCCCAGCACGGCGCTCTCGAAAAGCTTCCTGTGCTGCGGCTTGACGCGGCCCACCGTCGCCAGGAAGCGCGCGTTCGGACCTACATCGAAGTAGTTCCCGGCCACCTCCTCCGGAACCGAGGCGGCGAACTTCCGGAACGGCTCCCGGCGCTTGATGTAGATGTTCAGGTTCTCCGTGGAGTAAGGGTTGAGCGGAGACGCCAGAATGCTCCGGTTGCCCAGCGCCCGCGGCCCGAATTCCGTTCGCCCGTGCATCCAGGCGACGATCTTCTCCTCTTGCAGCAGCCGCACGGCCGTGCCGGTGGTCTCCCCGGTGGTCAGCAGATAACGGAACCGCAGCTTGCAGTTCTCCAGCACCTGCTTGATTTCCTCGGCCGTGAACTCGGCTCCCAGGCACAGGCGGTCGAACGGCACCCGGCGCTCTCCGCCGCAGGTGTTGTGCCAGGCATGGAGGGCGGCGCCCAGCGCTGTTCCGGCATTTCCCGCCGCCGGCTGCACGAAGACGTTCTTCCATCGCCCGCTGCGCTCGAGCGCCGCCACGAGCAGCACGTTCAAGGCGAGTCCTCCGGCCAGGCAAAGGTTTTCGCCGCTGGGAACCATCCCAATAACCGTCCGCTCGACCGCTTGCTGTAGTCCAGCCGCGACGTGGGCACGCATGTCTTCGGGGATGGCGGCCCCGTCTGCCAGCCCCAGAGCCTTGTAGAACCGCCGGCTGAATCCCCCGGCGCTGCGCCGCCCTTCGTCGAAGAAGGAGCGGTCCAGGCGCGGCCAGCCGCCCTGGCCGGGGGCAAGGATGTCGAGGAACAGACCGGCGAACTCGTCTCCGCCCGAGGCGGAGAGCCATTGCACCTTGTGTTCATCGGCGTTCGGCTGGAAACCCAGCAACTCCGTGATGCGGCCGTAGAGCTCTCCGAGCGAGTCCGGATAGTACAACTCCTTCTCCAGCGTCAGCCGTACCCCCTCTGCCCGCCAGCGCGTGCCGCAGCGAAAATCCCCAGCCCGGTCCAGCGTCAGCACCGCCGCGCTCTCGAACGGCGAGGCATAGTATGCCGAGGCGGCGTGCGCCACGTGATGCTCCAACGCCACGATCTCGGCCCGCGGGAAGGCGTCCCGCAACGCCAGGTGCAGGGCCGCTTCCGGTCCGCTATGGAACGGACGGACAACCGCCACGCAGCTCACTTCGGAGGCGCGCACGCCTCCGATCCGCAGACAGGCGTCGATCGCATCCCCGGGCAACTCGCCCGGCCGGAACCGCCGCGCCACCTTCTTCTGTTCCACGGCGGCCGCCAGTTTGCCGTCCCGCACCAGCGCGCAGGCGGAGTCGTTCAGAAGCCCGCCGATTCCGATAATGGTCATCCGTTGCCCTTCCCGGCTTTCTCGATCTTGGCCCACGTGTCGCGCAGTTGGACGGTGCGGTTGAACACCAGTCCTTCAGGACCGCTGTCCGGGTCCACGCAGAAATAGCCCAGCCGCTCGAACTGAAAACGGTCGCCCGGCTTGGCCGAGCTGATTCCCGGTTCAAGCCGGCACTCCGTCAAGACTTCGAGCGAACTTGGATTGAGATTCTCCGTGAAGTCTCTCCCCTCTTCCTCGCCGGCCGGGTTGGGTGCCAGGAACAGGTTGTCGTAGAGCCTGACTTCCGCCGCCACAGCGTGTTCCGCCGAGACCCAGTGGATCGTGGCTTTCACCTTCCGCCCGTCCGGAGCGTTTCCGCCCCGGGTCTCCGGATCGTAGGTGCATCGCAATTCCGTCACCTCGCCTGTGCTCGGGTCCTTCACCACTTCCACACACTTGATGAAATAGGCGTAGCGCAGCCTCACTTCCCTCCCCGGCGCCAGCCGGAAATATTGCTTCGGAGGATCCTCGCGAAAATCCTCGCGCTCGATGTACAGCACCCTGGAAAAGGGAACCTTGCGTGAGCCCATCGAGGCGTCCTCGGGGTTGTTGACCGCATCCATCTCCTCGGTCCGGCCCTCCGGGTAGTTCTCGATCACCACCCGCAAGGGACGCAGCACGGCCATCACGCGCGGGGCCCTCTTGTTCAGGTCCTCCCGGATGCTGTGCTCCAGAAGCGACAATTCCACGATGCCGTTCGTTTTGGAAACGCCGATGCGGGAACAAAAGACGCGGATCCCTTCCGGCGTGTAGCCCCTCCGCCGCAGGCCGGACAGGGTTGGCATGCGGGGATCGTCCCATCCCCGCACAAATCCCTTCTGGACCAGGGTCAGAAGCTTCCGCTTGCTCAGCACGGTGTAGGTCAGGTTCAAGCGGTCGAATTCGATCTGCCGGGGGTGATAGATGCCCAGTTGATCCAGATACCAGTCGTAAAGCGGACGGTGATCCTCAAACTCCAGTGTGCAGATCGAATGCGTGATGCCTTCAATGGAATCGCACTGCCCGTGCGCGAAATCGTACATCGGATAGATGCACCAGGCATCGCCCGTGCGATGATGCGTCGCATGCAGAATGCGGTACATCACCGGGTCCCGCATGTTCAGGTTGGGGGAGGCCATGTCGACCTTCGCCCGCAACGTCCGGCTTCCGTCTGGAAACTCGCCCGCGCGCATCCGCTGAAACAGGTCCAGATTCTCCTCCACGGGCCGGTCCCGGTAGGGGCTGTTGCGCCCCGGTTCCGTAAGAGTGCCCCGGTACTGCCGCATCTCCTCCGCCGTCAGGTCGCAGACGTACGCCTTGCCGGCGCGGATGAGTTGAACCGCCCACTGGTAGAGCTGCTCGAAGTAGTCCGAGGCATAGAACAAGCGGTCCTCCCAATCGAAGCCCAGCCAGCGCACGTCCTCGATGATGGATTCGACGTACTCCACTTCCTCCTTGCACGGATTCGTGTCGTCGAACCGCAGATTGCACTTGCCGCCGAATTCCCTGGCCAGGCCGAAGTTCAGGCAGATGGACTTGGCGTGCCCGATGTGGAGGTACCCGTTTGGTTCTGGGGGGAATCGCGTGTGTACACGCCCCCCGTACTTGTTTGTCTTCAGATCTTCCAGGATGATTTCGCGAACAAAATGAGTTGGTCCCCCTGTGGGGGAAGAGTCAGCAGCCGAAGAGTTCAATCCTTCCTCCTGCGATGGTCGCTGGGGTGCGCCGCCTCGTCCAGGCGAGAGCCGGAGGCGTTCCTACTATTCTATCTGTCTTTCGGCCGCGCTTAGCGGCGGCCTTCGCTGGAGGGCGGCACCAGACCCTTCATCCGCATGTAGGTGACGATGTTGCCGTAGTGCTCGTCGTTGTGCGCGGTGTTGAACGTCAGAATCGTCAGCCGCGGCATCTGCCGCCCGAATAGAGGCGCCGGCTCCATCGCCTTCGCGTCCGTAAGCCCGGCGATGGCCTGGTCGCAAACCGAAAACGCTTCTTTCAAAGCCGCCACCAGTTCCGTCTTTCCCAGGTTCTTCTTCTGCACGCCCGGCGAAGGCTTCCGTTCCCCCGTGACGCTGTAACAGTAGCTGTACTGAGAATCCGCCACATGACCCAGCATCTCCGCGAAGCTCATCACCTCCGGAACAGGCCGGAAGGAATAATGCTCCTCCGGCATCTTCTCGGCCGCGCGGATCAGGTTGTTCTTCACCATATCGTGCACAACCTTCTGTCCCTCCACCACGGGATTGGCGGAAGGCTGGCCCCACAAAGGAATTGCCAGCATGCAGGCGACACATCCCAATACACTTGGAAACTTAGATCTCTTCATTGTCAGCCCCCTCTTCATATCTTGGCACAGCGCTCAACCGGACTCCCCGGATGCCGCGCTTCAGCCCGCGGCCACAGCCGCGAGCCTCTCCAGTGCCCGTTCAATGCGTTTCAGGCACACGTCCTTGCCCAGCACCTCAAGCGTTTCGAACAACGGAGGCGCCGCCTTTCGTCCGCAGCAGGCCACGCGGATCGGCTGAAACAGGTTTCCCGGTTTCACGCGCATCGCTTCCGCCTCGCCCCGCAGAGCCGTCTCCAGCGCCTCGCGCCGGAACTCCACCTCGGCCAGCACCCGGCCGGCGCGCTCCAGAATAGATCTCGCCTCCCGCGCGTCTCCCTTGGCCGGAATCAGCTCCTTGGGATCGTAGGGCTTCAACTCCTCCAGGAAGAAGAAATCGCTGGCCTGAACCGCGTCGCTCAGCCGCGTGATGCGCTCCTGGATGAGCGGCACGATCGCCAGCAGCTTCTCCCACTCCACCCGGTAGCCGGCTCGCTCCAGAAACGGCAATACTCTCCGCGCCAGTTCCTCGACGGGAAGAAGGCGGATATAGCAGCCGTTGAAGTGGTCTAGCTTCTGGTAATTCCAAACCGCGGGCGCCGCGTTAATCCGTTCCAGGCTGAAACGCTCGATCAGTTCCTGCCGGTTCATGAGTTCCGTCTTGTCGTCGAAACTCCAGCCCAGCAGGGCCAGGTAGTTGATCATCGCCTCCGGCAGGTAGCCGGCTTCCTCGAAGCTGCGGACAAACACCGGCATGACGCGCCCGTCCGGCGCCCGATCCTCCCGCTTGCTCATCTTGCCCTTGCCCGTCGGGTTCAGGATCAGCGGCAGGTGCGCCATGGCGGGAGGGGTCCAGCCGAATGCGTTGTAGAGATGAACATGCAGCGGAAGGCTGTTCACCCATTCGTCCCCCCGGAGAATGTGCGAAATCTCCATGGTGCGGTCGTCCACGACGTTGGCCAGGTGGTACGTCGGATAACCGTCGGATTTCAGCAAGACCGCATCCTGGAGAATGGAGTTCTGAAACGTGATGTCGCCTCGGATCAGATCGCGGACGGTGATCTCCCCCTCCAGCGGCGCCTTCAGCCGGACCACGTGCGTCTCGCCTCCCGCGGCGCGCCGCGCCCCTTCTTCCGGGTCCATGTTCCGGCAATGCCGGTCATAGCCCGGATTCAATCCTTTCTCCTGCTGCGCCTTCGAGACTTCCTCCAGCCGCTCCGGCGTGCAAAAGCAGCGATAGGCCGAGCCGCGTTCCAACAGGCCGCTACAGGCCTCGCGGTACAGCGCCAGCCGCTCACTCTGAATGTAAGGTCCATAGGGACCTCCCACCTCCGGCCCCTCATCCCACTCCAGGCCCAGGTACCGCAGGCCGCGCAGGAGCCACTCGAGAGCCTGCGGATTGAACCGCTTCCTGTCGGTGTCCTCGATGCGCAGAATGAAGCGGCCGCCGTGGTGGCGGGCGAACAGATAGTTGAACAGCGCCGTGCGCGCGCCCCCGACGTGGAAATCGCCCGTCGGGCTCGGGGCATAACGCACCCGCACAGAATTGGATGTCATGGAAATCCCAGTATAGCGAACCGGCTCATCCGCCCCAACGCTTCAAGCCCTCAGCTTGCGATGAATCTCCTGGAATTCCTCGAGTGTGAGTTGCTCCGCCCGCCGGGAACGCTCAGGCAGTGAGTCAATCAAGCCGGTAGGGTAAACGCCGATCAGGTTGTTGCGAAGAGTCTTGCGCTTTTGCCGGAAGCACAGCCCCAGAAATTCGGCGAAATCCGGCGCCGGCAGGGCGCCAGGTTTGGGGGTCAGCCGCACCGCGACAGACTCCACCTTAGGCGGCGGCGAGAAGGCGGAAGCCTGGACCGGGAACAGCAGCTCCGGCTCGGAGTACAGCCGTGTCAGCACCGTCAGCAGGCCGTAGTCGCGCGAACCGGGATTCGCCGTGAGTCTCAGGCCCACCTCCTTCTGAACCAGGAATACGGCCCGGATCAGGCCGGCGCCCATCTCCAGGGTGCGCCGCACAATCGGAGAGGTGATGTAGTAAGGCAGATTTCCGGCCACCACTGCCGGCCCCCATTGCAACAGATCGGTGGCGAGCACGTCGCCGTGGACCACGGTGAGATGGGCCTCGCCGCGGAACCTCTCCCGGAGGTGGTTCGCCAGCGCTTCGTCCATCTCGATGGCGACCACGCGTCCCGCGCGAGCCAGCAGATGCCGCGTGAGCGCGCCGCGGCCCGGCCCGATTTCCACGACGAGAGGCTCGGGGGCTGGACAAGCCGACGCCGCGATACGCTGAAGGACCGAATCCCTTTTGAGGAAATGCTGCCCGAGACGGCGCCCCACCGGATGAAAGCCGTCAGCCGCGGACGTCGATGGAGCTGCGCCGCAGAGTGATGCGCACCTTGCCGGCGGCCGGCTGTCCGAAGGTCGTTCCCGGGCTGATCACGGCGAACAGCAGCGCGTTCTCCACGCTGCGCCGGACCACCGGATCGCTGAGCCAGGCCCGGTGCCCGTCCGGCGACGAGTAACCGATCAGCGAGCCCCGGCTGTCCACGGTCACATCCAGCACAATGTCGTCGGCGGCGTAACCGAACGGCCCCATTCCGAGGAAAGTGGCGCTCGTGGAGAGTCCCGTCGGCACATCGGCCGAGCTGTTCTGTTTTGTCGTGGCCAGGCCCGGCGCCAAAAGCGCGAACAGGATCACCGCGCTCGCCAACCCCCCGGCCATCGGCAACGCCAGCGGCTTCATGATGCCGTCCGCCCAGAGACGTGTGCGAGTCACCCAGCCCCATAGCCCGAAGGGAAGCCCCGCCGGCGCCAGGCGCCTCACGCGCTCTCGCGAGGCCAGGATACGCAACGACGTCAGAAGCTGCGACGGCGGCTTCAGCGCGGGAAGTTCCCGCAGCGCGGTTCTCAAACGCGAATACTGCTGAGACTGCAAGGCGCAGCGCCGGCAGTTCGCCAAGTGTGTCTCCACATCCCGCGACACTTCGGGCTCCAGCAGCCCGTCACTATGTGCCGCGAGAACTCGTCGAACCCGATCGCAGTCCATATACCCTCACTCCACCCACTGAGGCGAAAGCCGAAACTCCGGCCTCGTCTCCATCTGCTGCTCCAGGAGCCTGCGCAACGCCTCGCGTCCGCGAAGGATCCGGGACTTCACCGTGCCCAGCGGGAGCTGAAGAATATCGGCAATCTCTTCGTAGCTGAGATCCTCCACGTCACGCAAGACGATAACCGAACGAAATGTGGGACTCAACGCGGCCAGGGCGGTCTCGAGAAGCTCGTGTCGCTCCCGGTCCAGCACGTAGTCGAACGGGGATTCGCCCGGAGCGGCCAGACTCTCGCTGTACCCCCGGGCATCTTCTCCGCCTTCCAGGCCCACCTCCTGCCGGCGATGCCTCCCATTCCAGCGGCTGTGGTTGTGCGCCTCGTTCACCGCAATCCGGTAGATCCAGGTCTTGAGGCTGCTATCGCCCCGGAACGCTCCGATCTTGCGGAAGACCTTCAGGAAGACCTCCTGCACCACGTCGCAGGCTTCTCCCGGATCGGCGAGCAACCGGCTAACAAGGTTATAGACCGGCTGTTGATACTGCTCCAGCAGAGTTTCGTAGGCCTCGCCGTCTCCCGCTCGCAGCCCTTCAATCAGACCCGACTCACAACTCCCAGGAAAAGGCTCTCCCAACGGCCCGTTAACCTCCTCGGGCCACGTCAACTCGATACTGGCGAGCTGCTCTGCCACGGCGGCGCCTTTCGGCAATTCCATCTACAACCTACCACGACCTGACCGCCCACTGCAAAAGATTGGACGCCTCCACAGCAGAAAAGTTCCCCAGAGGGGAAAACCCGGCTCTGCTGGTCCCATTCGGAAACCTGGGCCATAAATACTTGAGAAATAGAGGGTTCCGCCCAACCAAGGAGGCGAAGCCGCGGACTGGCTGCTGTCCGGTCCTCTGAACAACTCCCTCGCCGCGCCCTTTCTCCTCCCGGCCGTCCCCTGACCCGAACCACCCCCACACAGGGCCTGATGCGGCCGCCTGCCGGTTCCAGATCACAAAATCGTCGCCTCCGTCCGATTCACCGAACACGCCGCGCTGCGCTCTCGTCGTATATTGTTTCCGGAGGTCCATCTCGTATGTCCCGCTTCGGCATCCTGCTCCTGCTTCTGTCTGAAACACTCTTCGGCCAGGCTCCCACCCTGTTCCGCAACCCCGCGCTCAGCAAGACCCACATCGTCTTCGAGGCCGCGGGAGACCTGTGGAGCGTGCCGCGCGCCGGAGGAACCGCCGTCCGCCTCACGGCGGGCCCCGGCATGGAGACGCGCCCCATCTTCTCTCCGGATGGCTCGCTGATCGCCTTCACCGGCGAGTACGACGGCAACGTCGACGTCTTCGTGATGCCATCAACCGGCGGCGTGCCGAAGCGAATGACCTGGCACCCTGCCGCTGATACCGCCCTGGCGTGGACTCCGGACGGCGCCCGCATCCTGTTCTCCTCTGCGCGCACCGCCTATTCCCGATTCTCCGAGTTGTTCACGGTTCCGCTCTCCGGCGGGCCATCCGAAAAGCTCCCGCTGCCCGCAGGATACGAAGGCGCCTACTCCCCGGACGGCCGGCAACTCGCCTATGTCCCGCTGTCCCGCGCGTTCTCGGCTTGGAAGCGCTACCGTGGCGGCCGCGCCACGCCCATCTGGATCGCCACTCTCGAGAATTCAAAAATCGAGAAAGTGCCACGGGCCGAATCCAACGATTTCGAACCGATGTGGGCCGGCGGCCGGCTCTGGTTCCTTTCGGATCGCGAGGGCCGGGTCACCCTCTTCAGCTATGACCCCAAAACCAGGCAGGTGACTCGCGCCATCGACAACAAGGGCATGGACTACAAGTCCGCCTCGGCCGGCCCCGACGCCATCGTGCTCGAGCAGTTCGGAAGCATCCAGATCTTCGATTGGAGATCCGGCAAAGTCACCCCTGTCCCGATCACCGTCGCCGGCGACTTCCCCGAACTCCGCGAGCGATGGGTCCGCGTCGGCTCCCGCCTCTCCGGAGCGGGCATCTCCCCCAACGGAGCCAGGGCCGTCTTCCAGGCTCGCGGCGAAATCCTTACCGTCCCCGCCGAGAAAGGCGATGCCCGCAACCTCACCAACTCGCCGGGCGTCATGGAGCGCGATCCCGCCTGGTCGCCCGACGGGAGGACCATCGCTTTCTTCTCGGATGAAGGCGGCGAATACAAGCTGCACCTGGTCCCCCATGACGGCAAGGGCGAGGCTGTCAAGATCCCGCTCGAGGACAAGCCCACATTCTACGGCGGCCTCAAGTGGTCCCCCGACAGCAAGAAGATCGCCTACCTGGATGCTCACTTGCAGCTCTGGTGCCTCGACTTGGACTCCGGCAAACCGGTGAAGGTGGATAAGGAAGAGTACGGAACCGGCTTTGCAGAAATGACCCCCGCCTGGTCCCCGAATTCCAAGTGGCTGGCCTATCCCAAGCGCGTTTCCAACTTCCTCGGGGCAATTCATCTGTACTCGCTGGAGACCGGACAGGCGGCGCAAATCACGGACGGCATGAGCGATGCCAGCCATCCCGTGTTCGACCAGGACGGCAAGTATCTCTATTTCACCGCTTCCACCGATTCCGGCCCTGCGCTTCAGCCCGATATCAGCGGGGTCAGCCGCACGCAGACGCGCAGCATCTACCTCGCGGTCCTCAGCAAACAGGATCCCTCGCCCTTCCTTCCAGAAAGCGACGAGGAGAAGCCGGCGGAACCCAAGGGCGCTGAAGAGCAGAAACCCGGAGACGCCAAGGCGGATTCGCCCAAACCCGAGTCTCCGAAAACGGCGGCCGCCAAGCCCGTCGAAGTCAAGATCGATCTGGACGGCATCCTCCAGCGCGTGCTGGCCGTTCCCATGCCTGCCCGGCGTTATGTCGGTCTTCAGGCGGGAAAGGCAGGGACGCTGCTGGCCATCGAGGCGCCGCCACAGCAAGCGGCGGGCGGCCCCGCCGGCCTGACCGTTCACCGATTCGACCTGAAGCAAAGGCGCGCCGACGTCGCCGTATCCGGAGTGAGCTTCTTCCAGATCGCGCAGAACGGCGAGAAGATTCTCATCCGGCAGGGCGACCGCTGGGAAATCGGAAACCTGCGGCCGCTGGCTTCCGCCGGCGCGCTTGCGACTCAAGCTCCGGCCGGTGGCGGTCCGGGCGCGCAGGCGCTCAAGACCGCCGACCTTGAAGTGAAAGTCAATCCTCGCGCCGAATGGCGGCAGATGTACTACGACGCCTGGAGAATTCAGCGCGAGTTCTTCTACGATCCGGCGCTCCACGGCCTGGATCTCCCTGTGATGATCAAACGCTATGAGCCTTACCTGGATGCCGTCCTTTCCCGTGCGGACCTGAACTACCTGATGGCCGACATGATGGGCGAGATCACCGTGGGCCACTTGGGCGTTGGCGGCGGCGATATGCCCGAAGTGAGGCGCGTGCAGACCGGGTTGCTGGGCGCCGATTACGAGACCGCGAATGGCCGGTACCGTTTCTCGCGTGTTTACAGCGGCGAAAACTGGAACCCGCAGATGCGCGCCCCCCTGACCGAACCCGGTGTCAACATATCCGCCGGGGAGTACCTGCTCTCCGTCGAGGGCCGCAATCTCACGGCCGCCGACAACCTCTACAGCTTCTTTGAAGGAACCGCGGGCAAGCAAACCCGGCTGACTGTTGGTCCTAACCCCACCGGCGAAGGGGCGCGTGAGGTGGTTGTAGTTCCGGTCGCGAGTGAGCAGGGGTTGCGAAACCTGGCTTGGATCGAAGAAAACCGCCGCAAGGTCGAGCAAATGACGAACGGCCGGGTGGCCTACGTCTACATGCCCGATACTTCGATGGGCGGCTACACCGCCTTCAACCGCTACTTCTTCGCTCAGATCGGCAAGGAGGCGGCCATCATCGACGAGCGCTACAACGCGGGCGGAATGCTGGCCACCGATGTCGCCGAGATGCTCACCCGGAAACACCTCTCCAGCGTGGCCACGCGCGACGGAGCGGACGAGCCGCAGCCTCAGGGCGCTATTTTCGGGCCGAAGGTGATGATCATCAATGAATCTGCTGGATCGGGCGGCGACGCGATGCCCTGGTACTTCCGCCGCGCGGGAGCCGGCAAACTGGTGGGCAAGCGCACCTGGGGAGGCCTGGTGGGGCGCGCCGGCGCGCCGCAGTTGATGGACGGAGGCTCGGTAAGCGCCCCGAGTTCCGCAGTCTGGGATCCTTCCACCTCCAAGTGGATCGCGGAGAACGTCGGAGTGGAGCCGGACGTCGAAGTTGAGTACGATCCGGAACTTGTCCGGCTTGGTAGGGACCCGCAGCTCGAGAAGGCGGCCGAACTCGTAATGGCGGAACTCCCCAAGCAGCCCCCGCCGAAACCGAAACGCCCCGCCTATCCCAACTATCAAACGCCGGGGGGAGCGCCGGGCCCCAACACGGCCAACGCCACCCGGCGCTGACCTTGGCGCGGCGGCCGGCCAGGGTGGCCGGCGCCTTGTACCGCTGTTCTTGCGCCGTCCCCGTTGAAGTGCCGCGCCGGCAATCGTGTGCGGGCGGGCGGCAGCGCGCCTTCGTTCCGTGACCGCTCCACGAACCGCGCGGTCCCACAGGATCCTGGCGGCGGGGCAGACCGCTCGCCGCCATCAGGCCCCGCAGACCTGCCGGTAATACTCTTCGTACAGCGGAATCACCAGCGAAGTGCAGAACCGTGAAATCGCCGTGTATCGCGCCGCCGCCGCCACCCGCTCGTGCAGTTCCTCGTTCGTGAGCAGTTCGATCACCCGCGCGGATTGGGCGGCGATGTCGCCCACCGGTTCGAGGTAACCGTCGACGCCGTGGGACACCAGCTCCGTAAGTCCCCCGACGTTGGTCGCCACCGCCGGCACGCCGCAGGCCATGCCCTCCAGAACCGCCAGGCCGAAGCTCTCAAGCTGGCTCGGAAGCAACATGACATCGGCCAACGGAATGAGCCTTTCCACGTGGTTCTGTTTTCCAAGAAAGCTCACGTGCCGCTCCACCCCCAGCGCGCGGGCAAGCTGCTCCGCAGGTCCGCGCTCCGGTCCGTCACCGACCATAAGAAGATGCGCCGGCACGGCCTTCAAGACTTCGGCAAGGATCCGGATGCAATCCTGAACCCTCTTCACCGGCCGGAAGTTGGAGAGATGCATCAGCGCCTTCTTGCCATCGGGAATGAACGGACTCTCCCGTTTGCCTTTGCGCGCCGGACGGTAAATCTCGCAGTTCACAAAATTCCGAATGACTCGAATCTCCTGAGAGACGCCGAAGACCTCGATGGTGCGCCGGCTCAGGTATTCGCTGACCGAGGTGACGCCGTCTGACCTTTCTATGCCGAGTTTCGTAATGGGGAAATACGACGGCTCGGCCCCGACGAACGTGATGTCGGTGCCGTGAAGCGTCGTCACGAAGGGCAGCCGGCGCCGCGGCGCGAGCATATCGCGCGCCAGCATCGCGGAGATGGAGTGCGGAATCGCATAATGAACGTGGAGCAAGTCCAGCGCGTAGCGTTCCGCCACTTCCGCCATGCGGCTGGCGAGAGCCAGAGTATAGGGCGGGAAGTGGAACAACGGATAGGTGGGGACTTCCACTTCGTGATAAAGAATCTGCGGATGGCCGGGATCCAGGCGGATGGGGCTGTCGTAGGTAATGAAATGGATTTCGTGGCCGCGATTGGCCAGTTCGAGACCCAGTTCAGTGGCGACGATGCCGCTGCCGCCGTAGGTCGGATAACAGGTGATTCCGATCCTCACTCCGACAGGTTAGCATCAGCGGACTCCAGAGTCGCGTATCCGATTTGACCGTTCAGGTTCTCGGCGGGAGTGGCCACATCTCCCCCGCCGAACCACACGCGAATCCGCCCCCCTTCCACGAGCACGCTCGGGTCGCACACGACCTTCGAGTTCCAGCTTTCCCGGCCCTCGAATACCGTTTCGGGCGGCAGCCTCCGCCACCGGACCCCATCCTCCGACCAGGCCAGCCCGATGCGCCGGTACTCCCGCCGGTCGCGGCCCGTGTACGCCATCCAATAGCGTCCCTGCCATGCCCAAACCGCAGGCTCGCCCAGGCCATTCTCGTCGAAGGCGCCGGGTTCGCCCAGTTCGAGAATCGGGTTGGAAAGGAGTTTCCGCCAGCGGACTCCATCCAGCGACCGCGCCAGTCCGAGCCGCTGGCGCCGGGCCCGGTCCTGGCCCAGGAAGTACATGTAGTAGAAATCGCCCGCGCGAATCACGTACGGGTCGGCGACTCCGCGCTCATCCCAGCTTCCCCGCGGTCCCGGGCGCAAAACGGGACCGGAGTGCTTGGTCCAGCTCCTGCCGGTCTGCGAGCGGGCCAGCCCGATCGCGGGAAGTCGATTGCCCTGATACCAGTACAGGAATTCGCCGTCGCGCGCGAGCGCCGCGCCGTTGGCGGCGATGTAATCGCCTTCCCATGAGGCTGGGTCCGGAGAAAGGATCTTCCCCTGTCGCCGCCAACCGATGCCATCCGGGGAGGTAGCCAGGCCCGTGTGCCAGGTCTTCCCGTCATAGCCTGAGTAAAAGTTGTAATAGATGCCCTGATGGAACAGGACGGACGGGTTCAGCACATCCGCGCCGTCCCAGGCCCCCGGCGCGCCCAGCGTCAGCACCGGCCCGGGGCGGACATTCCAGCGCGGCGCTCGCAGGGCCGTCCGTTCGCCTTGCGGCGCGGGCAATACGAATCGCTCGTGCCCGCCGCAGCCGGCCGCAAAGGCAGCCGAGGCGATCGCCACGAAGCGCCGCCTGGAAAGAGAGGGCTGGGTCATGAGGGGATCCTGACTCGAATCGTGGACCCCAATTGAGGATGCGATTCAAGAATCATGCCGCCTTTCAAGGCCTGAACCCGCTTCTCGATGCTGAACGGCCCGATCCGCAACGCGGTCAACTCCTCCAGATCGAACGTTCCGCTGAAAGGAAAGCCGGTTCCGTTGTCTTCAATCGACAACTCAATGCCCTTGTTGGCCGGTTTCAGCGTAACCGCAACGCGGCTGGCCCGGCTGTGCTTCTGCACGTTGTTAAGCGCCTCTCGGACAATCTGGACAACGTCGGCGGCGGCTTCCGCCGACGGCAACTCCGCGGCGCCGGGACAATGGAATGAAGCTTGGATTCCGCTGTTCTTCTGAAATTCGGCCACAACGGCGTTGACCGAGCTCGCCAGTCCGCCTTGCGCCACCTCCACCGGCCTCATGCCTCGCAGAAAGTTGCGGATCTCCCGGATCTGACTCTTATGCAGCGCCAGAAGTTCCTGCAAGTCCTTGGCGGCCGCCGCCGGATTGCGCTCCATTAATCGCCCCAGTATCTCGAGCCTCATTTGCAGGGCGATGAAGACTTGCAGCGGCCCGTCATGAAAATCTCCAGCCAGTTTGTGCCGCTCGGCGTTACTGGTTCGGCGCACCAATTCTTCCTGGTCCGCCAACTGGCTGAGCAGTAAGTTCTGACGCGCCTCCAGGCGGTGCTTCACCCAAGCGGCGGGGCAGGTCACCGCTCCGGTCCACAGCGCCAGGCGCAGGAGGAACTCGCTGTTTGCCGCCGGGACGAAGTAAAGGAACAGAGCGCTGACGGCAACTACGATGCAGGTATCCCACCAGGCGTGCACGGCAAGAGTAGAACCGATCAGATAAGCGTACACAGCCGAGCTGATCCACGCCCCCGGGTCGCCGGCGTAGGCGGCGAACATGAGGAAGAACACCGTGTCCAGAAGCAGAGTGAGAAGCCCCAAAACAGGCCTGGCGGAGCGCCATGTCAGAAGCGCCGCCAAAGCATAGACAACGAACAGCGCCGTGGCGGCGGTGAGGGGCCCGGCGGGCGGAGATCCGAACGCAATCTGCCAAGTCAGGCAACCAACGGCTACGGCCAGCCGCGCAGCGGCAACTAGACGCGTCTTATCCCGAGCCTTATCGGGAAATCGCATGGGTTCCACAAGAGGCTATCTTATCTCCGGTAGAGATAGAGCGTGTGGCTGCGTCCCTCCCCGTCGTCTTCAATCTCTTCGGTCTTTTCTGCATCCCAACCGGTGATTGGGAAATCATGGGCGACGACGCGGGCGCCCTTCTTAAGCTGCTTCTCCAGCATGGGCCGGAGTTTGTCGATCGCCGACGGCAAAAGATAGATCGTGACCAAATCCGCCGAGGCCAGATCCTGCTTCAGCAAATCGCCGCGCACGATCCGCGCGGTCTTCTGGAGGTTGAGGCTCTTGATCCGCTCGGTGCTTTGCTTCCACAGGCTCTCGTCCAGTTCGACCCCGGTGGCGTCCGCGTGGAAGCGCTGAGCAGCCATGATCACGATCCTTCCGTCGCCGCTGCCCAGATCGAACATCTTTTCTCCCGCCTTCAGCCCGCCGAGCTGAAGCATCTTCTCGACGATGGTCTCGGGGGTTGGGTAATAGGGAGCAAGTTTCTCGCCGTCCTCCTGGCCTTCCTGGGCGAGCAACCCGGCGCAGGACAGGACCAAAACGATCAGCGCAATCTTCCTTACGAACATAGCCGGTCTGAATAGCTTCGACATGATAATGCCTCCCGCATCAGGGTTGGAGATGAATTCTGACCCTGTTGCTTTGCCGGCCCATCGCCTCGACATACAGATCGGATGCGCCGGCATCCACCAGCGCCGGGAGCCGGATCTCCACCAGATAAAAACCAATATACCCCGGAGCGAGCGTGGCTCGGGTGACTTCGACCGGCGAACCGCCGAGGAAGGCCCGAACCGGCACGGCCACCTGCGGCGGTTCTGTGTACGGGGCCGCCGCGCCCGTGCGCCAAGCGGGAGTCACCCGGCCCAGCCCGGTGGCGAGGACCTGGAGGCGCGCGCCCGAGCGGGCCGGATGGGCGCCGTCGAGAATCAGTCCCGTGTCGCCATCCATGACCATGGCGGCGCCGTCCCGATCCACGAATATCGCCGGCGAAACCTCCGAAACGGGAACGCTGAGGGTGACCTGCCCCTGCGAAAGCTCGAGCGCCAGTTGCATCGAAGGACCGCTGATTTCGAAGGGCACCTGAAGCTGGGATTGAGTGTCGGAGGCGAACAACACCGGCGCGGGCAGCAATCCCGCCTGCGCGCGGATCAGGCGGCCTCCGAGGACGGTCAGCAGCGAGCCAGGCGCGGCCGGCCGGTTGCTGAAATCGGCGGCATTGGCGACCTCGACCCGCCAGTACCGGTGCGGCGCGGGGGCCGCGTAGAGGCCGTAGCCGTCCAAGGCCGCGAAGACTTGATAGCCGCCCTCGTCCAGCCGCACATCCCGCACGGGAACTTGGGGCAGATTCCCGGAAAGAAGAACCCAGTGCGCCCCAAGCGGCAAAGCGCCGGCGCCGTCCAGGCTCAGATATAAGCCACTTTCGCAAGCCGCGTAAACGGCCGTGCCGGCGGCGTCTGCGGCGAGGCCCCAAGCGGAGCCCGTCGGCAAGTCGCCCGAAATGTCGGCCCAATTCGTGCCGCCGTCCATCGTTCGCAGAACCCGCGGCCAGGGACCGTCGCCGTCCCCCTCGGAAAGAGCCACAACCGCCTGGCCGGGGGCGCCGGACGGCACGGCGATCGCCTCCACGGCGCCTCCCGCACCCAGGCGCGCCAGCCTCCATGTTCTTCCGCGGTCCCTCGACACCCACAGGTTCCCCTCATCGCTGCCCGCGTATGAGTATTCCGCGCCCTCCACGGCCGCGGTGATCCGCTCGCCGATTTGCAGAGCGGCGCCGTAGCGGAATGATTCCTGTCCGCCGGCGATCTCGCCGCCCAGCGGTCTCCACGACTCCTTTTCTCCCGGGGTCCACTCCAGCGTCTCTCCGCCGGACAATGCCGCCCATGTCCCCCGGCTCCCCGTGGGAGTCGCCAGCAGGCGGCGGAGCGGAAGATTTGGCAAGCCTTCGTTCAGCCCGCACCACGACAGGCCGCCGTCGGCGGAACGCCAGACCCCGTAGTCGTTCACGGCGACAACGGCGTCCGGATCCAGCGGCGACACAGCCAGGTCCGCGACTCCGTCTCCAATGATGGACGCGCCGTCCCAGCCGGAGCGGTTGTTCCAAGTCTTGCCGGCATCATCGGACCGGTAGACATCTCTGCCGAACGCATAGAGGCGGAGATTGAACGTATCGGCGGCACGCACCCTCGCTCCCGGCTCAGGCAAAGAAACCACGGGCGGAGACGGCGGGGCCCCGGGCGGAGAAGTATCGGGCTCGGGCCGCCAGTGTTCGAAATCCAGTGTCGTGAAGACGCGGCCGGAAGCCGCATGGACGAACAAGCGGGCTCCGTCCAGCGAAAACCAGACACGGTCCACCGGACCAGTGGCCAGCGATGCCAACTGCGCCTCGTAGGTATATGTGCCGAGCCGCCGCCAATCCGGGGTGAGCGAGGTTGGAGCCGGGATCACGGGCTGGGCGGCGGCCACTCCAGCCGCCAGGAGCCCCCCACCCAGAAGCAGCCTCAACCGTAGCCCGGCTGGTACTGTGACATCCCGACACATAGGACGAGTCCATTGTAACCTTAACAGGCCGCCGCCGAGCGGGCCCATCAATGACAAAGACGTTGCCGGTCAGTGATTTGGATAAAAAAAGTAGCGCGGGTATCTTTTTGCAGAACGATTTTGGTGGTAGACTGGGGTGTTCACGTGTCCCCTCGGGGGCATGGAGAGAAGCGCGCTATGTTGGAGTTGAAGCGGATAGCAGGCTTGGTGGCGCTGGCGGCGATCTGCGGCCTGTGCGCCTTCGCCCAGTCCCCGCTCGGCGCGACCGCTACCGACGCTGCCGCGAAGGTGATCTCTGTAACAGGCCAGGTATCGCAGTTGCGCGACTCCCAGCCCTGGGCGCTGAACAACGGCGACACTGTCAAAGTCGGGCAGGTGATTGTTTCCGGCGAGGATGGGTATGCCGTGTTCCAACTCTCGGACGGCAGCACGTTCGAGGTCTTCCCGAATTCGAGAGTGCTGTTCCGCCAAAATCAAGGAAACCTCAGGGACCTGCTGGATTTGGTGATCGGCCGAATCCGCGTGCATATCGAGAAGTGGGGCGGCCAGCCGAATTACAACCGGGTGCGGACTCCCACGGCGGTCATCTCCGTTCGCGGGACGACCTTCGAGGTCGAAGTCGAGGACGACGAAGAGACCACCCTGGTTGTCGTGGAAGAGGGTCTGGTTGAAGTGCAGCACGCACGGCACCCGGGCACGCCCAAGATTCTCACCACAGGACAGTGGCTGAGGGTTTACAAGAACCAGCCTTTGGCCAAGGCGCGGATTGATCGCGAGGGTCTGGTGAGAGGATCTTTGCGGGTTCTCGCCGACGCTTTGCAGACGATCGTCTACCGCGGGCAGAACGTGCCTGGGATGAGCGGCGGCAAGGTTCCCGGCGGCATTCCGCTGCCAGGCGACACGGGCACCATTCCGGCGCCTCCGCCGCTGCCCGGCGACTCCACCGGTGGCGGAGGAACGACGCCGGCCCCGCCGCCACCGCCGGCCGATTGAGCCGTGCGACACTGAAGGTCTGAGGGAGATCAGCAATGCATTTCGCGCGCAAGCGGTGTCTCCTGGCCGGGCTGCTGGCGGCACTTTGCAGCGGCCCAATGCCGTCGGCGGGGCAGGCCCAGAATCCAGGGGTGCCTCCGGAATGGGAGATTCGGGCGGATCTGAAGACGCTGGTGGAGCACACAGGCGAACTGGAAGCGGCTCTGCTGGAGGTCCATCCGGAGCTGTGGTCCGAGGACAGTCCCAGGCAGTCCTACCAGGAGCAATTGAAGTCCATCCGCGATGAGACCGGCTACGCGCAACGCTCGGCGCAAGGTCTTTCGGCGCGGCCGGAGCGCCTGACTCTGGCGCTGGAGACCTACCTGCGTCTCCAGTCGGTGGGCGAGATGCTGAACTCCCTCAATGACGGAGTCCGCCGTTACCAAAGCGAGTCAGCGGCGGACCGTCTGCGCAGCGTCTGGAGCGAAGGGGCGGCGGGAAGAGATAAGCTGAGGGAGTACATGATGCGGCTGGCGGAGGAGATGGAGAGCCAGTACAAGGTGATGACGGAAGAAGCGCAGCGCTGCCGCGAACTGCTCATGCGCCAGCCCCGTCCGGATCCGCCGAAGAAGACGGTGACAAAGTGAGCGAGAACGGCGCCTTTATTTGCAGCATCTGCGGAGAACCGTCGACGCAAATCTGCGTTTACTGCACGAAAGACGCGTGCGGCAACCACCTTTGCGAGAAGTGCCGCCGGTGCAGCGACTGTTGCGATTGCGACGCGTCGCACGCCGAACGCTGGCCGGCGCCCGCCGGCGGAGCCGGCTGATGCGTCTTGCCTGGCGCGTTGCTTAACGCGCGGATTTCAGCGTTTTTTCGATGATTGCGAGTTGCCGCTCGCGTTCCCCCGCGCCCCAGGTCTGTTGGATCATCTCATCCGGCATGGCGGCGATGCGCCCGAGCAGGATGTAAGCCGGCAGGGCGTGCTGAAGGCTGTTCCAGCGGGCCATTTCGGTGAGCTGAGGCACGGCTCGTTCCCGCATCAGATCGAGGACCGCGGGCGCGCGGTTTTCCGAAAGGGTCAGCAGAAGCTGCATTGCGCCGGCGCGGTCTCTCCAAGCCAGGGAATTGAGCATCTCGACCGGCCAGGTAGGAGAGATCCTGATTTCGCTTTCAGGATGGCCGGCGGCGAAGATGGCGAGCTCCCCGAGCGAGCGCAGGGCATTCTGGCGGACGGCTTCTTCGGGATCTCGAAGGGCGAACTGCAAGTCCTGGGCGGCGGCAGCCCGGTCCTCGGCGTACAGCAGGAGGTGGGCGGCCATTGTCCTGTGGTCCGCGTCCGCGGATTCGCGCAGCACCTCCCGCAGGGTCTTGAAATGACTCCGCGCCAGGCCGGCGAATTTCGCCAGGGAGGCCGGGGGCACGGTAATCGCCGCTTCCGCCGAGGCGCTGCCGCGATAGGATTCGAGGAACTCCTGGTAGGCCTCGACAATTTCGGAGGGAAGCACGACATCGGAGGCCGGCGGCTCGCGCCATTCGAACCGGGGCGTTCCCCGCTCCTGAACGCCGGCAAAGAGGATCACCCCGCCCGCCTCGCAGCAAACGGCCTCGACGCGCGCGGCGACGATCCCGTCGATGGATTCGAGACGCTCCTCGATGTCCGCCTTGGAGGGCGGCAGCGGATCACCCGGTTTGACCCGGAGTTCCTGCTGGATCCTGGAGGCGGGCGTCTTGCGGAGACCGTAATAGTCGATGACCCCAATGCGCGGAACCTGAGCCAATGCACACCCGAAGGTCAAACCAATTGCGAAGACAAGCCTCATCATTGCCGTGCCATCTGGTAGGACGCTGGGGAGTCTCAAGCGGCTACGCGAATTTCGCGGCGAACTCACCGATCACCGGCAAAACCGTCTTCTGGTTCTGATAGGTGCGCCACATCAGGAATAACGCCAGCACGATCACCGCGAGGTGGACCAGCCGGCTGACGGTAAACCAGAATCCAAAGCCGCCTATGGGTAGCAGTATGCCGAGAAGGACCTGAACGACCACCCAGGCGATTTGCAGAAAGAGGGACTGGAAGGCGTGGAAACGGATTTCCTTGTTCTGTGCGTAGGGCTGCCAGACAAGGAAGACGATGGCCGGAATCAGCACAGGAATGTAGCACAACGCGCCGGCGACATTGGCGGTCAATTGCGCCTCCGGGGGCGGCGTAGCGGGAGTCACGCCTGGGGCCCGCGGCGGCGTTCCCTCGGCGACGGGCGTCCCGCACCTGGCGCAGAACCTGCCTTCGACTTGTGAACCGCAGTTGGCGCAGTAGGGCATGGTTTTCTCCGGTATCGCCCCACTTTACCCACAGGCCAGGGCGGAGGGCAAGCGTGAACCAGAGACGTTTAGAGGGAATGCGGCCGTGGTGGCGGGCTTGAAGAGGCGTCAGGGACACTCATCCCGACAGCACGGGCGATTTCTCCAGCAAGGGACTTCGTGACGTTTGGTCGCAACAGCCGCTCTGCTTCGAGAGGCGATCTCGTAACCGCTCCGTGCGTTTACGGTTGCCGTGGCTGCTGCCTGCGGCCGCAACTCAGTGTGTAATGTCTATCTCGATTCGAAATAAAGGGTTGGGAGGCCTCCCGCCGACTGCTCACCCCCGTCGGCGCGCATCAGGGACCGGTGGTTCTCTCGACCGGTTAGGCCGTGGCTCTCAGCGTGGCGATGGTGACCTAGGATTCACCGCGCTCCGTCTGCTGGGCCCCCACAGTCAGGCACCAGCAACTTCATCTTCAGGATACAGCACGTCTCCAAGAATACCGCGAAGGGCGGCGTGGCGGCTTTTTCGCAAGCCGTTGAAAATGAATAGAATAAGACCCGCGAAAGATTTTGAGCAGGCTTGTGACTGGCAGGAAACGGATCAGAAAATGAAGCTCACTCCTCCCCGCACGCTGCGCGGCGTATGGAGCAGGAGAACGCGGCGGCCGTCGAGGGTGACAAACGGCAAATAGCCCTGGGCCAAAAGATTTCTGAGGTCGGCCGTCGCTTCCAGCCGTCCTCTCAGGCCGGGCACTCCGGGGATAGGTTGGCGGACGTACATGTTCCAGCCGCTGTCGGGGCGCAAGGACTGCGTGAGGTAGAAGTGACCCGCCGTAATCGAGCGTCCGTCGGCCCAGCGGTAGCTGGTGGTGTAACGAGTTCCAGTGATGCGGACCGCTCCTGTAGCCGTGACGGCCAGCCAGCGGCGCTGGCCATGCCTCAGAAGCGCGCGCAACTCCTCCGGATGGCCGGCACTTTGCAGGGTCTGCGCCAGGGGGACAAGGGCGCTGCCCGCTCCGCCGGCAAAGGTGATATTCAGGTCTTCGAGAAGGGCCTGGGTGACCGAGATCATGTAGCCTGTGGCGCGATAGTCGCCTGCGTTGAAAACGGCGCTGTTGGAGAGGAGGTCGGGCAGGAGTTCACTAGGGGGGACGCTTCCGTCGGGAGCCACCATGGTGACGGCCTGATTGTTGACGGATTCCTGGAATGCGGCGAGCGAGAAGGTTCTGGATCCGACAGTGCGGCGGTAGGCCAATTCCATGCTGGTGGTCCGCTGGACCTTGGCCCGCCCGTTGCGAAGCGAAACCCTGGGGAAGAGCGACAGAGCGGCGAGGTCACGCTGGAGCGCCCCGTTCGGACCGTCCGAGAACGGCAGCAAGTCGGGCGGAGGCGCGCCCGAACTGAAGGCAGCCTCGATGGATTCGCCATCCTCGAGCTGATACGTAACCCTTCCGAAGGGGCTGGCGTAGTTGAGCGTGTTGAGGAAACTGACCGATTCGATGGAGAAGCCGTACTCGACTTTCAGGTCGTTCGAGAGGTGCTTGCGGTTGGAGAAGCCCGCCTCCAAAGTGCGCAGAGGGGGAGCGCCTCCCTGCTGTCCTGTCAGCAACGCCGCGCCCGCCCGAAGGGGCAGGTAAAGCTGCCGCATGGTGACGTTGACTTCGGCGGAAGGCTCCGTACCGCGCGCCCCGCGGCTGTAACTGGTTCGGAAACCAGCGGCGGGAGCGCCGGTTGTGGCGGAGTAGCCCACATTGCCGCTGACCTGGATCTGGTTGGCTCCAAATACGGAGGTGGCCAGCGCAAAGGCGGTTCCGAGATCCGGCTCATTGCCATACGGAGTGACGCGGCCTTCCTCTCCGCCTGAGACGCGCACCATGGCCCGCGTATCGGAGAAAGTCCCCTCCGCGGAGCGCGCACCGGGCGGCGGCTGGGGCAAGTCGATCGCCGGGCGGAGCCGCAACACGGGGCGGGTGGAGATGGCGCTCCGCAGCGCCCATTTCCAGTCGTCACTCATGAAGCTGCCGGCCGTTGAACTCGAATAAACCAGTTCCACGGTGCTCAGGGCTCCGGCCAGATTCACGCTCAGCAGGCTGCGCATTCCGGGCTGAACGAGGATGTTTCTCTTGACGGCCGGGAGGAAACTGGACATGGTCACCCGCAAGGAGTACAGGCCAGGTGTGAGGGAGGGGAAGAGGAAAGCTCCGGACTCGTCGCTCAGAGCTCTGGTCACCAGGCGATCCATGCTGTCCAGAAGCAGAACCGTCGCGCCCATCTGGGGTATGCCGGCGGCGTTTGTGACCTGCCCCACGATGCCGCCGGTGAAGGGAGGCGGACCTGGAGACTGGGCAAAGACGCCCGCGGAGAAAATCACCGCGGCTACGGCGATTGCGGCTCTGTTCGACCTGCCGAACATCCGGACAATGCCTTTCTGGCTACGCCACTCTCCCTGCCATTTCCTAGAGTACCGTAAAGCTGCCGGACGTGGTGACTTTCTGGTCACGGTTGCGGTCCGTTACGGTCATCTTTAATGTATACTTCCCCGGCTCCATATTCTGCAAGGGGAGCAACCTCTCCACCGTGACCTGGTTGGCGGAAGCGCCGTCTATGGAGCTGACCTCTTCGGTAAAGGACAGCACCTGCTTGTTCGTGCCTTGCTGCACCACTTCATATTCGATGACGCCGTTGGGCTTCTGCGTCTTCTCATCCGGCTCAAAGTTGTACAACTGGACATAGATGCCGAGCTTCTCGTCGCGGCGGAAGGTCTCGCTCACGCGGGGCCGCACCTTGGAAGCGCCGATCACGAACTGGCCGGTTCCAATGCTCCTGGTCGGGACCTTCTCCAAGACGTCGGCGAAGATCAGTGAACTGGCGCCCAGACTCTCATCGTCAAACCGGGGGACGTGCAGGGCCGTTTCGTAATTGACCATGTTGCCGCCGGTGAGATCCTTGGCGACCACGTTCAAGCGGTACATGCCCGGGGGCAAGGGGATCGTCTTGTTGTAGACGGAGACACCCTTGATCATCTCCGGAAGCGCTTCCGGCAGGCACTCGACGACCACCGTATCCTCAAACCACTGGATCGGCCTTCTGGAAAGCGCCGTGATGCGAGCATAGATGTTGACCGTGGCCCGCTGCATTCCGTCCTTCAACTGGAACTGCAAATCCTTGCGATCAAACTGGAGCGTGAAGGAAGCCAGGATTGAGGAGTCGGTGAGACGGATGTAGTCGACCCGGGCGAGCATGGGGAGAACGTTGTAGGTGATCCGGGAATTGACGGCGGCTTCGAGGTCCTTGAACTTGACGGCCGGCGGCTTCTGCAATTTCACGTACTGTTCGAGCCGGTTGAACTGGTTCAGGCGCGAGGAGAGGGGCTGGTCGCCGATGCCCAGGCGCGTGCCGTCGCTGCGGCTGAAGCGGTCGTCCTTGGAAGCCAGGCCCATTTCCTCGATCAATGTCAGGCCGGCGTTGGGGACCATGAGGAGGGCGTCCTTCTCGCTGGGGTCCATGGTCATGCGGTACTCGCCGCTCATGGACTTGTCCACAAACTCGATGATGATGTCGGTGCCGATGCCCTCGATCCACCGGTAGCGCCACTGCTCAAAGGGGAACGTGGAGGTGATGCCGCCGCCCTCGTCAAAGGGCCGCTGGTAGGTGCCGCCGGAGGGGTGCGATTCGATCTCGTCGGGGGGGCCGAAGGTGATGTAGATGCGGCCTCGGTCGGTCTTCCAGCCGGGAATGCCCGAGGCGAACCGGTCGTTGGCGTAGGCCATGCGGCGGTAATGCTCTTCCTTGAACTCGTTCTCCATGGTGTCCGGCGTGGGGTCCCGCCGGAGCCAGAACTGCTCGATAAAGTTCTCCCGCTCTTCGTCGGTGGAGAGGCGCTTGAAGGCCGTGCGTTCCTCGTCGCTGATGATGTAGGACACGTCCTCGTCCAGCCATCGCCGGTACGGGCTTTCCAGTTCTCTGCGCAGCCGTTCATCGCGGGCCCGCTTCTCGCGGGCGCTCAGAGGTTTGGCGACTGTCTCGCGCTGCTGGGAAGCTGCCGGCTGCCGGGGAGTATTCTGGGCCTGGGACAAAGCCAGGGTGACCGGAAGAAAACCCAGAAGAGATCCACAAACCAAGACTCTTTTTGCCGTCATAGTCAAACCACCTTCCCAGTAGAATCCGGAAGACTTCTCGCTTGGTCTACCTCAATTCTAGGCCGCGAAAAAGGGTGCGTCAAGCGTATCCCGCACCTGGAACGCCACAATTTGCAGAGTCCGGCGCCAAGGGCGACCCCAGGGCGGCAGACGCGCCAACCATGGGATCCGTTTCAACAACCGGCGGCCCCGAGTGAGGGGCTAACTCCGCCCGAGGCGATACTTCAGGATGGAAGGCAGGGTGGACTTTGGGTCGGCCATCGAAAGCGAGCCGGAACTACACTTTCCCGTAGTGTATTCCTCCCAAAAAACAAATTTGGAGTGGAGATGCCGGTGTGGGCAGGTTAGAACGTACTGTATTCTTAAGGGAGGAGATTATCGCGACGGACTGGCACGCTGCGTGCAGGGTACGGCGAGAGCAGGGAGTTGTGTCTTCTATGAGGAGCGGAGGCGGGCGATGAAGGAATTGAAGCGGCAATTCGCCGGCGCCCTCCTTGTCATTCTGACCGCGGCGGCGGTGATCGCCGTCGGGATCAACTTCCAGCAACAGAAGCGGTTCCGGCTCCCGGACGACGGGGTGACGTGGATGGACCGGGGCGGCGAAGTGCAGGCGTTGCATGTGGTTGCGGCCAGTCCCGGGGACAAGGCGGGGATCCGGCCCGGCGACCGTTTGCGGCAGATCAGCGGCGCCCAGGTGGAGTCCGCATCCGAGGTGGCGCGGATTCTGGTGCGGCTGGGGAGCTGGAGCGCCCCGAAGTACACCCTGGAGCGCGGCGGGGTGGCATTCCAGACCACCGTCTATGTGGCGGAAGAGCCGCGGGAGGCATCGCTTTATTACCAATACATGGTGGGCTTCGCCTACCTGGGGATCGGGCTGTTTGTCTTTTTCCGCCGGGGAAACGCGGAGCGCGCGCGGCATTTCTTCGTCCTCTGCCTGGCGTCGTTTGTGCTTTCGACGTTCCACTACACGGGGAAGCTGAACAATTTCGACAAGGTGATGTACTGGGGCAACGTGGCGGCGGGCCTGTTCGCTCCGACGATTTTCCTGCATTTCTGCCTGACGTTTCCCGAATCCCGGCGTTGGGTGCGCGGGCGTCTGCGGACGGCGCTTCTGTACTTGCCGGCTGTGGCGCTGCTGGCCGTGTTTCTGGGGGTCTCCTCGGGAACCGTGCGGGTGGCCATCCCGGCGGTAGAACTCCGCTGGCTGCTGGACCGGGTGTGGATCCTGTTCCTGGGGCTGATGTACGTGGCTGGGGCCGCGACGCTGACGCTGCGCTCCCGGGGGTGCGAAGACCCCGTGACGCGGCAGCAGTTGAAATGGCTGCGGAATGGGGCCATCTTTGGGGTACTGCCATTCGTAGTGTTTTATGCGATCCCGTACGCGCTGGGCGCGGCTCCGGGGCCCTACATGAAGATGGCGGTGCTGTCGCTGGCCTTGCTTCCGCTGAGCTGGGCGTATGCGGTGCTGCGCTACCGTCTGATGGACGTGGATGTCATCTTCCAGCAGGGCTACGCCTACACGCTGGCGACGCTGTGCCTGCTGGGGCTGGTGTATGGGCTGATCTTCTCGGTGGGGAAATTCGAGGAGCTAAGCCTGACCCAGGCGTTTCTGCTGATTCTGATTGCGGCCTTCGTATTCCAGCCGGTGCGGGCGTGGATCCAGGAACAGCTCGACAAGTATTACTTTTACAAGGACCGTTACGATTACCGGCGCACCTTGATCGAGTTCGCCCGGGAGCTGAGTTCCGAGACGGATCTGGATACAACGCTGGCGCTGGTGGCGGACCGGCTGACGCGCAACCTGTCGGTGCCGCGGGTGGCGTTCTTCCTGTCGGAGGAAAGCGGCAAGGGTTTCACGCTGCGATCGGCGTACGGGTCCGCCGAGCGGGGCGAGTGGCGACCGGGGACCAAACCACTGGACCTGAGTTTCCTCGCGGGCGAGCCGGGCGTGCCCTATCTCTTCTTCGAGAGGACGCGGCATCTTCTGGATGTCTCCTCGCTGAGCTGGCCTCCCGAGGTTCGGAAGGCGATTGCGGAACTGGATCTGACGTATTACGTGCCCTGCCGGGTGCGCGGCCGGACGATCGCGTATCTGGGGGTCAGCCGGACCGACAAGGGCGATTTTCTGCCCAGTGAGGATGTGGAACTGCTGGTCACGCTTTCGGGGTACGTGGGAATCGCGATTGAGAATGCCCGGCTGTACAGCTCATTGCAGAGGAAGGTGGAGGAAAACGAGCGGCTGCGCGAGTTCAATGAGAACATCGTCGAGTCGATCAATATGGGCATCCTGGCGGCGGATCTGGACGACCGGGTGGAGAGCTGGAACAGCCAGATGGAGCGGCTGCTGGGGATTCCGCGAGAGAAAGCCTTAGGACGGCCGCTGGCGGCGCTGCTTCCCCTGGAGCTCACCGAGCACCTGGACCGGATGAGGGAAGAAAGCGGGATCCAGAACATCTACAAGTTTGTTCTCCGGCGGAAGCCGAGCGGAAACGGGGACCAGCCTTCAAACGGAAACGGCAAGGGCCTGCTGGAGATGCCCTCCGCGCCGAAGGAGGAGCCGGCGGAGGGCGCCGAGACCGTCCTGAACATCGGGGTCGCGCCGCTGATTTCGAGGGACGACCGACGGATCGGGCGGCTGATCATTTTCGATGACGTGACGTCCCGAGAGGAGCTGGAGCGGCGGCTGGTGCAGGCGGACAAGCTGGGCTCGATCGGGCTGCTGGCGGCGGGGGTGGCGCACGAAGTGAACACGCCGCTGGCGGTGATCTCCACGTACGCGCAGATGCTTGCCAAGCAGGTGGAGGGGGACCAGAGGCAGGCGGCGCTGCTGGACAAGATCGCCAAGCAGACGTTCCGCGCCAGTGAAATCGTAAATTCGCTGCTGAGCTTTTCGCGCACCTCGCCACGGCAGTTCGGAGAAGTGGATCTGGGGCGGGTGGTGCGCGAGACGCTGACACTGATCGAGCATCAAATGAGCCAGGCGGGCATCCAGGTGAAGCTGGACATCGAGGAGCCGCTGCCGCCGATCCGCGGAAACACGGGGCAGTTGCAACAGGTGTTCCTGAATCTGTTTCTGAACGCCAGGGACGCCATGGAGCAGGGCGGAACGCTGACGGTGCGAGCCTGGGGCGGGACGCGCGCGGTGGAAGTGGAAGTGGCCGATACGGGGCCGGGAATTCCGGCGGAGCATCTGCCCAAGATTTACGATCCATTCTTCACCACGAAGTCGGCCCGCAAAGGGACCGGACTGGGGCTTTCCATCACGTACGGGATTGTGCGCGATCATGGAGGTGTGATCGAAGCGGAGAGCCGTCCTGGAGAGGGCGCCCGCTTCCGGATCGAGTTCCCTGTGCTGAGGAAAGCCGTGAATGCCTGAACAGGCGCCTGTTGAGACACCCGCCGGCTCCGGCCTCCGCCCGCGGGTGCTGGTGATCGACGACGAAGCCGACATCCGCGAAAGCCTGGAGATTCTGCTGTCTTTGGAGGGCTACGAAGTAGAGACGGCCGGAGGCGGAAACGAAGGGCTGCGGAAGCTGGAAACGAACGGCTACGACCTGGTGCTGCTGGACCTGATGATGCCGGACCGCTCCGGAATGGAGGTGCTGCGGGAAGTACGGCGCAAGGACCAGAGCACTCCGATCTTTGTGATCACCGCGTATGGCTCGGTTCCGGCGGCCGTGGAGGCGCTCAAGGCGGGCGCCAGCGACTTTTTCGAGAAACCCTGGAAGAACGAGAAGCTGCTTCTTGAAATCGAGCGGATGATCGCCAAGCGCCGGCTGGAGAACGAGAACCTCCAGTTGCGGCGGGCGCTGAAGAGCCGCTACAGTTTCCGCAACATCATCGGGAAGGGCGACCGGATGGTGCGGGTTCTGGATCTGGTCAGCCAGGTCGCGCCGAGCCGCTCGACGGTCCTGCTGACAGGGGAGACGGGCACGGGAAAAGAGCTCATCGCCAAGGCCATCCACGCCCATTCTCCGCGTTCGGAGCAGATGTTCATGGCGGTGAACAGCGGCTCGCTGCCCCCGGAGTTACTGGAGTCCACCCTGTTCGGGCATGTGAAGGGCGCCTTCACCGGGGCGATCGCCGCGCGCAAGGGTTATTTCGAGATTGCCGACCGGGGGACGATTTTTTTCGACGAGATCGGCACGATCAGCGCGGACATTCAGGCGAAGCTGCTGAGGGTGATCCAGGAGCGGGAGTTCATGCCCCTGGGCTCGTCCGAGACGGTGCGCGTGGATGTGCGGATCATCGCGGCCACCAACGCGGATCTGAAGAAACTGGTGGACGAAGGCAAGTTTCGCGAGGATCTCTACTACCGTCTGAACGTGATCAACATCGATCTTCCGCCGCTGCGGGAGCGCATTGAAGATCTGCCGGCGCTGGTGGAGCACTTCTTCGACAAGTACTGCAAGGAAAATGACAAGTTTCTGGGGCCCGACGGCCGGTCGATTCTGCATTTCGAGCCTGAGGCCATGCAGTTGCTGAAGGAGCATACCTGGCCGGGCAACGTGCGCGAACTGGAGAACGTCGTGGAGCGGGCGGTGGTGCTGGCGACGTCTCCAGAGGCAACCGTGGCGGTGTTGCCAGACTATCTGCTGCAAGCCGGCGGGCTGGGGATCCGGCGGGATTCGGGCGGCGGGCTTCCGGCGGACGCATCGCTGTTCGAGATCGTGGCGGACTACGAGCGCCGAGTGATCCTGGAGCATCTGGAGAAATCGGGGTGGAGCCAGACGGACGCGGCGGCGAGTCTGCGGGTGCCGCTGTCGACGCTGAATCAGAAAATTAAACGGCTGAATATAGAGATCCGCAAGAAGACCGACTCCGCCCGCGGCGAACGAAGCGGGTAGCGAGGGCGCCCGCTTCATTCAGGGGGCATCTTTCGCATTTCCGCCAGGCGATGGAGCGGGATCGATTGCCACGACCTGCCGGCGGATGGAAATTGGCAGGCCACAAAGAGCGATGGCCTGTCCCACTGGATGCGCCAACTCCCCAGAAGTCACCAGCCAGCGGGACGATGGTTTTGCAAGTGGCTTGCATTTGGGCTTGACAGGCGGGCGCATATTGAGGATACTAGTGTGTTGCAAATGGCTTTCAACAGGAATCATAAGAAATCAAGGCGTTCGTCCCCCTGCCAGGGCAGGCGGAAGCTGTGCGAATTGCGCATCGGGGAACAAGGGATCCTGGAGAGCATCGACTTGCCTGGTCCCGCCGGGAGGCGATTGATGGAGCTGGGATTTCTGCCCGGCAGCCTGGTGACCGCAGCCTGCCAGGCTCCGGGAGGAGATCCACTGGTGTTTGGCGTGGACGGCTCCCAGGTGGCCTTGAGGCGCGAGACGGCCGCCTTTCTGACGATTCGCGGAGAGGCTCCGGCCGGCGACTGAGGCTCAATATGAGCGGATGTGACGGCTGCCCCGCGAAGAGCGCCAGTGTCCGCCGGACTGGAGAGGCAGCGCCGCACACCCGCACCGTGGCGATCATCGGTCCCCCCAATTCGGGGAAATCCACACTCTTCAACGCCCTGACCGGGCTGCGCCAGAAGGTAGCCAATTTTCCGGGCGTCACCGTAGAGCACCGCATCGGCCGGATCAGTCTGAGCCGGGGACAGGAAATCGACCTGGTCGATTTGCCGGGAGTGTACAGCCTGACGCCGGTTTCGGAAGACGAGCAGGTGACGCACGATGTGCTGCTCGGCAGGATGGCGGGGATCGAGCGGCCGGACGCGATTCTGCTGGTGGTTGACTCCACGAATCTGGCGCGGCACCTGACTTTGGCGGCTCCAATTCTCTCGCTGCGCGTTCCGACGATGGTGCTTCTGAACCTGGGAGACGAACTGCGGCGGCGAGGCGGCGTGGTGAACACGGAGGCGCTGGCGAGGCAGATGGGCGCGCCGGTGGCGTTGATCAGCGCGGCGCGCGGGGAGGGGCTGGAGGCGGTGTTGGAGTTTCTCACGGGGACGCTGGCCGTTCCCGCGCCGGTCGATCTGCCGGTGGTCCACGACCTTCCCTGCTGCCGGGAGTGGGCGGGGCGCATGGGCGAGAGGGCGTCGTACCGCGCGCCGGCGCCGCCAGTGTGGACGAGGAGGCTGGACGGGATTTTTCTGCACCCGGTGCGGGGTCCTTTGACGCTGGGGCTGGTTGTAATGCTGGTGTTTCAGGCGATCTTCTCGTGGGCGCGGCCCCTGATGGATCTGGTGCAGTGGTCGGTTCACGCCTCGGGCGAGCGGCTGGAGAGCGCGCTGCCGGAATCGGTGCTGCGCTCGCTTCTGCTGGAGGGGGTGTGGGGCGGGGTGGGGTCGGTGGTTGTCTTCTTGCCGCAGATTCTGATTCTGTTCCTGTTCGTCACGCTGCTGGAGGACTCGGGCTACATGTCGCGGGCGGCTCTGATTGCGGACCGGACGATGGCCAAGGTGGGATTGCAGGGGAAGTCCTTCATTCCTCTGTTGTCGGCGCACGCCTGCGCGGTGCCGGCGATACTGGCCACGCGCACGATCGAGAACCGGCGGGACCGGATTGCCACGATCCTGATCATGCCGTTCATGACCTGTTCGGCGAGGCTTCCGGTGTACACGCTGATCATTGCGGCCTTCCTGCCGGAGAGGGCGCTGCTGGGGCCTTTGCTGGGGACAAGAGCAGCGGCGCTGCTGGGACTTTATCTATTGGGGTATCTGGCGGCCTTCACCACGGCGCGGCTGCTGAAATCGTCGGTGCTGAAGAGCGAGGCGACGCCGTTTGTGATGGAGCTTCCGCCTTACCGCTGGCCGACGCTCAAGACGGTGGCCCTGACGCTGTGGGACCGGGCCGCGGTGTTCCTGCGGCGGGCGGGGACGATCATTCTCCTGGTGGCGATCGTGCTGTGGGCGCTGGCGCATCTTCCGCTCCAAGACGGCCGGATGCCGCCGCTGGAGGAGAGCCTGGCGGGGACGATGGGGCGAACGATCGAGCCGCTGATCCAGCCGCTGGGGTTCAACTGGAAGATCGGAGTGGGGCTGATCAGCTCGCTGGCGGCGCGGGAGATCATTGTCAGCACCTTGGGGACGCTGTACGGGATCGAAGGCGATCCGGAGTCGCGCGGGCTGCAAGCGGCGCTGCAACGGGACCTGAACCTTGGAGGCGCGGTAGCGCTGCTGGTGTTCTTTGCCTTTGCGATGCAGTGCATGTCGACGCTGGCGACGGTGCGGCGCGAGACGGGGGGCTGGCGCTGGCCCGCGTTCCAGTTCCTCTACATGAGCGGGCTGGCCTACGGCGGAGCGCTGGCCGCCAACCACATCGTGCGTCTCGTGGTAGCATAAATCCCTGACTCAATCTGAACCATGCGAAACGTAATCATCGTAGGATCCGGCTGCGCGGGAAACACAGCGGCCATCTATGCTGCGAGAGCCAGCCTTCAGCCGCTTGTCGCGGGCGGGAACGAGCCCGGCGGGCAACTCTCGCTGACCACGCTGGTGGAGAACTTTCCGGGGTTCCCGGAGGGAATCAACGGACCGGAGCTGGTGCAGAACATGCGGGCGCAGGCGGAGAAGTTCGGGGCCGAGTACCGGCACGGGCCGGTGATCGAGGCGGACCTTTCGAAGCGACCATTCCGGCTGAACATCGACGGCGAGTGGGAGGAGGCGCGCTGCCTAATTATCGCCTCCGGGGCATCGGCGCGATGGCTGGGGCTGCCATCCGAGCAGAAGCTGATCGGCCACGGGGTGAGCAGTTGCGCCACGTGCGACGGCTTTTTCTACCGCGACAAGAAGATCATGGTGATTGGAGGCGGGGACTCGGCGATGGAGGAGGCGAGTTTTCTGACGAAGTTCGGGTCGGAGGTGACAGTGGTTCACCGCCGGGACGAGTTCCGGGCCTCCAAGATCATGCTGGACCGCGCGCGGGCGAACCCGAAGATCAAGTGGATCACGAGCGCCGTGGTGGAAGAGCTCTTCGATGTCGAGAAGGGCGTTGTGACAGGGGTGCGGTTGCGAAGCCTGAAGGACGGGCACACGTGGGAGCAGGAGGTTGACGGATTCTTCCTGGCGATCGGCCACATCCCAAACACGGCGGTATTTCAGGGGCAAATTGAACTGGACGCCGAAGGGTACATTGTGTCCAAGGGCGGGGCGCGCACGAGCGTGACGGGTGTGTTTCACGCCGGAGACGTGCAGGACCGGGTGTACCGGCAGGCGATCACGGCCGCGGGAGCGGGATGCATGGCGGCGATCGAAGCGGAGCGGTTCCTGGAGGCGGAGGGGCATTAGAAGCGGAGACGGTCCACCGGATTCCGAGACGCGGCCCGGGGCGGACCCCTTCCTGGATCAGCGTCTGGTCTTGAATTGTGGCCGGCGATGCCGCCAAGGGCCAGGCGCCGAGCGGCGAAGGCCCGGCGGGGTTAGATGTCAGACCGTGTGGACCGCTGGAAGGGCTGGTCGATGTACTTTGCGGCTTCCTCCTGGGCGCCCTGGGTATTGTCCTTGGTGCGAATGGCGAGTTGGAACTCATTGCGCGCCCGCTCGCGCTGGCCGGTGATGTCGAAGATGCGGCCCAGGTAAATGTGGGACCAGACCTCGATCCATTTCGGTTCGAGGTCGCCGTTCAGGGCCTCGCGGAACTCGTTGGCCGCCTGCTGGTAAGTGCTCTGCTGGTACAGAACCTCACCGATGCGATAGTGGGCCAAGGAACTGTTGCGGTTGACTTCGAGCGCCCGCTGGTACTCTTTGAGGGCCTCGGGGAAGCTGCCCAGTTCGGCGAACTGCTCACCGCGGCGGATCGCGACCGCCACGCGCATGGCGTCGCTGAAGCGCAGCACGCGGTTATTGGGATCGAGGATGACAATCCGGGGGCGTCCGAAGGTTTCGACGGAGAATTCGGAGGAGGTGCCTACGACCTCGATGCGCTTTTCCTCGGGGTTGCCGTCGGTTTCGATCCTGATATCCACCGGCATGCGGAAAGTATCCAGGTCCTGGGAGACTTTGCCCATCACGCGGAAGCCTGTCCCTCCAACCCGGAAGACGGTGTACTCCAGGCGGAATTCGGGCGCGCCGGTGGATTCGAGCCATTGGCGGAAGAAGAACTGAAGATCGGTGGACGCCAGTTCCTCGGCCAGGCGGCGGAAGTCAGCGGTGTTGGCCTCTTTGTAGGCGAACTTTTCGGGGAATTCCTTGAGGAGCTTCTGGAAGTTCTGGTCTCCCATGACAGACCGCAGCATGCTGAGAATGGCGGCGCCTTTGCCTGCGGTGAGCGCCCAGAATTCGGGAGAGTAGTCCTCAATGCGGCCGGCCTGGATGAGAGGGATGTTGTCCACCGTGAGGGCTTCCACGAAGGTGTCGCGCAACTCGGCGTCAAAGGCCGCGGCGCCGCTGGTGTGCTCGATATACCTCAGCTCGGAATAACGGGCCGCGCCGTTGGCGAGCCAGATGTGGTCGCGCGAGGCGGGGGAGACGAGGGTTCCCCACCATTGACGGGCGGTCTGGTTGGCGACGAGCCGGGGATTGACCTGGCGGCCCAGGGCGGATGGAGAGAAGAACAGGATGCCTTCTGTGGAGTAGCCGCCAGGGGCGCCGTTTTCGGTCTCGACGAGGGTAAGGTTGGCGACGGGGGGCAGGCCATACAGGCCGGTCAGGTAGCTCATGACCTTGCCGGTTTCCTCGCCGTAGGCTGTCGCCAGAGCCGCCTGGGCATCGCGGAAGTAAACGGTGGTGGTCACTCCTTCCGCGGGAACGCGGACAGGCTCGCCGCGCACGACGGCGATGCTCCCGGGGAAGGCGGGCTTCAAGGACTGGAAGCGAAAGGTGGTTTTGCCCGGCCCGGAGGCCTCCTGGGTCGTGATCCCGCTGGCGAGCACGCGGTAGCCTTCGGGGACGGTGAGCCGCAGTTCGCAGGTGTAACGGTCCGTGGTGTACCCGCTGAGGGGGAACCAGCGGGAGGGGTAGAGCAGGTAAGCGAAGCCGGGGTGAATGGCGGCGAACCGGATGCCGTAAACGGGGGACTCCTCAGCGCCTGTCAGGGTTCCGTCGTAGCGGAAGGTGACGGAACTGGCACGACCCTGGGGGAGGGGTTCGGGGAAACTCACGCGGATGCCGTGCTCCTGCGGGACTCGGGCCGCTGGGAGCGGGGCGCCGTCGGCGGCGGTGACGGCGGAGACGCTGAGGGCGTTGTTGAGTTCAAAGAAGACGGCGGCGATGCCGGAGTCGACGGCGGCGAACTGAACCTGGACCTCAGCCTTGAGGGTCCGCGCCTGAGGGTCGATTTCCGCGGAGATCACGTAGTTCTGGACGTCAATCCGCCCTCTGCGCTCTTGAGCGAAGAGAGTCGCGCCGAGGACAAGCATGAGCAAGACGGCTGCAATGTTACGCGACATAGGAGACTCCGTGTTTGTCTGTCAATAAGTGCCGAACCACATCTGCCGCCCGCTGCATGGGCTCCGCATGGCCGCTCAGGAGGGCGGCTACCCTGGCGAGATCGGAGCGCATCCTTTCCCGCTCCCCGGGATCCGCGAGAATCCTCAACGCCTCCGCCGCCAGCCGTTCGCCTCTCATTTCATTCTGCATTAATTCCGGGACAATCGCTTTGCCGGCCACCAAGTTGACCATAGAATAAAACGGCACGTCGACCAAGAACCTGCCGAGCAGCCAGCTTGCCGCCGTCACCCTGTAATAGGTGACGAGGGGAGCGCCCAGGAAGGCCGCCTCGATTGTGACCGTTCCGCTGGCGGCCAGAGCGAGATCGGAGTTTGCCAAGACGTCCCAAGTCTCACCCGCCACACAGATCACGGCTTGTTCCCTCAAACGGCGAAGAACCGGCTCGTCGCCCGCCCTCCAAAAGGCCGCCGGAGTGGCAAGAACGAACTGCGCATCGCAGCTGGGCCTGATCCGGGCCACGGCGTCCAGCAGATGAGGCAAATGCCGGAAAGCCTCACCCCTGCGGCTGCCGGGAAGCAGGCTCACTACGGCGCGGTTCTCAGAAAGCCCGTACTTCCGAAAAAAAACCTCCCGGGAGGCGGCCGGCTTGACCAGAGTGGCAAGCGGATGGCCAATGTAATCGGCGGCCACGCCGTGTCGCCGGAAAAAATCTTCCTCAAAAGGAAAGATGCATAGCAGACGATCTATGTTGCATTTGATTGCGCGGATCCGGCGCCTGCGCCAGGCCCAGACCTGGGGGGCGACGAAGTAAACGACGGGGACGCCAGCCTTCTTCAAGTGCGCGGCCAGGCGGAGGTGAAAATCGGGGCTATCGGTGAGGATCGCCAGATGGGGGCGGTCCCGCCAGACGGACCGAACCATTTTCCGGTATTCGCCGTAAACGCGGGGGATATGGGCGACCACTTCGAGGAGCCCCACGACGGAGAGCCTGGCGACGTCGGCGACGGGCCGGACTCCGGCGGCCTTCATCTCGGGCCCGGCGCACCCGAAGAAATCGGCGTCCGGCAGATGTTCGCGGAGCCGCTCCACGAGCCGCGCGGCGTACAGATCGCCGGAGGCCTCGCCGGCAGAAACCATGATGCGAAGGGCCACCATGGGCTAGTCTAGCAAGCGGCGCGGAGGATCTCGGAGCGCCGGTCTGGTAACATGGAAGCAAAGCCTCATGCCTTCCGAGTCCGATTTGCGTCCTCTCAATGTGGAAGAATTCGCCGTACAGTGCCGGGACGCGATGATTCCCGTCAGCAACCGTTTCAGTTACTTCCAGGCCAGTCCCCTGGGCGAGGAGGACATCCGGGAGTACATCGAAGAGCCGATTGCGGGGCTTCCTCCCGCGCTGGTCGCGACGCTTCCGCCGGCCTCGCTGGTGCTGGTGCCGTACCTGGAGAAGCCCAACGGACGAGGGAAGGTGAACGGGCAGCCGCCGGTTGTGACGTTTGAGCGCCCGCCTGAGAACCGGCAGTCTGGTTACGCCAAGGCCACAGATGGGAGCCGCGTGGTGCTGTTGTTCGCGGTGAAGGACCGCAGCGTCGCGGACTATCACTATTACTTCTACCGCGCGATTGCGGGGCTGGCGGCCGAGCACGGGGAGGCCGAGAGCCGCAACCGATTCTACAGCCTGCTGCGGGAGGAGTTGCGGTCGCGGGTACACGGCGAGGTGGATCAAGAAGGGTGGCACCTGAAAGAGGCGTTGATGCGGCGGCAGACGAATTTGCGCCGTGAGAGCAAGGCGTTTCTGGACTATGCCAGCCAGGCGTTTGTGGACACGCTGAGCCTCTACCTGCACGGCATCACCTGCGACATCGACGTGGAGCCCGGACCGCGGCAGCTACCGAGCCGCTATCTTCGGAAGAGGCTGAAGCTGCTGGAGGAGATGTATCCGCCACCGGAGGGCTACGCGGTTTTTCCCGACGAACTCAATCAGAACGGGAACGCCTGAGAGGGCTCAGGAAGTTTTCGGATCATTTTCCAGCAAGGCGGCCAGGATGCGGGAGGCGACCTTTTTTCCGTGCTCGCCGATTTCGCCGGCGGGCCCCACGCAGCCAGGGCAGCCGGATTCGCAGGGGCAGGCGGAGATGAGGCCGGCTGCGCCTTCGATGAGCCGTGCGACGAGCCTGTGGAGAGGGGCGCTTTGTCCAGCGCCTCCGGGGTAGTTGTCGTAGAGATACAAGTTCGGTTCGAAGACCTTCAGTCCGGAGGCGGCGTTCTCCGTCAAGGCGACGCCAAGGTCGCGCGGGTCGCACATCAGCAGCAAAGAAGCCACGGCCCGCAGGGCGTTGCCCAGGCCGCCCAGTCCGGCCTGCTTCTGGGTGGCGGTGAACTCAGGGAACCGATTCAGGAAGCTCTCCGGGAAGTGCAGCCAGAAGGCCGTGGTGTGCATTTCCTGCTCCGGCATGGAGAGGTTTCCGGCGCCGACGTTTTCCATGGTGTAAAACTTGATCTTCTTGAATCCCACGATCTGGCGGTTGACGCGGACATCACCGTGAACCGCGCTGGCGCCGGCGAGGGGGGCCGAATCAAATTCTTCCAGGACCTTGACCTGGGTGTAGTCGATGGCATCGGTGAAATAATCGGTGTCGACCTGACGGACGAAGGCTTTGCGGCCTTCGTAGTCGAACCGTTCGACCTGGTACTGGCGGGCCTCGTGGAGGTAGATGGCCTTTTCGTGGAGGGAGGTGAGGGCGCTGGGGAAATCGACTTCGGCGATCACGACGGGCTGGTTGGTGATGTCGACGACAACGAAGTTGTCGCTGGTGACGGCGCGCAAGCTGACGGCATCGGCGGGGTAGGTGTCGGAGGTCCAATGCCAGGCGCCGGAGGAATGAAAGAGCAGGCCGGTTTCGGCGAGGAACTGGCAGAGGTCGGCGGTGTCGTGCGGCCCGAACTTCTCGCCGTCGCGGAGGGGCAATTCGAAGGCGGCGCACTTGAGGTGGCTGAGAAGGATCTCGGCGTTGTCGGGATTGATGCAGGCGTGCTCGGGCGATTGATCGAAGAAGTAATCCGGATGTTCGACGATGTACTGATCCACGGGAGCGCTGGAGGCGACCAGGACGGCGAGGGAGGAGGACCGGCGGCGGCCGGCGCGGCCTGCCCGCTGCCAGGTGGAGGCGATGGCGCCGGGGTAGCCGGCCATGACCACGACATCGAGGGAGCCGACATCCACGCCAAGCTCGAGCGCGTTCGTGGAGACGACAGCCCGAATGGAGCCTTCCCGCAGGCCGCGCTCGATTTCGCGGCGCTCCTTGGGGAGATAACCTCCGCGATATCCGCGGACGACGTCCGGCCCCATGGCGCTTCTGCCGGCGGCATCCTTGAGGTAGGTGACCAACACTTCGGTGGCGAGGCGGCTGTTGGCGAAGATGAGGGTCTGCTGGCCGCGCCGGAAGAACTCGGTGGCGAGGCGGCGGGTTTCATTGAGATAGCTGCGGCGGATGCCGAGCTGGCGGTTGACGACGGGGGGATTGTAGAAGACGAAGTATTTCTCGCCGGAAGGCGCACCGTTGCGTTCGACAAGTTCGAAGGGCAATCCGGTGAGGGACTGGGCCAGATCGAGGGGGTTGGCGATGGTGGCCGAAGAGCAGATGAACAGGGGCGAGGAGCCATAGAAATCGCAGATTCGTTTCAGGCGGCGGACGACATTGGCGAGGTGGCTGCCGTAGATGCCGCGGGCGTAATGGAGTTCATCGATGACGAAGTAGCGCAGGTTCTCGAAGACCTTGGCCCAGCGGGTGTGGTGAGGCAAGATGCCGCTGTGAAGCATGTCGGGGTTGGTCAGGACGATATTGGCGCGCTCCCGGATGGTCTTGCGGGCGTCCTGCGGGGTGTCGCCGTCATAGGTAAAAGCGCGGATATCGGCGCCCATGGCGTCTACGATTGCCTGCAACTCGTGCAACTGATCCATGGCCAGCGCCTTGGTAGGGAACAGGTACATAGCGCGAGACTCGGGATCTTCGATCAAGCGGTTCAGGACGGGGAGGTTATAGCAGAGGGTTTTTCCGCTGGCGGTGGGAGTGACGACGACGACGTTCTTGCCCCCGGCGATGAGCCCGATGGCTTCCGCCTGATGGGAGTAGAGACGGCTCACGCCGCGCTTCTGTAAGGCGAGGCGCAGGGGCGGAAGGATCCATTCGGGGACATCGGCAAAATCGCCTGGGCGAGCGGGGGCGCAGCGCAGGGCGCGGACGGGCGAGCCGGGCTCAGCCATCCACTCGCGGAAGCGGGACACAGCGGCTTCGAGTCCGCCGCGGCGCGTCAGGCTTCTTTCAGATTCGGGTTCAGAGAACGGGAGAGAGAGATTCACGGCAAGTTATTCGCCTTTTCTTTGCCAGAGTACAACAGATTGGACATCGAGACAAGGAGCGGACGTGAGGTGGGGATGAGGCTCAGGAACGCACGAATTCGTAACGTTCAAGGGTGGCGCCGACGAGGATTTTGGAAGAGCCATTGGCGCTGGGCTCATCGCGCACGAGGCGCACGACCTTGCCCAGGCAGCGCAGGTTGACGCCGCCGCCATTGGAAGAGTGGGAAGGGAAGGTGATGATGTATTCGATGGGTTCGCCCACTTCCATTTCGATGGTGGCGGAGAAGAGCACACCGGCGGCGCTCATATTCCTTGTTTCGCCGAGGCTGGAGACCGGGTGAAAGGACTTGCGCACAACCTCCACCGGGAGGCGAAGCTCGAAACGCTTAGCTTTGCGCTGTTCAATCACTGAATCAACTTCATTGTGCTTGCGATGGGTGAAGGAAATCAAGCCCGCACAAGTATACTTTTGTCAAGGCGGTTATAGTACCCACCGGGGACAACACAGATGGGGCGAGCGCGCCGGGTTGGAGGGCGAGCCAGGCAGGCGTGGCAGCGATGGTAAAATCGGACTGAACTGCCTTGCGGAAAGCCCTTCGAATCAGCCTGGGAGTGGCGCTTGTGATTCTGGGAATCATCGGCGGCCTGCTGCCCGTGATCCAGGGGTGGATGTTCATGATTCCCGGCTTGCTGATCCTGAGCGAGTATTTCCCTCCCATCCGGCGCGCGGTGGAGTGGGCGAAAAAGAAGGCGAAGAGGCATTACGGGGCGAAGGCGGGATCATCGGAACCTGGCTAAGCGCGGGTCCGAGCCGGCTTCGACATAGGGGCCGTAGAGGGTTTCCTCTTCGAGGTGGTAGGAGCGCAGGAGTCCGACTCTGAGAGAGACGCGGTACCAGAGCCTTTCCGGCAGCCAGACTCCATTGTCGACGCGAACCTGAGTCATACTGACTCGGGAGAAGGCGTGGATGCGGACCAGAATCCAGCCGAAGGTGACGGTTTCGCGCAGTTCGGAATCCACTCTGGCCCAGAAGAGATCCTGCTTATCGATCCAGAGTTTGCCGGTGACCTGAGTGAACAGCCTGGAGTAACGATCCACGGGGCGATAGCCCGGACGCGGAGTGACGTCGATGTAGTAGGCAGGACGGCCGCGGATCAATTCCTCTCCGAGAAGGCGGAAATTGAAGGCATCGGGGATCTCCTGAACGGCCTTGTGGTAGCGAGCCAGGCGCTTTCGGAACTCGGAGATCCGTTCTTCGCGCTGGGCCGGAGTTTCCTGGCGCCTCAAGCGGCAGACTCTCTCCACGTCGGCCTCGTGCTTCTGGCGGTCGCTGGCGGGGGCGGGTTCTCCATTCTCCTCCAGGAGGATCCGGTAGGGAGAGCCCTCGATCAGGAGCACGTCGTGGGTTTTGGTCAGGGTGGAGCGGCGCCGGCCTTCGTCGTCGAGGTTGTGCAAATGAATCCGCTCGGTGTAGTTAAAGCGCTGAGCGAATTCGAGGCTGGGTCCGAGTTCGTTGGCGACGGCGCGGCGGACGATGTCGCGAAGATCGGGCTGCGCGCCCAGCGTGAGGCAAGCGAAAGCGACGAAGCTGAGGAGTCTGGCGAGCGCCGGCAGACCACGGTCCCCCTGTTCTCAATGTAGCAGCCTGGGGCCGGCGCTCAGAACTCGTAGCGCAGGGCCAATTGGATCTGCCTGGAGGAGGTGGTGGTGGCGGTAATCTGGCCGGCCGCGCCGACGCGGTTAAGGGAGCTGTCGAAGATGGTCAGAGCCGAGGGGATCTGGAAGTTGGGATGGTTGGTCAGGTTGAAGACTTCGGCGCGGAGCCGAAGGCTCTGGTTCTCGCGCTTCCACAGGATCTTATGGGCGGCCAGGTCCAGAGCGGCCAGCCCGGGACCCCGCAGCGAGTTTCTCCCGAGGTTTCCATACATACCGGCGGGAGGAAGGGCGAAGGCAGCGGGATCGAACCAGCGCGCAGGGTCTCCAAGAATCAGCCTCTGCCCCGGGGCAGCGGTGAGGACGGGCCGTTGCTGGAGATCACTGGGGCCGCCTCCCGAGAGGCGCGCCCGGTCGAAGCCCACGCTGGGGCTGAAGGGCGGGCCGGACTGGGCCTGCGCCATCACGTGCATCTCCCAGCCTCTGGTGAGCCAGCCCGCCGCCCCCCCGGCCGCTGAGGGCAAGGCCCAAGAAAAATTCGCGGCCAGCACATGGTTGACGTCAAAATCCGAAGGGCCGCGGTTCAGGCGGTAGTTGAACATGGTGGGGACGTTGTTGAAGTTGCTGTAGTCATTGCGGATGACGTTGCTGACGGTATCGATGGCTTTTCCAAAGGTGTACTTGACCTGGTAGCGGACGCCTTGACGCCAAGAGCGGGAAAGAACCGCCTGTAGCGCGTGGTAGTTGGAATCAAACTGAGAACGCCGCACGCTGACCACGGCGAAAGAGGGGTTGAGGCGATTCAGGGCAGCAGGGAAGAAAAGTTGTCCGTCCGGAAGTATCTCCGGCCGGTTGGGGTTGTACTCGCCGACAAAACCGAGGAGATGGACGCCGCGGCTTCCGGCATAACCAATTTGCAGGACCATTTCCGAGGGAAGCTGCGTTTGGATTTGAAACTGAAACTGAGCGACATAGGGCTGGAGCTGGTGGTAGTCTAGCATGTCGATATTCTTCTCGGGAGACGCGCTCAGCGCCGCCAGCAGAAGGTTCGGAAAGGCCGGACGGTTCAGGTTCACGCTTTGATAGAAGGGCGGCACTCTCGCCCCGGCCACGGCCAGTTCCCGGCTGCCAATCAGATCGAAGAAGATGCCCGCACCGGCCCGCAGGACCAATCGATTGCCGGCCAGCGGCGAATAGGCAAGAGATCCGCGTGGCGCAAAATTCCACCTGGAGGGGTTGTGGAACAGAGGTCCACCCACGGTGATCGCCGGAGAAGCATAGAAGTCGCCGGGGAACGTAGCGATCTTTCCATGCACCTCAGTGGGCGTTGAATAGGATTCATAGCGGACGCCGAAGCTGAGGCCGAGTTTTTCGTTGACGCGCCACTGGTCCTGGAGATAGCCGGAGTAGATGCGTTGCCGCCAGCCGCGAACCGTATCCGAGCCGGGCATCATCAACCTGCCCGACCGCGCTTGTCCTTGCAGGAACTCCGCCAGGGAACTGAAGGTATAGGTGCCCTTGGAGTTGTAGTCCGCGATCTGATTGAACTGGACGCGGTCGAAGGTACCGCCCGCGCGGATCAGGTGGGGGCCGCGGATGAGGGTGATCGCATAGCTGAACTGATAATTATTGAGGACGTACCTCCGGGGGACCTGGGCGAGGCTGGCTCCTCGCTCTCCGCCTATGTAGGTGGCGCCGGTGGTGAAGTTGACATTCCCCATCGGCATGCCGGGCACGAAGGACAACTCCGGCGCAATGCGGGCCGATTGCGAGCTGTCCTGCCGGTTCCAGACCCGGCTGAAACCCGCGCGAAACGAGTGCACCGTGTTTTGCGACTGTACGTACTCCGCCTGGTTGTGCAGGAAGTGATACCTCGAGGTGTCTTCGAAGGTGAACAGGAGCAGCGGATCAGGCCAGCGCAAGCTGCCGCTGTCAAAGGTGTACCGGCCGGCGTAGCGCAGGCGGCTCGATGCAATCCAGTCCAGCTTGCCGGTGTAGAAATTCTCGCCCGCGACGGACCTGAGCGAAGAGATGAACTCCCCTGTGCCGTCTCCGTAATCCTTTCCGTTCGGCAGGGGGTACAAGTCCAGGTAGGGTTTGACGAGGGGCGAGACAGCAACGGTCTGGTAGGGCAAGCGGCCCTCCCGGGCCGCCAGATTGGGGACAACGGACCTGGCGGTTTGCGTCTGGACCTGGCGGTATCCTTCGTAGCTCGCGAGGAAGAAGAGGCTGTTGTTCTTGACCGGGCCACTCAGCAGCCCTCCGAATTGGTTCTTGCGCAGCGGGGGAAGCGGTTCGTCCGGAGAATCGAAATAGTTCCGGGCATCCAGCGCGCTATTGCGAAGGTACTCGAAGGCGCTGCCGTGCCAGTCGTTTGAACCAGACTTCGAGACCGCCGTAAGCGCAGCTCCCACGGTCCGGCCGTATTCAGCATCGAAGGGGGTGGTGGTCAAGTGCAGTTCGCGAACCGTTTCCAGGCCCAGCAGAGTCCCTGAAGCGCTGGCGGGGGAGGAGCCGGTAGCGTCGTTGATGTAAATGCCATCCAGGCGGAAGCTGTTCTGGTTGGGCCGAGAACCGTTGACCGAGATGCGAGCGCCCCGGCCGGTGGTTACCGTGCGAGAACTGGTGGTTGAGACGTGCGTCCCCGGCAGGTGAGTTGTCAGATCGAACAGGTCTCTCCCGTTCAGCGGCAAGGATCCGAGCCTGGCTTCGTCCACGGCGCCGCCCCAGTCCCGAGGCGAAAGGCTGACCGGCTGGGCTTCGGCCACGACGACGACGCTCTCCTGCTGCTGGCCGAGTTGGAGCGTGAATTCCAACCGGACCGTGCGGCCCGCGTCAAGCCTGACCTCCCGGTAAGACTCCGGCCGAAAGCCGTTGGAGCTGACATCCACGTTGTAAACGCCTGGCAACAGCGCGGCCGCGGTGAACCATCCTTCCCCATTCGCAGACAACTGCCGCTGCTGACCGGTGCCGAGTTCCACGATTCTCACCAGCGCTCCGGGCAGAGCTCTCTGCTGGGGATCCAGCACCCGGCCTTCGATCTGACCCGCTATCTGAGCGGCGCACGGGGCAACCGCGCCGAGCAAGATCATGAAAGTCGCGAAAGATTGCGCAAAGAACCTCATCCTACCCCCAATACCTCAGATCGGTAAGCTCGCGGAACTCCGCCAGCCGCGGAGTCAATCCCCGCCGGAACGCCCAGGCTGAGTAAAGGCGCAGGCTCTCGGGATCGACAGCGCCCTCCAGGGAGAAACTCTCGCGGCAAACGTTCTCCAGGTCCTTGACGTCGATTCTCCGGTAATCCGCAAACTTTTTCATGTACCGCGGAGAACGGCCTCGGGCGAAGTCTTTGGCGCCTCGATAATACGCGTCCAGGAACTTCCGGCCCAGCTCGGGATCCTTTGCGAGCATCGTCTTGCCGAAGAAGATGAACGAATACTGAAAGTTCGGTCTCAGATCTCCAAGACCCCGCGAAAAAACCAGCTCTTCGGTCCCCTGCCGTCCCAGCATTTCGTCGGCCAGCACCATGGCGTCGACGCTGCCGCTCAAAAGGGCCGTGTAGCTCTCCGGCCAGTTGAGGGTGACGGGCGTTACATCTTTCAGAGAAAGGCCAGCCCGGGACAAGTGCTCGTCCAGCACGAAGTACCGGAAGCTTACGCTGGTTCCGGCGACCACCCGCTTCCCTTTGAGAACGGCAAGGTCCTCCAGACCATTCGGGAATTTGCGGCGCAGGGCGCAAATTGAACCGACATTCAGGCAACTGGCTCGGGCGACCTCCCGGCCCGCGACGATGCGGATTTGGGCCCCGCGCAGGACGGCGTTCAAGAAGGCAGTGCTGATTACGGTGAACTGCACGTCCACTTCTCCGGCGGCCGCGGCCACCATGGCTTCCGAGGGAGAGTTTCTGGGGATGTGTTGGATCTCCAGCCCCGCCTCCCGGAAGTAACCGAGCTCGTCGGCAAGGTGCAGACTGCTGGAACTCAGCGTGATGTGGGAAGAGACCTTGAGCCTGTGAAGACGGTTCGCCTGCCGGGTCCGGCACCCCGTGGCGGCGGCACAAAGGGCCAGGACTTCCCTACGGCGCATGCAGCGGCCTCCCTTGCTTGCCAAGGAGGTGGAGCGGCAAGATCTTGCCGGTGGATGTCGCAAACGGTTCGGCGATCATGACTTCAAATCCCTCGGCGTGTCTCCAGGTCCGATCCGCCAGAGATCCGCCGAAGCAGGCCCGCAGTTCTTTGAGGAAGCACTCGCGGACACGCTCGGGCGTCAGTCCCTGAATTCGGGGACTCGCCCTGAGAACGATTTCGGTCTGGGCGCTTCCTTCCACTTCCACCAATTGAAAGTCGCCCGGCGCTCCGCCGAGTTGCGCCGGCAGGGTCTGCTCCAATATTCGGAGTATATCCGTTCCCACCAAGGTCATGCCTTGGCCGGTCAGTTTTCCGTAGCTGTAGACTCCGCGAATCTGCCAGCGGAAGCCGAAGCGAGAGAAAAGGCAATCGCAGGCGGCGGGTTCGATAATCCCCGCGTCTCCCATCTCGGCGTTGATCAGCACGAAGGGAGAGAAGGTCTGAAGGCTGGTGAAGTAAAGGGCGTCGACTTCCCGGTCACCGACGGGAGGGCGGGTCCGTTTCTGAACGACGGCTACCCGGTCGTGGCACAAGTGGACACAGTTGTCGGTCTTCATCTGGCGGCAAGCGACACCAACCCCGCCGACTTCGGAGATCGGGTAGTAGGAGTAGACCTCGGCTCCGGCGGCTTCGATCACGGCGCGCTTGGCGCCGGTTAAAGCCTCGCCGGCCACGGTGAAAACGGTCCCCGAGATGTCCAGGCCCAATTGGATCGCCGCCGAGGCTACGCGAACGGCGGGGCTTGTGAAGGCGTTCACGAGGCAATTCATGCCGCGGCGCTTGCACCCGACAATCCACTCAGCAACGGGGCTGAAGTCATTCGGGGGCAGCACGGCGGGGAAAGGGACATGAGCGCCCATCAGCCGGGAAGCACCCACGATGGCGCCGGTCATGAGCCGGTAGTGTCCGCCGCGCTTCACGCTGTCCCCGGCCGTGAACCACCGCCGCACGGGCCGTCCCAGGCGGCTTTGCAGCAGGCAGAAGGACAGGCCGGTGGTTGAGGGAAGGATCGGATTCAGCGCGACGGGCAGATGCCGATCCACTTGCCACTCCCTGTAGCGAAGCACCTGCCAGGCTTCCCGGTAGAGGCGCGACCGGGTATCGTGCGGAACACGCGTGCCGCGGCTGCGGCTGCCGCTGGTCATTCCCGTCATACCGCCCCGCACCAGGGGGTTGCGGAAGGAATCGGTCGTCGCGGGAATATGCCGTCCGTTGCGCACGACCGGCTGCTTGCCTTTGAATTCGTCGTGGGACAAGCATACGCCGGCCTCCAGGAGTTCTTGCAGGGTGGACTCTAAGCCTCTTCGCCGGACGGAAGCTTCGAGGTCCGCATAGGCGCAACCGGCGAGCTTGAACATTTGGGCGTAGGGATGGTCCGGGTCCTGGAAGACCGTGCTCTGGAGTTTCGTCAGAAGCGTCTCCTCCCGGTGCTCCATTTGGCGCCGAAGGACCGCCTCCGGGTCCGGGTGGGGCGGCGTGCGGAGATACTCACGGACTCCTTGCAGAACCCCGGAATAGAACTTGGCCTCAGAAAGCATAAGCGCCAGGATTGCTACCTGCCTCGCGGTTTGACTCCCCAGGGAACCAGCCTGGCTTCGAGGCGGGCCAAGCCGTCATGGAACAGCACCCCCAGCATCGCCGTCGAAAAAATGCCGATGTAGAGCTTCTCCGTAGCGAAGGTCTGCCAAGCCATCCAGATCATTCTTCCGAGACCGTCCGGAGACCCCAGCAACTCGACTGAAATCGTGATGACAAGGGCACGGCCGGCGGTGAGCCGGAGTCCGGTGAAGACCTGCGGCAGGCAAGCGGGGAAATAGACCCTTCGCAGCAATGCGGAGCGTCCCGCGCCGTAGTTGCGCGCCATCTCCACGAAGCCCGGGTCCACGCCGCGCACGGCGTCCAGCGTCTGCATCGCGAGCGTGACGAACGCCGTGAGCGCAATCGGAACCAGGCGCGCCGTTTCGCCCACGCCGAGAAACAGCAGCAGCAAGGGCATCACCGCGAGTTTGGGCGTGGAGTTGAGGACCGACACGACCGGCTCCAGGGTCTTGCGAACCGGCGAGAGCATCCCCATCAGCAGCCCGCAGGCAAAGCCCGTGGAGAGGCCCAGGGCGGCGCCGATGAGCATCCGGTGCAAGGTGGCGCCCACCTGGGACTGCCATTCGCCGTTGAGGATCATCTGCCATCCCGACTGGAGGATCAGGGAGGGAGCCGGGAAGAACAACGGGCTGATCAAGTTGAGCGAGGCCGACGCTTGCCACGTTCCGATGATGGCCACCGGCAACCACCATGAAAAGACGGCATCCCGGAGCCGTGTCATCCATGCCGAGGTCACCGGCATGCCGCCTCCTTGCGGAAGCTGAGACCCAGCGCGCCCGAGACCGTCCGCTTCAGATCCAGAAACTCATCCGTCATCGTGATCCCAGCAGTGCGGGGCCGAGGGAAAGGAACCCGGAACTCGGACACCACCCGGCCCGGCTGTCTGCTGAGAACCAGAACCCGGTCGCTCAGGAGGATGGCCTCCTCCACGTCGTGGGTCACGAAAATCACGGTCTTGGGGCTCTCCTCCCAGAGCCTAAGCAATTCCTGCTGAAGCTCCAGGCGACGCAGGCAATCCAGAGCCGCGAATGGTTCGTCCATGAGCATCACCGCGGGATCGCTAAGAAAACATCGGGCCACAGCGACGCGCTGCTTCATCCCCAGCGACAACTCGTGAGGCCAGGCCATCTCCCTTCCTTCGAAGCCCATGCGGGCGAGGATTTCATGGGCCAATTTCCTGCGTCGACCCCGCGGCACACCTTGCATTTCGAGGCCGAAGGCGGCGTTATCGATGACGGTCATCCACGGAAAGAGGTTGCGTTCCTGGGAGACGAGCAGGATGTCGCGGTTTCTGTCAGAGGGGGAGGGTATGTGCTCAACCGCTCCCTCGTGGGGGGACTGGATTCCCGCAACCACCCTCAACAGAGTTGTCTTGCCGCAACCGCTGGGGCCGACGATGCAAAGAAACTCATTCTCGCGGGTTTCGAAACGGACGCCGCGCAATGCATGAACAGGTCCGCCCGGAGAAGGGAAAGTCACGCCGAGGTCTGTAGAACGAAGCCGCATTTCAAACTGCCGCTTTTGGCAAACCGAAAAGCCAAAGTCCAGTATCCCGGTGGGAGGGGAACTTCGTCAATCGGCCTCTGTTTGCATAAAATGGAAAAGAGGGGCTTCAGAATCCTCGTGAGAGGCGAATCCATACATGTCAACTCTAGAGACGGCGCCGGAACCTGTGCATTCCGGCGAGCAAGGGCAACTGGCGGTCAATGATTTCAGTATTCAAGTAGCGACGGTCAACGGATCGGGCAGCCAGACAGCCAACACGGTCCTGATGCGATCCCTGTTCCAGATGGGGATCCCAGTATCGGGGAAGAACCTATTTCCTTCCAACATCGCGGGCCTGCCGACCTGGTTTACGATCCGGGCCTCCAAGCACGGCTGGATCGCACGCAAGCGGGAAACAGACGTGCTGGTGGCTATGAATGCGGAATCCGCGCGCGAGGATGTGATGGGGCTTCCGCCCGGCGCGGCGGTCGTTTACGACGAGCCTCTGAAGCTGAAGGAGCTGCGTGGCGACCTGCACTATTACCCCGTTCCTTTCGACAAGCTGGTTGCGCCGGTCTGTCCGGAGGCGAAGCTCCGGAAGCTGGTGCGGAACATGATTTACGTTGGAGTGCTGGCCGAGCTTCTGGGCATCGAAATGGGAGAGATTCGCCAGGCTCTGGTCAAGCAGTTTGGACCGCGGAAGGCAAAGGCAGCGGAGCTGAACTGGGCGGCGGCGCAGGCGGGTTCCGATTATGCCGCGGAGCATCTGCCGAAGGCCGATCCGTACCATGCCGAGCGGATGCACGCCACGGCCGGCAAGATTATCATCGAGGGCAACACAGCGTGCGCGCTGGGAGCAGTCTTCGCCGGCGTCACGGTGGTGACGTGGTATCCGATTACGCCTTCGTCCAGCCTGGTTGAGTCCATGACGGGCTACCTCAAGCGGTTCCGCCTGGACCCCGATACCGGCAAAGCGACCTTCGCGGTGTTGCAGGCAGAGGATGAACTGGCGGCGATCGGCATGGTGATCGGCGCGGGGTGGGCGGGAGCGCGGTCGATGACCGCAACATCCGGGCCCGGAATTTCCTTGATGGCCGAGTTCACGGGGCTGGGATACTACGTGGAAGCGCCCGCCGTGATTGTCGACGTCCAGCGGGTTGGGCCTTCCACCGGGCTGCCGACGAGGACGGCCCAGGGGGACATTCTTTCGACGGCGGTCCTATCGCACGGGGATACGAAACACCCGCTGCTGTTTCCGTCCTCGCCGGAAGAGTGTTTTTCGCTGACGATCACGGCCTTCGATCTGGCGGAGGAGTTTCAGACGCCCGTGTTTGTAATGACGGATCTGGATCTGGGGATGAACAACTGGATGTCGGAACCGTTCGAGTACCCGAAGGAGCCGATCCGGCGCGGGAAGGTGCTCTCGGCGGAGGATCTGGAGAGGCTGGGCGGATTCGCGCGCTACAAGGACCTGGATGGCGACGGCGTCGGCTATCGGACGCTGCCCGGGACGGAGCATCCGGCGGCCGGGTATTTCACCCGCGGCAGCGGCCACGACGAACATGCGCGTTACAGCGAACGGCCGGCGGACTATGTACGGAACGTGGACCGCCTGGCGCGCAAATTCGAGTCCATCCGCAAGAAGGTCCCGGGTCCGGAGGTGAAGCTGAATCCGAACGCTTCCGTGGGCCTGATCTGCTACGGGACTTCGATTTACGCCACCGAAGAGGCCAGAGACCAGTTGGCGCGGGAGCGCGGGCTGGAAACCAGTCTCTTGCGGTTGAAGGCGTATCCATTCACGCAGGAGCTTCGGGATTTTCTGGAACGTCACGCGCGGGTCTACGTAGTGGAGCAGAATCGAGACGGGCAGATGCTGGCTTTGATGCGCATGGATCTTGAGCCGAGCGAAATCGGCAAGCTGAACAGCGTCCGGTATTACGGCGGGTTGCCGCTGGACGCACGCACGGTGAGTGAAGAGATCGTTCGACAGGAGGGACTATGAGCACGGCAGCCACTCCCCCGCCGAAAAAGACCAACCGAATCGGGCTGGAAGCCGCGAGTTACAAGGGAGCAAAGAGCACGCTGTGCGCCGGATGCGGACACAACTCGATTTCGGAGCGCCTGGTTGAATGCTTTTACGAGATGGGGATCGCGCCCTGGCGTGTGGCGAAGTTTTCGGGCATTGGATGCTCCTCGAAGTCGCCCGCCTACTTCCTGGGATCGGCGCATGGATTCAACTCGGTACACGGGCGTGCGCCGGCGGTGGGTACAGGGGCCTTGCTGGCGAATCATCACCTGATCGGGCTGACCGTCACGGGAGATGGCGACACGGCCTCCATCGGATTGGGACAGTTCTGCCACATGTTGCGGCGGAATGTTCCGATGATTTACGTGATCGAGAACAACGGGGTGTACGGCCTGACAAAGGGCCAGTTTTCGGCGACGGCCGACCTGGGCTCCACGCTGAAGACCGGGGTGGTCAACGATCTGCCGCCGATGGATCTGTGCCTGTTGGGGATCGAGCTGGGGGCCAGCTTCGTGGCCCGCTCCTTTTCCGGCGACAAGCGCCAGTTGCAGACGATTCTAAAGGCGGCGATCGCGCACAAGGGGCTGTCCGTGATCGATGTCATCTCGCCGTGCGTCACGTTCAACGACCACGAAGGATCGACCAAGAGCTATGCCTACATGCGCGACCACGATGAGCCGTTGCATCAGATGGACTTCGTTCCGTTTTTCGAGGAGATCCGCGTGGATATTGCGGAGGGCGAGACGAAGGAGGTCACTCTGCACGACGGTTCCCGCATCGTGCTGAAGAAGCTCGGCAGGGACTTCGATCCAACCGACAGAGCACGGGCCGTGCAGGCGCTGCACGAGGCGGCGGCCGGGGGGCAAGTGCTGACGGGGCTGATCTACGTGGATCCGGCGCGCGCGTCGGTGATCGACCTTCTGAACCTGGTGGACGAGCCGCTGGCCACACTGGGGGAGGAACGGGTGCGGCCGTCCAAAGAGGCTCTCGACCAGATTATGGAAGAGTTACGCTGAACAGGTGGAACGATCTCTCCTTCGCGTGGTTCTGGTGTCTCCGCGGAATCCCCTGAACATCGGAGCGGCCGCCAGAGCCATGAGCAATTTCGGTTTCTCGAAGCTGAGGCTGGTCAATCCTTACGAGGTCGCGTTCCGGGAGGCGCGTTCGGCCGTGGGAGCGGCGGATGTGCTTCAGTGCGCAGAGGAATACGCGACTGTGGCGGAGGCGGCCGCGGACTGCACGCTGGTCGTGGGCACGTCCGCCGCCGGGAACCGCGCGTTACAGCAGCCGCTGCGGCGGCTGGAATATGGCGGGCGCGTGATCCGCAAGAGGCTGGCGAGCGAGCCGGTGGCGTTGCTTTTCGGCTCCGAGAAATATGGGCTTTCCAACGAGGATCTGGCGCATTGCCACTGGCTGATGAGGATTCCGAGCCGGGCGGAGCACGGGTCGATGAATCTGGGGCAGGCTGTAGCGGTCTGTCTGTATGAACTGGCGAGGGATGCGAGCGTGGCCAAGAGCGCTCCCGCGAGGCCGAAGAAAGCTTCCGCCGGAGCTTTGGAAACGCTGGCGGGCCTGATGACGGACGTGCTGAATGAGAGCGGATACGTACACGATCGTGTCGAAGCTTCGACACAAATGAAGATACGGAGGCTGGTCCGGCGGCTGGATCTCTCGGCGCACGATGCCGAGATCTGGCTCGGGATGTTCCGCCAGATTCAGTGGCGGCTAGCAGGCGGCCGGACTACTTAGAGGCGGCCCACGCCTGGTACAGGTCGGCCACCCTGGCCGAGGCCGGATCCCCGGGGTGGATGATCACGCGGTAGCGGAAGCGCAGTTTTTCGCCAGCTTCCTGCGTGAGGCTGCCGTCGCGGGTCTTGTCGCCGAGGAATTCGCGGGCGCCGAAGATGTTGGCGGCGCACAAGCCGTAAGCCCGGCAGTGCCAGAAGGTTGGGAAGCCGGGGTTGGAGGGGTGGTCCAGGATGGCAATGCCGAGCTTCTGGCCTTCAACTTCTCCATAGACATCCACCCACGGGGCACGCTTGCCCCAGACGTTGCTCTCTCCTTGGCGTCCTTCGGCATCCAGCATCTTGCCGGTGCGGGGCGGGTTGGAGGGGAGGTTCCGGGCGGGGGCTTCGAGGCCGGAGGCAACGCGAAGGGCGAAAGTTCCTTCTTTTGTGTCGCCCCATTTGACCTTCTCCGGCGCGGTGAAGGTGGCGTCCACATCCACGATTCTGAGGGTTGGGTCGGAGTGGAAGACCATAGTGCGGGCTTCGCGGAGCAGCACCCTCTTGTCAGGCCCAATCCAATCAAAGAGCGCAGAAATCGATCCGCTCTTGGAGCCGCCTTTCACGGACACGATCTTGTTCAGGGCGACGCGGCCGACGTTGGGGCGCTTATCTCCGAACTCGTTGACCCAAAAATCGATCCCGTTAATGTCGCCGTGGGTGAACCAGAGGCCGCGATGGTGGGTGTGGTCGGTCGACTCGCCGGGGACCTTTTCCATGGGGTAGCCCCGGGTCACGATGACGCCGGAAGCGGAGCGGAGGGGATGGAGGTAGGGCTTAGGCGTATCAGGGCCGAAATACAGGACGGTAAAGGGTTTGCCGTCGATTTCGACGGCTATCCGCCCTGGACTCTGAGAGAATCTGACCTGCGCGCCGAGGGGGAAAGCGGCGAGGGTCAAAGCCAGCAGGGTTCGGATCATGCTGGACATTACAGCACGCCGAGGCCCAGGCGCTCAAGCCGGGTTGCTTGCGTGAGGGCCGCCCGCTATCATGAAGTTGAGTCATCTCCATTGGAGGAACAAGATGGGTCCCCTGGGCTGGCAAGAAACGCTGGTGATCTTTGTCCTTGCCCTGCTCATATTCGGGCCGAAGAAGCTTCCTGAATTGGGCAAGACGATAGGCAAAGCTCTCACCGAGTTCCGTCGCGCCTCAAGCGACTTGAAGTCGACTTGGGATCGCGAGATGGCCAACCTCGAGCGGGAGAATGAATCAGTGAAGGAAATGACGCGCAGCATCCAAAGCGAGCTGAGCGAGTACAATTCTTCCTACAGCTATGACGGCTCGCCGTACGAGCCGTCGTACGATTCCACCGCAGAGAGTCCATACTCTGTAGGCGCATCCGCAGATCAGGGCGCCGAACCGACAGCAGACATGACGCCGGAAGGCGGCTACCTGCCAACCGAATATGGGGGAGGATCTGAATCGCCCGGTGAAGACAGCGTGGCGGCTGAAGCCGCGCTGGATCCGGCTCGGGTTCAAACTCCGACCGCCGTGCCGGAAGGCGAGCCGTCCAACCCGTCTCCTGCGGCGGGCTAGGGCCTGATTACTATTCCATGGCATCCGAGGATCGAGAAGCAGGGGTGAATTCCCCCGAAGGCGGGCAAGCCGCGACAGAAGAAACCGCAGCGGAGAGGGGAGAGGCGTCTCCGGAGGAGGACACATCGCAAGCGGTGGTTCCATCCACGGCGGCGCCGCCGGCGCAAGTGCCTCCGCCACCGTCCACCGGCGCCGATGGAGATGAGGAGGACGAAGACGAAGAGGGGATGGCGCGAATGTCGTTCCTCGAGCACCTCGAGGAACTGCGGTTGCGGATCATCCTGGCGATGTCGGGGATCGGAGTTTCCTTCCTGGTCTGCATCGTCTTTGCGAACCAGCTTTGGAGCCTGATCAGCGCACCCGGACTGGCGGCGCTAAAGAATGTCGGCGCCGACCCGAACCTGGTGTTCCTGAAGCCGATCGAGGCGTTCTCCGTCATCTGGATCAAGGCGCCCATGCTGGCCTCCCTATTCCTCGCCGCTCCCTGGGTTCTGTACCAGGTGTGGGCCTTCATCGCGCCGGGGCTTTACAGGCGGGAACGCAGGTGGGCCGCGCCCTTTGTGGTCAGCACGGCGGGGTTGTTCATCCTGGGGGGATTGTTCGCCTATTTCGTGGCTTTCCGGTTTGGGCTGGAGTTTTTGTTCAGCATCGGCAAAGACATCGGGGTGAAGCCCTTCATTTCGGCGACGGAGTACTTCGACTTTTTTGTGAACGTGACTCTGGGCATCGGCATTGTGTTCGAACTGCCGGTGCTGCTGTTCTTCCTGACTTTGCTGCGGGTCGTGTCTCCGCGATTCCTGCTGAAGAACACCCGGTACGCGATCCTGATCATCACCATTGTTGCGGCGATCATTACTCCGACCCCCGACGTCTTCAACCTGATGCTGTTCACAGTGCCGATGTGCCTGCTGTTCTTCGTTGGGGTCTTCGCGAGCTATTTGTTAGTGCTGCACCGGGAGAAGCGGCGATTCCCGTGGGCGAAGGTGTTCTACGGCATACTGGTGGCGCTGGCGGCGGTCGCGGGACTGATCTGGCTAGGAATGGTGAAGTACGGGCTGCAATGGACGCCAAACTGGCCATTTCTGACGAGGTGATCGGGACGCGGGACTGAAACAGCCGTTCCCCAGAGAGAGGGACCACGCGCGCAGGTGGACAGCCCCAAGATTCTTGGAGCCACGCGGGCTGCGTGCTATATTGTTAACAGTTGTACCGCCGGTGGGCGGCTAGCTCAGTTGGGAGAGCACGGCGTTCGCAACGCCGGGGTCGTGGGTTCGAATCCCATGCCGTCCACCAATTCCCCCGCATGACGAGACGCCGCGCTGTGTTCCCTCGCGCTTACACTTTCACGATGGCCCGCAGTTCCTTATCCCAAGGAGCGCGATAGGGCCGGACGCACATGGCCTGGGCTTCGCTGTCACCGATCACCATTTCCTTGTCCGGATCCCAACGGACCGCCCGGCCGAGCTTCAGGGACATATTGGCCAGGTGAGAGATGATCGAGACCCTGTGCCCGTCCTCGACCTCGCAGAAGGGGCGATTGCGACTGCGGATGCAGTCGAACCAGTCCCGCTTGTTCATGGCCATTGTGTCTTCCCCGCCGGTTCCGTAACGCGCATCCGAGGCCACCCCGGCGGCCTGCCCGCCACCGGCGCCTCCACGGCCCCGGCCCGCTTGCGGTTCGGCATACTGCGGCAGGAAGGGCTCACGACCCGTCTGATCGTAGCGCGGCCCGCCCGCCGGGTGGCCGAGGAATCGCGGAATCTCGTTTTCGGGATTGATCCATTTGGTTTCCGAAGTAACCTGGTAGCTGCCAGCGAGGACCATGTTGCCCTTCGTGCCGAGATAGACCTGGCCTCTGCCGGCGGTGTCGGCCATGGCGTTGGATTCCCGGATCGAGCAATTCAGAACGAAGCCCGGCTGACCCTTCGGCCCAGGGAACACCCACATGGCGTCCTGGAGATCCGGGGTCTCCCCGTCGTCTTCCAGCGCGTAGCGACCGCCGGTGGACATGGCCAAAGTTGGGCCCTTGGCGTTCATGACCCATAGGATTTGGTCGATGAGATGGGCGCCGAGGTTTGTCATCTGGCCGCCCGAGTAATCCCAGAACCAGCGGAAATGGTAGATGCCACGGTGGCGGGTGTAGGGCTTCTTGGGAGCAGGGCCAAGCCACATGTCGTAATCAAAGCCAGCGGGCGGATTCTCGACGGGCGTCTTGCCGAAACCGGGGTAGATATTCCGATAGAATCCCATCCGGATCGAATGGATCTTGCCGAGGACCCCGGAATCGATGAGCTTCTTGGCCTCCTTCACACCCGTGCCATGCCTGCGCTGTGTTCCAACGACGACGATGCGCTTGTACTTGCGGGCGGCCTGCACCATCCATTTGCCCTCGTCTACGAACAGGGTCATTGGCTTTTCGACGTAGACGTCTTTGCCGGCGGCGCAAGCCATGATGGTGAGAAGCGCATGCCAGTGGTCCGGCGTAGCGACGATGACGCCCTGGATGTTCTTGTTATCGAGCATCTTGCGGAAGTCGGAATAGCCGGTAACCCGATTGCCGCCGATGTAGGACAGCGCTTCATCCACGCGAGGCTTGTAGCAATCGCACAAGCCCAGAATCTCGGCATCGTTGAATTTCTTGAGATCGCCGATGTGCTGTTTTCCAATGAGTCCGTAACCAATCAGCCCGACGCCAATACGGTCGTTCGCGCCGAGCACCCGCTGGTAGGAAGCCGCCGTCATAGCAGCCGCGCCCAAGAAGGCGCGCCTGGTGGCTTGGGTCTTGTCAAGAACGTGTGACACTTTCTCTCCTCCTTTCAGCCATCCACCCCGCGGGACACAAAACACCCTGACCGCCCGAGGCTGGCTACATTGATTCTATTAGAAAAGGGGGAGGATTGCTGCGCCCCCATCGAAGGGCGGCGCAGCCACGCAGTTGCAGGAAGACGGCATCAGGCGGGTTGCGGACGCTCGCCCTCACGCAGACCCGGGACGGGCGGAGAGGCGGGTTCCGAGACCAGCTTGGGGGGCTTCTCTTCGAGTTCCAGTTTCGGAGCGGTGCGCGCCGGGGCCAGCGCCACACCGGCGATCAACTGCTTGATCTCGTTGCCTTCCAGAACCTCCCGTTCGAGCAGCGCTTCGGCGATCCGAACCAGGCCGTCCGAATGCTCTTCGATGATCTCCCGGGCTTTCTCGTAACCGCTCTCAACAAGCCGGCGGACCTCGTTGTCGATCTTGATCGCGGTGTCTTCACTGTAATCGCGGTGCTGGGCAATCTCACGGCCGAGGAAGATCTGCTCTTCTTTCTTGCCGAAACTGAGCGGGCCCATGCGGCTCATGCCCCACTCGCAGACCATCTTGTGAGCCAATTCGGTGGCTTGCTCGATGTCGTTGCCGGCGCCGGTGGTGATGTGGTTCATGAACTTTTCTTCAGCTATTCGTCCAGCCATCAGGATCGCGAGGCGAGCTTCGAGGTACTCCTTGCTGTAGGAGTGCTTGTCATCTATGGGCAACTGCATGGTGACGCCCAGCGCCATGCCACGGGGGATGATGGTGACCTTGTGCACGGGATCGGCATTGGGAAGCATGGCAGCCACAAGAGCGTGTCCAGCCTCATGGAATGCGGTATTGCGCTTTTCCTCATCGTTAATGATGAGGGACTTTCGCTCCACGCCCATCAGCACCTTGTCTTTGGCGATCTCAAAGTCGTACATGGTCACGACCTTGCGGTTCTGACGGGCTGCGATCAGCGCGGCCTCGTTGACCAGATTGGCAAGGTCAGCTCCAGCGAATCCGGGGGTTCCACGGGCGATCACGGAAAGATCCACGTCGTCGGCAAGGGGGATTTTCTTGGTGTGAACACCCAAAATTGCCTCGCGGCCCTTGACATCGGGACGGTTTACCACGACGCGGCGATCAAACCGTCCGGGCCGCAAGAGAGCCGGGTCCAGGACATCCGGCCGGTTGGTGGCCGCCATGAGGATGACGCCTTCATTGGATTCAAACCCGTCCATCTCGACGAGCAACTGGTTGAGGGTCTGTTCCCTCTCATCGTGTCCCCCGCCCAAGCCCGCGCCTCGGTGCCGGCCGACAGCGTCGATCTCATCGATAAAGATAATGCACGGGGCGTTCTTCTTGCCCTGCTCGAAGAGGTCTCGCACGCGGCTGGCGCCGACGCCGACAAACATTTCGACAAAATCGGATCCCGAGATGGAGAAGAACGGCACATTCGCCTCGCCGGCGATGGCTCTGGCCAGGAGAGTCTTTCCGGTGCCGGGAGAGCCGATCAGCAACACGCCCTTGGGGATTCTACCGCCGAGCTTCTGGAATTTCTGCGGTTCGCGGAGGAACTCGATGATTTCCTGCAATTCCTCCTTGGCCTCTTCCACGCCCGCGACGTCCTTGAAGGTGACTTTTTTGTGGGAGGAGTGAAGCCTTGCGCGGCTCTTGCCAAAACTAAGCGCCTTGTTGCCGCCGCTTTGCATTTGCCGCATCAGGAATACCCAGATGCCGATCATGAGCACGAAGGGAACAATGTTGATGAGAACCGAAACCCAGCTTCCACTGCTGGACTCCTTGATGTCCACGTCCACGCCCTTGTCCCGCAGGAGGTTGTAAATGTCGGGATAATTCGCGGGGATGACGGTCCGCAGCCCGCCCTGCTGGTCCTTGTATTCGCCGCGAACCTCCGTGCCGGTTATGACAACACTGCGAACATTGCCGGCCTCCACTCTTTGCAAGAAGGCGGTGAAGCTGACGGCTTGATCCTGGCGTGTCCTGCCCTGCTGAAAGGCCACCACCAGAATCACAATCACGCAGATCAGGATGACCCAGAAGACGGCCGTCTTAACATTGGAATTCATTCAGCCTCCGGCCCCGTTAAGGTCCTCAATTACAATTGTATCTCTAATTCTCTGAGATGCTAGAAGGGGCCCGACGGTTCTGCCCTCGGGGGTTCCTCTTCCGTGGAGATCTCCAGCACCGGCCGGCTGGAGGCGTCCGGGAGGCGCTCTTGGGCCGGGCCGAAGCGCCAAGCCCAAACGAGAGAACCCCCTCCTTCAATGACCGGCCAGTTCTCTCTTTCCCAAACGGGCACCCGCTGTTTCTGGAACAATGTTTTCAGGCTGACCGGGCGGTTGCAGCCGGCGGGGCGATAGCGATCTCCAGGGCGCCAGCCGCGCAAAAGCAATGGTTTTGGAAGCCGTTCCCAGTCCAGGAGGGCCGCTTGGGCGTCCTGGCGAGGCGCGTCGGACAACGTAAGCCGAACCGTTCGCCTGTCTCCCGGCAGGCAGGCGCAACCCGGAACGCTCAATTCGAGAGCGCCACCGAAGGGTGGTTCCCTTTCCGAAGAGGTGGGTGAAAAGCGGATCCAATCAAACGACTTGCGGACGTTGACGCCCGGCAAGTTCAAGGCTCCGCTGCCTCCCGCCGCGTTCATAAGTTGCACGGCCGCCTCGATGTGCTTGAACTCGATCCTCTTGAGATCTCCGCGGACGCGCTCGATGACAGAACGCAACAGGCGGCGAGCGGCAGGGAGGGACAAGTTCCGCAGGTCAAGCGGGCGAAACATCGCGGCGCCTCCCCGCCAGACAACGAGTTCGCCGGCCAGCCGATGGCACTCCTCCCGCCAATGCTCCTCTTCCTGCCGCGCCAACTCGGCAAGGCGGGCCAAGGCCTCGGGCAAGGCGGGGTTCCAGTCGCGAGCCAGAGCCGGCAGCAGCTCATGCCGGATCCGGTTGCGGGCGAAGCTCAAGTCGCGATTGCTGGAGTCCTCCCGCCAGGGGATGCCGCGTTCACGCAGGAAGCCCCGAACAGCGGCCCGATCCACCTGGAGCAAGGGCCTGACAATTCCGCCGTCTGTGACCGGGAGGATTCCGGCGAGGCCGCTGATGCCGCATCCGCGCAGCAGCCGGAAGAGAACGGTCTCGGCCTGGTCCTGCAATGTGTGTCCGACCGCCACCCTGTCGACGAGGCCGGTGCGAATGGAGCGAGCGAAGAACGCGAGCCGGGCTTGCCGGGCGGCCTGCTCGAGATTGTGCTCAGCCGCACCCTCCAGGTTTGCCACTTCGACGTCAAGCTCCAGGCCGAGGCTGCGCGCAATTTCGCGGACGAACTCCTCATCCCGCCGGGACTCCTCCCCGCGGAGCTGGTGATTGAGATGCAACACGCGGAAGCGCAAAGCCCAGCGCGGGGCGAGCTCGAGCAGAACGTGCAGGAGGCAGACGGAGTCCGCGCCTCCGGACACGGCCACTCCGACTCTGTGGCCGCGTTCGAACATGTTATAACGAGTAATGGTTTCGGCGACGCGATCGAGCACGGGTTGACCGCATTCCTATTGTAATGCCCGGTTTCGCCGCCAGGCCGGCCGAATCATTGGCCGGACGCGATCGCGCTGATTCGCGGAAGGTCCTTCGAACCTCGCAAGGAGACCTGGAGCAAATGAAATTCGACATCGCAGTCATCGGACTCGGAGTCATGGGACAGAACCTCGCGCTGAATATCGAGAGCCGGGGATTCTCGGTCGCAGGGCTTGACCTTGACAGTGAGAAGGCCCGCGCGGCGATGAAGAAGTGGGAAGGCAAGAGCAAAATGGCGACCTTCGCCACGCCGGCCGAGCTGGCGCAGAGCCTGGAGACGCCGCGGAAGATCCTCATGATGGTGCCCGCCGGCAAGCCCGTGGACTCGGTCATTCAGGACCTTAAGCCCCTCCTGTCGTCGGGCGACATTCTCATTGACGGCGGGAATTCGTTTTTTCAGGACACGGACCGCCGGGGCAAGGAACTTGCCGCAGCGGGAATTCACTACATTGGGTCCGGCGTGAGCGGCGGAGAGGAAGGCGCCCTGCTGGGTCCGGCGCTGATGCCCGGGGGGCCGGAGGCCGCTTACCGCGCGGTGGAGCCGATTCTTACGAGCATTGCGGCCAAGGTGGAGGGAGATCCCTGCTGCGGCTACATCGGGCAAGGCGGGGCGGGCCACTACGTGAAGATGGTTCACAACGGGATCGAGTACGGCATCATGCAGCTTCTGTGTGAAGCCTACGATCTCATGAAGTCCGTGCTGGGGATGGACGCACCATCCATGCAAAAGATCTTCAGCCGGTGGAACAGCGGCCCCATGAACTCGTACCTGCTGGAGATCACGGCGGCGGTCTTGAGCAAGACAGATGCCGAGACGGGCAAACCTTTGGTAGATGTGATTTTGGACACAGCCGGGCAGAAAGGGACCGGCAAGTGGACGTCTCAGAACGCGCTGGATCTGGGGGTAGCCATCCCGACGATCAACGCGGCCCTCGAAGGGCGCATCCTGTCCGCGATCCGCGAGGAGCGGGTGCAAGCCTCGAAAGTATTGCGCGGGCCGGAGGCAAAGTTCGGAGGGGAGAGGGATTCATTTCTGGAGGCGACTCACGACGCCCTGCGGCTGTCCATCCTCACCTGCTATGCGCAGGGATTCGCCTTGATGCGCGAGGCATCCAGGGAGTACGGCTATCAGCTCGATTTTGAGGAGATTGCGCGGATCTGGCGCGGTGGCTGCATCATCCGGTCCGCGTTGCTGGAGCCCATCCGGGGCGCGTTCCACAGCCAGCCGGCCCTTGCCAATCTGCTTACGGTGGAACCGTTCGCAGGCCTGGCCAACCTGCTCCACGATCAACTGCGGCGGGTGGTGTGCGAGGCTGCCCGGCACGGTGTGCCGTGCCTGGGGATGGCCGCTTCGCTCGGTTACCTGGACAGCTACCGGCGGGAGCGCATGCCGGCGAACCTGCTACAGGCCCAGCGCGACTACTTCGGCGCGCACAAGTACGAGAGACTCGACAAGCCGCGCGGACAGTTCTTCCACACAACTTGGACGGAATAACCAATCGGGACGCAAAGGAGGTTCTGGAAATGAAGTACGGGCTGAGTATCCCCGAGCGGGGAGCGCTGGACTTTCTATCGATGGGCGCGTTGATCCACCGCCTGGATCCGGGCATCATCCCTTTCCGCAAGGCGAATCAGTGCCAGATCCACGTGAGCGGCGGCGAGTTCAACTGCGCGGCCAATCTCGCCGATTGCTTCGGGATGAAGACCGGCATAGCGACGGCGATGGTGGATTACCCGATAGGCCACTTGATCGCGGAGCGCGTGCGGGCCATGGGCGTCAAGCCGTTCTACAAGCATTTCAAGCACAACGGCGTCAATGGTCCCAATATGGCCACGGTTTACAGCGACCGCGGGCAGGGGGTTCGCGCGCCGGTCGTTTTCTACAACCGATCCAACGAGGCGGGCGGACTGCTTAAGCCGGGCGATTTCGACTGGAAGGCTATTTTCAGCGAGGGCGTCCGGTGGTTCCACAGCGGAGGGATTTTCGCAGCGTTGTCGGAAACGACCGGGCCTCTGATCGCGGAAGGAATGCAGGCGGCGAAGGCCGCCGGCGCGGTGGTTTCCTTTGACCTGAACTACCGCGAGAAACTCTGGAACATCTGGGGCGGGCCGGAGCGAGCCCGCCAGGTGATCGGCCGAATCGTGGAGAACGTGGATGTGCTGGTGGGAAACGAGGAAGATCTTCAAAAGGGGCTTGGCGTTCCGGGGCCCGAAGTGGCCGCCAAATCCAAGCTGGACCCGTCGGCGTTTTTCGGCATGATCGACGCCGTTGTGAAGAAGCACCCGCAGATCAAGGTGGTGGCCACAACCTTGCGTGAGGTGCATTCGACGAACCGGCATAGCTGGAGCGCCGTTGCCTGGATCGATGGCCAGACCTACACGGCTCCCACTTGCGAACTGGACGTTTATGACCGGGTGGGCGGCGGAGACGGCTTCGCTTCGGGGCTGTTTTACGGCCTGCTGACCGGGGAAGAACCGCTCGAAGCCGTGAAACTAGGCTGGGCGCACGGGGCGCTAATCACGACCTTCCCGGGCGACACGACGATGGCCACAGTAGACCAGGTCCGATCCTTCGCCAAAGGCGGGTCGGCGAGAATTCAGCGTTGATTGAGAGCGCAAGGAGGAAACCGGTTTTGGAGATCCGTGAGCGCGCCGCCCGAGTGCGGCTGTTGTTGATGGATGTGGACGGGGTGATGACCGATGGGAAGCTTTATAATCTCCCCGGGCCGAACGGGCAGATTTTCGAGACCAAGGGTTTTGATTCGCAAGACGGGATCGCCCTTCAGTGGCTGCACTGGAAGGGGATACAGACGGGGTTGATCAGCGGGCGCATCTCCGCGGCGGTTGAGGAACGCGCCCGCCAGTGTCACTTTGCCTACATTTATCAGGGGCATATCGAGAAGATTCCGATCCTCGAGGAGATTTACCAGAAGAGCGGCTTCACGCCGGAAGAGGTTGCCTACATTGGAGACGACCTTACGGATGTTGTGGTGATGAAGAGGGTAGGGCTCGGAATCGCCACCGGCAACGCGCGGCCCGAGGTGAAGCGCATCGCCCATTTCGTTACGCGGCGGGAGGGCGGCAACGGCGCCATTCGGGAGGCTACCGAGCTGATTCTGAGCGCGCAGGGTCTTTGGGAAGAGATTCTGCGGCACTACGAATCGGAGGCCTAAGTGTCGCAGGAGCGGGTTGGCGTCCTCATACGCGCCGATGCGGGCCCGGGAATTCTTCACCAGGTTACCGGGGTGTTCGCCAGGCACAGGGCCGACATTGCCCTGGTCGAGATTTTGGAGAGCCGTCCTCCGAATTCGCGTCTGTACTTCGAAGTGATCCCGGGCGGAGACCCCAACCATCTGGTGGCCGACCTGGAGGCGCTGCCGGTGGTGCATGAAGCGGAGCTGGTCCATACGTTCCAGAGGATCTATGGGAAACGGGTGATCATCATGGGCGGAGGCGCGCAGGTGGGGCAAGTGGCCATCGGGGCGATCTCCGAAGCGGACCGGCACAATATCCGCGGGGAACATATCTCGGTGGACACCATACCGCTGGTGGGCGAGCAGCCTTTGGCCGATGCCGTGCGAGCCGTGGCGCGGCTGCCCCGCGCTTGCGCTCTGGTGCTTGCGGGCTCCCTGATGGGCGGGGAGATCGAGCGAGCGGTACGGGAAGTTCGGGAGCAGGGGCTGCTGGTGATCAGTCTGAACATGGCCGGGAGCGTTCCCGACGCGGCGGATCTGGTGGTGACCGATCCGGTCCAGGCGGGAGTGATGGCCGTGATGGCGGTCGCCGACACGGCGAAGTTTAACGTTGCCCGGCTCAGGAACCGCATCTTCTGACGAGGGGGAAGGCGGGGGAGGTTCCGTTCTGCGCAGACCGGTTCGAACTGCGCCTCCGTGCAGAAAACTCCGTTTGCCGCCGATGGTACTACGGGGGCGCGACGCCGCTCCGTCCCGCCGTAGCGAGGGTTGATTTGCACTGAGGATGGTATTCTGAAGGAGGGGCACAGCGTGGACGACCAACTCAAGGACCTTATGCGGGAGTTAGGGAACGCCATCAACGAGTCTCTTTCCGAGTCGGAGAGGATCTCCATGGTCATCGAGGAGATCAAGAGCGCGGGATACGACGTTTTCCTCGTGCTGGAGGCCACGATCGGCTTCAACAAGTGCGATCCGGCGGAAGCCGGAGAGGCGCAAACAGAGAGCTCACGCGAGACGCCCGCGCTGCCGATGCGGGAATTCCGGGCCGGAAAGATCAAGTGGACATCGCAGGACCAGAAATTCCTGCGGGCGCTGAAAATTGCGGTGGACGAGGAACGCGGCGCGTAGCGGCTGTGCCTACTGGATGAGCTCCTGGTAGACCGACCAAGTGGCTTGGACCGCCTTCTCCCAACGAAACTGCGAGGCGCGGCGGCCGCCGCGCGCAACGAGTTGATCCCTCAGGTCTTGATCGTCGATCAACCGGCGAAGTCCTTCGGCAATGCTGTCCATGTCCTCGGGGTCGACCAGCAGGACGGCGTCTCCGCCGACCTCCGCTGTGGCGGAGCGGTTGGAGGTCAGCACCGGGATGCCGGAAGCCATCGCGTCGAGCACGGGCATTCCGAAACCTTCGTCCAAAGAGGGAAACGCGAAGATCGAGGCGCGCTCGTACAGCCACGCGAGCTTTCGTTCGGACACGTAACCGTAAAGTTCAATATCCCGGCGGCGGGGACTTTCCTCGATGCGCTGCAAGATCTCGCCGGCGCCGAATCCGTGCGATCCGGCCAGAGCGAGGCGCCACCCAGGAGGCATCCGCTCGAATGCATGCACGAGGCGCAGGATGTTCTTGCGCTTCTGGATGGCCCCCACGTTCAAAATCAGGTTCTCGCGCAGGAGGCGCGGCTCCCGGGTGGATGGGACGTAGCAGGTGGCGCCGTGGGGGATGACGCGGATCCGGCCGGCTGCGACGTCCAGAAGATCTTTGACCTGGCTGGCCGTGAAGTCGGAGACCGCGATGATCATGTCCGAGCGCGCGGCGGCGTCTCGCGCCTGCTCGCTGAACCGTTTACGAAACTCGGGCGTGGAATAGTCGCCGGTGAGCACGAAGAGGTCATGAAACGTGGATACAGCCCGGCGCAAGCGGGCGCGCGGCAACCGCTGGTTGAGTCCGTGGAAGACATCGGCCCGGGGCGAAAGCGACTCCAGGAGGAAGCTCCTGCGGCAATTTGGAAGCAGCGCTTCGCGAAAAGACATTAGGAACCGGTGCGGTCTGTAGCAAAAGAGGAACGGTGACTCGGGGTGCGATCCGGCCAATCCAAAGAGGATTCGCCTGGAGTACACTCCCACCCCCGAGAGGTTTTCCCCCAGGCTATAGGTTGCATCGAGGGCGGCTTTCAATCCCTTAGACGATACTCCTTCAACTTGCGATACAGGGTGGTCCTGCCGATGCCGAGCAAGTGCGCAGCCAACACTTTATCACCTTTTGTGTATTCGAGAGCCCGCAGTATGGCTGTCTTCTCCATCTGGGTGAGAGAGGGGAGCGGCATGGCTGGCGCGTCTCCTCCGCCTTCCAGCGCCCGAGGAACGGATGAAGCATGGCGGCCGGCCGCGGCGCTCATGGCAGAGACTACCATGCGGCGGGCCGCCATATCGTTCTGGAGCGCCGAGGGGAGATCGGCAGAGTGGAGAAGGGGGCCGGAGTTGATCGCCACCATGCGCTCGATGGCGTTTTCGAGTTCCCGGATATTGCCCGGCCAGTCGTAGGCGAGCATGGCGTCGAGGCACTCACGCGTCAGGGTATGGGAGCCCCCGTGCCTGGCGATGAAATAGGCGGCAAGGTCAGGGATGTCCTCCTTTCGCTCCCGGAGGGGGGGCAGCCGCAGCTTGACCACGTTGAGGCGGTAGTAGAGATCGGGACGAAAGCGGCCTTGTTCGACCTCGCGAACCAGGTCGCGATTGGTTGCTGCGATGATGCGGAAATCCGCTCTGCGGGTCTCAACGGCGCCGAGTGGGCGGTATTCCTTCTCCTGAATCAGGCGCAAAAGCTTGGCTTGGAGGTCCAAGGGCATCTCGCCGATTTCGTCGAAGAAGGCTGTGCCGCCGGCGGCCGCCTCAATGAGACCGCGCTTGGGCGCGAACGCCCCGGTGAAGGCGCCGCGGGTATGGCCGAACAGCTCGCTTTCGAGCAGAGGCCCGGCCAGCGCGGAGCAGTCGATCGGGACGAACGGGCCGGCGCCGCCCGCGGCGTGCAGCAGGCGGGCCGCCACTTCCTTGCCTGCGCCGGTCTCGCCGAGGATCAGGACCGGCGAGCGGGTCTTTCCGATTTTCCGAATGAGTTGAAGGACCTGGCGGATCCGGGAGGACTTGCCCACCAAGACGGGCGGGGAGTCCATGGGGCTGGACGACATCCCTTGCCGCATTATATGTCATCGCCGCCTGGTTCATCCAGGCGGACAACGAAAGCGGTCCCAAACTCCTCGCGCAGGCGGAGGGCGAGCTGGCGCGCGCCTTCCTCACTGTCCTCGCGGCCGATCAATACGCGCCAGAGCACAGTGGGGCCATCCCGTCGAACGAGGCGGCAATCGCGGTAGCGGCTGCGGAGGGTCCTCTGCATCCGCTCGGCGTTCTGGCGGTTCTGATAGGCGCCGATCTGGACGGCGAACTGTCCTCGCGCCGAGGGAACGCCGGAGCCGCCGATCACCTCCAGGCGCACTCTCACGATTCCAGCCCGGACCATGTCGATCTCCTGCGCCGCTCCCCGAGACAGATCGATGATGCGCCCGTCGACGAACGGCCCGCGATCCGTGATCCGCACGCGGACTCGCTTCCCATTCGCGAGGTTCGTGACTTCAACCCAAGTGCCGAACGGCAGCGTGCGGTGAGCCGCCGTCAGCTTCTCCATGTCGTAGATCTCGCCGCTGGCGGTGCGCCGGCCGTGATAGGGGTGGCCGTACCAGCTTGCAATGCCGGTCTCCACGGCCCCAACCGGCGCGGTGGCGGGCGGCGGAATCCGCTTCTTCCTGCCGCAGGCCGCGGCCGCGAGAGACGAGAGGAGCAGGAAGATCGCGCGCCTTCGGGAACAGGCGGGGCGGGCGGGCGGCGGGCCGGTCTCCATGATTTCCATTAAAACAATTTCTGCGCGCGCCGTTTTTGCCAGTTCGCGCCGGCGGGCGCCGGCAAGAAATTTTTGGCGGGCGTGCATTTTTCTCTTGACTTTCGGCAAGAACCACTTTATATATGAATCACGCCGCGATCTTTTCCAGGTCGCGCAACTTTAGATGTTTGGGAGAATCAATCGATGAAGAACGCAACGAAAAAGGCTGCAAAGCCCGCAAAGAAGAAGGCTGCAAAGCCCGCGAAGAAGAAGAAGTAGCCGCGGCGTCCCTATAGGGGACGGCAGCTAAGCAAAGATCGACCGAGGCCCCGAGAAATCGGGGCCTATTTTATGTGTGCCGAGCATGTTCGACAGCTTGAGGGTGAAAGTCCCTTTGACAACCTGATGGAGGTGAAGTCATAGCGAAGCGCAAGGGCGTCGCCGCGAGGCGGGGTCTGAAAGAAGCGTGGAGCAAACGCACGAGCCGATGGACAAGAACCGGATTGGAGGCATACGGTGCCGGGCGAGCGGGCATAGGATCGCGAAGCCCATATCCATCAAGGGCACGGGTTGTAAATCCGGCGGTTGTGTGCGGAAGGCTGTCGAGCTTACCTCGGGAGATCTGCCGTTTGTCCCGGAATCGGGACTGAGGGTGGAGCGATCCATCCTGACCGGGCGGCAGAAGTCAGCAGCGGGCGTAGTAGTCCGGCAACGGATGAAGGCCCAAACGGTCCTCCGCAAGGAGGGTAATGGGAGTGGTGAGTAGGCAGCGCGACTCATGGGCGACAAGCGGCAGAAGAACCAGCTAGTGTTGGCCTTCCTGGAGGAGGATAGGGGTGAAGCCCCGAAGGGCCTCCGAGAAGGGACCGAATCGTCCGCGGGGAAGCGCGGGACCAAAAGCCCGGCCATCGCCGAACAGTTGATGGAGGAAGTCTGCGGGCGGGAAAACTGCAAGCAGGCATTGAAACGAGTCAAGGCCAACAAAGGGAGCGCTGGCGTGGATGGGATGACCGTCCAGCAGTTGCCAGAGTACCTGAAGCAGCATTGGCCAGCCATCCGGGAACAGTTGTTGAATGGGACCTATCAGCCGCAACCGGTGAAACGGGTGGAAATCCCGAAGCCGGACGGAGGAGTGCGCAAGCTTGGCATCCCAACGGTGCTGGATCGGTTTGTCCAGCAGGCGGTGATGCAGGTGCTGCAAGGCAAGTGGGACCGGACGTTTTCCGATCACAGCTACGGGTTTCGGCCTGGACGCTCGGCTCATCAGGCGGTGGAGGCGGCGCAACAGTATATCGCCGAGGGTTACCGCTGGTGCGTGGACTTGGATCTGGAGAAGTTCTTCGACCGGGTTTCGCACGACAAACTGATGGCCAGAATCGAAACCAGGGTGAGCGATCGGCGGATGCTGAAGCTGATCCGGACGTTTCTGAAAGCCGGAGTGATGGAAGGCGGGCTGGTGAGTCCGGTCGATGAGGGGACGCCGCAAGGCGGACCGTTGTCGCCCCTGCTCAGTAACATCGTGCTCGACGAGTTCGACCGGGAGTTGGAGCGGAGAGGTCTCCGATTTGCGCGGTACGCGGACGACTGTAATGTGTACGTTCGCAGCCGACGGGCCGGGGAGCGAGTGATGGCGAGCATCACGCGATTCATCACGACGAAGCTCAAGCTCAAGGTGAACGAACAGAAGAGTGCGGTGGCACGGCCATGGGAGCGGAAGTTTCTGGGCTTCAGTTTCACGGCGAATCGGGAGCCAAAGCGGCGGCTTGCGCCGAAAACGGTGATCCGGTTCAAAGAGCAGGTCCGGAACGTGACGCGACGGACACGCGGCGTGAACGTGGAGAGGATGGCCGAGGAGTTGAGCCGTTATCTTCGCGGCTGGATTGGCTATTTCGGCCAATGCCAGACGCCTTCGGTGTTGCAGGGTCTTGAGGAGTGGACCAGGCGCAGGCTGCGGTCTGTGATCTGGAAGCAGTGGAAACGAGGGTCGGTGCGGTTTGCTGAACTGCGGAAACGGGGAGTGGGCAAGGATCTCGCTGCGCAAACGGCGGGCAGCGCCCACGGCCCGTGGAGGCTGGCGAACAGCCCGGCGCTCAGTATCGCACTGCCCAATGCTTACTTCGACTCGCTCGGGATTCCGAGATTGATTGTAGGTCGATAGCTCAACCCGCCGAACCGCCGGATGCGGACCCGCATGTCCGGTGGTGTGACAGGGAACGTTCGTGAGAACCTACCTATGTCTATTGCGCGGGCAGCTTCCTCTGGAGAAGCGTTCGAAACCGTTCCCCCAAGCCGTACAGCAGGGTTTTCAGTTGAAGCCTACGCTGAAGCCGGTCCTCTTCGTTGTCCGCCGCCAAGGCAGCCGCAAACTGATCCTCCTCCCCTGCCTCGAACAGCGTCCGGGCCAGGGAGTGCAGGCTCACGAACTCAAGACCGAGACTCGCGCCGTGCTCCTGGAGCGCCGAAAAGGGAATGTGGGAGGTGATGTCCTGCTCGCCAGGCCTGGCGAAGACATCTTCGGTGGCTGAGTGGCGGTGGTAGCTCATGAGCGTTCCGGCGGAATAGCGGCAAAGCTCGCGGGAGGTGTAGCCGTAGTCGATGGACAGCACGAAACCGGATTGCAGGCAATCGGCGATCCGCTGCAACCAGCGCAGAGCCTCCAAGTGGATTTCCACGACGGCCCCATCCTGAGCGCCGCCGGCGTACCGGCGGGCGAACTCGGCGTGCTCGCCTGCCAGCGGCGGGCCATCCACCCAAACGAACCCGCCGGCCGCGCAGCCCACGAGCCGCTCGAAGAACGTATCGCCATGGCGAACGGCAACATCGACCGGAAGGGCATCAAAGAACTCATTGCTGAAGATCACGCCCGTAAGCCGTGAGGGCAAAACACCGGAATCCAATTCGACGGGAATGTAGGGGAATTCCGAAAGCGCCTCACGGAGTTCTCCCCTGCCGGCGCCCAGTTCGACGACCGTGAACTGTTCGGGAGACCCCAGGTCGCGGCGCAGCCGGCGAACGAGGGCGGCGATGAGGATGCCGAAGACCGGCTGCAACTGCCCAGCCGTGAAGAAATCGCCGGTTTTGCCGAAGGGATCGCGGTTGCGGCGATAGTAACCGCAATCGGGGTGGTACAACGCGACTTCCATGAAACGGCCGAACGGGATGGGCCCGCGGCGGTGGATCTCGTCTTGAAGGATGGCTTCCGCTTGAGTCACGCAGTCTGGCCGACGGCCACTTTTGCCATACTAACAGCGTAACGATGGGGCTGCCGGAGATAATCCGCGTCAAGTTGAGCAGCGAAGAGGCAGGGTCCATCTCCGTGACGCCGGTGGTGGTCCGCGAAATGCCTCTGCGCGAACTGGTCGAACTGATGCTCGACATCACGGGGAAGGATGCCTCCCGCATCCGCGAGCTGCTCTTGAGAGGCACACTGGTGGCGGGCGCCTCGCGATACCGTTGGGCCAGTTGGGAGGCGGACCTGGCAGGTCTCAGGATGCTACTGGACTCCCTGCCCTCACCGGAGCCGGCCCGGCCCTTCGAGGCCGAGAGGTGCGTTCGGGTGGTGCTTCATGGGCCCGCCCTCCGGCGAGAAGTGACCAGGGTGTCGCTGGAGCAGCGCCGTTTCCTTCGGAGGAGGAGCTTCTGGGACGCCCTGGTTGAAATCGCCGCGGAAACCGGAGTGGCTTACAGCGGCTACTCCTACCGGGACCGCGCGGACCGCTACCGGCTGGAAATCAGCCAGGAGGCGTCGGCGCGCATCATCGCGAGCGCCTCCCTGCTTCGCTACTCCCGGCTTGAGGAGCATCTGGGAAAGGGAGACCTGATTCGCATAGAGTTCCTGGTTGAGCGGCCGTCGGCTTGAGCATCGCTCTGCTATGATCTTGGCGGGGAGCCGGAGCGCCATGCTGCAAGCAAGATCCGCAAAGCCAGTCGCGGCAGTAGAGACCAGCCTCATTCAATCGGCGCAGAAGCGCGGAGTGAATGTGCTTTCCATCATCCACCTTGGGCGCCTGCTTCAGGGCGCGGGATCCGGACCAGAACGGGATGCGTCCGTCTTCACTCTCTGCCGGCCGGACCTCAGCGCTGCCTTACTGGCCGCCGAAATGCGGATGGCCAGTTTCATCCCGTGCCGTGTCGCGGTATTCGAACAAGAGGGTGGGGTGTCGCTGGAGGCGTTTCCGCCTTCCGAGATTTGCAGGATGCTGGGGCGCCCGGACCTGGAAACGCTGGCGGCCCCGCTCGAGGTGTTGTTGCGGGAGATCATGGACGAGGCCGCTCGCGGCTCGGGCGCGGGACAGCCTTGCCTGGAGGCTCGGGGCTACGCGCCAGGCGCCACCGAGGGAATGGTGAATTCACGGGCGGCGATTCCGCAGAGGATCGACTGCCACGGCACGAAGGTGGAAGAGATCGCTGGAACCGGCCGGCACGACGCGCCGGGCGGGTAGGCGGACGGTTCAGCCGCGCCTGCTCTTGGTGCGCACGACCAATGGAGTTCCGGCAAACCCGAAGCGTTCCCTCAAGCGGTTCACGATATATCTTTCCGTTGAGAAGTGAAGTTTGCCGGGGTGGTCGGTGAAAAACACAAACGTAGGCGGCCTGACGGAGGGCTGCGTGACGTAGTAGACCTTGATCTCCGGTTCCAGACGGAGCCCCGCGACGAAGCGGTTCAGCTCGCCGGTTGGAATCCGCTGGATGGAGGCATCGTAGACTTTGCGGATCAAGGGAAGGATCTGCCCGGTTCCCGCGCCCGTGTGGGCGGACAGGAACGCCACGGGCGCGTAGTCGAGGAACTTCAAGGAGTCGCGGACTTTCTCCAGGAAAGCCCGCCGGTTCTTGTCCGGAACGGCATCCCATTTGTTGACGCAGAGGATGACGGCGCGGCCGTCTTCGTGGGCGTAGCCCCCGATGGTGGCATCCAGGCCCAGCACCCCTTCGGTGGCGTCGAGAACCAGCAAGACAACATCGGCCAGGCGGATATGCCTGCGCGCCATCACGACACTCAGTTTCTCCGCCATAAGCTTCGTCTTGCCCTTGCGCCGGATTCCCGCCGTGTCGACGAACGTGTACCGGGTTTCGCCGGCGATGATGGTTTGATCCACGGCGTCGCGCGTGGTGCCGGCGAGATCCGTCACGATGGACCGGTCTTCGCCCACCAGTCGGTTGAGGAGCGTTGATTTCCCGACGTTGGGACGCCCGATGATGGCCACTCTGAGGGGCGCGGCGGGCGCCGGTTCCGGCGCAGACGGGCCGGCCGGGAAACCGCTGGTCACATGATCCAGGAGCTCGTCGATTCCCAGGCGGTGCTCGGCGGAGATGGGAAACAAGTCGTGGATGCCCAGGGAGTGAAACTCGTGCGCCAGATTCTCACGGGCCGGGCTGTCAATCTTGTTGACGGCCAAGGCGATTGGCCGGGCCATACGCCGCAGCAAACGGGCAAGTTCCAAGTCCGCCGCGGTGAGCTCGGTCCTGCCATCCACCAGCAGGATGATGTGGTCCGCGCGTTCGAGAGCGACGCGAGCCTGACGAAAGATCTCGCCGGGAATCAGCCCGGGATCGTCGGGCAGGAAGCCGCCGGTGTCGATCAGCTCGAACTGCCGCCCGCGGTGGACCGCTTCGCCGTGAATGCGGTCCCTGGTGATGCCCGGCTCGTCTCCGACTATGGCGCGGCGATTGCGGGTGATGCAGTTAAAGAGGGTGGACTTGCCCACATTGGGCCTGCCCACGATGACCACGACGGGCAAGCTCGCGGGATGCTTCACAAGCCCCCATGATAGCACCGGCGGGCCAGGCTACTGTTTCTTCTTCTCCTGTTCCGCCAGGCGCTTCTTCATGCGCTCGAGTCCGATCTGATCGAGGAACGGCATGGCCGCTTTGGCCACGTCTTCGGCATGTTCCCTGGGCACGACGACCACGCCGTCCCCATCGGCGACCACGACGTCGCCGGGACGGACCAGGACTCCTCCGATCGTCACCGGGCGGTTCACGGATTCCAACTCGTTGCGGCCGGGGCGGATTCCCCGGGCATACCGCCGGAAATACGCCGGAACTTTCTGATGGATAATCTCGTCGCTATCCGCCAGCCCGCCGCTGGTCACGAGGCCCACCATGCCGAGTCTCTTCCAACTCATGATGTTGTTCGAGCCGATGGATCGGGATTCGCCGTCCTCGTTGGCGTCGATGACCAGAACCGCACCGGGGAAGAGCATTTTGGTGAAGGCCTCAGTGCTGATTTCGCTGTACCACCGGTTGATCGTCTTCTGGTCCATTTTGGGTTCCCGCTTGTTGGTGGGGACGTAGCGCGCGGTAACGGCGATCCCCACGATGCGGTGCGTGAAATTATCCGTATCCTTCCAAAGAGCCTTGATGTCCTGGCTGACGATTCCGACATCAGCCAGGCCGACAACGTCCATCCCATCGGAAACGTCCGCAACTCTCAGATCCTCGTACAGGCTGATGATCCGCTGATTGTCTTCCTGGGAGTAATCCTTGTACGGGATGAAGAGCCTCACCTTTGGGGGGAACACTGGTCTCCGCGGGCTGGGCCAGCAGGGGCAGGGCCGCGGCGGCAAGAAACATCGGAAGCAGAAGAATTGTGGTTTTTGATGCACTCCTCATCGGGGCGCCCTCCGGATTGATCTGTGGAATCGAAAATTGAAGTATAACTCCGGGGGCCCCACTGACGCGGAGAGGATCAGCCCTTTTTCAGGTGCTCGCTGTAGCGGGCGGACGCCCAATCCCAGTTGATGACGTTGTAGAAGGCGGCGATGTAGTCGGCGCGGCGGTTCTGATACTTGAGGTAGTAGGCGTGCTCCCAGACGTCGATGCCCACCAGGGGAGTCTGTCCCAGCGAGATGGGAGAATCCTGGTTGGGAGTCTGAACGACGGCCAGTTGGTTCTTGCGATCCGCCGTCAGCCAGGCCCAGCCGCTGCCGAAGACTCCGGCCGCCGCTCTGGTGAACTCCTCCTGGAACTTACCGAAGCTGCCGAAGCGGCTGTCGATGGCCTTAGCCAACTCGCCGGAAGGATTCCGGGGCCCGCTCTTGGACATCAGATTCCAAAAGAACTCATGGTTAACGTGGCCGCCGGCGTTATTGCGCACGGCGGTGCGGATCGCTTCGGGGACGGCGGCGAGATTCTGAACGAGTTCGGGGGCGGATTTCTTGGCCGTTTCGGGATAGTCGGCGACGGCCCGGTTCAAGTTTGCCACGTAGGCGGCGTGGTGGCGGTCATGGTGGATCTGCATGGTCTGGGCGTCGATGTGTGGTTCGAGAGCATCGAACGCGTACGGCAAGGGGGGCAGCACGTAAGGGCCCTGGGGGGCCGCGGGCGCCTGAGCCGCCAGCTTTGCGGCGGCTAAGCCGTTCATGGAAAAGGCGATAAGAGAAAGGACTTCTCTTCGAGTGGTCATGTCATCCAGCTCCCAAGGTGATGTGGTCCAGCGCAAGCACGTTCATTAGTTAAGGATGCGGGTGGCAGGGCCGGGGATGCAGAGCGGGGGGTGCAGGGTTCGGGATGCAGGGCGGGGGCATGGGCGGCAGAACTCAGGCCGAAAGAGTACTACGGTACGAATAGGACTAAATCGAGATGAAGCGTATTGACACCCTCAGGGGTTTGCTTTAGCATAGAGGAAGCCGCAAAGATGTCTGGTTGGAGAGCGGTAATTCTGCTGGAGGTGGCTGCAATGAAGACACGGGTTCTGCTTTGCGCGGGAGTGCTTCTGTTCTGCGCTCATGCTTACGGCGCGACGATCTTGTTGAACAACACAGGCGCGGGCACAGCACTAGGCGGTGTGGACCCGAACTGGATCATCTCCCCCTGGAATCCACAGCCGGCCTACGCAACAAACCCGACATCGACTTCGTACCCGATCCCGCCATGGCTCGCAAATGACGCCACGTCGAAGTGGATCTCCCCCAAGGCTGTCTACTCCCCTGGGGATGCGGACGCGCTTGGATACTGGCAATTTCAGACGAGCTTCACATTGGCGCCGGGGATGGATCCCTCGACCGTTTCCATCACAGGGCGTTGGATCGCGGACAATTGGGGAGCAGATATTTACGTGAACAACGTTCCCTATACTCCCGCGCAGACTACACCGGCAGACCAGTTTGCCACCTGGACGAGTTTCTCCTTGTCGGGCAGTTCCGGGCTGTTCACGACCGGAACGAACACCCTTCTATTTGTTGTGCGCAACCAGGATACAGGGCCCAACGGGCCTACCGGCTTGCGCGTCGAAATGTCGGGCACCGTCAGCGAGTTTGCGGAGATTCCAGAGCCCGCCACGGTAGCGATGCTGGGCGCGGGACTTCTGGCGCTTGGTTTGGTGTCGCGCCGTAAAAGGAACGTGTAAGTTCAGCGGGTGCGCTCGGACAGCGCACACGTTCAGTAACTTAAAGGGAAGAAGCCCCGGCGCCAAGGCTCCGGGGCTTTTGGTTTTTTCTGACGATTGCCCCGTCCCGGTGGGGTCAGGACTTTCGGCGTAGCCAGCCTTCGGGCCAGTGAGTGATGTTCTCCCGAAGATCGCTCTGGCAGAAGAGCCTGGGCGGTGTGACGCGTTCAAATTCGGCGTGCTTCTCCAGGAAGTCCTCAATCGCCGCCAGCGGATTGTCTGTGGACCAGTCGAGTTGCCCTCCAGGGACATCAGTCAAGTCCCGCATGAGACCGTCCGCCACAGCGATGTAGGAGCCGGAGGTTACGAGCGCGGAGTACAATTCCAGCTCGGCTCTGACATGGTCTCTTCGATGGGAGGAATCTAAGAGCACAAGTGTCACAGCACCTGGGGGGATCAGCCCGGCGACTTCCGCGAATACCGCCGATGAAGATGAGTTTCCCTCGACGAGGGAAATCCGGGCGCCGAGGGGGTGCCGGAGAAGGTCTTCACGAAGCAAAGCGTCGATGTGAATGTCGATCCCCACGACATGTCCCTTGCCGAGGACCTCGCAGAGTGAAGCATGAAACAGGAGGGATCCCCCCTTGTAGACCCCGGTTTCGACGATGAAGTCCGGCCGGATCTGGCAAATGACTTCCTGGAGGCGGACCAGATCTTCCGGGATTTGGACTACCGGACGTCCGAGCCAGGTAAATGTCAAGTAGTAGTTAAGGCTCCAGCCAACCCTCAGCCACTGGCGCGAGATGATCTCGAAGGCTTCTCTTGCATAGAGAGGAAAGACCTGCCGGCAATCGCCCTCAGTCACCGTCAGGATCTGGCTCTCAGTGTCGATGATGAGCTTCATGGAATAAAAGGCACTTCCAGGGACAAAAGACCAGCATATCTCAAGTTTGGAGGGAACTCGGACCGCTGCGAGTCTTCAGGCGAGCCTGCTGGATGAGATGTTGCAACAAGTCCTGCAAGGCCCGAACACGGTTCTCCCACGTCTCCGCCGCGGCCGCCGCGATTCTGCGGTCCCTTAGTTCCAGTCTACTCTCCCCGGCGGCCGCATCCAGCGCGTTGAGGAAGTCAGGAGCGCCCTGGTACAAGTACACCAAATCCTTGAAGGGGCGCACCTCGGGCAAGTCTGCGCTCACCACGGGGAGGCCGTACGCGAAGTATTCGTAGAGTTTGATCGGATTGGCGGCTTCCGTAAGCTCGTTCTTCAGAAATGGTATCAGGCCAACGTCAAAACGCCGGATATACTCCCCAATCTGGCGATGTGGCACTTCGCCAAGGAACCTCACGTTGGGCAATCCAGTCAGGCTCTCAATGCGCCGGTCCTCTATGCGTCCAATCAACACGAAATGCCAGTCTGGCTTTAAGCGCGCCGCGCTGCGGATCGCTTCAAAGTCAAACCAGTGATCCAGCGCGCCGATGTAGCCGACAACACGCGCGGTGCCAGACGGGCGCTGCCCGCTTTCGGCATGGTTCGTGTACGAGCGAGGGGCCGGTGAGGCGGCGTTTCTCAGCAGCAAGGCCTTTTCACACAAGCCGGGATATGCAGAAGCCATCCTGTCGAGAAGCGGCTTTGAAGAAAACAAGACCGCATCACAACATCGCAACAACTCCCCTTCGCTTTCAACGATTGAACGGCCGATGCGATGGAATCCTCCCAGCCAGTCGTGGCAATCGTAGACAATCGGAAACCCAAGGAGATCCCGGATCCTCTTGCAAAGGTCCAGCCAGAAGGGCAGACTTACAATCTGGACCATCCGAAAGACACCCGCCGCTTCCAACAGTCTCAGTAAGGCATCTTGAAGGATGCGCGTCTCCGACGACATGGGCATCCTCTGGTGGACCACAGGTTCCCATGGCAGGCGCGCATGAAACTCGAACAGGCGGGGCGCCAGGCGTGTAATCGCATGGCGGGGCGGCCTTTCACACAGACCGGGGAATTGGAAGCCCAGGTGGGGATTGACATAGAAGCAGCGATGCCCGGCCTCCGCCAGTCCGCAGGCGAGGTGCTGCGTCCGCTGGAAGCGGGCGTGCCAATCGGTCATTGGCAGGAAGAGCAGGTCTGGTTCATGATTTCCTTGAGGCAGGCCGGCGTTGATGCCCGACTCGGGCGCGTATTCCACCCTGGGGAATCGCCAGCACTCCAGCAAATAATCCGGACGCGGTCTCTTGAGGGCGCCGAACAGCAGCCATCTGGCTACGAATGGCCGAATCCAGCCGCGGGGCCACGGCAAATGCTTCCAATCGCCGGACTTCATGCGAACAGAGCCATCACCTGATCGTACCATGATGATACTCTTCCAGCCCCATTTTGCGGCAGGCAGGAGAGGAGTCCGGGCTATAATATAGAGACCGTATAGGGATGCATCGTGGCGACGGATTATCCAAGCAATGCGCTGGGGGACTCGACTCAGCCCAGTCCAGCCGGGACTCCCTCAGGCCAGCTTGAGGCCGCCTTCGGGAGTTCTTCGTCATCTCTCCAGGAGAATGAACGCAAGAGAATGCTGGAGGAGAGAGACCGAATTGTCTTTGAATTGGTCCGCCTTTCCACCGAACGAGACGCTCTTGCGAGGAGAGTGGAAACACTGTCGGATCAAATCCGCCATCTTCAGGCCCACTCGAGACGAGAAGGGTGGGAACTGAGTGTCCTGAGAAGGTTGCTTGCAGAAGCGGCAGAGCTTACGCCAGGCACAGTTACACAGGCTTCGCCTGCCTCGGTCCGGGCAGGTCTGTTGCAGCGGATAGGGATGGCGTTAGGAGCTTACCGTAGGCGGCTCGATGACGATCTGGCAATTTGGCGCAGTCAGCGTGCCTGGAGAGTCATGCTTCTTGTGCGAATGGCGTACACCCTGCTTTTGCGGCGGGGGTGGTCAGGCCGATTTCAGTTCGCCAAGTACCTGTTCGGAGCGCGGGGCGTCCCGGGTATCCGGCTGGAGGACTATGATCTGAGCTTTCCCGAGCCTCTGGACTTCATCCCCGCAGAACTCCACCCGCTGCTGGGGATGCCTGCCAGGGGGGCCGCGCAAGGGGACGCTTCGGCCGCGACTGCGGCGATTTGCGGCGGAGACGTCTATCCCAAACCAGGCAACAAATGTGACGTACTGATACTGCCGGTTTTCGAATTCGACTTCAGGATGCAGCGGCCCCAGCAAGTTGCGGCGGGGATGGCGGCGCAAGGCCATCGCGTCTTCTGGGTTAGTCCAAGGGGCAAAGGGGCTTCCGAGGATGAGGACTTTCGCATGGCGCCGCTGAGGGAGAATCTCTGGGAGGTGCAGCTTCCCGTGGGTCCCGCAGATCTCTATTTGGGGCGACTGGGGGATGGCGATGTGGATGCCTGCATGCGTGGCCTCGGCCAGTTGTACCGCAAGTGTTGCATTGGAGCAAGCTGCGTCCTGGTTCAATTGCCTTTCTGGCGCCGGATCGCTCTCAGGCTGCGTGAACATTACGGCACAAAGGTCGTCTTCGACTGTATGGACGACTGGGAATCGATGCCCGCCCTCGGTGATTTTACCCGGGGCGAGGACTCGCGGCTAGCAAGGGAGTGCGATCTGCTGATCGTCACCAGCGGGGAACTATTCCGCCGTTACCGTCAGCGAGGAGCCAGCCCCCATTTAGTGCGAAACGGAGTCGAGTTCAATCTTTTCTCAGCGCCGGGCGGAGGTGAGTTGCTCGGCGCGATCCCCCGGCCCGTCGTCGGTTATTTTGGCGCCATCGCCCAATGGTTCGATTACAGCTTTCTCTTTGAAGTCGCCAAGAGCAGGCCGGACTACTCATTCGTATTGCTGGGCGGCTTCGGATTGGAGAGCCGGGTTTCTGGAGAAGCGATCCAACGCCTTCAGACGCTGAAGAACGTGCACCTGCTGGGGCATAAGCCATATTCGGAGATGCCCCTCTACCTCGCCGAGTTCGACGCTTGCATCATTCCCTTCGTTTTGAACGACGTCACGAAGGCGACCGATCCTGTGAAGCTGTATGAGTATCTGAGCCAGGGGAAGCCGGTGGTGGCGACGGCGATGGGAGAACTTGCCGAGGTAGCGGATCTGATTTATGTAGCTTCAGACGCACGCGAGTTCGCCGAGAAGCTCGATGAGGCGTTGCAAGAAGATGACGATGCTCTGAAGCAGCGGCGGATCCAATTTGCGCGAGCCAGTGATTGGCGTCATCGCGTCCAGGAAATCGAACAGCAGGTTAATCGGCTGTTCCCGATGGTCTCCATCATCTTTGTGACGCGCAATGCCGCTGGCTACATTGGCCCCTGCCTGGACTCACTTCAGCGGAACACGGACTATCCGTGCTGGGAGGCGGTGATTGTTGACAATTGCTCCTCGGACGGAACGGTTGAAGAGGTTGAGAAATTCGTCAGATCCGATGCACGTTTCCGCTTGGTGCGTCAGGAGCGCAACACAGGGTTCGCCGGCGGATCCAATATCGGCGTCAGGAATGCACGCGGCGAGCACCTCATTCTGCTGAATCCGGACACGTTGGTCACGCCGGGTTGGATGGGCCGTTTGCTTCGGCATGTTCACGGCGATGGTTCCGCGGGCATGATCATACCGGTGACCAACTGGGCGGGGAATGAGGTGAAGATTGAAGCCGACTACGGCAACCTGGAGGAGATGGAGGAATTCGCCCTTGAACAGGCGCGGAAGAACATGGGGATCGGCCTTGAGATCAGCGTAGGACCGCTCTTCTGCGCGCTTATTCCTCGAAAAGTATGGGAAGAGGTAGGCGAGCTCGACGAGAGGTTTGAGGTCGGGATGTTCGAAGACGACGATTACTCTCTGCGTATGAAGCGCGCCGGATACCGGATCCTCTGTGCTGAGGACTGCTTCGTTCACCACTTTGGGCAGGGCGCCTTCTCCAAGCTCGCCGATGAGGAATACCAAGCTGTATTCGAGCGGAACCGCCGACGATATGAGGAGAAGTGGGGGTTCTCCTGGGTTCCGCATAGATACCGCCCGGGTGTAAGCGGCGAGGGTCGCCGATTCGTTCCCGCCGAGTTCGCCTAGGGTTTTTCCAGACGTGCTGTCCGGCGCCTCATTGAGCTGTTGCCGGCTTCTGTGATCCAATCTCCAGGCCGGCGATCGATACCGCGGCAGTTTCTGATCCTGGCCGCACCTCCAGGAAGATGATGAAACGGCTGGGTGGGCCGCTTCCCCCAAGCGACTGTGAAAAATAGGCGGGATATAGGTCCGGCCCAACCTCCACCTCCATCTCCGGCCGGGTTGAGGGAAACCATGCAAATGTGCGTTGCCACATCTGAAGCGTCTTCCCGCTTTCCGCAACGAGCCGGATGGTCAGCCGGTCGAACTTGGTCCAGTCCAGGCTGCGGGCGCGGAAACACAGGTAATTGCTTGGGTGCCGCACAGGCATTGCGATTCCGAGCAGCCCGCCAACTTCCTTTGCGACTCCACTTACTTGCAACTCGAGCAAACCTGGAGTCGCCAGCGAAGCTTCCTCCATGTTCTGATGAACGAGGCTGACCTCCGTTGCCTCTGCCTGACGCCACTGGATCTCACGCTCTGTGCTGAAGCTGTACGCCTCGTAGAGCACGTTTCCGTCCGTGGGGTGATGGAACTCCTTGAGGAGGCGCGGGGTCAATCCTTGTCTGCGGGCAGCTTCAAACACGTGCCCACGGATCTGTGTGTAGTCCGCAAAGATTCTGCTGAAAACCACAACGGACCGCTGCCGCCGGACAGCAGCCTCCAGATCCTGTGAGACTGCAACAGGAAGGACGGTTGGGAGCAACTGGAAGTAATTTTCGCGGCAGGAACAGGCGCCTTCAGAGAACGAGAAAACAATGCGGTATAGTCCCCAAGAGGAAAAAACAAAGTGGTGCCGCGGCATACTGCGCACCCACGCGGCCAGGTCGTAGATTTCCGAGGACCAGACCAGTCTTCCGCCGGTTTTCGCCGCTTCCCGGGAGAGCCAGCGCAGGCTGACGAAGCTCGATACTCCGCTTGCAAGGATTGGCGCCACCAGGCAAGCCAGCAAGGCGATGCGCCGGGGACGCTTCCAAGGCTCGGTCAGCATGAGGACCCAGGCTCCCGCGACCGCAACCGCAACGTGAATGAATGGATACGTCAGCATGAGGTGGTGAGGCTTGCCGGCTTCCCGAAAGAAGCTGGAGAAGATCACGACAAAGGCGGAAAGACAGAGAAAGAAGCCGCAACTCCGGAGGAATGTTCGAGTATGATCCTGCCGCCGAAGGGGGCGGATCACCAGCCCCGCCGCCATGCAACCCAGGACGAACCAGAGTCCCCACCAAACTGCCGAGAAGCGTGCGACGGGTGGAGGCGTCATGGCCATGAAGAACAGAGTCCCCTCACCGGATACCAAGGCTTTGAACTGGTGATATTTCGCGTTGATCAATCCCCCCCAGTCCGGCAGCGCAGCGGCGCTGGAGCGTCCATATCCGAGAACAATCGCCGGATTGCCGAGGGTGTAGATGAGGACAGGCAGACTACCCAGCAGGAAGGCCGCCCCGCCGGCAAACACCGACTTCGGCCGGAGTCCTCCCAGGACAGACCTGCCATGGAACAGGGCAAGGCAGAGAAGCAGAGCAGCGAAGAACCACACGAACGTCAATTTCTCTGAGAACGCCAGGCCGAGAAGAAAGGCCGCCAAGACGAAGGGCCTGAGCTTTCGTGACGCCATCCAATTTTGGATCATCAGAACGGCGATGGTGGCACAGAGCATCTGAATGTGAATGGGCCCGTAATTCGTGGGGGCGTGCAGGAGATACTCCAAATCAAACACAAGCAACAATGAGGCAAGCACCGCGGCCACACGTCCAGCCGTGTTGCGCGCAAGCGTGTACGCAGAGATCAAGAGAGCAGCCGACAGGACGACGTTTGTAAGCCTGAACGTCAGCGGGCTAAAACCGAACACCGCGAACACAAGTCCGTAGAGGTAGGCGTCCAGCGCCCCTATGTATGCGGCTGTCATGAATGGAAAGGGCCGATTGAGAACGTAAATTCCGGACGGAAACGGCTCCCTTTCGGGGCTGCCAAACGCGATCTTGACGGCGGCGGGAAGGAAATGAGCCTCGTCGTTCTCCATCCCGAGCCGGGTCATCCAGGACCAGGAGGAGGCCACGAGGAACGACAACAACAAGGCAAGATACAGATACTCCCAATGACGCGGCGAACCGGCGCAATCAGGGCGTCGAACGTCGGATGGATCAGAACCAGACGCCGATGGCATCGCCTCACCTTGATCTGAAAGCAGCATTAGGAAACGCACAGCAGACATCACCGGGGCGCAGGCAGCAGTGCGGCAAGATGACTCGGGCATTCGTCATTGCAAGTCCGTCCCAGCTTCCTTCTTGACCCGGATCCCTGGGGACGTCTGGCCCTGAGTGGGAGAGACGACGAAAGGAAATGGATCAGACTCCTGGCCGTTCCCATTCACTACTGTCACCTGGACCGTCCCCTCTTCCGCATAGACCCAATCCGGCACAAGCGCGGTAAGGCCCCGCGAGCTGCCGAAAGTGGTGTCCGCCGGTTCTCCGTTGAAGAAGACGCGAGACCCGCGAACGAAACCAACTCCCAACACCGCAAGGGCCGATTGCCCGGAGGGCTGAAGCTGAAATCCACGACCGGCGGAAGTCCCACTGGGCTGAAGCCGCTCGATCCTGGGGGGCGGCAGATTGGGCAACGGCCGCGCACGGTCTTCCGAGGTCACGCAGCCGGTGGTCAGCCCCAAACAGACGAAGAGTAAAACGATCTCAAGGACCGTCCGCGAAGCGTTCCTAACCATGGCGCAGATTCCAATTCACAATCAGCGGACACCAAACACAGCATAGCGGCCGTCATTGTAGACCATGCGGCCTTGCATGTAGCCGGCCAGCTCTCGACGCAGCACGGGCGCCCCCATGCCGGAGCCTCCCGGCGCTTCCCGATAAGCGTTTAGGTCGACGAGAACAAAGCTGAAACCAGCACTGCTCCACTTGTTCACAATGTCCCCAATGGACCTCGCCCCATCCTCAAGCCACGAATAATTGTATCGGCCGAACCAGTCCCCGTAGGAAACGCCATCCACATAAAAGCGGGCATACTCCATGTGGAGCAAATATGTCATCTGGCCTGGCGCCAAGACCTTGTTCAGAGCGGCCGTGGCGGGGTAGTAGGGGAGGCTGTTGGAGAGAACTGCTTCCTTTTGGGCGTAGGTCACAGGGGGAAGGAAGCCAAACCTGCGTACGGTGGATGTAAGCAGCGACGCCTGGACGGCCAAGGCAAGAAGCATGAAGGTCAGAAGGACAGAGAGTCGCCTGCGGTGCCCCAGAGCTCGAAGTGTGAGCAAGAAGAGCAACGCCATGGGCGGCAGCAAGCTCGCCATGTAGCGCTGGACAGGGGCCGTAAAGAACCAGAAAAGAAAATACGCGAGCACGACAGAAACCAAGAAGACAACAACCGGCGAGAGTCTCGGGGCAGCAATGAGGAAGCGCAGCAGGGCGAGAACAAGCACTGCCTGGAGAAGCAAGAGCGGCAAACCGAGGGCGAATGGGTCGCCATAGGAATAGGGCGCGGTGAAAGCGACGAGATAGCCGATGGCGATGAAAGCGGGAAAAGATCTTCCGGGGCCGTAAACTCGCCCTACCTCGAAGTAGGACGCGGCATCCCGTGGGTTGGCGGGGGAGAAGAAGGGATAAAAGGGAGTTCCGGTTGCAGCGTACGAGCGGATCCACCATGGCAGGCCCACCGCGATCACCATTAGTCCCAGGATTACGGTTGCAAGGAGAATCTTCCTGCGCGGGAGGGGGGAAAACAGGCCGGCAAGAACGAAGGCGGCGCCGGCGAGCGCCGCCATCACGAGACCTTGGTACTTGCAGGCGCCGGCCAGCCCGAGAATCAGGCCGGAAACCGGAATAAGACTCAAAGTTTTGCCGCGCAGTTGGCGGCAGATGAGGAGGCAGGCAAGGCCGAAGTAGGTTGCGAGCGCGAAGTCGAGGTATTCCACTTTTGCGGTCCACACGAATACAGGCGCACTGGCGATGAAAAGGACCCCGAGCACCCAGGAACTTCGCCACCGGAATTCCGATGCTGCCGCCAGCATTGTGAGAACCAGAATCAGCCCCATTTCGACTTGCGCCAGCTTGCCCAAGCTTTCGTCGGAAAAAAGGAGCCAATGACGCAAGAACAGCAACACCGGGAAATGCGGCTGGGCGCTGTAGCGCATGCCGTCATGGAAGGGGATGCCGCCGGACTCGCGATAAAGCCTGGCGGCGCTCATGTGGCTCATCGTGCTGTCGAATTCGAGCACAGGCATCATGAGATCCAGACCGTGCAGGATGATGACAGGAGACGCCAGGAGAACGCACAGGACGGCGGCAGGACGATCGTGGGGCGAAAGCCTCAGGCTCCTGAGGAAAGCAGCGGTACTGCGCCGTGCATGGCGCCACGGAAGGCCCGCCAGGCCAGCCACAGCCATAGAGACGGTCAGAGCCAGGACAGAAGCTTCGCTCAATGACCTGGCTGCCGCCAGACCATACAATCCCAGGCCGGCTGCTCCACTCCCAAGAGCCAGTGCGGCCGCTGCCGTGAGCGCCGCGGGCAGACCGGAACCGTTTCGCGATCTGAGGAACCGCAAGAGAAGCAGTCCAAAGAAGAAGTCAGCAAGAATCACAAGGAGCGTAAGAAAGTAACTCTGGAAAATATAACGGCCCAGCAGAGGAAGATCGACGAGCGGCGAGTGAAAAAAGCCGGCGACTTCAGACAGCGATTTCCCCATCGAACCAAAAGGGAGGAGCGAGGAACTGAAGGACCGGACATGCAGCCATGCGAACACGGGCAAGCACAGCAACAGGAGCCAAAGGAAGATTGGCGCTACGGCTCCAGGTCTCCCAGATTCGACCGCGCGCATGAACGACGCCGCCGGAGCCAGGCGATACCGAATCAGGGTCCAGATGGCATGGACACCGTCATGCCAGCGGATCTTCTTCCCCTCCATGATTCCGCGGGGGTTGTAGCTGATCGGCACCTCATGAATGCGGTAACCATGACGGCGAACCTTGGCAGTGACCTCGGGGCAAAACTCAAAGCGCAGGCACCGGAGACGCATGTTCTTCACGACATCGCTGCGAAAAGCCTTGTAAGCTGTGGCTTCGTCGGTGATGCGCGCTCCAAACAACACGTTCGCAGCGAGGGTAAGAATCCTGTTCGCGAGCCAGTTGGCCCAATGCATTCCCCGGAACGGGCGGCGGAAGCGGGAACCGTAGACCACGGCCGCCCGGCCGGCGATGAGGGGCTCCAGGATCTTGGCGTAGTCGTTCGGATCGTACTCCAGGTCCCCGTCCTGAATCAGTATGAAATCTCCAGTCGCCTTTGCCAGTCCAACTCGGATCGCGGCCCCTTTGCCGAAATTGACGACAGAGTGGTGGATCAGGAGCAGAGGGGACCCTTTGTAAGAATCGATGAGTTCCGTTGTGCCGTCTGTGGAACCATCGTCCACAACGATCACTTCTTTCTCGCACCCTTCAGGTAACGGCGCGTCCAGAACACGCTGAAGCACCTGAGGAAGGCTGCGGAATTCATTGTAGACAGGGACAATGATCGAGACCTTGAACGGCCGTGGGCCATCCTGCATGCCGGCAGAATCCTGCACCTGGTGGTCGAGGCTCCTATTTCATCTTGATAAGTACCACGAAAATCGACTGGCCGAAAGGGGGCTCAATCCGGTCTTCCAAGCGAGACATCACAGGCACGATGCACCTGTCAAAGACGCCGATCTGGAGAGGGGACTGCCGCTGCTTTTTCAGCACCTTCGCATTCCACCACCACCCCAGGAACCCGATCGAGTTCAGGTAACGCAACATCACCGGGGCAAAACCGGCAGACTCTGCCGCCGCCGTCATGGACTGCTTGGAATAGCGGCGATAATGTCCGAGGTTCCGGTCGATCGGCCCATACAGGCTCTCAAAGGCAGGCACAATCAAGACCGCTTTCCCTCCCTCTTTGAGCACAGTATGCATTTGGCGCAAAGCATGCCGGTCGTCTCTCACGTGCTCCAAGACATTCAAGCACACGATGGAGTCCAGGCCGCAGCGCTCGAATTGCAGGAACGCGGGATCGAGCACGTCCATTTGAAGAGCCAAGAGATTCTTCCGGTCTCCATAGGACTGATGCAGCTTGGCGATGCACTCCGGTTCCGTGTCGATGGCAACCACCAGCTCGCGATCCAAAAGCAGGCGGGTAAAGTTACCCAGCCCGCAGCCGACTTCAAGGACGCGCTTCCCAATCTGACCTTCTGCCAGGCGGAATTGCCAGTCGAAATAGCGCCGGGCACTGGTCATCAGGAGCTGGTCCTGCACTGTGTACTCAGAGGAAACCTGCACTGTCACTAGCCCCCAAGCCTGTTCTCACGTATTCTCGCACAAAGGGTGCTGTTGACTGTGCCTCGGTCTTTGGCAGCGGCGCAGACCGGGGCGTGCTGCCGGTCGCCTGGTAAGCTTTCACTCCCCCCTTCCCGAGGCCGGAACTTTCTCCGGCACGCCCGGGGAATTGGTGCAGAATAGGAGTGTGATTTCCTTTAGAGTCTGTTTCGCGGCGGGTCTGGCCTTGGCCACACTGTCGGGCTGCGGGCCAGGAAGAGAGACGGGAGCCAGAACAAGGATGACCAAGCAAGCATTTGGGAAGACCCAGGATGGGCGTGGGATCGATCTCTACACCCTCACCAACCGCAACGGCGTGCGAATCTCCATCACCAACTACGGGGGCGCGATCGTGTCGATCGAGACGCCGGACCGTCAGGGCCGGACCGGCGAGGTGGCGCTCGGCTTCGACAGTCTCGACGGATATCTCGGGGACCACCCGTTTTTCGGCGTGATCGTGGGCCGCTATGCCAACCGGATCGCCAGGGCCCGTTTCTCATTGAAGGGCGTCGAATACCGGCTGGCCGCCAATGAAGGGGAGAACCACATCCATGGGGGCATTCGCGGCTTCGACAAGGCTGTCTGGCAAGCGCGTGAAGTCGCGCGGGACGGCGCGCCCGCCCTTGAGCTCTCCTACCTGAGCAAGGACGGCGAAGAAGGCTACCCGGGCAATCTTTCGGTGACGGTCCTCTACTCTCTCAGCGACGGCAATGAGCTCCGCCTCGATTACACCGCGACCACGGACAAGGACACCGTTCTGAACCTGACGAACCATTCCTATTTCAACCTGGCCGGAGAGGGGATGGGGGATATCCTGGGGCACGAACTGACCCTTTACGCCAGCCGGTTCACGCCGATCGCCAAGGACCTGATCCCAACCGGTGAACTTCGCAGCGTGGCGGGGACTCCCTTCGACTTCCGCAGGCCGGTGGCCATTGGAGACCGAATCGATGCCGACGACGAGCAAATTCGCTTTGGCGGGGGGTACGATCACAACTTCGTGCTTGACAGCGGCGGAGGGTCTCTGGCCTTGGCTGCGCGTGTCGCCGACCCTGCGTCCGGGCGAGTGCTCGAGGTGCTCACGACCGAGCCTGGCGTGCAGCTTTACACGGGGAATTTCCTGGACGGGACGGTGAAGGGGAAGGGCGGAAAGGTTTACGCCAGACGCTCCGGCTTCTGCCTTGAGACCCAGCATTTTCCGGATTCGCCGAATCATCCGGAGTTTCCTTCAACAACGCTGAAGGCTGGAGACTCATTCCGATCGGCGACGGTCTATCGCTTTTTGACGATGCCATAGGCTCTGTAGCGCGGGGAAGAGGCGCCGGCTAGGTCTTCATCCGGGCCATAAGGTAGAAGGCCGTGAGGAGGAAGACGGCATCGGGCGCCCACGCTGCCGCCAATGGCGGCAACTGGTTCAAGTTGCCAACCTGCTCGAAGAGCTGGTTCAGGCTCCAGTAGGCGATGGCGATCCCCAAACTCACGCCGACACCCGCAAGCGCCCCGCGGTTGCCCGTGAGGAAGGCGAACGGCGCAGAAAGCAGGGCCAGGATCAGGACGAACAGCGGCGTTGAGAACTTCTTGTAGTACTGAATTCTCAGCTTAACGGTGTCGAATCCGCTTTGGCGCAGGTCCGCAATGTAGTCCCGGAGTTCGTGGAAATTCATCTGCTTGTCCTGCTTGACTTCCTTGACGAAGTAGCCGGGGGGTTCCGTCAACTCGGCGAAGGTCGCGGTTTCGAACGGCTCAAAGCGCTTTTCCCGAACACCCTCCAGATCCCGCCGCCAGCCATCGGTGAAGACCCATGTATTCAGCGGGGGAGACCAGATCGCGCGGCTTGCGGAGATGTGCCGCCGCAGCCTGAAGGAATCGGGGTCCAGTTCGTACACGCTCACCCCGCCCATTTCGCCTTTCGAGGGATCGAAGAACTTGTAGTAATAAATCCTCGGGCCCTGGCCGTAGATCCAGGGACGGCCAGGAGTGCGATACGTTTGAATGGCCCGTCCCTTGATCTCCGCGCGCAGGGCGTCCTGTCGGCGATTGGCCTCGGGCACGTAGTAGTAGTCGAAGAAGAACAGGCCAACGCTGAGCAAGAGGCTGGTCACCGCCACGGGGACAACAAGCCGGTGGAGGCCGATGCCGCAGCTCTTGAAGCCGACCAGTTCGTTGTGCTTGGCCATAACGCCGAAAGTGACGAGCACGGCCACCATGGTGCTGACGGAAGCCGAGTTGTAGATGAGCATCGGCGAGAGATAGAAGAGGTAGGCGAAAACTTTGGACATCGGAATGCGGTTCTGGACGATGTCGCTCAGCAGCTCGAAAAAGGTGTATACCTCCGTCAGCAGGACGAAGCTCGTCAGGAAGACTCCGAAATACAGCAAGAGCGAAGTCAGAACGTAGGTGTCCAGCACCTGAGGCAAGATCGGGAAGTGCCCGATCCTGGTCTTGAAGATTTCCACCGGGCCGGGCTTTGAGGTGCGGAAGCCCTTCAGCCGCTGAAAGATGGAGCTCAGCTTCTGGCCCGCGGCTCCGGGGAGATCCCTCTCGCCGGGGCGCTCCAGGCGGGAGAGCAAGAACAATCCCAGCGCCGCCAGAACCAGGTTGGGCGTCCAGACCGCCAGCGCCGCCGGCAGTGTCCCCTGCCGGGCCAGGCCGATCAGACTGATCAGGGCGGTATGGTACAGAAAGGCGAGGAAGACCGTAGTTACGACGGCCGCGGACTTCCCGGACTTCCGGGACGAGACGCCCAAGGGGACTCCCACCAGTGCGAGCAGCAGACACGCCAGCGGCAGCGCCAGCCTCTGATGCAGTTCAATCCGCGCGTCGGCTGATTCCCGGTAAAGGCGAACCAGCGGGCCGGTGTCCATCTCCGGGATCGGGCGATTGGGAGACACCCGCGGCGGCTCGGCTTCCAGGGCCTGCTGCATTTGCGGGAAGTAGCTGCTGAAGTACTCTGTCCGTTCTCTGCCCGGCTCATGCGAACTGCCGTCCACCAGGGAGAGCTGAATCCGGTTGTTGGCCGTGTCAGGGATGGCGATAGCTTCGCGGGCGACTGTGATTCGGGGGCTCTCGGCCGTCTCCCGCACGTTCCCCCCGCGCTGATCCGGGGGCCTGAGATCGGCCAGAAAGACGCGTTCCCATCTCGCTACCGTGCCCGGCTTGACATCCTGGACAAACAGAATGGCGTTCGGAAACTGCTCCTGAAAAACGCGCGGCTGAATGTCCGCCGTCAATTGTTCCGCGGCAAGCCGCTGCGCGATGCGCTGGGTTTCCCGATAACTCCACGGAGTGAGCCAGAGAGTGAAGGCCGCCGTGGCGACCACCCCCAGCAGGGCGAGAAGGCCCACAGGAAGAATGACACGGCGGGCAGGAACGCCGGCGGCGCGCATGGCCGTGACTTCACCGTCGGCAGACATGCGCCCCAGGGCGACCAGCAGGCCCACCAGCACGCCGATGGGGGCGGTGAAGACCAGCGCGGGAGGCAGGGCAAGGCCGAACAGGTAGGCGACTGTGGCTAGATCGGCGGAACTGCGCACGAGCAGTTCAAACAGCTTCCCGGCGCCCCTCAAAAACAGGACAAAGGTGAACAGCAGCGTTCCCAGCGTCGAGGCGGCGAGGGCTTCCCGAAACGTGGCTCGGCCGAGCAGACCCATGTCTAGGACGTTGGCTCAACCGGAGGAGGAGGAACGATCGGCAGCCTGGGCAAGTCCTCTTCCGTGCGTTCGAGCTGTAATTCCTCAAAGAGCAGGCCGGGAGCCACTACCGAACTCTCAGCGACAATGGAGGTTGCTCCCATAAGCGCCATGGGCGCTCCGTTCTCCAGGTAGCTGAACACCACCGCATCTCCGCCGGACGCCGCGATGTCCCGCAAGGACCGGAAGTTCAGATCCCGGAACCGCATTCCGCGAACCAATTCCTCCCGCCCATCCGGATACACGCGGTAGAGCAGCAAGGGCTGACTTACCATGCGGGCAGTGCCCCCGGACTGGGCCATGCGGGAGGCCATGCGCTGGAACTCTCCCCCGGAGGCGGTGGAAGGGAAATCCATCTTGCGGACCAGCAGGCCGTAAGGCTTGCCTCGGTCGGCGCAGAGCTGGGCCAGCCTTCTGGTCAGATCCGTCCAGGACGCGGTCTGCGAGGTCTTCACGATCAGATTGCCGAAGGAGGCGGCATTGGCCGCGAAGTTTCCGTAGAGACGGGCCCGCCCGTTGGAACCGGTCCGGTTCTTCGTCGGCTGCCGGGTGGAAAGCAGGGTCTTCAAAATACCGCTCTCGACGATGGTGAGAGGCTTTGGAACGACTCCCTCCAAGTCCACCGGGTATTGACCCAGCAGCGGCTTTCCATTCCAGTCACGCGCCGAAGGATCGTCAACGATGTCCATCCACTCGGGAAGGATGCGGCTTCCGATGCGCCCTTCCAATTCGCTCTCCGCGAAGGAAAGGGCCCGGCCGGGTTCTGCGATGGGCCGCCGCCGATGCCCGAGGTTCCGGCCGAACATATCCGCCAAGAGTTGAGCGGCTGCCAGGGGTTCGAAGAGAACGGGGCCCGTGTAATTCTCTCCGACCGGAGCCTGTTTCAGGGAGGTCAGATTTGTCCCCACGGCCCGAACGGCGGCCAGGAGATCCTCTTCTGTAGGCAGTTCGCCGGTGTCGCGTCCAAGAAAGTTCGCGCCATCTCTCAGCGCCATCCCGTCCGGCGCCTGGGCGGTAGCGCGGACCTGAAACCGGACCAGGTTCTCGGGGATCCGCACTTCCGTGCCCTCCGTGTTCACAAAGTAGAAGCCTCCAGTCGAAATCTGGAGCTCAACCCCGGAAGCCGCCAGCGCGGGGTAGGCCCGCAGCGCCAGCGAAAGCCGGCGCACAAGATTTTCGGACGCGGCGCGATCCAACGCCAGGCGCTTCAGAGGTTGAACGATCTTCACCGGCTCAGCGCGCGAGAAATCCGGAATCACTTCCGCCACAGTTACGTTCTTTACCGCGGCGCGCTTGCGGGCGATCACCTGCAAGGCCGATTTGTAGACAAGATCCGTGACAAGCCAGAGGTGCCGGCGAATCGCCAGCGGCCGATCATCGATCGGAAAAGCGCTAAGCGAATAGGCCGTCCCCACCATCGAGTCGCTGTAAATGTAGTTCCCGTTATCGAAATCGTAATCCCCCACCCGGACCCGCACGCGGGGAAGGCGCGCCCTCTGAACACGGCTGTCCGCCAAGGACCCCATTGTGGCGCTGGCATAGAGCATCTCGGTGTCGTGCACTGCGTACTCGATGTAGTAAGGCCGGTCCAGGTCTTCCAACTGGAGCTGGCGGGCGCGGTTCAGTTCGGCCCGCATCGCGGCGAGCAGAACGTCGTCTTCGGCAGGCGGCTGCGCGAAGAACGCCGCAGGCATGCAGAGCATCAGGGCCGCGCAAAGAAGAAGACGGATCATGATTCGTTCCCGGGGGGCGGCAGCAGTGGCGGGCGGTCCGTTGATTGCTCTTTTCGCTGAGTCTCGATCTCTGTTACGAGCAAGGCAGGCGACACGGCCGAAACCGGGATCGTGCCCGATTCGGCCCCGCAATATCCGTTGAAAACCTCCGGGCGATCCGACGTGGCCGCGATCTTCGCGAAGCTTGCCAAGGGCGTGCCGACAATCTCCACGCCACGCACAAGTTCATCCGGCCGGCCGTCGGGGAATACCCGGTAGACGACCAGGGGGATAACCGCAAATGCCTGAAGGCCCCCGCGCCGTGTCTGCGTGAACCCGCCAGTCACCTGCTCGAACAACAGGCCGTATGGTTTGCCCTGGCGGCGCACTTCCTGCTTGAGCATCTCTCGCAGAGCAGTGTCGGAGACCGTCTTGCCAGACTCGATGATCATGTTCGACTGCCGGCTCACCACTTCAGAGCCGGGCTGCCGCCGGCCGTGCCCGTTGGACCGGTCGAACTGCTGCAAAGGGGACCGGCTCATCAGGAACGTCTTAAGGACGCCCGCCTCCACCACAGTGACTTTCTGGGCCGGTATGCCTTCGTCGTCGTAGAGATAGAAGCCGTTCAACTCCGCTCCCGCGGCCCGGCGCCGGGTAGGATCGAAGACGACGGAGAGGAAGTTCGGCAAGACCTGCTGCCCCACGCTCTTGGTAAAGGTCTGTCCCTCGGATTCGTCCTTTTGACGGTGGCCTTCCACGCGGTGGCCAAAGATCTCGTGGAAGAAGACCCCCGCGGCCCTGCCTGAAAGAATCGCCGGGCCGACAAAAGGCTCCGCCACGGGCGCCGCCCGCAGCAGTTCGAGTTGCCGGGCAACCCGTTCGATCGCGCTCAGGACCGTTTTCTCGGCCGGCAATCCCGAGGGATCTTCGGCCTCGAAAGTCTCCCCCGTGGTGAGGTCCATCCCGTCGGGCGCCCGCGTGCTGGCTCCAATCACAATCCGGCTGAAGGTCCGGCCATGCACCAGCCGGGTTCCCTCGGTGCTCACCAGGTACTTGGTTTGATTGCGGATGCCGATGACCACCTGGGACGTCAGGATTGCCGGGCGGCTAACAAAAAGAGCAGACCAACGGCGAGCCTGTTCCTCCAATTGCGCCAATTGAATCGAAGCCCGCTTTGGCGGAGCACTGAACACATAGGGCTTTTCGTTGGTGAAATCCGGGGAATCGTCTTCCCTCGCGACTCGTACCTGGGTGCTCGTCTTAAGCTTGATCAGGCGTTCGGCCGCGTTGCGATAGACGCGGTCTGTCTCGCGCCAGATCGTTTGCCGGATTGGCCACGGCACGTCCTCGATAGGCAATCGAGCCGCCGATGTGAAAACTGGCCGCTCCCCCGCAACCCGGTGGTAGTTGTCGAGTTGTGGGCTTCCGACCCGAACGGTGACGTCAAGAATGCGGCTGTGCTCGCAGTTGCTGGCTTGCAAGGCCCCGAGGGTCGCTGCGACGGTGCAGCCCTGTTCTTCCGTCACCTCGTAGGCGATGTAGTAGGGTGGGGGGTCGCCCTGCGCCTTCAATACGGCATAGTTCCGCGACAGTTCAGCAGACAGGCTCGAAAGCAGGTCCGGGGCCTGCGCCAGGCAGAGCATCGAGGCAGCCAAGGTTACAACCGCCGCCTTCAGCGCGCGTTCCACGGACCCAGCATAGCACGGGCGGCTTTTGTGGCCCCGAGCGCGAAGCGAATGTTACCTGAGTCCGCCGTGAATTGTCAGGCGCTCATTTCCAGGACCTCTTTCTCCTGAATCCTGGCCACCGCGAGATGAAACCTGCCGTGAAGCCCGGTCTTCTCATATAGGTGTCGGAGGTGGATTTTGACCGTCCCCTGCCGTATCCCCAGCGCTGCGGCGATCTCGCCATTGGACAGCCCCATGCGCACCAGGCGAAGAACCTCGCTCTCTCGGGGAGTGAGGCTGTACTTGGAACTCCTGGCGGAACTCCGGGGTGAAGACCGCAGCACCGATTCATCGATCCATGTCTCGCCCACGCTCACCGCGCGCAGGCATTGCACCAAGTTCGTTGGCTCCACAGATCGGGGAAGCACGCCTCTGACTTCAGCCTGAAGCAGACGCATTACTTCCGTCTCTGTCAAGCCATTTCCCCACACCACAACGGAGGATCCCGCAGGTCGGCGCAGCTCCGCGAGCCTTTTGCTGAAGTCTAATATTCCAAATGACTTATCAACTATTATGACATTAGTAGGAAAAACCGCGTTCCTGCGCACAGCCTCCTCCAGGCTCCAGGCGGACCAGGACAATTCCAGATCGCTGTGGGCTCGCAAAATAGCTTCCACGCCGAGCGCCGCGACCGGCTGCGAATCACAAACTCCTATGGTTATAGAACGTGCGGCTGATTGCGTGCTTGGCTTCAGGGGATGATCGAGGATCTCGCACATGAATTCACACTCACTGAATCGTTAGTCTCTGCCAACCCCGCGGAATCTCAAGAATTTGCAGCCAGAGCGCCGATCAGTTGCATTGGACGCAGCCACTTGACACGCCTAGATCTGAGAGATCCGGCGCCGACGGACTGGAAGGTCAGTCCGGGCCAAGCCCTGATTCTGGGCGCGGATACAAGTGTGTCGGAAGAACTGGCTGCGATCGTGAGCCGCTTGGCGGGGCCGATTCGAGTGATCCGGCTCCCTCCGGAATCCGCGGACGAGCACCTGCCGGCCCTCACAGGGCAGCGTGTTTCTCTTTGTTTTCTAGAAGTTGGCTCGAATCCAGGCCAGGCCCTCCCTTTGCTGGCCCGGATGGCCGCGCCGCCGCAGAGTCTGCCGGTGGTGGCAATTCTGCTCCAACCAGAGCCGGACTTGGCCCTGTCATGCATGAGGCAAGGAGCCTGCGGGTGCATGGTCAGACCCTTTTCGGATGACCAGATGCGCCCCATACTGCGGAGAGCGCAGCGGATGACTGCCGAAAAGCAGCCTGAGCCGTGGGGCCGGATCATCTGCATTGCGCCCGCGAAAGGCTCGTGCGGCGCAAGCATCCTGGCCTTGAACCTGGCCTGGCAAGCCAGCCGGGCCGGTTCGGAGCGAGTCTTGCTTGCGGACCTCGACCCAATTGCGGGATCACTGGCGTTCTACCTGAAATTGAAAAGCACGCATAGCTTTGTAGACGCGCTGAGGCATGCGGGCCGGATGGACCCAGACTTGTGGCGCGGCTTGATTGTGCCGACGCGGGACTTCGACGCGATCCTCGCGCCGGAAGAACCGTTCGGTTGCGAGGTGGAACCGCCGGCCTTGGCGGCGGTCTTGTCGTTCGCGAAGAGAAGCTACGGCACGGTGATCCTGGACTCCGGCGGCCCGCGCGGGGGCTTGGGAGTGGAACTGGCCCGGCTATGCGACCAACTAATCCTTGTGACAACGCCAGAACTGGCCGCCATCCATGGGGCGAGGCGGTGGCTATCTCACCTGAGCGTCAGTGGTGTCGCGCGTTCCAAGATGCGCCTCGTGATGAACCGGTGGACCAGGGACCTCGGCGCCGGACCTCAAGAGGTGTCCCGTGCCTTGGGGCTGGAGGTCAGCGCGGTCCTGCCGGAGGATCCACTGCCCATTCATGCGGCGATCGTCGAAGGCAGGCCTGTTTCCCCCGGCAGCACATATGGCAAGAAGGTGAGGGAACTGTACGACATACTTGCGGCCGAGAATACTTCCTTACGCCGGCCCCCCGCCAGGAGAGGGCTGCTGTCGGTCCTGACTGGCCGCTAGTGGTCTACGGCTGAGGTGAAGGGGAATTCCCGGCCGTTCGGCGGGCAGATCCCAGCGGACTGGGGTCTGCCGGGCGCCGCCTGTCCCGTCCAGCCGGCCCAGGCCGGAGAAGACGGCCGCCTGCACCGCCGGGGACCACCGGCGCTCTGCCTGCCGGTGTCCGTTAGGCAACTCCGGCCAGACAACGCAGAGCGTCGCGGGCGATGACCAGTGCCTCGTCGGCAGGGATCACCCAGACGTCGACGGGGGAACCAGTCTTCCCGATGCTGGCCTCCTGGGCGAGCGTGTTCTCATTTCGCGCGGGGTCCAGATGGATCCCCAATGCATCCAGTTCGCGGCAGACTTCCGCACGCACGGCGGGAGAGTTTTCTCCAATGCCGCCCGTGAAGATCAAGGCATCGCAGCCGTTCAGCGCTGCGAAGTAGGCGCCGATGTACTTCTTTATCCGGTAGCAGAAGACATCCACCGCCAGCGCGGCGGCGCTGTGTCCGCGGCGTCGAAGATCCAGCAGAGTTCTCATGTCATTGGAAGCCATCGAAAGGCCGGCTAAGCCGCTTTGGCGGTTCAGCAATTGATCCATTTCCACTGGCGTCAGCCCCTCCCTGCCCATGATGTGCAACAGCGCCCCGGGGTCAAGGTCGCCGCACCGCGTTCCCATGAGCAGGCCTTCCAGGGGCGTGAATCCCATGGAGGTGTCAACGGACCGGCCATCCTTCACCGCCGTGATGGAACAACCATTGCCGAGGTGGCAGGTGATCAGCTTGTAGCCATTCTTAGAGGCGCCGTGGATCTGGGCGAAGCGAAATGAGACGTAACGGTGGGAGGAACCGTGAAAGCCGTACCGGCGAATCTTCAATCGCCGCCATAAGTGATCTGGAAGCCCGTAAACGTAGGCTCTAGGCTCCATGGACTGGTGAAATGCCGTGTCAAAAACCGCCACATGCCTGGCGTGCGGCAATACCATCCGCGCCGCACGGTAGCCCCTGAGGTTGACGGGGTTGTGGAGCGGCGCCAGGTCGTTCAACCCTTCGATCTCCGCTGCCACGCGGTCATCGAGTTCCACCGGGGCGCTGAATTCTTCGCCCCCATGCACCACACGGTGTCCCACTGCGGCAATCTCGTCCTTGTCCGCCACTTCCAGCCTGAGCCGTTCGAGCAGCGTCTTGACGGAGAGCTCAATCGCCTGGTGATGGTCCGGAATCGGGTGGCTGAGTTCCTCTACGGCTCCGCCGGCCTCGATCCTGACCCGCGCCTCCGGCGCGCCGATACGATCCACCAAAACACCGCCGAGCTTCCGGTCTTTTCCTGTTTCGATCGTCTCCACGCTGGTTTCAAACAAGTGACACCGTACCGACGAGCTTCCACAGTTGAGAGCGAGAACCTTCATGCTAGGATTCTTCCACACTGACCGGCCCGAACCAAGCGCCGGGATTGCGTACAATGGGAGGTTCCTATGGCCCTGCCGGAATCCGCCGTAGAATTCATGTCCAGACAGATCGAGAGGGTGCGCCAGATCCGCGCCCGGAAGCGCATTGTGTTCCCGGAGGGCTCCGACCCCAGGGTCATCGAGGCGGCGATCCGTCTGGCTCGGGAGGGTCTTGCGGACCCGATCCTGTTGGGCAAGCCCGCTCCTGAGGCGCCTTCGGGAATTACGTTCGTTCAGCCCGAGTCATCGCCGAACTTGGCCAAGTACGCCGCCCTTTACCACGAGCGCAGGCGCGCCAAGGGTACAACCCAGGTGGAAGCGGCGGAAACAGCGCGCCGCCCCGAGTTCTTCGGGCACCTGATGGTTGCGGCCGGAGATGCCGACGGCAGCGTCTGCGGCTCTGTCTACACGAGCAAGGACACGCTGCGCGCCATGCTGCATTGCATCGGCGTTGCGCCCGGCGTGCGGCTGGTCACCAGCCTGTTCATTCTTGCGGTCCGGAACCGCTCGTACGGGCATAAGGGCCTCATCGGCGTTTGCGACGCATCCACGGTCATCGATCCCAACCCGACGGAACTGGCGGACATGGCCATCACTTCGGCGAATACCGTCCGGACGCTTTTTGAGACGGAACCCGTGGTGGCGTTGCTCAGTTACTCGACGAAGGGGAGCGGGGGGCGGCACCGCCTGGTGGATAAGGTCGTCGAGGCTTTCCGGATTGTGAAGGCCCGGGCGCCGGAACTCAACGTGGACGGAGAACTCCAGGCTGACACGGCGCTCGTTCCTTCCGTGGCGGCATCGAAGGCGCCTGGTTCGACCGTTGCGGGCCGCGCCAATACCCTGATCTTTCCGGACTTGAACTCCGCCAATATGGCGGTGAAGTTGGTCCAACGCCTTGGCGATGCGGAGGCCATCGGGCCTTTCATCCAAGGTTTGGCCAAGCCCGCCAACGACCTGAGCCGCGGATGTTCCGTTGAGGACATCTACCACGTCGCTATCATTACCTGCCTCCAGGCGGAACGCGCTAGACTGGCCCCATAGGCACGGTTTTAGATGCTGCCTTTTCGTCTGGTCTACCACGAGGGCTATGACCTGGACCTGGGTGAGCATGTCTTCCCTTCGCGTAAGTACCGCCTGATCCGGGACAGGCTGCTGGCCCAAGGGATCGCCCTTCCCGGCGATTTTGTGGCGCCTCTTCCTCCGAGCGACGCCATCTTGCGCTTGGTGCATTCAGAGCGCTGGATTCAGCGCCTTTTCAGCGGCACATTGAGCTACCAGGAAGTCGCCCGCCTGGAGATTCCTTACTCCAGGCGAATGGTGAATGGTTGCCGGCTGGCGGTCGGAGGCACCATCCTCGCCTCCCGGCTCGCGTTGGCTGAAGGCTTGGGCTTCAATATCGGCGGCGGTTTCCATCATGCGTTCGAAGGGCACGGGGAAGGATTCTGTCCGCTGAACGACGTGGCCGTAGCCATCCGGTTGTTGCTCAGTGAAGGCGCAATTGAAAGAGCGATGGTCGTTGATTGCGATGTCCACCAGGGCAACGGCACTGCGACTCTGTTCGCCGGCGACCCCCGGGTATTTACGTTCTCGATTCATCAGCAGAACAACTACCCGGCCACCAAGCCGCCCTCCGATCTCGACGTTAACCTTGAGGACGGCGTTGGCGATGAAGAATACACGGATCTGCTGCTCCGCCACTACGTGCCGGCTCTGATCGACCACCGCCCCCAGCTCATCGTGTATCTGGCGGGCGCGGATCCATACTACCAGGACGAACTGGGCGGGCTGGCTCTTACGATGAACGGGTTGCGCAACCGGGACCGGTTCGTAATCGAGACCGCCATGCGCCGCGGGGCGGGTGTCGCCGTGACGCTGGCGGGTGGCTATGCGTTCCTGCTTCAGGACACCGTCTTGATTCACATCAACACAGTCCGGGCGGCCGCCGAGGCGGTCCATGCCGTACGAGGACGTTAAGCCCGTTATCCTGGCGATGGCTGCTCAGATTGCTGTGCCGGCGAGATGGGGTTGGACTTCGGCCGTATTTGGCGAACGAAGGTGGGGAATGCGGTGAACGCCGGCCACAGTAGCCGCGTGGCGCCAGGCGATTCCGGGATCAGGCCGCGTGGTGCGCGGAGAGGTGAGCACTATAGCGCATGTCGGTCTCGAGGATGTGCTTCTGGAGCCAGTCCTTGAGGAAGTTCATCAGACGAAGCTGCGCGCTCACCGAGCCTTCCGCCACCTGCTTCTGAAAGGCAAAAACCTGGGCCTCCATGGCCCGATGCTTGCGCGTATGCTCTTGTGCTTCCGCGTAGCCAGCGGCCTCCATTAACCGTTCTTCGGCCGAGAAGTGATGGCGAACATAGGTCACCAAGTCCTCTATAACGTCTTGAGCTCCTGCCGGATCGCCTCCGGCCTTGAGGACGTCGTGCAGACGGTTGATCAGTTCAACCAGTCGTTTGTGTTGCAGATCCAGTTCGGGCACCTTCACGCTGAAGGAGGCCTGCCACTCCAGAAATGCCATTCTTCCTCTCCTGCAAAGTTGATCGGCTGACGCCGCCGGGTTCTACAGTCCTGGGGGCAATTCCACAGGGTTTTAGTGAGCGGGCGGCATTCGCAGCTGCACAGGGGGCAAAATCGGAAAAGCAATGGATCCAGCGATCACGCCGGCCTGGGACGGCGGAGCCAACCCGCGTCGGCGGGCAGCTTCCTAGAGGCCTCGCAGCCGGCTGTCGGTGCGCCGGCCGATCCCGGCTACCAGGCCGGGCAACGTCTCGACATCGGCCGGTGAAGTGCGAAAGTTCACGATGCAAGCGCGCAGGGCGTACCTGCCGTCTATGATCGCATTCGAGAGGAAGGCCTCACCGCTCTGCTCCACGGCGGCTTGCAGTTCCTGATTCAGTTGATTCAGGTACGTTTCAACCTCCTCGGAGCCGAGACGGGCTCGGAGATCGAGGGGAACATATCGGAAAGTCGTGATGCTCAAGTTCTGAGTCAGCCCTTCCAGTTCGGGGTGGGCTGCAATCAGCCGGTACATCGTCTTGGACAAAGAGATGTCGTCCCCCACCATCTTCAAAATGCCGGCCCGGCCCGCCTGCTGCAATATCAGCCAAACCTTCAACGCCCGAAATCCACGCGAATTCTGAAGGCCGTAGTCGAAGTAGTTGACCTTGTCCTCGTCAAACCGGTAGTACGGGGGATGGTAGGAAAACGTGTCGCGCAGTTGCGCCGAATCGCGCACTAAAGCGCAACCCGCCTCAAGCGGCGAGTAGAGCCACTTGTGAGGATCCACCGCCACCGAATCGGCTTGAGCGAGTCCAGCCAGGCTCGGTGGCGCCCCGGGCACTTGCGCGGCCACAGCGCCGTAGGCGCCGTCGACGTGGAACCACAAGCTACGCTCACGGCAGAATTCTGCGATTTCCGGCAGTGGGTCGACGGCGCCGGTGCTGACGGTTCCGGCTGTGCCCACTACCAGGAACGGCCGTTTGCCCAGGGAGAGGTCCTCTTCCACCTGCCGGCGGAGATGCTCGAGGCTGAGGCGCTGCTCCCCGTCGGACGGAACCCAGCGAATGGCGTCCGTCCCAATGCCGCACAGGTCCGCGGCTTTTTGTATCCAGGTGTGGGTTTCCTTCGAAGCATACACGCAAAGCGGTACGGCGCCTGACGCCGCCATGCCTTCTTTTCGGACATCCCAGCCGGCTTTGGAGGCTCGCGCCGCGAGAAAGCAAACGTAGTTCGCCACATTTCCGCCGCTCACCAGCAGCCCGCCACAGTTGACCGGATACCCCAGAAGGGACGCGATCCACCGCACCGTCTGCGCTTCAATCTCGCTAGCCACAGGGGAAAGGTTCCATGCGCCGACATTCGGATTGACGGCGCTTGCCAGCAGGTCGGCCAAAGCGCCGATCGGGGCCGCGCTGGAGGTGATGTATCCGAGGAATCGCGGATGGCCGTTCAGTAGCGAGTGGTTCAGAATCAATGCGGCGGCCTGCTCCAGCAATTCACCCGCGGGACTTCCCTTTTCGGGCATCTTGCGGTGCGCCGCAATCAGCTTCCGGATTTCCTCCACCGATTCCCCGGGCGTGACCCGCCGGCTGCGAATGCCGGCCAGGTAGTCCGCGATCGCCTCCACCAGTAAGTGTCCGCACTCCCGAAACTCTTCGGGACTCATCTCAAGAAGCGCCGCCCTGGAACCGAGTGCGTGCCCCATCCTCTCTGCTTCCATCTCACCTCCGGCTTCGGGCATTCTTCCTGAGGCCGGCGAACAGATCGTCCTCGATCTCCCGCCCGCCATTGACGGTGCTGAATACCCGATAAAATTCCTGGCTTCCCCACAGGGCCCGCTGCTGATCCTCCGTGAGGCTGCCCAGGTTCCGGTAGATCGCGATCTGCGTCTTGTGACACCGGATCGCCCGCCAAACCGCGGGCCAGTGCTGCGCAGTGTCGACCACCGTCGTCACCGCCCACCCGGGCCAAGGCGAGGCTTGCCGCTCCGTCCCATCCACATTGATCTTGATGGGACGAAAGGCCGCCTGAAAGAGCGCCCATTTCTCTGCCCGCCAGGCCATGTAATAGAGCTTGGCGACACGATGAGGGGGGAACTGGCCGGCCGTGTCTCCAGCCAGTTGGAAATGCGGATCTGCCGCACAGACGATGGCCGCGGCAGCCAACTGTGAGACTGCGATGTGATCCGGGTGTCCATAGGCGCCTTCGGGCCCGAAGGTCACCACGACGTCCGGCCTCAGCTCGCGCAGGTGGCGGACAACTTTACGGATCGCCCCGGCGGAGTCCGCACGGTCCAGTTCCCCATCCAAGTAATCCAGGAGCCGAACTTCCTTCACCCCAAGTTCATTGGCCGCCGCGCGCAGCTCGCCTTCCCGGACTTTGCCGACGATTTCGGGTCCAGGCGATTGAGCCTCATCCCCGAACCGCCCGCGCTCTCCGCGAGTGGCCGTCACCAGGCAGGTGAAGACGCCTTCGCTGGCATACTTGGCCAGCACGCCCCCTACCCCGAGCGACTCATCGTCCGGATGCGCGAGGACGCACATCAATGTAAGTTTCTCAGCCATTTACGGTACTCCCAGATCCGAGACTCCCCAACCCACGATTCAAGGCGGCCCATGCCACACAGACTCGCACTTGGACGGCTTGCGCGCCTTATCCCCATCGTAGCGCCACTGGCGCCGCGGCCGTGATGCCGGCCTGGGAGTCAGATCGTGGGAACTCATTTCGCCAAGGCCCGCCGTGTGCCTTCCAGGGTCCGCAGCAGCGAATCTCTCGGAAGATCGCGCACGATCGGCTCGATCAGCCAGCCCAAGCCAGTCGGAATGTCCCGGGTCAGCGAAACCGCCTGGCACTCGAGATAGACCCCGCCGTCGCGCTCCTGGAAGCGCCAATAGGAATACAGGCGCCACAGGAACCCGTGGCCGCGTCCCTCGGGCAGTTCGCGTTCATCGCGTTCGCCCGGGTTCTCGACCTCGGCGACTCGAGTGCTGTAAGACCGGCTGTGCCAGCGGGTTGCGTCCAGTTGATCGTAGCGGACATTGTGTTCGGTGTTCAGAACAACGGTAAGGACTTTCTTCTTCAACAGCCGGAGGTAGACCCTGTAGTTCTCCCCTTGGTGTGAGAGAACCTTGGAGGCGACAACCTCCGGCTGGTAAAACTGCCAATGACGGTCATAATCTCGAACCAGCGACAGCACCTGACCCAGCTTCACGCCCGGCACAAAAACCGCCCCAATCCAGTCATGCACCAGGCCGGCGGGGACCGGACTATCGCCCCGGCTGTTCCATGGCCGGGCAATTGCCTCGCCCCGGCGGACAAGTTCCTGACGCTGGGGTGATTCATCCACCCACAGGAAGCTCCTCTTTCCGCTCACGCGGGCTCCGATCTGCTCCTCGACGACGCGGACGTATCGCTCAAACGCGGCGACCGTATCCGGGCGGAGTTCGGCCGGGGCGGCCGGCGGCGCCAGCGAGAGTAACAAGCCCCCCATGGCCGCAAACTTGATCATGAGCGTTATTCTGGCACAATGGTGGAGCGGGCATGCCGGAGAACCAGTTTCACGAAGCCAGCCGGGCGCAGCAGAGCTTCCTGGCTCCGATCGAAAAGCGCGTCCTGATCTGGATGGCGCGTCGAACGCCGGGCTGGATCAGCCCGGATCACCTGACTGTGCTGGGACTCGTCTCCATGCTGGGAGCGGGATTGAGTTACTGGTGCGCGAGGGGGAACAAGGCTGGTTTGATAGCGGCCATCGCATTTTTGGCGCTGAACTGGCTCGGCGACAGCCTGGATGGGACCCTGGCGCGCGTTCGCAATAAGCAGCGCCCGCGCTACGGGTTCTACGTGGATCACATCATCGACGCCGTCGGGACATTCTTCCTGCTGGCCGGCATCGGGCTTTCCGGCTACATGAGCGAACGGATCGCCGCCGGGTTGCTGATCGTCTACTTCATGCTCTCCATCGAAGTGTACCTGGCGACGTACACGATCGGCTCATTTCATCTCTCTTTCTGGAAATTCAGCCCCACGGAGCTGCGTCTTCTTCTCGTCGCCGGCAATATCGCATTGCTGGATCACCCCATGGCGCGGCTATTTGGTCATCAGTACCGTCTCTTCGATGTCGGAGGACTGGTGGGCGTGATCGGAATGAGCCTGATGCTGATTGTGACCGTGGCTCGCCACACGGCGACTCTGTATAGAGCTGAGCGAGTCTGATGCGTCCGGGTCAGGCAGCGGACAACTTGCGGATTGTGACGCTCCGAGCCCTGAAGTTCTACACCGTGGGGGCGGCCGGCGTCGCCGTCCAGCTCATCTTCCTTGCCTTTTTCAAAAGCGGTTTGAAGCTGCATTACCTGGCGGCTACCGCTCTGGCGGTGGAGACCGCGGTTGTGCACAACTTCTTTTGGCATGAGCGATGGACGTGGAGCGAGCGGACGTCGGCCTCTCCGGGCGCCTGGCTGCTGGCCGGAAGATTCGCCCGCTTCAACCTCACGACTGGTCTCATCTCCATCCTGTCCAATCTCGTCCTGATGCGGCTGTTCGTGGGCCAGTTGCGGATTCATTACCTTCTGGCCAACGGTCTCACCATCCTCACGGCGTCCCTGCTCAATTTCTTGTTCAGCGAGTATTTCGTCTTCCGCAAGAGCAGGGGATAAACGGTATGGTCAAGCCCCCGGCAGGTCCGCGGCCGCTGAAGACTCTGGATCGGGTTCTGTCGAAGGCCGGAGTCGGGTCGCGGACGGAAGCGCGCAAGTGGATCGCGGCCGGGCGCGTATCGGTCAATGGCAAGATCATCCGGACGCCGGACCATTGGGTGGATTTGAAAAAGGACCGGGTGGCGTTGGACGGGAAGGCGCTTCGTCCTCCCAAACGAATCTATCTCCTCCTTTACAAGCCAAAGGGGGTCGTTACCACCTACAAGGATCCGGCAGGGCGGAGGACCGTCTACGACCTGATGCCCGACATGGACGATTGGGTGTTTCCCGTGGGGCGATTGGACCTTGACACCAGCGGTCTCTTGCTCATGACCAACGACTCCCAATTCGCCGAGCGCGTCACCAACCCCGCCGGCAAGGTGCCGAAGACGTACCTGGTGAAGGCAGCCGGATTTCTGAGCGAAGAAGAGTTGGACCGTCTCCGCCGCGGGATTACGTTGAACGACGGCCCGGCCAGACCGGCGGAAGTCAACCGTATCCGTGAGGCAGGCGGCCGGACCGTCTTCGAAATCACAATCACGGAGGGCCGCAACCGTCAGGTGCGCCGGATGGTGGAAGCTCTTGGAAGCAAGGTCCTGAAGCTCGTCCGAACGGCCATCGGCCCCCTGCGCATCGGCGAACTGGAAGTCGGCGCCTACTGCTGCCTTACGCGTTCGGAGTGTCTGTCTCTGCTGCGCTCCGGCTCGCGCCCAGGGCGAAGCGCTGTTCCCTGAATTCGGACGCGCAGCCGGCCCGCAGAATTTCACACCCGGGTCACAATTGCTGAGCAGTCGAATCCTGTGACGAGCCGGCGGAGACGGCGACTGGAAGCTCCGCGACATCCCGGGCCGCGTAACCGCAGGCGACTACGGCGAGAAACAAGGTGAGAACTTCACTGTCGCCCAGGTTCAGCTCAAAAAAACCCGACACGAGAATGGCGAGCACGGATGCCGCTGCGCCGTGCAAAAGGAAACGCGCCTCTGAGCGGCCGGTTGGCAGCTTCCTGATCGCAGCCAGAAGGTCATACAAAATCTTACCGAGGAACCATACCAGCATCAGCATCGTAGGTACGCCACGTTCGGCCGCGTAATGGATGTAGAGATTGTGCAGGTGGCCGTACCAGCCGGTGGGGAGAGGCCTGGGTATATCGGCCGGAACATAACGGTCGAACTGAAGCCTGACCTGCTCGGGGCCGAGGCCGAACCAGGGATGCGCCTTGATCATCTGCCATCCCGTGCGCCAGCAGACAATGCGGTGCTGATTGGAGTCGACCTCCTGCTGAGGTTCAAACATCGACAGGACACGGGTTCGCACCCCCGGCGCCAGCCAGATCGCGCCCGCCAGCGCAACCGGCAGCGCCAGCAGGGCAAGTTTGCGCCAGCGCCACACCAGCCAGACTCCCGCGACCCCCGTAGCCAGCCAGATGCTGCGCGTGAACCCCAGCAGCACGGCCGAACCAATCGCCAGGGCGCACAAGATCACATACCATCGCAGTTTCCTGACCGCGGAAGGAGAGAAAAACAGGAAGGCGCAGGCCAGCAGGAGAATCATCATGAGTTCGCCGCTGAAGGTCATCCAGTGGCTCATGAAGCCTGAAATCCGCTCCCCAACGTAATACTCGTAGAAGCTCTGCCCGGCGAACCGGGCCTCCTGGTATTTCTCTCCGAATTGGACCAGGCCACGGGCGGCCGTGATCGCTCCCGCGCCCGCCCAGCACAGGACCAGCCGCTTGAGATGAGCCGCCTGCCGGAATGTGGAGTACACCACAAAGAGAGCGGCAAAAAGATAGAGTTTTCGCAGTTGCGGGCGGCCCGAAACAAGATCCCCGGAGAGCAAGAAAGAAACCACCGTGCCCGCAGCGAAAAGACCGGCCGGAAGCGCCAATGGAGGGAAACGCAGCTTTGTATCCGAAAGCAGCAACGCCGCCAGGGCCAGCGCCAGAAGAATCTGGCAGGCGGCGATGGAGAACACGACGGTTACGGCGGAGCCCCCCGACAACCACAGGGCGGCGCGGCTCATGGCGGAACGGAATGAAGCGGTTTCCGGCATTTGCTCAAGCGGGAAAGCCTATTTAGTATGCCAGAAGCAAATCCCGGACGGTGATAGACTCCGGCATGTGAAGACCATTATCGAGCCATTCCGCATCAAGAGTGTCGAGCCCCTGCACCACACCACACTCGAGGAACGGGAGAAATTCCTCGAACTCGCCGGTTACAACCTCTTCCTGGTCGAAGCCAGGAACATCCTGATCGACCTTTTGACCGATTCCGGAACCAGCGCCATGTCCACGGAACAGTGGGCCGCCATGATGCGGGGAGACGAATCCTACGCGGGCAGCGAAAGCTTCAGCCGGTTCAGGCTCGCGGTGCAGGATTTGACAGGTTTCCGGCACGTGATTCCGGCCCATCAGGGCCGCGCGGCCGAGCGCATTCTCTTCACCGTGATGTGCCGCCCCGGCCAGATCGTCCCCAACAACACCCACTTCGACACGACGCGCGCCAATATCGAATTCCTGGGCGCCCGGGCCGTGGATCTACCTTTGCCGGAAGCCGCCGACACGCAAGCCCAACTCCCTTTCAAAGGAAACATGGATATTGAGGGGCTGGAGCGTCTGATTGCGGAGCACGGCAGGGACAAGATCCCGTTGGTCATGGTGACCATTACCGACAACTCAGGCGGTGGCCAGCCCGTCTCGATGGCCAATCTGGAAGCTCTTCGCGAGGCGACCGCCCGCCACGGCATTCCGTTGTACCTCGATGCCTGCCGCTTCGCTGAGAACTGCTGGTTCATCCAGCAACGGGAACCCGGCTTCGCCGGTTGGACCCCGAAACAGATCGCCCAGCGGGTCTTTCGCCTCGCCGACGGATGCACCTTCTCGGCGAAGAAGGACGCGTTCGCCAATATCGGCGGCTTCCTCTGCACCAACGACGACCGCCTGGCCGAGCAAGAGAGGGAACTGCTGATCCTCACCGAGGGTTTCCCCACATATGGCGGCCTGGCGGGGCGCGATCTGGAGGCGATTGCGGTAGGACTCGAAGAGGTGCTGGATCCGGACTACCTGCGGTACAGAATCGCCTCCACCTCATACCTGGGTAGGCACATCGCCGACCGGGGAGTGCCGATCGTCGAGCCTCCTGGCGGACACGCCATCTATATCGATGCCGGGAGGATGCTTCCTCACATTCCGCGCCATCAGTTTCCGGCCCAAAGCCTCGCCGTGGAACTCTACCGGTGCGCAGGGATCCGCTCCGTGGAGATTGGGTCCCTCATGTTTGGCGCCAACGCCAAGCACGAACTCCTGCGGCTGGCGATTCCGCGCAGGGTCTACACGCAAAGCCATATGGACTACGTCGTGGAGGCGATTCTGGAGGTCAACGAGTACAAGGACAAGCTGCGGGGTCTGAAGATCGTTTCGGAGCCGCGGTTCCTGCGCCACTTTAGCGCTCGGCTGAGTCCCTTCTGAGTCTTGCAGGCGGGTTTTCGAAGAAGAGCCGCTCGAAGCAGGATTGAGGAAGCCTTGTGATACACTTATCGGTTCCGTGACCACCCTGTTTCGAGAGGTGTGATGTGGTTCTCACGTTCATAGACTATCTTGTTCTCGCCGTCTACTTTGCCTTTGTCATCGGCATTGGATGGCTTCTGCGCAAGCGGGTTTCGAGCAGTGCGGATTTCCTCACATCCGCCCGGTCCGTGCCGTTATGGATCACGAGCCTGGCTTTTGTCGCCACCAACCTGGGAGCGCAGGAGCTGATCGGCATGTGCGCCTCGGGGGCCAAGTACGGGATCATGACCTCCCATTTCTACTGGGTGGGGGCGATTCCCGCGATGCTCTTCGTGGGCCTGTTCATGATGCCCTTCTATTACGGCAGCAAGGCGAGATCGGTTCCGGAGTATTTGAAACTCCGCTACGACGAGAAGACGCGGGCATTTAACGCCATCAGCTTCGCCGTCATGACCTTGTTTTCGTCGGGAATCTCGATGTACGCGCTGGGTCTGCTCTTTCAGCTCGTCCTGGGTTGGAGCTTCACTGCCTCGGTCCTGCTTTCGGCGGCCATCGTGCTGGTCTACACCTATCTGGGCGGGCTGACCAGCGCCATCTACAATGAAGTGCTCCAGTTCTTCCTCATTGTGGCGGGCGCCGCGCCGCTGGCCATTCTCGCGGTCAACAAGGCCGGCGGATGGCAGGGGATGGCATCCCGGCTCGACCCGGTGATGACCCGTTCCTGGGCCTATCTGTCTCATCCTTCCGAGAATCCCATGGGCGTGGAGGTGATCGGCCTCGTCATGGGACTTGGATTCGTCCTCTCGTTCGGCTACTGGTGCACCAATTACCTGGTGGTGCAGCGCGCCATGGCGGCCAAGAACATGGCCGATGCGCGCCTCACTCCCATCGTGGGAGCGTTCCCCAAGATGTTCCTGCCGTTCATCGTGATCGTGCCGGGAATCGCGGCTGTAGCTTTGAGCAAGATGGGCCTTGGTTATTCGCTTCCTCTCAAAGAGAGCGGAGTCCCCAACTATGACCTGGCGCTCACCACGCTGATGGCGCAGTTCTACCCCAGCGGTTTGCTGGGCGTGGGAATCACAGGCCTCATGGCTTCGTTCATGTCGGGGATGGCGGGCAACGTCACGGCTTTCAATACCGTCTGGACCTACGACATTTACCAGGGCTACATCCGCAAGAACGCTCCGGACGCGCACTACTTGTGGGTCGCCCGCATGACGACGATTGTCGGTGTCATCCTTTCGATCGGCGCGGCTTATCTCGCCACGCTTTACAACAACATCATGGACCTGCTTCAGCTCGTGTTCGGATTTGTGAACGCGCCGCTGTTCGCCACGTTCCTTCTGGGTATGTTCTGGAAACGGTCCACCGGGCACGGCGCATTCACTGGTTTGGCCTCCGGCACAATCGCAGCCGCTTTGATGCACGGGCTGACGCTCGCGGAAGGCAAGGGGGCCTGGCTCGCAAATTTGCACGAATTCCCCTCCACGATGGCCCAGAATTTCTGGATCGCGCTGGGAGCCTGGACCGCCTGTTTCCTGGTCACGATTGTCGTGAGCCTGGCGACAAAGCCGCGCCCCGCGGAGGAACTGCGCAGCCTGGTGTACGGCCTGACTGAGCTGCCGCGTGAAGAAGGGGTGGTGTGGTACCGCCGGCCGGCTTGGATTGCGGCACTCGCGGCGGTAATTTGTCTTTTGCTGAACTTCTTGTTCTGGTGATGAATATGTGGGATCTACGAACGCCTTCGGGCTGGTTTTTCGTCGTCCTTGGAGTGATCCTCCTGGCAGCGGGAACGGTGGTCCCTGGACACCGTGCTCCGCTCACGGAGGCCAACGTCAACCTGTACACGGGCATCGCCACGCTGCTGTTTGGAGGGCTTCTTCTGTGGATGGCACGTCGCGTTTCCTAGCGCAGTCCTTTGAGCAGCGGTTCGGGCCGGCCGGCCTGCGCGTGTTTCGTGCGCCGGGCCGCGTCAACCTCATAGGCGAGCACACGGACTACAACCTGGGCTTCGTGATGCCCATGGCGCTCGATTTGGCCTGCTTCACAGTGATTGCCCCCAATCCGGACGGGCGGTTGCGCGTCTATTCCCAAAACCTGGAGCAGGAGCGGGGCTGGCAGGTCGCGGACATAGGCTCTGCTCAGCCACAGCGGGATTGGGGCGACTACGTGATGGGGGTGGCCCGCGAGTTGGAACTGGCCGGCTATTCGGTGCCCGCCTCGAATCTCCTGATCTGGAGCACGGTGCCGGTGGGGTCCGGGCTCAGTTCCTCGGCTGCCATCGAGGTCTCCGTAGCTAAGGCGCTGCTGGGAGACCGGCGGATCGAACCGCTGGAACTCGCCAAACTCTGCCGGCGCGCCGAGAACAATTTCGTCGGCATGCCGTGCGGCATCATGGATCAGTACATTGCCGTGTTCGGCAGAGAAGGCGCCGCGGTCAAAATCGATTGCAGGAGCCTGGAAAACGAGATTGTGGAGCTGCCCTCCGAGGCCGAGTTCGTGGCCATCAACACCATGGTGAAGCATGAACTGGGCTCCTCGGCGTACCGCAACCGTGTGGCGGAATGCGCCGCGGCCGTCGAAGTGATCCGCCAGGGAGAACCCGCGGTTCAAAGCCTGCGCGATGTTTCCAGCCGCATGCTGGCTTCTTATGAATCCAGGATGCCGCCGGTGGCGGCCAGGCGCGCCCGGCACGTGGTCACCGAAGACGAGCGCGTCGAACAGTTCGTCGCCGCCAGCCGCGCGGGCGATTTGAAGAGCATGGGCGAACTACTCGTGGCCTCTCACCGCAGTTTGCAGAACGATTATGAAGTGAGCTGCGAGGAACTGGATTACCTTGTGGATGCCGCCATCGCCTTTCCGGGAGTCTACGGGGCCCGCATGACGGGCGGCGGATTCGGGGGCTGCACGGTGACGATGGTGCGCCCGGACTCGGTGCTGCGTTTCCAGGCGGCCATCTCGGAGACGTACCAGAAACGCTTCGGTCTCACGCCGGACATCTACCCGTGCCGGCCCTCCGCGGGGGCGGGGGAGGTCATCACCTCCTGACCGGCGGCCCAGCCGCAGGGCTGGGGGGCGCGTTGTGCGGTTTCCTCCTCTCGAACAGGCGTCGCCAGGAGTAGTGAATAATTCCGGCAACAAGAGAGAAGCCGTTGTAAAGGTGGTAGAGGATGTGAAAGGGCACGGCGGCCAGCGCGAAGAGTCTGCCCCTTCGCGCCGCCAGGAAAAGATAGAACCGGTTGTTGATGATTAGCAGCAGGGCGCCGACCACGAAGAACGCGAAGATGATCCAGTGGTAGGGCAGATGGAGGCTCATATACACAATCACGCCCACGATGTACACCGCCACGGCCAGCTCCGCCAGCCGCTGCCAGCGGCCGCTCTTCGGCTCATAGCGATGCCGGAGCAGCAGCAGCAGGCAACCCAGAATCAGCGGGTAAGTCACATACCGTATTCGGTGCTCGATCGCGAGCCAGACGATCAAGCCCACCAGTGAGCCAATCGCGAGCAGGACGGGAGCCGATCTGGAGCCATTCGCGAATTCCAGCCAGTAGCGCGAGAGAATCAGCACCAGCAGAGCCATGAGCGGGACAAGGAAATAGGCGCCCCAGTAGATCGCGGCCGCGATGGCGACGGCCACCAGCATGAACGCCAGCGCAACGCTGACACGCTGGCTGATCTCCAGGTTGAGGTCGTTGGGCATATTCCTGTCCCGGAGAATCAGTTCCGTCCAGGGGATGCCCCTGTCAACGATATCCGACTTGAGCAGGCTCCAAAAAGTCCAGCGCTTCAGGTGCTTGACCTGCACCTCCTTGTCGAGAATCAATTTGTGGCCGGCGGCGCGCAACCGGTAGCCGAGCTCGATATCTTCAATCGCCGGCCGCTGATAGGACTCGTCGAACCCGGCGTGTCTCAGCAACACCTCGCGGCGAATTGCGCCACAGCCGCTCCAGAACGTGCAGGCGTCCCTCTTCCCGTGCTGATGCACATAGCAGTGCATCAGGTTCCTGTACTGGGACAAGAAGTCTCTGGCGCCCGGCGAGGTGTCGTATGAGCCGATCAGAGCGTCCAGTGCGGGATCCTCGGCGAACCCGGCCGCGACGCGGGCCACTGTATCCGCATGCACACAGACATCGGCGTCGAGAAAGAATACGATGTCGCCCCGCGCCGCTCTGGCCCCGATGTTGCGGGCCCGGGCCGGTCCCAGCCGCCCTCCGCTCGAGAGCACCCTTGCGCCCATGCTCTGAGCAATTTGTGGAGAATCGTCCGTCGAGCCGTCGTCCACCACCAGGGTCTCCAGCGGGGCATGGCTGGAAGCGCGCAAGTGCTCCAGACACAGCTTCAATGTCGCCGCTGAATTGTAGACGGGGATGACGATGGAAACAGAGGGCAGCATTTCAGCACAGCGCAAACTGCAATTGTGCGGGAGGCGGTAGCCAAAGTCAAACTCGCCGCCGACGCTGAGTGGGTCAGCCTGCCGCGGTCTCACCGCCTTGGACGCCGGCGTGGCCCGCCCGGGGACTTGCGGGATTGAATCCGAGCCACGTCAGCGCGCCCAGCATCGCCATCGCGCTTCCGAAGTAGAGTCCGCCGCTCCACCCGGCAAAGGTGGCAATCCAGGGGGTGAGCATGGGCGCTATAAAGCCGCCGACGTTGCCTCCCGTGTTCAGGATGCCGCAGGCGGCGCCCACGTCTCTTCCCGCAATCTCCATCACGGCTGCCCAGAAGACCACATCCGAGCAGGCGGCGAAGCCCAACGCCAGTGACATCAGGGCAACGGCTGAAGCCGTCCCGCTGGTGTTCACAGCCGCCCAAAGCAGAACCGCTGCCAGCGCCAGGCCGCTGATTCCCACAATCCGCATGCCTCGCCGGCTGCCCCAGCGTGCGACAGCACGGTCCGACGCCCATCCTCCCATGGGCATCATGACGAACCATGTCAGGAACAGAGCTGTTGTGTAGACTGCGCTCTGCTCTTCACCAAGACCCCGGATCTTTCCCAGGTAGTAGTAAATCCAGTAGAAGAAGATGTACTCGAAGTAGCACACCATGAAGTAGCCGAGCGTCAGGTACAACAGGTTGCGATTCGTAAAGAGAGCCCGCCATGGCGTCCCCTGGCTTCGCGCCGCGGGGGTGGCTTGGCGCTCCGCCGGACGATCGCGGATGAACGCCATCCACAGCAAGCCCGCTCCCACTGTGGCGGCTCCTGCCATCACAAAAGACATCCGCCAGCCGAAACTGAGGATCATCCAGTGGAACAGCACAGGCGCTACGGCTCCGCCGAGGCCGGCTCCGGCGTTCACAACTCCTTGCGCTCTCCCGCGCTGTTCGGGCGCCATCCATTCCGCATTCATCTTGCCCGTGGCGGGGTAAAGCGGGGCCGTTGCCACTCCCATCGCCAGGCGCAGGACAACGAACGAAGGGATTACGCCCGCCAGACCGGCCAGTTCGGGATGCCCCCCCAACGCTGTCATGGCCGTGAACAAGCCCGAACCGAACGCCATCCAGGCCAGCACCTTCTTTGGGCCGAACCGGTCCGCCAGCTTCCCGCCGGGGATCATAAGGATCGTGTAGGAGAACAGGAAGGCGGAGAATACCGTTCCCATCTGGGTCTCCGACAGGGAGAACTCCCCCATGATGGTGGGACCGGCAATGGACATGATCGTCCGGTTGAAGTAACTCATGACGCTGAAGACCAGCATCAACCCCACCACCATTGCCTGGCTGCGCGAGAATCGAACGCCCATCTTGTCTGTCGCCGGCTTCATGCCACCCATTTCGGATGCGCTCTCATGCTGCGTGAGCTTCCCCTTTCCCGGCCGCATTTGCCCTTGCGCCGAAGCCCGCCATGAAGCGGACAAGCGGCAGAGCGGCCTTAGGATGCGCCGAACTCCTTCCCTCCCATCGGGACGCGTTCTTCACCCGCGCAGTCCCCCGCATCCTATGCTTCGCAGACGGCACACTTCTTACATGCCCTTCAGCGGGTTGCAGCCCGCCCCACGATCGGAAGTCTCTCGGACAGCTCGCCTTACCGAGCCAAGCCTCAAACGCCAGGACCCGGTCTCGTTGAATACAGTTCCGCTTCTCCCGGCTGCGTCCTTGATTCAGTCCGCCCGAGCGGCGGATACGCAGCGCCTGGCCATGATCATCACGCCGGGGCGGCCGGACCTTCCTCTGAGTTTTGCCCCCGGCAATGCCGGCAGTCAATGCCCTATGCCGGCTTCGTCCAGCAGCCGGGACGACTTGCGGCTCTTCGCCACATGCCTTGCACCGCAAACTATCGGCCCTGGCCTTTCAGCGCCCTGTCCAAGGCTTCCACAAAGAAATACTCCCCCCACATCACCGACTCGTCCACACCCAGGCCCTTGTGCCGATGGTAAACGCCGCCCTTCAGGATGCCTTCCCAGGCCGGCTCCGAACCGGCCAAATACCTCTGACACAGCGTCCCGAGGATCTGCCAGGCTCTGGCCTGATGGAGGCGCTTCTGGCCGGCATCCGAAGCCGCATCCGCCAGCCGCAGAAGCCCGGCCGCGGCGATCGCTGCCGCCGAAGTGTCCGCCAGTGTCCGGCTGTCGTCTGGGGCGTCGAAATCCCACGGCGGCACGCCATTCGGCGGACAGCTTTCCGCGTAATACTCGGCGCAGCCTTGGGCGGTCCGCAGGAACCTCGCATCCCCGCAGTATTCGTATGCCTCACAGAAGCCGTAGATGGCCCACGCCAGCCCCCGGGACCAGCAGGAATCGGGCCTGAACCCCTGCTGTGTGCTCTGTCTGAGGAACGCCCCGCTCTCCAGATCGAATAGCCCCTCATGCGCCGTAGAACCGTCCCCGCGCACCAGCACCCGCCTGGTTGTCAGACAATGCGCGGTGGCGATTTCCTGTAACACTGGATCCCTCGCTTCCCGCGCGGCGTAGAAGATCAGTCCCACATTCATCATGATGTCGATGAACAGGGAATCCGGCGCCAGAAAAGAACGCAAGAAACGGCCTTTGCTCGAGTAGCGAAGAGCGAGGGTGCGGCCGGCCTCGATCAGCACCTCACGAAGTCTCGGGTCTCCGGTCGCCTTATGCCACCGCCCGTAGCTCGGCATGAAGAGGAAACCGAGATCGTGAACCTCCCGGTCCGCTTTTCGGGGTTCGAGCCGTTCAGAGTATTCCACAGCCTTCTCGAACCACCAGCGTTCATCGTCGCTGCCTTGGGGGCGCCTTGACTGGAAGATCCACATGAGACCGGGCAGGAAGCCGTCGCACCAGCGAGTCCAGGCCGGAAGATCGTGCTTCCATCGCCCTCGGAACGTGTACATCGGGTAGAATCCGGGGTATTTCTCCAGAAGGCGTCTCACTTTCTCCTGGGCATGCAGCAGCGCATCGTGAAACAAGTCCGAAGAGAAATTTGCGTTGGGCTCCATCATTGGCGCCGGTCCCCCTGTTTCTGAGGTGTCCTCCAAATCATCCGCAGTCCGCGGGGAAGGCGCAGCCGCTCCCCCGTCACAATCAGCAACCCGGCGCCGGGACCTTCCTCGGACTGGGCTACCAAGACTACGGACCGTCCGTTTCCAGGGTTGGGGAGCCGGGCCGCTCCGCCTTGGTAGGTGTTCCCTCCGCCTGGTGTCAGAACCGCCTCCAGACCCGCGTCAAAATGCGCCTTGCCTTTTTGGAAGTCCACGATCTGGAAGCGGATTCCAAGCTCGTAGTGGACCACAGGCGAGGGCAGTCTTATCAGGCGGATGATCCTGCCCGTGAGGCGGGAACCCTTCGGCGCGACCACTTGGCCGTTTTGCTTGATATCGCTGATCAATCGGGCTTCCACCACGTCTCCGACGGCGGACTGCGTCGAATCCACCGGAGTCTCCAGAGCCAGCTCGATGGACGTGGACCGGGGAAGAAACACAAGCGCCGTCTCCGGCGCCGTAGCGGTCTGGTTCTCCTCCACGGGGGCGCCGAAGCTCAGAGTTGACTCGCCCGTATAATGCCGGCACCGGCTGAAGCTGGTCACATTTCGGGTCTCGGTTCCGTCCGACAGGCGCAGCAGCAACTCGGACGAAGAAGGGAGAGTGTAAACAGAACCTCCGATTTGAACCGGCGCGTACTCCATCGCGTCAACAGCCTGCTCTAATCCCAGGCGGTCAGGGATTTCATCCGCCACCACCTCAAGACGGGTCAGATTGAGTGATTCCCGATCTACGTAGAACGAGCCGTGAAACCCCACAATCGCCTGCCGTCCGGACACCCGCAGGGTGTAGCCGCTGCGCGCCTGCGGCACCCGGAAATCATATCGCAGAAGACGCTTCCCTCCTTTGGGAGCCTCGCCCATGTAGAGGAAAACCGGTTCCCGGGACAGGAACACGCCATACGCGTGCAATGCGAAGTTCCCGTTGCCAATGGTTCCTGCCGGCACCAGCCGGCTGATCCTTGAGACTTCGAATCTCGTCTCCCCTGGCCAGGCAAAGTACTCCTTGCCTTCGACGAGAGCCACCTCCAGTCTCACCCGGTCGACAAGGATGAAGGGTTTGGACGGGATGCTGCGCTCAAACCGCTCTATGGTCTCCAGGCACGTGTAGTCGGGAAGGCGGAGAAGGCTTTCGCCCACCTGAGTCCTGATCTTCTCCAGGAGTCCCTCCGGCTCCTGCAAGGCAGGTTGCGCCGTCAGCGAACCGGCCAGCGAAATGAACAGGGTGATCCTTGAGACCCACATCGCTTCCTACGGATTGTTTTGAAGCACGCAGATGTCCCTCAGGTTCCTGTAGTCCTCGGCGAAGTCCAGCCCGAAGCCCACAACGAATTCATCCGGAATCTGGAACCCCACATAGGTGATCTCGACGGGTTTCACCCGGCGCTCCGGCTTGTCCAGCAAAGCGGCGATCTTCAGGGTGCGAGGCTTGCGCTGCTGCAAGACGTGCATAAGGTAGCTGAGCGTGATTCCGCTGTCGACAATGTCTTCGAGCACCAGCACATCAGCGCCTTCGATGGACACATCCAGGTCTTTGGTCAACTTCACTTCGCCCGAACTCGTCTTCCCCTTCCCGTAGCTGGAGATTCCGATGAAGTCGATTCGGGCGGGACGCTCCAATGCCCTGGCCAGGTCGGCCAGGAAGAAACATGCTCCTTTCAGGATGCCGACGAGGTAGATCGGGCCCTCTGGGTAGTCCGCATCAATCTTGTTCCCCAGTTCACGAATGCGGCGCTGGATCTGTTCTTCGGAAAGCAGTACGCGGAGAGGCATGGAAGGAGATTGAGAAAGCGGATCCGCCACAACAGTTCGATTGTAGTACGATACCAAACAGGTGACAGCACTGACGACACCGAAGCGCCAACGCGACAACGCTGCAATCCAGTCAGAACCGTGGCGCTTGGCTGTGCGCGCCGCCGAATCCAAGAAGGCCGCCGGCATCCGTGTCCTGGACCTGCGCGAAGTGACCTCCTTCACCGATTTTTTTGTGATCTGCACCGGTGCCAATTCCCGGCAGATCCAGGCGATCGCCGACGAGGTCGTGCTGAAGCTCAAACAGGACGGGCGGACGCCCCTGCATGTCGAAGGCTATGACAACGCGGAGTGGGTGTTGGCCGACTACGGCGAATTCATCGTGCATGTCTTCTCGCAGAATGCCCGGTCCTATTACGATTTGGAGCGTCTCTGGCGCCAGGCGAAGGTGATCGAGTAGGCGGATCGCCGGACGCGCCGGGTCCGCAGGCGGACGTTTGACCTCCTCCGCGTCAGTCCAGGTAGACGATGTGCTCGCGAGGGTGTTCCAGCGCCAGCATGATCAGCATATAGTCTTTCACGTGACGGGTCAGCAGAAAATTCTGCTTCACGTGCAGGTGCCCGTTTTCCCCGATTGTCCGCCGCATCTGTTCATCCGCCAGCAGTTGCGCGGCGCGCGTGGCGGCGCCCTCAACCGAGTACACCAGGAAGCCGGTTACTCCTTCGATAATCTGCTGTTTGATGCCCCCAACCGCCCCGCCGATGACCGGCTTTCTCTTCCACAGCGCTTCGCTCACTGTCAGCCCGAAACCCTCCTTTAGCGACTTCTGAAACACCACCGTCGAGGCCCGGACAAGCGCATTGATTTCGAGGTCGCTGAATGGCGGCAGCAGGAGCACGTGAATGTCAGGATCGCCGGCTGCTGCTTCCTGCACCTCGCGCAGCACCTGCTCCCCTTCCGGGTCATCCGGGGCTCCGCCGCCGGCAAGCACCAACTGACAGGGCTGACGTTTCTTGACCATGCGATAGGCTGCAATCACCCCCAAAGGATCTTTCAGGCGGTCGAAACGCGAAATCTGGATCAGGAGAGGACGCTCCCTGTCAATCCCATACTTCTCCAGTACGCGGTCCACCTGCTCCGGCTCCAGTTCTTTGTTCTTGTCGCTCAGCGGGTCGATGGACGGCGCGACGAGGTATTGGGGTATGGAAAGCTGCTGAGAAAATTCGGGCATGGAGAAGACGGCCGCGTCGTACTGTTCCACGTAGGGTCTCAGAAACTCCCAAACGTCGGCCTGCGGGGCGGACACGTCGATATGGCAGCGCCATACCCATCTCCTGCCGATCTCCTGCTTGCGCTGGATCAGGCCCGCAGGCTGCGGATCGTGAAGGAGAATCACGTCCCCGTTGAAATCCATCGTGCGCAGGTTTTCCTCCAGCGTTGCGCGGTACACGTCGAACATCTCCGGGGTGACCCTCTCCACCTTTCCGTGCAGCGCGTTGTGGAACGCCTTGGTCACGTCAAAGAACGCCTGGTCGCCCTTGATTACGTCCCAACTCGCCTCAACGCCCAGTTCATTGAGCATTGGGATCATCCGTGTGAGGATTTCGGCTACTCCGCCTCCCACCGGAGTGGAGTTGATGTTCTGCAACCGCCGGTCGCGCACACGGTCCGCCACCAGGCGCAGTTCATCCACTGTCTCCCGGCCCAGAATCTCCTCGTACTGTTCCAGTCGTCCGCTCACGTTAAGCCAATCCGCTCTGCTGGCCAAGCTGCACGATCCTCGCCTGCAATTCACCCAAGGTCATCGCGTACGGATCCAGGGCATCGATCGCCCACGCCAGTCTGTCGTATCCGCAATACGCCAGCCACTGGGAGAAATCGTTCGTGGGCCGGCCCAGCCGCAGCCGCGCCTCGAAGAAGTGAAAGAACAGACAGAGATTGCTTACCTCCGCAATCTTCGCGAAGAAATTCTTCACATCCTCCGCCACCTGCCCTGTCGGCATGATGAAGCTCTGAGACTCACAGAAATGGAATTCATCGCCCGGCGGGCAGGCGCGGACGCCGCCATCGGGCTCCTCCAGCCGGGCGCGGAGGATCTGAATCACCTCCTCCCGGACTTGGCGGATCGTTGTGTGCGCGAGCAGGTCGACCGCCGCAAGTTGCTCCGCCAGCCGCCTCTCCTGCAAGGCACGGCCTGCCCAGCTCGCGAAGTCGTTGAAGAAGAGCGGCCGCTCGAAATGGTGGGAAAGATACTGCTGGTGCGTGTGGTAGAACACGCACGCGCCTGAGACTTCCCCAAGGTGCTTAAGCAGCTCCTCCAGGTTTCGGGCCCGCCGTCCTGTCAGCAGGACAAGCCTGCGCTCCGTGTAGAAAGAGAATGGCGCGCAACGGTTCACGACGCCTCCGCCACTGCCGCGGATGAAACCACTGCAAACAGCCGCTCCAGCGTCCTCGCCACTTCCATGGGGTCTTCCAAGCAGTACTTGGCGGATGTGCGCTCCTCCGCGGCTCCAACGCGGACGGTGATCGCCTCGGGCAGAGCGGCAAACGCGTCTTCGTCGGTTTGGTCATCGCCGAAGCAGAATGTCATGGCCCCCGGTCCCGAGAGCCGTTCCAGGATGTATTGGGCCGCGTTCCCCTTGTTCCAGTCAACATCGGGGCGGATCTCCAGACTGCACCGCCCGCTGCGCAGCACGAAGCCCGGCCCCAGCGAGCGGGACGCTGCCTGCACGGCCCCGCGAAGCCGGTCCCGGTCCTGTTCCGCCACCAGGCGGTAATGCACGGTCGCCGTCAAACCCTTGTTCTCTATCCGTGCTCCGGCGAACGGATGGAGTTCCCCCTCTACATGCTCACAAAGCCGCGCCAGCGCTTCACGGCGAGCCAACGCTTCCGGATGCGCATAGCAGATGCCGCCGCCTGAGATCTCCAGCCCGTGGTTCCCGGCATACACGAGTCCCTTCACGGCTGCCCGGGTTCGCAGGTCCGGCAGCGCGCGACCGCTCACGATCGCTACCGTCACTCCGGGACAACAAGCCAGAGAATTCAGAAGGGCCCGCACCCGTGGCGTCAAAGACACGTCCTCGGGCCGTCTTGCGATTGGCGCCAGCGTCCCGTCAAAGTCCAGCAGCAGGACCAACCGTCCGGTTGAGCATAGTTCTCTCTCCAGCGCCGGCAAACAGGGCCACAACGGGATCACAATTCGCCCCCATCTGAGACGCCCGCGCGGCGAACCTCTCCTGAGCCGCGCCGCAGATAGACCGTTCGCATGGGGTAGGGGATTTCGACGCCGGCGTCGCGGAACCGTCTGAGAATGCGCTTCCGCAGCTCATGCTGCACCAGGTACTGATCGGTAAACTCCGCCACCTGACAAATCAAGGTGAAGTTCAGAGAAGAGTCGCCAAAGCCTGGGATGAACCTCACAAAGGGTCCGGGCTCAGCCAGCAGTCCGGGGATCTCCCCCGCGCCGCTCTTCGCCTCCTCGATGAGAACCCGTTCGACGAGGTCCGGATCTGAATCGTAGCTGACGCTGATCGGGACCAGCAGCGACATTCGCTTCTCCGGGAGGTGATAGTTGGTGACGATGGCTTGGGCCAGTTTCGAGTTAGGAACGATGATGAGGTTGTTCGGCAGCGCCCGGATGGCAGTGCTGCGCCAGGTGATATCCGTGACGTAGCCTTCTTCGCCGCCGTCCAGCTTAATATAGTCCCCAACACGAATCTGGCCCGCCACGCTCACGTAGAAGCCTGCGAACAGGTTCGAGAGCGTGTCTTGCAGGGCCAGCGCAACCGCCAAACCGCCGACGCCCAGCGTCGCCAGGATCGGGGTAATCGCAAGCCCCAGGGCGTTCAGAAGAATCAGCGCTCCCACCCCGGCGACTACCATGCGCGCCAGGTTTTCCGTGAGACTCGTCACCGGCAAAGCGCCTTGGAACTGCCCGCCGTAATAACGAACCAGGTCGCCGGCGAGCCGCGTTGCCGCAATCGTCAGCGACAGCACCCACAGCACCAGCAGTACTTTGCTGGCAAGGCTGCTGAGAGACGGGGCGAGCTGGGAGGACTGGACCCCGAGATGAACGCCCAGGATCAGCACCCAGATCATGAAGGGGCCCCTGAGCGTTCGGATCAGGATGTCATCCAACTGGGTCTTTGTGGATGCCGCGTGGCGCTCGAGCGCGCGGAATAAGAAGTGCTTTATGAGGCGCCCCACGAGAACTGTAACCAGCAGCACCACCGCCGGGGGCAGCCACTGCTCCCAGTGCGTCAGCAGAAGATCTCGGAAAGCCTGTCTCATGCGCCCTGTTCCGCCCAGCGTGCCTGACTTTCCTCGGGGGACCCGATGCGCAACAGGTTGGAGATCATCTTGCCCGCCCAGCGGTACACATTGTTGGTGGCGACGGTCTCGCGCATTCGCTTCATCCGCCAGTTGCGTTCTTCAGCCGGCATTTCCATGGCCTGACGCAGCGCATCCACCAGTTCTTCCATGGAGAAGGGATTGATGAGTACGGCCTCCGCCAGTTCCCGCGCCGCCCCCGTGAACTTGCTGAGGATCAGCACCCCATCTTCATCCACCCGGCTCGCCACGTACTCCTTCGCCACCAGGTTCATCCCGTCATGCAGAGAGGTCACCATGCAGAAGTGGGCGAGCCGGTGAAGCGCCATCATCTCTCGGGGGCCCTCATGTTCCTTCAGAAATATAACCGGACGCCAGGAATCGTCGCTCCACTTCCAGTTGATTTCCTCAGCCAGCGATTCGATATGGTCCGCCAGATCCTGATACTGCGGAATCCGCACCCGGCTGGGGACGCCCACTTGAATGAAAACCAGCTTCCCCCGGTACTCCGGGCGCTGCTCCAGCAACAAATCGATCGCTCGAAGCCGGTTTGGGATTCCCTTGGTGTAGTCGATGCGGTCCAGGCCAACGCCCACGATTTCGCCCCCAAGTCCCAGCCTCTTGCGCCAGCGCTCGATTTCGATCTCCACCTCTTCACTCTGCGCCTCGGCGGAGTGTTCGTCAAAATCGATGCTGATGGGAAAGGGGCGCACCAGAGTAGTCTTGCCCCCGCGAACCACCTCGAAACGGTCGGAATCAACCTTGGCCTCAATCCCGCGGTCCACCGTGTCCAGGAAATTCTGGCAGTGGTAGCGCAGGTGAAAACCCAAGAGATCGTTGCCGAGCAGCCCGTCCAGGAGCTCCTCACCCCAGGGAAACGCCCGGAAGGTCTCTCGGTTCGGCCAGGGGATGTGCCAGAACTGAGCCACGATCAGGTTGGGGTCCCTGTTCTTCAGCAGCCGCGGCAGCAGCGCGAAGTGGTAGTCCTGAAGGAAGACAAACGTGGGCTTGTGGCTGACTTCCTCCAGGACAGCCTGCGCGAACAATTCATTCACATCTCGGTAGTGCGACCAAGCCTTGGGATCGAATTTCGGCGGAGTGAAGACAATGTGGCACAGAGGCCAAAGCCCCTCGTTTGCCAGCCCGTAGTAGTACCCGTTCTCCTGTTCCTTCGTCAGCCATACACGCCGCAGCGTATACCGCGGGTCGTCCGGGGGTACGGAGACGTGGTTCTGCGCATCCACCGTCTTACGATCAGCGTTGCCCCCGCCATGCGCGACCCACACCCCGCCGCACGCGCGCATCACCGGGTCCAGCGCGGCCGTCAACCCACTGGCGGGTTGCACGCACTCAATCTGGTTGCCGCTATGGCGGTGAATATACGGTTCGCGGTTCGAGACCACGATGAGCTGATAATCTTGCAGCCTCGATTGAACTAGGTCAAAGAGATCTTGTTTGGTCCACACCCTGGATATTCCTTAATGCGGGCAACCGGCCAGGTTCACTTCCCAGGGTAGATCAGGTGTGCCGCTCTTGGAATCCCCCTCATCGGGTAGGTGTCCGTGCAAGTTGAGACTAGGCTCAGCAAGTCATTTATGATCAGGAGCTTGCACTGATAAACGTCTGGCGCGGCAGCCTTCCCGGCTGCCCACTGTTTACCGAATCCACCGTGCCAGGTCCGGCGAGTTGTCTACTCTACGCGCAACGCGTATTCGCGTGCCGGATCCGTCGCCGGATCAGAAGCGAACACCCGGACCCAGTACAGGCCAGGGCCCAAGCCAGTCGGTACTTGCGCTTCCAGTTGCCCTTCACCCTTTTGAACGGGGAACAGCGCGACTCTCTTGCCACTTTGATCTGCAACCTCCAGCCTCCAGGAATCGCCCTCCCCCAAGCCTCTGATGTCGGCCCGTATGAGTAGCGCTCTTCCGGCCGGCGCAGTTTGCGCCTCGGCGTTTCGAACAGCTTGCAAGGCAACGGCCAGCGGCGGCAGGTCTCCCCTGCCATGGGCCCTCCGGCTGGCGCTCGTGACCCAAAAGAGAATCAGAACCAGACAAATGGCGCCGGCAGCCAACGCAAACCTGGACTGTTTGTAGGAAAGGAACCAACCAAGAGGACTTGGACTCGCTGGGAAAGGATGCTTGGATCGATAGCGTGCCGCCGCCATTCGCATCGCCCGGACGTACTCATCCGTCGCAATCAGCCTCTCCTGGCACGCCGCACAGACCAGCAGGTGCTCTTCGAGGGGAGTTACCTCAGCCTCCCCCAGCAGTCCCAGGGAATACAGTTCCAGCGCCTCCTCCGAAATGTGATTCGATTCGACGGGCATGACACCGTCCTTTCCGGGAGGCGTGACGACGCACCCTCACCGATCTCTCAAAATCGCACACCTTCTTAGTGCGATACGCCCTCCTCATTTCTCAACAGAAGTCGTTGCAGCGGGCGCCGGTTGACCGCCCGGCGGCCTAATTCTGCAAATCGCGCCTTTGCCCTTGATTTCAAAAGACGAAACTGGGTCTCCGTCAGATTCATCTCACTGCAAATCTGCTCCTGCGTCTGCTCCTTCAAGTAGAATCTCGTCAGGATCTCGCGATCGCGCTGGGAGACTCCGCTTAGCACCTTCTCCATGATCTGCCAGCGCTGTCGCTCGATAAGCGCTGCCTCCGGGCTTTCCTGACCATCTGCGATCAGGCTCTCGTTTTCAATCGGCTCCATCTCACGCCGGTTGTGAACGGCGGTGTCAATGTGCGCCGCCACCTGCCGTTTCACAATCGTTCGGATGAAACCTGCCAGGCGATCTGGCTCCCGCACCTCTCCGCGCCGGAGTGCCTGCACCACGATTAGAAACGTGTCGTGGATCTTATCATCCAGCTCCTGAGGACCCAGTTGGCGGCAGAGATACAGCCGCACGCCCCTTGAGAACCGCCGGTATAGTTCCTCCATCCCCGTAGAGTCGCCGGCGCGCACTCTCTCCGCAAGGGCCGCCCAGCTTTCCTGCTGTTCTTGTTGATTCTCTTCTGTTTTGGCCGTTTGAGCACCCGCTCGATCTGGGCTCATATCCGGTTATTCCTTTCCGAACACAATGTGCGCTCCCCAATATCCCGGCTTGCTTTGCCAGCCGCCCTTGCGGAGCATCTCCAATTGCGCCTGCCGCAAAGCTTCGGCGGTGACGCCGCACCCTGGACCGCCCCGCATCGCGGCGAGGTGGCGGTAGAATCCTTCGAATAACTCCCCCGTATCGTCCGTTGTCGGCCAAAGGCTGGCCAAGACCGACTTCGCGCCGGCCGCCAGCCAGGCCCGTGTCATCCCTATCAGCCCTTCCGCGGGCCGCACTCCGGCCACGGCGGAGCCGCAGCCGCTGAGGACCACCGTGCCCCCATCAAGACGCCACCGTGCAATCTCTGAAGGGCTTAGCATCTCGGGCACGCCGTCGGGCCCAAGACTCAGAACCGCCATCGCTTGTGGAGTTCCGCCCCCGGACAATACAAAATGCGTCGCCAGGTGGAGCACCGACGGCTTGGACGAAAGCGCGGCGCGCAGCCGTGCCGGCGTCGCCTCACGGCCAGTGAGAAGGACAGAATCGTACCCCTTCGCGCTCCAGGCCCTGGCGCAGGTTTCCACTTCCCGCCCGCTCCCGATCAAGCGCGCCAGCGCCGGCCGTGACGTCCCCCGCTGCCCGAACAGACCGGCGAACGATGGCAGACCGGCCACCAGCCGCTCCATGCCCGGCGCCCCCCGCCTCAAGCGCGGGTCAGCGCGGTTGTATATGGGATCGCCCACGGCCACAAAGGGACCCTTTTCGGAACTTGTTCCCGCCTCCAACAACAACGCGGAAGGGATGATCTGCACCGAATGCATCTCCACGAGAAAACGGGGCCCTCCCGGACCCAGTTCGGTTGCCAGCGCTGCAAACGGCGTGAGGAACAACTCGCCGTCGAGACTCAGCAGCCATCTGTGCTGGCGTTGCACGCTTTCCGGCAGCCCGCTGAACAACTGCTGATATAGCCGCGCGCCGAGATTCTCCGCTTCCGGCGCCCCCTGCTGTATCGCCCGCCGAAAGCGGCTGGCGACCCCGCTGATGTCCGAACCCTTGCCGATCCGGTCAAAGTGCATGGATGCACTTGTAACCGCCCACCTATATGAACCGGCATCTCCCAAATGGAAAGCAATCAAGGCCGCATCCGGGCCCACCGCCTCTTGGATTCTCTTGACCAGAGTTGGCGCGCCGGTATTCAGGCCTCCGGGCGGGCGAGGCACCAGCCCTGCCCGCGCCTCAGCCTCGGTGAGCTTGAACTCCAGCTCCTCGATTGCGGCCCTGGCTTCTTCTGATTCCTCTTGCCACAGCCTGCCCTCCTGGGTCCGAAGTTCAGCCAAAGTCCGCCAGTACTCGTCCGCCAACCGTTCTATCCATTCGCGTGGCGCGTGGACCAGGGCGAGAAGTCCGTTTGCCTGTGTCTCCGCGAGTGCCGCAAATGCCTCGCGGATGAAGGCTGTATGCCCCGTGCTTTCAAACAGGCTTGCACTGGCTTCCAGGTACGCTCTAAAGACACGCTGCTGGTCCTCGCCCGAGGATACCCAGACGGACTCCGCGGGCAGCATCCGGCTTCTCAGTTCGGAAAGCGATCGCATTGCCCGCTCGAGCTCCCGCCTTCCCTCCTGCACCTGGCCCGCGGCGATCTTCGCCCTGCCGAGTTCATAATGCAATCTCCAGCTAGGCAGAGCGATTCCTGAGGAGCCCGCCTGCTCCATCGCCAGCTCCAACAAGCGGCGCGCGGTTCCAGCATCGCCTTGTTCCAGGCGCAATCTCCCCAGCGTGTAGTACGAGCACGCCAGGTCTGACATCCCATTGAGCCGCCGCAGACGATACGCTTCCAGCAGCGCCGTCTCGGCAGGCCGCCTCAATCCCCACTCCAGCAACTCGTAGCCCCATTGGTCCCAGACCATGGCTGTCGTGACCGCATCGCCCGCCGCCTCCGCTTCCTCCGCCGCGGAAACGAAGAGTCCGTGCGCCGCTTCCAGTCTGCCGCCGCGTGCCTCCAGGATTGCGGCCTGGGCGCGCATCAGCGCCCCCCTGCTCCCGGTCTGCCCTCGATTGAGCGACTGAATTCCCTGCCGGATCGCCTGCCTTGCCGCGCTAGCCTCGTTTTGTTGCAGGTATAGGGACGAAAGGTTGCTGCACACAATTCCGAACAGTTGCCAGTCCCGGGTTTCCTGGGCAAGACGTCTGGCCGCCAGGTACGAGTGCAGCGCCGCCTGATACCGAAACAGCGACATCTCCGCGCCCGCTTTGATATTCAGAAACCGCGCCTCAGCACGCTTGTCCCCGACATCCCGCGCTGCTCGAATCGCCTGCTCGGCGCTTGCCCGCACCCCTGCCATATCGCGGGCCTGCCTGAGTTGATTCAGTCTCCGGTGGTGTACCTCAAGTACTACTTGGCTCGCGCCGGCGAAGTCTCGTCGCGCGTCCCTTTTGTTTGTAGAAGATGCGGCCAGGATTGCAAGGAGAGAGCAAGCAATGGCGAGTTTGGACTTCACCGGAGCACCCCGATATGGGCCGACTCGGTACTAGAGCTCTGAATGTTCCAGGAGTACCCATATTTCGTAGTACCCCTGGAACTATCTTACCAGCGTCTAAGCAAATTGCAACCGATTTTTTCGGTCTCTCTACTCTTGTTCGTGCGCCCCGAAGCGCACGCCGTTAGGTCAAATTCGGGGGCGGACTTGGGGGGACTTCAGTCCCAAATGATGATCGGGGGCACCCTGCCGCTCCTCGTCGTGATAGCCCGAAACAACCGGGTCTCCAGCCTGAGGATAGCGTCGCGGCCGCCTCTTCCCGGCCGCCATGTCAGGCAAAATAAACAAAAATCAGATACTTATTCGCATCCGCCGATTGTGACCCAATTCTGCCGAAGCGAATTGCGCTAGATTGATAGGCGAATGCCATGAAGCGCGCCTTCGCCTTGCTGCCGTTCCGGTTTCACTTCCAGGCGGTGGAGCCGATCGCTTTTCCTCCATTGACGGGGGCCAACGTTCTGCGTGGCGCCTTCGGAATTGTTCTGCGTAGCGCCCTCTGCGTGCCCGAATGCCAGGACCCGCGCCTCTGCCCGCGAACCTCGACTTGTGCGTACGCCCGCATCTTCGAGCCGTCCGGACCACCCTCCCGACCCTCCGGCTTTGCGAACCCGCCGCGTCCCTACTTATTGCGTGCGCAGAGCCTGGATGGAATCCGCTGCAAGCCGGGGGACACATGGTCCTTTGACCTGCATCTCTTCGATATCCGTCCCCCCTCGCTGACGGCGGACCTGTTCCGCGGCATCCAGGCGATGGCGGAGCTTGGGATCGGGGCTGGCCGAGGGAGGTCGAGATTGATTCGAGCGGAACTCCTGGACGCCTCAGGCGAACCCGCGAAGGTGGTCGAGGATGCTCGGGACTTGACTCCTTTGATCCTCAACCTGGAGCCTCCCCCCGGGCTCGTCGGGAGAGTCCTGGTCCAGTTCGTCACGCCCACAGAGTTGAAACAGGCGGGTAGTCTTGCTGGGACGCCCGAATTCAATGTCCTCTTTGCGCGGGTCCGGGACCGCATCAGCTCATTGGCTTCGCTTTACGGCGAAGGCCCTCTGCAATTCGATTTCGCGGGTATCGGAGAACGGGCCGCGGATGTCCGCATCGTCCGCGCCGATTTGAGCCGCGTGCAGGCCGCCCGCCGTTCATCGCGTACCGGCCGGGTGCATCCTCTGGGAGGGTTCATCGGGACAGTCGAGTATGAGGGGGGACTGTCTGAGTTCCTTCCCTGGCTGCGCGCGGCCTGGTGGACCGGTGTCGGCCGCCAGACGGTGTGGGGCAAGGGTGCAATCAGGACGGTTGTCCTGGGTTAGCGGCAGCGAGGCGGCGTTCTACTCCCGCTTGAGCGTCCGCTCCATGAGCTGCCGCACCGCTTCACGCGGGCTCTTGCCATGTGCCAGCATCTCATGCATCTGCTCCGTGATGGGCATCTCGACCCCTGCCTTCTGCGCAAGTTGGACGGCTGCGAACGTCGTTCGGACCCCTTCGGCAATCATTTGAGTGGATGTCAGAATCTCGTCCAGCCTGTGCCCCCGCGCCAGCTTCAGCCCAACCGTCCGGTTCCGGCTGAGCTCGCCTGTGCAGGTCAGAACAAGGTCGCCCAGGCCCGCCAGCCCCGACAATGTGCGCGGCTTGGCGCCCATGGCCACAGCCAGCCTTGTAATTTCAGCCAGCCCGCGCGTGATCAGAGCCGCCATTGTGTTGTTTCCTAATCCCAAGCCATGGCAGACGCCCGCGCCAATCGCAATCACGTTCTTCAGCGCCGCGCCCAGTTCGACGCCGGCCACATCCGAATTCGTGTACAGTCTGAAAGTCGGTCCGGAAAAAGCCTCCTGAACGGTGCGGCCAAGTTCCCGGTCCGGGGCGGCGATTACAACCGCGGCAGGTTCCCCGCGCGCCACCTCCCGGGCGAAGGTGGGTCCGGAAAGCACGGCGATGCGCCTTTTGAACGGCTGCCCGAGGACTTCGCGAATCACTTCCGACATCCGCATCAGCGTGCTCTCCTCCAGTCCCTTCGTCGCGCTGACAATCGTCATCGAGGGAACCAGATGCGGTTTCATGGCCGCGTAAAGCTGGCGCGCGTGGTGGGAGGGCATCACCCCCAGCACCACCTCCGCGCCTCCCACCGCGGCATCGATATCCGTGCACACGGTGACGTTGGAAGGCAACTGGAAGCCCGGCAGGAACAGGTCGTTCTCCCGCAAACGGGACATGCGAAGGCCCAGGTCCTTCTCGAAGACCCACAGGCGGACCGTGGAGAAACGGGGCGACAGAACAATGGACAACGCCGTGCCCCAGCTTCCCCCGCCCACGATCGTCAGGGACTTCATCCGGCCCCGCCTCCCAGAGACAACTTGTGCTCGTCGCCGGCGCGAAGTCTCGCCAGGTTGGCCCTATGTCTCCAAATGATAAAAACCCCGGCAACTCCGGCCGATGCAATCACGGAGACCGGCGGATGCGAGATCAGCCAAACCGAGAGCGGAAGCAGTCCCGCGGCCAGAATCGACCCTAGCGAGACGTATCGTGTCGCGGCGACCGTCACCACCCACACGACCAGGATGGCCGCCAACGGCAGCGGTGCAAGACAGAGAAAAGCCCCAACGCAGCTCGCAACGGCCTTCCCCCCGCGGAACGCCAGGAAAACCGGATACGCATGGCCAGCCATCACGGTCAGCGCCGCCAGACTCTGCCAAAGCGGATCGCCGCCGGTGAGTCTTCCGGCCAGCCACACGGCGGCGTAGCCCTTGGCGATGTCCAGCAGCAGTGTCGCGGCGCCGGCCGCCCGGCCCGCCGTCCGCAGCACGTTGGTTGCCCCGATGTTGCCGCTGCCCGCCACCCGCACGTCGGTCCCAGTGGTCAGTTTCACGAGAAGGTAGCCAAAGGGGATAGCTCCCAGGAGGTAGGCCGCCGCCAGAGCTAGCGAGATCTTGATCATTTCTGGAAAGCAAACTCCTCCAGGGGTGTGTACACCGAACCTTGGGGCTTCAGCTCGCTGAGGTACAGGCGGAACCTGTCCGCCGTGAAGTTCCCAAACTCCCGCTGCGTCACCGCGGCAATCTCCCGGAGCAACGATTCCAAAGGGACCGCGTCCCGAAGGCGCGCCAAGGTCAAGTGCGGAGAAAAGGGACGGTTCTCGCGCGCAATTCCGAGAGGCTCCAACACCTCGTCAGTCTCTCTGGCCAGATCGGCCAGCGCCGGGCCCCCTTCGATCCCGGTCCAAAAGATTCTTGGCGCCCGGTCGTTGGGAAACCAGCCCAAACCCCGGATCGCAATTCCGAAAGGCGGCCGCTTCCGCAGGCCCCGCAAAGCCCGCACCAGTTCCGGCAGTCGCTCCTCCGGCCATTCGCCGATAAACTTGGTGGTGATGTGCAAGTTGCCGGGAGGCTGCCACCTCAGGCGTGCATGAGGTTTCAAGCGCACAAGCAGATCTGAGAGGCTGCTCTTGACCTCTGAGGGCACATCGATACCCGTGAACAGGCGCATGCTGGATCCAGCGTAAGGTGCTACTCTCCTTACGGTAGTCATTGTCGGCCAAATGCGATCCGGATGCAATGCTTCCCCTGACCTGATGCCCCTCCACGAAATCCAGCAGACCACCGCCGTCCTGACCCGCTCTTTCTACAGCCGCCCCACAGCCGGCGTTGCCCGTGACCTGTTGGGCAAGATTCTCGTCCACCGCGGCACGGCGGGAAGAATCGTTGAAGTTGAGGCATACCTCGGCGTCAATGACCGGGCAGCTCACGCCTTTCGCGGACTCACGCCCAGAACAAACGTGCTCTTCGGGCCGCCCGGCCACGCTTACGTGTACCTGATTTATGGGCGGTACGAGTGTCTGAACATCGTGGCGGAGCCGGAGGGAATTCCCGGCTGTGTTCTGGTCCGCGCCGTCGAACCGTTGGCCGGGATCGGAAGAATGCGTGCCCGGCGCGGTGGCGAACCGAACCCGGCACGGTTGGCCTCCGGCCCGGGCCGCCTCAGTGTGGCTATGGGCATCACCCGCCGCCTCAATGGCGCCGACCTTACCCGCGGCCCGCTCACAATCCGGCGCTGGATCGAAGAGCCCCCCGTCGAAGTCGACGTCACCGCCCGCATCGGTATCCGCCATGCCCGGGATTGGCCGCTCCGCTTCATCCTGAGGGGCAGCCCCGCCATCAGCCGCCGCATGCCTGTGCTACTTTCGAAGTAAATGCTCAAGCCGACCATTTTCCGCGAGTACGATATTCGAGGCATAGCTGACGAGGACTTGCTAAGCCCCGATGTGGAGCTGCTGGGCAGGGGGATCGGCTCCTATCTCCGCAAGCATTCCGGACCCGCTGTCAATTTGGGCCGGGATTGCCGCCCCAGCTCGGACCGCCTTCGTGACGCCCTGGTCCTGGGGCTTGCGGCGGCAGGTTGCGATGTCACCGACATCGGCGTCGTGCCTACGCCCGTCCTTTACCACTCTGTCGGGCGGTTGCAAGCGCATGGCGCTGTGATGATTACGGGCAGTCATAACCCCCCCGAGTACAACGGCTTCAAGGTCGTTTGCGGGACTGGAACCATTCATGGAAGCCAGATCCAGGAAGTCCGCGTCATGATCGAATCCGAGTCCTTCTCCTCCGGCGGCGGATCCGTGAAGGAGGCCGACGCTGTGTCGCCGTATGTCGACGACATCTCGTCCCGTATCCAACTGAGCCGCCGCGTGAAAGTGGTCTTCGACGCCGGGAACGGCACGGCCGGGCCTGTCATGCGCCGAATCTTGCAGCGGCTGAACGTTGACGCAGTCGAACTCTTCTTCGACATGGACGGCCGCTTCCCCAACCATCACCCGGACCCCACGGTCGAGAAGTATCTCGCCCACCTCACCGCCAAGGTCCGCGACAGTCAGGCGGAAATGGGCATCGCCTTCGATGGGGACGCCGACCGCATCGGCGCCGTGGACGAAAAAGGACAGGTGGTCTGGGGTGACATGCTCATGCTCATCTACGCCCGTGAGATCCTCGCCCGCAAGCCCGGCGCCACCTTTATCGGCGAGGTCAAGTGCTCGCAAGTGATGTACGACGAGATCAGGCGGCTCGGCGGCAACGCCATCATGTGGCGCACCGGCCACTCTCTCATCAAGGCCAAGATGAAAGAGTCGAAGGCGGAACTTGCAGGGGAGATGAGCGGTCACATCTTCTTCGCCGATCGCTACTACGGTTTCGACGACGCTCTGTACGCCGCTCTGCGCCTCGTGGAGATCGTCGCCGATGCCCGCAGGCCGCTATCGGCCCAGCTCGAAGGCGTGCCCAGGATGGTGGTTACGCCCGAGATTCGCGTGGACTGCCCGGATGAGGTCAAATTCAAAGTGGTCGAATGCGTCGTGGAACACTTCAAGAAAAGCCGGCAGGTTGTGGACGTGGACGGCGCCCGGGTGCTGTTCGAGCGCGGCTGGGGCCTGGTGCGGGCTTCCAATACTCAGCCCGTGCTCGTCCTGCGCTTTGAGGCCGCTACCGCCGGGGATCTGGAGAGCTACCGCAGCGAAGTCGAACAAGCCTTGGCCGCCGCCAAGGCTCGTTGCGGAGTGTAGGCTCCCATTTATCCGCCCTGCCCTGTGACCGTCTGGAACAAGATTGCCAGCACGTTCCAGCTCACCACGGCAGCATAAAGAAAATTCGCCCGAATCAGCAGCCGCCGCCTCTGGCTGCGCCAGCAGTAAATGGCGATGACAGCCGCGACCGTCTTCGCCGCCAGCAGCCCTCCAAGCGTTGACCCCGCATACGCTGCCAGCATCCGCACAATCGGGTTGCCCTCTGCCAGGCCGGTCGCTGAGAAGGCCAGTGTGGTCAGAACATCCAGCAATTGCAAACAAGCGAAAGTTGCCAGCAGTTGGAACATGCAGCGCCCTGCCTCAGGGTCTCAATCGTGAGCGTCTCCAGCATAATGGAAAGACGGCTCCGCGTAAATCCCAAACCGTAATAGGCTTGGCAGGTACCCGCGGGCTAGAGTGGATGGGGGTGAACTGCGAGGTGCGCGCGGTCGGTTCGAAGTACGATAATCGAACCGTGCTGACGCCTCGGAGTCTCCGATTCTGGATCCCATGCGCCCTCTTGCTGGCCTGGTTCATGGGTGCGGTTCCCCTCCCGGCCCAGCGTTGGGAGATTCAGTATTTCTTCGATAAGCGGAATGCGAATCTCGAGATTCATGACCTCAAATTTCTTTCCGCGGTTAGGGGCGTGGCTGTCGCGACTCTGACCGAAGGGCGATCCAGCCGCCCGGTCTGTTTGGTGACGAATAACGGCGGGGATTCCTGGGACATGCAGAGGCTCCGAGAACCCGCGATCTCCGTTTTCTTCCTGAATGAGAGTGTGGGCTGGATGGTGAGTCCGGCCGGGATCTGGAAAACCGTCGAGTCAGGGCGGAGCTGGGCGAAGCTGCCGGGGGTGATCAGAGGGGCTTTGCAAGTCTACTTCCTGGACGAGAATCGCGGTTGGGCCATCGGCGAGCGAAAGGGAGCCTACCAGACGACCGACGGTGGGAGAAGCTGGAGCCGCCTGGCTGCTCTCGATCAGGTCAACTCCAGGACGGAGAACACCGTGTTCCTTGCCATCGCATTTGCGGGGGCGAGCCGCGGATTGATCGTCGGCCATAGCATCCCGCCGGCTTCTCAGGCTGGAAGGCGCGGGCGTGAGGCCGGCCTGCCGGACTGGCTTTCGATGGGCCGCGGCCGGCGGCGTGAACAGCCACATCTCCTGATCACCCTCGAAACTCAGGACGGCGGCAAGACATGGAAACCGGCCACCGCTTCCGCATTCGGAAGAGTCCCGCGGGTAGTCTTCCGTGACGGCGGCGGAGCTCTCGCGCTCTTTCAGTTCCTCGATGACTTCGCCGTCCCCGCCGAGATCTATCAACTGAATGTTCCCGGCGGGTCCACCGCGCGTGTGTTTGCGAGAAGAGACCGCGCGATCACCGATCTCGCGACTACTCCCCGCGGAGAAACGCTAATCGCGGCCATTGAGCCTCCCGGCGAAGTTGCCTGGACGCCCATGCCGGGAAAACTGAAGGTGCATCGCAGCCTGAACCTGGGCGAATGGACGGAAATGGATGTGGATTACCGCGCGATCGCCAGACGGGCCGTGCTTGCGGTCTTCGATGACGAACATGCCTGGGCGGCTACCGACACGGGAATGATCCTGCGCCTCAGATCGCGCTGAAACAGGAGTTTGAAACTCTGTTTTTTGCACAGCTCTTCCACGGGCAGATCTTGCTAACCACATGAAAACACATAAGAAAAAAATTCTGCAAAACTGTGTCTTTCGCGTTGATTCTTGTTGACAGAAATCCGGTTTCGGCGCAAGATGGAGTTGGTTCCAAGAGGTTCACGGAACAGCGGGCTTCCCGGAGGGTAGCGGGCCCGGAACGATGATCCGTTCGCAAAGCCTAAAAAACAGGGCGAACGGGGAGCGAAGGGAGATCGGGCCTTCCGGAGAAGTAGGCTCTACCGAAGGGAACCGGGTCGAGCGCTGTGATCCTGATGGGTGAAAGCCCAGACGGGGAGCGAAGGCTCGGGGAGGTTTGGTAGTTGCCAGCCCAGGCAACCGGCAACGGGCCTAGGGTGATGATCTCGACCTTCCGCGGAGTAGCAAGCCGCGAAGGGCGGGGGAATCCGAAAGCCGAACGGGTCGGGGAATGGGCAGGCAGGATGCTGAAGTGGTAGGCCGGGAACATTGATCCCGCCGGGGTAGCCTCCACTGGGGGTTGCCGATGCGGGGGAGCGAAAGGCCGTCATCAGGCATCGGTCTCTATCGGCGGAATACGCCGGCAGAGCTTGGAGCGACGAGAGGCGGTGGACGAAAATCCGCCGCAGGGAGCGACAGGCAGACTGCCCGGTTCTGCTGAGTGCCACGCCCAAGCTTGGCGCGCAAGCTGGAGGGCAAGCTGGAATGTGGGTCACTTGGAACCTTTTTCTTTTCTTGCCGCTTGGCGCAGTGCTCCGCGACCACTCCTTGTTCGCCGCACCGAGGCTCGTCCCCCTATCGCTGATCCAAGGGAAACAACCGCACTTCTCGGTTGTCGCGGAAGCAATGCGGGGGTGCCCCCCTATTGCCCTTGACCGAGAGAATAGCCGGGCTGGCCGTCAAACGTGTACAGATGTTCGGTCTTGACGAAATCCAGCCGGGCGCTATGAAGCGACTCCAACAGGAGAATTACGTCCCGGTTTGAAACAGAGTGCCCGTTCTGGGGCTGAAAGCGGCACCGCCAGTGATCCGTGCAGAACGTCTCGGGCAGTCCGTCGGGCCACACCTTGACTCCACGATTGGTAATCATCGCCAGTTTCAGTCGTTCCGTCTCCGCGCTTTGCAAGTCCGCCGCCAGCTCATTGGGGCTTCCGCGATGCCAGTCCACGAACACATCCACGCCCGCCAGTCCCTTTGTCTGCCTGGGCCGTCGCCGCATCTCGATCGGGGGGATGGGCTCCGGGGAATATGCTACCGCCTTCAGGTGCTCGGGTTTGCCGCCCAGCCTCTCTACAACGGCTTCCGCAAACTCGCTTGTGCCGGCCCGGCGCTCGCTGCTGGTTTGCTGAAATATGTCCGCGGTGTGGATGCCGTCTTCGATTGTCCGCAGCCAGGCGTTGTGGATGAGAGTGGCTGTCTCGCCTTGGCCCATGTGGGCCAGCATCTTGACGGCGCTGAGCAGGAGCCCGGATGGATTCGCGATGTTCTGGCCGGCAATCATGGGCGCGGATCCGTGGACGGCCTCGAACATGGCGAAACCGTCGCCGATATTGGCGGAGGGCGCCAGCCCAACCGAGCCGCTGACCTCGGCCGCGATGTCGGAGAGAATGTCACCATAGAGATTGGGCGTCACCACTACGTCAAACAGGTGCGGTGAGTTGGCCAGCCGGGCCATCCCGATGTCTACGATCATGTGCTCGGCCTGAATGCCGGGATACTCCTGCGCGATCTCCTCGAAGACCTTGTGGAACAATCCGTCGGTGAGCTTCATGATGTTGTCCTTGGTGAAGCACGTCACCTTGCGCCGCCCCCTCCGCCGTGCGTACTCGAAGGCATATCGCACCACCTTTTCGCAGCCCGGCCGGCTCACGAGTTTCAAGCACTGGTAAACATCGTCGGTTTGCCGGTGCTCTATCCCCGCGTACAGGTCCTCCTCGTTCTCCCGGATGATGACGACATCCATGTGCGGATGCTTGATGGGGATGAAGGGGTCGTACGCCACGCAGGGACGCACGCTGGCAAAGAGTCCCAACGTCTTCCGGATGGTCACATTCAGGCTCTTGACGCCGCCGCCCTGCGGCGTGGTGATCGGTCCTTTGAGCAGGATGCCCGCTCGCCGCAGCGTCTCCCAGGCGGCCGGCTCAATCCCCGCGGTGTGCCCGCGCTGGTAGACCTTTTCGCCCACTTCCACGAAAGTGTATTCAAGCCGCGCTCCCGACGCGTCCAGAACGCGCAGTGTCGCATCCATAATCTCCGGCCCGATCCCGTCCCCTTTGGCGACCGCGACCGTTCCAGGCCGGTTCGCCCCGCCGGCGCTCTTCCTGTTTGACATACGAATATCATAACACGAAATCGATATCGTGACAGAGCTGGGATACACTGAAAACGGAGGAAAGGACCGCAAGCGACGATGACCCAGCGGAATACTCAAACCGGTCCACAGGGCTGGACGTACTTGACCAACCACGCGCACGTCCTCCTCTGCCTGGACGGCCGCCCGCAGCCGACTCTGCGTGAGGTGGCCGGCGCCGTGGGCATCACGGAACGCGCTGTGCAGCGGATCGTGGCGGAACTCGAGGCCGATGGGGTACTGACGCGGATTCGCCAGGGACGCCGCAACGCCTACCGGATCAATCCTTCTTCGCGTCTCCGTCATCCGCTGGAGAGCCACTGCACGGTGAAGCAGGTGCTGAGCCTGGTCAAACGAGGCGGAGAGCGATCATGAATCCCTGGCGGGTCCGTTGCTTGTAGCCACAACCCTCATCACGGAGCCGGCCGGCTCTTGCGGCTGCGCCTGCGGAGAACAGGGATGGAACCGGAGCAGGATCAACACAAACGCCAGTCCCACGATGGATGCGCTGACGCTCACCGCAAGGTCGTAGGAACCTCTCGCGTCGGCCATCCATCCCCCGAGGCTCGGGCCGGTCAAACCGGCCACGCCGTATCCGAGGAAGCAGAGAGGGTACAGGCGCGGGAAGCTTTCGACTCCGTATAACTCAACAATCGCGGACGCGTAAACGACAAAGCACGCCCCAAAACCCAGCCCCGTGAGCACCGCCGCCAGTAGGATCGCCGTTCCTGGCGGATTGTTTCCCAAGTACAACAGCAGGGAGAACGCCAGGAAAGCCAGCGATAGCAGGATGGTCTTGCGGGACCGTAGCCGGTCATGCACTTGCCCCCAAAGGACTCTGCCGGCCGCGTTGCCGGCGGCGAACAGGCTGATCGCCAGCGCCGCTTGTCCCGCCGGAAGCCCGAGGCTGAGCACCAGTGGCTTCAGGTTGCCGACCGTGAGCAATCCGGCGAAGGTGCCGCTGAGCATCCCTGCACAGATGAGCCAGAAATGGCCTTTGGAAGGAACGGCGAAGTTCACCGGGCTTGTCTTCCCGCGCTCTTCGGCGGCCGGCGCGCGCGGCTGGCTCAGCAGCAAGGCGCTCAGTAGCGCGACACCCCCGAGGCCGGCGCCCAAAAGCCGGAAGACCTCCAATACGGGCATTCTCAGAGTCGTCAACAGGTGCTCGATGACGAAGCTGAAAAGAATGGATCCGCCGCCAAACCCCGCTACCGAGATTCCGGTAACCAGCCCCTTGTGGTTCGGAAACCACTTCATCCCTACGGTGAGCGGGCAGACGTATCCGAAACCGATGCCTGCCCCGGAAACCACGCCCAGGCTCACAAGCAGCAAGGAATAGTCACCCCCGGAATAGGAGGCGCCGATGTAGCCCGCCGCGAACAAGCAGGCGCCGATGCTTGCCGTCAGCCGCGGCCCGCGCTGTTGCAGCAACCGGCCCGCCGGAATCATGGCGACCGTGAAGACTCCGATCATCACGCCGAAGATAAGCCCGCTCCGGCCTCTGCTCAGGCCGTAGGTCTGGCTCAAGGACGGAACAAAGGCGCTCCACGCGTAGATGCCGCCCAGCAGACTCTGCATCAGCACGCCGGCGGCCAGGACGACCCAGCGTTTCATGAGGATTTTATTGCCGACATTAGTATCACGAATTCTTTATCCTATAGCAGACAAGGCGCGGTTGCAACGGCGCCGTAGCCGGGATCGCCACTCCGGAGGATTCAATGCCAGTTGCGGTGGGGGGTACGCGAGCGCCTCTGCCAGGAAGGGAAAGACCGGGACGCGGCGTTGCCGGGGCGCGGGCGAGCTACCCCTTCAAATCGCGAAACGCTTCTTCGATCTCTCGTCTTGCCTCGGAACTAAGCGGAGCCAGGGGCGCGCGGCAGGGCCCCCCATAGTATCCGTTCAGGTCCATGGCATACTTCAGGCCGGGGATGCCGTGCTTGGCCGTCACCAGGTACGCCGCCCGGCCAATGCGGTTCTGCCAGTCCAGTCCGGCCTGCGCGTCCCTCGTGCGGTGTGCTTCCCAAATCGTGATTACGGAATACGGAGCCGCGTTGGCGTACGCCAGCACCGCGCCCACGGCGCCCACTTGCAGAGAAGGCCAAAGCGTCGGCGCGGAACCGACCAGCACCTGGAACCCCGGCCGCACCTCCCGGATCATCTGTAAGACCTTCTCGAGGTTCCCCGAGCTTTCCTTAATCGCGACGATGTTGGGATGCTCGGAGAGTTCCGCCACAGCTTCGGCCGGGATGTCCACGCCCGTGGCCTGCGGCCAGTTATAGATCATGACCGGGATCTTGACCTGGTCGGCGACAGCCCGGAAAAAGAGAGACTGGGCCTCTTTGCGGGCGAACAGGTTCTTGTAGTAGTGAGGTGTGCGGACCATGGCCGCCTTGTACCCCATCCGGGCGGCTTCGTTCGTGAGCCCCACGGTTTCGCGCACGCTCTCCATGCCTGTGCCGGCCAGCAGGACCTTGTCCGGCGCTGCGTATTCCGCCGCCCACTCCCAGAGGCGCAGTTTCTCCTCCGCCGTGAGCATCACGCTCTCCCCCGTCGAGCCACAAATGACGTAGCCCGCCAGCCCCGTAAGGTTCCACCTCTCGATGTTGTGTTTCAGCTTCGCCCGGTACAGATCCCCGTTGCTGTCAAACGGGGTGGCGATCGGCGGGAATATGCCTTGCAGTTTCATGCCGTCTATAGCGTCTGTTGAAACACGGCGGCCGGCGGCGCTGTCCCAAGCCGGCTTGATAGCCGCGCCAATTGCGCGCGGACGGCCGGCGCGTGGACCGCGGCGCCCCGCGCCAGACTTTTCAACAACCAGTTGGGGACCGGGCCTTCCCGGTCCCCTCTCCCATCCCGCATCAAGCCGCGGGCAGCTTCGCGAACACGATCAGAAGCGTGTACAGCGCCAGCGACTCGATCAAAGCCAGTCCGATAATCAGCGCCAGGCGAATGGCGCCGGCGGCCGAAGGATTGCGGGCCATGCCCTCAACGGCGGCAGCAACCGCCTTGCCCTGCGCCAGTGCGCAAATGCCGCTGGCGAAAGCCATCGAGAATCCCGAGGTAATGGCGACCCAGTTCGGTCCGCCGCCTTGGGACTGAGCAAAGATGGGGCTGGCCAGGAACATCAGCCCAGCCGTCATCAGCAAAAACTTAACTCTCATCGGGTGAGTCTCCTCGTCGTCTATGAATCGCCCCAGGAGGTGGTTCCCGTCATCCTCTTGCAGCCGGGCTCACACTGAAAGGCGGATAAAGCCGGTTATCAGAATCAATGATCGTGCGACACCGCCCCCGTCACGTAACTCATGGTCAGGAGCGTGAATACATAGGCCTGCAAGAACCCAACGAACACATGCATCCCCATGAAGATCGCGGGCACCGCCACCGGAAACAGCGCCAGGAACACCAGCGTCACCTGCTCTCCCGCGAACATGTTGGCGTAAAGACGGGCCGTGAGGGAAAGCAGCCGCCCCAGGTGGCTGAGGATCTCGATGGGGATCATCAACGGCGCCAGCGCCCACATCGGCCCCGCAAAGTGCTTCAGGTAGTTGAATATCCCCTGTTCCCGGATTCCCATGCTGTTGTAATAAAAAAACGAAAGCAGGGCGCAGCCCAGTGGCACCGGCGCGAACATCGTGGGCGGCTCCAGCGAGGGGATCAATCCCAGCAGGTTGCAGGTCAAAATGAAAAAGAAAATCGTTGCAAAAAAGTGCAGATATCTCCCGCCGTTGCGTCCGACGATGTCCAGCGACTGGTCGCGGAGGAACCCGTAAATGATTTCAATGAAGTGCTGAAAACCGCCGGGCCGGTCCACCGAGATCCTGGGCCGGATGAGCGCTACCCCGACGATAAGAATCAGAGCGACCAGAACCTGCAAGGCCACAAAGTTGGCCCAAGGTTTGTCCGCGTGTTCCGCGTGCAGGCCTGCCAGCGAAAGCACCGTATTGGCTGCGCCCGCAAAATACTTGTTCAGCAGCGCGGTGATCCACAACTCATGCTCGTGCATAGAAAAGCTCGTATAGGATTTCGAGGATGACGGCGGCGGCGGCGGCGAACAGGCCCAACAATGCGGCCGTCAGGTTCAAACCGAAAAACCTCACTATAACATAGCCCGCCGCGCCCAAGAGCAGATAGCGCAAAGCGAAGTACCAGACCATCCGGCGGCGCGGTTCGGTCACTTCCGTGCCCAGTGTCGCAGTCAGCCGGTGCAGCCAGTGGAAGTTTACCGTGGAAGCCAGCGCTCCGGCCAGGAATCCTAGCCCCCAGCTCCAGCCCTGCATCAGCCAGGCCACAATCGTCCCCGCCGCCCCAAGCCAGATCATGGCCCTCTTCATCCGGCCGACGGCCTGGTCGAAGAATACCTCATCGGTTGTTCTGGCCGTCATTCCTCAGGACCTGGCGGAAAAACTCAACAAAGCCCGCGACGATTCCCAAAATCAGGCAAGTGGTTGTCAGGAAGCTCGTTCCGAGCCAGCGGTCCAACAGATGGCCCGCCACGTACCCTGCCAGCGTGGAGGCAGGCATCAGGAAAGCCAGTGAGCTGTACCGTCCCACCATCGCCCACACGCTATCCTGACGCTTCGGCGGCATGAGGCTCGTCCCACCAGAATCAGCCGGTCTCAGCGGCCACAGGATTGCTCAGTTCCCCGATTCCTTCAATACGCACCACAACTTCGTCGCCCGGTTTGAGCAGCACGGGAGGCTTCCGGGTGAACCCAACGCCGGCCGGGGTTCCGGTGGCGACCACATCGCCGGGCTCCAATGTGAACACGCTCGAAAGGTGGCCGATCAAATCCGGGATCCGGAAGATCAGGTTGCGCGTATTGGAATTCTGCATCAGCGCGCCGTTGAGCGAGAGCGAAATATCCAGCTCGTGCGGGTCCGCAATCTCGTCGTCGGTCACAATCCACGGCCCCATGGGGGCGAATGTGTCAAACGTCTTGCCCATCATCCACTGCGAAGTGGCCATCTGGAAGTCTCGCGCGCTGACGTCGTGGAAGGCGGTGTAGCCGAACACATGACGACGCCATTCGGACGTTGACAGGTAACGCCCGCCGGTCCCTATCACGAAAGCCAGTTCCGCTTCATAGTCCGGCTTCGTGGAAGCCTTTGGGAGGACGATGCTGTCGCCCGGTCCGATCACCGCAGTCGGGAACTTCGCGAAAACCGTCGGCGCCTGCGGGAGCGGCATGTTCGTCTCCTCGGCGTGGTCCCGGTAATTCAACCCGATGCAAATGACCTTCGGGGGTTTGAGAATGGGCGCCAGCAGCCGCACGCTCTTAAGTGGTTCCCAGGCGGATTCTTGCGCTTTGCCAAGCCAGTCCCGAGCGGCGGCAAGCGCCTCCGGACCGCCTCGAATCAAAGTCAGAAGATCGGGAAAACGGGCCGGATCGAGTCCCAGCACCCTGTCCTCCCGCACAACTCCCGGGCGAACATCTCCCCCCGGCCGGCAGAAGGTCACAAATCGCATGGTATAAACCCGCGCGCGGCTACCGGACGGCTTTTTGCACTTTGCCGTTCTTGATGCAGCTTGTGCAGACGCGAATCCTCTTGGCCGCGCCGTTGACCAGCGCGCGGACAGTCTGCAAATTCAAATTCCAGCGCCGGTTGGTCAAATTGTGCGCATGGCTGATCCGGTGCCCGAATTGAGGACCGCGGCCGCAGATCTCGCAAACTCTTGCCATGAATTGGGTTCCTCTCTCTGGAGTGGGAAATTCGATTCTAGCAGCGTCTCCGAACCCGGCGCAAGGAGGAGGCTCTTCGACTCCGCGCCCGTTATCCCCCGGAGCGCGGCCGGCCCCATCCGCCAGCAAACAGACCAGGGTTTCGATCCGCGGCGCTCCCCCGTCGCTCGCCGCAGCGCGAACCCAGTGCGGTTTCGGTTCTTCGAGCGGCCCCGGCGGCTCAATCCGCTAGCCCCGGACAAGGGACCGCCTCCGGGCGGAGAATTACCTCCCCCGCTGAGCCGTCCCCCGGAGAATCCGGACCATCTCTGCGCCCGAAATGCCGAAGAGTTCGGTAAGGAGGTACGTGTCCAAAACCCGGAAACCCCGCTCCCTTGAAGTCAGGTTCTCAACTTTCATTGCCGCGGTGGTTGTATGGTTCGCCGCAGTGACGTGCTGGTTCGAATACGTGTTCCAGGACGACAGCCTGACGGCCCATTTGACCGTCTCCGGCGTGCTTCTCGCGGTCGCCGTAATCGTCACTCGCATCGCCGCCCGCATCTTCGTTCGTCCCCTCGTGCTGCTGGAGCAGGGCATGGCCTCGGTCAGGGAGGGCCGGCTGGAGCCATTGCGCATTTCGTCCTCCGGGGATGAGATCGAAAGGCTCGCCACCGGCTTTGACCAGATGATCCACGCTCTCGCCGAAGCGCGCCGGCTGCTCACGCAGCAGCAGCAGGAGCTGGAACTCAAAGTCGTGCAGCGCACCCGGGCTCTCGACTTCCTCAGAAAACAAGCCGAGCAGGCCGCGCGCGCCAAAGGCGCGTTTCTGGCGAACATGTCGCATGAGCTCCGTACGCCTTTGACCGGTGTCTTGGGCATGTTGGACCTGGTAATGGATGCGGACCTGCAACCTCGCCACAGGCAGCAGTTGGACATCGCGCGCGAGTGCGCCGAGTCCCTTCTCGCTCTCCTCAATGACATCCTCGACCTCTCCAAGGTGGAGGCGGGCCGGATGACCCTCGAGAGGATCCCGTTCGACCCCCGCGAGGTCATGGAAGCCTGTCTCAAGCTGCTGCGTCCGGAGGCGATCAAGAAGTCGCTGGCTCTCCAGTGCGACGTCTGCCCCTCCGTGCCCCCTCGCCTGATAGGAGATCCGCTGCGCCTCCGCCAGATCGTCTTGAACCTCGCCGGTAATGCCATCAAGTACACAAACCAAGGTCGTGTCCATGTAAGCCTGAAGGTCTCCACCTTCGTCGATCCCCAGACCGTCCGCCTCCGGATCGACGTAGAGGACACCGGCATCGGCATCCCGGCCGGCAAACTCAGCACCGTGTTTGATGCCTTTACCCAGGCCGACGGCAGCATCACCCGGCGCTATGGCGGCACCGGCCTCGGGCTCGCCATCGCGAAACAACTGGCCGGACTCCATAACGGACGGGTCTGGGCGGAGAGCGAGCTGGGCCGGGGGAGCTTCTTCCACGCCGAATTGGAAATCCAGGTCGCCGGCGAGGCGCTTGCCTCGCGGACGCAAGAACCGGCGCTTCCCGCGGCGCAGGATCCGCCGTCCCCCGCCCTCCGCCTGTCCGGTCGCATTCTCCTCGTGGAGGACAACGTCGTAAACCAGCGAGTTGTGACCGGGATGTTGAGAAAGCGCGGCTGTCAGGTGGACGTCGCGGGCGACGGCCTCGAAGCCCTGAAGTTGCTGTCCGAGAACGGCTACGACCTCGTCTTGATGGACGTGCAAATGCCGCTCCTCGACGGCCTGGAGACGACGCGCCGGCTGCGCCGCCAGGAACATGGCCGCAACCTGCCGGTAATCGGTCTGACCGCCCACGCCATGGATGGAGATCGCCGGCGATGCCTGGAGGCGGGAATGAACGATTACCTGCCCAAGCCGGTTCGCCCTTCGGCGCTCTGCCAGGCCGTCGCGAAATACCTCGGAGCGGGCGATGGTGAAAGCGCCTCGGATTCCGCTTTCAGTCAGTCAAGCCAAGCTTCGTCACCGTCTCAATGTGGTATGTCTGCGGAAACAAATCCACCACTGTAATCTGTTCGATCTTGTAACCGCCGGCCGCCAGGGACGCCAGATCCCGGGCGAGTGTCGCCGGCTCACACGAAATCAACACCAGCCGGCGCGGTTTCAGCCTGAGCAGTTCCGCCACGACAGCCGGCCCAAGCCCCGCCCGGGGCGGGTCTGCCAGAACGAAATCCGGCCTTCTCGAAAACTTCGCCAGTTTCCCTGCCACCAGACCCCTCTCCACTTCAACCTCAACTCCCGCCCGCTCCGCGTTGAACGCCAGGTCCCGCGCTGCGCTCGCTCCCGATTCCACCGCCGTCACGGCCTCAAACCGGCGGGCCAGCGGCAGGGTGAACAACCCGACGCCGGCGTACAGGTCCAGCGCCACATCCCCACGGCAATTGTCCAGGGCAACCTCTACGAGCGCTTCCGTCAGAAACCGGTTCACCTGGAAGAACGACCCTCCGCTCACCCGGTACAGTTCCCCCCCGGCCTTGTACTCCAGGCTGCCCGGCACATAGCCGGGGATCTGCTCGGCGCACCATTCAAAGAAGCGCCGCGCGACCGGCCGTTCGCTATCCACAACATTCACCTGCGTTTCGGACTCGTTCGTGAAGAACTCGATTGTGCGAAGGAAGCTCGGAAAACGCCGGTCGCGCAGCATGGCGCCCAACGCGCCCAGGGCGGAGTTGATCCCAGGCGAGCAGATCGGACACTCGTCGATAACACGCAGCCGGTGGGACCCCCCTTCCAGATAGCCGGCCTCGCCGTTGCGGATATGAAACTGCGCCCGGTTGCGGTAACCCAGAGATGCCGATGCGACGATCCCGATTGGCCCCGGCGCCTCCAGTTTGCCAACGCGTTGGAGCACTTCGCGGAGGACATCCGCCTTGCGGACTATTTGAATCACATACGGAGCATGTTGGTAGTGACAGCCTCCGCACACCCCGAAGTGCCGGCACGGCGGCTCAACCCTGTCCGGAGAGGGCGAGACGATCTCCGCCAGGGATGCCTCCAGCATTCCGGACCGCCGGCGTTCGGGCTGAACCCGAACCCGTTCCCCCGGCAGCACGAGAGGAACCAGAACCACCTGCCCCTCGATCCTCGCCAGACCCTTGCCTCCGTATGCCCACTTCTCAATCGTGACTTCGGCCGGCGCGGACTCTGGCGCGTTTGTATCGGAACGCCGCATCGCTTAGGATAAGACTTTCACCCCTTCTAGCATGAAACCACGAGTCTTTTCCGGCGTCCAGCCATCGGGAAACCTTCACATCGGCAATTACTTGGGCGCGCTCAAGAATTGGGTCCGCCTCCAGCACGACTACGAGTGCATCTATTGCATCGTCGATCTGCACGCCATCACCGTTTACCAGGACCCGAAGGAACTCCTCCGGAAGATCAGGGATACGGCGGCTTTGTTCCTGGCGGCCGGCATAGATCCGGCCGTTTCGAGCGTCATCGTTCAATCCTCCGTGGCTGCGCACGCGGAGCTGTCCTGGATGCTCACCTGCGTCACCCCGATGGGCTGGCTCAGCCGGATGACTCAGTTCAAAGCCAAGGCCGAGAAACAGGACACCGTCGGCGACGGTCTCTTCCAATACCCCGTTCTGATGGCCGCGGACATCCTGCTCTACCAGGCGGCCATCGTCCCCGTGGGGGATGATCAGATGCAGCACGTCGAACTCACCCGCGACATCGCCCAGCGCTTCAATTCCCTCTACGGCGATACCTTCGTCATCCCCGAAACGAAACTTCCCGCCGTCGGCGCGCGCATCATGGGACTCGACGATCCGCTCAAGAAAATGAGCAAGTCCGAGCCCGGCTCCGGGCATGCGGTGGCCCTGCTGGATCCCCCGGCCACGATCCGCAGGAAGATTCTCAGAGCCACCACGGATTCGAATCCCGCCGTCGATTTCGACGCCCTGGGCCCCGGCGTCGAAAACCTGCTCAATATTTTCCAGGCCTTTAGCGAATGGCCCGAAGAGCGCATGCGCTCCCACTTTGCCGGCATGAGGTACGGTGATCTGAAGAAGCAGGTAGCCGAAATGGTGATTTCCCACCTCGAGCCCCTTCAGGAGCGCTATCGCCGGATCATGTCGGAACCGGGCTGCCTCGATGGCCTCCTCCGCGAGGCGGCCGCGCGCGTGCGCCCCATCGCGGATTCGACCGTCGAACTGGTGAAACAGCGCATGGGCTTGTACGTCTCCTCCTGACATGGACCAGCCAGCGATCAGCCTTTCGGCCTACTGGCGCCTCGTCCGGGAAAACCGAAACTTCAGGCTGTTGTGGTCGGCGCAAATCATCAGCGAGCTTGGCGACTGGCTCTACTCCATCGCCATCTACAGCTTCCTGCTCGAAGCGACCGGTAGCGCCACCGCCGTGGCCTTGGCCGTCGTGCTCCAGGAGTTGCCGCAGTGCCTGGCCGCCCCCGCCGCGGGTGTCGTCAATGACCGGCTTAGCCGCAAGCGGGTCATGATTTCCTCCGACCTCGTTCGCGCTTTCGTCGTGCTGCTGATGCTCGTCGTAATCGCCAAACGGTGGGTGGCTCTGGTCTACCTGCTCCTCTTCCTCGATACGGTCATCTGGACTTTCTTCGAACCCGCCCGTTCCTCGGTGATCCCGAATATCACCCGCCGCGGCGAATTGCTGATCGCCAATGCCCTTAGTTCCACCACCTGGTCCGTTACTCTGGCCGTAGGCTCCGCCCTCGGCGGCGCCGTCGCCGTTGTCTTCGGCAGGAATACCGTCTTCGTGGTGAACGCGCTCTCATTCCTGATCTCCGCCGCCTTTTTGCGCGGCATGCGTTTTCAGGAGCCGCATCTGGCCGCGTCTGCTCCCCTGCGCCTGCGTGACCTGACCGATTTCACGCCCGTCGCCGAGGGAGCGCGTTACGTCATTCGGGATCGCCGGTTGCTGGCGACCATGCTCCTCAAAGCCGGTCTGGGCCTCATGGGCACAAGCTGGGTGATCCTTCCTGTCCTCGGCGAACGTCACTATCCCGTGGCCATCGGAGGCATGGACGATCAGCGGGCGGCCATGCTCGGCATGAGCCTTCTGCTCGCTGCTCGAGGTGTGGGCGCGTTGCTCGGTCCCCTGATCGCCAGCTTCTGGGCCGGACACTCCGCCGTCCGGCTGCGGCGCGGAATCCTCTACGGATTCCTGGCCAACACCGCGGGCTACCTCGCCTTGGGATCGGCCCCTTCCCTCTGGCCCGCCATCGCCGCCGTCATCCTCTCTCACGCCGGCGGCTCTACCATCTGGGTCTTCTCGACCACCCTGCTCCACCAGCACACCGACGACCGCTTTCGCGGCCGGGTCTTCTCCGCCGATTACGCCTTCTTGGTCATCGCCATGTCGGCCGTATCCTACAGCGCCGGCGTCGTCATCGACCAGGGGGTAAGCGCCCGCGCCATCGCCACCCTCACCGGACTGGCCGGCATCATCCCCATCACAGGCTGGATTCTCGCTCTCCGGCTCTGGAGGACGCCTCCTCCCGGCTCAGTCCCGGATCGCGTGGACCGCTGAAAAGCCCTCTTCCTCGGTGGGAGGGACCAGCTTCTCCGCCATCTTCTGAAGCACATCGTCCGGAACCACTCGGCTGCGCTCCTGGTTGCGCCTCCGGCACACCTCCAGCGGCACGTCGAAGTACAGTGCTTCCACCGAGCAGCCGTATAGCTGTCCCGTCTTGATGTACGGCCGGCGCTCGCGCGGCGTCAGGTGCGTCGCGTCGAGGTAGGTGACCGGCCTTTGCAACGCCAGCCGGCGCCGCAGGAGGTATCGAAGCGTGGCGAACACTTCGCGATGTATGCTCTGGTCCGTCTCGTCATCCGTCAGAAGCCCCCGCACGGCATCGGACGACAGCGCCTTCACCCCCAGCTTCTCCAGATACGTGGACTTGCCCGACCCGGGCAGTCCCACAAGCACCACGATCCGTTGAGCCTCAGCCATTTGCCTCTCCGTGACTTTCCAGAAACCTCGTTTCCCGCTCACCAGCCGGCGCGCCTGGCCCGGCGCGCGGCGCATGGCTCTCACATCCCCCGCGCCACCTGCTCCAGGATCTCGGCCGCCCGCTCACAAGCCGCCCGGCTCACGTCGTGATGCGTCAACAGCCGCAGGCAATGGCCGTCCACCGGGTTGCAAAGCACACCGCGCTCCTTCAGCCTCCGGCTGAATTCCGCGGCCGTCAGCCCTGTGCCCGCAACGTCAAATATTACGATATTGGTTTCGACGCGGTGCGGAATCCGGATCCCGGCGATGTGCCCAAGATGTTCCGCCAGAAACCTCGCATTGGCGTGGTCTTCCGCCAGTCGCTGCGGCATCTCCTCAAGCGCAATGAGTCCTGCTGCCGCCAGCACTCCCGCCTGCCGCATCCCACCCCCCAGCCGCTTGCGATAAAGCCTCGCCCGCGCCATGTCCTCGCCGGTCCCGGCGAGCAGCGAACCGGCCGGCGCGCATAGCCCCTTGGAAAGGCAGAACATGACCGTGTCGGCTGCCGCCGCAAGCTCCCCAACCGGCCGGCCCAGAAAGACGGCGGCATTGAAAATCCTCGCGCCATCCAGGTGCACCTTCAGGCCCGCTTCCTTAGCCCCGGCGCAGATTTCCGCGCTGGCCTCCAGCGGCGTCACCGTTCCCCCTGCCATGTTGTGTGTGTTCTCGAGGACAATCGCGCCGGTCGCCGAACGGTAGGGGGACAACG
>Ga0101944_10000205_pt1 | contig 194521 bp, 307 predicted proteins | sample DewCreD2012metaG_FD_75245 | JGI IMG/M metagenome (GOLD analysis project Ga0101944, IMG submission 75245) | Hot spring sediment bacterial and archeal communities from British Columbia, Canada, to study Microbial Dark Matter (Phase II) - Dewar... ...
GCTGATACTGCATACGTAGGTGAAAATGCACAAGTTTGTGATGATGCAGTAGTTTATGGTAATGCACAAGTTTATGGTAATGCACGAGTTTATGGTAATGCACGAGTTTTTGGTAATGCACGAGTTTATGGTAATGCACGAGTTTGTGATAATGCACGAGTTTATGGTGATGCAGTAGTTTGTAATAACGCATTAGTTTGTGGTGATGCACAAGTTTATGGTGATGCACAAGTTTATGGTGATGCACGAGTTTATGGTGATGCAGTAGTTTGTAATAACGCATTAGTTTGTGGTGATGCACAAGTTTATGGTGATGCACAAGTTTATGGTAATGCACGAGTTTATGGTGATGCACAAGTTTATGGTGATGCACAAGTTTATGGTAATATGCAACTTATTGATAATAAGTGGGATTTCTCTCCCCTTAGTATCATTGGTTGCAAGTATACCATGAATGTTGTAGCATATGGCAAAATTAGCATAGGTTGCAAAATTCATACAATTGATGAATGGAAACGTATTGGTAAACAACTTGCTAAGAGTGAAGGATTGACGAAGCAAGAATTGAGTGATTTTACAAAGTTTTTCATTGTTGTGGTAAATTGGATGAAAGAAAGAAAAATTGAAAAGCCACTTGACAAATAGGTTTTTGGTTGTATAATAATAAAAGAGACAAAGGAGATTGAAAATGAACTTTATCAAGTCAGGAAACGGTGTGGTTGTAATATTCAAAGACACGATTCGTCCGGTAAGGGCCGACAGTCCTGTTTTTGAAAAGTTGATGGACGCTCTTCGTAAGAATGCCGAAGACCTTGTTCGGGATTTGATTGACAAGGCACAAGCTATTCGTAAGCATTCTTCTGGTCTGTTCCATGCTGATGAAAATGGCACTGTGTATCTTGGTAGTGAGGCTGTTCCTGCTACTCTTGCCAACCATCTTGTTAAGTTCATGGAAGCTGGTGTACCCGTTCAACCTCTTATTGCATTTTGGGACAGGCTGAAGAAGAATCCTAGCCCTAGTGCTCGTAAGGATTTGTACGATTTTCTTGTGGTCAACTCTGTACCTTTGACTGAAGATGGAAAGTTTCTTGGTTATCGTCGCGTTAGTGATGATTACCTTGATTTGTATACTGGTAAGATTGACAATTCCGTTGGTTCATATGTCAGTATGGACCGTAAATTGGTAGATGCTGACCGAAACAATACCTGTTCAACGGGACTACATGTTGCTGCTTATAATTATGCTGCTAATGTTTATGGTAATGGTCGAGGCAAGCTTGTAGAAGTGCTTGTTGACCCTGAAGATGTTGTTGCTGTTCCTCCCGATTATGACCAGCAAAAGATGCGTGTTTGTGCTTATGAGGTTGTGCGTGATTGTTCTGGTGAACATAAGACGTTGATTGTTGAGGAAGAACAGGGTAAGAACCGTCGCACGTACTATCTTAGGAATTTCAAAAATCCTTGTAAGTCTATGACAATTGAGGATATTACAAGCCATAAGCCTACGAAGGCTGGTCACTATTCTAGTGTTCGTGCTTCTACGACTGAAGAAGCATATCAAGAGTTCTTGAAGCGAGTGAAGTAGGTTTATAGTACGATGTAACAGTATGGTAAGATGTAAAAAATGGAGAAGTCTGAACAACTTCTCCATTTTATTTTCTTGACAAATGATCTTGTTGGCTGTATAATATAGAATAGGAGATAAACAATATTGGATGAAAATAAAACTTATTACAAAGTGTGTCACTGTAATATAAATCCAATATCTATGCAAATAAAATTTCAATCTGCTTGCTCAGACATGTTAGATTACTTAATTGAAACTTGGACTAAACCAAAAATTAAACACAGTAAGATTTTTGTGTTTGAAACGTACAATGATGCAAAAGACTATTTAAATAGGTTATATTTTAGTGCAATTATTGAGTGCAAAATTAAAAATCCACACCTATACATTCTGGCAGGCTTGGGGTCTGTGGGTATTTAGTAATATTATGTTTAAGACAGATATTGCTAGTAGCAAGAAGGAGAAGCAAAATGCCTAAGATTGTTCTCAATAAATGCTATGGTGGATTTAGTATTAGTCCAGAAGCTTGCTTATGGCTTTTTGAACATGGATTTTATAGTAAACCTGAAAATAAGGAATATATTACTCCGGTTGAAAAGTATTTTGGTGGTGATGAAAAAACAGAATTAACACGATGGAGAAAATATCTAAAGGATAGGACAGAGCAGTTTTGTCTTTTTGTTTTTACACCAGACGAGAAATATGTTCTTGATAGCCATTTCAGTACATATGATACTCCTAAAGTACGTGCAGATGAACTTTTAGTTCAATGCGTGGAAACGTTAGGAGATAAAGCCAACGGTCAATGTGCAAAACTAAGAATTGTTGAAATTCCTGATGATGTTGATTGGGAAATTGATGAATATGATGGTATGGAAAGTGTTGAAGAAAAACATAGAAGTTGGGGATAAAAATGGCAAAAGTAATGTATATCATGCGTGGACTTCCCGGTTCTGGAAAGTCCTATTTCATTAGCATGTTTAGATACCCCGCTGTCTGTTCTGCTGACGCTTATTTCATGGTTGGTAGTATGTATTTATTTGACCGAACAGCACTAGGTGATGCACATAAGATGTGCAAATTCAAAGCACATCAGGCTTGTAAGGCTGGTATTGAAGCTGTTTATATTGATAATACAAATACCACATGGAAAGAAATTTTGCCATATGTTACAATAGCTGAACAATATGGCTATGAAGTAATGTTTGTAAGTCCTAACACGGCTTGGGCAAATGACGTAGAAGAATGTTTTAAACGTAATACACATGGTGTGCCAAAAGAAGTCATTCAAGCAATGAAAGACCGTTGGCAGGATAGCAATACAATTTTTCATAACATGAATACTGAATTTCCTAATGTTAAAGGCTCATTTATTTAAGGATTGGATAAATTATGAAAACTCATAGCTTTATTTGGGCATTAAAACGAGTATTAAGAGAAGGAAAGACAGTACGAAGACTGGCATGGAAATTACCAGCAAGATTTTCACCGGATGGTTTTTTTAATACTTTTAATCATAAAACAGATATTAACCATAATGATATTATTGCTAAAGATTGGGTAAATTATGAAGCTGAATGAATGCCTAGGTTGTGGAAAAGAACTGTCCGTGTATAACTATGAACGGTGTGAAAAATGTAATGCTTGGCAAATTTCTAAAGGTGATAGAATTGACCAAGCAAATTATATTTTAAAAGAAGCTCTTAAGAAGATACATAACTTAGGTGTGCTTGTTCAAATGGACAACGGTGAAAAAATTTCAAATAAGCACTTTCCAGTGTTAGCTATTGAAAATTACAACTCCCTGCGGTAATTTTCCTTGACAAATAAAACTTTGATTGTATAATGATGATATGCAACAGGTAAATTTTAGAGTTAAAGCAAAATTAAATATTTTACTAGAAGAAAGATTAGAATCATATTATTGGATGGGCTTTCTTACTGCTGATGGTTATTTTTCAAAAGAAAATAGATTAGCCTTAAGACTATCACAAAAAGATCAAAAGCACCTAATAAATTTTTGTAGTTATATTTCTTGTAATAATTATAAAAATTTTAATTATAATAACTATCAAAGCTGTAGCATTAGTATACAAGATAATTATACTATTCCTAAAATAAAAACAAAATTTGATCTTAAACTATGTAAAACATATAATCCACCAGAAAACTTAACATGGTTAACTGGTGATAAGCTAATAGCATTTTTTATTGGTTTTATTGATGGTGATGGTTGCATAGGTTTTCAATATGGTAGAAATGATTGTATACTAAGAATTAAAATACATAGTTCTTGGCTTAATATATTAAACTATATAGTTTCTTCAATATGTAAAATTATTAATACAAAAAACCCTAAAGCAAAAATTAATAATAGTGGATATGCAGAAATTAGTATAAGTAACAGTTTAATTCTTAAATTTTTAAAAAATAAAACAAAAGAACTATGCTTACCTGTTCTTAGTAGAAAATGGGATAAAATAAAAGAAAATAATATTAATAAAAATGAAATAGCAAAAATTAGAAAAGACACGGTTTTAACTGCTTTTAATAAAGGCATGACTAGAAAAGAAATTTCTTCTAAATTTAACTTGACATATGGCTGTGTTAACCGTATAATATGGTTAGGAGCTAAATATAGAAAGGAGAGGTTTGATGAATAGTTGGATTACATCAGACACACACTTTTAACCATGTAAACATGTGTGGACCATCTCTTTCTAAATGGAATGGTGGTCACCGAAACTTTTCTAGTTTGAAAGAAATGAACGACACTATAATTAATAATATTAATTCTATGGTGCAAAAGGAAGATACTCTTTATCACCTTGGCGACTTCGCTATGGGTAATCGAAAGGAAATTCCTGAACTACGTAGCCGAATCAACTGTAAAAATATTATTCTTGTTCTTGGTAATCATGATGAACAATTGCAAAAACAGTTTAGTTCGCTGTTTACACAACTCGTTCCATACCTTGAACTTAGGATTAATAAGACGCTTGTAACTATGATGCATTATCCTATTGCATCATGGAATGAAATTGGACGTGGCTCTATTAACTTACACGGACACTCTCATGGAAACTACAAGGCTATTGGTAGGCAGTATGATGTTGGCATGGATTGCAATAATCTAATGCCTTTAAATCTACCAGAATTGATTGCTAAAATTATTACAACTACTCCAATTAAATCCTCAGACCATCATGGAGCACACACTAATTATGGTTGATAGCTATAAACGAAGTATTATTAAAGCTATTAGTTGGAGATTATTGTCAAGTAGCATTACTGTTATGTTGTGTTTATTTTTTACTGATTCTGTATCTATTGCTGCAACAATAGGAACCATTGATGTGATCATAAAGTTATTTATTTATTTTCTACATGAACGAATTTGGGAACATATCTCATATGAGCGGACAAATAAATGAGAATTCAAAAAACCTGTGGTACTTGTAAATTTTACCACATTGATGATAATGGTCCGGTACTGCATTGTGGGCAATGTCTTTGTCCTGTGCCACCACATTTTAAACAACAATACAATACTGTTTTTGCAAATGACCCTACCACTTGTCCTTGTTGGCAAATGGTTCTTAATGTTGTTAAAGTTACTTCCCTGAAGGGAATAAAAGAATGGCTAGAATAAGCTTATTTGAAGTATTAAAACGACAAAACAAATTACAAACTGCAATTGATGAAATTAAGAAATTTGATAATGATGCTGGTAAGGGAATGGAGTGGTTATGTAATTTTGTAAAATGCTCTGCTCCCACCGCGAAAAAACTTTACGGTGAACTAAAAGAATTTATTACAACCGATGAACCCGAAAGTAAACCAACGCAACCAGTACAAACAGAACACATTAAAATTACAAAAGCTGATTTAGAAGAAGTTAAAAAGAATAACAAGAAACAGCTTTGGGCAGTATGTACTAAACCTTTACGTGGTGTATACTTACGTCCAAACGATAAAGGTGATGGTGAAGAGTACAAACATGTAAGCTTATATCTTGGTTGTGTTCATGCTGATACCGAGAAAGAGGCTGTTGACTTGGCCAAACAAAAATATGATGCTTTACCTGTATTAGAAAATGAAAGCTTCTTCGCTTTCAAGGTATGCTCATGACAGACAAAGACAGAGAACGACATAAAAAATTTAGGCGATTATTGCCACTAAGAAGAAAAGCTTTAATACAAAAGCTTGGTGGTAAATGTGCTGTCTGTGGATTGGAACACAATCTTGAATTTGATCACTATCCAAAACGCTGTGAATTTGAACACAAGAAGTTATCTCGCTGGACACGATTAAAACGATATGAAGAGGATGCTGCAAAAGGCAATCTAAGGCTACTATGCAAAAAATGTAATAAAAGTCATGGTGGTGCAATTAGTGCATGGGAAGCAGGTTTTATAAAGGCAGAAAAGGAGCAAAATGATAACTGATGGCAGTTTAAAACGTAAAGTATGTTGTATTGGTGGTCCAAGTGATGGACAAATTATCACTATTTCAACCAATAAAAATACACCACTACCTGCGTCATTATCATTAACAAAAACAACATGGAAAAAAGCACATATATACAATTTAACATATGATGCAAAGAAAAAGAAGTATTATTACACGTATATTAAAACAGAAAAGACTTGACAAACAGGTTTTCGCCTGTATAATATTGAAAGGTTAGATTAATTACCATTCAGGAGAAAACCATGAAATGCAGATGCGGCGGGACGATGAAGTTGGTTGGTTCACTCCCAGCTACTTCGGCAGGCGGAGAGGTAAGGCGTTACGAGTGTGACAAATGCAAGTCAACCGAAACTGTTGAACTGTGGCATGTCGGGTGTAGCAGTACGGGCAACTCATGGAGTCGAATACTGTCAGCCCTATACAGATAACTGGAGTTATCTTACAAGAGGTATGCAATGGGCATGAAAATACATCATGGATTTGTTTCTACGGGATTTAGAAACGATCCTCCACTCGTTCTTGTCCAAGCTGAGGACCATATTGGACACGTAGATATTGCCATGACACCACAACAAGCTGTGGAGTTCGCTAAAGAACTTATTGAGAAATCTAAAATGGCCAAGAACGTTACTTTTAAAAAGGAATAATTAATGCGATACTTTTTATTCGGTGTAATTCTTTTCAGTTTTAGCTTCTTCTCAGGATGTAAGCGAGTGGAACTTGAGACTCCTACAATTCAAAAAGGTGGAGATTCTGAATCACTTGAAGAAGACCGAACACTACCCAGTGACTTTAAAGAACGTATGCGTCATATTTGCCCATTTTAAAGGAAAAATGAAATGACTTATTACAAAGTTGTGTGTGCTGCTAGTAAGAAACTCTACTCTGCGGTGCTTCCGTACCATTTTACTTGTGCACAACCAATTCGCTATGTCAAAAATAAATGGACTAAGCCTAAAATTAAAAACTCTAAATTATTTGTGTATGATGATTTAGACCGTGCACTAGAGTTTGCAAGTTTAGAAGGTGGACGAGTGGTTTATGAGTGTAAAGTTAAAAATCCTGTAGAACAAACCACAATTTCAAAAAGAATGGCAAATTTGACTTACATTACACCAAAAGAATTTTGGAAAACATTTGGAGCAGGATTTGATAAAGACGAAACATGGAAAAGTAAAACAGTTAATATCTATTGTGATGAAGTAAAAATTATAAAGAGGGTTTAATCATGGCCGAAAAACTGAAACCTGTCTTTCCAAAGGAAAAGCCAGCTATTCAATCCTTCACCACCGAAGAGTTATTAGAAGAGGTTAAGCGAAGGTCTATTAGCTGTCTTCTCTGTACAACGGTATTAGAAGATGGTGGACAAACTAAAGACCTTGCATCTTGTAAAGGAAGTCCGATAATCTTTCAATCCATTTGTTTATTCGGACAACAAGCGTGTAAAAAACATTATGAAAAATTTGGATTAGCATAAATTTAGCAGATTATATTATTAGATGGATAAGACTGGACTCGCCTACACAAATATTATAAGAACCGCTTGTTTAGGAATATTACATTATGGTCATAGGGGTGAATGGAAAGAGTACGAAACGTACATCGAATTCCATTGTGATCATTGTGAGTGTAGTTGTATGATAAAACAGACAGGAAAACAGTATGTTATTACAGGTGATGCTCAAAATACGATGTGTAGTAAAAAATCCTGAATTTAATCCTTGACAATCATTAAATAGTCTGTATAATATAGCTAAGGAGAATTTGTCTTATGCAACGAACTTATTACAAAGTTACTATTGGTTGTTCCTCTGTTAATAATTTTTTTCGTAATCGCTACAAACGAAACACATGGATAAAAGCTAAAAAAATTTGGGAACAACCAACAAAACTGTTTATTTTTAAAAACTACAATGATGCAGCTAACTTTGCTGATTTATCATTCTTTCCAGCTTGTATTTGGAAATGTAATGTAAAAAATCCTAAAAAGCTTAATTATAGGTCAAATATATCTGGTGAAAAAGAGGAAATGTATTATTTTTGGAAAAACTATAACAATAAAAAAAGTTTGGCTGTGTATGACAAAACTCCATATGGCACTTATTGCTGTGATGCCGTGAAACTTATTAAAAGGTGCAAGACTAATGATTAAATACGAAGAACATCTTTTAACCCCGAAGCAAATTCTTTGCTGTGAATTCTTTCCAGATGAAGAAACTGCCAAACGCAGGCAAAAAAGACTAGAAAAGGTTATTCGACGTGAAGTAATGATTATGCCAAAAAAGAATCTTAAAACAGATGAAGGCACATATAAACTCTGTTGGATGGTTAGTTATATTTGTCCTAAAGGTTAAAATATGCTATATTGGACTTGGTGTTTTCCACAAACTTTTTTGGGTTTTATAATTTCATTATTTTTAAAAGATAAAAATATTAGTATTTATAATAATAAAATTGTTATATTTTCAGATGTACAATGGGCAGTTTCTTTGGGCAAATATATCATTATTGGTAGTGTTTATAAAGAAGATGAAAATGCAATAAAGCACGAGTATGGACACTGTATTCAATCATTAATGTTAGGACCATTATATCTATTAGTCATTGGGCTTCCATCTATTGTAATGAATATTATTAGTAGGATGTCTATGTCCTTTGCTTCAAGATATTACCAACGGTGGCCTGAAAGTTGGGCAGATAAACTAGGAAAAGTCAAAAGAATTTAATTGACAAATGGAATTGTGACTGTATAATGAGTACTAAGGAGAAAAATATGGAAAAGCAGAGTGGTAAGCGATTTTTGATTGAAATTAAGCGTGGCAAAGAAATGTTGTACTCTGTAACTCTTACCACTGATAATGAAGAAACTGCGAAGACTTGGGGTAATAAGTGGATTGAACTTAACCATTACATTTTGGACAATCCACGAGTTATTGTAACGGAGGTTGTGAAGTGATTACTGAGAAAGTAAACAAATATTTCACTTTAGATGATTTTTCTAAGTATTCATTAGAAGAATCATTAGAAAATGTTATTAAAATGTTACAAGAGCAGTTAGAAAAGGCTAAAAAACAATACCCTGATTGTGAATACAGTTTAGAATTCTATAGTGAATATGATGACGACAGGGTTTCGGTAAAAGCTGCACGTTTAGAAACAGATGAAGAATTTAATAAACGAGTTGAGAAAGAGAAAGCACACGTTTTAAAACAGAAAGAATTTTGGGACAATAAGGCAAAAGAGTTCCTAACAAGCTGATAATTTCAGCCCTAGGATTGTACCTAGGAGTTTCTTGGTATAAAACCCAAGGTTAGGATTGAGATAGCGGATGGCTAGGGGTGGTCCTCTGGTGACCCTCATAAGGTTACAACGGTAGTTCGATTCTATCGTCCGCTACCATTTTAAAGGATAGGAAGATGAAGATCAGGCAAGGAAGCTACACCATTTCAACGGGCTGTAGCTGAAGCAATGGCGTCAAATGGCACTTTTATGGGTAAGCCTATGGTAAAGTTTGGCGAAATGAGTGTCATGGATTATGATTGGACAGAAGGACTTGATATTGACTTTGATGTTCCAGAATGTAAAGATGATGAAGACCCTGATGAACACGATGAAAAGTATAGTGCACATGACGCATGGTATGCTTTTGTGGAACTTCTAGAAAAGAACAAAGATGACGTTATTTCTATGCACTTGGATGGTTAAAATGAAAATATTACTAAAAACTTTATTCATTTTTCTAATCTTTCCTCTTGGTCTACCAATTGTGGCTCTTGGGTTTATTACAAATGCTGTAATAGCACTTTTTGTAAATGGTATGAGTTTGTATAATAAATTCTGGAGTTGGCTCTTTAATCCACTTGACCCATATTTGTAGTAAAATTTAACTTGACAAATGACTGCCCTAGTTGTATAATCAATATATAACCGGGGCAGTTTTATTACAAAGGAAAAACGAATGTATCCGAAAACCACTGAAGAAGTCAACAAGAATGTCCATGAAAATAGGCTAGTAAAGGCTTATAAATCAAAAAATTATAACTATCTTTTTGACAAGACTAATGGTAGTTTTGGACGATGGGGCAAGCATATGAATGACGACCCCATCTATGCTCCTGCACCAGAAATTGCAGACATTGAAATTTCTGTAAATGGTTGTCCTAACAGGTGTAAGTTTTGTTACAAGGACAACAATCCTGACAAGCCTTCCAACATGTCTCTTGAAACGTACAAAAAGGTTCTGGACATTTTTCCCCGTACTCTTACACAAGTAGCTTTGGGTATTACCGGAGTGCAGACTAATCCAGATTTTATCAAGATTTTGGAATATACCAGAAGTAAGGGTATTATTCCAAACTTCACACTTACTGGTATTGATTTGACTGACGAACTTGCTGAACAGATTTCCAAACTCGTTGGTGCAGTTGCAGTAAGTGTTCAAAAAGACAACAAGAACATTTGTTACAATACTGTTCAAAAGTTTTCTTCCTTGGGGCTTAAGCAGGTTAATATTCATATTCTTGCTTCTCTTGAAACCAAGGACTTCATTTATGAAGTTTTGAACGATATTAAGACAGATGAACGTCTTAAAGGGCTATATGCCATTGTTCTCCTTGGTGTTAAGCCCAAGGGTAGGGCAAAGGGTTATTTTAACTCCCTGCCTCAAAGTGACGTAAATGAAATTATTAACTACTGTCTTAATAATAATGTTACGTTTGGGTGCGATAGCTGTTCTGCCCCTAAATGCTCAAATGCTATTGATGCCTCACACTTGACTCTTAGGGAAAAGAATAATATTCAAACCAACATTGAACCCTGTGAGAGTGACCTGTTTTCCTGCTATGTTAATGTAAAAGGTGAGTTTTGGCATTGTTCCTTTGCTGAAAACGAGCCTAACATTAATACTGTAAGCCTTTTGGGTGTTAAAGACTTCGTTTCTGAGGTTTGGTACTCTGCTGCTGTGCAGAATTTCCGAGAACGGTTGTTGGCGAATAACAGGCATTGTCCTGTGCACAATATTGGATAGACAAATGAAAAACGTAAACTATTAGAAGCAAAATGTGGTTATGATTGTTATGTTGAAGAAACTGAGTTTTTAACTGAACAAGGCTTTAAAAAATTTAATGAAATTACTAAAGATATAAAATTAGCAACATTTAATACAAAGACTTTTAAAGTAGAATATCATAACTATATAGATAAATTTTCTGGCACATTTTCAGGAAACTTATATAATTTATTTGGGAATCATATAAATCTTCTTGTAACCCCAAATCATAGATTATTTTATAGAAAGGTTGAACGAAAAACCGAAAAAACTTATGATTGGCAGTTAAACCAAATTTCTACTTTACCTGACACATTTGAAATTTTAAGAAATATCACACCTAAAACTAAAAATTATTGTGATAAACATTATTTTATTAACACAATTATTACAAAAAAAGATTACCTAAATCTTATGGGTTGGTATCTTTCTGATGGTACTATAGAGTTCCGAAATGGAAAAGTAAGAGCAATTAGAATTTCTCAAAAACTTGATGGCAAACTCTATAACGAAATGAGAAAATTTTACCATAAATATAAAAACAAAATAAAAATTGGCTTGTATAAATATAAAAGAAAACCAAACAATTTAAATCCTAATGAAATTGTTGAGGTTACTTTAGTTATTTTTGATAAAAATATTACTAATAAATTTTATTTAGATTGTAATTGCAGAGAAGATAAAAATATTCCTAGATGGGTTTTTAATTTGTCTAAAACTAGTTTTGATATACTATTAAAAGCATTAATGCTTGGGGATGGGACTTTAAGCAGACCTGATAATAGTGAAATTTATTATAGTAAATATTTTAAATTAGCATCAAGTATACAAGAATTAGCTTTTTTATCAGGGTATGAAACAAGTCTATATGGGCCATATAGTTATAAACGCCCAAACTATCCTTATGACCATTTTATGTATCAAATACACATAAATAAGACAAGAAAGCAATTTAAAAAATTAATAAGAAATCATAATGTAAAAGTACAAAATGTTGAAAATAAGAATATTGTTTGTTTTACCACTCCTACTGGAACACTTGTTACGAGATACAATGGACACATTGGATTACAAGGAAATAGTAAACACGCTTGTCACCTAGTTAGACTATGCCGTATGGCTGAAGAAATTCTACGTGATGGTGTGGTATTGGTCAAAAGACCAGATGCTCAAGAACTGCTCAATATTCGCCAAGGAAACGTGCCTTATGAGGCTATTGAAGAGATAGCCGATACCATGGATGCCAAACTAGAAGCTCTTTATAAAACGTGTACTTTAAGGGATAAACCAGACCATAAGGGAATTCAAAAATTATATAAAGACATTTGTGAAGAATTTTATAGAATTAGATTTTAAAAACACTTGACAAACAGTTTTTCGCCTGTATAATATTAAAAGGTTAGTTCAATTACCTTGGCGCAACGGGAGAAAAACTATGATAGACGAAAGCTCGATGTACTGGCTGACGCGGATGGACTACGTCTGCGACATACTAAAGGGATTCGGTATTTTCGGACTAATGTTCGGATTCCTCTCATGGGTGCCGTTTTTTGTGACGATTGGAGAGAGCGAACACGAAGCTGTAGCCAAAGTCGTAAAATGGTTGTCGCCAATACTTCTTGTGATGGGTATGCTTTGCGTGCTTGGCCGAGCATTTACGCCAACCACCAAGGAACTTGCCACCATAAAGGTCGTTCCCGCCATTGTGAACAACGAAACACTGAAGACGGAGTGCAGCGAGTTCTATTCCTTGGCAAAATCATGGCTCAAAGAATCACTCGGAGTCAAAACGCAAAAAGAAGTGGTGGAAGACAAGTAGAATAACCTAAAAGGTGAGAAATGAAGATTAGAAAAGGTTTTGTTAGCAATAGCAGTTCTAGTAGTTTCGTAGTAGATGGAACTAAGAGAACAGTACTAGATGTAGCATTCGACATGGTTCCTGCTCGTGATTGGAAAGAACGAGATGAGGAATTACAAAAGAAAATTTTGGCAAAAATTGACAGTCCTAATGCTGATGCACCTATTGCTTTTCACAGTTGTAATTTTGACACATTTATTATGAAAATTAATAATACTATTTTTGTTGAAACTTGTAACAATCATACTTGGGAAGATTTTATAAATTATCACCACGCAACTGATGAAGAATTAAAACTTATAGGCCAAAGTGATAGGGATTTTGATGGATTTAGAATTAATGACCTTGATTATTTTTGGTGGCCTGAATATGAAATAGAGGCAAAAAGATTCTATCCTGATTATGATTTTTGTAAAAATTGTTTTTGTGACATTCTTCAACTAAGAACAGGACAAAAAATTTGTCCTAAGTGTAAAAAGGATAGAAGTGAGGTTGGAAGCTACTCAAAATCAACTAGTCACTATTAATTTAGGTTCGGCGGGTAGCTCAGAGAAAGAGCATCAGCATACATGCTGAAGGCCGGGGGTTAAATTCCTTCCCCGCCGACCATTAAATTATGAAACCATATCGAAAATTTGGAACTTTATTTCAAATTCGATGGAAAGAGGCTTTAGGTCGTCCTGAATGCCCCTATCTTTATCGTTGGACAATCATTATTTTAGGTTTTTCTATAAGATTACACCGTTGGATTAGGTCAGACGACAAAAGATATTTTCATGACCATTCATGTGATTTTTTGTCTATTATTCTAAAAGGAAAATATACAAATGTCACACCAAATGGTATGTTTACAGTAAAAGCGGGGTCTTATTGGTGGTCTAAAGGAAGTAATAGGCACTATTTAGACATTCCAAAAGGTGGTGCTTGGACACTTCTGTTTTGTACAAGACCATATCGAAAATGGTATTTTTGGATTACTGAAACGCGAAAGTTACGTCCACTTGAATACTTTCATAGATATAAAATTCCCCCCTGTGACTGTCAGTAGAGAATTATTTGGTTGTATAGTCTGGTGCAGCTAAAAGTTTTCTACGAATCATATCACTAACTGGTGATTGTTTATATAGTTTTGGCTCATTACAACTTGCTGTAGTACAAATAACAGGAAATTTATTAACAAAGTAATCTGACAAATAAACGTTGTTCTTTTTCCAAGGCTTCCAGAATTTAGTCATTTGTTTAGCTTGCTGTGGAGGATCAATTCTAGCCTGCTCAAGACAATATGCACCTAATTCAGTACAGTATAAGGCTGGTACACCCTCAGACTCAAAAGCAAAATTATAATCTAGTCCCACTTGGCTGAGTGCAGCATCGACAATGGCCTGCGCTTCATCCATTGTTTGCCAAGGTCGAACACAACAAATGTAATCGTAATGGAAGAAAATGTCAAGAAGATCATAGGTTGCAACCCCTTCTGACGTAGCATGTGTAATTGTTCTAATGAATGTGTTTGGAGAGAATTCGTTTTGTGAATTTTTATAATTTTCACTAATTGATTTTGGTTTTAGAATTTCACGTGATTCTTTGTCATAATATCCTTTTACTGGACCTGTGTAAACCATTAAGTGTTTAAAAGTACCTTTAATAGCACCACCACTAAGTGCATAACGTTTCTGGGTAGTCAGAAACATATCTCCCGGCTTGATTAATGTACTGAATAGTCGGTAATCATTACCCACGGTTCGTGTCTCATCACGTCCATAAAGCATTGCTGGATAAGGAAATAGGGCTAATATATGTTTAGAAAACCATATATCACCACCAATACATGCAATTTTCTTTTGTAACCAATTGAAAAACATAATCTTAGTCCTCTCCTTTTATATATAATCGGAATTTTCCTTGACAAAACACCTATCTACTTGTATAATATGAGTATGAAAATTACAACAGATAATATTGACACTGCCTACTCTTTTGAAGAACTAAAAGAGTTTAAAATTGATGTTCTTGATTTTATTAGAAATGATGCAACGAACTTATTTGAGTTTTGGATTCCTAAAGAGATTGTGGTACGTGAACCAACATTTGTTATTCCTACACGAGTTAAGCTATATAATACAAATTTGTATGAGGTTCATGAGTATATCGCTGATACCTATATAAGAAAATTTATGCCCTATGAAGAATTAAGAAACCAAAAAGGTTTTAATGGTTGTGGTAATTATCCTAGCGTTATAGTAATGGAACTTTATGAGTGTTTTGGTGATGATGGACACACACAATATAAACATTGTGGATTTGTCTTCACTACCGCAGAAACTATTTCGCTTAAGATGCAGGTAAACGAGAACAAATTCTGTTCTCCTTGGCAATTTGGATTTTGGAGCAAAAAAACATGAATAATTCTTCTCCACCCAATCCCCTCATTATACTGTTATTCCTTATTGTTGGCCTTTCTCTTGGTTTTGGTATAGGTCATGATTTTGGTAGAAACGCTCACAAAAGAGAAGCAATTAGAAATGGTGTTGCACGTTGGGTAACTACTACCTATGAAGATGGCAGTGCAACTACTAAGTTTGAATGGATTGTTCCTGATGAGAAAAAAGAAAAATAAACTACTTGACAAAAGCCCTACCTAGCCTTATAATAAGTAAGTAAGGAGATAATATGGAAGTCACATTTAATGGTGGTCCTATGGCTGGAAAAATGATGAATATTCCATCGGAACCAGACGCATTTGAGTTTCCTATTTACACTACCAATGGTGCATCTAATGCAGTAGCCCGATATGAACGAATTAAAAAAACACATCATTATGAATTTGTTGGTAAGGAAGAAAATAAAGAAGTAATTCCTGCTCCCAAACAAAAGTCCGTTATTATTAAACGTACACGAATTGTTTTACCAAAGGAAAAAACTGAAGACACTCCTATAATAAAAGGTCATATGGAATATGATACAAAGAAAGGTCGTTACGTAGTTAAGAAAGATGAATAAAATGAAATATAAATGTCATATTTGTGATTATGAAGAAGAAGTTACGGGGAAAACTAATGATGGTCCAATAGATGATGATGTTTTAGCTCTTAAGCAATACACAAAAGAACATGCAAAGGAAGACTCCAATGGATGAACCAATTCCAGAATACTTTAGAGAGAAAATGCAGCTTAATATTGATACTGAACTTAAGACGTTTGTTGAAACTATATTAGAACACTGCTCATTCTTAGCTGCATGTCAAAAATCAAATCCAACTGTAATAGATGATATTCAACAACAAATTATCAAAAAATTTAAAATCACTGACTCTGAGGTATCATTTACCTCCTTGGAAATGGAAGAACTTTTGGAACAAATTAATAGCGATTATATCTATAAAACAATTCTTGATTTAACAGACAAAGGTTATCTATCCATGGGTGTAGGCAAAAATGGCGAAATGACTATTGAAGCAACAAAACAAGGAAAAGAGTATATGAAATTTTTTGAAAAAAGGACTTGACAAAGACAAATAATTCCTGTATAATATATATAGAAAGGAATTATTGCTATGAGCAAATATAATTTGTTGTTTATCCTTCTTTTGACTAGTTGTGGAATGTCTGATAAGCCAGTTCCACCTAAACCTGAACCAAAAGTTGAAGAACCTATTGAGAAGGAACCGCCCAAGCCAATTCACATTAAACCAAGCAAAAGTGAACTCGCTGAAAAGAAACAGGAAGAAGAACGCTTAGGGCAACAGCAGGAAGAAATTAACAGGGTAAACGTTAATACACAGCGTGAGAAGGAATTGGCGGCACAACGAGCACTTGAAGAGGCAAAAAAGGCTGAACAAGAGCGTATTAATAAGGAAGCATTAGAAACTCGGTATAAAGACTTTGTATCCAATCGTGAAAAACTAATTACTACCCTTGAAGCATTATTGCCAAAAATTAAGTACCAGACAATGACTTTTGAAGACCAGCTTAAAGAAGCTAATGGTCAAATCACTGGTAGAAAAAACAGAATTCGTGAAATTGAACGACAGATTAATGCACAACGTGAACTCCTAGAATCGCTCCCTAAAGATTCTGGTAAGGTTGCTTGTCCTAATATGCTTTGTGGTAAATACACTGGTACTGATACAATGGTTTCCACATGTCCATATTGCGGTACTGCATTACGTAAAAACAATACTATTAGTAATCAAAAGAAGGAAATTACTAGTAAAATTGAGCAATTAAATAAATCTCTGCAACGAGAACAACAGTTGGCAAGTACTATTTCGATTGAAGAATTACAGGCAAATCTAGAACAGTTCAAAAATATACAACCAGTTATTATACAAGCAATTGTGAATTTAAAATATAGCCAAAGTAAAACAGACGAAGAGAATATTAAACAAATTGAAGCTCTTGAGCAGATAGTGAAAATCCAAACAGAGTTAGTGAATAATGTTAAAACCATGATTCCTAATTTTAAGGAACCCACTCAAGCTACTACAAAAGTAGAGCCTGTTACTGCCCCTAAAAAGGTTTATACGCTGATTAATGGACAGACGATTGAAGTTAAAAGTGAAATGATTGCTGGTGATGAAATTATTGTTAAAACTACTGATGGGAAAATGGTCACTATTAACAAGAAGGATATTGTTAAATAAATTGCTTGACAAACTAGGGTTAAGCCTTATAATACTACTAAGGGAAAATGTATGAAATTGAAACTTATAATAAAAAATGGAAAACCTGAAGTACAAAATGCCAAAACGGGTGAAGTTCTAAAAAACGTTGCTAATATTGACTATACCGAATACCTACATAACGTTCCAAGAATGACCCTTGAAATTCTTAATGTTCCAAAAGTAGTAGTTATTGATACTCCTTATGAAAGTGAAAATAAAATTGTTGCAATAGACCATGCGTGGAGAAGTTAACATGGCTGTGCACATATATGTTCCTAAAGGTGGACGAATTAGTTCCGATGAAATTAAGCGACAAATGAAAGCAATTGAAGAAGGAAAAATTGGATATAAAATTACTGAATTACTAATGTCTGGTGATCCTGTTAAAAAAGCAAATATTGATAATGAAACACTGAAATTATTACAAAAGCATCTCGGAGAATACGTGTTAGTTAAGGATCGTGATAATTGTGTACGTGTTTTAAGGTGTTCATAGTATGAATAAATCAATGTGTAGCATAAATATTCAATCTCAATATTGGTGCAAAGCGGACGACACACCAAACCACAATTTTTGGGTTTATGGTTATTTTCCTGAAATTGGGAATGATGATGACGGCTATGGCTATGTTGATTTAGTGTATTTTAATAGTCTTAGTAATTGCTGGTATGACAGGAATGGAAAGAGTAATCCGAAACCGTCTCTATGGTGTGCACTATATACACCAGAAAATCCATATATTTACTTTGACACACCTGAAGAAGCTGAAGAATTCAAAAATAAACTTGCAAAGGAGTATCCTAATGAATCATAAACAAGTTTGGGTAATAGAAATGTGAAAAGATACTAATAAAGTTTTACCTGCCAATACCACACCTTCGTCAGTACCATCAGGAGCAGTAACACCATTTTCAAATTGTTTAGGGTGTGTTTCATGTTCAACCATGTTGTATAAATCTTCTAATGCATGAAATAAATTTTGATTTATCATTTTAGTTTGTTTTTCTGTAATAAGTTTTGTAAACATATCCCGCATTTTCATTAAAGCATCAATCGTCCAATCTTCGTACTCATAACCACAGGTACATGGAGTATCCCAACATTTAGGGCAATCTGATAGTGACATATAATTTCTCCATTACCAATCAATTGTAAAACAAGCCTCATTACTAAACACATAAATTGTAAAACCTTCATTTCTTAGTTGGTCTAATATTGCATTTCTATTTTCCTTACACATGTGCACTGGAAAATCTACTCTCATACCACAAGCACCAGCAGATGCGTTCTCTTCTATTTCTGTTTTAATTTTTTGTACAAATGCAACAAGCATAGACTTTTGTGCTTGTTTTGTTAAGTCTCTGGCATGTTTAACACTAAATATTTCCATTGGTTTATTCCTTTTTCTGTATACCAAACTCATTCGCCATTATTTCACCTTCTTGCCGCTCTCCATCAGAAGAGGGATTGTTAATAGCTTTTTGTAAACAGGTTTCATGTACTTCACAATCAAACTCATTACTCATTCGTCGTAGTTCTCCATCTTTAATGGGTTTTTGACAGAACCAACAGGGGCCATTTTCTTCTTTTGACCAATCCTTAGTCTCTACTTCTTCAACATGCAAATTTACAATACTTCCATGATTACCCATGAAATAAACAACATTTTTATTCTTAGAATTTAGTATATACATCCAAACAGCTTTTTTAATACATCCAAAGGATGATATATTAAAACAACCAAAAATACCATTGTGCGTCTGGTATAATGAGCCGTTTTGGTCTATATCATCAGGAAAGGTATTATTAAACTCATATCCCATAATAATGTCAGGAAGTAAAATTGCTACTAATTCTTGTTTATAGTCAGCAAGCCTATTAATAGCTTTTTGAACCAATTCTTTTGTTAATTTCTTATCAGATACAGTCTCTTGTAAAGCCATTAGGTTTTCGCTCCAATCCCAATAAGATAATATCTACAATCAGAAGGTACAAAATCTTTGTAATATCTGAATGGGTCAATTACAACTGAGCCAGAAGGGAATTTGAATTCTTTCCAAATTTCATGCTGAGTGGCAATAAAGAAAACGTGGGGAGTATGAACAGTTAGTTTATACTCTGGTGTAACTAGAGGATCATAAATGACATGGTTAATATTGCGTTCTAATAGTAGATTACTAAGTAACATAGCAGGACTACCTGTTGTTAGCCCAATATTGGCTTTAAATGATTTGCCAAGAATTACAATAGGCATATCTTTAGTAGATACTTTTTTAGTAAAATTCTCAATTGCGTCCGCAAGCTTGTCTACTTGTGCTTCTCGTACAAGCATGAGATACCGGCAGAAATCATAGTCCATATTTAATTCTTTTGCCAACCAAGACATAGCAATGTTGTCCCTTGGGTGGCAAGAATTACAAACTAAACCACCTTGAGTTACATAATTGTTTACATCCTCTACTTCTATATTGTAAACCTTACCAGAAAAAGGAATTTTTGTTGTTTTCATTATTTTGTAATAAGTGTAATTTTCATCTATAGGAATTCTAGCAAGAGGACGAATCTTTTTTTGAATTTCTTTTTTATTAACAAAATTAACAATTTTTGTTAATTTAACAGCGTCTTCATAATTACGAATATTTACCTGATAAACAGGATTTGGATATTTTTTACCTATATTATTTTGTACTCGCATGTAACTTCTAATATTAAGTTTATTTAGTAAAAACTGAACTGCAATCATTAATTCCTTAGAAATTGTTGTATATGTAAATCCTTTATAATTACAATGACCATCCCCCCGAAAAAGACCCTGTAAAATTAATTTTGCATATTCTGTTGGTCCATAAAGAACCCACATTGGAATTTTCTTATTTTTAGCACCTGAACCAAACTCTGCTTTAATATATTGAGCTAATTTAGCTTTATAAAAACAAATATCTGTAGCAGTATTATGGCTCTTCTTAACTTTTCGTGTAATATATGCATCATCATACATACGTTTAATAATATTTTCAATATCATTCATATATTCTACTTCTTTAGAATTAAGAGTAAACTGAACACCATCAATGTGTCCACGAGTACCCTTAATACAACCTTCTGCTAAATAATAACCAGCAAGAGAAAGTAAATCTTGTATATTCCAACTTAACTCCGGTGCGGGCAGTGTTTGTTCTTTAATATTAGGAAATGCAATATAATAAAAAGACTTATCTAAACCAAATAATTGTTCAGAGGGTACTTGACACATTTCGCTGAGTTTTGTTTTTTCTTTTGGTCCATTAATACTATATTTAGAATAGACTTTATGATTTGGTGTTAATGTAATATTTTTATTTCCCATTAAATCGAACCGAATTAAATCTCCTGAAAAGTCTCTACTAAATAAATTAGTTACTTTATGTAATAATCCATCACCACCAAGTACTTTATCACCAACGTTAATTGTATTAATATTTACTAAACCATTTTCTGTATAAATTTTTTGAGTTTCATCCAAACAACCACCATCGCCCATTCCAGCCGTTAAATATTTGGTAGAAATTAAACGCTCTGTTGCCATTTTAAGAGCATTTGTGACATCATCCACATTGGCATTTGGAATCTGTTCACATATCTCCATGAGGTAATTAACATAGTCAATTTTCATTGTAATAAATGTATTATATGATACTTTGGTCAATTCAGCAGATTCAATACTCATTTCTGCAAATCGTATTGGATTACCTTTAACTGGTCCCTCTTTATAACTATAAATTGTATCATATAACTCTTTTAGTTTTTGACATGCCCAATCATCATATTTACCAATGAGCACAAATTCAGGATGATAGAAATCCCAAACTACAGTACCCATTGCAATAAAGAATGGGTTATAAACCACTTTAATATTTGAATTTGTAATTTCTGGTAATACATGCCGTCGAATTGTGAAAGGTAAAACGGTGCTGATAATTGCAACAACTTTAGGCTTGTCAATTTGACACGAATTTAGTTTTTTGATACAATCGACTAGATATGAATAATCAAAGTTAGCAACAGTATCAGGCACTCGTGTTACACCTTCATATTCCTTACCATGTGGTGTCTGAATGGCAAGAAAGATAATATCTGAATGATCGACTACTTCTTGCATTGATCCAAACTTAATATCAGATTTTGCAAGCATTTCTTGAAAGCCATTAGGCTCTTTGTTTGGTCCAGCTTCGATAGCTGTAAAGTTCTTAGACATGAGTTCAGGAACTACATCATAGCCCATTACAGAGTGGCCTTTAGCTGCAATAGCAACAGCTACAGGCTTGCCAAGCTTACCGAGTCCAATCATTCCTACGCGCATCTTATTTTTCTCCCCAGTATGCATTTAATCTAAATTCTTCATTTTTTGAAGCATATCGTTTCAACCAATATAAACTTTTTCGTGCTTTTGAACGTGTAAAAAATACAAATTGTGGTAACCATGATCCTCCACAATATGAGGCAGCACGATTGGCTTTAATTGAAGCTAAAGAAGAAATGGAGAAAAATCATGAAAATTAGACAGGGTTTTGTCAGTAATTCCAGCAGTGCTAGTTTTGTCATTGACAAGACTAAACTTAATGGGCTACAAATCATAGCAATTAAAAACCACATTAAAACCGCTATTGAATTGGGTATAGCGCAAGATTACTTTGATGAAGGTGATGCTTGGGGAATTATAGATAATGACGATGGTACTATGATATTATCAACTAGTATGACTAATTTTGATATGGAAGAATTTTTAGAGAAAATTGATGCAATTGATGCAATTATTTCTAAAGATTATGACTAATATGAATAACAAGTTCTTACTAACTCTAGTAGCTTTCAAGTGCAGAGCTTTTGCAGGACTTGCCATAAATTCTATATTGAAAAATACAAATCCTGCCAATTTCCACCTTATCATAATTGATAATGGTTCCAATGATGCCACAACAGAATTATTTAAAACATATAAAGATAATTCTAACATTACAACTATTATCAACCCTGAAAACATAGGCTTTCCTGCTGCTGTAAACCAAGGTATTGACTATTTTTATAATCATCCTGAATTTGACTATTTTACTACTGTACATTCAGACACCGTATGCATGTCTTCAAATTGGAACGAGAAAGTAGTTAGCACATTCCAGCAAAATCCAAATATTCACTGTTTGGGTGGTATGGCTACAAATCAAGATGAAGGTCAACCTGTATATGGTGATGTTTATCAAAAAATGGTTGCTTACAAAAACGGAATAGAAAACCTACAAAATAAGGCAAATGTATATGAGTTGGAAGAGGCATTAAATGGTTTTTATGGTGATCCAAATAAACGCATTGCTGAAATTGAAACAAAATTCAAAGATAGATTATTCATTGGTTCAGATAATGCATTTTTAACATTTAAACGAAGAGTCATTGAAGATGTTGGTTATTTTGATGAATCCTTCTTTCCCGGCATGGGAGAAGATAGTGATTATTACAACCGTATGCATCTACTAGGATATGAAATATGGAGAACAGGCAATTTCTATACTCACCACTGGTGTTCAGTAACCTATTTTCATACAATGAATGGTCGTGAAGTACACGATAGAGCATTAGGACGATTGGCTACTAAAAAGACCTATGACCAAGAATGCTTGAAATATTCATGCATTAATAACAATGATGGAAAATGTAAACGTCCTTTGGTTTGTTTAAATTATAAACTAAATCCACAATATAACAAAGTTAATCCACAACGATTTCCGGTGAGATAAAAATGGAAATATTGAAGGGTGCGTATGGAGATGAATTTATAGCCCATAGATGCAGAAATGGACGGTGGAGGGCATATTCAACGGGTGTTTGTTCTGGTTGTTTACCAAAAGAATGTATAGATGTAATATTTAAAAGTGAGGCAGCATTCAAGGAAATATTAAAACAAGAAAAGGAGAAAAAGAAATGAATTATTGGACGCAAGAAATAAAACTTTCACAACTTGAGACTATAATATATAACTTTCCTGTAAAAACTAAAATTTATTACGCCAAACTTATTAAAGAAAAGCCAAAAATTAAAAACTTTACACATAAAGGAGATTTACAAGTTCCTAGTTTTCCCATAAATAGCTTTTGTGTTGGTGGGTTAAGTAAAATAGCGTTTGATTATAAAACAAAGGCAGACTATGATTTGGCCTTTGTGTCTTCATTGGAAGCAATGAAAAACAAAGAAACTAAAATTTTGGAAGTTTTAGGAAAACACGTTAATCATATCATAAAATTGATGCGTCTTTCTGAAAGTTGGCTAGAATCACCATGTATTTATACTCCATCAAAATGTAAACTACTCTGTTACATTGATGCAGCATATTTTGGCTTTAATTTGGACTAATTGAATTATTAGAATTCAAATACGAGATAGAAAAAATGAAGTATGATTTCATAGTAGTTGGTGCTGGATTCTACGGTTGTACCTTTGCTCGTGCCGTAGCTGAAAAAGGTGCTAGGGTTTTAGTCATTGAAAAAAATGGCTACATAGGTGGACTATCTCATACCTACTTCATTGACAAGGTTCAAGTTCACAGTTATGGTCCTCATATTTTACATACTGACTCAGACAGGGTTTGGACGTTTCTAAAACACTTTGGTACTGTCAATAATTTCAAGTACCACCCAATAGCCTGTTATAAAGATAAGTATTACTCATTTCCTGTCAATAAAATGACTTTGCAACAGGCAAATATCACACCACCGCTGAAAGGACAGACATGTGAAAATGAAAATTTTGAAGAATACCTGATTCGTAGAATGGGTAAAAAAATATACACGATGTTCTTCTATTATTACACAAAGAAGATGTGGGGAGTAGAACCACGAACACTACCAGCATCCATAGCTCATAGAATTCCATTTAGACCAGCAACCCTAAATGATCAGTATTATACTCATAAATATGAAGGAATAGCACAAGACGGCTATACAAAATTGATGGAAAATATGTTAGATCATAAAAACATAAAAATATACTATAATGACAATTTCCTAGAAAATAGGTGGCATTATAAGAAAATAGCAAAAAACATAATCTTTACTGGAACTATTGATTCTTACTTCAATTACGAGTTTGGAATGTTACCTTATCGCACTTTGGATATTAACTATGTTGGTAACAAAAAATGGTATTACGCAGTAGATGCATTAGGAGCAAATGCAGTAAATTATACTGACAACAGAGAATGCACACGTGAAATTTGTCATAATTACTGGCTACCAGAAACAATTAATAATTGTGATAAGTATGTTATAACTACGGAAACACCAAGGTCGCTAACTTCACCATTTGATGAAGGAATTCCTATGTATCCAATGAGAAATATAGGAAATTCTGTAGAAATCTATGAGAAATACCGAAATCTGGCAAAACATCTCTCGAATGTACATTTTAAAGGAAGATTAGGGGATTATAAATATATGGATATGTGTCCTACTATTGAGGATGCACTACATTTTGCAGAGGAATTCACATGAAAACATTACTAATTATTTTTGTACTCTTTTTTGGTTCTGTTTTTGCCGAAGACATTATTGTAGAAGATAAAGAGTTATTACAAGATGTACAAAAAATGTTAATGGATAATGGTTTTGAAGTCAATGCAATTCTTCCCAAAGTTGTATACTACAAGAGTAGACCACCGCACTTTGCATTCTTTTGGGCAGGATTAACAAAATTTGAAAATGGAACAATTGAAATTCTTATAATGAGAAATAAGAGTTTTGATTTAGATACCTTCTATCATGAATGTTACCATTGGTTTATAATTGATGTTGACAGAAATGAAAAAACAGTGAATGGAATTGAAAACAGAGCAGAACGATTCGCAAAGCTTTGTGTCAAACACTTTAAAAACAAAGTCCCTAAAGGACTTATAGAAAACTCCAAATAACTCCTTGACAACCCTGTTTTTACCTGTATAATATCCATAAAGGAGATATTATATGGATAGTAGCATGTTTAATGGATTTGATAAGGCATTATTTTGGTTACTTATCCTTGCTCTTCTAGGCATTACGTTAGGTATTTGGAAACTAATAGAAATTATCATTTGGGTATTCTCACATTTACATTGGAGCTAAAAAATAAATGCAAGTAAGCTGTCAAAATTGTAATAAACTATTTAATAAACCAAAAAGTCACGTTATGAGAGTAAAAAGAATTTTTTGTAGTAAAAAATGCCATGATGAAGCACAAAAAATTACTGTAATAAAAATATGTCGAATTTGTAAAAAAGAGTTTTCTGTACGACCATGTGAATATGGAAGAATTTTTACTTGCAGTAAAGAGTGTTTCCTAAAAGCAAAATGTAATAAAGGAAACTCCAATTGGAAGGGTGGAACTACAACAGATCGAAGACCAGAAATGAGCACTATAAAATATAAAAATTGGAAATATGGTGTATTTAAAAGAGATAATTATACCTGTCAACATTGTGGAGTTCGTGGTGGAAATTTAAATGCTCACCATATTAAATCTTGGACATATTTTCCTGAGTTTCGATACCTACTTGAAAATGGAATAACTCTCTGTCTTAAATGTCATAGAAAAACTTATAAGTTAACTTTTGTGGAGAAAAAATAAAATGGGATACATAGCAGTAGATTTCGATAGAACTTTGGCAGTATATGACCATTATGAAGGTCCAGACAAACTTGGTGAACCAATACCAAAAATGGTAAAACGAGTCAAGAAATGGCTTGCTGAAGGCAAAGAAGTAAAAATTATGACTGCTCGTGTGTCACATTTTAATCATAACACAGATGAAATACAAAAAGCTCGTCTAGCTATTCAAAAATGGTGTATAAAGCATCTTGGTGAGCCTTTAGACGTAACATGTGAAAAAGATTATGAAATGATTGAGCTTTGGGATGATAGGGCTGTAGGGGTTATTCCAAATACTGGTGAACGTGTAGATGGTAAGGAAGATGAAGATTAATGGTCGGGATGGCTGGATTTGAACCAGCGACCTTTCGGTTCCAAACCGAACAGGGTAGCCAAACTCCCCCACATCCCGACTCTTATATATTATACAAGTAAAAACCTGTTTGTCAAGTCTTTTTTCTAAATTTTTAGCTTTTTCTGTCTAATGCACCAACATTTTCTACAATAAATGTTGTAATAATAGTCATTACCATGCTTTATAAATGGTTCTACAAGTTCGTGAAAACGAAATTTATGCCTTTTATGGAACAATTTACACCAGAGAAATCTTAAATAAATTAAAAACTTATCAAACCCTGAAACCTTTGTTGTATATGAACTAGAATAAGATATAAAAGTCTTGTAATAACTTTGGTCTTCTTCGCAATTAACTTTTTTATAATGATAAATCAAAGGTTCTAATTCTTCAATAAAATACATCATATTCTTCTCTGCTTGTTGCTTAGTTCTATAATTAGAACCTTTTCCAACAAAAGTTCCCTTATAGTTGGTTAATCTCACTAACCAACACCAACCACGGGTGCTGCTCTCATAAACCTTCACATAAGAACCGGGAGCAAATATCTTCTCTTTAGTTTTGTACTCTCCACTCATAAATTGGCACTGTCCATTCAGGAGTTGACACATCTTTAATTTTTGATAATTCCACGTCCTTGTTATTATTTAAAAAATCATTAATGGCTGTTTTCTGACAAGCATCTGCTAAATTGTAATCATCAAAAACAATTATGGAACCATTCTGCATATATTTCTTAATATAATTCAAAACCAGCAAAGAAGGAGTATACGCATCACAATCAACCAAACAAACTGAAATTGGTTCTAATTCTTTATTGGATAAAGTGTTATTAAAATAACCTTTTGTCAATTCATAAGGTATTTTACTATTTACAGATTTTGCAAAATTACAAACCTGCTCGTAATCTGTGTCTCCCATAAGACCTTTTGAATATATAAGTTCAATACTACTAATTGGTGGAGGAAAACCTTCAAAAGAATCAAACCCATAACATTTAGTAATTTTTGATTCTTTATTGTCCAAATATTTTAAAACTTGACAAAATGAACCACCACGAAACACACCAAATTCTGCGTAACAACCTGTAAGCCTGCTCAAGTCTAAAGCTGTGAGCACAGCAGGAACAGTACAAGAATTACAAGAAACAAGGTTAAACTGTTCCATTTTCAATCACCGTAATACCACAATCCTCTGAAAGTACTAATTTATATCTCCATTGTGTGTTTTGTTTTACAAAATTATCAATAACTGAAAGCAAAACAGGGTGTGAAGAAGTATCATGAAAAGCAATATATTTACTAGCCTTATTTCCATGCAACGCTAACTCAACAGATAATTGAGTAGCAGTGTGTTCAGTATCAATGAAAAGTAAGTCTGTTTTCTCGATTGAAACTTTAGGATCAATTGTACTGGCACAAACAAACTTAAAATCTATATTATTTTCTGCTGCAATTTCTTCTAATTCTTTTGTGTTACAAGGTACAAAATCATATGAGCGTAGTACTTTTGGAAGACCAGCCATTAATGCCCACGTTGAGCAAACAGTACGAGTGCCAAATTCAGTAACGTGGTCACACTGACTTGCTAAATAATACAATAATGGTGAACAAAATTCCATATCATTAATACAAGATAAACCATTGCAGTTTGTGTATCTTTTTCCACAAACATTTTCATATTTCTTTTTTAAAGACTCTGAATAGGAATTCTTCGTTTCCAATTTACATTATCCTCTTTGTCCCAAAATATAGAACGACTGCAAATAGACCCATCTAACCTAACGCCGTGTTTCTGCTCAAAATATCTACGATTTACCTGTTGAAACCCATTTCCACCATCATGTTCTGTCATAAACGTCTGCGTCACCCCACCATAATGAAATATTACAGAATTATAAGTGGTTAACACCTTTAAACCACTCTTTTCTGTCCTTAATGTATAATCTGCATCCTCATAAGCTGTTTTTATATATCCGGTATCAAATGTACCCACTCGCTCAAGACATTCACTGGTAATACCAAATGCACAAAAATGAGCACCCTCATCAACCTTACCATCATTAACTTTGTAATAATTCTTAGTCCATTCAAACCACTTTTCGTGGTCTGCATGTATATCTTCTGCCTTGTATAACCCGTCAACAACATGGGAAGACACAACACCAGCTTCAGGATGATTGGCAACGAACATATTAAGGTTTGAGAGCCAGTTATAACCCAAAATAACATCATTATTTAAAATATAAACCACATCAGAAAAACCACTATCAACAGCATTGTCAATAATTTGATTCCATGCTGTGGGAGCACCTAAATTAGTGGGATTATCAATATATGTAGTGTTTTCCATACCAAATAGTAATTTATTAAAATACTCTTTAGAACCATCCTTGGAACCATTATCCACAACTACAAGGTGAAATGGATAGTCCTTAATTCGTCTAATAGAATCCATCGTATCCTGTGAATACTTAAGACAGTTGTAAGCAGCAACACCCACTGTAACTTTCATATATGACTCCTGATTTAATCCAAGTAAAACTTCCTCACTCTGCTCTCCACCATGTTTAAATCGTGGAATATGACCACCATGTTTAAAGGGCAATGAATATTCAAACATATTAACACATATTCTCTGTTTCGTCTTTTATTTCTTTGTAAAAATTTTCCCAATAAATACTTGTTAATTCTCCATCAGATTCATACATTGCTAATCGCTTACATAGTAAATCTACTCGCGCTACTTGTTTTTCATCCCACGGAGGATGATAATACTGCATATATAGCAAGGCAAATCCTAGCTCTTTACGACATTTTTCAATCAACAGCCATTCCATTATTTTAATGCCTTTCTCCATTTCGGGGGTATCTTTTCCATGATTTCAATATGCTCTTTCGGCCAAGTAAATAGTGGTCTTTCTGGCTGTTCTTTGGCCCACTTATACATTTCTGTAATACCATCTTTTAGACAGATATTTGATCTATAATTGTAAAACTTACGTAATTTATCATGATTAGAATAAGCTATATGTACCTCAAATCGTGGTGGTTGAAAATCAAATGTTACTTCCTTATTATCAATCTCTTTTACAACCTCTTTTATAGTTTCTGCAAGTTTCAAAATCGTATAGGGAGTATCACCACCAATATTAAAAGTTTCATTTAAAAAATTATCATTGTCAATAGAGTCAACAATTGGTGTTGCTATGTCTTTAATATGGCTAAATGCACGAATTTGAGAACCATCACCAAAAATTGTCAAAGGCATATCATGTAAGGCTTGGTAAATGAATATGCCAATTACATTTCTGTAAAAATCATATATATTCTGCCTTGGACCATAAACATTATGCGGACGGAAGATAGTATATGGTATTTCCCACATTTCATGTGCACATTTTATATCTTGTTCTACAGCCTGTTTAGAAATGGCATAGGGGTCTTCTGGATGATAAGGCATACTTTCAATAAATGGTGGAGTCTGGCCACCATAACTGGACATTGATCCAGTAAATACCAAATGCTTGACTTTATACAAAACTGATAAGTTTATGATATTAACAGATGCCATAAGATTATTAACATAGTTAAATTTACGTATAAAATGGGATAATCCTTCTGCTGCATATGCTGCAAGGTGAAAAACATAATCCGGCTTCTCATTATCAAAAATAGCCTGCATATAACCAACGTCTTCACAGTTAACTACATATAATTTTGCCTTTAAAGGAACATTTTCAGGATAACCACCTGACATATTATCAACTACTGTAACCTCATAACCACGATCAAGTAGCATTTCAGAAACATGTGATCCTATAAACCCCGCACCCCCAGTAACCAATGCTTTCATTCAGGTTTCTCCACATTACACTTTTTACAGACCATTTTAATACTTATGAAACCAGCATTCACCCATTCATGGTCACAAACAGGTTTTACTTCTTCCTTTGGTGGTTCTATTTGATTGTCACCACAAGAACAATCATTACAACTCATACCACAACCACTAAGACAAGAAAAAGAAACTGGAAAATAAGTATATAAATGTTGGTATGTTTTTTGATTATTAAATGAATTATTTATAGTCATACAATATCCTCCTTGTATAAATTATACAACTAAGGAGCAATTTGTCAAGTTAATATTCTAAACTAAGCGGAACTTTTCTTGGTTTAAATTTCTTCAATTTTGGCCTAAGTTCTTCATATCGTTTCTTTTCTTCAGGTGTCATTTTGTGTGGCTTACGCTCTGTTGGCTTATTAACATCATCTAACCAATTTTGCCACCCTGTTTCATAACTAACATCAGTTCCCGGCATTGGAGTTTTGTGCAAATTGTTCAGGTCGTCTAAAGTTCTAAGTTGCTTAATCTGCTCACTTTCAAATGTCTGAGATAATCCTGTATAAGGTAATGGATTATTATTTTCATCATATAGTTCCCTGTCAGAATGATTTGGAGGAAGATAGAAATAGTCAGCAATTGGTCCAGAATGGTGTAATGCATTCAAAGGACCACCAGTACCAGTAATTTTCTTAAATTTATCCATAGGGTTTTCTATGCCTCTGATGTTTTTCAAATCTTGAACTACATCTGAAAAACGATCATAGTCTCTACGTGCATCCATCCAATACATACACACGGCAATCATATCATCAATTAAACTATCACAAGATTTTGATAAACCCCAAAGTAAAACGGTCATTAATGAACGATATTCCATACCACGTGGTTTTTGCTGTTGTTGTCCCTACCTTAATTGAGTATAAAGTTCTTGATTGATTAACTCCATTGGATCATAATCACCAGCAATTTGTATGATTTTGTAATAATACTCAAATAGCTTGGCAAACCTATCAAACATCATTTGATTAAAAACTTTATACTCTTCAAAAGGTGTATCATAAGCATATCTATAATTAGATTGTGTTTGCCAGAATTTGCTGTCCCGTCTGTTTCGGTCGTTATCTCTAGTTGCCATATTTCCTCTTGGACCACTAAATAACGTATCACCAATAGAATAATTTTTAATTTTTGGAACCATATCTTCAATAATGGCAGCAAACCTCTTTCCGAATTCCTCAACAGACAACTCATTGCTACTAATGCCACTATATATCTGTTCTTCATAATCTAAATTTAATTTGTTTAATATGGAAGAATTTTCAAAGCGAGCACGTGAAACATAATAAACGCCGCCACCAAAATCTTCTAATTGTACTCTAAATACGAAAGAAATCATTTCTCCATCTTTAGTAGGTAAATCAAATGAATAATTAACAGATTTTCCGCTTGTGTTAGCATATGATACCTTACCAGCAACAGTAGTATGTTTAGACAAGACAGAATTTACAGTGTCATCAATAGGTTTCCAAATCTTCTCTATTTTTTCCATTAAATCAGAAATCATACTACCGGCTGAACCTAAAGATTCCTCTAAAATATCCTTTATCTTGGATAAATCATTATTTATAGCAAATTCCTTTTCAAATATCTTATTACCCTCAAAATCTATCTCTAGTGCAAAATTACCCACCCCTAATATATCATTTATTATTCCTACAAGTCTAAATGGATTTTCATCAAAGACAAATCGAATATTATATATTAAATTCCCAGATTCATTTGTTGAAGAAAGCCTAAAATAATCACGCTCAATTATTTGACCATTTTTTAGGGTAATTTTATTAGGAACATTTTCTTTAGCACCAATAAAAATATTTCTCACTTTTTCTATACTATCACTAAAGATTTGAAACTTATTGAATACTTGATCAAAAGATTCTGGTTTATCACTATAAACATAACCATTATCAGCTTTTTCAAAGTCTCCATAAGCGTTAGCATCAAGTATTTTTTTACTAAGTATAATGTGATACGTACCTCTTGATTCTGCCTCAAATGAAATTGAATCACCTAATGCATTAACAAATTGAAAAGTATTATTTCTAAAGTTTGAATAATCTAAATTATAATTTAAACTTTTAATCTTCTCAACGATCTTTCCTAACAAAGTATTTGGGTCATTAAAGGAAAATATTGTTTCTAGATTATTAGAAATTTCATCAAATTTTCTTATGGATTTTATAAAAAGCGGAGAACCATCTTTATCTTTTAAAGTAAAATGAACATATACCTCTGGACTTTCATCAGCAGTCAAAATGAAAGTAAAACTATTTTCTATAGTAAACAAAATCTCGGTTGAAGTTAAATCTTGCTGTTTTAACCCATAACTACCATATTTTTGCATTATTTGGCTTGCTATTTCATTCATTCTGCTTTTGGTCATAGTTAATATGGTTTCTTTAGCATTTTGACGAATTTTAGCACCAAAATCTGAAACAAAGCTGGAAATAGCCACATCATTTGCATTTTTTGGTACTTCCATCTCATCAGAAAGTATTAAAGTACCAGAATCAGATAAAAATCTAAGAGAAATTTTACCGTCAGCACAAACCTCTCTTATAAGATATTTTTGGGACGAACCGAGAATATTACTTGTTGCTATCAACGTAGATTCACCAACACCATTGTTTAAATCAAGTTTAGTTCCATTACTAACCTGATCTACCAAGAAATAACTATTTATTCCATAATATATACCATTATAAAGTTCACCACCATATATATTTTTGAACACCCTTTCTGAAATTCCTAATTTTGTGTAATCTGATATATCATTTGACAACAAATCCCGTGTAAAAGTAGTTTTGCCTACAAAGAAACTATCAATAAATTGTTTTGCTTTATCTGAAAGTTTATAAAATAAAACTTTTTTCAATGTGTCATTAATTTGTGTAAATGTTTCTATTATTTTTTCCCAACTTGTATCACCATCAGCACGGATAATATTTTCTCCATATGCTGTTGACATATTAAAAACGCAAGAAAATGTATTACCACTATGACAAACAAGTTGAAGGGGTCTGTTTGTAATATCTTTTAAACTAACAAGAAGAAATATATCTACAAATGGAGATACAGAAACTTTATCATCATCAAAAATATGAATATTAAATCTGTTCTCTCGTATAGTTACTCCCTCAATTCTGACATATTGACCAATCAAAGTTCTTAAATCTTTTGTAAGTCTTTCTAAAAATACGTCTGGTTGTAATACTTCTTCAGAGGGATAGAAAGATTTACAAAAGTGTATATAATTATCATTTAGCTCATATTTTTGTGCTCCCGCTGGTGCGTCAACCGAATATATTATTTTGTTCATTTCTGCTCTGAAATCATCCGGCAAATTCAAAGTATTAATATTCATTTGTTTGTCTAATAAATATTGATTAATAATTGATTTCTTCTGTGTATTATTCAAACCTTCATTTTTTATTATAGTCATTACAAACTGTTCAGGCATTGGTTCAGGGATGTTTGTTTGAGCTATGTAAATTTTACTAAATTTACCCATTTTTCACCTTTAAAGACTAAAACTATTGCCAACATTACCCAATTCTTCCTGTTCTGCATATTCTTTCAAAAATTGACTATAAGGTTGGCCATTAATTCTGCTACCAGTAATAAAAATACCTGTTTCCATGTTAATCAAACCCTTATTGTATAAAGTATCTAATGCCGAGGCAATAGTAGCATTATAAACATTATCACCAAACCCCTTATTCCATACAGCACACACATTACGATCTTTGGAAATACGTCCTTCCAACTCCACACTCATAAGACCATTATCTTTTCGTAACTTGACATGAGACTCAAATGATGGAGCAGTATATATTGTGCCACCGCTGACAGAAAAAGTAATGGCTGATGGCTCCCTTATAAACGTCTCTGGATTGGTGTAAATAGCAAGTATCTTTTTACTATAGTGTTTAATTTCCTGACTCCAAGAACTAGTATCTAAATTTGATAAATCTTCCATTTGATCTTTATTTAAGCCTAGATGCTCATACATTAACCCACTATTATGTGCAACATTTAGAGCTAAGGAAATAGTTGACATAATTTGATTAATATCTGCTGTACCACGAACAGCATTCAATTTATCAATAATATTATTTACTTGTTTTCGTGTTTCCTCATATCCCGGCCACATCTGCAACCACTGATCCCATGCAGCTTCTTTGAGTTGTGGATCATTTAAAACACGCATCAATAAATCATGTTGATATGGGAATTTATCTTCTTCATGATAAAACAAATTCCACCAATCATCACCATATAAATCATCTAAACTCACCATGTCTCGTGGATTAAAATTGTGGTTTTCAATAGACCATTCATAAAATTCATCCATTAAGCTTCTACCAGAACGACTAACAGCATTGTCTTTAATATAATCATATGCTTTTTCTTCATCATTTCTACCGACATAATTATCAACTAATTCATCAAACTTAGCTCGTTGTGCTTGTGCGTTACCTTTTGTTTCTGGAAAGTTCTTAATAATCCAACTAAACAAAAATTTATCTGCTGCCCAAGAATATTCTGTGTCTTCAAACTCTTGTCGCCAATCATTTTCCCTAACTATCTGTTCCTCAATAATTTCTTGTACTTTTGGTCTAATATCTATAGTTCCACGAATCCCACGATCAATAACACCAAACTCTTTCAATTCCTCTTCTGCCCAACGGCTCCACCAACCATCCTTACTGTGACCATCAGACCATTCAGTGTAAATATTAAGAATTTGATTTATTAATTTGTTGGCTAAAACATGAAAATCTGCAACAAGATTGTTTTTTCGATCATCTGCACGTCCAGAAAGACGTTTATCTAACTCATTAATTTGAAACCACAATTTGTGTAATAATTCTAATCCCTTGAATAACTCTTGCCTTGAATAGAAATTATCACTACTAGATTGAGCTATGTAAATTGTGCTAAAACGGCTCATTGAGTAGCCCCTAAATGAAACAATCCCTCATTGTAATATAATCATTGAAAAAGGTCAAAAGTAGGCAACCGTTTTTGAGCTACTTCAGGGGTTTCAAAGCGTAAATCCGTTAATCTTATGTCAGTTCTGGCTAATTGACTGAATAATTCATTAGTTTGCTTCATACATTCACCAGCCAAAGGACATTTTTGGCAGTATTGACTCTTTGGATGATACCCAAGCGTGGCATCAAGGCTATTTAAACATACCTCTGCTTGCTTCCTGCTGGCATAGAAACGCTTCTTTGACTCAATGTGGTCAAAGACACCCAACCAACGACTTTCTTGTGTAGTTTGGCTTAGATTCGCTGTTTGCTCTTGTTCTTTTACTCGATTTCCGTGTTTCTGATATAATGACAAGGCTTCATTTGTTACACAACGGGGAAAAGGCCAAATCTGCTTCCAATCCTTGACTGAAAACAGGGTATGGAAATAGTTATATGAATCCTCAATCCTATTTGAATCAAAAAACTCTATAAGATTATTGAAATACTTGTTATCTGTCTTTTTGTAGGTTCTTGGAGTAGCATTATGCATTGAATTCTTGGCATAATACTGCATCAAAACCTTATTGTAATTTGTGAGAATTAAGTTGGTTCTTTCTGCATCTTTTAACTCTTGCACCTTGTGTGTATACCTAGAAATATTAACATCGTATTCCTGCTTAATTTTAATAATATCAAAATGGACAAAACCCTCTTTTGGTTCAATACCAACCATATCAAGAGTCAAAATATCATGACTATCAAGAATATCACGATACTCATAAGCATCAATGTTGTAATTTTCATCAAGTTGTGAAAGAACTTCAAGAAAAGCCATTTTGTAGTTACAAGGCTTGTTCAATTGTATAAATTGTTCAGATATTAATACTTTGGACATATCTACTTCTTTTCCTGCTTCTTTCTCTGTTCTTCTGCTGTTTCATCTCTAATAGCAATATTAAAAGGTACAAAGTTGCTATTATTGACATAAGCTGTAGGAACACTACAATGAGCACTGAAATAGTCTGCTTGGTGTAACAATATTGATAACCAATTATCGGATTCCTTTGGACTACCAAACTCATATCGTCCATGATGTGCTAAAATGGCATTTTGAATCATTAGAACATACTCATTCTTCATAGCTTCACCACCAAGAATGTCTGTGGCGGTTTTGGTAAATTCATAATAAGAACGTGATAGGTGTGATACCATTTTAGCATGAACATTCCTCTTTACTACCATTCCAGAACGATAATAATTTTCATACATCTTACGTTCATCTAAACACAAACCACTACAATAGTAATTCTCGGTTTCTCGTATTTTAATAGGATTTCCATTGTCATCTGTAGAATCTACTAGATAATTGCTACAATAAATACGTTCATAATCATAAACCTTGCCAATATCATGCCAAACAGCCGCAATAAGGAACATGGCAGCATTTTCACTAACATGAACTAAAGGCCAAGGATATGAATCAACAGAAAGTACAGCAGAACCATATTTTATGATTTCATACGTGTGCTGCTGCAATCCACCAGCATAAAAATGATGTTTTGTAGAAACAGAAGCACCGGGACATATCTGAAATGAGAAAAAATCAGTTAAGCGTTTAGTCTGTACTAATAATTCACCTAAAACAGACCCCTTAAGAATTTCAATTTTGCTATCAATAAATGGTGCGAGAAAGTTGAAATTCTTCTCACTTAGCTTCATACATAATTCCAATCGCATTTAAGCATTTCTTCAGCTACCCAATCTAAAGTATCTGTCCAATTTCCAACTTCTTTTTGTTTATCTTGCCATTTCTGCCAAAACTCACTCTTATCCAACTCTTCAATGTAATCATTCCAATTATCTGCTGTCAGTTCCATGATAGAACTATCAAACATATATTGAGGATTCATTAAATTATCTGCACCGTCACATAGGTAGTCTTTAGTACCAATAGAACTTGGATATGGCTTACAAATTGGGTTTCTATCCCATAAAATATTATTGGGGTGTCTCCAATCCCTAAACCAATCCTTCTGTGTTACAGAACCATCTGGATTTTGTATATTTTCCTTCTTGTAGCCACCTAAATGACCATGCTGAATCCAATCATAATGCAACCATTTCAAACATGTTCTCCACTGCTGACGAACATAGCCATAATGCAAGTATTCAACACCAGACTGCACTACGTCACCATTTGGTAATGAATCTGGATGAACATGTTCATGTACACCACCATACCAACGTACATTCGGTGTAAATCGGAAGAAATTATCCTTGGAGCACTTGTCCTGAACCTGCCAAGGGTGAATCATAAAATGATAGAAGTATGTCCAAATCTGCCTAATATCTGTGCGGTCCCTAACTATATCATTCTTGAGAATATCAAGGTCTTCTGGGTAATAAATTTCATCTGAATCAATCCAATGCCAATAAACAGCGTCGGGGTTAGTTCTTTGAAGACACTCATTTCGTAAAGACGTAAAATCTTTACTATTTGACTTGAATAACTTAACCTCACAACCATAATCTTTGAACTTGCCAATCCACTGACGATATAACTCGAAAATGGGCTTAAAACTACCATTATCACACAATACTATTTCATCTGGATATTGTGCCATGTGTAAAGAATTAAAACATCCATCAAGGAACTTCAAACCTAGATTGGTATTCTCCTTGACGATCATATGTACGGAAATAAATGCCATGCGGGTCTTCTCCTAACAGACTATCGCTTACTCATATTATACAGGCTGGAAACCATTTGTCAATAAAAAATCCCCATAAAATTTACAACTATGGGGATTTGACAAGCGGGACTACTTAAAAATTACAATCTGTATTCAGTAACAATTACTGAGTGCTCTGTAAAACCTAAAATTTTCTTAAAGTTATTACTCTGTGCTGTTGACACCAAAAACTCAATTACAGGAGCAGACGGATCAGAGTAAATAAACATGAATACCTCTTCCAGCCGTTTCTTCTTATTTTCAGGTTTGTTCATTTCAGGAATCTGAGGAATACTACCATCGGCATATTGTAGAGCAACTTTATATCCACGAACTGTATTAACAGTCATAAATAAATCACCACGCGCATTAACAACTTCTTTCAACTCTTCAACAGAGGATAACCCAATCTTGATTTGTTCCTTGTCGAATTCTTCAATAGAATCACTAATATTACCAACCTCTTCCTCTGGCTTTGGTTTTGTTGGTTCTTCTTCCTCTGGAAGTTCAGGTAATTGCTGTTCTTTCATTGTTTTTGGAGATTCTTTTGCTACTTGGGCAATTACAGAATTGAGAATCTTATTATCAGATTTTAAAGGCATGTTCTATGTCCTCTTTGGGCCTTAGCTCGTTTAACCTTTGCACCGGCCTGTTTTTTACGCACTTCATGTTCTGCTTTACTATGTGATTTTTCAACACCCGTTGTTAACAAACCTTCTGTCTTCTCTCGCTTCTTTTCTTCTTCTTTTGCCATATCCATAGACTCTTTTATTTCATTTTCACAAGTAAAGCCTTCTTCAAATATTTCCATCTGTTTATCTAATTCGTGTGCAGCTTTAATAGCCTTACTAGGTGGTGCTTCACCCTTCCAAATGATACCGGGAATCGTAAATACCACTTCCATAATAGTGTTACAACTGGAACATCGTGGTTTCCAATTATTCCCTTTAACCTTAGAAGCTTCTATAAAAATGTCTAACCTCTTATTACCACATGAGTTACAAACAAAATCATATTTTGGCACGATTATACTACTCCTTATTAGGTATAATCCCAAAATCAATAGATGCTTGTTGTAATAAATTAACAATCTCGTGTGCTTTAACGTTATTTTGTAATTCTAAAGGAATTCCGGGGGCAGTGTTATAGTCAACAGCTACAAACCCGACAGAAGATGTTGGAACAAAGTCTACAGCAAACATAGGAACATGAATGGCACTATGGTATCCTATCTCTTCCTCACATAAAACTTTAGTATTACCATTTCCATAATTTGAACGCCAATCTTCATAAGATTTATAGAATAACCACCATTTTCTATTACCAATTTGTAGGTATCTGTAGCTTTCACCAAAAGATTCTGAAAAATATTCGACTGCGAAGTTATCAGGATACTTTTCTTCTGCCTCTCTCAATGTTACAAGTAATTTACCATCACCACAATGTTGACATTCATCTATATAAACTATAATTGAGTCAATATCTTTAATTTTGTCACTTTTTCTAAATTGCCATGTTTCAAAAAAACTATTCCACTTAGCACCAAGAATTTCTTGTACTAAATCCTTAGCTTTTCCATATCGTGGAATTGCACAACCTGTGGATTTAAGAAAATCCAAGTCTTCTTTTCTAGTTTTTGTAGTTTTAAAATTTCGTTCGTATACTGGACCATCTTTAGTGAAAGCATAATCGTACCAATCATTGAAATCTGATTTTAGTTGCATGATTTCTTCCAAGGATCAGGAACCGTAGTAACTATCTTCTCAACTTCTTCTTTTAAATTGCTATATTTAGTATTTAACTCAGCATTCATTTCAGATAAATCCATTGTACATTCTGGTTGGTATGAATCTGGTCCCCAAATACTATGAAATGTATTTCTATTTGCCCACTGGTCAGGATTAGTGTCTCGCATCTCACGAGTACCCATACCTTTATGGTACACACACACTAAACTGCAAATAGCCATTATATAGCCCATTTGCTTAAATCTAAACCACTGGTCATGGTCTTCAAAACCACCAATATTGACATATTTATTATTAAAAATGTAACCCCACTTGTCGTAGAATTCATAAAGGAATTTGGCATTCATTAAATGTGGGCAGGAATTACCTTCACGTAATATTTCGCCTTTTTGCATAGATACCACTGAACCATCAATATTATGTGTGCCGGGACATAACTTTACAACCAAATCACTGCAATCCTTATGAATGTCAATTAATTTGTTAGCCCAATTATACTGAGGAAACCGCATGTCAGTATGAATCCAGATCATGTTTTCGCTTGCTGGTGCTATATTTGTATCAAAATTGCTACCATCAGGCTGAAAACCCATAGAAATGTAATAACCAGCATTAAGTGCGTCTGACAAGTGTGGATAAGTACCAAAAACTGAACCAATTTGTCTGATTTTCTTCAACTCTTCTTCAGAACTACCACCATCAACAATAACAAGTTTATGGCTACTGTTTACTGGTAAGCTGGCTAACAATGACTCATACATCTTAAGTGCATTATCACCGTCATTAAAAGTTGTTAGTATAAAACTAGTCATTATCAACTCCCAAAACAATCAAAAGCATCCCCTGAGCCTGTTTTTGCTGCCTTTATGAAAGCTGCATCTACTTCTAATTCCTTAGTTGACTTATTTTTATAATAAGGATCAAGAATATTTATTGCTTCAATTCGGCGTTTAAGTTCAGAGATAACTTTGTCTTTTTCTTTACAATCTTTGCATTTTTTCATTACACCACCATACAAAATTCTGAAACCGTAGCAGCAGCATCTTTATGAGTAATTCGATACACTTTATAAGTCTTCAAATTCAAATCCTTCATCGGATGCTTATAGTCCTGCAATCGTGCATTTTCAGCTTTAAGAATTGGTGTATAATCAATCGTATTCCAATCCTTCAAAACAAGTCCTAACTGACACTGTTTCATTTGAAAATTCTTAATCGCTTGAACAACGATTAAACTTGGTAAATTTCCCATATTAATCAAAATACGACTAGCAGAAAATACAGGAATGTCCAACTCTTTTTTACGTACCTTTAAAGCCTCAACATTAACTGATAAAATCACCAAATCTCTGCCATTTTCCACTGAAAACCCTGTTGGATACTGAAAAGCAAACCGCTTATAAATTGGATTATATGTCCAAAGCTGTAATCGTGCCAAACCACCATCACGTTGCTGCTTTATATAGATATTATAAGCTTCTTCGGCAGTCATTTCCTTTTCAGTTTTACCGTCTAGTAAAACTCTTACCTTTGAATTACTGAGCATCATCTAACTCCTTTGAAGGTATAACATCAAAATACTTACTAAAATAACCAACAGGTGCTTCAACAGCTTTTGCAGTTTTTGGTGGTGCTTTTGCTTTACCATACTCAGCAACCATAGTAACGACATCTAGAATCTTGTTATTTTTGTCCAAAAAGGCAATATCCAATGGAAACGGAACAGTAGCCATATGAAACATACTACCAGAATGAACATTTGGAAAGATATAAATAGTATCCTTTGGAAATTCCTTGTGTCCCATTACACCTTTTAGTTGTTTTTCAAATGTGTCACAAATTACAATTTTAGGCATCTTCATCCTCATCTTCTGTCATTGGAAGAACCCAACCATTAGCACTGTCTATCGAAAAACCATTTAAATTACGACCAATCAGGTAGCATTCATATGCAGCCTGAATAACAGCCTCATGTAAATCTCTACCACGAACCACCAACTCATTATTTAAAGCATCTGAATACAATTTAACACTAACTTCTGGTGCTTCTGGATTAATAACAATACCACCTTCGTAAGAAAAATTATAAGTACACATAAGAATGATTGTTATAAGTTCTTGAAGACTTGGAATTTTAACATATTTATTGGACGATAAAAACTTCATATCGTCAAAAGTAAATTCTTCTTTTTCATTATTCTTTTTATACAAATTCACAACGTAACTTGGTGCTTCATCTGTTCCTATGTTAACATAATACCAATCACCGTGTGAAAGTGTTTGTGGCATACCTAATTTTTTAAAATAAGCAGAAAACATCAAAACGCCACTGGAAAAATTCTTTTTGCCTAAAAATAATGACCATGGCAGATCAGACGGAACTTTAGTCTGAAATGGAAATGAATCTTCTGGTTTCTTCTCGGTAGGACGTTTTTCTTCGTTAGCCATGCGAATCTCCTAAGAGTATTTTACAGGCAAACATCATTTTGTCAAGTCATTATTTTTATTTAAATCGTTTGTATGCAATGTGATAACACCAACAAATGGTTTTTTCTGAAAAATACCAATATAATCAACAAATTTATGAAACACATTAGCTAGTCGATGAATGGCAAACACATAAGCAAAGAAAATTGAAAGTGGCATAAAGAAAATGAAATAAAAAGCAATCCAGACACTAATACAATAGGGACAAAAATCATCAACGGGTGAGAACACTAATCTCACTGGTTTGAACAATTCTGATTTAGTCAATATCTCAGTTACAGCCTCTACAGCAATTATTAATACAATTAGATCACGAATCGATAGTTCGGTAATCACATTCAGCATTTGAACACCAGAATATTACTAATTCTCCCTTTACTGTCTTTCCCAATGGTGCACTGCAATTCGGACACAATCTATCTGTAAGTTGATTCCCTTCCTTTTCCACAACTACTGTAGGTGTTAATATTCTTGGTGGGTTTGGATTACAATTACAACCCATAAGGTGAATAAACCTCTAAATCGTACAATTCACCCTTGAAATGTGCTTTCAAAGGTAAATCAACAAATTTAAAAGTTTCATACCCAATTTTAGTTTGTTTAACAATATTAGTAATTTTTGAATGTTCTGCTGCCCACCGATCCTTGCAAAATTCATCCCAAATTGGATGAAATATGATTTTCTTTACTCTTGCATTAATTAAATTGCCCAAACAATGAATACAAGGTCTACCCGTGACAAACGCTAGTGAGTTTGCTGTACTATGTCCCAATCTAGCGGCATTTAAAACAGCATTATGCTCTGCGTGAATAACAGAATCATATTTTTCGTCAGTATGTAACACGCTATCATCTGTACCTTCAGGCATTCCATTATAACCATAGGAAATGGGCCTAAAAGTATCATCTACCAAGAAACAACCATGTTTAGAAGATGGGTCTTTAGACCAAGATGAAACGTGAAATGCCATACCCATGCAACGTGCATACCATTGATTTAAATTCATTCTATTTCCTTGTGTGGTAAACTTCAAAAACTTGACTATCTTGAATTGGTGGCATTACTCTAATATAGTAAATTTGTTGCTCTAACAATTTTTTGTATTGGTCTAAAATTATTTGTTCTCTAACGTACTCACATAGACTAGGTGTTTTAAATGTGCTATAATCCTTCTCTAACACACCACAATGCTTACAAGCCATTGTAATACTTGTAAAACCGGTATTTACAAACTCATGTTTACACATATACTAACTCCTGCAACATTTTTTAAACTTCTTGCCAGAACCACAAGGACAAGGAGCATTACCACGAATCACCTTACCAGCAGACAAACGAGAAATGTAAGCCCTGCCGGGACCAGCAACAGACTTGGTAGACAACACAACTTTTGACTCTAAAGCACCTTCTTGAAACAACGGCAGTTCCTTCTTAGGTTCTTCTTTTTTAACTTCGGTTTCCGGCTTATCCATTCTTAATCTCCTTGTGTTCCACATCAATAACAGGTTTACCACCAACTAGGTCTGGTGACAAAGTATCGGCCACTAGGTTTATTATAAGGCTCTTCACGTCATCTGTCAAGCGATTTTCTGCTTCAATTTTATCACAGAACCGTTCCATGTTTTGTGCAAGAATATTAATGCTGATTGCCGGTTGGACTTGGCCTTGAATCCTAGCCATAAGTTCAACAGTAGCACGTATTTCTTGCAATAAATTGAGGAAAAATCCTGCCCTTGACTCTAGAACAGGTGTTTCAGGATTGCGAAGCTTGTCCAACTCTGATTCCAGAATGGTTACTGACTTTTCTAATTTACTCATAACCTTTTGATGTGCCTGAACTATAGATAGATTACCTGCTTCGGTATTGGAAGGTGATTTTTCTAGTTCCATCTTGGAAGAACGTAAGAATTGTTCAACATTGGAAGCACTAATCATTACATACTGGTTCTGATCACCATTCTTAACACGTTCCATTAACTTAGCATTACATTCTTTAGCAATTTTATAACTACTAAATTCTTGGAACTTTAAATCCCAACACAACTCACTCAAATTATATCTTTTTATACGACTTTCATGTAATGATCGTTCAGCTTCCAATATTCCTAATTCTTCTGCTTGTGCAGATGTCAACAATTCACCAGCCATGATTACCCCTTTAACTGATCTTTATTTTCTAACCAAAAAGCCTTGATTTCATTATTAACTTTACTGATTTTTGCAGCAGGAAGATCCAACAATCTAGAAACCTCATTAAATTTCAAAGAATAGCCATAAATCAAAAACATTACATCAGCATGTAAATCACTTTGTAGCTTGGTACGTATGAAATTACACATATTTATGAAGTTCTGAGTCACACCTGTAGGAGTTTGAATGTCTTCCAACTCTACACTATCAGAATGTATCATAGGATGCAAATCTACGTGGTGGAGATTCTTTTCCAAATCATTTGACTCAGGTTTTATAGGGTGTAAAAGCCTGTAAACCTCCCAATCCATAGTACGCTTTAAATAATTAGAAAAATAAACAGTGGTAAACCCCTCTTTTTTCTTCTTATTTGTAAATTCTGAGTTATACCGAAGAATAATCTTGTAAAAAATACCACGAACTAAATTAAACACATCTTTATATGTCAAATTTTGAGAACGGGACTGTTTTACAATATTATAGGTAGTAGACTTTAATAAAGAAGAATAAATACGCTCTAGTTCATCAAAATAAAAATCTACTGATTCATTTGTATAGGCAGCATATTGTATATGATCAACTAAAAGTGCAATATATTCAAAATTAGTAATTGATTTTCGTTGCATCAGACTCCGCAAACTTTTTAACAAATCCCAAGAGTATTCTGGCTGTACTCTTGTAATCCGTGGTAATTGATTGTGAAAATACAGTAAGCTTGTAGGTGTCATTGTTTGTCCATTTCAATACTACATCCCTTGGACACAAAACATCAAATTTACAATTTAAAAATTCTATTACAAAATTAGCAAAATCCTGCCTTATTAAAATTTCCTTTGACTGTAATAAGGCATGTATTGGTTCTAGCCTATTTAATCCTGATATAATACAACTGCTTTGGAAATCAATTTCCTCTGCTTTTCGTGTACCCATTTATTCTCGTACCAATGTATTGTAAAACCCCTGTGTTTGTTTTGCAATACTCTTCCAACTGTACCGTTCTACGAATAAATCTCGCAAATTAAGGAAATTAGCACTGTACTCTGACTCTGCCGCTTTTCTAAGAAATACATTCGCATTAGGCATCCATTCTTGTAAATTGTCTGGGTTTTCCCCTACAAAGTGTAATAATCCTTCATAATGAACAACATCCATGAAGAAACTATTCTTTAATGTCATAATAGGTGTTCCAGCCTTTAAACATGTACGTATTGCTGCTGAAACTCCATATCCACCGTATTCTGAATATGGTAGGAATATTGCAGTTGTTTCAGACAATTTTTTAACAATTTCATTTTCAGGAAGATAATCCTCAACCCAATTGAAATTACTAATATCAAGACGCTTGACTAACTCCTTACATCGTACAAAATAACCGGAATCATTATCAGGTTTAGTAGAAAAAACAAGGAAATCAACATCTGGTCGGTTCTTTGCATAATATGCTAATTTATCAACACCTTTATGGAAATAACAAAAACCAAAGAATCCAATTGTAGGTTTTTCAAGCTTTTTCTCAGGCTTAATACACTCGTCTGGTTTAATACCCATTGGAATAACAGTAATCTTATTATTATCTTTAGAAAAACCACAACAATTAATTAAAACATCTCGCATAATTGGCGAAGACACAATAATATTAACATTATTACGAATTAAGACTTCATGATAGTCCCATGCTCTAGGATTTACTGTATGCATTGTTACTACTAACTTCATATTAGCATCTTTACAATATTTGGCTAAAATTTCCAATCGTTTTGGTGACATAAATTGATATTCTAATTGTACATGTACTATATTAACATCATATTTATCCAAAACTGTGTTGTAATAAATAGACTCATTACCAGCAAGCAAACTATTAGCCAAATGTGTAGGATTCTCATTAAATCCAGTGTATAATGCAGTACTATAATCTGCAATACCACATTTTGTTCCTGCTGATTTGCAAAACATGGCTAAATTAAATTTGCCGTCTAGTGCTGGAACAGAAACAGGTTTTGATCGTTTGTAATTATGATTTTGAATAGTATCAATTAACTGCTGAGATACCTTATTCAGGTCACACATGCCCTTAAGCTTGGTAGAAAGTGCCAAACCCTTATCATTAGAATTATCATTCAATGCTGCACGTAATTGCTTCTTGGCAGAGAACTTAATAGGAGCAAACCAACGTAAACCATCATAATAACGAGCAACAGGACCATCACAAATGGCTGGAATGGTTTGAGAGTTGATTAAATATGCTGTTTCCGGTGTTGCATATGCTGTATATGCAGAATGATTAGGCACAATTAAAGTTTTGCCCAAAACACCACAAATTGATTCTGACATGCCCCATCCTTCACCATATGACATGCTAATATAATGTGTACACCAGTGATACAACGAATACATTGCTGCTTCAGTAAGAAAATCAGTAAGTATATAAATAGGTGCACATTTATTATCTTTTAAAAGGTGTTTTACCTTTTCGCGGAAAAAGTCTAACTTCAATCCAGAATTAGAGTTAAGCTTAAGAACAAGACAAGCATCATCAGTTGGTTTTGTCTCTTCGCACCACAAACGAATAAGATTTTCTAAGTTTTTTCTTGTTACAAATTCAGAGCAATTCAAGAACCGCTTAGAATAGTTATTAATTACATTTAATCCTTCAGCTAATTTTGTTACAACAGGTGGCTGTAAAATCTTATCAATATTCAATGGACATGGACAAACAGCAAGTTTATTTTCAGGCACTCCACTTGATGCAAATGATTTTTTATTGAATTCTGTTGGTACTATGACTAAATCCAGTGGTTCAGTACTCTTCGCCCAAAGAGTACAAATAGAATCTGCTTCAAACATGGTATAACAGACATTCTTGATAGTTACTTCCAAGCGTGTCTGATCCAACAAGGAAAAATTAAGCAAAAAATCAGGCTGAACATTGTTCTGCTCGTATTGATTCAAAATATGATCAATTTCGGTCTGTGCTCTGAAATTTGACCACTCTTTAAATTCCATAAGACGAACATTGTTCATATTATTCCACCAACCTAGAATAAAATTACGAACGACATTATCATAACCTGTAACACCACGATATGGGCCAAAAGCAGCAAAATTAGCCATTACTTTTTACTCCTGAACAATCCTGTGAAAAAGAAAACCACAGCAAAAACCTTATCCATAATCCAACCAACAAAACTTCCAAATGCGTCCATTTTTAACTCCGCAACATGCTATCAACCAACTGCTCAAATGTATATTCCTGACTCCATCCCAATTCTGTCTTAATCTTTGTTGGATCACAAAGTAAATAATCGACTTCTGCTGGACGATAATACTGCAAATCAACTGCAACAACCGTTTGACCGCGAACAGTAACATGTTCACACGTGCCAGAACCAGCAAACTCAAATGTTTCATTACCCAATACTTTAGATAATACAATTGTTAAAAAATCTCTCACTGAATATGCATGTCCAGAACCAAACGCATAAGATTTCCACACCCCATCCCAATTTTTATTATATTCATCTTGATGCATGATACGATAAATGGCATCCACTGAGTCTAAAGCGTGTGACCAATCCCGTTTTGCATCCATATTGCCAAGATACAGACAGGGTAAATTGTTAAAACTCCATTTTGATGCATCATCAGCAATAAAACTCTGTGTCCCATTTCCTAATGGAACTTCTAGAGCACTTTTTAGCTCATTAGCCCAATTTGTAATCTTTTTAGTCACAAAATTGTCACCACGTCTTGGAGACTCAGTATTAAACATAAAACCACATGCTGCTTTAAGTCCATATGCCTGACTATAAATACGAACCATATGGTGTGCTGCCAATTTCGCACAACCGTATGGCGATTGTGGCATTAATGGTGTATCTTCATTTTGTGGTGGGGGAGATTTACCGAATAATTCTGATGTACTAGCTTGATACAGCCTTGTATGTTTGGAATAATGTCTAATTGCCTCTAAAATATTCAATACACCAACAGCGTCAATCTCAAATGTCGTTGTTGGCTGTTCAAAACTGGAACCAACATGTGATTGTGCAGCTAAATTCACAACACAATCATATTGACCGGCCTGAATTATATGATTCATACAGCTTGGGTCAGTAAGATCACCTTCAATTAGCTGAATTTCATTCAAAATATGCTTAATATTCTTATTATTTTCTACAGACTTACGACGATTCAATCCATGAACTTCGTAACCCTTATCTAGCAAATATTCTGCCATGTAAGAACCAACTTGGCCAGTTATACCTGTAATTAGTGCTTTAGACATTATTTTCTCCTACACCAATCGTGTGACACGAAGTGCATTACTGTCATATTTCAACACTTCTTCGATAGCTTTATCCCACATATCTACACAGGTTTCCCATGTATACTTTTTCACATCTTCTACGCCCTGTAGAGACTTTTGTTTTAACTCTTCTCGGTTATCATAGGCTCTTTGAATACAGGCAGTATAATCTTCAAAAGAACCAACTGCACGATGTGTATGAAAACCACCCACATGCAACGTATATGGGCAGAAATATGAATTTTTCTCATTACAAAAATCAGTATGACCAGAGAAATTGAAAACAATTGGAACTGTGCCTGCGGCCATAGCAGAACAAATGGTTAATCCAAATCCTTCACCATTTGCAGGATGAATTAACACGTCAGAAGCGGCAATACTCGCTGCAATCATATTATCAGGCTGATCTTGTGGAATCAAGATTAAATTTTTTGTGTCCTGCATAAAGCAACCAAGATCATAGACACCAATCTGCTGACTGATTGCTGCGCTGTGTGTAAATAGTAAAAAAGTAACGTCTGCTTTATTTTTCTCAAATCGTTTCCATGCTTCATATTGCAAACCAAGATTTTTACGATCTTGGTTTGCACCAACGAAAATAGCAACAAATTTATTGACTAAATTCAACTTACCCCTTGTGACTTGTGCTATTTGTTTCCGTAATTCCTCTTTTCCATTTTTTGGATAATGATATTGATTAAAATCAATACCATATGGAATAACATCAACTTTTAAATCTGCCCAACGATCTTCAATTACTTTCTTACCATAAAATGCAGGAGAAACAATCTTATCATATGGCTTAAGCGTATCATACCACTTCCAATAAGCCGGTTCTCCATCAATTGTAACATAGCCTATAAATTTAATATTTGGAAACTTAGCCTTTAAATGTGGAAGAGTTGAAAATAACCAAGGATCATGTGAAAAAATGACAACTTCTGGATGAGTACAATTAATAACCTTTTCCATATCATTACAATCAATTATCGACATTACGCCTTGTTTCTTTTCTTCCTCATTTACTCCCCCTCTACGAGCAGGAATAATTGATATATCAGGTAAAGTCTGTTTTGTTTCAGGCTTAACCTTAGTAATTTCGTCTTCACCAAAACCAAGCTGAATAATTTGATGTTTAGCTTTCAATCGTGCAATAATATTTCTAGAGACAACTGATTGACCAACATAGGGAATACGTAAGCTATCAGAAATCCAAAGAACCTTAGCCATTTACTTAACCTCACTTTTAGCTTCTTCTAACAACAGTCGTTCTCGCTCAATTCTAGCAGCAAGAATGCATTCCCACCATAACTTTATATCTTTTCTATACATTACAACCCAAAAACCACGATGATGATGATAAACAAGACAAACACAAGTAACTTTCTTGTTTTTGTCAAGTAATGACTCTTCTTTAATTTTTACAGTATTTTTGAATAATGTCAACGCTCGTGGAGGTTTAGTAGGTAGATAATCTAATGTTTTTACCGTACAACCATCCACGAGTCGTTGAGCATCTTCGTTATGAAAGACAATTATATCATCACCTAGATTGACAATAGGAACTACATTGATGTTACAGGTAGCTTTTGCTTTTAACCATTGTTTTATAACAACATGATAAGAACGATCACGTTTACACTCATTAAAAATAGTAGGATGTGGGCTATCTGCCCTACTCACTCCACTATTTCCACCGCTAAGTGGCAACCTACCCGATTTTCCTATACCCTTCGCACCCAACCAAACGCCAATACGTGATTCAGCAGCCTTCCACGTCTTTGACATTAAAATCCTTTTTTACCACAGACTGTACATCTACCCTTGTGAATTGCAGATACCCATTTACCATTATTGTGTCGATCAAACTTTACATGTAAACATAAATCTTTGTTTATAAATTCTGATTTAAAATCTGAAAATAAAGCTGTGTTATCAATAGAAATATATTCTATTTGTCTACCTTCCAATTCATCCCAAGCCTTCTTACATGCTTCATGTAGTCTTGGGTCACTTAGACCAACTTTAACTGGTGGCAAAGTATAATCTGAACGACGATCAACATAAGGCCAACAATGCAAAGATTTGCATGTACCAAAAAATCTAAATCTCTGTACTTGTTTTGACATTCTTGCTAATAAAACTCTACGCTTCCACATTATCTTTCTCTACCCTTAAAGCTTCTTTTGGTACAATAATTTCATGTATGGCAAAACCATTAACACTACTACCGCTAATAAATTTACAACGAACCATACCATCATTATTATGATTAAAAGAAACTACAGTCATAGAAGGACCACCACTTTTTAACATAACAACATCACCAAGTTTAATATCATTCATTTTTTGGCTCCTTTTGTGTTATTTCATTGTTGGGACCAACAACAAATTCACGCATAGTAACGTCAGCAAAATCAAGAATAATCTGACCCTTAAATCCAGAATCCTTGAATGCCATAGCAAACATTTCAACCTGCTCATTAAGATCATCAACATTATCAACGTCAACAAGAACCAACAATTTATCATCTGGTCCATATTTTGCTAGTTCAGAAATAGCAATAACTTTCTTAATCTTAGGTTGTCCCTTAATCTGGAATTCTTCTAACATACTATTCTCCTTTAATCACATTATACAGCAAAATAAAGATTTGTCAAGCCTAAATCTTTGAAATTGTGGAAAAATCACCTTGTCTTGTAATCTCAATCCTAGACATTCCACTTACGTCCATTGGAGTATGTGTTATTACAAATACCTGCTTAAATCCTAGCATATTTCGTAGAGCATTAAATATCAATGTTGACACGGAGTTACGATTTGGACCATCCAAAGCACCAAAGATTTCGTCCAACACCAGCATCCGGCATTTGGAATTTACTGACAATACTTTGGACAAAGCCAAACGGAGAGAAAGAGAAACAAGAATATTACCGCCACCAGAATCTTGAGCAAATAATAATTCTCTGCTATTTTCATAAATTTTAAGGTTAATTTCATCTTTAACCTTCTTCTCTCGTCTGCCATAGCCACAAGAACACTCATTAGAATCAAATGGTGCACCGCAAACACTGCAATGTGTCTGTTTGGTGGTTATTTCCTTTGTGGTGGTAAATTCAAGCTTATTATTGGAACTCACAACACCTAAAATCAAGTTAGCATACTCTTCGATCTTGGATAGGTTATTCTCAACAAGAATAGCAGGAATTCCATCCTTACCAAGAATAGATGTTACATAACTCCACCTGTAATACTGTTTCTTAGTATCCTCAATCTTCTTATCCAATTCAAGTTTGGAAAGTTCTAATTTATTCTTGGTATCAATTAATGATTTAACCTGTCCAAGACGTTGATTAGTAATATTCAGGCTACTCTGAACAGTTAAAAGCTCTGTTTTCTTGGTAGTTAGTGTTAAATTATCATTTTCACAATTTTGACTGTTTATTAACTGACTTTGAATGTCACTAATTTTTAATAACACATCATTATATTGATCTGACAATGTTTTCTGCAAATTGGAAACAGCATTCAATTGCCCTTCTTGTTCTGGAAGTTTATCAATAAATGCTTCTAAGTTTGTCTTTTTTACTTTAATATCGTCTAACATCTTAATCTTATCTTGTAGTTCATTTACTTTAAAATCAACACTAATACGCTTTGTTTGAAGTTCTCGTAAGTCTTTTTCTAACTTTGCCTTGAAATCTGTGATACGACCACCCTTATCACAACTATTTCCATCTACTGGACACACAGCACAATCACCACTAATACAAATCTTATTCAATTGTTGTTGAGTGGATTTTATCTGTCCAACAATTTCATTTAAATCATTAATAACACTGCTTAACTCATTACGTAATTCAGCTATCTTCTCATCTAAATTGCTATTATTAGCTAAAAGCTTAACTAAATCCTGCTTAGATTCGTTTATCAATTCAATATTCTTAGTAATACGATTAATATTAGTAGTCTGCGTCTCAATATTTTGTAAAAGTTGTATTTTTTGTGACTCAAGAGTAATTAATCGACTATTTAGTTGGGAAATATCAACTTTTGTGCTAGTTTTTGTCTGTAAAATGCTAATTTCATCTTGTAATTTCTGAATTCGTTCTTCAATTGCTTTGATTCCAGCTTCTAACGCCGCAACATCTGGAATTACACCAATTTGTGACAACTGAGTTGTAATCTGTGCCAAATTTCCCTGCAAAACACTCAACTCAGCCTGCAAAGTTGCCGCTTTAGTTTTAGCCTTAAGGGAAAAACCTTCCCACCGTGACAGGTTTAACCATGTCTGAAGCATCTTACGACGCTCAGAGGGTAAAGACGCCATGAAACCATGAATGTCATTCTGTTTAAAGAAGTAAGTGTTCTGAAAATCAGCAGCATTCAATCCAATATTTGATAAAAACTCTTTTTCCTTTTGAGTCTTCGTGCCTGTCAAACCAGAAATATCCAAAATTGGCTTATTGGCAGCAGTTCTACCCCGTTTAATGGTCACGTCCTTACCATCAAGGTCAAATACTGCCTGAACATACATCTGTTCAGCACCCGTAAAGATCAAATCAACCTCTTTTAGCTGTTTACGAGTTTCACCAAATAGAACATATAAAATACCTTCTACAAAACTGGACTTACCAGCACGGTTTGATCGTTCAGCATTTGCGGCATATTTACCCTGAACGGCAATAATGCAATCCTTATCATCAAACTCTACACTCTGAGTACCTTTGAATGGTCCGTAGTTATGAAATGTTATAGATTTAAGATGCATTTTTTATTTCCATTGAATGGTTTTAGTCAACACAGCTTCTTGTAATGGTTTAATTTCACAAAGTATGTATTTTCCACCATCTGAATCAATTTCTTCCAAATTATCATATTCATATTCCCTCTTAAATGCACTTAATATTTCCTCTTTAGAGTAAAACAACGTCACTCCATCAAGCATAACAATTTCATCACTTTCTAAATCATATACTACATAACCTTTTCTCATTTTTAAACTCCTTATTGCATTACCTCATTACAACAATTCAAAATTTCCACTGAATCAGAGATATTCTGTCTCTCAAGGAACAATTTGACAATCTCAATATCAGATTTGGATTCATCTAATTCTTTAATTCGTAAATCCTTCTCTTTAACCACATCAAACACAAATCGTAGGTAGTAACAACGCTTTCGTAAATCCTCTTCAAACTTGATATGATCAAACTTGTGTGCTTCCGTGTGTGGACAAACAATTGCTACAGAAACAATGTGGTCAGTAACCTGCATATTAGATAATGCTGTTAGCTGTGCTTCTCCATCTGGTGTTCCATAAAGAATCTTCATTGTGGTTATTGATCTAGAAGGCATAATGACAGGCTGAAATGAATTATCATCTTCTAATAATATAATTCTTGATAATTCATTGACCTCCTTGGTATTCACTCGTACTGAAGCACCAACAATGTCAATATTCCCATGTTTCTGCACATGGTGAACGTGTCCAGCAAATACATGTTTGACTTTCTTAGAAACCCACTTGGGAAGGAAGGTATCAACACCCTGTCCTATTTCTTTTTCAATGCCGGGAATTGCACCCTCAATGTCCAAGTGACAAAACGCTATCATGTCCTTAGTCAATGCTATTTCCTCAATAGCTTCCATCGTATGAGGAAAGAAAGCATACCTGCCAATAGTCAATGGACTCCAAACAACACTACAAATACCAGAAGCCTCAACTTCCTGTAATGGTGAACCATGTTTCAGATTTCTCATACCGTCATGGTTGCCATGAAGTACAAATATCTCACCACAACGAGATTCTTTGTATTCATGCAACATATTGATAAATTGTGCAATGTGTTTATGGCTTACATGAATATTATCAAATATATCACCAAGGAATATTACATCCCTACCCTTGACATATGGAATAATGTTCTTGAGAAAATCAAATATGTCTGGTGTTCGATCACAACCGTCCCAGACTAAACCTATATGAAGATCAGGAATTACAACTGCTGACATGGTTTCTCCTATGTCTTAATATTCTACCGTAATACCTGATGAAACCTAGCTTTTACTCCATCCAAATTCTTGTCACTAATCTTAGGACAACAACCACAAATAGATTCCAAATGAGCAAGCTCCTGCTCAATGTAACGCAACTCAGTACAAATATCAGAATTAACCTTCATAGCCTTATCTAAAAAACAACTTTTCTCTTGCTCAACAGAACCGCCACACTCAGCCTTCTCTGGAAAAACCCCAACAACACTTTCACGAATAGCCCTTAATCTATCCATAAGATTCTTTAACCGATCCAATTGATGAATCTGCTCATTCACCAAAATCTCAAAAATCACCAACTGCTTAGGCTGTTCACAAGATTCCATGACAATCAATCTCCTATACTAGTTAGGCGGGAAGGATTTCTACCTTCATCTTAAGCCCCATCATGGCTTATGTTTTTTGCTATTAAACTACCACCTAAACTCTTATTCTTCAATGATCCCATCACCAGAACCAACCATACCACAAGCAAGCATTACTTCATCCTGTGCTTCTGGTGTATTCATAATATATTCTTTAATTGCATCTTCACCAGTGAAAATATTATCTGGTTTAGTCTTAATGATCCATGAACGGGTCTTTTCCTTACCATTTTCATCTACAGGATGGCAAATAGCACCTGTGGAACGACCAAGTTCAAAAATCTCACTCTCAGTATTTATAATACCCTTGTTGTAATCAAGAACGAATTCAGCTTCACGATATGGTGCAGCAACCTTATTCTTCTTCAAGGATACTCGTACTTTATGACCAGTGATAATATCACCATTCATTACAAATGAATCTTTGTTCTGTAATCGTTCAACCTGAACCATATAATCTGAATAGTGACGAAGGTTTCGTCCATCTGGAACAATGTAAGGATTTCGCATCTTCTTCCACTGATCCATTTCCTCATAAACATGTTGTGTAAGGACTACAGTAATATTATTAGGTTTAACCGTTGGAACGATTGTCTTAAATGCACGAGTAAGGTATCCTGCACCTGAACCGCCCATGATATTATCTGTAGTAGGCTTTTCATCCTTTGGAAATCGAATAGCCCTAACAGAGTCAATACAAATACATTTAACAGGCAAACCAGCAGCAATCTTCTCCTTGAGTGTAGTATCTACCCAATCAAAGATTTCTGTAGGATTATTTGTCTGTTTTATCACTAATCGTTCAGGGTCACCACCAAGTTTAGCAAACCATTCCTTGGAAAGTGAGAATTCAGTATCGAAAAGAATACAAATCCCATCTGGGTATTTCTTCTGAATCTCAGCCATAAGTATCTGAGCAATCAGAGATTTACCACCAGATTCAGGACCAAATAAAAGAACCCACTTTCCCTCAACAACACCACCATTTCCAACAGCCCAATTGCAACTAGGGCTAGGTAGAGGAATCGCAGAAGCTTTAAGTTCCGGCAATTCACTCGCAAGTTTAAATCCTTCTTTCGCAAAAAAGCTCATCCAATCTGACATGATCTATTCTACTCCAAAGTTATCACCGTAAATGATCTTCTTAACAGCCTCATGGTTCATTTTAAACTCTTGGGCCTTGGATTTGTAAAAATTCATTAATGCTTCTGCCTCTGCTCTCATTTCCAAAGCTGTAATCACATCTGGGTCTTTGGAAACATATTGACCACGAGCAGTTGCAGTATCTTTTTGATCACCTAGACAAGAACCAGCTTTGTCTAAAAATGCAATTGAACGAGATAAGTCAAGTGTCGCGTCTATCTTGCCAAAAAGTTCCATAGTAAAGGAGTAATAAAGACTCGCCACTCCAAAACCATTAGAACTCCATTCAAGATATTGCGGAGCACTGGCAGGTGTTACAGCCGTTAAATTTCCACACTGCATTAACGGCTGTAACAACGCTACCTTACTCTTCAACTCGTCCAAACGCAGTCTATAAGCATTCAATTTTTCATGTAACATTTTTTACTGTGGTTTCTGTAAAACCTTTGCCTCAAATGCTGCCAATTGGTCATTACTATTAACAACATTGGATGCAACAGTAGGAACAGCAGACGTAGCATTATCAGGTTTTGCAATCATTGCTGGTGGTGGAGGTACTGCCATAGGTGCTGTTGGAGCAGCAGCTACGGGAGCACCACCATAAACAGCCTGTGGAACAGCAGCAGGAGCACCGGCCTGTGAACCACCCTGACCAGCACGTGCCTCTGCAATCTTGGCTTCAACTAAAGCTTTCATTTCAGCAGGAGTCTTTTTCTGCTCTAGAAGATATTCACGAAGATTATACATATTGGTCTGAGCCAATGCAACTAAAGCTTCATCTAACATAGCCTTCTGCGGGAATGGCTGCAATAAAGTTTCATAATACACCTTGCCGCCCTTACCCGTCTGTTTTACTTTACTAACGAAAATAATATTACCACCAGCAGGGTCAGTCACATCACCATTGAAAGGCATTGCTGAAGCAAGCTGACGTTGAACCTTCTGACCACCACGATAAATGAAAGGCTTCGTAGAAGTTACACCCTTTGGAACCTTTTCACCCATTGGTGCTTTGAAAACAGCCTTACAAGTCACAATCAAACCCGTAGGAAGTTGCACAGGCTGAGTCAACTGTGTCCAATTCAGCCAAGGAATGATGTTAAACAGAAAACTCTTGCGTTTGTAGATTTCAGCACTGATACCAGCGGCAACAACATCACCAGCCTGACCAGCCTTGTACAACCGTTGATTCTCTGTGCAGATTGGGCATACTTCACCAAATGAAGCCAAACAAACAGCAGGAGTACTTAAATTGTAATGCATGAAATATTCCAACCAAGGAACATTTTCACCCTGAAGTGGGGGAAGGAACCAAACGCCATGCTGACCTTCCTCTGGAACTATCCAAAGACGCGGATCAAGAGTCTTTTCACCATTTTCATCACGATCCACTGCCGCCTTGACTGCACCAACATCTGTCTTTCCAAACATTTTACTTCTCCTTATTTAAACTTGCGCAACACGCGCATCCTTACTTATATTATAAAGGTACCACGCTATCTGTCAAGTAGGTATTTTCCAACTTTCATTCTCTTTCGTAACCACCTTACAAGAACCTAATTTATATCCAAGCTTAATCTCAAACTCCATAGGAATTGTTAGTCCAACAGGGTGTAACATGATACTTTCCATTGTATTAAACAACTGTATGGCATGATCTTTTCTAACTTCACCAACAATTGAGTCATGTACGAATGATACATATTTTGCATCAATGTTTAATTCTTTACATTTATTACGAATTTTCAAAGCACTAAGCAGTGTATAGTCACTGGCCTGTGCTTGAATAATAAAATTCACACCTTGTCGTTCAGCTTCACCACGTTCATGTTTATTTTCAGCAATTAAATTGGCTAAACGACGCTTACGACCAAAATATGTAATAAATGTATTATTATTAGCAAGAGCAATTTTAACCTGCTCCTGTTGCCAACGTTTTACTCCCTTATATGTATTCCAATATACATCATAAATGTGTTTTGCATCAGCTTCTTGTATGTTATTTTCCTTAGCAAAATTGCCCCACCACTTACCATAACACAAAGAGAAGTTTGCAGTCTTACCATTCTGACGTTCTTCTTTTGTAACTGCCTTCTTAGCATTGAAATTAGGATCATTGTCCATCTGATCTACTAACTCAGGATGGTAAATGCGTACCGCCAACATAGCATGTGGGTCTAACCCGTTCATAAATGCTTTGTACAGATTTTCATCACGGGAATATTCTGCAATTAGTCGTAATTCTGCCTGACTATAATCAACTTCAAATAAATAATAATCATCCGGTCTGGAACATGAATATAAATCACGAACCACAACCCCAATATCCTTCAATAAAGGGGTACCACGTGTTAAATTCTGTAAATTAGGGTTAGATGAAGATAATCTACCTGTTTCTGTACCATTGGGGTGAAAACTTGAGTGCACTTTGCCATCACTATAAATATTCTTAGTAATTCCTTCAAAATATGTACTTAAAGCCTTGGCATACTTACGACGAGTTAATACTTTCTTTGGAACAGGATGTAATGCTGCTAATTTTTCCAATACTTCTTCAGTTACAGCCGGATCATTCTTCTCTGTTCGATCTAATATTGGTAAATTGGCATATTCGTATAAATACTTACTCAACTGAATGTTAGAAGTGAATTTAACTGGTGCAGGTACATCTCCATCCTTTGGAATCATGGTATACTGTTCTAAATCTTTATCAATATCAACAATTGCCTGCTTTAATCTTGTTATACATTCTTGTCGATATTTTTCATCAATATAAAAACCTGTTTCCTCAACATCTAACAACATCCAACTAACAGGCATAAGGAAATTGACCAATAAATTATGCATATTCTCTTTTATAACTTCTGGCATCAACTTCAAGTAAACCTGTAGAGTAGCATCGGCGTCTGTACCAGCATACTTCACCAAAACATCTGGCGGAATAATGGCAAATGAATCAGATTTCTTCTCAGTTTTCTTTAAACCACAACTTGGTAAGGAATCTTCATAATTACCATATTCAGTGTACCGTTTAGCCAAATCCTTCAAACCATGAATACCAACTCGTTCATCTAAACAGTAACTAGCCATCATAGTATCAATTACTGAACCACGATCAAACTCAAATCCAGCTTTGTGTAATAATTTAACATCGAACTTGAAATTATGAAAAATCTTTATCTGGCTTGATGATTTGAACAATTTGGCTAATCGTTCTTTTACATCTGTACCAACCCACTTATAAGTTGGCATATTCAAACGATTCTCACTAACGAATGCCTTTATATCATCAGCATATGCTTTTCGTTTTGTCTGTAAATAATTCCTACAAAATTCATAATAAGCATCATCACCGACACACCAAGGCAAAACATATGAATAATTGGGCTTACAACTAAAGGCAATCATGATAATAAAATCGTCAATGAAATCCAACCCAGATGTTTCAATATCTATTGACAACCTTGTGCTTTGCTCAAACTCCTTCATCATAGCGTCAAACTTCTCATAAGTATCAACGTAAGTTACATTACTATAAGAGTTTGTAGCGTTACCACTAAGAACAGACTTGATAACTTTCAATGCATAAACTGTCTTTTCAGTATTACGAATATCTCTAAGAACATATGAAGGATGGAAACATGGTATAATCTTTACGTTGGGATAATCAGGAGACTCCATAACAGTGCCGTTAAGTTTAGTAATACCACTTTTCTTACCAGTAATACGTTTTAATGCTGTGGCACCCAACGGAACTATAATCTTTGGGTTAGCATCCTTAATGGCTCTTTCTACAATATGGAAACAGGCTTTTTCTTCATCACTTGTTGCTTCTCTATTGTTTGGAGGACGACACTGAACCACATTAGCTATGGAACAAACATTTCGATCAATACCTGCCATTTGTAATAATTCATCGAACTTCTGACCTGTTCTACCAATTAAAGGCTCAGTTCCAAACTGATCCTCTGTTTCTTCAGGAGCATCTGAAATAAACAATATGTCACAATTTGGAATAATCTTTGGTGGAACCACATGACAACGATTAACTGCAAGAGGACAACGAGTACAACCACGAAGATCAAAAGTCAACCAATCAATATCATCAACTGGTCGATCATCTTTCTTTTTCTTCTTCGTTTTAGGTGCTAAATCTGGTAAATCCATATTACTCGTCATATTTCTTTCGTATTGCTTCTAATGTATTAAGCATAGCCGTAGCACACTCAATTGCAATTTCACCTTCCTTACAAATTGTTATTCCTTCCCTGTTCTTACCAAAAGATTCAAGTACAGCAGCGTAGTCCACAACAGTTTTAGTCTGTTGTAAAAATGAATGCACAGACAAATCAAAAAGAATTTATTTCTTACTATTCATGTTTTTCTCCTTATTTCCTATTTATCCTAAGATATGTAATTCGTTCTTTCTTCAATTCAAGACCTGTGTATTTGTTCAACCTGTTAAAAATCTGATAAAACCAAACTGAGGCTTGTTGCGTAGTACATTTTGGACCAACAATCTGTCGAATCTCTTCCAGCAAAGTGTGCATTGCCTTATTGTTACTCTTTAGCATTAATTCTGCAACCTTGTACGTCTTTGTCTCTCGTGATTGCATAGCACACTTAGCCAACTCAACATGAACGTCCAAATCGCTAGTTTGATTATCCATTGCTGTAACCTTTAAAATACTCTCATTTAGTGCCTTATCCTTACCATATGTCAAACAATGTTTGGTAAGCTTCTGACAATGACCCAACTTAGACAAATAACAAGCATTACACCCCTCATCCTCATTCAGATAGCTGCCAAAACATTCATTCTTAATGGAAGACATTCGTTTGATTAAAGCAAAAGAGTATAACTCATTTAAATCAGTATTTGCAATATAAGGAATACCCTGTTCCTTAATCAACTTCTCTTTTACTTCCCTGCTAATGTCTTCATGCATCTGGTTTCTTGCCTTTTTTATAATCGGTACAATAGAATCCAGTACCTCTAAAGACAACTCCCAGACCACCAGTAATACATCGTTCCACGGTCTGTTTAGTACACTTAGGACAAGTCTTTTCAGGCTTAACCCTCATAGATTGAGTCCTGTCAAACTCATGCCCACAAGAAGAACATTTATAATGATAAGTAACCATTACTTCTTAAAATCACCTGTGATAATCTTGCTCTGTCCCTGTTTCGCAGGAACCGAACCTTCAGGAACCAACAAACGTGGCTTGCTCAATTCCTCAATCTGCTTCTTACAAGCTTCTTTATGAGCCTCTTCGTATTTGTCCATTGCTTCCTCAACCGTTGCAGCTTCGATTAAGAAATTAATAGGAACCACTCTGCCATTAATGGCAAAAGGCCCAACACCAATATGGGCAGATTTGGTAACCTTACCCTCAAGGTCCAATAGCTCCTTAAGAACTACTGTCTTTCCGTCTTCCTCATTCACAAACTGACGTTCTCGGACCTCTACAATCATTTTAATTCTCCTTGAAATCAAATGCACTATACTTACACTCATAATCAACATCATCAATTGTTACAAGCTCAACTTCAGCATCACTATCTCGTAACATCCAAAACTCTAAGTTATCCTCACAATACTTTTCAGTTGGTTGTAAAATTGCATAACCTCTGCAATCCATACCAATATAATTCAACTTTCTACCCCTAGTTGTAATAACGATCATTTAAGCACCTAAACTTGGTAACTGTAAAACCTGTCCACCATACTTCACTGATGCATCCAAATGTTTAAAAAGCTCTTCCTTCGGATATTCGTCAGGATCACCAAAAGGCAATTTGCAAATATAAGTGGGAAAAACAGAAGCAACGATATTAGCTTGCTTCTCCAGTTCCTCAATCGGCACGTCAGCATCATATAATAATATTACCTTTTCAAATCTACCCTGACTAGCCATCCATGTCACATGCTGCTTTTTAATAGTACTTCCATACGTAGCAATAGCATTCGGCCCAACATACAGAGCATCGAATACTCCTTCTGTTATTATAAGGGTTGGATAGCGTTTGGCAAGCGAAAAATTGAACGGAATTTTGGCAGAACCAACTCCATGCTCTTTTTCATCTGGATTTAGGACTTTTTTGTAAGCTTTACCAGTAATATCTCTGGCAATCCAATAAATAGGCTCCCCATTATCGTTTACGTCACAAATAATGAGTCTATTTCGGTATCTACCATGCCAACAAACCCCAATTCGATGCCTATGTACTAAATCTGGTGTCAAAGTCAGCAAAGATTTCCGATTTTTGATGTGTGGAACTGCTTTATACCCTAAAAACTCGTAACTCTCTGGTAATTCAATGGGATTTGTACTAAAATCAATCAATTTTTGGTCATTTTGCTTGAAATCTGCCAATGATTGACTAATATTATAAGGTTTTGCATCAATTTTACCTTGTAACATTAGGACAATATCGTTAAAAGGTAATTTTGTTATGTATTTTATGGTGTCAAAGAACGTTTTTGCTTGGTGACAACGAAAACAGCTTACCATTTTTAGTGATAAGCTGACTCCGCAATGCTTTTCTTTACCACAAAAAGGGCAAACGTCAAGAATGTACTCAGTCTTACCACCAACCCACTCAGGAATGTAGCCCTGACCCTGTAAAAACTCAATCATGTCAAAGCTATCTATCAAATAATCAATGTTAATAGACACCTACCACACCCTATTCAAATTAACTAGCTCTAGTTCCAGTATACAGCTTGGGCTTCTCTTTAATATTAAACTTTTCCTTCAACTTCTCAATAGCTTCCTGCACTTCCTCAAAATCAATTTCCTGTTCATCAAGAGAATCACCATCGGAACTAACGTCTGCAACAATGTACCCCACTAAATCATCACCACCATCAATAACCAAGTATTTAATATTCTTAATACCAAAATCATAATTATACAAAAATTCATGCCAAGTATCCTCTACACCATATTTTTCTAAATTCTTAATAACATAATCACTACCATGCTCTTCAATAAACTTTCGTTGCTCATCCTCAGACTCAGGCAATACCTTACTTGCCTTGAATCCAAAGACCACAAACGAACTACTAGAACTGTTACTCACGAAACCATTACGAATCTTCATAGCTATTCTCCTTTATCCATCATACCAAGATTCTTCATATGTTTTACAGGCAGGAACAGGTTTGTCTTTAAATACTTCCTTTAACTTCTCTTCAACACTCTTCTTAAACATGGCACCTGTTTCATCATCTTTAACAGAAGACCATGACCGACCAATATAGGTAGCATAATCCTGTTGATGGATTTCTAAACCTTCAATATAAGCATCGCCATACTTATCCTGTGGTAAAAATGATAAGTCTGCATCTTCATCCAAATGAATACCAAAAATACAAAAACTACTGGAACTACTGTTACTGACAAAACCATTACGAATCTTCATTTCTGTTCTCCTTTTAGGTATATGTACTATCTACGTAAACGCTATCACCACCAATTTCTTTTAAACTCTCAACAAAGTTTTTAAAAGCACACTCTAAACTAAATTTAGAAATAACTTCAGCGTCTCTCCACGCACGACAACCACACTCAGGACAATATTTAATATCTCCTTCTGGTAATTTATGGTCACAACCCCTTACTTTTGGTTGTTTTTCATTATACTTCCACGCAACAGTATGAAAAGAGTTTTTATAACTATCTCCTGTGGTAATCATCATAAGAACTAGCTTCTCACCACAAAATGTAAATTCCTGCTCACAAGCAGAAACAGCTAGACGTTCTTCCTCAGTACAAGTAGCCTTTGCTGCTTCTAATGTTTTCTTTTTTACAATAACTACAAAGGAACTTGAGCTACTGTTACTGACAAAGCCTTGTCTAGTCTTCATGGGTTATTCTTCTTTTCAGCAGCAGTATATGCTGTAGTCATATCAACACCCTGCCCACCTGTTCGATGTGACTGAGTATGAGCAGACAAAGCCAAATAAACACAACGAACACCACCACCAGTATGTTTAAAATTACAACTGGATGCTCCTGCAATACCATAGGAAGCACCTTCAGCAAATGCATCCTGATTAGCACCAAGGAACACAAATTCCCACTTCTTACCCTGCTGTGTCTTAATCATTTCCTGAATCTGTGACTTAGTGAAATCACTACTGGCATTTTCCTGCCCATCCGTAATAATTGCAACAATAACTTTCTTTGGTTGTTTCTTCTTAGGAGTGCTGTCAATACGACGATTTACAGCGTCAATCGTTCGGCCAACAGCATCTAATAAAGCAGTGCTGCCAGAAGGAACATAACTGTTATCATCCAAATCCTTAACATCCTTAATGGGAACACCGTCATAAAGTAAGCTGTACTCAGCATTAAACAATGCCAATGATACCTTAATATCGCCACCTAACTTCTTTTGGTCCGCTAGTAAGGTATTAAAACCACCAATAGTATCTGTGCGAACGCAACCCATTGAACCGGACTTATCAAGAACAACAATAAGCTCAGTGGGAACCTTCTTAGTCTTTACTGCCTTTTTCTTTGCCATTTTCCTTCTCCTTTATAAATTTTTCTAACTTTTCAACCCTTGACTCTAAACCAAAAATTATAAAACAAAGGGGAAAAACAATTCCTATTACAATAGGTAAATGTTCTAAAAGAAAGTTTAACTGTTGCATAATCATGAGTAATTAGCCGGTGGATTTAACAAATTATCCAAAATATTAAACAACTTCTGTTTAGCCAACTCAATATCCTGTTCTGAAACTGTATTTGGTGTATCATCATCAATATAACCATTTCTTCGATGCCATTGATGTTCAGTTTCTTCCTGAATAACTCTTGCAATAACTTCAACTGCTGCTTTTTCATATTTTGTCATAATTAACATTCCTAATCTTTAAACCTTTGGAGCTGCCCCTGTAAGTTTTGTATAAATTTCAATTGCTATAAGTTTTACCTCAAAATCATCATAAGTAACTTGTGGACCTTCACCCATTTGTTGCATTCCACTAATAAGATTTAATGCCTTATCCAATTTTAGATGAAGTTGATAACACTCTGCCATAGAGTGGTCACCATTACCCATAAAAATCTGGCTACTCATATTATTCTTTCCCAGTAATTGTCTTAATTACATCAATACTAACTTTAGTCATATTTTCTCTAACCCATTCTGGAGTTGTAATTGATGGAATAACACCCCACCGCTTATCATCTTCATAATAAGTATAGACCTTATTATTTTCAATTTTATAATAAAACTTATTATAAAAATAATACTTTACTTTTTCCTTCTTCTTCTCAGGCTGAATAACAAGCTTTACAACTTTTAAGGCGTAGTCACCCTCACAATATTCTCTTGCTTCTTTACGAGAAGAGAAAGTTCGTTCAAATAAATAATCACCTACAGTATCATATGCTCCCCAACAATGCTTTGCCATTTTAATCTCCTTATGATTCATTATACAGACAAACTTTGAAATGTCAAGAAGAAAATATTACTAAACTGGCTCTATACTATCTTTTCCTCTTAATTCTTGCTTAAATTTTTCCCTCTCGCACTTAAGCTTTTTTCTCTCCATAAATTTATCAAACATTAGTTGTCTTTTAGCATGAATTTTTTTAAACATAAATTTCGGGCTAACATCAATAAATGCATCACAAAAACCTGTGAACATGTGGTATAAAAAACGAAAATAAAGATAAACTCTGCCAAGAAAATTATTATACAAATTAGGATATAATGCTTTTTGTAAATCAAACTTTAAATTTGATCTTATCCACATATGAAAATAAAACATTATCTTAAGATGAATTACGTATGCTCTTAATGTACTTAATTTAATTTGTTTCTGCACCACTATCTTTCCTTTATGTAATAAATGCTTGATACATTATATTTACACCAAGCATTTATTACAACACATCATCATTTTAGTATCAGCCGCTTATTAAATTACTTATAAATAGCAAGATAAACTGTTTCTTTGGAACAACCCACAATATCGGCAACCTTTTCCGCATCAGAATATATACTATAAAGACTCCTAATTCGTTCACGTGAAAACTTCTTTGGCCACGGCCTATTAATATAAACTGTTTCTTTAGTGCATTCTTTTGGTCGTGGCAAACCAGCTTTTGCCATTTGAATCAGAACAGACTTCATCTTTCGAGTTTTCCACGCCTTGACTGCTGCATCATGCCTAGCCTGCTTCTTGCGACGAATCGTAACCCATGCCTTCTTTGCTGCTTTTTGCATCTTTGTCATTTTCTCTCTCCTTTATCCTCATCAAATTATACAAGCAACTCTTGAAATGTCAAGCACAAAATTTTGCTACAGTTGTGATAAATTCAGTTCTCCTATTATCGTTTTTCGATATATAGGACTTACTGAACAATTCACATGGTAGCACATGTCCCGATTGTTTAATTGCTGCTGCTAGATATATCTCTGTTGGCAATGATAGGTTAGTATGTAACCCGGAAATTTTTGCCTGTTGTAATAACTGCTTATTAATCTCACATGTATCATGGTGACTACGACCTCTTCCAAAAGTCAGAATCATGGTAGAGGTAAGATTTAGCATGTTTGCTTCAAGAATCTTAAGAATACCATGTTTGTAATGATTTTCATAGTCAGGTTGTGATAGAAAGTCAAGGTAGATCAAATCAAATGGTTGCCCATCAGACTGCCAATAGGCTTCATCCAGCGCACGTGAGAGGGGTTCTGGATGCTCTGTAGTCTTCATGCCTTTAAGGATTTGACGGTCTGGATGCTGGCATAGTTTGATTTCCTTATGCACATCGTAGGAATCATTGTGCTGCTCTACAGAGTTATCTTCGATTGCAAAGAGGTTAGAGGCTGGAACACCATTCTCCACTAGATAAAATGCCTCATGCCCAAATAGATTAGGCATCAGTAGTGCTCTGAAATTCTTAGAGAGTGATAAAGATTCTAGAATAGGGTGTAGAATCTTATCCTTCTCTTTACAGAAGGTATCACGAGACTTACGAGATTTACTAAATAATGTTTGCATTATTTAAATTATATTTTTTCTGGTAAAATATTAGGATAAGGAACACCTACATTACTTGGATGTATATTTCCAAAAGATGCAATACATTTTGGACAACCGCACATTAATTGTGCAATACAATCGTTACTTTCCAAACTTATAGGTTTTATTTTTGCTTGCCAATTACCTACTATTAAATCTACACCAACACATAAAGGTAAAATTTGTGCAACGTGGGCCACTTTTGGGTCAGAAGTTTCTGACAAAAAAGTTTGTACTTTTTTTGCTTCTTGAAGACCCCTAGTAATGGGACACTTTCCTTTAGGTATTCGTCTAGATATACATAGAAAAAAATGTTTATATAAATCATATCCTAATTCTGAAACAATGGAATTCCTAATTTTTATCAGTTGCTCTGTGATTTCTTTTTGTTTTGTTTTATTTTCAAAACAATTTTCTAACAGTAATTTATGCTGCTCACAAAAAGTAAGCAGGGGGATAAAGTGCTCAAAAATATCTCCTTTTTCAATACTATGTATAAGTTTTGAATTTTCTTTAAGCCAAGGAAAGCGATTCATTATTTTTCCTCCTGTTTAACTAAAAAACTTGCCATCCCATTTCCAATTAGGTAATTCTTCTAATAGCTTAATTCTTTCTAGTGTCATTTTACCTCTCCCAAAACCTTTTTTACTTTTTCGTTGTGTACTAATCCATAAACCCAAACTTTTCTCTATTATATCTTTAGATTCTTTGCTTGGATATTTTTTATTAGTTTTAATAAATTTTTTTAATTCATTATATTTATTAAACCATTTTTCATTTAAATCCAATTCCCACCGCCAATTAAATAACTGTTCAAGTAATTTAATTCTTTGTCTTATTAATTTATTCTTTTTCTTCATACTGCGTTGAGTATTAATCCACGTATAAAGTTTGTTTTCTTTTTTATTTTGTGTAGGAAATCTGCTATTAACTTTAATGAACTGTTTTAATTCATTATATTTAATATTCCAAATTTTATCTAAATCTAATTCCCATTGCCAATTAGGTAATGATTCCAACAATTTAATTCTCTCCCTTGTTAAGTTATTACGCATTTGTCCTTTTTTAGCAGCCCGTTGATTTGAAATCCAATACAAAATTTTTATTTCTTTTTTATCTTTAGAAGCATAAGTAGGATACCTATTATTAATATTAATAAATTCTTTTAATTCATTGTATTTTTCATTCCAAATATCATCTTTTGTAAAAAACCAATCAGGTCTTATTTGTTTAATAATATTAACAAAGTTTTTGTCTCTAAGCATATATTGATATAGAGCGCAACCTAAAGCAGTAGTCATTTTTGGTTTTTCTTTTCCATTTTTAGCCAATTCAAGTATTTTTTCTCTTTGGATATTAGCTTTATCAAATTGTGTAATAAACCAATCAGGTCTTATTTGTTTAATAATATTAACAAAGTTTTTATCATAGCACGGACTATTCATACTAATATAAGCACTAAACCTACTGCCTAATATATCATTTTTATTTGGGCGTTTCGTTCCTTTTTTAGCCATTTCAATAAGTTTTTACTTGTTGATTTCAACGCTGTCTTCAAACCAAGCTGGTTGTTTATTTTTAATTTTTTTTGTAAATTCTAAATCAAATTGTGCTTTTTTAGGGTTTGTATAACAGCATAAAGCAGACCCAAGTACACTGGTTACATCTGGTTTTTGAGACTCTTTAGGCATATTTAATAGTTCATTTTTCTTTTCATTAACTTTATCATATTGTGTTATAAACCAATCTGCCCTAAGTTGTTTAAGATTATTAGTAAAATGTTCATCATACATTGCTGAGTTCTTATTAGTATAAGAAAAAAGATTATGTAAAAACTTTCCTGTAGTATACTTCTCCCATATCTTATCCTTTATGGCTTGCTCAATCTGCTTTTCATCTTCCCAAAGTTCCATAATTACTTACTCCTAAACCATTGTGGTGCCAACTTACGAATCTCAATATCAAATTGCTCGTCATAAGATTTACTAGTCTTACACGTATAATTAGCCAAAAAAGAATGTAGTTTTTTCTCAGTTACATAATTAGGTCGAGATTCTTTATTTATTGCACGTCGTAGCAATTCCTGCTGTGCTTGATTACCTTCAAATGATTTGCCTTTAAGAAACCAATCAGGACGTACTGCCCGAAGTTCAGTTTCAAAAGTGGGAAAAAATCCCTTCCTAGATAGATGAAAATATGAATAAATAAGATGCTTCTGCTTTTTATCTGGCTTTGGTTCTCCGTTTTTTGCCATTTGTAAAAACTGCTCTCTATTTTGTGCTCCTGTATCTTTTTGTCTAATAAGCCATGAGGGATTAATTTTACGAATAGTATTTACAAAGTTAACATCATATTCTCCCTCTCGTTTGCGAGTATAACGATAAAAAGCTTCAGTGAGTTTATTCCTTTTACCATTACTATCTTCAGATTTTGGTTTTGAATTACCATTTTTTGCCAAGGCTATAAGTTTCTTTTTATTTACTCGTGCACTATAACCAGCAAACCATTCTGGACTTAACCTTTTTAACACCTTTTTAAAATTAACATCATAACAAAAATGTGAAGAAGATAAATAATGGTCCAAAACTCTACTTAATTGTTTTTCTGTATATTTTTCCCAAATTTTATCCTTTACAGCTTGTTCAATTTGTTTAGGGTCTTCCCAAAGTTCCATAATTACTTACCCTTACATTTATAAGAAGGTCTTGGAAGTCCTGCCTTAGCCATTGCAATCAAGGCAAGTTTCTTCATTTCTGCATCCCTATCCTCTACACCACTTTCCTTCCTAATCCAAGCCTCATAATTTTCCATACCAAGAGAAGTAATGTCAAATCCATCCCTATTAGCAAAAATATTACCATCTTTACCAATCTTAGGACGATTAGAACCACCACGTTGTGCAATAGTTCTAATTCCGCAACAAAGCCTCATAACCCTAGTACGCATCACCTGATAATCAATAAACACTGCTTCACGTTTAACCAGACAACAATCAGCATCAGTTTCAGATGGCAACCTCATAACACGTCCAAGAGCCTGTAGCAACTTATTCTCAGACTTAATTCGTGCAATACAATGACAATACTTCAATCGTGGAATGTTAATCGACTCCACACCCAACATCACTGTAACAAAGCCAATACACTCACCAGAATTTAATTTCTGTTGAATTGCTTCGCGTTCTTTTGGAGGAATTCCATCAATACCTAATTTCTTATCACCTGAAACGTAAGCAATAAATCCTTCGTATCCAAGACGCTTATTTAGAATATTACAAAGGTCCGTTGCTTCGCTTTGACGTGACACAAATACAGCATGTCCAGCAGGTTTCTTAGCTCCCCGCTCCTTAGCACTCTCTTCTTCCAACTTAACTGTCTTCAAAATTCCATCAGCACACAAATCAAGATATTTAAGTAGCTTCTTTCGTGCCATTCGTAACAAAACCATTTCACTACGATTAACAATCTCTTCATCATTAACTTTAATATCAATTGGAACACTCATACCATACAGTGAAGACAAAGAGCCTTCCAGAATCAACTGTTGAGCAGTAACCTTAATATCTGGTGTGTGTTGCCCAAAGGGTGCCTTACCATCTGCACGTCCATAAGTGCCTGTAACCGCCAAAACGTGTGCACCTTGTGTCATTGCCTTCTTACGAATAATCTTTTCAACTTTTCCAATAATTGCAGTTTCGTTTTCAGGGTCATGTGGAATACGGTGAACTTCATCAATGATAACAAGTCCAGCCTGTCCCAATGCTCCACTAATTACTACATCTGAAGCACCCTTAACAACGTCATAAGGTGTAACAATGTAAACCATTGCATTCGGTGGGAATAGTTCCATACTCGTATTATATCGTGCATAAATGTACGATTCTGGAAGAATTCCCATGTGTTGGGTCAGAACACGCTTAAACTCCTTAACGAAGTGCACCATAGCATCACGTTTAGGAGAAATGAATACAACTCGTTTACCATCCTTAAGATAAGGAAGTGCAGCAGTAGCAGTAAGAATAGTCTTACCACCAGCACAGTAAATCTCTGCACCTACAAGTTGTTGCTTATTAAGGAGTTCTGGCAATTGGTTAACAACCGTTTGCTGGAATCCACGAAGAACAATAGGCTTATTCTCAGGAGTCCAAGGGTTTATAAGGTGATTATGCTCTAATACCTTATAAAGACAGTCAAAACTCTTATCCGTCTGTGTTTGAATAGTTTCCATAAATAACCCTTTCTACTTAGTATTATAATAAGAAGCTAAGGAATTGTCAAGAAGAAAATGCAAGCTTTCTAGCATAGCTATCATAATCAGCTTGACTTGGATTATAGAATAGCATTCGATTATAATCTGTATGAATGGTATAGGTATAACCGCAAGCCTGATCACGATATGCATCCAAATAAATTCGCATTTTATTGGCTTTCTTTTCAGCGTCAGTTACATTTAATGTAGCCAAAAGATCAGCAACACGTACTTTACTATAACAGTCAGCCAAATTTTGCCTTGTGTAGACGAAATTTTCATCAATTCTAGGATTCGACCCCATTGGTGCACGTGTAACCTGTGAAGCAGTCCACATCACCACATTATATGTATTGGCAATGGTTTTCAAATCCCGATAAACCGACTGCTGATCCAAATATGTATTACCTTCTCCACCCTTTCTTGGAGTTAGCAAATCACCATAGTCTACAATCACCAAATCAGGTTTAAAGTTATATTTTGCAAGATTATCCAACTCTTCTACAATGTGCAATGGAGTCCTATCAAAATCCAACATATTACAAACTACCAATGAATTACCATACTTCTCATAATTCCTATATGCTTCCTGTGGAATGGCATTATGAACTACATCAGTATAAGATTGTAACAGGAATCGTGAATCGTAACGATCATCCGTCTGTCCATCACGTCCCTCAAGATTAATATGCAATACTTTATAATTTCCATGATATCGCATACAAACATAAGCACCAACATTCATAAGGAAAATAGACTTACCAACTTTGGCATCTGCAACAACGACACCCATTTCGCCTTTGGCTAGTCCACCACCTGTCTGACTGTCTAATGGGAATACACCCATTTCAATACGTTCTACACCCTGTTCAAAACAACTTCTACGAGTAATACGTTTTTGAATGTCATTAAAAAAGAATGTTCGTTTTGGTGGTTCCAAGCTTACTTTGTTACACACGTCAATAACCTCCTGATTAGTTGTTAGTGCACCATCAATGTCATTCTTTTCATACTGGGACTTAATCTTGTCGTATCCCCGAACGAAAATATGACGTTTTATGAATCGTGTCAAATTGTCCAACAAGTATTCTTTGTCTGTACTGCTGTCAATGTCCCTAACTTCCTTCAGAACCGTAATATACTGTGGCCATTGATCCTGTGGAAGTGTTTCCTGAATGAAATTAATATAAACATCAATTGTGATACCCTTATCATATTTTTTGTAATATTCTACCATCTTCTTATAAATCCACTGAAGCTGTTCAGTGTCAAAGAATTGTGGTTTAGCATGTTCAATAATTCGACCTAACATTAATGGATCATTTAACAACAAATTGAGTAACTTCTTTTGAAACTCAATACCAAATGGAAAACGTTCTTCTTCTGCCATTCAATTAACCCTTCTTGTAAAATCTGGTTGTGGCTACATGATAGCCTTCGTTTAAAGCCTCTAAATCTTTATTTAAATCATGTGAATCTTCTGGATGCCTGATAATCTCAAAAGCAACAGCAACATCTAAAATCTTTTCTGGAATTTGTGCTAATACTTCAAAAATAGTTGGTTTAAAAAATCCATAATAAGACCATGAATGATACGTTTTAAAATCACCACAAGGAATAATACCTTTTGCCTCTGTTGTAAATTCAGCACTCCATGTATAAGCCACACTGTACAAATTAACAGGTTTAATATACATTAAAACATCATTGTGCATAATTACAGGTTTTATAATCTCTGCTCGTCTGTTAATTTCTTCTTTTGATACTATTGGAATATATTTCATTAATTAGACTCTCCTGCAAGCCACTCTGGTACGTCCACCATATCTACTACTGTACCTTTTTTATCATGCCAGCAATCACCACAATAATGAATCTTACCCTTAGTCATAATTAAATGACACCTGCTTGATGCATGATTCTGATTACACAACAAAGATGGTGTAAATGTTGGTAATTCCATATTTCCATCAAAAATCCAAGGTGGAGTAGTGTAAGCATGAGCCTCATTACAACCGGGACACCAGAACCAAAATTGATACCCCTCTTTGTCTCCGTCCTTAAAATGATGTTTTACTATTTTCACTTCTTACTACCTTTCAACACACTAAGAAAATCTTCTGTCTCAATCAACTCTTCATCAGGATTCACAACCTGATTCACAAAGCTTTCTTTTCTCTCTAACAGTTTACGAACCCATTCATCTACCGTGTCCTCACAGTTAAGTACAATCAGGGTTGACGTACCTTTTGCATCACGTCTTTGAATTCTTCCTCTCGATTGTGTTAGAGTTAGAAGAGACAACGGTTCATCTAAGTAGATAGCCGTTCTAGCTATACCCAAATTTGAACTGGCAGAGATTTCATCGTCTAAAATACTTGCGAGAATCCTACAACCTGACTTGGGATTTATAAAATCTTCAATATTCTTACTTCTCTGCTGCATTGTAAGACCATTCGCAATACCGGCATTCAAAGCAGCACCATAACCCTCTGAATACTTGTTAACTACCATATCCAATGCTGGTCTAAATGAAGACCACACTATCACCTTCTGCTTTTTATCATCTAGAATCTCAGATAACAAAGCATCTAACGCTTCAAACTTTGCTGACTTCTGTGTTTCACCTAATAAGAATGGATGAACTAAATACTGTCTCAACCGTAAAGTCTTGGTAATAATAGAGTTAAGGTGTAATGCCTTCTCTGGATTTGCAGCTATTTCCTTGTATGTTTCTTCCTTAATTCTATCATATACTGCACGTTGTTCCTCACCAAGTTCTGTCTTATGAATAGTCAACATCGTTTCAGGGAAACCTTCAACGTCATCGTGTGTTTTTCTAAAAGTCCACATATCTACCAAATACTTTAATTGTTCAAGATTCTTGTAACCTTTAATAATCGGTACTTTCTGTCTTCGGCCTTTTGGCTTGATTAAAATCTTCTTACAAAAGTAATTTTCAAACCGTGTCTTCGCTGGAACCACCAAAGGATTCAAAATCTTAAGAATACTATAGACTTCAATTGGTCGTTCAGCTACCGGAGTACCTGTCAATGCATAACGGTACTTTGGTTTCCACGAATCTACAATTGCATGTATAGCCTCTGACCGTTTAGCATTCATATTCCTAAAGATATGTGCTTCATCTAAAACTACAAAGTTGATCGGCAGTGCACACAAAGAACCTACAACCAACTCAGACAACAAACAATCGTAGTGTACAACCAGAAGGTCTTGAGTAAAGTTGTCAATGTCTTCCATCACCTTCTCAGTACCATTACGAATAATCTTATAGGTGTAATTAGTGTGCTTTATAATCTCGTTCTTCCAAGTCAGCTTACCATTATTGGTTACAAAGATAATACCTGCTGCCACCTTTTTCTGATTATGTAAGATATTGTACGCTGACAATGCTGATAATGTCTTACCAATGCCGACTGAACAGGCATTAATACCCTGTTCACGAAACAATAGGAAAGAAGTAGCTGACTTCTGATCAAAGAATGGTACTGATCTTAAATTAGGATTAATCTGGTCATTATACTTACCATTTTTGTAATTATCTATCTCTGATCGTAAAACAATATACTTCTTACAAATATCCAATGCCATATCTGAATAATTAAAATTAATCGGAACATTGGAAGTATTTAACAAACTACGAAGAATGAAAAAATCACAAATAGAAGATGTATACTTTCCATCCCTACCGATTTTGAAAGTCAACAATCCCTGCAACATGGCAAGGATTGTTGGACTATCATGCTGCTCCTGTTGATATGTAATGGTACAATGTTCAGGAGAAACTATGAATTGTTGTATTTCCTGCTTAATATCAATAATCATCAATTATTCTTTAACAAATCGACCCTTTGAATCTCTTTTCTGCTTTTTTTCATCAACAAGGTCTATTTGATCAACCTTTGAAAACTGACTCTTTCTATTTGTAAGCTTTGTTCGTGGTTTTACTACTTTTACATTAGTTACAGCTAATTCATAAACTGATTTAATAGTTGGTCCATATGAATTTTTAGCCTTACTAAATTCACTTTTACCCCGCTTCTTTATTTTAATTTTTACTTCTGACTGAGCACCACCAGTCATTTTGAGAAAACCAATTAATGTTTTCTCAAATGCTTCCATTGCCTTTTTTCGTTGATTCTCAAGATCATCAACATTGTGTTTCTTACTACTTGTCATCATTCTTCTCCTTGTAAACAAAGGTATTTATGTTTCGCACCCCAAAATTGCCATACATCATCATTTTCATCTACGAACATGTAGGAGACACTTACTCCAAAATCAGTCGTTACAGAAAGCTTTTTAATTTGTTTAATCTTGTAACCAATTAAATAACCTCTTGAATCACCCTTAAAGATGGTATCACCAGCTTTAATATCATCAATATCCTTCATTACAAAGTTCATAGCCCACCACGTACCAATTTAGTCAAATACTCATCAGAATCCTTCTCATTTGAGAAAATAATATCTGCTGCCTCAAGAACAAAAGCGTGTCGATGAATATTATCTTCTTCCATAGCAAGAATGGAATGCTTGCCAAAATGGGATGCCCATGCCAACTCCATCACAGAACCAATAGATACAGCCTTACAACCAACAAAACTCGCGTACACAATGTCTGCTGAAGCTACCATCCACTTATCACGCTCATAAATAGCATGATTTGTAGATGCTGGATGCTTATCATAACCATGTGCACGAAGTGCTAATTCATTACGAAGATAGTTCTTACCTGTCATTGGACAAAGAACATCCAAACCCAAATAATTCTTACAAAAATCAACCTTGGTATTGTAATAAGCCACAACCTCTTCATACGATAATCCACTAATGGGATGGATCAAATAAATCTTCATTTCTTTTTCTCCTTGTCCACTTTAACCTCTTCCACACACTGTTCCAAATAACCCTGTAATGCTTCCATATTCTGTTCAGTAAAATTTGCACGAACACTAGATGGAGGTAAAGTATTGGTATCCACAAACTTAATAAAGAAAAAACATGCTTTTACAATTGCGGAAGGAATCTTATCTTCTAAATCACTTCGGTTATCCGCGAACCAATCTAAAGCAACAGTTTCCAAACTTCTAGTTTCCAACTTCTCAGTTAAATCGTCATTCCACTTCTTCCAATCCTTCTCTGTGGAAAATTCTGCCACGTAAGCCTTTGCGGCTTTATAAATACCATCCTTATACTTACTCCACACATCTACCTTATCACTGCCGAAAACGCTGATAGACAAAAGAAGTAAAGGTAAAAGCTTTAGCATTCATTCTCCAATCATATATAGAATATCCCACATGGATACTCTTATGAAGATTATACTGACTCAGTTGGATTTGTCAAGCGAAAATTAATTACTTTGAGAAGTGTAATATGTAACAATTTCACCAAGCAAGACTGTTGTTCCAGATGCATAGGATATTGGTGCAGTCATTGTTAATTCTAAATCAAATGGATAATTAGGTGCTAAATTGGTTTGATCAATACCACTTATGGTCATGTATAATGAGCCTTCACTTCCTGACACAATGTGCAAATTTGCACCTTGGTATGGAGTCCACGCATTGCCAGCAGCATCTATAATTCTGGCAGTTAATTTTGGGTGTTTATAATAGTAATAAAGACCATTATGCATTACTTTATGGTGAACTTCAATCTTATCCAATTTATCATAACCTTGTGGCATATATTGTCTTATAAATATTTTCATATTAGGAGATTGTACATAAGTAGCACCACGATATCCAGTATTGAATTCACGTCTCAACGTTGGTCCATTTTCCAAGTCAGTATTATAAATAACCCTATCTAATGAATCACCATATGGTGTTGGTTGGAATGCCTGTCCATCATATTTAGGGAACAATGATGATGTGCCTTCGGCTAAATCCAATAAAGCATGCGTGTGATAAGCAGAACCGCCGGACAGAGAAGTTTTGCTTATTAATTTTGCTAATATATATGGATAGACACCATCCATCGTAATTCCGCTACCCAAACTAATATCATCATGGAATGAAGAGCCAGAAACAGACAAACCAGAATAGGTAACAGAACAATTACCAATAACGGCTAAATTAGAAATAGTATATTCATTTTGATGCATTAAACCATTTGGAAAACTTCCAGATAAAATATTACCTGATATACCAGAAGCAATAATTTCGCAACCGACCCCAAGCGTTGCTGTTGTTTCATACGTAATACTATTTTTGTACAATATATTCGGCTGTCCTGATGCAACACTGGAATCCCAATTAAACTGATTAATAATTTCCAATCCTGACGTATTCAAATACTGTTGATTTAAAATAAGACCATGCGGGTCTTGCCCATTAAATACGTGGTCTGAAACAATGGTAAAAGGTGTCTTATTAACTGGATTTAAGTTAATTCCAATACCTGACGTAAATGTGGCATATAATACACTTCTATTATCTGGTGGATTTGGATTGTCTACCGTAAACTGTGCTGTGACATCTCTGAAAGCAATTGAACTCTTGTACCCAAAATTGCTTTCTCCTTCTTCGACCAATGACAACCACAACCAATTAGAACCTGTCTGAGACAATCCAGACCATGATATCTCAGTTCCAATTTGATCGAATCCAACAACAATATTATTAATAATTGCTAAAGGATATGTGGCTTTAACAATCAACATATTTGCTGCGTGATTATGTGCTTCTTCAGCAATGCCGTCTGTAGCCATAAAACTGAGTCTGCCATGAGTTCTTAACAGACCAACCAACGTATTCTCAATAATTGTAGCTTTTGTCTTTTCATCTTTAGATGAGCGTTTATATGTTCCGTCTGGTAAAATATTACCTGCTTCTAGATATGGAAGATTATAAACGGGTGTCTTACCCATGTAATAAAATGGGGTTAAATCAGGTCTTGTACCTAAACCACTTAGTAATGAACCAACACCAGAAATCATTTTAAACCCCCATTAAAGCTGTTTGAATAGTCAGATGTGCATTAGTAATATCTGTTGATTCAACAGTATAAAACAAGTGCTCACCAGCAGTTAGCAAATCATTATACACTGGCAAAAAGAAACTATAAAAACCTAATGGTACTGTTAAAGCAGATTCAAATAGTTTAGTTATTAAACCACTACTCCCTACTTTATATAATGCAACTGATACCTCTCCTTCTGCATCATTATTTTCAAATACAGCCATAGCATTACCTACCTTGGAAATACCACTTAATATAGGAATAGGTACATCAACCATTCCTACTGCACATGTTGCAATTTTCCTTACATAATCAATTGTTCTTGTAAATCCAGAACCAGTACCATAATACTTACCTACGCCACGCACAACAGGATTTAACGGTTGTGCTGGAATCGAAACATCTGGTCCATAATAATATGTCATAGACCATGAATTTAATACTCCTGTAAAATCAGACCAATTATAAATAGATAAAACCCAATTAATCGTGGAAGAATTTTTTATCAATGAAACCCAATTAGATAACGGATATGCATAAACCTCTCTATTGGTTGGGTATGTAATATCAACTAAATAAAGATTACCATGATAACTATTATGCAAACATGTTATATTGTCCAATTCAGTAATAGTATCTGGCCCAACAAAAATATTAAGATTTTTAGAGCCATCAGATGGTGGGGTTACAGATAACGTAAGGTAAACATTTGAAAGAGTATCAATACTGATATCTGTTGGTACATCAATAGACAGAGTACTCTGTGTCAAAGTAGGAATTGACCCTACACCTATTGATTTTGGTACATCTATGGAACTAAATGATCTTTCTGGCATTTTATATCCTGTAGGCTATTAATTGCACTGAAGCATCCTGTGAACCAGATGCAATACTATCAATTGATACTGAAATAATATCATTTGCATTAATGGTTTTGTTATAAATAGTTTTAGTATCAGTCTGGAAACTTGCACCACTGTCACTAAAATTAATAAATGGCTTTTCAGTACCAGCCAAAATATTTGTTGGTGTAGCTCCAATTGCTCCTGTATTCAATGAGAAAATAGAAACACCAGACAATCCAACACCCTGTGTAGCAATAACCTTATCAATTCTTAATGCATATGGTGTAGAACGTAAGGCATCCCAATTAGCTTCTGGTGCTGTTACTGCACCCGCTTGACTCCACTCAAACTGAATACGTTCACCAATAGTAGGAACATACCAAATATTAATATCACCCAAATACGCATGAACACCTGAAACAGTCCATAATCTGTTTGTTATTGTGATTGGTTGACCAGCAACCAAATTACCACCAGAGAAGTAAAGAGTTGTGTCAATAATACCACTGCTGGATAACTGTGCTGGCGTAGATGTAATAATTAGTGGTGTATTGTCCTTGTCAGCAATTGTAAGATTAATATTATTACCAGATAAAACATCACCCATACCATGTCGCACAATAACACGATCTAGTCTGTCAAAATCCATTGGTAATCGAATCTTGGTTTGAGTAAATGCAGCAGTACCAGAAGTAGCCCTTGGGAACCAATCATACATATTATCTTCATAAACACGAACAGGTGCAAATACACCATAAATACCGGAAGTGGCACCACCAGAAAGAACTGTATTTCTATATTCTGGACTTAGATTAATCGTCTTAAGATTGACGCCTAATGAACCCAATACGTGTGTGTGTAATGCATCTGCATTGCTACCATCAATCAATCCAATACCTACACTTGGATCAAAACCATCAACAGTAACACCAGAGGCAAGTTCCATATTCTTTCTAAATAAAGATTTAGAATATACGTCTAGCCCTGAGTAAATTTCAGCAGTACTTGCAGTTAAACTATCACATTTCAAATTTTGAATAATCATTTCATTAAATGTAATATTACCAAACAAAACAACGTCACCAGATAATGTAAAGTTTCCAAGAACTGTCAAGTTACCAGAAATTAAACCATTACCGGAAATTAGAAGATTATCAACCTCTAAAGCCCGATAATATAAATATCCTAGGACATTAATACCGGAACAAACCACAAATGACTGATTTAATATTGATCCATGTGGGTCTTTATTATCCGCAATGTGATCACCCAAAATTGGAATATTAATACGACCCAAAGGATTCTTATCAACAATAGATGATCCCGGCTCATCCAAATACATTGTAGCAACTAATACTGCATCTTCTGGTATCAACCCTGTTGTATTGGCACCAGTTAAAACTTTCTTATGAAGACGTGTTGAAACAGTTGAATTCTCTACTAATTGAACATATAAGTAATAAGTATTACCATTAACCAAACCATCCCATGACAATGCCTCATCACTATAAAAATAAATCTGATTAATAAAACCTTCTACTGCGGGTTTTCCTTCAGCCTTGACTTCTGTTAGAATTGCCTTGTAATTTAAACCAGAAGCTACCAATGACCAATTACCAGAACGAACAATTCCATGTCCACCTGAATGAGCACGAACACCACCATATAATTCATTCTCTATAATACGAGCAGTACGAAAATCCTCATTTGGAGAAATGTAATCTCCAAGTGCAGGAGTTCTCAGCTTATAAACACTAGTTTCATTTCCGTAATCCATGACTAATCTCTCTTATTCGGTGGTAAGTTAGGATCATAATCAATTGCTGTTTGATCCAAAGTCTCGCAACTAAATTGTGAAGTCAATAATAAATCACTGACATTAATAGACAAATTATGTGCAGCCACAATTACATCCATTCCATTCACACCTGTTTCATCTCTACCAGATTCATCTATAGTAATTACATGATATGGAAATACTTCTGGATGTCCCCAAGACTCAAAGTTTTCCACACCCCTGTATCTAATAGACCTACGAAGCATTTCACTTGCTGCTAATTGTAATAATCGCACATCTTCCCATTTAGGATTTCTCATAAATGCTGCGCGTCTCCACGGACAGTGTGCAAAATCAGTCTGGTCATTAGGCCAACCAGCCTTAGCCCCAACAGAAATATGTGGTGACCATTGCCCCTTTTCACCACCGGGAGTACCAATTTTAGGACCAAGCCACGTAAGCCCTTGTAAAAACACATAGTTACGAGTATCAGCAGTATTGTATTCTACATTCATATTTCGAGTTATTTCATTAAAATCACCACAATCTGATACTTCTTTAAAAGTTTTACTAATATTATCAACAATAAGCTTTGGTGGACCATAAACAAGATTACCCCAATTATTAAAATACATATACCAATTAGAGAAGGATCGTATTTCTTCCATACAACTCCAAATTGGAGTACCCATTTGGAATGCATAATTTGGTGAATCACCCGCCATAATCAATGCCATAGGCAATCGCATATGTAAATAATCTGAAGATATGCCCTGCTGATTAGGAGTAAAGGATTGGTTAACATGTCCCTCAAAACAACCACCTTGCATGATTTGAGAATTACCAGTTAACAAACTAGCAATAGTAGTACCATTACCAGTTACAGGATCTTGGTAAAGATAAAATTCATCATCTGCCAAGCCAGCATAACGTGCAAGATAATACATAGCTGCAAGGTGGCACCAACCATCGAAAAAGGGCAAGTTTACAGCATATTGCTCTTTCAACTTCTTGCTTCTATCTTCACAGGTTAATTCAACAGTTGATTGAGATACACCAGAACGTGTATATTTGTAATTAGTCACATAACCAGTAAAAACACGATACAATAAATTATTGTATCCTAATTCTATCTTAATAGGTTTGATACCAGTAAATGTATCCCGTCCTTCACGGTGAGTATATTTACCACCAGATGCATATTGGCAATTTGCTGAATCACGCCTGTTATTCAAAGTAATACTTGCTGAAGAACCTTCCACTGCCTGACTGACATTAATATTCAAAAGATCACAGTTATCAATATCTGGATTAGGACTATAATTTATAGTTTCTAAATTCTGTAAGAAAAATATTTGAGACATGTATACAGCAGGAGAGTAGATGCTGTTTATTGCTGCTTTCATAAACTCATCTCCTGTTGCTCCAATAGTAGGAACTATATTAGGAGATAATTTAATTTTATACAAATAAGAACCAGTACCAGCACTTAACAACTCGTAATCAATTTTACAACCTTTCAAATAATCATACAATTTATCTTTGTCATTTGGATCAGGAAACTCTATTGTTCCTGTTCCACGTGAGCCAACTCCGTACTTTCCTACGTAATGAACGTTTACCACAGTATTATCTGGCTCTTCAGATAAACCCATAGGTGGACTAACCAACTCACCAGAATATGGATGCACAACAGGAGAGAATGCAAACGCTCCTGAACCACATCGGAAGGTCACCATTATGGGTGATTCAGGAATCATCACCGGATTAACAAGATCAAATGAGGCGACTCTATTTGTCAAGATTTTATCAGAAGTCAACTCACCTTTTAAAACATAAATACATGTGCCAACAGGATATATAATTAGTTTAATTTCTGAAAAATTCTCTTCAGACGTATCAACCTCTAAACTCTGTAATGGTCCTAATTGTTTGCCTTCTTGAGATAATCTAAGTTGACCTGTCTTATAAACCGTAAGAGTATAACCGCCCCAATTAATATCAATTGCAGGAACTAAAATATTAGAAGAAGATCGTTGTATAATATCAACCTGATCTGGCTTTTTCTGGTCTGATTTCTCAAATTGATCAACTTTTGAATTAACTTCTGATTCAAGCGTACTTTCATTTTGCGTTTTATCCAATCCAAAAAAATCATATAACGCAGTTTTCTCATCTGAAGACAATTCACCAAAACCATTAGCATTATACTTGGAAACTATGTCAGAAATAGGCCCATATTTGCCTACAAGTGTGTGTGCAACATCTGGATCGTCAAAATTAATACCCTCAGAAGCAAATTGGTCCAAATATCCTATTTGAGCCTCTGAAAATGCTCCAATTTTCAAATTTACAGCAAATGGTTGGTTCTTTTTCAACAAATTACTACTAACTAACTGTGAATTCGTCCCAACAAAAGTTCCTGCCAAAGAACACTTGGTAATAAATGGAAAATCATAGGTATGAAACACAGAATTGTACAAACTTGACGTTGGACTCCATGTATTTACAGTCCAACCATAAGGATTATCTGAATCAGGATATAATGCCTTTGGCATAACGCTCATACCAGCAGAAGCAGAAGCAGTGGTAAAGGCTTCAGAACCACTTGCACCATTTTTTAGGTCGGTTGTAGTCATAAAACGTGTTGGATAAATTTTAAAGTATGGAGCAATGGGAGTACAAATCATAACACGATCAATCAATGACAAGGAATATGTATTGGTTAGAGGATTTCCAACCATTGTATGCTTGGGAAACTGACTTTCTGGTGATGCAGATGCACTTTGTGCTGTATTTCTAATAGCATCTACTGAAATTGATGCACGAAGTGACACAGAAATTTCAGGTTTTGCTAAAATTTGACTATAAATTTCCTTAAAAGTGGTATCTTCCACTCGTTTAACATGTTCTCTAGACACCAGTTCAACATTCACATCTGCTACTGGTCGTTGATTAGACAAAAGTGCCATTTATGAAGTAAACTCCACGAACTTAAATCCCCACGGTATAGAATCTACTACAGGTTCATATTGATTATTATCAAATTCTCCACCTAAACCGGGGTTATGAACAATATATGGAGTATTAAAAATAAACATCTTGCGTCTAAACTGACTATTGACATCTTCATCATTATCATTTTTGGTTGTTATAGTAATTAAAGCTGTGTCATACCATCCTGTAACAGCCATTAATACACGCCCAACGTTTCTTAAATCTCGTTCTCGTGTAAACGGATAAGCAGAATAGAACTCAACATTACCTGTTGTATCAGATAACCACCCAGAACGCACATTAGTCCAAAAAACCATATCAACCACCTTCGTATCAGGATCATAATATATATTATGATATTTGATATTATACAAAGGTGATAGCTTCTTAGCCTTCACATCAGAGACAAAAAACACAGGAAACGTAAATGTAGAATCTGTTGAAGCCGGTGTCAATTCTGTATTGTATTCCTCTGGCTCTTGAGCAAACTTTTCAGTAAATGAAGTGGCACACCACAAGCAAGAATCCACCATGTATTCTTCTTTTGCTCTACCTTCATTCGGTGGAAGATAGACGGTAAAATCAAATTCGTAATCTGATTTGGATTCACTTGAAGCTCTAAATGTTCCAGAACGATTAATGGTAATTTTAATCTTACTTGTGTCAAATCTAATACTATCCTGTAATACATCTCTGTCCTTATTAGTAGAATTATCAACACCTTCATCAGACTCTATATCACGAATTGTGTTATATATGGATTTATAAGATTCCAAGAAGAAAATATGTTTACACTTATCAGGAGTACGTAAAACCTGTGCACGTTTGTCTAAAATATAAGATGAATTAGTGTCTGAATAAAAACCATCAACATCATCCTCTGTAGCTACAGCAGGAGTTTCCGGTTCTGGTTCTGATGTTGTTTGGTTATTCTCTGGACTAGCAGTAGTAGGAGTTTCACCGTCTGCACCAACACCAGTACGATCAACATCCTGTGAATATGCAGACAAGGACTCACGTTGTGCAACACTCTGATAACCGGCAAGTTCGCGTTGACGTTGATCAACGACCAATCCTGCTGCAATTTTCTGTGCAATTATGTTCGGATCGGATGAATCTGGAATAGAATTATAAACGGCAACAGCATTAGAATATGCAGTTGATGCAGAATTATATTTTGCAATTGCTGCTTGTTTTGCAGCTTCGGCTTCAGGATCAACCTTATTACTAACATTTGTAACGGCTTTAAAATTATTTACTAATGTCGGTTTTGTTGCCATTAACCACCTAACAAAAAAAGCACTCCAATTGGTGGAATGCTTTTTAAATTACAAAATTAAGCTAATGTATTAATAGTGCAGCCGGTTCCACCTAACCGCAAGAAAAACAATGATTACTTCTCTGGTAATACTTGTGCAGACGTTTTAACTAGCTTTCTGTAAAGCTGTGGTGAAAGCACAAAATAACCAGTAACCAACTTATCAACCTCTGTAATTTTTTGCGTTGTCGTATCAACAATACGAACCCTAATAGGTCGTTCATCAACAACCTGCATTGGTGCGTTGTCCTCTTGAACAATATAAACTCTAGCCTGCCCAAAACAACCAGAAAGAGCCAACATCAAAGAAAATACTAAAAGATATTTCATTATTTATTATCCTCCAATAACAAATTCATTGCAGTCAATTCATTCTTACTTAATAAGGAATCTCCCTGTGTATCCAATATTAGCTGATTAGCTTTGCCCAAAGAAATTAAATCACCTTCTGCAACAGCTTCATCCAGCTTTCGATCAATAAATTTCTTTGGCGCTTCAGGTTTAAATATAGATTGTAATATTTCACCTAATACACCAGACTTGACCAACTCTTGAAATACAGCAAGCAAAATTGGCAATAAAGCTGTAAGAATTGCTCCAACACTCATTTTTAAAACCTCAAGCCTAGTGAGAGAATAATCCCTCACTAGGCACCATTTCCAACCTATTTAAATGTACAACAACTACTTAACTTCAGGAGCAGGAGTAGTTGCAACTGGTGGAGCAACAACAGCAGCTTCCGCTGCCTTCTTGTCTGCTTTAATCTTATCCAACTCTAACAATACCTGTTCCTTAAGATTAACAAATAAAGCCTTCGCAGCATCCGTTGGCGGTTCACCCTGATATTTTGTATATGTCTCACAGAACACTTTCATTGCAGCATCAGCCTTCTTTAGCCACGCATTCTCAACCGTGTCAGGCACGATTTTCTCTGCTGCCTTTACAGCCATAATGACATAACCAAGAATCTCACGCCGCTTTAAATCCTCTGGTGATGCAGACTTAGACCATTTAGCGTAAAGCCAAAGACCAACCAAAACTGCTACTGCGACAATAATTGAAGGCAAACAATTAAGCAATGCCTGTCCTACTGATGCCCAATCCATTTTCTATCTCCTATCCTATCCTTATTGATTATACATAGGCCACACGCCCATGTCTTCCTCTATACATTATAATCTCTCACTATGATTTGTCAAGCATAAAAATTTAATCAATCACATTTTGTAATGAGCTTAAACCCTTACCAATAATAAAAAGAATACCAAATAATATAGCTTCTAAAAATAAAACTGTACCTGCACCAATCAGAAACCAATGCCACCAAAGCATTTATAACCTCCCTTAAGGCTTATCTGCCTCCTTAACCAGAGTTGCTACACCATTATCAATACCTGTAATTCTAAGTGTAGTCCCATCTTGTATCTTAACACCATCATTAATTAATGATCCATACAAAGCTGTTATTGATGTTCTCTCGTCAGTTCCAGCACCAAACATCTGTGAAATCTGAGTTTGATATGTTCCACCCTTCTTACCATATCCAGATTGACCAGTAGTATAACCAGAACCCATTGTAGCAAATTTGCTAACATCATTAGGAAATAAATAAGAACCACCGCCCAATTTACCAAAAGTAGTTTCAGTAAACATTTCAGCATATGACCGGCGTTCAAAATCTAATCTACCAGCAATTTTATTTTTTGCGCGTTCAACTTCATTTCTTGCTTCTAGTTGAGCAGCTTCGTTATTTCCCTGCATTGCAATTTCGAGTTTACGTTCTGCAACTTTTAATGCCTCTCGTTCTTGATTTAATCCTTGTCTATTTAAATCAGCAATAACACCAATAGGTGCTCGTAAAGTTTTCATACGCTCTAAACGAATATCTGTTAATTCAATATCTTTTTGAATATACATATTACGTTTTTCAACTTCATCTGTAATTTTTTTCTCAATAGTTAATTGAGTTACCAATCCCTGTGCTAACTTAATACCAGCCTCATCTTTTGGTTGATTTTGTCGTAATGCATCTAATTTACTTTGAGCTTCAACTAATTGCAAACCTAATTGTAAACTTTTTGTATCAGCACCAAGTGCACCGTATGCTCCACGTTCCATTTGTAATATTTGTCCAGCCTGTTGTGCTTCAATTTGTTTCTTACCATAATTCTCATAATATTTAACAGCTTCGGACTGTGCTCTCACTTGTTCAGTCATCTGCTTTCTTTTTTGCGGATCAAGCTCAATATCTTTTAGTTTTTCTGCTGCTTTTAATTGATCCTGCATTAATTGCAAAATTAATTCTGGAGATTTGACATCATAAGTTTTATAAATATTTTCTCTTGCAGATAATTCTGCTTGTGTTCCTGCAACTATTTTAGCTTGTTCATCAGCAAGAACTTGTTTTTTCTTAAGTTCCATTTCAGATATTTCTGCGGTTAATTTTTCAACTTCTTTTAATCCTTGTGGTGTATCTAAAGAAACTTTGCTGCGTTGTTCTTTTTTAATAGCAATATCAGCTTCAACCTGTTTCAATCTCACGGCACGTTCCATTGCTGCTGTTTCGGCAAATCCACCACCACCAGCACCAAATAATGCTGCTTGAGCCAAACCACCACGTGCGGTTAACGCTGTTCCGGCCATTCCAACTTGAGATTTTGACTCAAGTGCAGAAATTGCCATTATTTGCGCTTGTAGTTTTTGTGCTTCTAATATTGATCTTTCTTCTTTTCTCAGTGTAGGTCCACGAGTAGCAAGTTGTCCCTCAATAGCCTTAACTTGTGTAGCTGCCTCAGAAATTATAGATTCTGCTAAACCAGCACCACCAGCACCACCATATTGAGTAGCAACTTGAATTGCTTGTTGTAATTGTCCAACACGTGCCACAGAAACCTGTTGTGCTCGTTCATAATCTTGATTAGCTTTTGTATTTAATTCTGCACCACGTGCTAATGCTTCTGCCTGTTGTTCCTTAGCAACCCTCAAATTTTCAGTCGCCTGCTCTTCATACCGAGTTCCACGGTTATCTTTTAATGCTCTTTCAGCAGCAGCAACGGCTTCAGCTTTTGCTTCAGCTTGTTTTTGAGCCATTCGTGCTGCTGCGGCACGAACATCACCAGAAGCTACATATGACTCTCTTCCTGTTAAAGTGTCAACAGACTGTATAGCTTCGTCAAAACCTTTAGCTTTATAGCTTGCTGTAAAACGCTCTGCTAAAAACTGTTGCCGTATTCGTTTCTTCTCTTCTTCTGCTGCTGCCGTTTCCTGCCAAGCCATAATTCCTTCTTTAGCAGTTGTACCAACAGCACCAATGCCAGCACCAATTATTGCACCGGGAGCACCAAAAGTAGAACCAGCAGCAGCACCAGCAAGCATATTAGTTCCAAACTGACCCCAAGCACCACCCTCATTATACATATTATTTAATGCATGACCACCAGCAAATAATGCTGCACCCCCGCCAAGACCAAGTGCTGCTCTACCCCATCCAGCAAATTTTGGCATTGCATTTGATACAGTATTAAATCCTTTTCCAGTTGAATATATTGCTGCTGAACCAAGTGCTAATGGAAGATTAGAAGACATACTACTTCCAACAGTACTAGTAGCAGCACCAGCAGCACCACCAAACACAGGACCACCACGAATCATTCTTGCCTGTGCATACATTGCACCAAGAGAAAGACCTAACCCACCAGCAGTTTGTGCAACACCAACAGCTATGGGATGATTTTGAGCAAAACCCCCCATTAACTCACCCAACTTTGCGAGAGGGGCAAATATCTCAGCTAATGTTTTTCCCAACTCAACTTTAGCGTTCGCCCAAACAGACTGAAGTTTTTTTACCTGTATTTCAGTTTTATTTATTGAATTTTCTGTTTCATCGGGAATTTGATTAATTGCTGCTAAATAAGCAGAAACACCTTCCTTACCTGCAACCCTCATAATTTGTGATAATGTTCCAATATCTTTTGCACCTTGTTGCATAGCAACAGAAACATCTGGCATTTGCTCAGTTAATTTAACTAAAGACTGCATATAAATATCAGCATCTTTTTTATACTTTGTTGCAAATCGTTCAGAAAGCATATCAAAGTCTTTACGAAATGCCATAACAGCACCCGTAGACTTATATAACATTGCTGTCATATTAGCTAATTCTTGACGACTATACGTTTGTGTTCGTTTTGAAAGTCGATCTACTGTTGCACTAAGCCTTTCAGCTTCAGCTTGTGTTAAAGCAATATTACGAACAAGTTTTGTATAAGTAGAATTTAAATCAATATAAGCACTAACTTTTAAATTTTGTGCTAGTCGATCAAATTTACCTGCAAGATTATCAACACCAGTTACTAAATCATCTACGCTTTTTTTAGTTGTATTAATAGCTTTATTTAAATTAAGAATGTTATCTTCTGCCAAACTACTTAAACCTCATTACTTATTCCTTCGTGTATACTGAACAACATCATAAATAAATAAGCAAATACCAAGAAAACCAATTAATCCAAATCCAGCCATAGGTACTATAATAAACATTGTCCACCACCCTTTCTATTCTAATTATACAGTCTCAATACCCAAATGTCAAGTTAAAACTACAATAATTTTGTCACTTGTCTTTGCTTTCCACCCATATTTGCACTTTGTGCACTACCACTTGATGCCTTCTTCATTTCATTCGACTTATAGTTTTCAACTCCCAAATGCACCTGATAAATTTCATCACACCATTTAGGATCACATTTTTCTAAGTCAAACTTGTTCAACCCAAGCTTATCCCAGAAGAACGTTAACCTGTTGAATTCTATAAGCCTTATAGGAACGCCCGTTGTGAATCTTTTGTCACCCTTGAGACTTAGGTACTTAAGTACCGTGTTCTCAACAGTCTCATGTTCATATTTTCCTTCTAACTTCTTTTCTTCAATCTGCTGTTTTCTAAATAATGCTTCTACTAGGTATTTGGGGAGCACTAAGCTTTGGCTTGCTCCCCCACCAAATTTTTTCCCTCTTCCTCTGCTTTCTCTTTCTCAGCCTTCAACATTTCCTTCTGAATTTCCAAGGCACGAACATATGCATCATCAGGGAAAATCTTAATAAGCATTTTATTATATAAATTTGTTACAAGTTCTGGGGGATAAACATTTAATACTCGTGACATACTATCTGCACTAAGTACCACATATTGTGAATTTTCCATAGCTTTTTCAAATGATAATTTATATTTTGTGGCCTTCTTCTCGTCTGCCACCAACTCACTCAAATTCCAACCTTTGAGCAATACACGAATTCTGGCAATAATAAGAGCATTGTAATCAAACACACGCTCAATACGCATAGTCTGAGGATTAACTTTATCTATATACTGATTCATTTCAATAAGTTGTGACAGGCCAAAAGTAGGTTTTCGCCACGTGCTTCTAACACGCACAATGTGCTCTGGCAACTTGTCCTCATCTTCAACAGCATCATACTTATCATTATCATCAATAGAACTTACTACTTTTAAATTTGCTTCATCTGTAGCATCAATGTAAGCAAATACTACAACATCTTCTTCAGTGTCCAACGACTTCAGTTTTCTCTTCGGCATCTTAGGTTCTTCCTTTCGTGCCTTGGGTTAATTTATTACATCCCATCTATATATAATCCTACTTCTTCTCTTCCTTGTTAGTTTCATCCTTTTTTGGTGCTTCACTTCTAATTAACAAAATGTAATAAATGAAATTAACAAACCAATTAATGACTTTTTGAAAGAACTGTCCACCTTCGCTATCTTCAATGTCTGGCATTTTTACTCTCCTGCTTGAGCATATCCAACAATACCATTTAGAATTATAGAATTATAAACTACAGGCTTATGTGTGCCTGTAGATTCATTAAAGGCCATAGAGTCTCTTCCTGTAGTAATACGTTGATTACCAGCAAATTGCTTACTTGCTGCTTTTAATACTATGTTTCTCATCAAATTACGAGTATCAGAATTATTATTCATTTCTATTGTCCTACTACAATTGGTGCACTATCACAACCTGCCAATGCCTGAAATTGAATAGTTTTAAGAACTGGTGAATTAGCACCAGAATTAGGAGTATTATCATTAATAAATACTAAATTATTAAGAATTATATCAAAAGAACCAAAATCTAATGTGAGTGTGGCACCATCAGTTGGATCATTAAAATCACCTGTTGGTGACCAGTATTTAATCTCACCTGTTATAGTCATCATACCATAACGCATAGCTTTAGCAGTTCTAGCCTGAATCTTATCCTGTGTGGAACTATTTATGTTCGTGGAAGTACTTCCTGTATTACATAATGTGAACAAAGGAAATATCTCATTTTGGATGGTAAAAGACCAACTCTCAGTATAGTTATTAACTAAATTAGAATCTGCAAAATTAGAAAGAGTTACATTTACATCATACCAAGGAATGAAATTATTATCGTCTGTAAGTCCAGCAGTTTCATAAACCAAGCTTCCACTTCCTGCTGAAACCTCATCCCAATTAGTTGAATTTATAGCAACACTACCCTCTACTGCACCGCCAGCAGAAGACCGCAAGGATAAATTACTAATTGCAGCAGAACCACCACTACCGGGAATTCTGTAAGTAGTATTTCCAGCAGGAGAGAATTCAAAACCACCATCTTCACTACTAAAAGAACAATAACTAGTAGCATTGTTTAATAGTTTTCTAACTGCTGAAAGATAACTTTTAAACAACACAAAAGACACGTTACCTTGGAAGGTTCGTTTGCCTTTCATGAAATTTTTGAAGTAACGAGTAGTACGAGTTCCAATGTTAGGAACGGTGATTAACTCTACAGACTGTGAAACATCTCCACTGATAAATGGGAGAGTTGATCCACCAATTTTAGCATATCCTGTCCAACCAGCGGCGTAGCATGACAACGGGTTTCACCTCGTTACATGTTTTTCTATTTATTAGGTTTCAGTCCAGTAAATAGCAGGTTCCGTTGCACTCTTGGCGAAACCTTGGAATTCTTGGTTACGACTAACTTCTCTATTTGGTCCTTGGTTTGGAACTGGACCACGGCTAAATGCACAGAACGGAATTGTAAGAGTAATATCACCAAACGTCACGGTAATGGAAGCACCATGAGTTAGGAATTCTGCAAATTGCCCATTTGGTGACCAATAAGTAAAGCTACCTGACACTCTTCGTTTGCCAAGGAAAATATCACCGGGATAATTAACTCCGTTGAAGAAGTAAAGTGGTACAGCTTGATTACTTACAGTTATTGAATAATCAAGAACATAATCAGAAATATCAAATGTTTCACCAGAATTAGCAAGCGTGAAATTGCTGGCATACCATGGAATAGGATTACTATCATCTGTAAGTCCAGCAGTTTCAAAACTTAAGTCGCCGGTTGTTGGAGAACTAACTGAAGGTGGAGTATTCCATGCAGCACCAGCAGAAAGAATACGGAAAGAACAACCAACGTTTCCACCATTATTACCATTAATGGTCATTTCAGAAATCAAAGCTTTCTTACCAGTAGCAGGTAAGGAAATTTCTGATCCACCACCGGGACTAAAAAGCAATTTGCAGCTATCAGAGAAACCATTACAAACATAGGTCATATCATTAGAATTGGCAGAACTATCACCAATTGTTCTACGAAGCATTTCTTTGAATGCTGAATTGTAGCTACCAGTTCCACCGAAAATCTCAGTAGAAATAGTACCTTCTACCGTCTCTTTACCAATTGCAAAATTGATATAGTCTCGCCAAACTGGATTAACAGGAGCGGCAGAAACAGAACCATATCCACCACCAATGACTGATTCAGATGGATTAATTTCAACAACTTTCACAAGGTCAGCAGTCAAGAATGGCAAAAGATAATTGCAAACTTTTAAGTATCCAGTGTAGCCAACGCCGCCCGTGCAGCTCAATTTAGTATCCTCCTGTTATTTACAACAACCAATCAAATTTATTAGTAAATAGTTCGTAACATTCAAACTTTCGATCTAAGTAAACTGAAGCATTTTCATATAAAATCTTAGATAATTTAAATGCTTTCTCACCATGACAATAACCATTAAAAAATTCAAAAGACCAATTTCTATTATCTTTATAAGGATTTATAACTACTCCACATTTATTTGCATAATTAACAAAATCAAAAACTAAATCTTTATTTCCAACCAGCCCAATAGTTAAATTATTCAATTTACTCTGTGAAATTGTACCATCCCCGTCAATACAGCCTCGCCAAAAATGTTTTTCCAAATGCTCTGGAATTAAATTTGATTTATAGCATTTTCCAGTTTTATTTCGTACTACACCATATTTTGCCAAATCATCACACATTTTTTTACTTGATATAGTTAAATAAACTGATCCACCATTGCTATTGTTTATCTTCACTGGTCCATCAAAATTAATATTATTTTTAAATTTTTCTAAATGTTTTATGTCAGAACCTTTTAAGTGTATTATTAAACAGTTAATTTCTTTTTTGTCTTTTGTATTATTATTTGCTACACAACCGTCTGTAACAATAAATCCTAACCAATAAGCCTTATCTTCGGTATCTATTGTTTCAAAATAATTATCATTAACATTATAGGTACGCTCATAACCAGTTCTAGTTTCAACTCCTGCCCTATTCATGGCACTTCTAATAGCATCTTTGCCACAATTAAATTTAGTGGCAAGTTCTTTTAAAGTCATACCATTTTTATATAAATTAACAACCTGTTCTAATTTTTCATTTTGAAACTTTATCTTACCTGACATATCTCCTATTACTCTACAACCTTAAATCCCGGTAATGTTGCAAGATAGTTTACCACGTCAGCAGATAAATCATAATTTACAACATCACGTTCAAAACTACCGTAATTGTTTTTACGAACAGGACTGTTACCCTTCCAAACAATACCCTTTGAACCTCGTGCCTTTGCCTCAATTAATTTTTGATTTGGTTTTTCAACAAACTTTGCTTCCTTGATTACCAAATCTTTTAACTTCTTTATTTCTTTTAGAGGCAAAGGAAATTCTTCTTCGTACAGAAAATAGGGGATATTGGGCTTGAGGGAATGACCACCAAGCGAATACCGCCATTTTTCTGTACCACTGTATGTGTATTTAATTTCGTATAATTTACCCATTAGAGTGCAATGTCCCTCTCTCTGAGAGCCAACACGGTAAACACATCATTACCATCACCACCAGCAGCAATTATGTTTGTAACGTCTAAATAAGGATTACCACTATCAACTGGGAACTGAGTACCAGATGTTGCACCAGCACTAATAGCAATATTTGCACTTCCAGTAGACGTACCGGCTGAAGCATTTTCTTTGAGCAATTGCAAGTTAAGAACAATGTCAGCACCCACATCCTGATTTGGAACAACAACCATCTTAGCAGCAGCATAGTTTACAGTGCCGGGAACATACCGACTATCAGGAGAAGTACCAACGGCTGTACCCTCTGCAAATGTACCTGTACCTGAACCAGTTGATGTAAATGTAGCAACAGAAATATTCGCATCTGCAAAGAACACATTACGAGCAAGTAAGTGAGTAGATTTAACTTTTTGCCAAACCTCATCAAAATTCGGGTGAACATTAATACCGGAAATGTTCAAGAAGCTATCAAATGATACAGCATTCTTAGCAAGCACATATGTATCAAGAGCATTAATAACATCTTGGAACGTAGTTCGGAAAAAAGTACCAGAGAAAGTATTCTGGTCCAAAGTATTACAAGGAGTAATTAATGCATTTTCTACATCGTAATCACCAGCAGGAGCACCAACCCCGTTGTGAACACGAATGTAGTATCTCGTTCCACTTGCAACAGCAGCATTAAACCCAACCTTAAATTGAGTTACTTGTTCTGCCACACGGTCTGCAATACCAGAAAGAACATTATTTGAAATTAATGCCATTGCTTAATCACTCCAAATTATTACAACTAAGGAAGAATCACACACTCCTTCTCTATAATATAATCACAAGAATTAGCTTATTAATAACGTTCTGGCTTGAAAACTTTACACATCCAAGGTATTTTTGCTGATCTTACACCCTGACCACGCCTAAAGCCATAATCTGTATCGCCAGCTTGACTAAAGTATGCACATTGATTACTAATATTAGGAATTTCAAATTGTCTGCGCTGAAAATCATTTAAAAACTGCTCAATAGCATCTGCCGTAATTGACAAGTATTTAGCCGCTAAAAGTGGATTATTTGCATTAACTGTAACAATTATGTCATAATTAAAAGTATCTTCTTGAGTACCAACCATACGAATTTCATTGTGCTTAGACCGAGCTATAATCTCTACTGCTGGCGTATATGGTAACACATCCTGCAAATCTCTATAAACCTTATAGACAGTACCAAATGGAGCATTAGGTTTATCAGCTAGATAATCTTTCCACGCTACTGCTATGTTCTCAGCCTCAGTATTTAATAGATTTTCTAAATATGTAGTAATATTATCTTGAAGTACATTTCTTATTGCCATTAATTATCCCAAAAGCTTCTTGCAAGAAAAACCAATTCGATCTATTTGCAATTTCATTTTCTCTCTAACCTCAATAGGTAATTTAGATAAATCCTTATCCATCTTCTTTCGTTCTTCATTATTATAAACTTTATCTAAATTCTGATATGATGCATAAATCTCTTCTATGCTTTGTGCTTTTTGACTCATATTAATTACTCAATTAAGAGTTGTACCGCATCACAGTAAAGTTCTGCCAAGTGCTTTCAGATACATATTGTGGCAATCTCCACCGTCCCATAGTAACAGCAGCAGCATTAATGGATCGTGGTTTGGCAACCTTAGCATTTTCACTTTCAATACTATTAAGAATTGCTTGCACGTTGGAAGCTAACATTTGTGGATCAGTGAAAATCAATCTAGCTTTCCACATTGTCAAATCCATTAATATAGTTCTTAAACATTGTGCATATGTCATAGATACCAACCAATCTGTTATGTATTCAGGATAACTTGCTTCAGTAAAAGCATTGTTAGGTGGCATGAAATTATATCGACTTAATGAATTATTTATAAATGATGTCAAAACTTCATCAGTAAAGTATTTAAAAGAATAATCAGCAGTAACATCATCACCAGCAACAAGACTAGTGACAACAATTGTTCCATTGGTTGAATCAATTGAATCTGGTGTTATAATAGTACCATTCTTACGAAATACAGGAGAAGGAGAAGTATTCCAATTCTGATAAGGAAAAGAAATAGCTGTGGCACTTGTCAATCTGCCAAGATGATTCCAGCACTCAACAGTATTCAAATAATTCAATCTATATCGAATTCTCTCATCAATCAATTGCTGAAAAGTCAAACGTGCCATGAAAAGTCTCCGTCATTAAGGAGTTTTATTATTCGCATGTACGGCAGTATTTTGACTTTGTTGACTTACTGGTTTAACAAAAAAATTATTCCAAATAGTACTTAGAAGCAAAGGAACAAGAGCAGCTAGAATTACCCATGTGAGCTTATTAGACCGTTCTTTAGCCTTATCTAATCTATCTACAGTAAGAATTAAACCATCTTTACCATTACCATACAATTTCTTCTGGTGATCTTCTATTTTCTCATTAATACTCTTACTTTCAGCCACATGTTCAGCTAAAGACTTGTCTATTTTTTGAACATTATCATTAATTTCTTTTAGAGTAGTCCACAGTCTATTCTGCTCGTCTTCATTCATGATGTGAAGAATCCTTTTTAGAATCCTAAAAATACAATCCTCCAATATATATAATCCCATAAACCATATAAAATAATAATTATATAAAAACAAAAAAGGCTAGGATTTTTATGTCCTAGCCTTTTTTAAGCTTTATGAGTATTACTGCTTAATTAGCCAGTAATGGTCATCTTAGCACAACCAACGTTGGTTAAAATGGCAGGGGCAATATATTCATAAAATAGCCAACCATACTGTAACAACTCAGGCTGCGGAGCATCCATCTGGCTCAAATCAATACGAACGGCGATTACGCCAGTGAACTCAGGAGAAGCAACTGCAAGAATCTCATTTGCAGCCATCTTCTTGCTCAACCGGATTGCAGCACCCCACAAGTCGCCCATGTAGCCGACTTTGATCAATTCGCGCCGTGTGACCGGATCGAACCCAGTAGGATTACTGGCTAACTGTTTGCGGATATATTTGTAAGAACTGGCCTTCATTAGAAGGTGTTCTACGTTCACATCATAGTCTTCAATCCCTGCAAACAACTCTGCAAGATTGGTAAAATTAAAAGCACCAGTTACGCTTGCTGGAGGGGTAACACCGTCATTGATGTTTCCACCGGCACCACCAATACCACATGCAGCCCGAATAACTGCAAATACTTCGGTATCCTCAACCTCTGCCATTTCTGCCTGTGCGCGGACTTGGCTTCGATCAAGAACGTCAAACCGACGAATTGCTGGCTCTTCGACTGGAATGCGGACTAAGCTGACAATTGGGAAAGGCACTAACTCAATGCGCTTCCATGTATTGCCATCTAGTACACGTGGAGCACCACCACGTTCGCCAACTGTTACTGCACTGAACTGAGCATCTAAATCGTACCAAATTGGTGCGCCAGCTTCAATGTGATGAACTGCAAGAACCTTTCGGCCAAGACTTACATAATCTCGACCTTCCTTGAATGGCTCTAACATCTTCTGACCAACCTCATAACGACCCTGTGGGGTAGTTAGTTGGCGACCAAGACGTTCAGCAGCTTTTGCCTTAATTACTTTCATTTGTAAAACTCCTTTTATCTTCTGTTAAGAATTCATCTCAATTTACAATTAGTACTGCACATCAAAAGTCATAGACAATGGACGAGCAACGTCACCAGCATGACCGTATCCAAGAGCGATACCAATCTTAGGACAATTTGGACCTGTGCTGTTACCTGACGTAGTAACTTTACCAGTAGTTGATGGATACAGAATATCGCCAGCAGCAAAAGTCAAGCCTGACTGCAACTCTGTAGTCTCAATTACTGCAAAATCCAAAACCATTGACCGCTGTTCGCCAGATGGAGCACCAACTACTGTGGCAGTTGTGGTAGGACCAACTGAAGTAGAAAGAACTCGATCTTCAAGAGCAACACCAACTAATGCACCAGCAGCACCAGAACTAACTGCAATCTGGCCGTCAGTGTTAATTGTTAGCAACCGACCCTTTGCCCATGCAGTGCTTTCGCCAGAGCTAACTGCGGCAGAAAGACGGCTAAAACCACCGTGTTTAATGTTAAGACCCATTGTAAAATCTCCTATTTTCCTTTATCCATTCCAACTTACTGTTGTTTTGCCTTAGAGAACTCAAACCCGTCATCTTCGGCAGAAACTTCATCATTCATCTGAGAAGGAATCATGCTGATCATTTTACCTGCTGATACAACACGTTCCCCCTCTACCTTTTTATAATCTTGCTTTTCTTGTAATTTCTTTGCCATTTTAATAGATTTTTCAAGATTTTCTGCTTCCTTGGCTAATTCAGCATCTTCAAGTTTGGCTAACCGTAAAGCCTCATCTTTAACCTGTTCTTGCTCAATTAAACCAACAGTAGCCATCTTTTCTGCAAGTTTTGCAGTTACAGTAACACGAGCCTTGACATAATTATCATATTCATAATGCTTTACGGAATCCTTTAATTGCTCATTTTCTTTCTTCAAGGATTCAATTTTTGCAGTAACCATAGGTAATGTGTCCGTAAACTGTTTAATTATGTCTTCCTTCTGCTTCAATTCAGCAATAACTTCACTGAATTTTTTCTTTGCCATGTTACCCATTGGACCAACCTTTTCAGCCGTTGGAGCTTCGCCACCACCAACAGGTGGAACATTGTCCTTACCTTCGTCCAGTGCTTCATCTTTGTAAGTGTCTGGTGTATCAGAAATTACGTCCTCTTTCTTCTTATCCTCAATCATTTTTTCTAATTTACCAGCAAAATTCTCATTGACTGTAGCACCCTCACCAGCAACAATCTTAACTAAATCTTCTGCAACCTGACGAGCATTTGCAGCTTCATCGTTACTGACATAAACCTTCAAGAAATCTAATGCGGCGTCTTCAAGGTCTGATTTCTTTGGATCATCTTTTGACATATCTTCCAATGGTTTATCTTCCACTAATGCAGCAGGAGCCTGTGGTTCTGCAACATCTGGAAGAGCATCTTCTGTTGGATTGCCAACAGGAGCACCACCCATTTGCGCAAGAATTACACCTTTGCTATTTAAATCTTCTTTATAAGCCTTACGAGCACCTTTAACCTTTAACACATTCTCAAGCTGATTCTTGTACTCTTCGGTATGGAACACATCAACAAATTTTGCAACCTGTGAACCATAAGCCTGTTTTGCACTTACTGAGAAAATAGGAGTTCCTTTATGTTTTACAACATAATAAGAATCTTGAGGGTTCTTTGTGTCTTTAACAAGTTTAGCAGAATACATCATATCCATTGGAGTTGGTGGAGCAACTGGTGCAGCATCAACAGGAGCAGGAACAGCAGAAATCTCAGTTACAGATGCAACACCAGCAGGAGCACCTTCACCAAGTTCCTCTTTTTCTTCTACAACTTCTGCATCAATTAATGCACTTAACTGCTCAACTAACTCTTTTGCCTTTTCCATTCCACCTAATGCAGCTTCGTCTCTAGCAACATCTGCTACTGGTGGCTTGCTGTCTTCTTTCTTCTCTTCAGACTTTGGTTCTGACTTTTCCTCTTTTTCGTCTTCCTTCTCTTCCTCTTCAGCAGTTACAGCTTTACCAGCAGTTTTAGCTTTAGGAAAACTATCTTCAGGATTTGTACCATTAGTCTCTTTGGCCTGACTGCCATTTGGAGTACCACTGTTTAAGGGAACTTTCTTAGGAGCAGGTTTGCTATCTTCAGGATTTGTAGAATTTACTTCTTTGTTCTGAGTGCCATTTGGAGTCTTTGGCATATCAGAATTTTTTAACTGAGCAATCTGCTCTTCAAGAACTGCAATCTGTTTTAATTTTGCAATCCGTGCTTCCAATTCTTCAATCTGTTTTGAAGCTTCAGTTTTTGACTTGTTTGTATCACAAGCTTGGTCACCCTTGTCTTTACTTGGGAACTGGTCTTCTTTAACCTTACCTTCTGGTGTAGGCTGTTCCTCACCTTTTGCCTTATTGGTATCCTTGGCCTGTTCGCCATTTGGAGTACCATCATTAATTGGTTTACCTTCAGCCTTTGGAGGCTCTTCAGGTTTTACCTTATTTGTTTCTTTGCTCTGAGTACCATGTTCGTTCTCTTCAGGATTCTTAGGAGCACCAGAAGGAACAACAACAGGAGCTTCAGCCTGACCAGTAACCTCTAACATTTCATTTTCATCCTTTACTGCTTGTTCAAGTAATGCGTAAGCTTGGTTTGCAGTCAAATTCTCTATTTGACTTGCAGAGGCAAGCCGGAAAGTATTCAAAGCTTCAATTGCTGCTGTTTTAGCAAGTTTGCCACTCTTGATAGCTTGGCAATAAGCAGCAGGACTATCAAACTTGGCAACTACGGGTGTAGCACCGGGAATCAAACCGTGTTCCATTTTGTATCGTTGAAATTCACGAGCAATTGCATCTTCACTAGGAGCACCAATCGCTCCACCTGATACACCAGCACTTACCATTCGATCATCAACGCTACGAACTGAACCTTTAGAGCCACGATTAGGATTTACTGGTTTTTCTGGCATGTTATCATCACTCCCATCTTTTTTAGCTAAAACTTTCTTAATCAATGCATCTGGATCAGCAGGTTCACCAAAGGTGATTATTGAATCTTCTACACCCTCAAGCAACATATTAATTTCTTCAACCTTCTGTCCAACCTTTTCCTTAAACTGTCCACCATCTTGCCCTAAGTAAACTCTACCTTTAAGATTTAAAGCCTTTGGTGATAAATGATCGCAATTATGTACAGCAACATTATTTGCAACATATGTATGGTTGTCTTCAACCTCTAAATTATAAACAGAACCATTAAATTTTTCACTCATAACAGAATCAATTCGTCTTAATCTAAATAATCTATTATTATAAACTAAATATCTACCTTCTCTAGTATTTCTCTTAATTTCTAAACCACTATATAATTTTTTAGCATTTGTCTTATTAACTGTCACTCTATAAATTGTTAAGTTTTCAGCAGGAACTAATTTAGTTGGCTCATTTTTCAAACAATTAATATGAGCATGTAGTCCCAACTTATCACAAATATACATTAATTGGTCAGACAAATTCTTTGATGCAGTTTCCATAGAAACTTTAGTTACTTCATTATTAGCATTTACTTTAACATATCCATCACCATCAATATATGCCATTAAGAAAACTTTTAATAATTCATTGGGCAAATTCAAAATATCATTATGAATTGTCTTTTCCTTAGCATATTCTCCACAATATTTAATGCACAAATCTGCTAATTTTCCATCATTACAAACTCGAATACTTCTGCTATTACCAGAATCATAAACTTTTGGCTCATAATAATTAAATACTTTTCTACAAGCCTCTTTAATATTTTCAGTTAATTCTTCTTCGTTTTTATTTATAGAAAACTCAACACGATGCTTGTCTTGCTGCTTCGCTGCAATACATCCCTCTGCTAAATACCAACCAAGCAACCGAAGAAGATCAATATTATTTAATTCGTCTGAAATCTTATTATTTGTAATAACAGGAGTTAGTAGCCAATCACCCTGTTTAAGTTCTCCTGCTGGAATATATTCAAACTCTTTTTCTGCAAATTTCTTACTAACTTCATGCTTGCACTGTGCTCCATAACCACACCGAACAAAACAACCAGAACTACAAACTGATTGTTTACTATCACGCTTACAATGAATATCTTCGGCCTTAATAGCAAGCATAGGATGGTTCTTAGTAACCATCAATGGTCTATATTCACTAGTAATACTCAAAATACTAATTTCTTGATCTACATTACGTTTATATAGTTTTGTAACCTTTTTTACTTCACCATTATGTGTAATAACTTCATCACCAACACAAATATCTCGAATAGGCTTATTTGTGTAATTCTTTAAAAGAATTTCTGTATCACCGACAAAGCACCAATCAGCTTCTTCATATGCTAAATTCTCACAAATATTACAAATACTTTGACCAACCAAAACTCCCATAGATGTACCAACCACATCACCCTTTTTAATAGCATTTACAACCATTGGAGCAAGTTGATTCTCAATCTCTAAAAGGAAGTCAATTGACTTCTCTTCTTTAATAGGAATAGCATCTATAATTGTGCCAATTCGTTTAGAACTATCATGATTCAAGAGAACTGGACAACCAACCCAACTCTCATACATATGGCGACTACCTTCTTTCTTGGCTAATAGTTCAGTCCAAGGAAAGAAGTCACCATTCTCATTCGCTACATCACCGTGCAAGCCACTTGTAACAATATAAGTACATCCCGGTTTTGTAGATATTACATATTTTGCTGCTTCGGTTTCTTTTGTTGCTTCACACACATCTAATTTATTTGCTGCAATAGATGCTACACGTGTTTGAAATCGAATCTTACCTTCCTCTGTGGAAGTATCAAATACTTCTTTAATAGTTCGTATTGCTACAGCACCAATGCGACGAAACATTACAATTCCTCGAAAAATTACAACCTCTATAAAGTATAATCGGTAACTATGTTAAATCTTTTGTAAGTTCTCAATATCTTTTTTAAGATTATTACAAGCAGTCTTAAAATTACAAAGTGCTTTAAACCCATTATAATTTAATACAAAATACGGGAAGTTATTAGCAAATTGACACACTTTATCAACTTTATCATGTGCTTCTTGTAATGATTTAATGCCTGTGGTATATTTTGTAATAACTGAGGCTTTCTTAATTGCTACAACCCCACTTTGAGCATTTGAGAAGCTTGAAAAATATTTTGCTTCTGCCTGAAAAGTTTGTGCAGCTTCCTGAACCTGTGGAAGAATTTCATTAGCAACCTGCTTCAAATGCTCTAATTGACCACTAGCACCTATATCCTGAGAAGCCATAGGTGTATTGGTTTCTACTGCCTCTCCACCACCACCCATAAAACCTTGATTTAATAATTCTACTAAATCTACTAAACCATTTTGAGCAGTAATCAAAGAACGAGTAACATTCATTAATAATTGCTCTACATTATTTGCCTGTGCATTTGCTTGCATTTGTGGACCTTCTTTTCGTCTTCGGGCTAATTCATTTAAACAATAATTAATCTCATCCTGATAATAACCAGCATTAGGATTATCAGGATTGGCCTTCAATGCTTCATATGCGTCTTTCATAATAAATCGTAACTGATTTTCAGATTTAGACTTAAGACTCTCAGGATAGGCAGCATGATCCATCTGCTTATTCATCATCTGAGCAGTAATCTGATTACCCATGTTTTTAACCATCTCCACACCTTGCATGAATGTATTTTGATCAATATTAGTATTTTGCGCAGGATCAGTCCTAAATTTACCTAAATTTAAATTTTTGTTATACTCTTCTCTAAAACTATTTAACTGAGGATCATTACGCAAACTAGCAATATCTTGATTCGCGTGTTGAGCTAACCAAGATTGAAAGCCAGCATGATTACTCAAGTAACTTGCTACGCTTTGACTAGTCGGTGAGTCCATCGTCCTCTTCCTGTAAGTAAGGTAGGACTCGTTTTAGCAAATACTCAGCTTTAACCTTTAATAGACCAGCATCCTTCATCTGTTTTGCGGCAATTGGACTAATTCTAAAGATTTCATCAACTGTCAGATACTCACCACGTTTTGCAGCTTCTTCAACAAGTTTCAATGAAGCAGTTGGTGCAAAAGCAGGATTAGTAGCATTAGATGATTCCTGCATTTTCTGATTAAGAACATCTGTTAATTGATTTGCAGAATTTTGATCATTATTCTGATTTGCCTGATTAATGGCTTGCTGCAAAGCACTCAACATATTTTTCTTATCATTGTCTGACATTTGATTCTGAGGTTGCTGTGGCTGTTGAGGATTCTGTGGAGCACCAGCAGGGGCAGTCATTGGCTGTTGAACAGGAGTTACAGCCTGTGCTGCCACTGGACCTCTTGCATGTAAACCACTCCAAATGTCAGCTAAATTTTCATATTCTTTAATTTCTCTAGGATCATTGCTAGTCTGAACCTTCATTTGTAAATCTTGCAATCTTTGGAAGGCACCACCATTATACTGTGGTAATGCAGCCTCAAATGCACGAATTACAGAAGCTTCAGGAATGTGCTGAGACTTCTTGGTAACTTTATCCTTCTCAGTTCCACATTCTTTGCATTTAAGTTTTCCCGGTTGACCTTCTAACTCAACATGATCTGTAGTCTTTCGACAACGATCATTACTACAATAATGTTTTTGAATTCTAGCACTTCTGTAGAATCTATTGTAAATTTCAAGACTTTCATTATCAGCACTTGCAAAAACTTCTAAATTTGAACAAATTCGTTTAGTAGCATCTGCCTCTGAAATCTTTGCAGCAGTTGCTAGTTTCTTTGCATACTTTGAAACTGTTTCTTTAGCTTCCTGCTCATTTTCTACATCCATGAATTCCATGAGCATCTTTGCTCTAGCAAGAATCATACTTCGACGTGGTTCCATGCTGGAAGGCATTGGACGAATCTTTTCATCCATCTTGCCAGTCTGGTCAGTAGCACCAACATTTGGATTACCATGAACATCTGTCTTACGTGGAGAAGGCATGTTACGATCACCCTCTGCCTCGTCTGTAACAATACCACTATCTCCCTCTTTTTCCATAACAGCTTCAGTCTTATCAGCTTCAGTTAGTTTATCAATTAAAAGTTGAAGATCATCTTCTTTACCACCTACTGGAACTTCAGGATTGGCAACAGTTTGTGTTGGCGGTTTGGGGGAAGTCAAATTACGAATTTCAACTTCAGCAGTACCAACTTGAGCATCTACTGACAGGGGAAATTTCTGTGCTGTCTTACCATGCTCAGATTCCCACATACCATATGCTTTACCAGCAGCTTGCTTCTGATCTAATCCTTCGTTCTTAATTAAAAATTCAATTTTCTTACTAATCCATTCCTGTTTTTTATCTGCTTCAACATCTTTGGAAGCTTCTTTCTTTGCCTTGTATGTCACAGCAAAACCAAAAGCTTGCATTAGACGAGCACATTCTTTCTTCTGATCGTCTGAAGCGTAAGGCCATGTTCCACCATTAACATAACCATCAAATGCCTTCTGCACATCGCCCTGATTTTCTTTATGCAATGAAACAATAATTCGCTCTGCGATTACGGCAGGAGGAATTGAAGAAGCAACCACTTTTGGATGTGGTGGGCAATCTTTAACATAATCATTTTCATACACTGGACCGTCTTTCAATGTTGGAAAATCTACAGACTTAACATAATCAAACATTCGTTTAGTAGCATCGAATCTAAAATCAGTATTTAGTACCCAAGCAGAAAACTCTGGATACAATGGTTCATATGCACCATCTGATTTCTTGGCAGCAGTTCTAATACCAGCATCGACAAGCTCTGTGAATTTCTTAGCAGCAATCTTAACCTCTGCCTCGCTCCATTTATCATAATTTTCATCTATAATCTTTCCAACCAACATTGCCATACGAACAGCTAGAATATTTGGTTGAGAAGAATTCTTCTCAAATTCTTCATAATTCACACTCAAGGAAGCAAGAGTCTTGGCAACCTTATTACGAAATTGTGCAACCAAATAACGAGAAGCAAGCATTTGTCTAAACTCCTAATTTCTAACAAGTACAGAACTTGTTACTAACAGCCGGTAAACTTTACCTTCCCGAACCTCAAACGTAAGTTGACCAAATTTTAATGATTCTATCTGTTCTTCGTGTAATAATAAAAAGTCATTAATCTGGTCTTTGAGGGGTTTTATGACCGTTTTTTCGGTCACTTCCTCGTTCTTCTTCTGATTCATCATCTTCGTCAGGTTCTTCCTTGACCATGCTTGAATCTTTACAAACTACAATCTTTGTAGCTTTTTCCGTGTCTAAAACACGTTTAACAGTTGCTTTAACGTATCGCATCATTGCCATGATACACACTCCCTCATATTAGTATAATCACCGTTATTTAAAGAATTTAAAATACAATTTATGACTGTTCATCTTTGTAATAATTTTCGTCCTCAAGCAAATGATCTTTACAAATTCCCTTGGCAGTTTCCATATCTAAGCCATGTTCTTCCATTTCAATTTTAGTGCCTTTTGCCAACTGCTCTGCATCAAACTGATCATCTGGAACATCTTTGCCTTTGCCATAACTAGCAGGTTTAGCAGATGGTTGCTGATGGGTTTTGTCTGGAAAATGCTTATTCCATACTTCATTATAAGCTTTCGCAAACTCTTCACCCCTATTATTTTCTGGATATTTATCTAATAATTGTTTCATATCATTAATATAAGTCATAGTTTTTTCTTTTTCTTGTAAATGCTTAGGTGATACAGGTTTACCCTGACTATTGGTAGCCTGTCCCTGCTTCTCTAAACCTTCTATGTAGTTTTCGCTAAACTTTTTCATTGAAAATCTCTCCAATTAACTCATATATGAGTTTTTTCTGTTCATCCGTATATTTCCATCTTTTACCAATATTCTTATCTGCCCAATCTTTAGGATTTGATTTTTTCTCTTCTGACATCGCACACCAATCTGCAACATTTTCGGCAATATCCAAATCTGTCATTTTTGTAGCATCTACTAACTTTACTGGTTTGTCTCTATCTTCTCTATTAATTGTTTCTTTTTGATCCGAATGATATTCAGGATGATGTCTATTACTATGAACATGATGCTCTGTAGCATTAGTCATTTTTTGCTTCATATCATCTGATACTTCAAACTCTTTACCAGATTCCTTACATTTATATTGCCACGAAATATAAATATATGGTGTCTTCTCTGGTTCTTCATATTTACTAGCATCATGCTGTTCACCACGCTCAATAATACCATTAAACTTATCATGGTCATATTTATCAATCTTGTTACAATACTTCTTAACAAGATCAATATGCATCTTGGTTCGTTTCTCAAACCAATCAAGCATTTCCTTCATGTTTTCCTCTTTCTCTAATTCGGCAATATAAACTCTACTAAACATTTCTATACTCCAATATTACCAGTATTCCCTGCACCAGCATTCGCAGATTCAGGTGGTGCAACAGACTGATTGACATCAACTGACATTGGACCACCACCAGCAGGAGCACCAACCTCTGGACCACCACCTAAACCAGTATTCATATCAATTCCAAGATCAGTACCTAATGGTGGTGCTCCACCACCGCCCATGCCACCACCAAGATCAAGACCGGGACCACCCATTTGAACAGGGGCGGCACCCATAGGTGTCTCGTTCTTAAGTTCTGCCTGTTCCTTGCGGCAAAGAGAACGAATAACTTCAGGGTTCTCACCAACCATTTCATAGAGCCTGTCACGTGGGAATCCCGGTTTGCCAAGTTTCTCACGGAACTGCATGAGCAACTGAATCTTCTGATTAGTATCACGAAGTTCATTCTTAGACCACGCAATTTCAGGCACCCAAGGACGCTTGTTAGAATGTTTAATACGAATTCTGTGAGACAATTCTGCCTGAGTTGGCTTGTAGATATTATGAATACGACAAATAGGAGCAAATACATTATCCTTCATCCAACGCTCAATTCGTGTACGTAAAGTTAAATATCTAGAAATTAAAACATCTAATGCAACTGACATATTGGCATATGCACCATATGCTGAATCAAGGAAACCCTTATTCAACATCAAACCAATAAGCATTTCTTCTTCAACTTTTGTAATTTCCTGAGACACTGGAAGCATCTTATCAGCAGCACCAATCAACTCATGTGTCAATGCATGGTTCCAGATAATAGCTTGGTTTGGATCAAGATAAGTTTGACTTAACAACGATTGGAATGCTGTTATTTCTTCTTCACTCGCTGGAAGAGCATCCGTACCTAACTTCCATACTTCTCTAGGAGTTGCATGTCTATCACAAGTATAATACAATGAATCACGTAATTTATCACGATATGCAAGTAAATGAGAAACACAGAATAATAAAGACTCACCATATGGAGAAAAATAATTACCTTTTCGTTTGAAATAGGATGCCTGAATATTATTCAATGGCATAGTTCCATCACCATTCTTAATACTCTCAATAATATCTGCTGGAAGTCTATTATATAATTTACCAGTATTAGGATCACGTGGACCATTGGCAACAATACCACGAGTACGTTCATCGAACCGTAACTTCATCTGATCTTCTGAACGACCGTCCGTAAATGGACAATTTTCAATTTCCACGTAAAGAGGATTTAACAACACAAACTTCTTCCACAAACAAGGTTGTTTAGGGTCGTCAAAAATACCAAACACTGCACAACCGCCAATTAACCAATACTCTAATACCATATCTAGCAAGAATTCAAATAAATTAATGTCCTCACACATGTCCATAAATTCACTTTTCAATATGGGGTCTTGATGCTTTAATTCAAATGTTGACAATGGGAATTCAGTGTGCAATTCCATTGAGGCACGAACAAGAGGCTCATATCGGAAATAGTATCGAAAGCGTTGAAGCATTTCAATACGATTCATCGGCTGTTCAACAGCAAACCTATTACGGAATGGGCTAAATGGAACATCATAAACACGGTCTACTGATACAGCAGAACGTGCCATGCCTGATTTACCGGATGATCTACCCGCACCTGTAATCGGATCACGAGTAACAACGACGGAAGAAGTTCCAACTTGACGATTCAATCGTTCAAGTAATGGATCTTTGGTTTGAATATTTACTTTCTTAGCTTTAACAATATTACTCCATTCTTTACTAATATTATCACCTAAAATAAGAGTACTATTATTTGTACTTTTCTGATTCATTTGTTCTGGTGTTCTGTTGCCGTTGGATGCAATCACTGCTTGTCTCACAGCCTCTTGCGGAGTTGCCTTACGATTTTGATTAGCCACTGGTTATTCCTTTGGCCTAGTGTAACGTTTGTCTAGCTTACGAACAATACACATTAACTGTTCTGTTAACTGCCGTAGCCCACCGGGTTTATCTTGGACCTTAAGTAGATTATCCAGACCTTTTGTAAGATATGTTTTTGCACGATTCTTATATGTCTCATCCTGATTCATTTCCTGTGCAACTTCAGGAAATACATTATCTCCAACCTCTAAATTCTTGTTAACATCTTCAACAGGATTTTCCACAACGGTATCAGGGGGACTTACAGAAGTCGTACCGGGAGCTTGGCTTTGTGGTTTATATTCACCACTTAATGTTTGTGCAGTTTTACGTTTAGCACTACGTTTAATAGGAATTATACCACCAGCCTGTTCTTGCATAGCTTCAATTTGTCCTAATACCTTATTCAAGGCACGATCAACCATCATAAAAACTTTTGGAAACGCCGTCTTTAAACGTTTACCCATATACCTCAAATTATATTGATATTTTGCTATTAAATTTGACAATTCGGTAGAAGTACTGGCACGACCAATTTCATTATAAATATCATTTGTTAGACTTGTAACATTTGAAAATTGACCATCATCATAAGTGTTTAACCACTGAAGAAAAGATTCTACAACTTCATAGGCAGGCAAATCTATGTCAATCGACGGTGTAATATCTTGCGTTGGTGTTTGAGGCTGTTGTAATATCTGTTGCTGTTGCGCAGGGGCTATTGTAACATTTGCTGGCATTTATCTTGCTCCACAAAGACTCTCTCATAGTAATATAATCCGAGAATGGGCAAGATAAATATTGAATTATTACACACCAGCTTGCTTATTTGGAGGATCAAGTGGGGCAACTTGAGGATTTATAAAAGAGTTTCTAGCCTTTAGAATTTGACCATCAAGCCTATTAGTGCCTTGGTACGTACCTTCTGTAAACCTATTTAATTCACGTAGAGCATCGTTTAGATGCTGTTCAGCACTCGTAGACACTTGAGGATCAATTCTAGAGTAAATAGACCTTACTGCCATTGCAGCAGCAACTTTTGTAGCAATTAATGGAATTGGGTCTGGATATTTCGTAACTCCATTCCTGACAATCTGTTGTAGTGGTGTATAATAAGCATGATTTAATCGTGCATCAATATAAGTATCAGCATCATCAACATAAATCTGTACATCAGCAGGAGTTATAACAGACATTTGCCCATATTTAACTTCCAAATTACGAGCATATTCTGCAACTTTAGCGACTGTTGTATATGGCATTATACTGGACCTCCACCACCAACCCCACCACCTGACATAAACCAATTATATAATTTATTACCCTGCTCTTTAGGAGTTCCTTCAGGATTTTTGGTAATAAACTCTTCAACCTTCTGAGTTGTAGTTTTTCCAGCCTCTTCAGTATCTTTTATAAATTTATCTAAAAGCATTCTCTGTTCACGTAATGCATTTAACATATCTTGAAATACAACCATAATCTCTTTGGCCTGCTCACTATCTTCAGGAGATAAATCAGTTCGTAATGAAATTCTATCCAACTCACTATGTGCTTGATGTAGGAACTTCTCAATCTTTGCATAATTAGTTTTAAAATTCTGTACATATTGAACTAGTTGCTGCATAGCAACTTGACTTTGATCTACTTCCTGTGCAGTTCTAGGAGAATATTTAAATTTAATAGTCATTATATCTTGGTAACCAGTACCAACAATTTCATCCACCTTTTTCATAATATCTAAAAAGTTATTAAAATTAGTATTAGGAACTTGTGAAATAAGTTCCTGAATCTTTTCCATTGAGTTAGATAAATATTCATCCACCTTACGCATTTTATCAGTAAATTGCTTATAGAATGATTGGAAAGGTACACGGTAAACATCTAATGGGGCTTGTTCTTTTTCTTTTGGTGTCTGCCGTGTCAATGGATTAGTATTTTGATCTGTTAACCGATGTAAATCAGATTTTGCAATATTAATATCACCAATGATCTTTACCATATTCCATTTAAGAATTCTATGAACATCAGCTAGCAACTCTGTGTCAAAAGGTTTATTCTTACCTGAATATGGAGTCTTGCCCTGACTAAAGCTTTCAGTTATCTCATTAAGACGATTAGAGAACTGTTCCCAAAGATTTCGTTTATCTTTGCTATCTTTAGACTTAGATAAATTCTGAACAATCTGACGACTTAAATCCTTCTTATCTTTTGCTTCAAAGAAATAATGCTTCCAAAGATTATCTATTCCTTCTTGGAATTTATTGGTCTTATCATACCAATTTTGCAACAAATGGAACATTAGTGTCTTGGCATCAGCAGAACGTTTCAATTTTCTAGGCCAATCAGGAGGATTTACAGCAGGTTCAGCAGCAGATGTATTGGCTTTTTCATCAACCTGAAAATCCAAAATACCTTCTGTACCCTTTTTCAAACTTTCATTTGTAACGCTTAATTCATGCTTTAAATAATTATAAATCTTTTCAACATCTGTTTTTAATTCATCTGCTGATCGACTAACGGGAATATGAGGAAACAAAACATCAAACTGCTGTTTCATCAATTCCAGTGCTTCTAAATATTGACTCAACATAGTATGCAAAGATGTAAAAACATCCTTCATACCATCATAGTCAAATTTCTTACTAACCTCATTTGTTGGTTGACTTCGTTCGTCTGACTGTACTTCCATGTACCGTTTCAAACGATTGTAAGCAGATAAAATCTGAGTCTGAATTGTATTATCAGTATTAATGATATTAGAAATTGGTAATCCAAAAGCATGTTTTTCTTTTATCTGTTCAAATGCTCTTAAATGCTGTGGAGTAAAAACAGCATTCATATCAACATTACCAGAATTTACATTTTGAGAAATAAAACGATATGCCTCAACGGGATCAATGGCAGAATCAATTGCTTCTAATAGTTTAAAAGCAACCACGTAAAGATCAGAAATGTTTCTATTAAAAATACTTTCCTTTTCAATATTTTCATTTAAGTATGCCTTGGAAAATTTCATTACTTACCCCAAGACCCAAAATTAAACTCCAAATCTCTCTCAAGACCATTAAGTACTTCTCGTTTCTCAAAACTTATAATTTCTTTAAAAACCAAACTAGCCTTTCGCTCAAACCTATGAAATCTAATCATAGTATCACTATCAATATATTCCAAGTCTCTTAAACCCTTAAGAGCCGTGGAATAAGGTCTATAAAGATATTCATCCTCAAAATCAACAATTAATAGATTCTTACCAGTTGAGAAAATACCATAAGGAACGGCAAGAGACAACTCACTGCCAGAAAGAGTCTTCAACGCTGTTTTATAATTTGCACCAACCTCACGAGTGAAAATAAACTGCCCATCAAGGAAAACCCAAGCAAGATCACCTATGGGAGATAAACTAACATTAGGTGTCATTCTTCACTGCATCCTTTTCCGGCAATTTCGTATCCGAACATACCATCTTTAATTTCTCATAATCATCCTCAAGATATTTATATAAATATTCAATAATACTTTCTGTATCCTTGTCATCCTTATCAAAAAAATCAGTATAATAACTTAATTCATCAACTCTGCCCATCATCTGCCGTGACAACAAATTAATAGTTAACAACTTTGCTCTTAAATCTCGTAATGATTTTGTCATTACTTAATACTCAAGAATAATTTCTTCTTAGCCAAACCAAGACGTTGCTTTATTTCAGGAATTTGTAACTTTTGAATAATACCCTGAATAATCTGACGAATTCGTTCTCGCGTTACATTACGCTCTTTACCAATCTGGTCTAAAGTCATATTATCGTAAAAATATTTCTTAACAATATCTAATTCATCTGGTGCAAGAACAGGTTCAATTTGCTTAATTACTGGACCTAACACATTTTCCAAAGGGGAAGATTCACGTGGACCTTCGCCAAACATTGGCTCAGTAACATTCGCAACAGGGTCATTGCTACCAGCCACATCGCCAGCAGAACCAGCTTCAGCACCACCGTCATCGTCAGCAAAAGCTGGCCCAACGGTCATATATTGTTTATCTTGACTGCGCTGTTTATTTAACATATTTTTAGCCAAACCACCAGCCTGTGAACCAACGAAAGTAGAAATTGTTGCTCTGGAAGGATCAAAGTTATTTAAAAAACTCTTAGTAAGGCCAGTGAGAACAGCAGGAGCAAAATAATCAATTGGAGATTCATCTTCACGTGTTTTGTAATTTTTAGTATATTTTGCAACCTCACGAACAATTAATGGATAATAGTCATCGTAAAGCCAATTCATTACAGGAGCAGAAACTTCCTTCATCTGCTGCTTAATTTCATCCTTCTGTTCATCAGATAGATTGGGATCATTCAATTTAGCTTTTAATGCTCTCCATGGCTCAAGAACACTTAAAAGTTCATCTGTATGCTGCTGCTTACCTTGTTTCTCGTCTTCCATTTGAGCTTCAATCAACAGTTTTGATGTCAACACTGGTCTTTCTCCTTCTAACTTTTCTTGTTCTCTCGCAAAAAGCGCACATTGCGCACTAACCAACAAAAATTTACCCACAGTATCAAAATCAGTATTATTAATAAACAAATGAGTTGCTTCTTCCACCAACCCCTTATTTAACATATGTTCAATAATCTCTTTAGACTTATCCATATTACCAGTAGTATTAATAAATTGTAACACACCACCGTCAGCAGAAATTCTACCAAAAATTGCTACACGTTGCCACGTAGCAAATTTTGCTAGAATCTCCCTCTCTTTATAATCCCAAGCATCGTCACTTTCGTCTTTAAATTTAGCTAATCCTTCCAACTCATTTCGATGGTAAACACTGTTCAGCCATAAATCCATGTGATTAATACAAGTTGGAAACCCTACCACACCCTCACGAATTCCGTGCCAACTAACCAATTTCTGATTGTCTACACCATCAATATTGTAAACGATATCGTTTGTAACAGGATTTTGATAAAATATTACAGTCCCTTCTCCTAACACTTCATTGGCAATAACTTTAAACACGTTTCAAAACCTCTGAAAGTGGTTTTTCTTGTCTAGCCGCTTCCACACAAAGTTTATGGTATGTAGAAGCTACTACTGTCTTGTCTAATGTCTTAACTCCAAAACTAGACAAGTATTCAGCCAGAGTAGGATTTTCCTTCTCTAGTTCTTCTAATGTTATTATACAATCAACCTTCTTGGAAATCAAGTTAAATTTTCTATCTTCTTCGTTTTCTTGTGAAGACCCCACTAAGTCATAGGTAGGTGGCTTATTTATAGGATTAACCGTATTCGTATCTGTAATAACGTTTACCTTGTCAAGAGGCTCATTGAACAAATGCTCTTGCTGGTCTTCATTCCAAAACATCTTGAGAATTTCATCATTAGTGTCATCGTGAGACTCACTATTTAACATTTTGTCACTTCTTGGTTCAGAAGAGACAATAGTATCCTCAACAGTATCTTTAAGAATTTTTGGATCTTTTTCAGTTAGAGAATAGTCTTGTTTAGGTTCTTTGCTATTATAAATCCTGTTAGGGTCTTGACCACTTCGATCTGAAATTTTTAATAAAACTGCTAATTTCTGCAACCATGACATGAAAAACTCTCCTTGGAATAGAAATACAGGGTGCTCTTGACACCCTGTATTAAATTCAACTAATGCAGTTTATAAGAACTACTTGCAAAGGTCTTTTAAGTCTGCAATAGCCTTTGCAACGTCGTTCTTAGCTTTAGATGCATCTTTCTTCATGGCATCTGAAGCTAACTGTGCCTTCTCACTTCCATAAGGATTCTTAGCTTCATTGACGTTCAAAGAACGATCAAACCATGTCTTGTTATCGTTCAAATCACGCCCATCACTGTTTCCCTGATCTTTACTACGATCAAACCATTTATCACCTGACAAATCAGGAGAAGCGGGTGAAGCAGAATTTGCATCTTTACCACGATTGAACCACTCATCATTACTCATGGCACAAACCTTCTTAAATGCATCCATCTTATCAAGAGGTACGTCTACCATGTAACAAAGACGGCCAAACCGTTTAGGGTCATTCGTCGCATCTACATACTCTTCTGTCACATCAAAACCGGCTTCCCGAAGACGAGCAGCAACCACATGGGAACCTGCTGGTGCATCTACGGCTTCGTAACCATCGACTTCGGCATTAAAGTATGCAATGGGTTGTTCAACGCTATTCTTCATCTGTTCATTATCTCCTGCTAAGAAATTCTCAACCGCTTTAGCTGAAAGTTTGTATTCATTATCGTACTTATCATAGAACACTGAACCAAGTTTTAATCGTTCTGAAGACAATGCTGAATCTTCATCATGCTCTACTACAAATTTTGCTGTTTTCCGTTCATTGGTCCCTGCGACCATGAAATTAACGGCAAAAACCAGCAATGATTTATCAGTAATTGCCTGATCATCGGCAGGAGAATTATGTGCTGCTGTTCGATGGAATTCATCAAGAGCAATCGTATATCCACCCTTGCCAATCATCTTATCAAGATTGTCTTTCAGAACTTTGGAGGCTTCTTTAATAACATGATCTTGGTCAGAATATTCCTCTTTGTGAACTTCACGTTCACCTGTAGGAATGTTCTGATACTGTTCCTGTGAAGCTTTGCGAAGAGAGGTATAATGCTCAGTCTCTTCTTCTAGCTTCTCTGCATAGCTCTTTTCTGCTGGTGCAGCTTCAGGCTCTTGTCCAGTAATGAGACTAAATGCATCAACACGAGATTTGGAAGTAACCAAACGCATCTTATTATTCCTCTTGTTTCGCTAGGTATTCATCTACCCAATCTAAATCTTCTGGTTTTCTCATAATAGCACCATCTGCAAAACTCCATACCACCTTTTTATCAGCTTCTAAATACAAATCTTGACCACATTTTTGCAAATTCATATATTTAGAAGCTAACCGCATGAAAACTTTGCCTTCTTTATACTGACGATTAAACTCTGCACGATCTAAAACATCATTTTCAGCATCACGTTTCATAGCAGCAGCATATCGGCCCAAAAGCTTTCCTTCTGGATTCTGCTTGTAACCATCACCACAATATGCTCTCATTGAATTGGACTCCAAGAGAAATTACAACCATCCTCTAATATCTATAATCATTAACTCTGAGAGAAATTACAACAAATTTTTATAAACTGTAATATGACGGTTAACGAAAGTATCGTAATCCCGTCCCTCATTACAGATATAATCCTTACGAGAAGCAATTTCGTGTAATAAATCTGATTGATAATCATTTGATTCTGCAATATCTGTAATAATTTCTTTCATTCGTTCTGTTGTATCAACAGAATACACAGCCGGATAATGGTTTACATGTTTAAACCAATTGGTAGGAGAACAGAAAAGAACGCGATGACAACCTAATGCAAGATTTGCAGCAGAAGAACTAACAGATGCTCCAACAGGTGGGTAAATCAAACTAACGGAAAATGCTCTTTGTATTTCCTTCACAAGGTCTTGTTTACTCAGCCATTTGTGGTGACCATACGTGGTATAAAACTCTATTTCTGTGCCAGTTATAGCTTTTCTAACAAAATCATCATTATTACGTCCTAAGCCAAAGCTAACTATATACTTAGGATTTCCAACAGTAGTATTATCATAAAACTTTATACCCATTGGAATTACAGCAGAATTTGAATACCAAGGCATAGGCTCATGAGTTATATATCGTGAAACAAATCCCTGATCAAAATTAGGCCAGATTCCAGATGAATGCATTGTGAATACAATTGGAACTTTGCCAAAAAGTTCCTTCACCAAATTTGGAAACCAAGCTGGATGATATAAACTGGTTTCAAACTGGAAATGTACAATATCATATTGTAATAACTGTTCAACAAATGAAATATCTGTTTCATGTATATTATCTAAATAAGGTACATGAAAGCACCTTGTTACAAATTCTTCATCTGGTTCAGCTTTTAATTTTGGAAAATTAGCAAATACATGAACACTGTGGCCTTTCTCTCGCAGACCATACACTAAATCCTTAGTGTATTCTGCAATGCCACAACACTCATTCCATGTGCTAACAATTGCTATTTTCATTACTGTTTTAAACTTAGTATAATTCTCTTGTTTGCATTTTGATCCGAATTTTTATTTGAAACAATTAAAGTACCTGTAGTACCAACTGACTGAACTACTGGCTGTTCATCTTTTTTCTCTTCAAGCTGAGAAGTACGCTTCTCAGGTTCTAATGCATGGTCAGCAGTAATTTCCTGCTTGGTTTTTGCATCTTCTGCTTCTTTCTGCTTGGCAATTTCATCCAACTTAGCCTGAGTCTCAGGAGACACAATGGGTTCAACCTTGGCAGGATTCTTGCCACCACGGAATTCAGAAGCCTTGTAATCCAGCTTTCGCATACGAGCATAAATGCGAATACGCTTGTTATTCAACTCTTTACGCTTTGCTTCATTTTCCTCTGTCTTATTTGTCTTCTGTTCTTTCTTAATAGCAGACAACTCCTTGGAAACAACAGCCAACTCTTCTTTCAGTTGATCTATTGACAAATCAAAAAACTCACCATTACGTGTTTGGTAAACTCTAGCCATTTTTACTCTCCTTCTGACTTGCATTTACAAGTAGTAACCACAAATAAAGAGGCATTCCAAATTGCATCAAAAAATTCATCTAATTCTTTTTCATCTTTTGCATAAATATCAACCACATCCTGATTAGTTAAATAAACACGTAAAAAAATACTACTATCATTTTCTACAACTTTTCTTACAAAAATAACTTTCTGTGGATCAATTAAATATTTTCCTAATTTTAATAACATATTAACCTCCAACTAAGAATCTACGAATCTCAGCAGCACGTTCATCTGTTGATGATTGATCCCAAGGCTTCAATGACAATACTGTTTGATTGTCAGGACCATAAATCCTTACCTGACGCAACAATGCTGAATTATACAGTGATGGAACAGGGTAATTAAACAACCACGTCTCATTTGGTGTATGACCCTGCTCAGTAGAAAGAATTGGTTCAGGTGTAACTTCTGTTACTAGATCATATTTAAATCGTTCTTCCTTACCATCAGGAAAACAATGTGCAGTTAAAATAAGATTACCATTCTTTGCAGCTTTTAATGAATATGGATAAACATATCGTCTACCCAACGTTCCACCAGAATAATCCAACGAACAAACCAAACCATTAGTGCAACAGAAACTCAAAACTGTTAATGCGTCCATTATTTTTGACTCCAACGTTCTAATGTGTCTATGACAGTAAGTTTTGGTACTTCAGTATTTCCCCACTTACCTTGAGTAGCATAAGCACCAGCACGAGCAACGCACCAATATACTAAAGGTTTTGGTAATTTCCATGCTAACCACATCCAAAATTTTTCCATGTTAAACTCCTTGTGCAAACCAAGCATTGATTTTCAGTGCTTTGCCACTTTCAACCCCATCATACGGAATAACTGGAAATGATACCTTTTTCAAAAGAATAGGTTTTTTAGGATCAAACCCCGTTTGACCAGTAACATCAATATCCTGTGGTGCCATTGAAAAGATCATTTCTGATAGGAACTGGACGATAATCTGCATTAACTGATCATATTTGGTCACTTGTAAAGTCTTCTGTAACTGCTCTTGACTTGGAAAATCAACAGCAATAGAAATAAAACCCTTCTTAAAATCAGTAGAAATACCATCAGGTAGAACGGACTTTTTAAGCCGGTCTACCTGATTATTGATATTATTACCTTTTTCACTAGGTGCCTGTGGAACTGGCATTTTCTTCAACCTTTTCTGCTTCTTGTGCAGACATTAAACATTCAGCAGGAATTTCATGGAACGTACTTCGTTCTTTCAGACTTTCTGCTGTTGCTTTATCAAAACACCAAACCTCTACGTTAACTCCTAACTCCTTAAGACGTTCAAGGAGATAAGAGTAAGAACCGTTACCCGTACAAAGAACAACAGTCTTTACATTTTCATCACTAATAGCAGCATCCATAACATCAGTAGCAAGTTCAACTTCAAAATAGCGTGGCACGAGTCGTTTTCGTCCATTCTCTACCTTTGTAATAATCCGCTTACTAACGACTTCAAAGCCTGCTGCACGTAAAGAATTATAAAAACGTTTGGAATCTTTATAATCCTTGTGTGCTGCATACGCCTTACAAATACCACCTTTACGACCATTCAAAATCTTTTGCATCAACAGCTTATAATTTACTTTTTTCCCTCCCCCGAATGTCTTTGCTGCATGATAAAGATTCTGAACATCTGCCACAACCACAACCAACTCATTCTCTGCCATAACCTGATTCCTCTTTCTATTAAATTACTTCGATGCCAACTCTAACGTCTTCATTCGCTTAAATTCTGAATAGCCTTTAAATAACTCACTGGAACTATGGTCAAAATAATCAAACATACGTCCTGCCAACATTTGAATTTCACGACGAGTACGAATGTCTAACTGGTTTGCATAACTGGTAATAACATTCAATAAATCATAATAATTAGCACTCTCCTTATTTGTAATTGCCTCATCAAATTGAGTTGAACCATCAATACTATCGGACCATGAAAATTCATCTTCAAGGAACGATCGAATAAACTGCTTTTCTTCAGGAGAAATAACAGTTGTATTCATCGTTTGGAGAACATCATGGTATTTGGTTGAAAGTTGATTTGGTAATTCCACGAATCGTTGCTGCATAACCTCAAAAACCTTATCAGCACTCATTCGTGCACCAAATCGAATACTGCCCAATGTCTTCATGTGGACAGCACCATTGGCACAAACAAGACGATAGGAATAAGGTGAAAGAGTTGGGAAATTACCAGAGGAATCATCATGGATGCATGAAACACCAAATCCAAACACGTCATTCGGAAGTGGTGAATGTTCATCATTTGTAGTAAAGTCAACTACAAGACGTTCATTAGCTACACCGATGCCTCTGAAAATCTTGTGGTTGGTCTGAAATGCATGATTTAAAAACTCTTGAGAACTTAAAGTATTCTCTTTTGTAGCAACACCTGTAACCTGTCCATTCTTGATAATAAAGTTCAACTGTTTAACTTTAGAGTCATTCAGCAATCGTGCCACAACATCCTTACGAATGTTTTCAAGTGGTAACGATGCTAAGTAATTTTCAGGACTCTTAGTAATTTTACAAATACGGCTGAACCCTGTACGATTCAAAGGAATTTCACCTTGACCAAAATCAATAGTTACTTTATTTTCCTTTGACTTACCTAACTTAATGTCTGTAAACTGTGACCTATCAACAAGATGCGTCTGACGTTGCTGTGAAGCTAAGAATTCGGAACACTCTTCCAAAGTCTTAAACGTTGTATCTGCTTCATTAGTAATGAAGTCAACAGTATTTACAACAGCCTCTTCCTTCTTTTCTTCTACCTGATCTGACATTTGACTCTCCTTTGGTCTATACTTACCCATAGTATATTGTAATGATTCAACTCAGTTTGTCAAGTGAAAAAATCAAAAAACATTATATCTCGTTGATCTAAAACGATTTCCACGTTTTGCCACAAGTGGTTCAAAACTTAAAGTAATGTTAGATACAGCAGTTGGCAATGAAGCGGTAATAGTAGCAGAAGTACAAGGCAAAGAACCTAATTGTGTCCAATTAGTATTATATGTTTCTAATGCCTTTAATCGCTTCCAAGCAGTTCTAACTGAAACTCCTTGATATTTAGCCACAACACGAGCAGACAAAGGAAAATCTGTCAGGTTGTGTTGCTTTGCATACTTTCTCATGTCATTTAACAATTCTACAACAGTCTTGCCTTTGGGATATACTTTCCAAAACGTGTCCCAAAAACCAAATCGACTATGATAATAATTATACATTGCTTCAAAACTTAACAGATGCTTGTCCAAAGAATCTTTCACCACACCACGTGCATAAATCTCTTTGGCATGATCCAAAATTCGTTCTTTGGAATAACCAAACCGAACACAATCTTCTACAAGGTGCATTAATGCACAATTGCGTTTCAAATATAAACCATCGGGTATGTACTTGTCAATCTTAAAATCACTCTCATTTTCACAAAAATGTTCATTTTTAATTTCATCACCAACTTTAAATAAATGAGACAGACACTTAATATTCTTACAAAGTTCACCTTTATGCAAAATTCTACCTGCTGGCTTAAAATGATTGCCCACAAACCAAGGTCGTATCTGCCTACGATTCTTAGGACCAAACTCAATGCTTCGTGGTAATTCCAATACTCTCAAAATACCTTTCTGAATGACTGTTAGAAAATCATTACTCTGTGCTTCTGCAAAACGAATTCTCAAATGATAATTGCCAACAGTTGAAGACTGGACAAATTCTGGGTAAACGTTATTAAGAGTAAGGTACTGATAAATCATCTTTGTAATATGCAGTGCTTCTTTTTGTTTATCAACATCATCACAATGTGAATCAAGATCGAACCACGCCATGTGCGTAGTTCCACAACTAGCGGGAGAAGCGGCAAAAACTTCACACCGACTCATGTAATTACTAAGTGCAGACTGAATACTATACTTAAACTTCTTAAAAGTATACCAATTACCTTCTCTGCTCAAAATAGATAGATTGCTCCAAGAAGAGTATTCATCCTTGAAAACATTTAAACAATAATCTTGATAATCCAAATCAGTAAAGAATGGATTCTTACTTTGCTCTTCAAGCATAATAAATTTAAATATCCTCTCCCATACTCTCTTCCCAATAATAATCACGAGACTCTTCAATTTTTTGAATCTCTTTAATAATTGCTTCTTGCTGTTCTAAACTTAATCGAATATCACCACCACGGCTTTTTCCATCAAGGCGTAGCTGTTCAAAAAGAGTCCTAAGTCGAAACGAAAAGTCTGTAGTTTCATAACTCATTCTTGTTCTCCTTTTTCAAAATAATCACAAGTTCCATTTGGAGCTACATCACGTTCTTTTGCCCATTCATTTTAAAATCCCAATCTGATTCTTCGCTTAATTTCGTCCTTGACCGTAGCTAACTCACTCTCAAATAACTTACCAGATAACACTTTAACTGTATCCGTAGCTGAATCATAACTGACAAATGCTTCAATTGATCCCTTAGTCACCTTATATCCCATAGGCGAAATTCGTGTCAACGTAAAATTCATTACAAATCTCCTTCTGTCATTGTACTGTTGAAAGTCAGTTTGTCAAGAAATTTCTGTGTTCAATTTTCCCATACCATATGTAGTGTCACATGCACCATGTGAGGTAAACGTTCAATTAGATATTAGACTGTCTAGACCTATACATTTGTTACCTGTTACCTGTTAATTCTGTAACAAAAGGATTTATATATTAACTTTACCCCTTAGAACGTTTACCTGTGTTGCAAAATAAAACATAATAATATTATTGAACATTAAAAACAATCTTCCAAATTTCTTTTTCACGAATAAATTGCTCAAATCCGTATGTTTGGCAAAGTTGCATAAAATAATCTTCATAATATTGCACTTTGTGTGCATCTATTGCCTTAGAAATTTCAACTTGTTCATGGTTAGTGAATTCTTCACGTGACAAATCAACTAGCTCTAAATTACGGCTGAAGATACCCCAATTTTTATAAATCCCCGCAATTCGCGTTTCCTTGTGTTTTAAGACCTCTTTTTCATATTGGGCCTTAACCCATACGAAAAACTCATTAAAGTCGCGTGGTTGCGATTCTTTTAATACTCGTTCGGCTGTTTTGGGACCAATCAAGGGGATACCGGGAATGTTATCAGATTTATCTCCCTTTAAAGCCTTGTAAATTAGATATTGATTAGGTTTTACAAAAAATTGATCTTCAAAATTTCTGGCATTTACAGTTTGTTTGGCAATTGGACGGTAGACTGTAACAGTTGGAAAATGTGCTATTAATTGCAATAAATCTTTGTCCTCAGATATTACAAAGATATTATTGTCTTGTCTGTAGAGGCTACAAATTAGAAAAACCATATCATCACCTTCACGATCAATATTTGTTATGGAACAAATACCGAGTGCAGGTAATAACTGTTCTCGTAGAATTTTCTGTTGAACATTGAAACGAACCATGTATTCAGCAAAATCTTCATCGTGAAGTTTGTTACGATTTTGCTTGTATTCAGGAAATACAGATAAACGTCTTTGACTACGTTTACCATCCCAAACAACGATGACTTTAACTTGTTGTTGGGGAACACTTTGAACTATGTTTTTTAGGGCATTTAACGTGCCAAACATGCCACCAGTAGGCACATTATTATAGTGCATCAGGCCAAACTCAGGAACGTTCATCATTCTATGTAGAAGATTATTACCATCTACTACAATAAGTGTCATTATAATTATTCTTTAACTTTTGAGCCCTTAAACCACGATCCACAATTTTGACATTGAAAACGATAAAAATGGTTTGCTATAGTTATGTAATTGCCCCTACGGTGTACATTTTCAGAGCCACAATTAGCACAAATTGGTTTTGGTCCATTAATAATGGTTTTCATTGTTGGATGATTTTTAATAAAAGGCAACATTTTCTTATATGCTTGGCGTAAAACTGCAATATCTTGATAACAATGTTTTTCAATGTAACGTAAACTTGGAATATGTCCAGCAGCAGCACGAACCCAAACATCAAAATCTAAGCGTGTTTTACTATCATTTAGGTGTGTAAATTCTTGGAAAGTTTGAAGACGATTACTTGTTAAAGCAAAATTTGCTCTACAATGTTCCCACAAATCTATGTGAGATATGGTTGTTGGCATAGGAGGCAATCCATAGGCTAAACATCTGGTATTTAAGAATTTATAATCGTAACGCCTAGAATACCAACCCACAATTATATCTACATTACATACAATTTCATAAAAACGCTCAATTAATTGTTTATCATTTGTTGGATCAGTTTTAAATTTCTTCATATTATCAGTTAAAGATAAAGTTTGTATTTTTCCATCGTTAATTGCATAACTGATACATAATACCCTCCCCACATTTGCGCGGAGATTTGATGTCTCAATATCAAAAAATAATATTGATGGTTTTTTAACAACTAATTCAGCATTTTTCATTTTTTATCCTTTTTCTTTATCTTCTTGAAGGGTCTTGTGTGGACAATAACCATGAAGACCTTTAGCACTATTACAATTATAACAAAGAACACGTACCTCATTTTTCGGAGCACCACGAGATAATAAATCTTTATAAACTTGATACGAACCTAATTTTCTATAAATTTTTGTTCCACCACCATTAATATGATCAATACATAAAAATTCTTTTTTTGTTTCACCACAGCAAGTACACTTATTACCTAATAATTCAATCAATTTAAATCTTATTTTGGAATTATTGCTATTAAAATTTCTATTTTTTGTACAATTACAATTCCAACATAATAGTTGATACTTTGAAGGAAAACCTTGTTCTTTTACTACTGAATATAAATTTTTAGTCATTTGTTTTCGATGCTTTGCACCATCATTTAATATGTGATCTATTGTTAAGTGCTCATAGTAAGTGTTTCCACAAAAAACACATTTATGTCCATAATGATTTAGAACTTCTTTTTTAAGATTATAGTGGTGTAATCTTGATTTTTGTATGTATTTTGCTTTATTTCTTTGATATTCTTTTCTTTTTATTACTTTAATTTTTTCTTTATTGGCTTCACGATATTTTTTATTCATTAAAGCTTTTTTATCTTTGTTGTTATCACGATAAATTTTATTTTTTTTTATTTATTTGTTCTTTGTGTTTATTATTATATTCTTTTTGTTTTTCTAGTATTTCTTCTTTTTGATCTTTATATCTTTGATGATTATAGCTAATTATCTGTTCTTTGTTATTATTATAATAATTTCTTCTTTTTTTCTTTTGACAAATTTTACATGTACCAATATTTCTATTTAATTTTCCACCATGTTTACAAGGCCAATGATACATTTCATCACAAGATTTTATTTCACCACAAACACGGCAAACTTGTGTTTTTTCTACTTTTTGGGCTATATTAATTTCACCGTCCAAATTCTTATCTCCTATGAGTCCTTCTACTATGATATAATCTCAATATAGTTGATGAAACCCATCAGGCATTGAATAATAAATGGCACGAAAACCAAAAAGGCGCAGGTATCCTTGGCAAACAGAGCATGGTTTTGAATTTTGTAACATTTTAGAGTGGTCTAATCGCACGTTAACAACCGTATATCGACGCATCATGTTTAAATCAGCCAAATTTGCCACGGCATCAGCTTCAGAATGTGCACCACCATAAGGATATGTGTAATATCTACCACCAATTTTTACAGCTTCTTTGTAAACATTATTAAACCCAATTGATACGATTTTGGTGCCTTTTATAATAAAAGTAAAATGTTTGAAACGACCCTCTGGCTTATGAAATAGCGCACGAGAAATATCTACAAAGCGTAGAAATTTTTTATACTGGTATATCATCTATACACTTTCTCCCTATGGGTATTATAAAGCCTCAAAGGGTTATGTCAAGGATTATTTTATTTCTATTTCCGAAGAAGCATAAAATATTCCCGCACCGTCAGTTACACAAAGTTTAAATTTTCCAGCAGTTCCAAGTGTGACCAGTTTTTTCTTTTTCTTGTTAACTTTGCCATCTTCTACATAAGGTAACAATAGAGCAATGGTTTCAGTTTTATTCGTGTTTACAACATACCAGTAATAAGGATAAGAACCAACACCATTGAACTCTACAACGATTTGTTTATTTTTACTAAGACTCTTTGGTATATAAGGTGCTCCGCCATATGCTATGTTCCAAAAGCTGACTTCCATTGAAACTTCTGATAGATCATTGTCACCTGTTTTTGTGCTTTCAATTTTTTTAATCGTCATTATGCCATATTGTGGATCAAATGGCTCTTCCAGATTAATTAACTCATCTGGTTCTTGTTTTCGGAAAAAGCGTAAATGATAGTTGCTCTTTGGTGCAGGTAAAAATCCTAATTTCCAATCTGATACTTTTTGAAATACGCCATCAGTATCTTGTTGATATTTTATAGGTAATGTTCTAGGCCAAATTTTAATTAGTGGAGATTGATCAACACGTAAAACTGCCTCACCTGTTTTCGGATTTTTTGTTATTTCAAGATCATCTTTTATTTTCAATCTGTACAAACCAAATCGTGCATTTGTTGAAAATCGTAATAGTCTTGAATCGGGGAATGTTATTTCTTTACTTGGGTCTTCTTCGTTAACTAAATCAATAAAACCACTAAAATTTGAGGATTCTGTTAATACCATGAAGCGTTCTTTGTTGCTTAATTGTAATCCTCTGTCTATTCCTTTGAAATGAAAATCAAGAGTTCGTGAAGAACCAATTGTGGATACTATGTCTTCATCCAAAATTGGATCACTTGGTATGTAATAGATCATCATATGATCATCAGTATATAAACTTACTGAACCACCATAGTAAGGATAACCACCACCAGAACTTCCAATATCTGTGGTGAATTGTTTAAATGCTGCCGCTTGTACAGGACTATGATAACAAGGACCAATTAATGTAAATTGTGTTGGAATTGGATGAATTAAACTTTTTGGTGGTTCCAAACTAAAGTCCCAACCAGTAGCTATCAGTTTTTTACTTGATATTTCATTGTTTTCTTCATCAGTAATGTCTGCTTTTTCTTGTTCTATAGCAAAGAGTTTTGTGGCACTATGTATTGAACTATTTAATCTTGGGTAGGCTTTTGTCTCGCTGGTTTGTGGATCAGCATACAAATCATACTCTGATGGTACATATGGATTATCTGAAGGAATTCTACTAGCATGGCAGGGTTGTTGTTTAAACGTATAAAAATCATTATTATTAAGTAATATTCCATGAGAGAATAGTCTATCAATTTTTTTAAATTCAGTACTATTTAATCCGGCCTTAACTGATTCATTAAATCCATATTGTCTAGATGCCATTTCACCAACATTCGTGCAGGAACTCACAAAAGATTTTCTTGCTATTCCTAAACGGTCAAAGGAAACCTTTGAAATAATGTTTGGTTGATTATATGTACTTGTTAATTCAGTTAGTGTGTTGGTATAATAGTACAATGGTTTAATGTAGTCAAAATCTTTTTTGATAGATTTTGTTTCAAATGTTTTTGTATCAGGATCATATTTCCATGTATAGCCGGGATATTCCCAATCTCCACGATCATAGATAGTTCCCGGTGCAATTGTTTTTCTAATTGTGATATCTTCTTTAATTCTGCTATAAATTTTCACATTCTCTGAATAAATTCTATAATTATTAGTATACTTACCATCTTTAACTTCTGTATATGAATCTAAATAATATAAAAATCTAAAGTAGTCTTTTGTGTTTTCATATTTTGATACCGTTGTTTTTGCTCCATAACCATTGTAAAGGGTAATGACACTAGATTCTGTTAATGTATCAAAATTAACACCCGTATATCGCTGAACTTTAAATCTGGCAACTACTTCATTGTTTCCTGAATACAATCCACATCTTGGTGCAGTTATTATATTTACATCATATTTTACAAAATATTTTTCTCCATCTGCATTTTCTTCTACAACAATACCTTTTTTTAGCATATACTGAAGTTTTTGTGTTTCTACCGTAACTCTTAATGTCATTATAGCATCAGTTAATACGGCATTGCCAGTATCAGGATCATTTTCTTTTGATTGTGATATTACATCACCAGCAGAACTTGTGGACAGAACTTGTAAATTTGTTAGTATTAATGTCTCACTAGATGGATAACTTGTAGACCATGGACCGGCATCTGTTGCAGCCGTTACACCCCAGAAAAACCAAATAGGACCAACATCTATGGAGTCATTAAAATTAGCATAGGTTTCATAACTTGTTAAAAATGAATCATTTGTACTATATAAAACATAAGATGATAAATCTACTAAAGACTCTACAGGAGTCAACCCACAGATAGAAGCTATTTGTACATAAGGTTCATTTTCTTGACTAGCAGGATCATAACGAAACGCTCGTTGCTTTGTAACACTATCATAATAATATATTTTATTAAGTTTCGGGTATTTATATTCAGTAATATTACTTTGTGGTGTTCCATCAGTTGTTTCTTGGCAGACAGTTTGTTCAGTATTTTCCATTGCATCTGTATCAATAATACTCTTTATAAATTCAGCTACATCTGTTGCATCTTTATTTAGGTTGTGTACTCTTCTTTCTTTTAAGAATTCTAACAAATCATAGTTGTATGCTGTTGCGTCTTCATTAAATTCTGGTAATAATTTTCCAATGTATTTAAAATCACCATAATAACTATAGTTATTAAAAGAATGTTCCTCATTTAATAAACATGGATCATACCAATAATCAGGTAATGTTAGTTGTCCACAGCCTGTAATTTTTGGGTTTATTGTTAAAGTTGAGGCACCCTCTATTATTTCTTTTTCAAAAAAATCTATGTCATATAGTGGAACTAAGTTACTATTTGTTACCAAGCATCTTCTAGTTGTAGCTGTTTCATTATAAATAAATAAATAATTAGTGTCAAAAATTGAAGATGCTGTTTGTTTTCTAAAAGAGTAATTACAAATAATTTCTTGCGGAGTAATAACTTCACCATTCAAGTTTAATAATTGATAATATCCCATCATATTATCAGGTGTTGGGAGTTTCTTCCTTGCCTTTGCTGTAAACATATCAACATAGCAAAGTTCGCCTGTTCCTGTAATAAATAATGCTGGAAGAGTTGGACGTATGGAATTTATAGCAGAGTCATAAAGACTATCAGAATTTAAACTAATTAAATTTTGTTTTACATAAGGATTTTTTGTGTGTGTTCTCATGAACACATAAGGTCTTGTAAGCCATTGCTGTTTTAATTCATCTGCTAAATGGTTTACACTCCATGCTTTAAATCTCATTTGACTACGAAAAACTGGCTCACTTAGATATCCGTTGTAGTCTGTTTCTCTAAAATATCTAGTAAAATAATCATTACCATTATTAGCAGATTCAGCTTCTCGTTTTCTATTTTTTAAAATGTCATCCATTATATTTTTTATAAAAACAGCATCCGTTTCAACTAATCTACAAAAATACCCACGCTCAATAATGTTATCAATTTTTGTTTTAGAATGATCATGAATTATATTTTTGTATGGAATTCTCCAAGCAGCATTTACCTTGGTAAAATCTACTGCTTTTTGAAGAGTATAGTTTCTTTTGCCTATGTATTTTGACGTTGGAGAATATAAAAGATAGCCATAAAGAATAGGATTTTTATAATAGTCTGTGATTGTTGAATAATAATTTTGATCTTTATTGTGGTATAAACTTATATCTTTATTATATTCATTAATAAACCAATTATAAATTTCTTCCACATAAATATCAAAAAATGGAATATCACCACCATAAAAGACATATGGTGCAGAAATATAAAAAGGTATTTTAGTATGTAATAAACTATCTACATTTCTAATTGCATCTAATTCGCTGTAACCACAAATTTTTGTAGCGATTTAGTTTTCCTCTTTAATTATTTTCTTGGTTTGTTTATTATAAACAGAATACTTAACGAATCTTACACCATCCATTTTTGGAAGTTCTTTAACTAAAACTTCCGTTTTATTAATTGCCTCATTATCAGTCATTGCTTCCACTTCCATCTCTACTCGTAAAGAAAATTTCTTTGCAGCCATGATAGTTTCTCCATAGTCCTATATGGTATTATACTGCAATCGAAGCATTTGTCAAGGTTAAAATGCATTTTGTCTATACTTGCCTAAATTTGGTAATGGACTTCTGTAATTAGGCCCACTCATACCACCATTCAGGAAAGTTTTTCCACTTCGACTGACTAACGCACCACATATGGCACGGGGTTTTATAATTTCTTTTGACTCGGTAAGTTCTGCTGCATTATATGCTGCCCCTGCTACGGAATCTGCTTCATCCTTAAATGCACCGGGAGCATGATCTACGAATGTTTGGTAATCCTCTAAACGTTTTAACTCATAGATTAAATTTTGATCTTCATAAAAGTCAAATTGACCCACATTAATAAGTGTTTTAAGATATGTATGTTCTTTGTAGCCAACAGACAATTCTTCAGCAATTATACCCATATTCCAACCATTTACTGTTTGAATTGGCTGTAAACTATTCCATTTATCAAATGTAACTTTTTTAATATTAAATCCTTTACTAGTTTTAAGTAATTTTACAAATTCCAATAATTCACCTATGTTTAATTCTTTGCCCTTTGGTGTTTTAAATCTAACTGCTAAATCCATCACAATAACATATCCAAAAGTTGGATGTGCTTGTTTATGACACATAGCAAGACCACAACCACAGTGATTAGCCGTTGTACCTTTTGCCAAGTCTATATGAATATGATATTCAGCATCACCAATAGCCCTGAACCACGGTGGTAGTTTTGTATAAACATCCATTGGACCTTCCGGTTTGTCTTTACCAGCATCGGGTGCGGGGTCTTGACGAGAATGATTAATACGAGAAAGTAATAACATATAATCTGGGTAGAATGGTTGACCGGCCACTGAAGGAATAGATTCCACGTCACGTAAAGTCTGAGTTAAGTGATTGTCATATAATGGTTTAAGTTGAATTGGTGGGTGTAATGTAATTTCTTCAATTGTACCGTCTGCTCTTTCGCGTTTTATATTAATATCAAATCGTTCACAATTTTTATATTCAGGTTTACAATCATATAGAGACAATCGTTTAAAATATGTGCTTGGATTTTCTAATGATTCTTCTTCTAATCGTTCTACGTAATCATCGTCAATGTTAGCGGATGAAATTAATAGAATTAATCCATTATTACCAAATCGTGAAAATTGTCGCTGTCGCATTTCATTAAATAGGTCTTCTGCTGGATCAGACGATTTTTCTTTCCAGTTTGTAGCCTCGTCAATAACGCCAGCAAAAATATTATAGCCTAAAGTGAATGATTGACTAGAATTTCCCGGTAAAATCAGTAATTTTGTAAAATCTCGTCTAAATGCTTCGTCCCAAATATTAAATCGTAGTTCTTTTACTGCTTTAGGATCAGGCATTAATTCATGATCACGAATGAATTTAACTTCTTTCATAGCTTTAGTAGTATAATCAAATACAACTCGTCTTGCCTGTGTTGTAGTTTGTGCCATCATGATAAATGCGGTTGTTTGTGCACTATCATAATTTAATCCTTGAGAGTTTCGTAGGTAAGCACCGAAATCTTTAAAATTTAGATACCAGTACCAAAGATATGCCAATGCCCAACCAGATAAATAGGATTTACCAGAACCCTTTGCGGCAACAATAGCGGCAGTTTGATATTTTGGTGCATAGTATTTACCGCTAAAGATTTCTGTTAATACATCTGCTACCCAAGGATAAACAACCCGTCTTTGGCTATTATTACCAAATTCTGGTGATTCTATAAATTCTCTTGGACTAATCGGTGGACCATATAAAAATAAATCATCACCATCAACATGTGTTGGAGATGTACACATTTCAGGAGATAAATTATATTTATTAGCACGATTTTTAATTCGTTCTTTTAATTGACTTAATGATTTTTGTACATCTGGTTTTATGTTATCACTCATTGATATATTTTCCTTTTCTATTAGTAGTATTGTACGTGATTTGTATTTGAACCATTAGTATTTCCGGGGAAAAATGATGCATTATTGGTATTTGTATATATTAATGAATTTAATGAAACTTCATATTTGGGACCAACTGTAGCCGCATTTTGCCCACTAAATGTTGTATTTTGTGCACTAATTTCACCTAATTGTTCCGCCCAAACAAATCCACGAGTAGTTGTAACACGTTCACTAAAAATTACATTAGTGGAATCAATAGCAATAAAAGAACCTACAATAGACCTAGCCAAAGAGTAGATATTTTTTGCTGCTATATTTATTTGTTTCGGGGTATCATTTGCTGCGACGAAAATTTTTCCACCATATTGTGCTATTAATGGTATACCTTGATTTCCTGCAAAAATAAGATTATTGTATGCCATACAACCCTGTATTTGACAATTTATTGATGGTTCATAACCTGATACACGAGATACCAAGGTAATTTTCATATCCTGTACAATATATGGACATGGTGTTTCAGAATAAAATCCTGATGTTATACCAGAGAAAACTACATTTGTTCGTTCAGGATAATCAGCATTTCCGGCTACTGTAATAGACGCTCCTGATAAGACGTTAACTCTAATCGCTCCTTGTTTACCGTAAAAAGATTTACAAATAATTCTTCCATCATGAACATATGTACCATCATATAATTTTATAAAAGCTCGTTTATCAACCAAATCATAATTATTACAAATATGATCTATACTATACTGAATGGTTTGAAATGGTGATCCTGATTCGCCTGTATTCGTTATATCACTGCCAGTATCGGAATTAACATATATAGTTAAATCATTGGTTAATCTAGTTAATCCCGTAGCCGCCTCTAATGTTGTAATTCTTTGTTGATTATCAAGAGATAAAATATTTATACCAGATGCATATGTTTCTAATGCGGGGTTTGATCCCGATCCTGTTCCAGCCGTACCAGATGCGTAAGATTCTACTTCAGCTAAATGTAGTTGAGTCCACTCACTTAATGTACCAATACCAGACGTATAATTAAGTAAAATATCATAATAATTTTTATTAATTACATCATTATCATTTGTCGGTACCTGTGGGGTTTGTATTAGTTGTAGTACCTTTGTTCCAGACACCACCTGATTGCTGGTCAAGTCAACATAGTTGGGTTGTGCTACTTGCAGTCTTGTTATGACACTTCCAGCCATTTTATGTTATCCTGTTTTTTGCATCTTGGCCATGGTTTCACGAATAGTAACTTTTGGATCAGTAGCATCGAATACAGTTAAATTAATATTATTAATTACTTCTAAAATTGCTTTTTTCTTTTCATCATCAGACAATTTTTCATCATTTGCAATTGTAACAATTTCGTCTTCTTTGGTATAATAATAAATAAATACTGTTTGCATCCAATTCCATACTAAATCTGTATAATCTGCTGCTTCCTTTAATCCTGCTAATCGTGAGTCTGTTTGAAGCTTTTGTAATGATATTTGTCTATGAATTGGATATTTAGAATAGACATATTCTTTAGTTCTATCATCTAATATTTGTACTTGTTTTTTTGTGAATTCTTCAAGCGTGTCACGAATTTCAGGATTTTTTAGAAATTCTGCAAATTCTAACATTTCCTCACTATCTTCAGGAAGAAATTCTTGATTCTCCCTCTGTTTTCTGGCATAGGTGCCACAAATGTAACCGTCTTTATCCCTGTCAATCCATCTGATTTCTGCCATGATTATGCGTCCTTTCCTCTTGGGTCAAACCATCCATACGTCCACATGCAAGCAACCGATTGTTTCGTATTTGCTCGCATTCTCAATTGTGCAGATGTATTTGTTCTAAAAATATTTCCTGCTGGTCCCTGCGTTACGCCAGTTCCTCCCTCCGTCACTTGCAGCGAATTTTGATTTCCGTTAGCAGGCGCGACATCGGTAACAAGTGGTGATGACGTATACGTTGATATTGTGTTTAATGCTTTATATCCGTATGTTGTTACTTGCGCTAGAACTTCAACACCTGTGGGGACACTTATTGTGTACAACGTTGCACTGGTGCCTAATGTTGCCGATGCATTTACGTCGTATACAGGCGTCTTCCACAGGAACAAATCACCATACTGTGTATAGGCGATAATATTTGCACTTCCATTCGTCAATACTGCACCAATTCTTCGTTTGAAATCATAGTTTGCTGGCATTGTTGGTGCTGTTGCAGATGTACTGAATAACGCATCAACTACACCCGTATCACTACGCTTAATTAGCCACACATGGTACCATGTAGCATTGCCAACTGAGCCTGTATCAAGACCACCATTGCCCGAACCTACAGCCCATGACGCATCAATTCTCTTTGTTATTGCTGCTGACAAAACTAAATCAGCAGCATTTGTAGAATCCCTACAGGCACCAGCGGCAATATCAATATTATGGTCTGCATCTGTTCCATTATTACTGGTGATTAATCCGTCAATATATCCACGTGGCAAGCCTGTAGCAGTTGATCCAGTGGTCATAGCCCTACGCATGGTTTCAATACCAGATGCATAATTCTTAGTATATGCAATATCGGCGTGGTCATAGGTAATTTCGTGACTATGAACTGCACCATATTGTTCAGCGAAACCTTGCCATGATTGTACGCCGTCTGCTGGATTCTTATAAACGTAATATGATTGTCCATTGCCAACATTAATGCTGAACCACTGAGTGCCGGAATCTAGTGTATTTGCCGCTGGACGATCTGCATGTAATCCATAGAGGATTTTAGAACCTACCCACATTCTACGCATGGTTTCAATACCAGATGCATAGGTAGTTAGTGCTGTAGTATCGCCACCAGTAACCATTGCACGTCTTAAAGTTTCGATACCTGAAGCATATTCTGTTAACTCTTGTAAATCAACAATAACACCAGATAGTGTATTAGTATTTGATGTTAATTCATTTTGTACAAGAATTAATTGACCATTAATACCAGATGCATAGGTTGTTACTGCTGTGGTATCACCACCAGTAACCATTTGCCTACGCATAGATTCAATACCAGAGGCATATGCTTCTATTGCTGTGGTGTCACCACCAGTAGAGGAACCAGAAACACCATTTAAAACACCACGGTAGCTAACTACGATGCCTTTTGTGTCACTAATGGCAATCATTACAGGTTTTGAAATAGTACCGCTTGTAATTGGTTCAGTTGGTGTTAACTCACCTAAGTTATCAGCAGACAGGAAGTACACAATACCGGGAATTAAACCGCTTTGATTTTCAATTTCACCCTCAAATACAGCAGTAAATTGATTACCTGATGTAGATTCAATGATAGCAACTGATTCAGCAGTAACAATATTGTCTGCTTTAGCTTTTGCCCACTGTTCACCAGTGGTTCTATAAATTGCATTTAATGCAGAAAAATCGTGTGTTTGAATATAAGTTTGACGAATGCTTGATCCGGTAGCCGTAGACGTACCACCAGCAGGTCTTGCACCTATTCCTGAAGCATATTCTGTTAACTCTCTTAAATCAGTAATAATGCCTGATGTTGTATTAGTATTTGATGTTAATTCATTTTGTACAAGAATTAATTGATTATTGATACCAGATGCATAAGATTCTAACACAGGATTGGAAGAAACCATGACCCGACGCATAGACTCAATACCGGATGCGTAGGATTCAATTTCTCGTGAATCAATAATTAATCCCGATAATGTATTACTAGCAGCAGTTTGATTTATTTGAATTACATTTAGTAGCGTTTTTGTTCCAGAAGCATAACCAGTAATATAGTAAATATTTGATTGGTTAACAATTGCTAACGCACCAATACCAGATATATATGGTTCTAGTGCTGGATTTGAACCACCACCAGACAAAATCATTGAATCTACATAATGTTTATTAGTTAAATCGGCAGGAATGGTTGGCCAACGATATTGTAACGCTCTTTCAAAGGATTTAATACCAGATAAATTCTGGTTTCCTTGAGTTCTAATATATGTAATAATGTCGGCTAAGTGGGCAGATGTTATAACACCAGAAGCAATATTTTCTGGAACTGTAATAATCTCGCCTAAGTCGGTTCCAGAGGTTAATTTATCTCCGGTAATAGTCCCATTGGCTATTAATTCGTTAGTGATTGCTTCTAAGGAGATGTGTCTTGTTTGAATATAACCATCTTGTATGTCAGGATTTGGGTAAGCACCTTGTAAGGCACCACCCGCAGCATCACCATATCTAATTGGGTCAGTTAAAGCCAAGGTTCATTCCCTGCTGGTTCGACCTAACAGGAATACCGCCCATCAGAGACGGTACTTTCCATAGTAATATAATCGTTAATTAGGCAGGGAATTGCTGTTTAGGAAGGAAAAATTATTACAAAATTGGTTTTGTTTTACGAATACCAGTTTCACACTCAATACAGATATTGTCATTTGGACGTACAGACTTAATACGCACTTTAGCACCACATTTACAACATTTGCCTTCAAACATATAAATTGTGGCTTTTAGTTTTCCATCACAGTAGAGAGTTGTATTATTCTGTCTCATTGAGTGCACTCTGTGCCTTATTAATTCTAGCATCCTCTAAAGTTTGAAATGATATTTCTCGTAAAGACCCTTTTAGTAATGGAAAATCTCGTCCGAACCCAACTCCGAACACTTTAATTTCAACAGAACTTGCACCTTCATCTACTTGGTATAATCCGGTAAATGAGCGTCTTTCATCCGGTCCTAACCCACGTAATCCAACTTTTGATTCAACACGAATAATATCACCTGTTTCACAATCTACAGGTTTTTGGTACCACATTCTTGTATATCGTTGTGCTAAAGGAGTTAAATAAATTCCTTCGTCATCTTTTTGAATTTCAACTTTAGAATCATTAATAAATATTTCCAACTTAGAACCTTCTTTCAGGTTCTTACAAAATCCAATTTGTACAAATATTTTAGTGCTCATTTAATTCTCAATAATGTTATTTTCTTCGTCATTAACAAAAGATAAAAATAAAAGAAATATGGCATTAGAAAATGTTTTTAAAAACCTATTGGGATGAAATAAAATTTCCCAAGTAAAAAATATTCGTAATTTCCAAGGAACAGTTTCAAATGTTAAAGGTTTTGCACTTTCAATAATTCGTTTTCGGTCAGCTTCAACTATTTGTTTAATTTTATTTACTATAATTTCCTGTCCCGTTACTTGCCCAACATTTCCTAATCCATAAATTTCTTTGGCTGTTTCTAACATTAACTTAGTAGTGTAAACCATGTTGTTCTCATTTCTATTTTATGTTGCGTTAGATTCCTGTTCATTATCAATATGCCAATCTTCAATATCATAGTCGTAATCATCTACAAAATCATCATAAATACCCTGCTGTTGTAATATCATAGTTTCTAACTCTTGTTTAAAGTCTATAATTTTTTCTAATACTTCTTTGTCAATTTCCTTATGTCGTTTCATTTCATTTGTGGCCATACTTAACAGACTTACAATTTTTTGCTGTGATTCTGGTATCATAGTATGTCTCCTATACCTTTCCCATTAGATATTATACAGTCATAACACAAATTGTCAAGTTAATTTAGCCACATTTAGACCAACCACAATCTCTACATGTAATACAGCCTGATTCACGAGCTAGATTCGTGGATTTACAAGCAGGACATTCTTCACCTGTAACTTTAGTACCATCAACGACGTATGATTTTAGAACACGTGCAATTGCTTTGGCAAAACTGTTCCAATCGCCTTCCACCTTTTCTAATTGATGAACAATAAATGCTACGTCAGCACCATGTCGTAATGAGGCAGAAATAAGTCTTGTTATTGCTGCTTCTTCGGGTTCTAGTGCCTTGTGTGTATCCTTGACTAAAACTTCACCTTTATCAGTTTTAACTACATAATGTCCACGTGTAATTTTACTAATTGTACCATGTTGTTTGTCATGTGCAATTAGATTTTCATCATTGGTATGCATGGCAAATACCTCATATGGATCATTGCCAAAATTACCAACAATGATAAGAATTTTAGATTTCTTATTTGGCAATATAAATAAATCACAGGGTAAGCTTTTTGGTCGTTTAGGAGCATGAGTTTTTGTAATACTAGTGAGTAATGTTTCTGCTTTTTTGGATATTAATACTCCATCTCTGCAACCTTCACGATAAATTGTAATTCCTTTACAGCCAGCTTTCCATGCTGTTTCATAGATTTCGGCAGTCTTCTCGTAACTTATATCTTTTGGTAAATTGATTGTTGACGAGATACTATGATCTACATGCTTTTGTATTGCTGCTTGAAGTTTAACACGATTAATCCAATCTATATCCATTGCACAACAATTATTCCAAGGAGATTTTTTAAGGTCTGTCTCTCCTGTAACTTCTTTCCACATAGCAACTTTAGGATGGTACACAGTATACTCTTGCCACTTGTCACCATTCTTGTCAATAAAATCAGGTTTTACAGTTTCAGCATGTGTAATTTTTCGTCTTCGTATATAAGAAAGTTTATATACTGGTTCCACACCAGAACTCGTCTGTGTTAAAATACTAACCGATCCTGTAGGTGCTGTAGTAAGTAATGAGATGTTCCTACGTCCTGATTTACTCATTCGTTTATACAGGTCAGCACCAGAGACAGTTTCTCCCTCACCCAACGAAATAGTTTCATCTTTGAAACGATTAAGAAATTCATTGTCTTTTTCTAATTCAAAATTCCAAATAGGGAATGGTCCAATTTCTTCTGCCATTTCAATTGACGATTCATATGCTGCAAATTTAATCGTCCGATAAATTTTCTCTGCTTTAGCAATACTTTCCTTACTGCCATACTGAATTCCAAGAGCAGCTAAAGCATCACCAAGAGCCGTAATACCTGTTCCTGTTCTACGACCATTCATGCATTTTTCTTTAATTTTATGCCACAGATTAAGTTCTGTTTGTTTGGTTTCTTTTGGTTCAGGATCATTTTTAATTTTTGTAATAATTCGATCAATATGTTCAAGTTCTAAATCAATTAAATTATCCATTAACCTCTGTGTAATTTTTGCAATATTATAAAATTGTTTAAAATCAAATTTTGCATATTTAGTAAATGGATTTAACACAAAAGAGAATAGATTGATTGCCATTAAACGACAAGAATCATATGCACAAAGTGGTAACTCAGCACATGGATTTGTTGCAATTGTTTGAAACCCAACCGAAGCATATGAGTCAGCAGGAGAATTTCGGATAATGTTATCCCAAAATAACAATCCCGGTTCAGCCCAATCTCTTGCAGCAGCAATAATTTCCTTCCAAACCTTCTTAGCACTGATCTTTTGTGTTATCTTTGGTATTCCGGTTACAGGCCAACGAAGCTCATACTCAGTATCCTTTTCAACCGCTTTCAAAAACTCATCCGTAAGTTTAATAGAGATGTTGGCACCAGTAACTTTTGTCAAGTCTTGTTTAATTTTACAAAATTCTAATATTTCAGGATGGTGAACTGAAACACAAATCATTAAGGCACCACGTCTATTTGCTTGACCAACTTCACGAATAGAATTGGAAAAGCGTTCCATGAATGGAATAATGCCAGTAGATGAGTGTGAGGAATTAGTTGTCAATGTGCCATTAGGACGCAAACAAGAAACATCAAGGCCAGAACCACCCCTACGCTTACAGATTTGTACTATCTCTTGATCTGCTTGGCAAATACCACCATAAGAATCTTGTAAATCTACAACAAAACAATTTGATAAGCTTATATATTTACTTTTATTACCAATTCCATACATTGGACTACCTTGTGGCACGATCCATTTAAAATGATCAAACCATTGAAATATGTCTTCCTTGGTTAAAGGCTTTTTAAATTTCTTGGCATCAATCCTAGCAAGTTCTGTTGCCATTCGCCAATGCATGTCTGTAGGTGTTTTTTCTAAATAAGTTCCCTCTTCATTCTTTAAGGCATATTTTAGAAAAACATCGGCAGGAAGTGCGTCATTAAAGTATTCTGTAGAGGCTTTTACAACCTCTTCTTTACTGAACATTTATCACTCCGAAGATCATTACAAGGTAATTATTGAAGTTTATCCCACTCTCTTACTCAGTATAATCTTGAAACCATGATGGAATTGGCCTAGTCGTCCACTTTGCAAATCGACGTTTTTCTCCTTTGTAATAATTTCTATAAGCTGTTACAGGATTTGGATTTTTATACTGTTCAGGCATACATTGTGCAAAGGGAGTTTGACTAATTTGAGAAAAATTAATTTTATGGCTGTTTGAAACCATTTCCTTAATCAAAGCCTCACACTTATGTATTTTACCATAACGATGTGTATACTCTTTACAAAGACATAGCGCCATATTGCTTAACCATTTAAAATTTTCTAAAGACGCAGAAGCCCAAATAGAAGCTGGATGATTTTTATGTGTTTGTTTGTATACACCCTGTAAATTATGTTTCCAAAAGGCATTAGAGAGAAGCTGTGTGGATTCAAGAATCATCTTTACTGTGTGTTTGTCGCAATGATATTCTGCTGCAAGCATTGGGTCTTCATCTAACACGAAGATATTCATGTCTATATTATACTACCTGTTGTGGTTTTGTCAAGAGAATTTAGTTCAGCTTCTTGACCGCTTCTTCTGACCAGTACGTTTCAGTAGTCCAGTTGGGATTCTTGGTGAAGCAGACATATCGAAGAGTCTCACCGTTGGTAAGGTGCAGTAGAAGTGTGGGCTTGGAAAGTTCAACGGAACTAGTGGTGTGAGCAATCGACCCAAGGTGCACAACTTCCCACTTTTCAGGATTGCGAATCTTACCATTCTCAAAGATTACAATTGCACAGGTTTTAACTTCCTCATTCTTTTCGTTTCGACGCATGATGCAGGCTTCAGCACTGGCAATTTTTGCACCAAACTCGTTGATAAGCACTGCCGCCTTAATCCAGTTGAAGATGTTGTAGGTGAAAGTCATGTTCAGGTTCATTTCCTTCTCCTTTCATTAGTATTATACTGCTATTACTAATGAAAGTCAAGAAGTTTCTCCCATTTCTTTCGAGGCAAATTTTGCCTCTAATCTTCGTGCTTCTTCCATAATCATTTTAACAGATTCCATTGGATCACGATTTTCCATGTTTTCTTTTGCCACAAGGTGCATTTCTAATTCTCTAATTTGATTTTCGGTTAAATCCTCTAACCTGCTTTGATATACACTTTTGGCTAACTTTTTTAATTCTTTTATGTGCTTATCCATTTTTCTTAATCCTCTTTTGTAAAGTTGATAGACCGGATGCTGCTTTTCGTAATTCCTTGTTTCCTTTGATAAGACATGCTTCAATAGTTGCGACAGAAAATCTAGTGACCATAGGTAAATCTTTTGCTTCTTGTATTGAAAAATGAAAATTATTGCTCAAAGTATAATTAAAATTTCTGAAAATAATTTGCACTTTAAATGTTAATATATTATTAAAAAATTCATAAGCAAGATTAATACTATACATAGGTTTTATAATCACCCACATTAACACTGTTCTATTGTAACCAGCATCATCAATAAATACATGTTCATCAATTTGCTCTTTTAGTCTTTCGTTAAGAGCAGTTTTTAGATTTATTAAATGTAAATTATTACAAAGTTCTGTCATTGACATCACTTTCTCCTATCGTGGATGAGTAATAGCATATTTACGATCATGCATACCCAAATGACCATCTAAAATCCAAGGATTAATTGGTTTTCTACCATAAAAAGAACAAACCTCTTCCCACTGTTTTACTATTATATTATATCCTTTATTTTGTAATATTTTAATAGTATGCATCATAGTTAAATCTTCAGAAACCAAATGTGGTTTTTCCTTATTAGGAATTGCAAAGGCTTCAGGTTCAATATAAGCCTCAATTAGATATTTAGCTAACTTCTTACTAATTCCTTTAACACCACCTTGAATATGGTCATGTATGTACGTACCAAAATAATCTGCATCAGGTAATGGGTCTTCAAAATGTCTAAAAATTTCACAGTCTGGATCTAATTTAATTAGATACTCTACATCTTTACTTTCAAAAATTTTAAGATATCGACTAATCCATTTTGTTCCATTTGCAATTGGTTTAAGATACTCGCCTAAATGTGTCATAAAATAGTCAGTATTGTCTCTAAATGTCCAATTAAATTGGTCACATTCTTTTTGTTGGTCGTATCCATCAAATACTACATCACAATAAGTGTCAGGGAAATACCAATTAATTTCCCTGTAGAGATGTATAGCTTTGCCAACATCATCACGGACATTAATTAAGAAACTGAATTCTTCCATACGTTTTCAACCACACTTGTTAAGTTTTTTGCAAAAATTTCTTCAGTATATTTCTCACGCTCATGTAATATGTTTTCTCTGAATTTTTTAGTTATTGCATTTTCATTGGAAAATAAATCATATGCAAACTCTAAATCGCGTTTAGTAAGATTAGCATCCTTATTTGGGTTAGTCATTAAGAAAGCATTGTCATCTGTTAAGACTTCATTAACACCATCTACTGTTGTCGCTGCAATAGGTAATCCCATTGCCATTGCTTCTAACAGTGCAATTGGAGTGCCTTCGTAGAAACTTGGCAAAATGAATGCATCAGCAGAAGCATAGATATCAGGCATTACCTCTCTAACCATCTGCTCAATCATATGAATATTTGTATTTAATCCAGTATCCTGTAAAATGCTGTAAAGTTGATAATAATCCGTGCCATCGCCAACCCAAATCCAATGTAAATTATTAAAGTTCTTTTCTTTTTCTCTAAGTTTATGAATTACATCAAGTTGGAGATGATATCCTTTTGTTCTGTCAGTTCTCGCAACAGTTAAAAATACTCGTGCTGTCTTGGGAATTTGAAGAACTTCACGTGCATAAAATGGGTCAGACGTTTTGTAACGATTTGTATTAAATTCTTTGTCAAAACAGGGGTAAATAACTACGCCTTTATCTTTTGGTAATCCTAAATCCTGTAATGATTTAAGTGTGTTTTGACTAACTGCAATAACTTCCTCTGCACCTTTCAAGGCACATTCCACCCATGCTTTATCATTGCAGACTTCTTTATACTGTTCTGGAACTAAATGAGCCACAGAAACATAAGGAATACCCACTAGAATAGCTTTTGTCTTTTCAAGTTTATTTGATTCTGGTGATTTGTCACTGAATATGATTAAATCTGGTGTGACATGCTCTAACAATGAGACGAAATTTCTACGGTCCTTATCAGACCATGAAAAGGTCAGTTTATATTGTGCCTCTAAATTTCGACACGCTGCCTCATTCCAAACTTGAATACCATATTTAGGATAGTCTGTGTAGATTAATATGTTTTTACTCATTTAGCCTTTCCAGTAGATTTTTCCTTGTTTCGGTTAATTTTTCCTTATAAAGACCTAAAGACAAGTAATAATCTATTTTAGCAATTGCATTTTTAATGTCTTTTATTTTATTTCCACCTAGTTTGGGTTGACTCTTTAATTCTCGTTTAGTCCTTCTAGCAGCAAAATTTAAATAATTTATAACATGAAAATCATCTTTAGTATATGTATGTTCTATTTTGTCTTCTACGTATCCACCAGAAAGTCGTCTATCTTCCTTTGCAGCTATTACCATTCCAAGAGGATACAACATTAAATATTCGTCAGTTGATTCATCCCACAAACTACACTTCTCCCTCACAGGAGAATATAAACTAGTTGGTATGCTCGTTATCATTATTTAATTCTTTCAATAGATTAGATAATTGTGCTAAAGCTTCTTTTTTAGTTGTAAATTCACCAAGATAGAAATTTTCCCTGTCCGTTGAATTTGGGTAATAAAACTCAGCAAGAATGAAGAATTTATTTTCATTTGCAGTTGCAACACGAAGTTGCCCTATGTACCGAGTATTTATCAATGTTTCATTTGTAGTCACTAACCATTTCATTGCGTTTCTCCTTAGTTTAATTATACGACCACGTTAGTCTTTTGTCAAGTAAATAAAGTTGGTTTTCTCTGGATGGAACCAATTTAAACTTGACATTGTGTTCACAAAATGACACACTCCATCATGTACAGATTCGTTTAAAATACCTTTTTCTATGTTTGGAATTTCATTAGGATTTACAACTTTGCCATAAATAAAATCATGTATTACAATAATACCACCAGAACGAACCATTTTCATTGCTTTATCAAAATCATGTTTGATGTAAGGATAGGTGTGATTTCCATCAACCAAACAGAAGTCAATATCTTTAATGTTATGTTCTTCTGCTTTAAATTGTATACTGTCCATAATGAGAAAATCTATATTACCATCGTTTTTACATTCCATTCCAATTTCATCTTTAGGTAATACTTTATTTCCTTGTACAGGGTTATATGCAGAAGAGTCTTTAGGAATTACATAATCTAAAGTCCAGATATGTTGACCTGTAACACAATGTAGTACATGGGTAGTTAGTCCGCGCCAAGTTCCAAATTCGTATATTCCCTTACCAGTATTGGATTTACATGCAAGAACACACAGAACTTGACGTTCATATTTTGTCATCATATGTTCGTGAACATATGGAATTTTATTTAATTCTGATGAATATTTTATAATTTCATCATTAAAATTTACTACTGTTATCATTTTTGTATTGTGTTCTTTTTAAGTAAATTTATTAATGATTTTTCAGTTTTTACAACGTATACTTCTGGTAAATAATGAAAACACTGCCAACGCTCACCATACACAACAAGCATATATTCCATCGCAAGACCAAATCCGAACTCGCAATGTCTAGCACCACGAGAGCCATTGTCACCAAATACCTCACAAGCTACTATTGTATCTGCACGTTGTAAATCAGCTAAATCATTTAGAGCTTCTTTCCGCATCTTTTTGGGGGTTACTTTACCATATGGCACAGACACCTTATTTGGACTGTGCCAAGTTGAGACAATTTCTTGCCCCTCTGCTATTAGTCTTTGTGCTAAAGCTTCAACCTGATCCTTTGCACCATATCGTGCAGCAAGATAAATTTTCATGGTAGTGTAGTCTCCATTATCCAATCGTAAAATGTTGCATAGCAAAAAGATAAATATTGTAAAGCGTCAGCACGGCTTATTTCTAATATCTCATTTTTATTATAATTTTTATTGTAACAAATTTCTATAGAATGTACAGAAGGATGTCTACTATAATTTACTACACAAACATATCCTTGGACTGTTAATTTATTTGGTATTACAAAAATAACACGATTAAATAGTTGTATGCGGTCTAATTCTTCTTCGGTCATAAAATTTCCTAGACTTTGGGGAATTTTGGTGTCCAATGACCTTCTACAAGATTAAAGTCATCAAAAATTAATGGTTCTTCAGCTTGCATTACTTTCAACATAGCAGTTGCAACTAAAAGAATCTCTTCTTCAGCAGCAGCACAACAACGAAGATTAAAAATATGTCTAAGAGCACGTAGATTACCCGTCCAAACCCCTCCCGTTGCTACCCCCATTGGGATAATACGACGCATCATACTTGTAATTTGTTTCTTATATTTAAATTTTGACTCAGGAGAAAGTTCATCCTTCCAAATATCAACCAATTTGGTGTAATAATCTTCAACAAGAGTAAATACATTATTGACAATCTCTCTTGATTTTTGTTTTTTTGCAGCTAATAGACAATTATCTCCATCTTCCTCTTGAAGACTGGTTGGCATCCAAAAAGGAATGTCTTCATACCGAATATAACGCATTGAACCTTAGAAATGGCCATACCAGCACGATGTCGGTTCATTTCTCCTGTGAAAACTCTGCTAACATTTTCAAGAGCAAAGGTATAATTAACATGTTCCATGACAGAACCATGTCCACTTTTGAGAATATTGTCAATATATTCCTTTGCATCATCACGAACTTTTGTAACATTGGGATTAAGCAGTGGTACAAAAGCTTTATAACACCTTTTACCAGCAAGCATCATAAGTTGCTCACCCGGTGTTCTATTAGGATCAAGTTTGTAGTCTTCTGCTTCAAGACTATCAAGCCAGTCTCTTGCATTATTATTGCAAATTTGTGTTTTAGCTAACAAAAAAACAGTTGGCTGAACATTGTGCATTACCTTCTCCTATTTACTATTCCTTAAAAAACGTAAGCTAAAAATTTATCTTTAATTTCAAATATTACAGAATTACCTGTAAATAATGCTCCTTGAGTAATTATTGCTTCTTTAGATATTTTTAACTTATTTAACATAATATCTAGATTATTTTGAGCTTTTTCTTTAGAAACACCCACAGCAATTTTACAAAGCATATTTATTCCTCATATGGAATACTGAACGACCACTCATCTTTCAACAAATCAGAATCACGTAAATATCCAGAAAAACTATTTGTACTGTCACGAATAGGAACTATTCTTTCTTCATTAATCCAATTTATCATTCCTATAAAATAAATTTTTTCATGCTTGGTATTATAAATACCTTGAAAATTACATAACCAGTTAATTTCTTCTTTGGTCATACTTTCTCCTGACTATATTATACAATGAGAGATTGAAATGTCAAGGAAAAACCTGAAGAGTGAAATATATATTCACTAACTCAGTATGACGGTCGTGATTTACTTCTTACTCTCTTCATTGGTCTTGGTTTTATTACCCAAATTCCTCTGAGAGTCTTTGTTTATCCTCTGCCGTGAATCCTCACGGTGGAGTAAGGCAAAAGCTTTTATGTTTTTCGCTGCATTAATATCTCGATCATGGAAAGTGTTACATTTAGCACATGTCCATTCTCTGTGTTGTAACTTTAGGTTTTTATTTATTTCTCCACAAACTGAACATATTTTGCTACTTGGTTTAAATTGTCCTATAAATAAGAGATTTCTACCATACCATTCTGATTTATAAGTTAGCTGGCGTTTAAACTCATACCAACTAACATTACTTATAGCTTTGGCTAATTTATGATTTTTTAACATATCTGTAATATTTAAATCTTCTAAGCAAATTGTTTGGTTCTCACGAATTAGCTTAGTAGACAATTTTTGCAAAAAATCATATTTTTGATTCGTAATTTTTTCATAAATTTTTGCTACAATGAGTTTTTGTTTTTCTCTGTTTTTGCTTCCTTTCTGTTTTTTATTGAACATTCGTTGATGATGTTTTAGTCTTTTTTCTTGTTTATTAAAATATTTAGGATTTGTAATTTTATCACCATTTGAAGTTACACAAATATCTTTAAGTCCCAAATCTATACCAATTGTTGTATTGCTTACAATGGGTGGTTTAGTGGGAATTGGTTCACCAGTATCAACTAGTATACAAGCAAAGTATTTATTTGTTTTTGTTTTTACAATGGTTGTAGTTTTAATCTTACCTGTAAATTGTCTATGAAAAACACATTTAATATTTGGAATTTTCATAATGTGTAATAAACTATTATTAAAATCTACTTTTGTATATTGAGGGCATTGAAATGTTTGTTTTTTATTTTTAGATTTAAATACTGGAAATTTTGCTTTGTTATTATTAAAATTTGTGAAAGCATTATCAAGATTCATAAGAGCCATCATTACTGCTTGACTATTTACTACTTTTAACCAGGGTAATTCCTGTTTTAATTTTGGTAGTTGTTTTTTAATTTCATAACAAGTGATTTTTTTGTTTTCTGCTTGGGTTTTAAGTCGTTGTTCTAGCCCCCAATTATAAATATATCTACAACACCCAAAATGCTGCCCTAAAAATTTCTTTTGTTTTTCTGTAGGATATATTTTATATTTATAAGTTTTTAACATTTAGAGAATCTTTATCCCCTTTCTAAGTATATAATCTAGTTTTTTATAAAAAATAGAGGGAAATGGTTAATTTAAATAGTATGACGGTCCCGTATTTAAATTAACCATTTCTATTTACAAAGTCTACCGTCTTTGTAAATATTTTTTCCTCTATAAACTCTTTACTCTCCAAGTACTTATCGAAATTTTCAAACAAGATGTTCTTCTGTCCTTCAGTGTACCCATATTCTATAATCGTACATGGACATTTTGAATTCCAAAAGATTGTTCGTGGAATTCTATAACACGTAGCCATGTGCATAAAGAAACTGTCAAGCCCAATATAATGTTTACAGGAGGATAAAATCTTTATTGCCAACTCTAAATTTTGAATTTCATCCAAATCTATAAATGTTATATTGTTATCGTCTAACTTTTTTATTAGCTTTTTCCATAATTCTTCAGGAAGCTGTTTTAGATTTTTAAATGTTGAGCATTTATTACTAATAGCAATAATATTACTAGTTTGCACCACAGGTATTTGTGGTGGCATAGTAGTATAATTTCTAGAAACTTTTACTCCTGTAATAAATTGAACTTTGTCCAATATATAATCTGCGTGGCTTGTTGATGCATGAATTCCTGCTTTAAATGGATACAGAACTTTGATTTCACCAAAGGAACGTCCAAATTTAAAATTGTACCCAAGCAATGTTAATAGAAAGTTATATTTTTTATAATCAATAAACACTTCTATGTCAGAATTAGCAAGATTTGTAAATGCATTATGACTAAGTATTATATCTCCTATGGCACCGGGATGTAAATGCCTAAGTGTTACAACTCTCATATCCATTTCTTAACAGGATGCCATAGACCTTTTTGTGTTACATCTATATTAGATTCTAGTTTTTGAAAACTAATATTACCTTGATAATTACTAAATCCTTTTGGTGGGTAGCCAACCCTATTTGCTAAAGTTGGAAAACGTACCTCACAGAAAACGCTGACAAATTCCTTTTGTAATAATTCTACCATTTTAGCCAGAACAATATCATCAATTAGAATTACTGTAAAAGGCATTATACCAGTATAAAATGGCTTATAGCTTTCAGGCAAGTTATTATACTCTTTCTTCCAGTACCATTCTCCGTCTGTTATTCCTGCTCGTCCAGCAACTACAAAAGGATCGTTCCAGTTATCACCCCAAAACTCCTTGAGATTCATATTGCATCGTACATCAGCTTCAAGTAAAACCCACTTTTTACAATTATTCTTTTTGTTTAACCACCAGAGATAGTTTAATAAATCACAATTTTGCCAAGCTTTGTTTTTATTGATTGCCACACGTTGCCAAATATCATTTAAATCGTGTAGCTTTTTCGCGGCTAAACCATCTTTGAATGGAATGTTACCTGAAATAGTTTCAATGGGTACATTAGGATTATGTTGTTTCATTAATTCAATATGTTTTGTTGTAACATCATTTGTATCAATGTGTCTTACAACAATTCCATATTCTAACATGTGTTAGTCCAAAAACGTTGATTCGTCATTAAACTTTCTAGCAAATAGGCATTCATGTGTTCCATACGCATCAGTATGTATATTATAATTTAATGCTTCTTGATATTCATCCGCAGTCAAGACTTCTGGACCATGTTTACCTTTGATATGGTTATAATACATTAAATGATGTTTTGTGTTTAATGAAAATTTTGCTAACATGGTTTGAAAGTAAAACTCAACAGGGAATATCGTATTTCGTTCTAGGAACAACCTTCGTCTATCATTTTTCCATCTATCTAATACATGTCGTGCTGCATCCTTGGTAATTGCCCAATATGCATATCCACAATAAGGGTCTAATTCGTGGTAAACAATATTGAAATCTTTAGGAATACGTACCGCTGGTTTATCACCTTCTGGCCAAGGTAACTTTTCACAGCTTATGAATTCATTATATTCATTTGTATTGAAAAAATCATTAATATAATCAGGTTTGACAATAGGATAGTCAGAACCACTTAAAAGTACAATATGTGTTACGTCTTGTGAAACACCATATTCTAGCAAATTAATAGTTGCTTTAATGGTGTTCCAATCTGCCCAACCAGTTCTTTGTGGATTATTAATTTGTTTGGATAGGCATAACTCAGAAAATTCAGTAGGATAAAATGTATCTAGATTGAGAAATACTTTTGCATATGGTTGGTCAATAGCCGTAATAAGCCTATGAAGATGCTTCGGATTATTATGAGCTAATATACAGTATGCTATCATTGAACCACCCAATTTACCTTTTTGAATGCTTTTAAGTCTCTACCACCAGCATATGAAATGCTGCTACGAAGGCTTTGGTCAATTTCTTTATATTTATCAACTATAGAGCCACGATATGGAATTTCAATTTTGCAACCTTCTACGTATTCTTTAACACCCTTATTATGTTCACTAGCAGAACCAAAGTATTCTTTTACAATTCGTCCATCAGGATAGATAATCTTTTTTCCCGGTGATTCTTCAAATCCAGCCACTAAATTTCCAGTCATAACCCAACTAGCACCAGCAACTAATGCCTTAGCAATATCTCCATTCTGAGTAATACCCCCATCAGATATAATGGGTTTCTTTGCAAAAGCAGCACATTCCAAAACAGCAGAGAATTGTGGTCTGGAAAATCCTGTTTGAAGTTTGGTAATGCAAACTTTTCCACTTCCTATTCCAACCTTAGTCGCATCTGCTCCCCAAGACTCTAATGCGTGTACACCGTTCCCTGTGCATACATTGCCAGCAATAACAAAAGTGTCAGGAAGATTTTCCTTAATAAGAGCAATCATCTTCTTCATTTTGTCACAATGACCATGAGCAATGTCAATTGTAATATAATGAATTTTTATTTTTAGTTTTTTTAATTTTTTAATAACCTCAATACTGTCTTGGTTGACGCCAACAGAAATTGAAACTAGGCCAATTTTTTGCATCTTTTTTGCAAAGTCAATAATATCAACACCAAATCTATGCATAACATAGAAGTAACCATTTTGAGTTAGCCATTTTGCTAAATTAAAGTCTATAATAGTTTTCATATTAGCAGGAATGATAGGAAGTTTAAACTTCCAATTTCCTATAGTTTGCCACGTACTTACTTGTTCTCGTGAGTCAACAAGTGCTTCATTTGGTAATAATAGAATATCGTTGTAATGATATTCTTTATGTTTAGACATCAAATGCTCGTTCATTCATTCTTCTCCCAAGGAAATATGATCCAATCATCTGTCTCTTTTCCAATGTAAACAGGTTTATATGGACACCAAGGCTTTAAAACCAATGCTGCTGTGCCTTGCCAATACCAGCGTTCATCAGCTATGTAATCTTTAATTGTATAACCAGTGTCATAAACATCATCAATTAATAATTGTCCTTCTTGATGAAAGTGCACTGGTGGTTTTTTGATAATTTTAAGATCAAGTTTTAATACATAAGCTAGTATAGATGCTGGAATTATACCACCATTGGCAATTGCAACAATACCAGTAAATTTATGAATATCCGGTTTGATCTGTTCTGCTAACTTATTACAAAGATCAAAAACCTCTTCCCATGTCATTTCATGTAGTCGTTTAGATGGAGAACGATTCTGTGAATCCATACTTGCTGCTTTATATAGAGCCGCTAATTGTTCGTTCATTAAAAGTTTCCTTTAACCACTTGCTTGTACTGTTTATCAGGAGGATAAGCCCGTAAAAAAGCTTTACATAATTTTATCATATACTTGTACCAATATTTTTTATGATACATCTGTGGCAAATCATTCATACTTTCTATTCTACGTTTTTCTATTAAATTTTTTGTATTACACCACAAATATAAAGCATTTCTTTTAGCTAAAAAGATTCTACAAGAATAGAATAAGGACAACATTTGACAGAAAAACTCATGCTGATCATAAAAATCTTTCATTGTAAGTTTTTGTATCTTTTTATTGTATAAATAAGCATGACCATACTCATGTACTAATGTACCTAGCAAATCTGTAGCACTGTGTGCATTGTAGAAATTATAACCAAGAGTTATAATTTTTAAAGTGTCATCATATTCTGCCAATCTATCATTACAAATTTTGTTTAATACAGTAATAGGAATTGATCTAATGGATATTGGCAATACGATTAAGTTTTTCTGATTTTTGTTTACAAAAGGACCAATATCTGTTTGAGTTATATAAATAATTGCCTTTTTCAAATCACGTTTTAATCTATAATTTTTAAGAATTTTATCATATGTCCTAAAATTAGTAATAAGTTTATGCATGATAAAATCCTTTACCACCGGCTACAAAAATCAAAAATTACAGGTTTACCTCTATACCAACCAACATTATTAGAATGAACATCATATTTTGCATGAATATCTTTTTTGTATCTATCCAAAATAGTTCTCCACGCCTTGTATTGACGTGTTAATTTAACTTCATTCTGAATTAGTATTTTTCTAGTTTTATAAATTGGGTGTAAATAATCTTCCTTTATATCTTTTGGAACATAATAGCTATCATACTTATAACTATCTGAATGTCTATATACTTTAATTATATATTCAGGATACTTTGGATGCTTTAAAATATTTTTGTAATATCCGTGGTTGCTTTTACAAATTAAATGAATAAATCCATTTTCTGTTAGCTTTTTTACAATTTTATCTCCATTATTAATTTTACTTACTTCTAATTTTTGTATTACAGCAATAAGTTTCTTTCCTTTGTCGCATGGCTTTACAATAGGCATATGAAACCCCTAATAAGGAATAATATCTCCATTTTCCTTCATGGCTTGGTCTTCTCGTTTATCCAAGTAACGTCTTCGGAACTCATCAGCACAATGTTGTGCTGCATAAGTACAATCATGTAATGTTGTATATCGTTTTTCTTTCTTTTCCATATATAACTTCATTAATGTAAAAATACAATATTCCAATTCACCCTTTGTCTCAATATTTGGTAATAAGTATAAATCATCAAACCTCTTACGATCTTTTTCTTTGATGTATGGCATGGCTACTTCTCCTTTTTCTGAGTTTGTCCTATATTATTTTTTTGTTCTGCTTCCATGATGTATCTAAGAGCAGTTTGATGCCTAGTCTCTCCCCCAAATTTACTAGAAACAGCAAGAAGCAACTCATTATATTTTTTACGAATCTCATTCGTTTTACGTGCTCTATGATTGTGGCTCATAATTATTTTTCCTTAAATTAATGTAAATCATTACACAAAGTAGGATTGAAAAATTTAAAACCAACTTCTATTTTTTTATAGAAATCAATTAATGTGGCATCATTGGTAATTAAATAATCAAAATTATCAATCATCCAACCCTTCTCTGATTCATGAGTATCTGTATTAACTAATGATGGACGAACAATCTTAATAACTTTGCCATCTAATTCATGGATAGCATCAACTTCATGTTGAAATCTAACATCAGCAATAATGATATTAGAGTCTTTATTTACATTTCTTAAAAGAGATTTGACCCAAAGCTTTCTTCCAGTGGTAGTTTCAAACTGAGGGAACATTTTACAAAGCATTAACTGACCCCACTCCGTACCAATTGTGGTTAATGCTTGCCTAGGTGAGATGCCCCAAAAAGGATCAACAACCTCTTTTAAATCACCATTAACATGCTCTTCTGTCCAACCAAAGATAATTTTTACCGCTTCTTTCATAGGTGTTGCCAATGACCGTTTTTCATAAGAAGGATCAATATTTCGTATAATGTAGTCAGCAGCAGTGTCTTTGCCAACACGCTTTTGTCCTAACATTCCTAGAATCATAGTATCCTCCATTTCAAATTATACAGGTGTATCAGGGTTTTGTCAAGCGAAATTTCTTTCCATTTTTAGATCGTTGATAAGGGTCAAATTTATTCTTACTCATTCTATATAGTTGATTAAACCACGCATCAGGAATTGGCAATATTTTTTGTATCTTATCTTTAATTTTACTATTTGCATAATCATACCAAAAACAATAATCAACACTAAGGCAGATAGCCACAGCTTTTACCTGTTTTAGTGGTATTTTATATAGATTTCTATGAGAGACAACTTTAGTATGAGTATTCCAACCTGAAGAATCTGTACTAAATGGATCAGCTTCGTCTTTTAGTGTACAAACACCGGATTTATTAGTATAATTATCCATTTTAGGTGGTAACCAAATAAACTTACCTTTGTTACGCCATATAATATGATTACCCCAAGTGCCGCAGGTTAGCCTTGGTGGTGTTTTTTTCTGTGTATCATCAGCAAGATCACTGTGATAATCTACATTAATTAGAAGATCACAAGGATTCTTATTTGCCCAATTTAATATATGATGATGTTCATGATAAATCCGTATTGGAGCAGAGCAATTTTTTAATAGATATTTTATATATTTTGATAATGGTGTAATACTTTCCCAATAATCAAGATCAATAGACAGAAAAATAGACTTATTTTTAAACATATCTATCCTTTTAAAAATTATTCAGGTTATTTTTCGGCTTTATCGTCATTCAACGCATCCCAAATACCTCTTCGGAATACGTCTGGTTGATTCACTTCCAGCCATTTCACCATTGCCGAAATCTTGCTCTCTAACTTCTCAATGCGCGAGTTGAGTTCATCAAGCCTGTCGCACCATTCTCCGCAATGTGGGCAGACATTCTTGCCATCGGCCATGCACCATCCTCCTTAATTATTAATCGTCTTTTATTGAGTTAGCATGTAAATCATGAATTGCACGAAGACACATTGCAGCAGTTTGTAATAATTCTGTACATATTTGTTCTTCACTCCGTTTTTCTCGTTTCAATCGCACCTGTTCCCAATATTCATCTAATTCTTCTAAAATAACAGCATAAGCTTCATGATCCGAATTCATTGAGGCATGTAATTTCATTGCCCGTGTTAATTCAGATTCTAATTTACAAAGCATTATGTCTATGCATTTTTCATTTATTAAATCTGATTTACCTGATCCACAAACATACAACCTGCCTTTATTGTCCACCTTTGCGATTACCTGTCCCAGATATGAAGAATTTACTATTCCACTGTCTCCCGGCTTGCACCATCGACCAAAATGATAATATCTACCAAATAATTTCATTATTGGAGCAAGTAAACGAATTATCATTTTCTTCTGTACCTTTTTTCCCATGTTGCTAAAGCAACATCTGCACGTTTAAATTCTTTTGTCTGACACCCACAATTATCATTACAACAAACAACAGTAAAATATGAATTTACAATATCATAGAATTCGGTTTCTATATATTCATCTCTAGTTTGTAATTTAGCCTTTGAATTACAGAATGGACATCGTTTCATTTTTCTACCAATCTACCTTTTTAGCATTGATACAAGCATAGCCATAAATAGCAGTTAATGCAACATCTAACAACTCTTCTTTAAGTTTTTTAGCGGAACCACTATGCACAGCCTCATTGAATTCATCAAATTCTTCTTTTAGTAATCCTTGAATTTCGTGTCTAGAACTAAATGTGTGTGGTCCTTTTCGTTTTATTTCTTTAAACAGCTTGGCTATCAAAGCATCAATAGCTACATTTACTTCATTTGTGGTTAGCTTTGGTCGTTTAGATAGCATCTGGTTTATCTATTCCACAATGTTTACAACAATATCTAATACTATTAAAACCAAAATTAACCCATTGATGATTACAAACTTTTACTGTTTCTGTTTTTACTTCCATTTCACCATTAACAAGATGCGGTTTTAATGCTGGATGAATTATTGTCATATTTAAAGTAGAAGCACCATTTAATATGTCATCTACTGTGTCATATAAATCATTACTTGCTTTTGAATAATCAACATCATAAAAAATTATAAATTCTCTATTGTTAATACCTAATGGAAGTGGTGGGTCTTTTGGTAAAACAAAACCACCAGAACCCTGATAAAAATTCCAAACACCATATTGTGGGTTTAAAAAATTAAATATCTCTAATAAAAATCTTTTTGGATTAGACTCTTTCGTATGACATAAAACATACCTTTTGGACACACAACCACTAATTACTTCGTCATAATAATGCATAATTAATTTTTTATTTGACGAATTAACAGTTTGAATATTCATATTTTAATATTTCCTAAAATTAATATTCAGGATACGGAGTAGGAGGAATAAATTTCTTTACTGGATAAGTACGACACTTGGGATTGATAGCTTCCTTCCAAGCAGTGGCAACTTGATTATAGTGCATAAGCCTGTTATATGCAGACGTTGGAACACTAGGTGCTTTGTCTACAAGCTGTTCTGCAATAGCTTCAAAGTACTTAGCCCAAAGCTCATTACGATGTTCTGGCTTCAATATCTTTGAAAGACGTGACAGTGCAAGCTTTCGACCGAACCATTTATTATACTGGTCCCTTGGGTTACAACTTGCACACTCTTCTTTAATAGGTACCCAAGCACCATTAACATCAATGCTAAGAACAACCAATGTGTCACCAAAAATATGCTTAAACGCCACACGGTGCTTCCTGCCGCTAAAAACTGTGTAAAATTTCATACGTGTTCTCCTTTTCGTTTCCTAGTTATATTATACTGTCTCAAAAGCCAATGTCAAGCGTTTTCTTCCCTAGAAATTAACCAACGCATATTCTGCACCATGTGAAGTGTCAAATTCAGCAATCATAGTACACACTCTCCTTTTAATCTTCGTTCCTGTTTCTTTTTAAGCTTCTCTAAACTATCAAGTGGTAAGAATGTTACTATTTGTGCTCGTAATTTGTCATAAACTACTAATACACTCTTACCCTTACATTCAAGTTTCCAAACTGTTGCCCTGTTAGAAGATTTGTAAATGAACTCACCCTTATTACTTTGTATGTCATTTACTAATGCTTCCAAGTCAAGTCTGTTAACTATTAGTTTGTATCTTTGCCTTGCTCTCCTTTTTGCATGGTCACGTTCTGCCCTTCGCTTAGAATGGCTCATGCTGTACTCCATATTGAATTGTCAACATACCCTATTCAAATTATACAGGCAGATAGGGCATTTGTCAAGCATGTTTTTAATTTTTAATAAGGTTTCACTTAAAAGTTTGTAATAATTTTGGGATTATAATAGATGGGAGACTTTGTTTAGGAGTAACACTTAAATGGCTAATAATTTGCCTAGTGATGGAAATAATCGTGCAGTTCAGGCTTTAAAGCCTGTTGTTGGTTCATGGCAACGAATTGAGTTCAATACTATATCTGGTAATAAGTTTAACATTAGGGATGCTGAAATTGTACGGTTTCGTGCATCTCAGGAATGTTACATAGCATTCGGTGAAACTGTTTCCAGTGGTTGTATGGTTTTAGATGATAAAGCCGCTGAATACTTCCATGTTACAGGTTTTGACCGGATTGAAGTTCTAGGAGTGTCTACTGCTGGCTATCTTAGCAAATTGAAAATGGATTACTAATCCCTTCTTTGAGGTTTTACCAATGCTAGGTTCTCCCGGCAGGTTAACAAGAGTTGGAAATGTTTCATTAAATGCTATTAAAAAAATTTTAAATAAGATTGGATTAGGATATTTAGCAAATAATGTTGTTTATATGCTTTACCCAAATGATCCTTCAAGGTCTGAAGGTAATAGGCATTATCTTTACACGCCGACCGGCGGCTGGGCGCTTTCTGGGACCATGACAGGCACGATGGACGCCTACGGGGATGTGACGGGCGGCACGTTTGCTATGTCTGTTCCTGCTGGCACGGTAGATATGGTTTCGTACTGGGGCACTCCGCTCAAACACACGAAATTCCCGTTCCTGTCCATCGGATTCAACCGCTCGCTGACCGCTGGAGAGATTGCATCCTTCACGTCTGCGCTGTCAACTTACGCTACGGCTGCTGGCGTTACGCCAGCCACTGCAAGCGTTACGTTCAAGTACGGATATTCGACCAAGTACCCAACAATCACAGGGACAACCTACTACGTCGATCCAGTGGACGGGAACGATGCGAACGCCGGGACTGCTCCGGGTGCTGGCAATGCGTGGAAGACAGTAGCCAAGGTAAACGGATTCGCATTCAACGCTGGCGACGGTGTTCTATTTAAGGGGGGTAACACATACACGACCGCGCTGAAGCCAACTGCGTCAGGCACGTCTACTGCTCCGATAGTGTTTGGCGCATACGGAGTCGCAGGCTCAACGCCTCCGATTATCAACGCTGCAAGCCCAATACAATGCAACGGGAAAAGCGGCCTGATGTTTAGAGGGTTGGTTCTTAGAGGTTCTGGGGCGCAAGTAACGGCGCAGTCAAACGAGAGTTATATCTGGCTCCTGTCGTGCATCTTCGAGTCTGCCGGAACATTTGGATTCTACGGATCTGCTAATGCAGCCGTAGTTATTGACGGGTGCGTGTTCTCGCGTCCTGCTCGATACCCAATATATTGCTCTGGGGCGTCAACAATCACCGCAAGAAATTGCGTAATCTTGCCATGTGTCACATCATCGGATGAAGGTCCATACAGTATAGGCACTGGCGGTTCGCTGGATATAGATTACAGCATAGTGAATACGCTGGTCACGCCATCGACAACAAGAGTAACGTATGGGTCGAACAATATCACAAGGGGCACACCTGGATTCACGTCATATCCTCCGACACCCGCCGTTACTCCGAGAATCACGTTTACGGTCGATGATACAGCAAATCTGGCAGACTTCAGCGCGTTCTGTTCTGGCGTCCTTGACCCGCTTGGATTGAAGGCCACGATTTTTGTATCACCTGCTGGTATGTCCGCTGGAGATCAGGCGACATGCGCAACCTTGGCGGCTGCGGGTCACGAAATAGCGAATCACACGCTTAACCACGAAGACCTTTCCGCGACAAATGCCTTCACGGTTACTTCGACCAACACGAACCCTACGGTGGACGTTGACGTTGCAACCACAACCATCGCATTCTCGTGTGATGAAGTCGGAAACCGCGTCACGTTCGATTGGTCTGGCGGCAAGACACTCACTGACCTCAAAGCGGCAGTGGCGGGAAAAGGCTGGACGCTGACTAACTCGGTGGAGAATGGGAAAACGAGACAGAATGGCTTGCTGATTGATTCGCTTGCTGATACGTCTGGAGCGCAAGCCGTACCATATACATGCGCTCTCGATATTTCCGCTACAAGTAAATTCTGGGATCACGAAATCAACGACGCAACGACGCAGATTGCCGCGATAACTGGAGTTACTCCGACGACGATGGCTTACCCATATGGCTTCAGTACAGCAAATTTAAGAACTTGGCTGGCGGCGCACACATCGCTGCTCGCCGCAAGAACGGTCGGAGGCGCAGTTCCGTCGCTCGCCTCGGTCCCCCAGTGGTTGATGATTCAGAGGCCATATCTTTACACCGCGTCATCCACAGAGGCGGATGTTCGGAAAATCGCAAGGGCGTTTCTTGCATTCGGAGCGTCTTGTCCGTCATATAATATTTTCTACGATCACGCCATGTCTTCGGACTTGAGGCAGCGTCACGCATGGTTCATCAATGAGTTTGTAACACTTGGCGGTGGAACACTGATGACGTTCGGCGCATTGGCCGCATGGATTAATGCGGACCATACGCTATCAAGCGGAACATGGACTAAGACGTATGACGTTACCGGAGCAGATTACACGCCATCATCTGGATCTGCGATGCTGACCGTAGGGAATCCATCCGCACCACACATCACGGTGGATGCGCTTGGCACATCCGCGCCAGTGTTTAGCAGCATTGGCGCAGTCCAGAAGTGAGTGAAAGGTAACCGGACTTACCTTGATATGCCAAGTGCCGCAGGATTGGCTAATGTAGCAACATTGACTGCTCGTGGTTGGGACATGCTAGTTTCTAGTTAGTGTTCTACTTTCTTAATCCAAACATTTGTAGGAATTTGTACCACGAAAGTTTTGTATTTTAAGGGAATAATAATACCAGTAAAGTTTTTATCATAAACTGGTCTTCGTAAAATACATCTATCTGTAACAACATCAATAAAATTGAATCCTTTTCGTGTAACCTTTACAAACTTAACAATTCGATGATTATAAGTAAACAACTCACCTAATGTAGCTTTTAAACTATAGAAGTTTGGAATCATACACTATAGTTTCTCCACTTTTTTGTGTTGTAAGTCCAATTCTCACCAAGAGGAATGACATGACTCCAAACAATAGTTTGATTTGGGTCAAGGTATGTATTATTTAACAACTCTTGATATTCTCTAATCTCTTCTGGTGTTGCTGGTTTTGCTTTTCCTATCTTAGCTACTTTCTTTGGTTCAGGCTCAATGCCAAATATTCTAGCAGCAGTTGTGCCTGTTACTAATGATAGAAACTTTCGTCTATCCATTTTTTCTCTCATATGATGAACTGAGCTTAATACGATTATTGAAACACATATGTAAAATTTCACTAAATGACATTTTCTCTAATTCTTCTGGATACATAAGACAACCACCAGCAAAAATAATATTCATTGCCAACTCTTTTAAAAATTGCTTCTTTTGATTTTCCCTATCTTCTGGCAGTGCTGGTTTTAGTGGTGGTAAAGGCAGCTTATCATTAATAATTACAGGAATAAGATATTGTTCATCTGGTGATGCATATTCATAATATTCGATTATTTCTGAAGTGTCCAAAAAACTAATAGAATACTTAAATTTATATTTAGAACAATCACATAATTCATTACATATTACAGATAAAACCTTATGCACTTGAGCTAAATCATATGGGTATGTCTTAAACAATAGATAGTCACCTTGTTTAATTTCAGAAAGACGTTTCAATTCAATTCTCATCATTACTTATCTCCATAAAGGTCTTTGTAAATCTTACGAAGGAAATTTAACATGTTCTGTGCCGCAACAAGTTTATCTGCTTCCGTTGCATGTTCTGTCCAAGCATAATCATCATATGGAGTATTTTGGCAATATTCTTTACCTGTTTTATCTTTAATTGGACAACCACTACATGTAGCAAATCCATGATAACGAAGACAAAGACCACAAGTAATGCTGCCGTTATCATCTTTAATATTACCACAATTATCAACAATATACTTCCATTTAGCAATAGACCAGCGTAATGCTTCTCGCCTGTCTTTAGGTTTTTTGCTTTTGTCCAGAAGGTCCAACACACCATCCGCGCCAATCTTAAATTCTGCTTTCATATTAGTTTCCTTTTTCAACAGGCTTTTTTTCGTCAAGAACCCAAACTAAATGCATTCGACCACAACTGTCTGTTACTGGCTTTTGAACATAACCATTTTCCATAGCTTTAATGGTTATTGAAGCATCATTATTATAAATTATGTATGTAGTTAATGGAACACAAACAGCAATAGCAAGGAAAAATATAATTACTGGAAAATATTCTGATTCTACTAATGTTTTAAGTATGTCTTTCATATTAAATCTCCTTAGTAGTAGCTTTTATACATTTTGTAATTTTTAATATCTACACGTTTTGTAATTTTAACTGCATCACATCCAATAGTGCCAGTGGGAGGGATTCGATTGAAACAAGGATATTTCCAAAAATCAATAAGGTTATAATGGTTCCAAGTCATAATAGGATTATACTTTGGGTTTTTAACTTCACATTCATATACCCTAGCATAACTACTTTTTCTAACCATCGGCCAAAATTTAAACAAAGCCTCTAAAGAACTAAACACATATAAACAGGAATTTTTAATTTTGGGTTTTGTCCATTTACCTGTTCGGTATCGAACAACACTAGGTCGGCAGTTATTAGTTAAATGTGAATAAAGCTTCTTGTTCTTTGCAGTCAACAGTTTGTAATAAGTCATTTCATCCCTCCTTTAGTTTCTATTATACTGTTAGGTGGGTAGAATGTCAAGACCTTTTCTTCTTTTTTGTTGGGTCTTTTCTAAAGCTGTATTTGTTAAATCCTTTTGCTTCAGCCATAGTAACATCACTTATTTTTGGAATTGGTTTAATAGGTACAGCTAAATTATTCATAAACATGGTAATTTCTTGATATGCTTTTATCGGATTAAAAATTTTAGCAAAATCAAGTTCTTTAAGTCGTGAATTGTAACAAATTGTATGTTGTTGTGACATACTATAATTTATTACAAAAATAGGACAACGTTTTTCTTCAAAAACTTTAATATACTGTTTTTCATATTCACCAACATGTAAGGTCTACTCTTTAAAGAATTTTCCAAAATAATCCCTATTTAAAATTCGTATTTTGTGGCTATACTTTGGTGATTCAAAATACTGGTCAATAACTTCCTTCTTGTAATATGTTTGAATAAAATTATCAATTTGTTTTAAATTATAACAATATGAAATGTTAAAGTGTGGAAGTGGAGCATTTAGTTTAAGTAATGGATATAATTTTCCACAAAAACCAACAACTGACAATTCAAATGTTGGGTCATAGTTTCCCCAACCATATAAGGTTGGAAAGTTCCAACAATGTTCTTCATGTATCTCTTTACGAAGGTAAAGAGTTTGTTTGTCTAGGTCAAGTTTTTGACCACAATCGTAATAGTCATGGAAATCACTGATAATTCTCATATTAATCCCGCCCAACCTCTTCCCAATATGATTTGCAGTTAAACTTATTATGCACACGCACTTTTCGTGTAATCTTAAGAGTGGAACATATTAAAGTTTCTTTTGGTGCACACTGGTACGGCATATTTGGTAGACAATGTTTATTTTTTCGTTGTTTCCAAAAAGTTGCTAAATCCTCTCTCTTACACATCATAATATCAGGAAATTTTTTAATACCGGCGACATCTTTTGCCTCACACTTCCAAATTTCATCACCTAATTCTACTTTTTGGGCGTCCTTTAACGTTTTAAAAATAAACAGCTTGCTATGTTTTATCTCAGGAGTGGTTCAAATATTATAGTTGTAACCAATGCACACATCATCACAAGCACGGCACAATGAAATCTTTTTAGGTAACCATAACTGTAATGCTTTAGTATAATAATTATGACAAATTATTTTATAATAAGTTTTCATTTATATCTCCTATTAGTTAATTTCCATTTTAATTATCCCATGATAAGAACTATGTCAAGAACTTTGTATTCTTTTAATCAATTTAACTTTTTTAACATAATATTCTTCCGTTTTAAGAAGTATAAGCTTTCCGATAATTCCTGAAACTTTACATTCATAAATAGCACCCGTTTTCCTCTGACAGGCTTCAATATCTGTACGCAAAATACTTTTGGCCATGCAAAGACTAGTTGTTACAAATAGACGTGGGTGCTTTTTATCTCTAGATTTAACCCAACTCCCAATCATATAACGAACAGGCTTAAAATGAAACATATGAGCAAAGCTAGAATATAGCTTTTTGTTTTTACGAAGCACTACTTTGTAATAAGTTTTCATTATCAATTCCCTTTAATTTTTATTGTTTTTAATTCGCCACAGACATTGCATAATATCTGTTACATAACAATTATGACCGTATGTACAATTTTTGCAAAGTTTTGCACAGAGTTTTTCTGAAATATTAGAAATACGAGTTTCTAATATTTCTTTTTGGGCTTGTAATTTTTCCATTTTTGACGCAAGCTCAATGACTGACTTTTTTGTTTTTTTATCAAACATATATAACTCTTTTAGTAAGTTTAACTTTGTCAACTAAAACTGTTGGTGCGCCATCAGAATCTTTATCTTTTACAGGATTTTCTACTTCACATTCATAGATAGAACCATTATTATCACAATCATATTTTAATATACTTGCTGCATAATTTAAATTTGTTGTTACAAATAGTTGTGGATTGGCTAAGTCTCTAGAAGCTACCCACTTATTTTTAATATTTTGCTTGTTCAATGGTTGGACAAATCCAAAGAAGTGTATCTTTAACTTTAGGTTTCATCCACTTATTTTTTGTGTAACGAATAGATATATCTGGTCTAAAAATGAATGACCATAATTGCTTATTTCGTGAACTCAAAACTTTGTATCCATAATTAATTTCCATAGTTATTAACCCCTTATATTATTTCTTTTTCAGGTGTAAAAAACGGTTTCTCCTTCAAAACCGCAATACACAGTTCTTTAATTCTATTCTCTACCTCTTCCCAATCCTTATTAATAGAAGGTTGCCAATTGTCAACTACCCATTGTAATCCTTTTCTAGCCATTTCATAATCATCTAAACTAGTCAATTCCATTGATCCGGTATTGCACTCATGAACAAACTCACAAGTTTGTAATATGTCACATTTTATCCATTTTGGCCTATATCCATCTTCACATCGTGCCATATTTTAACTCCTTATTTAACTACGTATGGTTCTTCGGGTTGTGCCTTTTTACATTCATGGCACATATTGTACAAAGTCCATCGTACACCACAGTTTTCACATAGTATACATCCACAAACACTACATCGTCGTACTTTTTTACTGGGTACTGATTCGTTACATTCTTTGCAATAATGAGTTTTCATTCTTTATCCTCAAATTGTTTACATTTGCATAAATCACAATGACCATCAAAGTGATCTTTGCATTGATGCCCACATTTGCAAAGCTGGTCACACTCATGGGCTTCGTCCCAATGTTGGCAAAATGGTCCAGAGTCATAGTTTGCCCAATAATCGTCTTCGTTTTCTTCTTCATCTTCCATTAGGTGCGTTCCTTTCCATATGTTTCATTATACAGTCACATAGTATTCTTGTCAAGAGTTTTTAACTTGTAATCTTTTAAGTGTCCAACCTTTTCTCAAAACCCAATTGTTACCTTTTACATCATAACAGGTAAATGATGGATTGTTTACAAGTTGACGAAGTGCTTCTTCAGCATTCGTTCCATATAAAATACCCATCATCTTTTTATTCTTTCGTAACACATACAAATGTTTCGGGTTATATACGTCACCTTCATATGGTATATTGAATTTCATTACATAACTCCTATGAATTTAAATACTTAATAATTTCTTTAATAACATCATCATTACCATGTTCCACTGAATTATAAGCATCTTTGTATACTTGTTTAAATAAATTAAAATGCTCCATCATTTTATGCGTGGAATATGTCGCCAAGTTGCTAAAAGAATCACTATCAAAGATTCTAAGGTAATAGTGACCGCTATATTGTTCACTTTTTTCAATTTCAATGTACTTATTACCAATTTTACATCTATACACATTTGAAATTGGTGTTCGCTCCCACACAATGTTCTTTTCAGTATGTACCAAACTGTCAAGTAATTTAAAAACTATCTCATTTTCCATTAGGTGCATTCCTTTGTATTGTCCCATGAAATTACAAAATAAAGATTTGTATTAGTAAGTATAACTTTATAACCTAATGGAGCAAAAATCTGTTTCATTCTGTTAAAAACAGTATCAAGGCTATGACGTTCACAAAGCTCTAATGGAGTCGGAACAACCCATTGATAGCATCCACGATCACTAGCTTTAACTATTTCAACGGCAGCTTGAATTTTAAGCCCATTAATATATGTCTCAAGTTCTTGCTGGCTACAAATGTCTGAATTCTTCCTTAATACATCTGCTGAAGGTATTTCTGATGTTGCTAACATAATTTTACTCCTTTAATTTTTATTTAGTATCATAAAATTAATTACATTATCTTTATCTTCTATTTGTGCAATCTTTGGCTCACCAAGTTCTTCCAATATACCATTGAGTAATCCAATTACACGAATATAATTAAAGAAATTTTTACCATCACAACTTCGGCCAATTGGAATTTTAGGATGATTTGCTAAATTATTATTACATTTACATTTCGTTAGCATTAATTGCTGTATTGCATCTTGGTCAAGGTCGTATGCTTCCTGTAAAATCTTAAGAATAGCATTCGTTACATTGTGTTTTTTGTTTCTTTTTGCCATTTGGTGCATTCCTTTATATCATTTTATCTTTGCCATTAATGATATTTGGGTATTGTTTAATTATCTCTCATAAACAATCCGCACATATACTTGCCGTAGCAGACTCATAATCTGGCTCTTGTCCAACCTGTACTACTTCATTAACATTCCTACCACAATTATCACACGTGCAACGTGTCCAACTATCATTTCCAATGATTTTATTTACTTCCTCTGGTTCAGGTGAATCTCCCAACGCTTTTAATTTATTGTATATTTCCTCACTGTCATCTCTATAAGAGTTCCATTTAGTACCGTTGTAATATTGTTGCTTCCATCGTTTGGCAGCAATTGCAGCATTTGTTTTCGTTGACATATATGTAATTGGCATAGTTCAATCCTTTCTTACTTTTAACCCGGTACTGTTTTTTAGTACCCCATCTTCCATAATTCTCACTTTTTGCCTGACAACCATCCTCTTTGCCATTCATAATATGGAGCATGGTTTTTACTTGCCTTATCTTTTGGTTTATTATAAGGGTTAGAAGTTATGGGTCGTCCTTTATTCTTTGCACGTTTTCCTTGTTTATAGGCAAGGGCCAGTTCTTCAAATGGAACCAATTTTTAGTACCCCCCGTGTTATTTTTCGCATAAATCATATTTTTGTCATTTTATGGAAGCATTGTAATAAATTATTACAATTTTTCCAAAAATTTTATATGAATGTCTGCGCGATAATCCACCCACGCAACGCATTCATAACAATCCTATTTTTCCCCCACTCCCATACCCCTACCCCCATGTAACCCTAGGAAGCTATGGGACTTATGGGATGGATAGGACAGTATCCCAGCATCCTATCCATCCCACTATGATAGCCGAAGCGGCGAAGCTCCGACTTCATTCCCACATCTACATTATACAGGCAACCTATTCACTTGTCAAGGATTATTCCCAATAAACTTTACCAGATACAGAACCAACACACCGAGTCAAACCCATATCTCGCATAATGCTATTCCTACAACGTGCAGCATTATTTGCACGTTGTGTCTTGCGACGTGCATTGACTGCCTTCTGAAAGCTTTGCGAACCAGCAGAAATTGCTTCACTCTGCGTACAGGTTCCCTTTGCAGACATTGCCCAAAGATAAGCAAACTCTGCATTATCATGGCATTCTTGCGAAAGAATCTGAACCCATTCGTTCTTACTCATTGTTTCGATCCCTCTCTCTCTGCTTACATTGTACGACTAACTTTAGCAATGTCAAGAACTATTATCAAGATATTACAAATTGGCACTAATGCCATTTGCTGCCATGCTGCAAGGCGATAGATGGCAGACTGCCATTGTCATACTTATTACAACCGTTTGCTAAATGGCAGCAAGGTAAACGTTACTACAGGTAAGACAGGTGAATACTTCACGAGTCAACAGACAGGCATTCAAAGATTCTCAAAGTTAGTTCTTGACTTTGGCATTCTCATCTGTACAATGTAGACAGAAGACAACTTAATGGAGTAACGAACGGGGTGAAGGTAGGGTAGCCGTGAAGGTACAAGCGGGAAACTCTACAACACATTGTGCAATTGGAATGGAATTCCCCGCTCACACATTCATGGATTCCCGATACGTTTCCCCATTCATTCCCAATCGTATTTAGTTGTCTTTTCTATTTGAATTATACAATGAGAGATTCCCAAAGTCAAGGGGAATCTCTCATGATTTTTACTGTCTCACGGTTCTTACAAATTCATAACCTTCGCCATTAATGTCAATAGTGTAACCAGCATGGTCGTCATTCTTTGCCCACAATTCAAACACGCTAGAATCGTCATTGTCTTGAAGGATTACCATATCCTTGTCTTTCCACCCCGCAACGTGCATTCCTGATTCACTAATCGGTTCTCGGTTCTGACTTCCACGTTTCGTAATCATGATCAATCCCTCTCTTTCTTAATTACATTATACAATGAGAGATTCCCAAAGTCAAGGGGAATCTCTCACGATTTTGAAAAGTCATAAGTCTAACGGTTTTGTTCAATAAACGTCTTTAAAGCTTCCACGTGCATAGGAATAGTATTCATCAAGGGGTTAGACTGACTCTTATGCTTGCTAGTCGTTACAGAATACTTGCTGATATTCTCATACCAAAAGCCACAATCAGAACAGACAAACAACGGCCAGTGATGGCCATAACTGTATACAACATAAAGGTTTCCATCCTGTGCACCAAACAGGTTATTAGCCTTGAATGGCTTCCGTTCCTGCACAAACTTCCGAGCGTTCCGGTTTGCAATCTTCATGTTTGATCCGTCCTTTCTTAATTACATTATACATGGGAGATTCCCCAAAGTCAAGGGGAATCTCTCACATTTGTTATTTATGCAATGTTTTGAAGAATTGATAGAGTATTGACAAGTTGGGAAACATTTTCACCGCGACTGTTGATAAATTCCAAGTCTTTCTTCAAAAGCTTAATAAACCGAGTTTTCCAATTGCCACTAACAAACAAACTAAGATAAAAGGGTATTCCGTCTTCTGCTCGTTTTGTAATATTTTGAATTCGTCCTACCATTTTACTATTCCAATGTGCCCACACAATCTTACCATTTTTATTTGATTCAACAATATCACCAAGAGAAATATGTGCAGAAACACTATACCGGCGAACGTAATCATACCCTGCCCAATCAAAGAAATAGCGAAGGGTAAACTTTCCAATTTGAATTGTATACTCTGTACACCAACTACTCTTTTGTCTTTTTGCCATAAATCCAAGTGCACGAAAGAACTTAGTTACATCTTTCACGTCACCATTAATTAGCTTAGGCATTTTCTTCTCCTTTGATCTTTGTTCTTCACACATTTACAGTATACAAGTAAGACTGTCATTTGTCAAGTTTAATTTATTACAAACTTTTTCCTTGACAAACAGACTTTCCACTTGTACAATAAAAATAGAAAGACAATCGAATAGGTGAGAACTACCAGAATGGGGAAACGTATCGGGTATCCATGAACGTAAGAGCGGGAAACTCTATTTTAAAAAATCTAATCATTCCACAGTCGGACGGCATGCCATTTTGACACGGTTGGCACCATGTCATTTTGACACGGTTTTATTGTCATAATGACATTAATGCCATTCGTTGCACATTGTGATCATGTCAAAATGATATGGTCATTCTGACATGATTCGTAACTTGTAATAATCTTATCGTGCCATAATGACAATAGAGTTTGTCAAAATGGCGTGTAGGATTATCAAATCTGTAAATTTGTTACAAATGGTAGTCTGTTACAATCCTTTCTCGGACCATAACAGACTACCACAACCTACATATTACATTCTACAGACTGACTAACCATTTGTCAAGGTAAATTGTGGATAATTCCTAATTGGGCTATGGTTACAGTATTTTTGCACAAACTCCAAACTAATGCCCTTAGCCTTACAAGTTTCCACAAACGTTGTTGCGTCACAGTCTTCTTCCAAGTAAACCGTCTTACCCTTCTGATAAGAATAAGGCGTAATCTTATCAAGAATGCCTAACGTGACAAGCAATTCCCTTTTGACTGCCATCCACCCATGTCCTGCATCCGAGTAAAATTTAACTTTCATGTTTTGATCCATCCTTTCTACTTACATTCTACAATTAACTTTAGCAATGTCAAGAACCAAATATTACATTTCCAGTCCAGTACTCGAATACGTTAATGCCTGAATTGATATTTCTCCCTTTCCTCTGATTCACATATTCTCGTGCCTGATTGTACGTATCAAAATTCGCTACAAGTTCACTGTTATGAAACACATTAAAGGTCCGGTCATTGCTGCGTTTGATCGTGAAGTTCATCTTTCTTCCCTCTCTTTCTTAATTACATTATACAGAGAGAGATTTTAAATGTCAAGAACTATTATTACAAATTTAAATCCTTGATATGATTAGACTTAGCTTTGTTGCGCGGGAAAGGTAGAAATTACAACCTTTATACTTATTCTAAAGGCAATACGTGAGACTACCCTATTATATTAGGATAATCTCACGATTTGCATTATTTAATTAAGTATTAAACACCTTTACATACTCGTTCTTAGTCAATAGCCTAACACCAAACGTCTCAGCATTATTATACTTCATCGCATCACGCCAGCAACAACCGTCACTCAAACTAATAAGAATATTAGAATCTCCCCGCATAACTATTACACCCTTGTTTGCTGCAACCAGATGATTCACGATAACACCCACTTGCCCAAATTCCATTTTTGCAGGACAAACTAAAACTTCACTTTGTGTTCCGTATAATGCGCAAGCCATTGTTTTTTCCCTACCTTTCTTATTTACATTGTACAGGCAACTTGTAATAAGTCAAGAAATTAATCCCTAAAAGGACCAAGAGCAGAATTTACTTCACTCAAATCATGTTGTATCTTTTCTCGCTCTGCCAGCAGGTTTTCTACCTGTTCCACGGTGTAATAATCTGGCAGGTTAATAGGAGCGTACAGGTTTTTAATGATAGCATTGTCAAGACGGGCCACATACACCGGAATCTCTTGATAGACGCAACCGCAGGCACCTTCTACCTGTTCCCAAGTTTTAACTGTCCAGCCAAGGGAATAGTCAGAATTATGTTTATAAATCTGCACATTGACCGGCAGGTTATTGAATTTTGGCAGCAATTCCTTAACCGCCAAAAGAAGGCTTCCGTCTGCCTTCAAAACCTTTTTTCCCACGTATCCGGCAAAAAATTCCTGCATCTTGTCATTGACAATCTTTGCGTAGTCAATGCACCGATTGTACGCTTTCACCTTTGCAGCCAGTTCGTTCTTGTTCATGTTTTGATCCGTCCTTTCTTAATTACATTGTACAGACTGAAAAGGTAAAAGTCAAGAATTATTTATTACAAAATATCTGGCAAATTATTCTCACAAATTCCACCATGTTTTTTAATTAATTCATGAATTACACTAACTGGCACGTAACCATAAACAGTCATACAAGGATTTTCTGGAGTTTCTGCATAAGGCAACAACAATTCTTCTACCTGATTAGGGTATCCCAATTCTACTTCTGTATAAGGCCCAACATCATACCTTGGTGTACAGTAATGCGTACTAGACGCTTGTATGCTTACTGAAAATCCATCGTTGAACACGGTTATTTTGTTTAGCTCTTTCATGTTTCCCACCTTTCTTAATTACATTACACGGCTAACTTCAAGAATGTCAAGAATTATCTAACATAAATCCTAGTCTCAACCGTTTGACAATCCAGTACCTTAAACTTCTCTTGCAGCATAGCCTTTATGGTATCTTCGGAAATATTCCCCATTGTCTGTATCGTTACCTTAAACTCAATAACCTTATGGTCTTGCATATGACAATTGTTGTCTGTCACAGGCTGACCGTTGTTTGCATACAGAATCTTAACCTTATCCATGATCAAATCCTCTCTTTCTTAATTACATTATACAAATGAGAATACCATTTGTCAAATGGTAACTAGGAATTTTCCAAGATTAATTGTATTGTCTTTGTAATCAAGGCCAGAATCTTTCAGAATTCGTTCTGTCTGCTTTGTGGCACTAATGGCAAAGGTTGTGCCAGAAATGCCCACATTCTGAATTGAAACAGCAAAATCATGAGCATAGTCGTCAGGTTCAACGACAATGGCAGTCAGTCCATAGTATCCAACCGACCGATACTCCAACACGTCAAGATTCAGAAGACTACAAAACTCGGTCAGCAATTCTTGCCTTGACATGGTTTTGATCCTCTCTTTCTTAATTACATTATATGGACAACAAGGGTAAATGTCAAGTTTATTATTTATTTTTCCTGTTACCGTGAAAAAGAATCTCTATCGTTTTTCCGCTCACAATACGGCAAATATTGCATGTTTTACAGTTACCTTGACACAGGAAATTATTGCCGGTTGGCTGTTTTACAGGTTTAAATCTATTTGTATCATTCTTATACCTTTCGCTGTCTCCGCTCAAGTTAAGGCTAACACCTAGTGCAATCAATTGTGACAAGTCAAGGTCAATTCTGGCAGTATACCCGTAAATTTTCCAGCCATACGTGATTAATCTAGAAGCAAAGAAAGCAAAGAGATTAACCTGTGCCTGATTAACAAAATCTCCTGCCTCATTGAATCGCAATACCTTATCTTTTCCCTGTGTCTTACGTCTATTCCTTTGCAATTCCAATTCGTCCGCACATTTCAATACATCTTTTAGTGTAGCTTTTTTCCACCATTTCATTTGTTTAAGTCTATAGGGTAAAACCTGTTTATACATTTCTTCGGCATGTAAAGCATAGCAATTATTTGGGCATTGACACAATCCTAAAGCTTTAGACGGGCAGCATTTAGCAGGGGTAAAATTAATAATTACAAATGGCACCTTAGTATTTCCAATTGAGTAAGGCAAGCCATTTGCATTCATCTTTGATCCTCTCTTTCTTAATTACAGTATACAGATGGGAATACTGTTTGTCAAGAGTATTTCTTGAAATTCTTGACAAATTCCTCATGTAGCTTTTTCCCGCTGTCCGGTATAACCGTTGCCAGTTTAGGTTCTGTCTTAGCCAGTTCGGTTATCTCATTCGATGTCTTTTTGCCAGTAATGCCATTAGAGACTAGGGCAATATAGGCAATCGTACCCCACACCTTATCATTGTAATTGTCACTCTTCTTTAACTCGAAAATACGCACAGGATTAACCGATAGATTGCCAGCAGGTTTTCGGCCTTTACCAGTGTGAGGATTTTTGTCATAGTTCTTAATTACTCCCAGTTTTTCCATTTCGCTGAAAAGCCATTCTGAAAACATGGTTCTTTCCCTCATTCCTATTTACAGTATAAAGATGAAACTGTCATTTGTCAAGAATTATTACTTCAATTGCGGTCCTTTCTCCAAAAGCGTTACCATCGTATTAAATGGGAAAGTAGATTCTTCATGCCCAATATAGGGTATTACGCTTGTATAGTTGTTTCCCCCATAAGAAAAGTCTGCCACGTGAATATATGGCCGAATTGTAGTAACCTCTTTCCGCTCTGTATTGATTTTGATTACTGTACAATGGGAATATGGATACTCGGCAAGTGTTACGATATCCCCAAGGTTTAGAAACTTTGCTTTTACTCCGCTTAGTGTCTTCATGTTTTTGATCCTCTCTTTCTTAATTACATTCTACGGGCATACTTGCCATTTGTCAAGTTTAATTTATTACAATCTTTTTTCTTGACTTTGGTATTCTCGTTTGTACAATGTAAATAGAGACAGACAACTTAACGCAGTACCGAACGGGGTGAAGGTAGGGTAGCCGTGAAGGTCGGAGCGGGAAACTCTATCGTGTCATATTGACATGATATGAAAAAATTACCATGTCGTTTTGACATGGTAATCCTTGCTACCTATTCAATAATACTACAATATTACCTGCCCAACATGCACCTTATTAGTAATATCAATAATGCTCAACGTAGCGTACACCTTGCTATCGTCCTTTTTCAATTGATTAGTCAATCCAACAAACTCCCAAAAGGTTTCCCAAGCTTTCTCTTCGGAATCATGCACAATAACCGTGCCACTAAACATGCGGCGAATTGCTCTAGTTATTGCATCCTCATTAAGAGTAGCAAGCACAAGTCGGAAAATTTCGCTTCGCTTTGTCGTTGTTTCCATTCCCTTAGTATTCATCTTTGATCCTCTCTTTCTATTTGAATTGTACAAACGAGAATGCCAAAGTCAAGGAATTAGTTAAAGAAAATTATTACAGAAAAGAATTGACTTTTGAATTCTTGTCTTTATAATGTGAGTAAAGGGAGAATGAAAATGAAGATCAAGAAATTCAGCAAGCTTCAAGAGAACGGTTTTGATGCGGTTTCTAACTCCGCTGAAAACCTTTTCTTGTCTGCCGTTGCTGGTAGCGGTAAGACGACTTGGCTAGTTGAAGCTTGCAAGCGTTTGCCCTTGTCCGTCAAGGCTGTTTTTTGTGCCTTCAATAAGCATATTGCGGATGAATTGCGTGGTAAGCTTCCCAAGAATGTTCCTGCCGCTACGCTGCATAGCCTTGGCTTTGCCACTATTCGCCAGAATCTTGCTAATGCTGTTCATGTTTGTGAGGATAAGACTGACCGAATTTTGGAACAGTTCATTAAGGTTGAATCAGAAGAATACAAGTTTAATGCTGCACCTATCAAGAAACTGGTTAGCCTTGCCAAGAATAACTACATGGTGAAACCGGAAAAGGCTGACTGGGATAGCCTAATTGAACAGTATGGTGTGATTCTCCCTAACGGTTCTTTCGATTGGACTGCTCTTAATGAGACGTATGCTTTGGCTACTGCAAGGCAGTATAAGGCAAAGCTTTATAACAAATTCTTTAAGCGTGAAGTAGAATTGCCCGTCATTGATTTCGATGATATGCTTTTCTATCCGGCAATTGAAGGTTGGAATATTGCTAAAAATCTCAATTGTCTCTTTGTTGACGAATCACAGGATTTGAATGCGGTTCAGATTAAGCTTTTGGAAACTGCCAATAAGAATGGTACTCGCATCATTTGCGTAGGTGACTCTGCACAGGCTATCTATGGTTTCAGGGGTGCAAGCATTGAAAGCATTGATAACCTTACTAACCTGTTTAACATGAAGACGTTGCCGTTGTCGGTTACCTATCGTTGCAGTAAGGCAGTAGTCGAATACGCTAAACGATACGTGCCTGAAATTGAAGCTAGGGAAGGTGCGCCGGAAGGTAATGTTTCGGAAATTAGTTTGGCTAATTTAAAGGTTGAAAGCTTCCGGCATGGTGATTTGGTTGTTTGCCGCACTAATGCTCCGCTTGTCGGTTTGGCTTATGCTTTGCTCCGTTTGAATAGTGGCATTAAATTCCGCATTCAAGGCGTGGAATTGGGGCAGGAATTGGGCAGACTTGTGGGTTATCTTACCTTCAAGAATAACCTGCAAGACGTTGATATGGCTGGATTTATGAAGGCATTGTCCGTCTATGAACAGCATATGACCGAGAAATACATGCAACTTAAGGCTAACGGAGAAAAATATATTGCGGAATTGCAGGATAAGCTTGAAGTTATTTCCCTTGTCGCTGGTAATTCCAAAACCATTTCGGGAATCAAAATTAACCTGTGCAAGCTTTTCGCGGATAGTGACGACCGAAATTGTGTTTTGCTGTCGTCTATCCATCGTGCAAAAGGTTTGGAAGTCCTTGCGGAAGATAATACTTGTATCGTTCTTCGGACTGACTTGCTGCCACATCCTAAAGCTACACGAGACTGGGAATTGATTCAAGAGTCTAACCTTATCTATGTGGCTTATACCCGCGCCAAGTCTAATCTGGTTTTGGTGCATAAGGAAAAATAAAAAAATATTTTTTTCTTGACTTTTTAATTTTTTGATGTATAATTACAATATAGAAAGTGAGGATTTGAAATGGATGAAATGATCAGAGAACGAAAATTGCTTCGCCCCTGTTGGAGTTGGGAATTCAGGGGTAAAGCAGATAAGAAAATTAATCGTCGGATTGTGCGACATAGAATGAAACAAAGAGACAGAAAAAATAACTTGACAGATTGAACTAAAACAGGGGGTCGGAGTTAGAGATTTAATGTGGTAAACAATCCACAGTCTCGAAACGATGTATCCCCTTATTTTTTAAAAAAAATAAAAAATATTTTTTTCTTTCCCTTAAAATATTTTAGGGTCTTTTTCCCCCTCATTTCCCCACTCACGGATACCCTAACTTCACCCCGTTCGGTACTGCATTAGGTTGTCTGTCTCTATTTACATTGTACAGGCAAAAGTATCATTTGTCAAGAAAAAATAAAAAATATTTTTTTCTTGACTTTTTAAATTTTAGCTGTACAATTTTAATATGACAAGTGAATAAGTCGGGGGTGTAGCCTAGAGGACAGGCGATACTTGCGTATTATGGCAAGTGAGTATAATGACTGCGCTAACAGCATTATATAAACTGCGATAATGCAAAAAACAGGTAACTAATAGCTTTAGCGAGTTATTACTATCTGCGTATAGACGCTGGTTCGATTCCAGCCACCCCCTGCCTTTTTAAAAATAATTCTTGACAAATACCTATCTTGAGCGTATAATATAGATAGGAGAATGGAAATGATTTTTCATAGCTTTAAAGATTTGGTAGTTTTCCTTGAAAAAAAGATGTATGTTGAATATGGTGAAGCTTTTACAATGGCTTGGGAATTAGTAGTAAGTAAGGAAATACTTTGGGATAGTGAATCAAAAGGTTACATTTGGCCTAGTAATTTAACAGATGAAATGCTATATGATGTACTGGATATTGGATTAGAGAAAGAAATGTTGCCTTTCTAAAAGGAAATAAAAAATGTCAAATATCTTAGTTTCTACTACTGCTGAACAACATGGATATGGAAGTGACCCATACAAACATGTATCTCGTCTAACAAAAGAAGAACAAGAACATGTGAAAAAGGGTGGAATTGTAATTTTTAAATCCGAGCGAAAGTCTGGTGGGCTTTATCATGGAACGTATTGGCGAGTAGTGCGCTATCATCGTAAATATGGCTATTTTCCAAGGGTTGCTAGTCCTGAAGATGTAAAAGCTATGGGATTTGAATATTGAGAATATTTCTTGACAAATGACAATTAAAGCTGTATAATGTAAATAAGAAAGGTAGGGAAAAAACAATGCCTGCGACTCCAATGGTAGTTCTTCCTACTAAGGCAAGAATTGAAAGATTGCCTGAAGAAACTCTTGCTATTACATATCCAGCCAAGTTTGGCGAACATTTGAAGATTAGTTTCCTGTTTGAAAATAAGACGCACAAGTTTTTTCGCATGGATTATTATAATACGTCAAATGAGAACAGGATTAGCCGTAGCTACTTCGTAGGTATGGATGTTAAGACAGGCATTCCGGTTAGGATGGATTATAATGCAAACGTCTAAGCGTAAACCTAAGAAGAAGTATAAGATAGGTTCCTATATTGACTATTATGGTATTGTACAGTCAATAGAGTGGGATTCTGATAATAAGGAATGGCTTTACCATACGCAAAAGTCTTTTTGGGAAGGTAAATATATGATGCAGCTAGAATTCCGAGAACGGTTTGAAAAGAATAGGGAATAATCATAAATTAATTCTTGACAAATGCTATTATTGCCTGTATACTATAAATAAGAAAGGTAGGATCAAATGGCATCTTACTGCACGATTAGTTTGAATGAAATGGAATCCTTTCTTGAAACTCGTGGTTTTCACCAAGTGAATGTTGATAAATGCCAAGAATTGGTTTGGGAAAAGGTTTCCAAACAGGATGGAAGGCTTGCATTGCGTGTTTATAGTTCACTGACTAACGGTGTTTCTCGCGGAGTCGGTGAAGATGCTATCCGTATCGTCATTTGGGATTATTCTATTAGTCGTCCGGTTACAGGTGCAATTCGTACTAATCGTGTAGCTGGCTGGCAGGATAGAATGCTTGCCAAGCTTAAGAGTCTGGCATCTTCTTTTAAATTTGCCAAGTGTCCTCATTGTGGGAATTATATGATGGAACGGAGTGGGAAGTATGGAACGTTTTTGGGCTGTTCCAATTTTCCCAATTGTAAACACATTGCTGCGAAAGGAATGTAAAAATGGATAAAGCTAATCTTAAAGACGGAATTGAAATTCCTTTTGTGGTTAAACAAAAATATCCACAGGAAGAACGAACATTGCTGTTTATAATTTTTCAAAGCAATGATGGTAAAGGTTGCTATTTAGAAGAAGTATTAAAAAATAAAACTGTAAAAATTGCTTCTAATAGTTCTTTTTATAAAATTGCGGGTATTCTTAAAAATATGGGTGCAGTACCCAAAAATTTTGGGGAATATGTAACTGATTATTTCAAATATAATGATGCTCCAAAGAGTACTCATAGAGATAATTGGTAAGATAATTCTTGACAAGGTTAATCTTTCTTTGTATAATATAATTAAGAAAGGAATTACAAAGATGATTAACGAAATGGATCTTGTTTCTCGGTTTCCTGATTTTCGGACTCTGATCAATTCGCTGCCAAAGACTCCGAATTTTAAACCTTACGTAGAGTCTGCCGACACGCAAAACAATCCTCATCAGACTAAGGAATGGGCGCAGGAACGTGTTAATCACTGGTGGAATGTTGCAATTTCTAAGTTTGCTCCAAGATTCATTAATCGGCATGATGCACCAAGAGTGCGATTTGATGATAGGATGAATGCCAGAAATGGTGGCACTGCACATAGTGGTAAGCATCTTATCACTCTGACTACTCGTTACTTGCAGGAAGATGATTTTGAAAATACCATTGTGCATGAAGTATGCCATATTGTGGCAACTTATCATTTCGGAGCAAATTGTGCTCATAGTGCACGATGGAAAACTGTGATGCTCGCTACTGGCTACATTCCTCATCGTTGCCATACGTATAACCTTGCCAAGTCTGCACTTACATGCAAGTGTGGGCATGATAATATTCTGGCAAACGTGGACATTATGAAGAAACTGAAACAGGGTATTACTACTTATCGTTGTGAAAAGTGTAAGATGGTGCTTGAACTGCCAAAATCTTATGAATTGCATGGAATTACAAAATAGTTCTTGACAAAGGATAGTAATAGCCTTATAATAGAAATAGGAAAGGATTAAACAAATGCCAAAATGTAGAGATTGTGATAATGAGGCAGTACACGTAGATGAATGTTCTGGTTTGGCATTTTGTAAATCTTGTGAAGAGTCTGATTATCAAGAATGGTTTTGGAACGAACGTGCAAGAGAATATTGGCTGAAATGAATTAAATGTGATGATTGCAGTGGCTATCAAGAGTGGTGTACTTGTTGTGAAACATACACTAAAATTTGTTGTGTACCATATGGAACTTGTTTGTGTTCATAATGGATGATATTATTAAAAATTATCCTTGACAAACCATACTTGAATTAGTATAATACATATAGAAAGGAATTCAAATATGGGATACACAGTTCATGCCTTTGAAAGAATTCAAAAGCGTCTGGTTGAAGCTGGTCTTAATCAGGCTCAAATCAAGGCACTAGAAATGCTTGCTGGATTGTGGGCAAAACGGTCAACCGTAGAATCTGAAGCGATTAGACTCTGCAAGCTGGCAAAGCAGACTAATACCCCTTGGTCAGAAGTTAGCAATGGGAATGAAGTGTGGGCAATCGTCCGTCAAAAGGATTTGGTTACAGTTATGTTTCGACGTGAAACACAACCTAAGACTCCTGAAGCTTTGCGAGTTGAAAAGGTTACGGTTCTTTAAGGAGAATAAAATGTTTTGGTTTTCTTGTATCTTTCTGTCTGTTATGGCGCTTCTTCATGTTATAAGTTGTGTGCGGGAAATGTGCAAAAATGAAGAAGCAGCAAAAGCTGTAATAAATTTACTTTTTGCTATGTGCTTTCTTGCTATTGTTATCTGGTTAGGAATGACAAAATAGGACTTGACAAACGCCATTTGATTCTGTATAATGTAAATAAGAGCGGGGATAGCTCAGTTGGTAGAGTAGCGGACTTTTAATCCGTTGGTCGTGGGTTCGATCCCCACTCCCCGCACCAAAACTAAAGGATTGCTAGAATGGAAAGTAATAATAATAAGATTATCGTTTACCGAAATCAATGGGAAAAGGATGCAGACGAGTTTTGGCATTCTGAAACTGGTCTGTATACTATTGGTGTTTTGGTTCTTGTTATATTAATTCCTATTCTTGGTTCTAAGATTTGGTCATACGTTAAAGGAAAGTAAAAGTGAAAAATAAGAAGAAAAAACTTAAGTATGTTCTAAAGGCAGAAAGAGCCACTAATTTATTGTATGAACTATGTGAGAGATTAATTCAAAATGGTGTTTGGGATAAGTTTGTAACGATTGATTTGAATAAGTGGTTTGTAGAAACTAACATGAAGAAAATTAGTATTTTAAAGCAGTAAAAAGATAAACTAGAAAAATCTCAACAAGAAGGAAAGTAAACATGTCTGCTATGAATTTGCGTCCAGAAACAGATAAAGCTGTTATGCACATTATGGATGTTTTTACTGGTGCAGATGGTGGTGCAGAATTTTGGAAGTTTCGAGTATTTATGGAAGAGTTTGACAAACGGGCATCTAATGGAGATACCGCAGCACAAGAGTTGATTAATGTTGTAATAACATTTAATCATCTTCTTAATGTAAGTCAAAAAATATTTGATAAAAAGAATTGACAAATGCCATTCTTGTCTGTATAATTTAGATAAGAAAGGTAGGGAAAAACAATGTACGTTAGTCCGAATTTCAAGACTAAGAAGGCGTTGAAGGAAGCTGTAAACGCTGGTCAGACGGTTCAAGTTTTCTCCCCCGGTCCATTTCCTGCCCCAACGCAGGGTAAGACTTGCGTAGAAGGTCCACACTATCCAGAACCGCATAAGTGGTATGCGGAAGTGGAAATTAAGAATGGAATTGTCATAAAGGTTAAGTAGAAGTTGATTTTGTAGTTGCTCATTGAAAATTCAAATATGCCGGAATGGCGGAACAGGAAGACGCTACGGACTTTTTAATGGGTCGCTTATAGGGAAACCTATAAGTAAGTAACCTGTCAAATTCGGTAAACGCTGAAATGCCAATACCGAGCTAACTGCACTAAGTGCAGGAATGTGTAGAGACTAAACGGCAGGAATCTAAACCTAGAGATAGGCATGATTAAGATATAGTCCAGACCACAAACCTAACAGGGTAGCGAAAGCTATAGTGGTAGGTAAAATCCGTTCTCCCCAAAAGGAGGTGTGGGTTCAAATCCCACTTCCGGCACCATTTTACCAATAATTTTTGGTTAAAAGATTACCATGATATTTTCTATGACAATTATTACATAAACAAACACATTTTTCAATTTCTTTTAAAATTTCTTCTTTAGTATGATTTTTGTATTTTGATAATGAAAATTTTTTCCTTTCAGGATTTTTATGATGAAAGTCTAAACAGGGTAATCTAGACTCACCACAAACTAAACATTTTTGTTTTTGGCTATTTATTGCAGGTAATTTTTCTTGTTTTTGTTTCTTATAGGATTGTTTATTTCTTTGTTTAGAGTACTCTCTACATGTGCCACAAAGACCATCTTTTTTAGCTATTGATTTATTAAATTGATCCAAACTTAAAAATTGTTTACAAACATTACATTGTTTCATTTAGTTTTATCCATCCTGCCCCAACAAGCCTATGACAGTTACCACATAAACAAATACATTTCTCAATTTCTTTTAATAAAATATCTTTTTTACAAGAAGTTCTACTAAAACAAAAATCAAATAATTTTTTAGATGGGTCTTTATGATGAAAGTCAATACAAATTTTTTCAGACTCTCCGCAAACTACACAAGGTGTTTTCTGATTATTTACAAACTGTTTAAGTTTTTGTCTATATTCTAATTTATATTGTTTTTGTTTTTCAGAAATTTGTCTTTTTTTCCATTTATGTTTATTCTTTTTATAATAGTTGCGCATATAAATACGCATATAATTGTTATAACAATATTTACAGATTGTCGGTTTTTTAAATTCAAAGTCTTCAAAATTTTTTTTACATTTGCTACAAAGTTTCATTTTGTCTCTCCTAAAAGAATATAATCCTAAAAAGACTCGAAACAGGAGAAGATTCTTAACCTCTCAAATAATTTTTCTTGACAAGTGAGACTTAGTTTGTATAATAGAAATGGGCAGTCTGATGACGTGAGGAATTACGACCACTAGTAGCAAAGTAGCCTAGTACAAAGTTGGCTGAATTTCCTTGGTCGGAACGTTCAGAACTTAACTAGGTGAAAGGCCATACTAGGTAGTTCTCCATTGAGGGTCTGATTCCCTCATGCCCTTAAAAAGGATCGTGTAAATAAAAGGAATAATAAAATGACTGAAGAACTTGAAAGAGAAGTTATTGCGTTGTTAAAAGAAATTACTTCTTATAACAATATTTTTTCAGCAAAAGCTGAAAAGATTCTAAGTGAGCTAAAAGGTATTAAGGCTATTATTTTCAATGTGGGTACTGATACTCTTGATGAATATGAATTAGAGAAGCTTTATCTAAAAGCTGATGATGTAGTAATTTATAAGTATGAACAGGGTGCATATGATGGTAATGGAATTATTGTAGTTAAACACGGTAATGGTTCTGTACAATATGCAAATCTTGGTCATTGCTCATGTTATGGTCCTACTGACCAAGTAACATGGAGTGACATTTCATTAGAGGCTTTACTTGATAATAAAGACGACCTTGACCGCCGACGTACTCCAAACGATTATGATTACAGTATGTGGAATGTTATTTGTGAAAAAGCTAGAGAGATTTGGAGCTAATATAAAATAAAGGAGAAACAAAATCATGGCAAATGTTGAATTTAGCAACAATAGGATTCGTGAAGTAACCGCGAAAGAAATGAAAAATGGTCAGGTTGGAGTTATTACAAGTAGTGAGGGTACTTCAGGTAATTTTACTGGACGTGTTGTTATGAAAATTCATGATGATATGTTAGTTTTGCTTGATAATGGTGATTTTTGGCGTTACGCAAGTGAAATGCGTATTAAAATTCATATTTTTGATAAAAATGAACCTGTTGTATTAACTAACTAAAAATAATTAATTTTCTCTTGACAAAATGGAATTAGCCTGTATAATTTAACTAAGGAGAGGAATCATGAAAATTATGCTTCGTGTTGGTGACACCGTGCAGTGGTATAAGAATACTGCGGTACATAGGATTACAAAGATTGAAGATGGTAAGATTTATTATCATGATACTACCAATAACTATGATACAAAGAACGCCGTCATTAATGCCATTAAAGATGGTTTTATGTTCAAATATACACCAGTTAAGGTAAAGAAGGAGAAGAAGGTAGAAAATAAAGTTATCAAGCTGGCAAATATTCCTTCAGTTTTGAAAAAGTCTAATGGCAAGATTTTCACAGTTGCATTCTATAAGCGTTCTGACGGTTCAGTGCGTGTAATGAATGCTAGATTGAAGGTTCAAAAGAATCTCACTGGTCAAGGCATGTCATATAATGCCAAGAACTATAACCTTATGACTGTCTTTGACATGCAGAAGAACGATTACCGTACTGTGGACCTTACTACTGTTATTTGGGCAAAGGTTAATGGCAAGATGTATACCGTTGACATGCTAGATTTGACTTTTAGTACTGCACGATAGTTGTAAAACAGACTAGAACGCTATTGGTGGTAACTTCTAGTCTGATTATACCTCCTGAGAAGTTAGTGCAAATTATGAGGAATTGCACAAACCGCCATAGCTTCTCAGATTAGATAATGGCATACTGGCCCATCCAAGGCAAGTATGCCATTTTTATTTGTAGTAATTCTTCTTGACAAACCATAGTTCAGTCTGTATAATATCAATAGGAGATAACAAATATGCTAAAGATAATTAAAAAGGGAAAGATACCAAACCAAGACAAAGAAGTAACTTGTGGGTATTGTAACACAGTTTTTACATATAATCAAGAAGATGTTGAATGTGACGACAGACCTTGTGCAATGCCTTTTGTTATTTGTCCTTTGTGTGGAAAACATGTGAAAACTATGTAAGGACAATAAAATGAAGATGGAATATAACAAGTATGGAGTGTTGACGGGTGAAGGCAGAGAATTAAAAGATAAGATTATGTCATTGTTGAAAACAGAGATTAAAAGCAATTGTGAAGATATGACTAATGTGGACCTTCGTTTGCTTGAGCAGGAACTTACTACATCTTTGAACGCTTTTTTTGGTGAGCAAAGGTTGATGAAAGCTACAAAACTACACATGCAAGAACGAAAAGAATCACACTAATGCCATACAAAGGCTACTCTGAATCCGGTGTAGAGAAGAAACAAGGTTTCAGTGTTGAACTTATTGGTGGTCCTTTTGATGGTGATAAACGAACTATTACTCACCCCAAAATTGGAACTACCCTATATTTCTCATTTAATAATAGGTATACTGCGACCTATAAATTTAAGGTTAAGAACAGGAAATTCTTTGCATACTATGATGGAGGTTATAAGACAAAATGACTAAACAAGAAAAAGAAAGACATAGTGCTGATTTAACTAAAGCCGAAGAAAAGCTTAAAGAACTTGAATTAGCTACAAAACGAATTGGTTTGTTTGAACTATCACAAGAACTACAATATATTAGAGGTAGTGTTTCTTTTACGGCTTATATATTAAAAGGAGAGATTGAAAAATGAATATAACAGATAAATTCGGAAAGATACTACAATTATTGGCAGAAATTAGACAAGACATTGTTAGTGAAGAGCCTAAAATGGTTAATCCTCATAAACGTTGGGCCAATCAAGCAATTAGTGATTTAAAAGAACTAGAGCGAGTTTTAGCTAGTGATTTTGCAATTATGACAAAGGTTGACACAGTAATTCCTACTATCACTGAACTTAGGGAAAAATGGAATAGGAAGGACGTATAATGGACTTCTTTTTACTTTGTATAACAATTATGGTCTTTAATATAGTCTACGTTGCTGGACCTATGCTTGCAATAAGCAAAATGAAAGAAGTCCCTTGGACACGAACTTGGAATATTAAAAGTTTCAGTTTACTTGTATATCTGCTAGGATTACAGATATATGCTCTTTTGTTTTTGTTACCCAATTTTTATAGATAATAATTCTTGACATTTGGGTTGGAGGCTTGTATAATGAGAAATAAGAAAGGTAGGAAAAAGAAAATGACTAAGCAAGCCGAAAACGCAAAGACGGGTGCTGCTGCTATGGCACATAGCACGTATAATCGGAAAACTGTAATTGATTCCAATAAGCGTGAAAAGCTTCATCAGATTCGTGAACGGGAAATGGATGAAGAGATTCGTGATGCTCTTGCCATTAATGTTGATGAATACGCAGATTGGGATTTTTGAGGAACAAAAATGTGTTACTTTAGTAACAAGTGGGATATTTAATTTATGCTTAAACTAGAATCAAGTTATGGTATTAAAATACGTTGGCTTCATTGTGATTTTTGTGATAATATTTATAAATATTATCGTCAAACAAATATTTGTAGTGGCTGGCAGGCTAGAAAAGTCCGTCATAAAGCGAAAGAAGATGGTTGGATAAGGAAAAAGAAAAAGGATGTGTGTACTAGGTGTCATAATTTTATTTAATAATGATTAGTTCTTGACAAATGGCATTCCTGTTTGTATAATACATATAGAAAGGGAATGATATGAAAAAGCTGAATCGAATTGGACTCACTAAGAAAGAATGGATTGAGTTCATTACCGAATCAATGCGTCTTGTTAATACAGAAGTTAAGATAAGCTTTACTCCTGAAGGTGTTTATATTGGTGATTGGGCATTGATTGGTTATGGTGAGGAAGTTGTTAAAGGTCTTGAAGATTGTCTTCAGCGTGGATATACTCTCACAACATTTTCTTCGACTTATTCTTATATCAGTGGATATGATACCATTGACCAAGAACACGGATTCTTTAGAACGCCATTTGATGTTATTAGAAAACTTTGTAATATACGGCTTGAATACCAACTTTCTTCCGTATATGAAACGGTAACATACCAAAGGCAGAAAGCAGAAGAAGAGAAGGCATATATGGAACTTGAAGAGTACTATGCACAACAACTAGCGGAAGAACAAATGAAACAGGCTGATGAAATAATGGAAGCTATGGATGAGGCTGATGAAGAATATTTTGAACGACGCAATAAGCAAGCACTAAAGGGTTTATAAATGATTTCTGAAACTCCCCTACAGGCATATCTACGCTCTGTCACTAAAGAACATAATGCAGAGTTGGCATTAGAGTTACTTACAACAAAGTATGGTATTAATGTTTATAAGCATCCTACTCTGCCTCTGGTTGGGTTTAAATATAATCAAATTGAATCTCCTAAGTATGATCCTATCGTTCGCTGGTCACGTGGAACTGTGTTGGAATATGAAACATGGAACCTAGTGGCACAGGGAATGAAGCGTTTTTATAATTGGGGCGAGTCTCCAATTGAAATGGAAATGTTCAATTGGAACTTCTTTCAAGCTACAGGCAAAGAAGACGGAAGCTTAATACTTCTCTATAATTATAATAATGAATGGCATGTAAACACTTCTGGTTCATTTGGTTTTGGTACAATTAATGACACAAATATTATTTGGCGTGATTTATTTTGGAAAACATTTGAAAAGCAGGGAATGCGACGAGATATATTGGTTAAAGGGTTAACCTATATTTTTGAGCTTTGCAGTCCTTATAACAAAGTTGTACGTTTATACACTGAACCTAAACTGTTTCATATTACAACATTTATAGATGATAAAGAAATTGGACTGCCATATGGAGAGGCTATTGGTTGTACTCCTGTAACTACTTATGCACTAAATAGTTATGAAGATGTTGTTGCCTTCATTAAAGAAAAGGAGCACACAGATTCTACTTTTGAAGGATTGGTATTACGAGACAATAATGGTATTCGTTTTAAAGTAAAGACTACCACTTATGTAAATTTGCACCATTTGCATGATAATGGTAATATTTACAGTCTAAAGCGATTAGTACCCATTGTGCTTAAAGCTGAACAGGATGAAGTTGCCGCTGTATTTCCTGAATTGCAGGATAAGTTTCAGGTTATTAAGGGACAGTTGGATGGTATTTATAATAACCTGCGAGACTTGTGGGCATTCACTAAAGATATTGAAAACCAGAAAGACTTTGCGCTTGCCATTGCTGCGCATCCTATGAAAGGCTTGCTGTTTATGGTTCGCAAGGTGCATGGTAAGAATCAGACAGAGACACACCTAAAGAATCTTTGGTGTGATTCTGCTGATTTGATTTTGAAATATTATGAGAATGTTCTTGACAAATAGATTTTATTCTGTATAATCTTAATAAGAGAACATAGTCCTAAAGGAAGCCCAAGAGGCAAAGCGGAAGGTTAAATAGCTACGCATAGGTAGCTGGCTATGTTCAAAAGGAGAATGGAAATGTCTACGACTCGTTTGCAGGAATTGTTGGGTAAAATCGTTGTTGGTGTTACTCTGACTCTGGTGGAACGTGAAGAATTGTTACAGTTTATGCTTAAGTTCGCTGTGAATGAAAAGCTTGTTGGTACTTCTGTTATTTTCACTCTTCATGGTTTCAATGTTACAAGGGAATTGTACGATGATGTTTGCTTAATTTTGAAGTCTGGTAAGTATTATGATGAATATGCAGGACAATTTCGTAACAACAATAAGATAAAAGCTATTAAACTCATTCGTGAGCGGCTTGTCTGTGGTCTGAAGGAAGCTAAGGACATTTGTGAAGATAAGCATTTCCCTGCCTATGGACAGTACTAGGCTATATAAGTCGAAAGCGTAGACGGGACAGAATGAGGGGCTAATATGGAAACTCTTCTTTGGATAATGACATTTGTAGCAATTGCTGGTGTGATTCTTAATATTAAGAGGTATCGCATTAGCTTTGTGCTGTGGTTTATTTCCAATATGACGTTTGTAATTTTTAACATTTATGCAAAGCATTGGTCCCAAGCCTTTCTTTGGTTAGTTTATGCTAGTTTATCTGTTTGGGGTTGGTTTGAATGGGGAAAGAAAAATGAAAACTAGACAGGGTTTTGTCAGCAATTCAAGTAGTTCCAGTTTTGTAATCATCGGTACTGGCAATATTAACATTCCTGAGAAAGATGATTTTTTAAGTGCTAATGATTCAAGCATATTTGTAATTTCTGCTAAAAATGGTGGAACAAGACTATTTGGTTGGGAAGAAGGAAGACACAGGCGTTTTGAAGACCGTCTTAATTTTGCTGCAATTCAAGCAAGGGATGGTGGACAAGAATATGTTGATATGCTCCGTAAAGTAGTTTGTAAAGCTTTTGGCACAAAAGACATAAAGATTTTGTTGTCAAATGATTATGATGGTGGCGAGTGGGCATACATTGACCACCAAAGCTCTATTACTGAAGGACAGAATAAAGAATTGTTTGATTCAGAGGAAGCGTTGTATAACTTCCTATTCTCCGACAATTCTGAAATTCATACAGATAACGATAATAAGTAATTTTACTTGACAAAGTAGTTTGTGGTCTGTATAATAACAATTAGAAAGGATGGCAAACTAAAATGACTCTTAATGAACTTAAGAAGATTTTTCCTTATGCCACAAATGACACGTGGCATCAGCACAATAACGGCGGTGGTTGGGTGCAGAAGACAGCAGAAGTTGCTGATACAGCATATGTAGGTGTTAGTGCACTAGTTTGTGATAATGCACGAGTTTGTGATAATGCACGAGTTTGTGATAATGCACAAGTTTATGGTGATGCACAAGTTTGTGGTGATGCACAAGTTTGTGATAATGCACGAGTTTATGGTAATGCACGAGTTTATGGTAATGCACGAGTTTGTGGTAATGCACGAGTTTGTGGTGATGCACAAGTTTGTGGTAATGCAGTAGTTTATGGTAATGCACGAGTTTATGGTGATGCACAAGTTTATGGTGATGCACAAGTTTATGGTAATATGCAACTTATTGATAATAAGTGGGATTTCTCTCCCCTTAGTATCATTGGTTGCAAGTATACCATGAATGTTGTAGCATATGGCAAAATTAGCATAGGTTGCAAAATTCATACAATTGATAAATGGAAACGTATTGGTAAACAACTTGCTAAGAGTGAAGGATTGACGAAGCAAGAATTGAGTGATTTTGTGAACGCTTTTAAGTTTGCCATTACTTGGATGAAAAACCATAAAGTTAGTAAGAATTCTCTTGACAATAGCAAAGTTTAATGTATAATACTTAATGTGAGGAATGGTCGAAGTAAGGAAAAAGCCATCTATATCCCGAAATGGGAAAGGAGAAACGAAAATGGCTAACACGATTAAGTTTGACCGGAATAAGATGCACGAGTTGAGGATGGAAGGAAAGACGTTGCAGCAAATCGCTGGTGCGATGAAGTGCAGTTTGGGTACGGTTGCCAATGCTATGCGTGGCATCTATGGCAAGCGTGATGCTGCTGGTCGTCGTCCGTCGTTTGCCCATGTTGGAATTATTGAGGCTTACAAGAAGAATCCCAACATGGCGGCAATTGCTGCTGAGTTTAAGTGTAGCTATGGTACGGTTCGTAATGTGGTTAAGAAGGCTGGACTTCCCATTGGTCCGCGTGGTCGAAAGCCGAAGGTTGTTGAACCTACGGTTACCAACGTTGTTCCGGTTACCGAACCGGCACAGGTTGTTGATGCTGCTGCGGTTACCCCCGCTGTTGAGGTTACTCCTGCTCCGGTTGTAGAAGTGACTCCTGCTGTTCAGGTTCCTACTACGGAAACTCCTACTACCCCCGTTCAGTAGGAATGAAAAAGGGATTAGTCAATAGTATGGCAAATCGTCTGCCAGAACTTGACTAATCCCTTGATCTTATGGGGCGGCTGACAGGCATACAAGAGATGCCACCTTTGTCAAAAGGAGAGCCAAGCACATTTGATCAGTGTGCTTCCCGTTTGGGATACTGTTGGTGCAAATCCAACCTTCCCCACCAAACTTACAGGGCGGAAAGTCTGGTTGACTCGGCGGGGCTTATATCCTCGCGTCATTGCAGTTGGGTTCGATCCCCACCCGCCCTACCATAAAAATGAAAAGGATAATGGTATGAAAATGACTGAGGAACTTTGGCTGGAATTAGGTTTTCGTTTTGAACGTTGGTTTGGTGCTGAAAAAAGTTGGGGAATGTCAGTTGGTAGAGAACTTGTTCATTTTCCCAGTTATAAATTTAAGGAAATACCCACTTTAAATTTTGTAGTTGCTGAACTTATAGCTGTTCAAAAACGTATTGCATTCCATGAAGGTGAAGAATGCATCAGGAATCAATTAAAAAGCTTATTGAATATTGAAAATAACTCTTGACAAAGGACAATTGATTCTGTATAATAAAACTAAAGGAGATTGATTATGAAACTTTTTAAGCAGACTTTCACTGTAAGTGGTAGTTATCCTTTTCCGATGGATATGCTTCGTTATGACCGTGCTTGTCCTGATACTGAAACTGATTCTGGTGTAATTGCACGTTCCATTGAGCATCCTTATGATAAGAATTATCAGGTTAGTGTCCTTCGTTACGTAACTGAAAAGACTAACCTGCCAACGTCTGAGCGTTGGAAGTCTTTTGGTTGGACGGTTGATGAAATGTCAATTAAAACTGAGGAGGTTTATTAATTGTGAAAAACAAAAAAGAACATACATGGTATTGGGCATGTCGTCAACTAATTAATGGATTAAGGGTTAGACGTAGTTACTGGCGAAATAATGACTTTCACCTTGTTATGAGCATGAATGTAAATTTTGCATTGCATGGACAACGATTGTGTGGTGTTGACAGTCCTTCTGGTGTTCCTATGCCTTACACAGTTTATCTAAATGATTTAGTTGCTGTGGATTGGGAGATTTATGGAAATGATAAAAGTTAAGTGTCTACCCTGATAATTTTAAGGATTAAACAATGGAACGCCAATTAGCAACAATTCAAAGAATTCTTGAAGTCAAGAATCATCCTAATGCTGACAAACTGGACCTTATCAAAGTTATGGGTTGGCAGTTAGTATCTAAACGGGATGAATTTAAAATTGGTGATTTGTGTGTTTTTGCAGAAATTGATTCTGTACTTCCTATCACGAATCCTAATTTTGCATTTCTTGAGAAGTCCAAAGGTCGAATTAAGACTATTCGACTAAGAGGGGAATTGTCTCAAGGTATCGCATTTCCTGTAAGCATTTTATCTACACAAGTTGAAGAAGGAACAGATGTTACAGAATTGTTAGGTATTACAAAATATGAACCTCCTGAACCGTCGCATAAAGGACAGAATTTTGGTAGCTTTGGTAAGTCACGTGGTAATTTTCCATCATTCATTCGTAAGACAGATGAAATTCGATTGCAAAGTTGCCTTGGTGTATTGGATGAAATTGATGGTAAAGAATGTTATGTTACCATGAAACTTGATGGTTCAAGTTGTACTATCTATTCTAAAACTGATATTTCTGGCACGAGACGCCTTGGTGTTTGTTCCAGAAATATGGAAATGGATTTCAATTACGAAAATCCTAGTGGTCGGTTTTGTGAAACTGTGCACAAATTTAAAATTGGAGAAAAATTAACTCAATATTGTGAAGAGAACAATGTTGATATTGCTGTTCAAGGTGAATTGGTTAGTGAAGGTATACAGGCTAACCGACTAGGTATGACAGGCTCAGATATTAGAATTTTTAATGGTTACAATATAAAGGAAGGCAGATACCTACACTGTGCAGAAATGCTTGATTTGGTTAAGCAGTTAGGTATTCTTACTGTACCCATTTTACAGATTGAGGGAAGCTATAAAAAGGTAATTCCTATATATACTCATAAATGGTTAAACAATGTTGAATTTTATGTTTTCAAGTATGACAAGAATATTCATACTCTGGATTACTGGCTTAACTTTGCTGATAACCAGAAGTATAATTTTAATACCGTTGGCAGTAGAGAGGACTATGAGCATACGGCTGAAGGTGTTGTTATTCGCCCAATTGAAGAGTGTTACTCGCAAAGGCTTAAAGGTCGAATGTCCTTTAAGGTAATTAGTAACAAGTATCTTTTGGAAATTGGAGAATAAGGACGCAATGGCACTGTGCCGCAAGTTGTAAGCCAAGTCGGGGAATATTTACGGCATCCCTAGAACCTAAGCGTCCTATAATTAAGTTCAATAATGTCAATGAGTTAAAACTTTAGTAATTCTTCTTGACTTTCAATTTTCAGTCTGTATAATATTAATAAGAGAAGACAAAAATTGAGAGGGAGATAAAAGATGAAAGTTGAAGTCTCTACGGTTGAATGCGAACGGAACATTGAAGGTGAACACCGGCAAATGGGAATTAAAAGTCCGCGTGTCATTGTGGACTTCATGGTAAATAAGCTGTATACGCACAAAATCAAAGCTATCACTCAGGAAATTAGTTGTAATGCTCGTGATGCACATCGTGAGGCTGGTTGTGCTGACCGTCCTATTGAGATTACTGTTCCTAACGCTATGACTCCTTTCTTCTCTGTAAAGGATTATGGCATTGGAATGAATTATGAACGTCTTACCAATATTTATCAGTTCATTGGTGAATCCAGCAAGCGTGAAACCAATGAACAAACTGGTGGGTTTGGTATTGGTGCTAAGTGTCCTTGGGCTTATTCCGATGTGTTCACTACTGAAACGGTTGCTTGGGAGAACAGCAAAAAGCTCAAGCGAACCTTGGTTCTTCATCGTACTCCTGAAAATGATATTAGTTTTGACATTATTTCCTGTGAAGAAACTAACGAACCTACTGGCACGATTGTCAAGGTTCCAGTTAAGGAAGGCGATTATGGTTCGTTCCTGACTGAAACTCTTCGTGCTACGTCTATGTGGAATCCTAAGCCCATTATCAAGGGTGCAAAGGAAGGCGAAGATTTTGAATGGAAGAAGTTTGATGTTTACCTTGCTGGAACTAATTGGACGATTTATAAGAATTACGGCGATTCGTCTGATTTTGTTATGAATTTTGATGGAGTTCCTTATCCCATTGATGATGCACGATTTACAGATAATGATTCTCGTATTCTTCGTAATATGGTGAATTATTCTGATAAGTGCTTTGTTGTTAATGCGAATGTTGGAGAAATTAACGTTGCTTTGAACCGCGAAGCGTTGGAATATTCGGAAAAAACCATCACACATATTAAGAAAAATATTGATGATTGCTTGAAGAGTTTGAAGGAATTTGCAATTAATGATATTATGTGCAAACAGTCTCTTCTTGAGGCTATGAAGACGTTCCATGAACATCATTCGGTTTTGGGACAGTTTATTCCCGACGTTTTGGAGTGGGTTTCTCCTACTGGTGAAAAGATTACCATTAATCCTGCAACCTACATTCATATCAAGGGTACTGTTTATTCATACTACATGAATTGGAAAGGTCGTCTGAAACGTAGCCGTAACCGGACGATTGACTTGAACCGCCCATTGCTGACGTGTAAAGATGCAATTACTAATAATACAGATTATGAACCTGCTCGTTCTCAGATTTTGGGAATGATGGATGCTCTTGGTCATAATAATGATGAAAAAACTGTGCAGGTTATTACGTCCTATGATTCTACGGATGAAAACACAGTTAATATTCTTAAGCAGAACAATCTTACTACCATTGAAAGCTATCCCCGCCGAAAGAATAAGCCACGAACAACGGGTGGTGGCGTCAGTACTCCTGTAAATATTGCACTTTGTTGGCAAATTCAAAAGTATACCCTTGAACCTATGCCGTCCAATGATTACACATGGTCTGATTTTACTGGCAAAGCATACGTTCTTAAGGACACTGCTACGCAGTTTAATCTTACTAATAAGCATGATAACTCTCTTGACCGATATTATTCAGTATCATTGGCAACTCATTTGGGTTTTGATGAAATTTATGCCATTCGTGAAAAAGATGAACAACAAGCCATAAAGAATGGCATGGTAAGACTTTATGATGTATTGGTGAAAAAACATTCTGCAATCAGTGAAAAAGTTCTTAGTAGCGAAGATTATGAATTTCTAGACTCTCATAAGATGAAAACCTTCCTGCCCGTTTTTAATCCTAAGATGTTTACTGAGGAATTGTTTAAGAATGACAAACACATTCTTCATAAGTTTGTGACTTTGTTTAAAGAAGCGTCTGAAATTAAAAAGAATATGTCTAGTTCCAGATATGATTACTCAAATTACTTGCTGTCTTCTGATAAGATTCGTCTTAATAAGAAAAACAAGAAAAAAACTACTCTAACGTTTGGATTGAACGTGCTTTACAAGCGAATTACTAGGCAATATCCTATGCTGAAAGTCAATCCTAAGCTTTTCTCTACAAATAGCTATCATTATCATATGAATGCTGTCAAGGATACAATGTGCCACGCTATTCAATACGTTAAATTGATTGATAAAGTGGGAAAAAGTGCTTGACAAGTAACATTGCAATCTGTATAATAATAACAATTAGAAAGGATGGCAAACTAAAATGACTCTTAATGAGCTTAAGAAGATTTTTCCTAATGCCACAAATGACACGTGGCATCGACACAGTAATGGTGGTGGTTGGGTACAGAATACAGCAAAGGTTGCTGATACTGCATACGTAGGTGAAAATGCACAAGTTTGTGATGATGCAGTAGTTTATGGTAATGCACAAGTTTATGGTAATGCACGAGTTTATGGTAATGCACGAGTTTTTGGTAATGCAC